>VOFF01000410.1_pt1 | contig 460829 bp, 389 predicted proteins | sample 5384061 | NCBI WGS metagenome assembly VOFF01 (sample SAMN12384725, study PRJNA508395) | human gut metagenome | isolation source: healthy gut E | host: Homo sapiens | reverse complement strand
GAGATACGTTTGAACGCCTATGCCCTGTCCGTATACGACACTGCCGATGGCATAACATTGACCTATACGGACAATTCCGACAATACCCCCTATTTTTGGGAAGGAGACGCACTGCTGCTTGCCACCGGACGCAGACCGATGACCGACGGCCTCAACCTGCACGCAGCCGGCATACGGACCGACACCCGGGGAGCTGTCATCGTCAATGAACATCTTCAGACCACCGCCCCGCATATATGGGCTATGGGAGACGTAAGAGGCGGAGCCTTGTATGACTATTTATCCCTGGATGATTTCCGCATTATCACCAACCGGTTGTTCGGCAATAAAAAGCGAAAAACCGATGACAGGATTCCGGTTCCATATGTCATTTTTACAGATCCGCCGTTGGCGCATATCGGCATGACCGAAGAGGAAGCCGTAAAACGCGGTTATTCGCTTCAAGTGTCCCGGTTGCCGGCTGCCGCCATACCGCGTGCCCGTACCTTGCAGCAGATAGACGGTATGATGAAAGCCATTGTCAACGCACATACGGGACGCATAATAGGCTGCACCCTGTTTTGTATCGATGCGCCCGAAGTCATTAATTTAGTATCGCTTGCCATGAAGAATGATTTGCATTACAGCATTCTGCGGGATTTCATCTTTACGCATCCCAGTATGAGCGAAGGATTAAATGATTTATTCAAGGCTTTTTAGCATCTTGGGTTTGGCAGTTAAGTGATTAACTTCTATCTTTGCGACCAATCAAAGAGAGAGGGATGAAAACGAAAAGGTACATTGCATACTTTCTGTTCTTCATCAGCATGATTATGCTGATAGTACCTGTCATTCCCCATCATCACCACGAAGACGGCATAATCTGCATGAAAAACGACCTGCCGTCCGACAGGTGCTGCCAGCATCAGGGCCCTTGCAGCGAACATTGCTGCTGCGACACCGGATGCATGACCACCCATTTCTTCCAACAGACACCCAACTCGGACAACAGTAACCTACATCCGTGTTTCGTGTGGGTGAACACATTATTTACCGAACCACTTCTCAAACTTCTGGCTCTGCCCGAGGAAACGGGTATCAGGCAAGAGTTTGTCTACCTGGAATCTCTTCACGGCACATTCATCACATGTGCCACAGGGCTTCGTGCGCCCCCTTCTGTCCTTGCTTGACCGATAGTTGCCGGAAACGGTTATCCTGCCGGCATAGGAATGTATGCAACCCGGTTGCACTGACCATTCCCTAATTTTGCATTTCCAAACAAGTAAGGACAAAAACAATTATCATGAAGAAAATTCTATTCATGGGAGTCATAGGATTATTCCTGTTAGGCTCCTGCAACAGCAAGTCCGGTGAAGGACACAATCACGAAACGGAAGAACACGCCCATGCGGGACATGACCACGAAGGGCACGACCATGAAAACGAAGGTTCCGGCCACCACCATGACGACGGACACCACCACGGTGAGGAAGCCGTTGCCGCACATAGCGACGAAATCATATTGCCCCCGGCCAAAGCGCAGGCTGCCGGAGTAGCCGTAAGCACCATCGAACCGGGCGTTTTCAATCAGGTGATTAAAACCAGCGGGCAGGTTATGGCCGCACAAGGCGACGAAAGCGTTGCCGTAGCTACCGTGGCAGGTGTCGTTTCTTTTCACGGAAAAGTCATAGAGGGCATGAGTGTCGGCAAAGGTACTCCCCTCGTGGTGCTTTCGTCCAAGAATATGGCGGACGGCGACCCCGTACAAAGAGCGCGCATCGCTTACGAAACAGCCCGAAAAGAGTATGAACGGATGAAAGAACTTCTCCCCAATAAAATCGTTTCGGAGAAAGACTTTGCTCAAGCCCGACAGACATATGAGAATGCCCGTATCAGCTATGAAGCCGTTGCCAAGAACCATTCGGACCAAGGACAGGCGGTAACCTCTCCCATCAGCGGATACGTGAAAAACCTGTTGGTAAAGGAAGGCGATTATGTAACCGTGGGACAGCCGCTCGTAAGCATCACTCAAAACCGCAGACTGTTCCTGCGCGCCGATGTTTCGGAAAAATATTATCCTTATCTCCGCACAATCGGTTCCGCCAACTTCTGCACTCCCTACAACAATAAGGTATATACACTGAAAGACCTGAACGGCCGCCTGCTCTCTTACGGAAAGGCATCGGGCGACAACGGTTATTATGTGCCCGTCACTTTTGAATTCGACAACAAAGGGGATATCATTCCCGGCTCATTTGTCGAGATATTCCTGCTCTCCTCGCCTATGGAGAACGTTATTTCACTCCCCCATACGGCTCTGACCGAGGAACAAGGCAGCTTCTTCGTCTACCTGCAAGTGGATGAGGAAGGATACAAGAAACAACCCGTCACTCTTGGAGCCGATAACGGCGAACGGGTACAAATCCTTTCCGGAGTCAAGGCAGGCGACAAAGTGGTGACTCAAGGCGCTTATCAGGTGAAACTTGCAGGCGCTACCAATGCAATTCCGGCACATAGCCACGAACACTAAACAGTACAGTCATGTTAAACAAGATAATACATTTCTCTCTTCAGAACCGCATACTGGTGCTGGTGGCATCGGTACTGCTGCTGATAGGCGGTACGTATACCGCAATGCACACGGAAGTGGATGTGTTTCCCGACCTGAATGCACCAACCGTGGTTATCATGACCGAAGCCAACGGTATGGCAGCCGAGGAAGTGGAACAGTTGGTTACTTTTCCTGTTGAAACGGCTGTAAACGGTGCTACGGGAGTACGCCGGGTACGTTCTTCTTCCACCAACGGGTTTTCCGTTGTATGGGTTGAGTTCGACTGGGAAACGGATGTCTACCTAGCACGCCAGATTGTAAGCGAGAAACTGGCGGTTGTCAGTGAGTCCCTTCCCTCCAATGTAGGCAAGCCTACGCTTGGCCCGCAATCGTCTATCTTAGGCGAGATGCTGATTGTAGGACTTACCGCCGACTCGACTTCCATGCTCGACCTGCGCACCATAGCCGACTGGACTATCCGTCCGCGCCTTCTTTCTACCGGCGGCGTGGCGCAAGTTGCCGTACTGGGCGGCGACATCAAAGAGTATCAGATTCAACTCGACCCGGAACGGATGCGGCATTATGGCGTAACCCTTACCGAAGTGATGAACGTTACGCGTGAAATGAATCTGAACGCCAACGGCGGAGTGCTTTATGAATACGGAAACGAATACATCGTGCGCGGTGTCATCTCCACCGACCGGGTGGAGCAACTGGCAAAGGCTGTTGTCAAATTGCAGGACGGCAGTGTCCAGCCAGCAACTTCCAATGCTCCGTATTCCGCTTCCCCCATTTTGCTGGAAGACATTGCCGATGTACGTATCGGAGCCAAACTGCCGAAGCTGGGTACGGCTTCCGAACGCGGCAAGCCCGCCGTACTGCTGACTGTGACCAAGCAACCCGCCACAAGCACGCTTGAACTGACCGACAAATTGGAAACATCCCTCAAGGACTTACAGAAGAACCTGCCGCCCGATGTAAAAGTCAGCACCGATATTTTCAGGCAAAGCCGCTTTATAGAAAGTTCCATCGGCAACGTACAGAAATCACTGTTTGAAGGCGGTATATTCGTTGTTATCGTACTGTTCCTATTCCTTGCCAACGTACGGACTACCGTAATCTCATTGGTGACGCTTCCCTTATCGCTGATAGCTTCGCTGCTGGCGTTGCACTATATGGGATTCACCATCAACACAATGAGCCTCGGCGGTATGGCAATCGCCATCGGTTCGCTGGTGGACGATGCCATTGTCGATGTGGAGAACGTGTACAAACGCTTGCGGGAGAACCGGATGAAACCGGAAGCGGAACGCCTGCCGATACTGGAAGTTGTATTCAACGCTTCCAAAGAAGTGCGTATGCCTATCCTGAACTCCACGCTCATCATCGTGGTAAGCTTCGTTCCTCTGTTTTTCCTGAGCGGCATGGAAGGCCGTATGCTTGTGCCTTTGGGCATTGCCTTCATCGTGGCATTGGCAGCTTCTACGGTTGTGGCACTGACGGTGACACCTGTACTGTGCTCCTACCTGCTGGGCAAAGAAAAGATAAAAGACGAAAAGCGTTCCACCGGCGATTCGCCCGTAGCACGCAAGATGAAAGAGTGGTACGGTGCAGCGCTTGCTTTTGTGCTGGGTCATAAGAAGAGCGTATTGGGCGGAACCATCGGTCTGTTTGCAGTGGCGCTTGCCTGCTTCTTCACATTGGGACGCTCGTTCCTACCGCCGTTCAACGAAGGTTCGTTCACAATCAACATATCATCCCTGCCGGGCATTTCACTGGAAGAGAGCGACAAGATGGGACATCGTGCCGAAGAACTACTGCTTTCCATCCCCGAAATACAAACCGTAGCCCGCAAGACGGGACGTGCCGAACTGGATGAACATGCCTTAGGCGTGAACGTATCGGAAATCGAAGCTCCGTTCGAGCTGAAAGACCGTTCGCGCAGCGAGCTGGTGGCCGATGTACGTGAAAAGCTGGGTACGATTGTAGGTGCCAATGTGGAAATCGGCCAGCCTATCAGCCACCGTATCGATGCCATGCTGTCGGGTACGAAAGCCAATATAGCCATTAAGCTGTTCGGCGACGATTTGAACCGCATGTTCGCTTTGGGCAATGAGATAAAGAATACCATTCAGGACATTCCCGGCATTGCCGACCTGAACGTGGAGCAACAGATTGAACGTCCGCAGCTTATCATCGCTCCCAAACGGGAAGTGCTTGCCAAATACGGCATCTCCTTGCCGGAGTTTTCGGAGTTTGTCAACGTATGCCTTGCCGGCGAAACCGTATCCCAGGTATATGAAAAAGGAAAAAGTTTCGACCTCACCGTACGCGTAAAGGATGATTTGCGGGATGAGATGGAAAAGATACGTAACCTGATGCTCGATACCGGCAACGGACAAAGATACCGCTGAACTATGTAGCAGAAGTACGTTCGGCAATGGGACCTAACACTATCAGCCGCGAGAACGTGAAACGGAAAATCGTAATCTCCGCCAACGTTGCCGACCGAGACCTGCGCAGCGTGGTAAACGACATACAAGAGCGTGTGGACGCCTCGGTAAAACTGCCGGAAGGCTATCACATCGAATACGGCGGCCAGTTTGAAAGCGAACAGGCTGCAAGCCGCACGCTGGCTTTGACTTCATTCATGTCTATCGTAGTGATATTCCTGCTGCTGTACCATGAGTTCCGTAGCGTAAAGGAAAGTGCGATTATCCTTATCAACCTGCCTTTGGCACTGATTGGCGGTGTATTCGCCCTGCTCGTCACAACGGGCGAAGTCAGTATTCCGGCTATCATCGGCTTTATCTCGCTCTTCGGTATCGCCACCCGAAACGGCATGCTGCTCATCAGCCATTACAACCACTTGCAGCAGGAAGAGGGCTACGGCGTGTACGACAGCGTGATACGCGGTTCGCTGGACCGTTTGAATCCTATCCTGATGACGGCACTGTCCAGTGCGCTTGCATTGATTCCGTTGGCACTCAGCGGCGACCTGCCCGGTAATGAAATACAAAGTCCCATGGCAAAAGTTATTCTGGGCGGATTGCTGACTTCCACTTTCCTGAACGGTTTCATCATTCCGATTGTCTACCTGATGATGCACGGAAAGAAAGAAGAGATGCATCCGTAATGGCTCCTGACAGCCATCCCGTTATAACGATCAATAAATAATTTAATAACAGAAGATATGAAGCAACTATTTATATTCACCGCCACCATCCTCGCCTGCATGGGGATGAGGGCGCAGGAAACCGGCATTGACTCCGTGCTTCGCCAGATAGAAGCCAACAACAAGGAGTTGCAAGCCAATGCACAACTTATCTCATCACAGAAGCTGGAGAGCAGGACCGAAAACAACCTGCCGGATCCCACCCTCTCATACGCCCATCTCTGGGACTCTAAAAACAGCGATGAAACCGTAGGGGAAATGGTGGTTTCCCAAAGCTTCGACTTTCCCACCTTATACATAACAAGAGGAAAGATGAACCGTCTCAAAACCGGAGCACTGGATGCACAGGCGGCAACCATGCGCCAGCAGATATTGCTGCAAGCCAAAGAAGTGTGTCTGGACATCATCATGCTGCAACACCAGCAGGAGTTGCTCGATGCACGGCTGAAGAATGCAGAGGAGCTGGCTGCCATGTATGCCAAACGGCTGGCTACGGGAGATGCCAATGCCCTGGAAACAAATAAAATCAATCTGGAACTGTTGAATGTACGTACCGAATCGCGCATGAACAGTACTGCCCTGAACAATAAAATCAAGGAACTGCTGGTACTGAACGGCAACCAGCCGCTTACTCCCGGACGTCCCTTCCCCGACGGCCCCGCCGTACCTACCGCCAAAGCCCTCGGACTGACGGACTATCCCCTGGTTCCGTTGCCAACCGATTTCCATCGGGTATGCAGCGAACTGCTTGCCGCCGATCCCTCTCTGCAATCATTCGACAGCGAAAGCGCCGCAGCCCGCAAGTTCATTTCAGTAAGCAAGCAAGGGTGGCTGCCGAAACTGGAGTTGGGCTATCGTCGCAATACCGAATCGGGACATCCGCTGAACGGTGTTGTCGTAGGCTTCTCTTTCCCGCTGTTCTCAAATAAAGGAAAAGTGAAGATAGCCAAAGCCCAAGCCATGAACATCGACTTCCAGAAAGATAATGCAAGAGTAAAAGCAAGCTCCGAATTATGGCAGCTCTACGAAGAAGCCCGTAACCTGGACGCTTCCATGCAGGAATACAAACGGACCTTTCAAGAACAGCAGGACCTGACTTTACTGAAACAGGCTCTTGTAGGCGGACAAATCAGTATGATAGAGTATTTCGTCGAAGTTTCGGTCGTTTACCAAAGCAAAACAAATCTCCTGCAACTGGAAAACCAATACCAGAAAGCAATGGCGCGGATATATAAGAACGAACTGTGATGAAGGTGGAATCAAGTCAAGAATGCACTTTCACCACCGTCTCCGGCAAATAGCCGCTACGGATACGCCACTCCTGCGGATAAAGATTATTGGCACGGTTACCTATATTCTTGACAAAGCCGAGAGGCACATGCTTATATGTCAGCAAAACAACTCCGCGAGGGGCTGCATCCGAAAGGGTGACAGCCTCTTTGCGTAAATAGGCAATGGCCTGTTCATACGATATTTCTTCACAAGGGAAAGCATCCGATACCAATATCCCGCTCACAGCCAAGGCATGACAGGGAATCCAATCCTTGCCTTTCTGTCCGGCAATCTCCAATCCAGCCTGTACAATACGCAAAGACGACTGCAATGCAGACAGTTCCGGAAGATAACATTTTGGGAAAGCGCTGACATTGCCGCCTTTCTGGATAAACTCATACTTATCCTCAGTAAAAATCCACTTCTGCAATATCGCAAGCTGCTCCTTGGAAAGTCCCGGAGTTTGCTTCCCTTTTCCCTGGACTTTACGTCCCTTTTCCCTGGACTTTTCTACTCTAAGCCCTGGAGTTTCAGGAGCAATTGCCAGGGAAATGAGTTGCTTATCCCCGGAGTTTCGGACGCTCATGCCCGGCTTCCGGAGAACTGCCAGAAAGAAGCCTTCTCCCTGGGTTTTATGAGGCAGGAAACGATAAACAGGAAAGGATTCTCCCTGCAACAAATTACCCGTTATATTCCACTCTTCCGCAACATCGAGCGGAAGCACCTCTGCACCGAATTCATCCCTTATCCAACGGATGTTTTCTTCGTTTTCCTTTGTGTTATAAGTACAAGTGCTATATATCAGTATGCCGCCCGGTTTCAGACAAGGCCAGATATCCGCTATGATTCTCCGCTGCCGCTGCTGGCAGATTTCCACATTCTCCGGGCTCCACTCGCTTATGGCAACAGGGTCTTTGCGGAACATACCCTCACCGGAGCAGGGCACGTCCGTCAATATCACGTCGAAGAAATCTTCCAGCGGTGTAAAGTCCGACGGGTCGCTATTGGTAACCACCACATCGGGATGCCCCCACTTGGTCAGATTCTCGGCAAGTATCTGAGAGCGGTTGCGGATAACCTCATTGGCTATCAGCAGACTATTGTCGGGAAGAATGCTTCGGATATGCGTCGACTTACCGCCCGGAGCGGCGCAAAGGTCGAGCATCACTACCGGTTTCTCACCCATATACTGCTTCAGAGCCTGTTCAACAAACATGGACGAAGCTTCCTGCACATAATAACAGCCCGCATGGAACAAAGGATCGAAAGTAAATGTCGGGCGTTCTTCCAGGTAAAAACCGGAAGTACACCAGGGAACGGCATGTTCTCCGGAGCGGAAAGCAAAAGGTTTCAGCGGATTCAACCGGATGCTGACGGATTGCTCCGATTCCAGAGAAGTCACTAATTCCTTATAATCCTCATCTCCCAAAAGAGTGCGGGTATAGTCTGCAAAAGAAACGGGTAGTTCCATAGGTTTTACTTTTTAAATACGCAAAGGTAGTATAAATATTTTGCGGTCGATAATAGCTTTTCTAAAAAAAATGTCGTCTCTTTGCAACTTTCCAAGCAAATGGGTACGTCTAACACACAAAGAAACCTATAAAAACAAAAAACAGCATGATTATGAAACGCATTATCTTCGCACTGACAACCGCCTTAATGCTTTGCACATTGGCACAAGGAAAGAACCGGACCGTTACGGAGAATGACAGTCTGGGAAACAAACAAAGAGTCATAGAATTGAAGGATACCGTGATTGACGGAAAAGCCGTTACGGACACCCTTAGCATCATGACTTACGAAAACAGTTCAAACAGTAACTCAGAAAGTGACGATGATTACAAGCATCATAGCAGTGCTTACGATTTCGGCTGGAATATCGGACATGCCACGAGAGACGCAGTCATTGCGATTACAGCCATTGTGTTCGTTTTCGGCTTTCCTTTAATCATCGTATTCATCATATTCTTCTTCCGCTATAAAAACCGGAAGGCCAAATACCGCCTGGTGGAACAAGCATTAGCCAGCGGACAACCGCTGCCGGAAAATCTGTTTAAAGAAGCCGATTCGACAGATATCCGCAGTAAAGGAATCAAGAATGTGTTCGTCGGTATCGGGCTGTTCATATTCCTCTGGGCCATTACCGAAGAATTCGGACTTGGCTGCATAGGCCTGCTTGTCATGTTCACAGGCTTCGGACAGCTCGTCATCTACTATACGCAGCAAGACAGAGCCCCTAAAAGCAATGATAAATCCGATAATGCAAGAACCGTCTTTCCGGAAAAGAATGCAGAAAAATGAGTCAGCTCAATGATATATCGTTAGTCGCACAGGTCGTGGTGTTTCGCAACACCAGGGCCTTCGACCGGTTAGTAGGAAAGTATCAGTCGTCCGTACGGCGTTTTTTTCTGCACCTGACTTGTGGCGACAGCGAATTGAGCGATGACCTGGCGCAAGATACATTCATTAAAGCATACACCAATCTCTCCTCATTCAAAAACCTGTCCAGTTTCTCCACCTGGCTCTACCGTATTGCTTATAATGTATTTTATGATTATCTTCGCACCCGTAAGGAGACCGACAGTCTGGAAACACTCCGGGTAGACGCTCAATACAGTACGCAGCAAAACGACATAGGGCGGCACATGGACATTTACCGTGCGCTGAATATGCTGAAAGAAACGGAACGGACCTGTATCACTCTTTTTTATATGGAAGACCAAAGTATAGAAAAGATTGCAGACATTACCGGCTACCCGACAGGAACAGTAAAAAGCCACCTGTCGCGGGCCAAAGAAAAAATGGCTACCTACTTAAAACAAAATGGTTATGACGGAAAACAATGATAAACTCCTGATTGATTTCTTTGCCGAAAACCGGCAGGAAATACCCGACAATGGCTTCACCCGCCGTGTGATGCGCCATTTGCCCGACCGCACCCGACGGATTTCACAAGTATGGGTTACGTTCTGTTTCACGCTGGCATTAGTGCTGTTCTTTGTTTTCGACGGATTGCAACAGGTATTGGGTACACTTCGTGAAACACTCACCGCCGCTGCTCAAAACGGAGTCACCGAACTTGATCCCAAATCTTTATTGGTTGCAGGCATAGTATTACTCTTCCTGCTCTATCGCAAAATATGTTCATTGGCTTAAACGCTTTGGAAATCGCAAATGGTAATTTCCTCATAGAATAAATAAACTTCCTTACAGAACAATACAATCAACCCCTACCTTGTTAATAAAAGGTAAGGGTTGATTTTTTTATAAACAAATGAACATATCTCAATGATATATTGTATATTTGCGGACTCATAAAACTAAATAATCTTACAAAGTTTTGAGACAGATTTCATTCATCATATTATTTACATTTTTTATTGGAAGCGTCCGAGCGCAAAGTACCAGCGATTCTCTTGTAATGAACTACATGCAAGATATGGGAATACCGCTGACTTACAACAACAAAGTCGAACTATTGATGACCGGTCGTGAAAAGTTTATTGATTTATTCGAAACTATCCGCCATGCCCGGCACCACATTCATCTGGAATATTTCAATTTCCGTAACGACTCCATCGCCAATGCCCTTTTCGATTTACTGGCAGAAAAGGTAAAAGAAGGTGTAGAGGTACGTGCCATGTTCGATGCGTTTGGCAACTGGTCCAATAACCAGCCGTTGAAAAAACATCATTTGCAGGCGATAAAGGCACGCGGCATCGAGCTCGTCAAGTTCGACCCCATCACCTTTCCCTATATCAACCATGCCATGCATCGCGACCACCGGAAGATAGTGGTTATCGACGGAAAAATCGGCTATACGGGCGGGATGAATATTGCCGACTATTACATCAACGGCTTGCCTAAAATCGGTAAATGGCACGACATACACATGCACATAGAAGGGGATGCCGTACGTTACCTGCAAGGTATCTTCCTGACTATGTGGAACAGGGAAACCGGACAACACATCGGCGGTCCGGCATACTTCCCCAACCTGCCCCAATTTCCGGACAGTATAGCCGAGGAGATTGCGATAGTAGACCGCACCCCGCGGGAAACACCCCGGTCTATCAGCCATGCCTATGCCGTTTCGATAGAAGCTGCTCAAAAAAATATCCAGATAGTAAACCCCTACTTCGTTCCGACGAAATCCATCCGTAAGGCTATCAAGAAAGCGTTAAAGAAAGGTACGGAAGTGGAGATTATGATACCGGCTGTATCGGATATTCCCTTTACGCCCGAAGCCTCTTTTTATATCGCACATAAATTAATGAAACGGGGAGCCAAAATTTACTTGTTCAAGGACGGATTTCACCATTCCAAAGTAATGATGGTAGACAGCGCTTTCTGTACGGTAGGCACTGCAAACCTCAACAGCCGCAGCTTGCGCTACGATTATGAGACCAATGCTTTCATCTTCGACCCTTCAACAACAAACCAGTTGAACAGCATGTTCGAGAGGGACAAAAAGAACAGTACCTTGCTCACGCCCGAGATGTGGAAAGCGCTCCGGCTGGAAAAAGTTTCTCGGCTGGGTAGGAAATCTGCTGACTCCTTTCCTGTAAATCTTTTATAGCGCAAATTTTCAATATACCGAGAACTTTGCCTACCTTTGGCAAGGCTTTTAATAAGTAACTCCATGAAACAATATTTAGACTTACTCAACCGTGTACTGACTGAAGGCATAGAAAAAAGCGACCGTACCGGAACCGGTACAATCAGCGTATTCGGACACCAGATGCGTTTCAATATGGACGAGGGCTTCCCTTGTCTGACTACCAAGAAACTTCATTTGAAATCCATTATCCACGAACTGCTCTGGTTCCTGAAAGGCGATACAAACGTAAAATACCTGCAAGAGAACGGGGTACGCATCTGGAATGAATGGGCCGATGAGAATGGAGATTTGGGGCATATCTACGGTTACCAATGGCGTTCGTGGCCGGATTACAAAGGCGGAACCATCGACCAAATCAGTGAAGCGGTGGAAACAATCAAGCACAACCCCGATTCACGCCGCATCATAGTCAGCGCCTGGAATGTCGGCGATCTGGACAACATGAATCTGCCGCCTTGCCATGCATTCTTTCAGTTTTACGTAGCCAACGGCCGGCTCAGCCTGCAACTTTACCAACGCAGCGCGGATATTTTTCTGGGAGTACCTTTCAACATCGCATCATACGCATTGCTCTTGCAAATGGTAGCCCAAGTTACGGGATTGAAAGCCGGGGATTTTGTACATACTCTGGGAGATGCGCATATCTATCTGAACCATCTGGAACAAGTGAAACTCCAACTGAGCCGTGAGCCGCGGGCACTTCCGCAAATGAAAATAAATCCGGATGTAAAGGACATATTCGATTTCAAGTATGAAGACTTTGAATTGATCAATTACAATCCTCACCCGCATATTGCCGGAAAAGTAGCGGTATAGGAAAGAGAGCATTTTCTATCATTAAAAGACCACTTGATTACATCAGACAATATGATTAGCATTATCGCCGCAGTAGACCGACACATGGCTATCGGTTATGAAAACAAACTGTTATTCTGGCTTCCCAATGACTTGAAACGTTTCAAAGCACTTACTACCGGGAACACCATCATCATGGGACGGAAAACATTCGAATCACTCCCTAAAGGAGCTTTGCCAAACCGGCGCAATATCGTATTGTCTACCCGTCCCGACACCCTATGTCCGGGTGCGGAAATCTTCCCTTCTCTTGAAGAAGCTTTGAAGCACTGTGAACAGGATGAACAAATCTATATTATAGGTGGAGCCAGCGTATACCGCCAGGCCTTGCCATTGGCAGACGCACTCTGCCTGACAGAGATAGACGCCGAAGCTCCTCAAGCAGATGCCTACTTTCCGGAAGTAGCCCCTGAAATATGGCAAGAAAAAAGCAGGGAATCCCATCCTATAGATGAAAAACATCCCTGCCCTTATGCTTTTGTCAATTATATCCGCCGATAACCGGTAGGATTATTCATCCTCATCGTCTATCACTATCGGCATCTGACGTTTAATTGCCTCGTGGAATGAAATCAACGTTTCCGTACGAGACAACCCCAACGGTTGCAATTTATCATGAATAATGCTCAGCAAATGATGATTGTTCCGTGCATACAGCTTAATAAACATATCGTATTTACCGGTAGTAAAGTGACATTCCACGATTTCAGGAATAGCTTCCAGCGCTTTTGTCACGGCATCAAAAGTTGCGGGATCTTTTAAATAGATTCCGATATACGCACAAGTCTCATATCCTATCTTTTCCGGATCTATGACATATTCCGACCCTTTCAATATACCCAGATTTGTCAGTTTCTGAATACGTTGGTGAATAGCTGCTCCGGATACATTACAAGCTCTGGCAACTTCGAGGAAAGGAATACGCGCATTATCGGCAATCAGCTGCAATATCTGCTCGTCTAAAGTATCCAATTGATGATGTCCCATTTCTAATCTCAATAATTAATTAAATAAATTATTTTACCGTATTCCGCTACGGCAATGTGCAAAGTTAGCGATTTTTTCATGAATAAAAATACGAATTATAACTTTTCTTGCTAAAAAGAGAATAATCATATATTCAGAGGATGCCAGGATTATTATATAACACACAGACAAAAAGATGTAACATACCTTTGAAGCAGATTAATACAAAATGTATTCCTCTGTAACAGAAAACATAAATCATGAAAAACATAATTATATGTAACCCAGACAAAAAAAGATGTAACATACTTTTGAAGCAGATTAATACAAAATGTATTCCTTTGTGACAGAAAACACAAATCATGAAAAACATAATTAAATTATTTACAAATATGAAAGCCACTTTAATTTCTTTAGCATTTTGCTCGTTACTCTCGACAACTTCCTTATCACAAGAATTATCATTGAACATGCCTATCATCCAAACCAAGTACACTGCCGACCCGGCTCCTATTGTATACAATGACACTGTCTATCTTTTTACCAGCCACGATGAGGATGACGGCGAAAATTTTCACATGAAGGACTGGCTCCTCTACACCTCTACCGATATGGTGAACTGGCAGGATCGTGGCGCCGTAGCCTCGCTCAAAGACTTCAAATGGTACAAAGGCAACAATGGCGCCTGGGCACAGCAAGTAGTTCGCCGCAACGGCAAGTGGTATATGTATTGCCCCATTCATGGAAACGGCATTGGTGTACTAGTGTCAGACTCCCCTTACGGTCCTTTTAAAGATCCCATAAACAAGCCGCTGGTATGGCAAAAGGAACACTGGTATGATATTGACCCCACAGTATATATTGATGATGACGGTCAGGCCTATATGTATTGGGGTAACCCGAATCTCTATTGTGTGAAACTGAATGAAGACATGATTTCCTACTCAGGCGAAATCATGGAGCTACCCCATATCGAAGATTATCAGGAAGGCCCTTGGTTCTATAAGCGAAACGGACACTACTATTTAGCTTTTGCCTCTACATGCTGTCCTGAGGGTATCGGCTATGCCATGAGTAAAAACCCGCTTGGACCATGGGAGTATAAAGGGCATATTATGGACCATACACCACGGACTCGTGGCAATCACCCCGGCATCATAGACTACAAGGGTAAATCTTACTGCTTTGGTCAAAACTATGATATCTTCCGTTTGGAAACAAGCCGTCACGCAGAACGTCGCTCGGTGTCGGTTGCTGAAATGGAGTATAACCCTAACGGCACCATCCGCATGCTGCCTTATTTTCACGAATGTAAATTGGAACAGATTGAGAAATTCAATCCCTATCGTAAAGTAGAAGCAGAAACGATGGCTTGGGGCTTCGGACTGAAGACCACTCCCAAGAATATCTGGAGTCACGAACGCTGGAACCAACTGGTAACAAGTATAGATGACGGCGAATACCTAATGGTGAAAGGTGTTGATTTTGGAAAAGGAGCCAAGACGTTTAAAGTCTCCGCTTCTGCTCACCTATATGGCGGCATATTGGAAATTCACATCGACCAAAAAGATGGTCCATGTGTCGGCACAGTGAATATATCACATACGAAGAGTGAACTTCGCGAGTTTACGACGTCTGTTGTGAACTTGAACGGCGTACACGATCTATATCTTGTTTTTAAAGGTGGGAAAGAACTGAAAAAGAACCTATTTATGTTGGACTGGTGGGCATTCGAGTAAAGAACAGCCATTAGCACAATCGTGTACTTCCCAATACACTGTAATTCAAGTCACTCATTCACAGAAATAAAGCATAGAACATGACACGAAAAACACTGTTTTTATTCGTTTTGCTGATTGGTTGCTTTACGGCCTTTGCCCAAAATGATTCTCTTAAAAGCAATCGTGTGAATATCGAATTGCCAACAGGAAAGCTTTCTTTACAACCGCTCAATCAGAATGCGGTGCGCGTAAGGTTCACCAAAGGACAGGCTGTTCCGAAAGAAGAATTAATCTATACAGAAGATGTAGCGTTTCCTGCATATAAAGTGAAAGAGAATAATACCTCACTGAAACTTTCACTTGAGAAAATGATTGTAGTTTATGACAAACAGCGTCATACACTGACTTTTACCGATGCTAAAGGGCAAATTATCTTACAGGAAAAAGAAGGAGGGCGTTTATTGAAAAGTTCTACTGTTCAAGGCGAACCGGCCTTTTTGGCCGAACAACATTTCTTATCACCGGCTGATGAATACTTGTTTGGCACCGGACAATTTCAAGATGGCTATTTAAATGTGCGGGGACTGAGCAGACGCCTTACACAAGTTAATACACAGATCGCAATTCCTTTTATTCTTTCCAACAAGGGATATGGCATTTTGTGGAACAACTATGGTCTGACAGACTTTAATCCTGCTGACGAGTCTGTAAAGTTATTACCGGCAAAGACAGAGGGACAAGCCGTTACAGTGGACGCGACAAGCACAAAAGGCAATAAACGTGAGACTCGTCTCTTCAAGTCATTCACAGCAACATTCAGTGTTCCGGCCGACGGACAGTACGGATTGCTGTTGGATGTAGGGCAGCGTATGGCACGCAAACATTACATCGCTATTGATGGAAATAAAATTGTCGATGTGAATAATTTGTGGCTCCCTCCTACAACTTCCGTTATAGTAGAATTATCGAAAGGAGAACATACTGTTGAAGTACAGGGCGTAAAAGAAGATTCCCCCATATTATATTGGAGACAAGTAACTGATGAGACTGTCTTCCGTTCTCCGGTAGCACATTCTTTGGACTATACCGTATTCTCCGGAAATGCCGATGAAATAATAGCCGGTTACCGTCAGCTGACAGGCAAAGCGCCTATGTTGCCGCTTTGGGCATTAGGCTATATTCATTGCCGGGAACGTTATAATACACAAGCGGAGCTGTTGGAAAATGCACATGAATTTAGGAAACGGAAGCTCCCTGTGGATGTGATCGTACAAGATTGGCAATGGTGGGGAAAGTACGGGTGGAATGCCATGCAATTCGATGAAAACAAATATCCGGATCCCGGTAAAATGGTACGTGAGCTTCATAACATGAACATACACCTGATGTTGTCCGTTTGGTCTAAAATAGATAAGCAATCGGCACTTGGAAAGCAAATGGAGTCTAAAGGTTTTTACATTCCCGGCACAGATTGGATTGATTTTTTCAATCCTGATGCAGCAGCTTTTTATTGGCATAATTTTAGCAGTAAACTATTGAAGCCCTACAAAATTGATGCGTGGTGGCAGGACGCTACCGAACCGGAAAATGATGATTTACTGAACCGGCGAATAAACAATGGGGAAACCCCTGGTGAATTCTACCGCAATGTTTATCCGCTTTTTGTGAATAAAACCGTCTATGAAGGCTTACGTAAGGATGACCCGGATCGGCGTGCTATGATATTAACCCGAAGCTGGTTCTCTGGTATACAACGATATGGTGCAGTAACATGGTCGGGAGACGTAGGCAATGACTGGGAAACACTTCGTCGGCAAATAGCTGGCGGATTAGGGCAAATGGCTGCCGGTCTGCCTTGGTGGACCTATGATGCAGGCGGCTTTTTCCGCCCTTCCGACCAGTATACGAATAAAGATTACCAAGAACGAATGTTGCGTTGGATACAGGCCGGAACCTTCCTGCCATTGATGCGTATTCATGGTTATATGAGTCAGACAGAGCCTTGGCGGTACGGAGAACAAGTGGAACACATTGTTTCCGACTTTTTAGACCTACGTTATCGCCTATTACCCTATATATATTCACATACTGCATTAGTTTCACACCAAGGAGGTACTTTCATGCGTCCGCTGATATTTGATTTTTCACAAGATAAGGAGGCTTTGAAACAGCAGAATGAGTATATGTTTGGAAACTCCTTACTGATTAATCCCATAACCCAAAGCAATGTACAAAGCAGGAAAACCTACCTTCCTGAACATGCGGCAGGATGGATTGATTTTTGGAATGGAAAGGCCTATGAGGGAGGACAATACGTGGATATTCCGGCATCAATAGAGAAAATCCCGGTATTTGTAAAAGCCGGTACCATATTACCGTTAGGCATGAAAAAGCAATATGCTTCGGAAAATCTTAGCGCCCCCTTAGAGATACACATTTATCCGGGTGAAGACGCTTCATTCATTTTATACGAGGATGAGGGAGATAATTACAATTATGAAAAAGGAGCATATAGCAACATCCGTTTTAACTGGAATGACCGTAAACGAGTATTGACGATAGAAGAACGACAAGGAGAATATCCCGGCATGCAGGCCAACAGGACTTTCCGTATCATAAGTCCGTCTGCGGAAAAAACAGTCGTATATCAAGGTAAAAGGCTGAAAATCCAATTGCCATAACCTATTGCAAGAATAAAAAAGTGTTTGTTTAACGATACAAGAAAATAAAAAACGATATGTATTTACCAAGACATATATGGTTTGTACTAGTTGTCATCATGATCAGCTCATGCAGTACAGAAACATTGGATGTAACCTCTCCTACCGGTAAACTAGGAGTTACAGTGGAGCCTATGGAGGGAAAGGCTTATGACAAGATTACTTTTTCTGTGAACTATGACGGAAAAACTATCCTTTCCCAAACAGAACTGGGGTTGGAAACAGACGTTCAGAAGTTTTATGGAAATTTGAAGCTGAAATCTGTTTCTAAGACAAAACGAATCGTCGATGATTACAAGATGATAACGGGAAAACGCAGTCATTGTATCAATGGAGCCTTTGAAAGGACCTATTCTTTTGAAAACCAAGAAGGAAACACTTTGGATATTACATTCAGAGTATATGACAATGGGGTCGTTTTCAGATATGAAATTAATACTATTGCAGACAAAGAATATGTCGTTGATGAATATACGGCATATAATATTCCGCAAGGAGCCAAAAGATGGATGCAGCAATACGACCCCGGATACGAAAAGTTCTTTCCGGTATCAACAGATGGAAAACTCCCCGACCGTCCCAAAGTTAACTCTTGGGGATATCCCGGACTCGTAGAGTTGCAGGATTCTGTATTTATGCTGATAACAGAAGCAAATATCAGACGTGGACATTGCGGTTCTCTTTTATTCAACGGTGATAACAATGACAGATACCAAGTGAAACTTGCCGATAAAAAACAGGTCGCTGAAAGAACATGGGTTTCTCCTTGGAGGGTACTCATTATAGGAGGTTTGTCCGATATTGTGGAGTCAACACTGGTAACTGACGTCTCTGACCCTTCTAAAGTAGAATATACAGAATGGATAAATCCCGGCATGGTGTCCTGGATATACTGGGCATATAATCATGGCTCTAAGGATTATCAAAAAGTCAAAGAGTATATTGATTTGGCAGCTGAAATGCATTGGCCTTACAACTTGATTGATTGGGAATGGGATGAAATGAGCAATGGAGGCAATCTTCAAGATGCTGTGAAGTACACTTTAAACAAGGGTATTAAGCCTTTGCTATGGTATAACTCAAGTACAAACTGGATTGGTCCCGGTCCCTTGTTCCGTTTAAATAAAAAGCAAGACCGGGAAAAAGAATACGCATGGCTGAGCGAAATGGGAATTGCCGGTATTAAAGTAGACTTCTTCTCGGGTGACAGTGTTTCTACCATGAATTACTATATAGATCTGCTCGAAGATGCCATAAAATATAAACTAATGCTTAATTTTCATGGGGCTACTATTCCGCGAGGGTGGCAACGTACATATCCCCACATGATGTCGATTGAGGGGGTATATGGCGCCGAATGGTATAATAACGCTCCAATATTAACCAATCGGGCTGCCGAGCATAACGCGACTTTGCCTTTTACAAGAAATGTTGTAGGGCCGATGGATTATACTCCGGGAACTTTTTCCAATTCTCAACATCCTCATATTACTTCATATGCCCATGAACTGGCATTGCCGGTCATTTTTGAATCAGCGCTGCAGCATATGCCGGACAGACCCTCTGTTTATTATGGCTTACCGGAACCAGTGAAGAGACTTTTGTCAGAACTGCCTGTTGCTTGGGATGATACAAAATTATTAGCCGGTTATCCGGGAGAAGAAGTAATCCTGGCACGTCGTAAAGGCAACGTATGGTATATTGGAGGCATCAATGGCACTAATGAAACAAAAACACTTCATATATCATTGGATAAAATAGCTGTTAACGGTAAGAAAATCTCTATATTCAAAGATGGTATAGATAACAAGCATTTTTCCATTGAAGAAAATATCCCTTTGGCAAATGTTAAATCAGACCTGACAATAGAGTGTTTGCCACGTGGTGGTTTTGTAGCCGTCATAAAATAATCCAAATCCCATAGTAGACATTTATTATATTTCGGTATTATCACATTTAATATAAATGATAGATATGGAATTCAAAATAGAGTTTTATGTCTATCATTTATATTAAATGTGATAATGCCGAAATAATCGTATATTTGTGAAATGATTAAATTATTATGGACATGAAAAAGCATATCTTATTCTTACTCTGTTTAATAGCTGTATCATCTACCCGCGCACAAGTCTTTGCCGACCATTTTGCAGATAAAACCCTTCGCGTCGATTATATCTTTAACGGCAATGCATCCGGGCAAGCTATCTGTCTGGACGGGTTATCCGCTCTCCCCACCTGGGCAGGAAGAAAGCATCATCTGGCAGAACTCCCGTTGCAAGGCAACGGGCAGATTATTATGCGCAATGCAGCCAGCGGAAAGACTATTTATACTACCTCTTTCTCCTCACTCTTCCAGGAATGGCTGGAAACGGACGAAGCCCGGAATGTAACTAAAGGATTTGAAAATACATTTCTCCTTCCCTACCCGCTTCAGCCGGTTGAAATAGAAATAACCCTGCTCGACCCACGCTGCAATGTCCGCGCGTCCATGAAACACATCGTGCATCCAAACGATGTATTGATAGAGCAAAAAGGAAATTCACACATCACACCGCATAAATACCTGCTGCACAACGATAGTCCGGAAAAGTGCATCGATGTAGCTATTCTTGCAGAAGGATATACACTCCAAGAAATGCAGACATTCTATGAAGATGCAGATATCGCTTGCAAAAGCATTTTCGACCACGAACCTTTCAAATCCATGAAGAAACGGTTCAATGTAGTAGCCGTAGCCAGTCCTTCCACAGATAGCGGAGTCAGCGTGCCAAGATTGAACGAGTGGAAACATACTGCCTTCGGTTCACATTTCAGCACGTTCTATTCCGACCGTTATTTAACAACATCACGCGTAAAAGCAATTCATGATGCTTTAGCCGGAATACCCTATGAACACATTATCATATTGGCTAATACGGAAGAATATGGCGGTGGCGGTATCTATAACTCATACACCCTCACAACAGCCCATCATCCGATGTTCCGGCCGGTAGTAGTACATGAATTCGGACACAGTTTCGGCGGACTTGCCGATGAATACTTCTATGATAATGATGTTATGACCGATACCTATCCCTTGGATATAGAACCGTGGGAGCAGAACATCAGTACACAAGTGGACTTTGCAGCCAAGTGGAAGGACATGCTTAGTGAAAATACTCCCGTTCCCACTCCGGCAGAGGTAAGCGAAAACTATCCGACAGGCGTGTATGAAGGCGGCGGTTATTCAGCGAAAGGGATCTTCCGACCGGCAGAGAATTGCCGCATGCGCACCAATGAATATCCGGCTTTCTGCCCTGTGTGCCAACGCGCTCTTCGCAGAATTATTGAGTTTTATACCGAATAAAAAAACAATTTTTAAAGAACCTGCTTATGATTAAATTTCAACGCATCACCACCACAGATGCAGCCTTGTACAAGTACATGGAGCAGTTGATGACTGCTTCTTTCCCTTCTGAAGAATATCGTCCATTGGAAGAATTGCGTAATTATACAGATAGCAAACCGCATTTTTACTGTAACATTATTCTCCATCAAAATACTCCGGTAGGCTTTATTACCTACTGGGATTTCGGACATTTCTGCTATGTAGAGCATTTTGCCATTGACCCGTCTCAACGCAATGGAGGCCATGGCAAAAACGTTTTAAACCATTTATGCCACCAGCTAAAGAAACCCATTATCCTGGAAGTGGAAATGCCGGAAGAAGAAATGGCAATACGCCGAATCAATTTCTACAAACGGCAAGGTTTTACATTATGGGAAAAGCCGTACATGCAACCGCCTTATAAATCCGGAGATGATTACCTTCCCATGCTATTAATGGCTTATGGCGATTTAGAATGCGATAAAGACTTCGAACAGGTTAAAAAGTGCATCTATCGGGAAGTATACAACACTAAATAAATAGGAACACTCATTCTTTCAAGGTTCCCATACATAATAAAATAAAGGTCGCCTGTTTTACAAGCGACCTTTATTCAATATAGTCTGAACTAACTTTACTGACGCGGCTGCGCAGAATAGTTAATCTTCAATGCATACGCTTTACGAAGAGCCTCTTTGATATCTGTTACGATACCCATTTTCGTATCTTGGTCAACTTTCAAAGACACTGTCATCTGCGGCTGATCCTCTTCCTTCATACTGGCACGTTCACCAATAATATAGTCTTGGATTGCTGCAACTTCAGCATAACTGTCATTCAACTGGATACGGCTTTCATTACCTAATTTCTTACGGAATTCAGCAGTAGGTTTTCCTACATAGATAAACGTAACCAAAGACTTCTTTTCAAGTTTTTCCAACTCTGTAGCTTGCGGAACCTTAAACTCAACCTTTAATGTTACCTCACGCATAGTTGTTACAATCATGAAGAAGAACAACAGGGTGAAGATAAGGTCAGGCAGAGAAGAAGTGTTCAACGCCGGCATTTCTTTTTTACCAGTCTTATTAAATTTTCCCATTACTTCTTATCTCCGTATTTTTTAGGTTCTGCCTCAGAGATCTTCTGAGGATAAATGTCACGAATTGCTTTTTGTTGATCGTCATTCAAATCAACATAGTTCTTTTGCCATTTTTCCTGAGCCAACTCATCACGTAACTCATTGTATGCTGCAACCAGCTCGTTTTGTACAGCAAGATATGCCTTATAAGAAGAACCACGGTCGCAACGCAAAGAAATTACATGCTTTTCCGTAATCATCATGTTACCAAAGAAAGGAATATCCTTTGCATGTTTTTCCGGTTTGGTTTCATCGTTATACGGATTGGCAATAAATTCTTGCTTTAGCACGTAACTGATCTGTTGTGATATAATCGTTTCCGCACATCAACTGGTCGTTCATATTCAGGAAGACCTGCAACACGTTGCGTTCCTTCAACTTAATATCGTCAGTATTTTGGTTCTGCTCCGGTGGTGGCGGCAAACGTCTTGCCAAACCACGGTCAGTATCCATTGACGTTGTAATCAAGAAGAAGATCAACAACAGGAAAGCAATATCCGCCGTAGAACTTGAGTTAATATCAGGAACTTTTCTTTTTCCTTTTGCCATTGTAATTACTCTTTAAATTGAGTTATCTCAATTGATTATGATAATTTCTTCTTAATACTACTAAAGATGATAGCAAGCACTGTTGCACCAAACAGGATGTAGATAGAATAAAGGAACATATCAGTGATCTTCAACCAGAACGGAACATTGTCCGTACCGTCATAACCCGGGATATTAAGCGGTTCATCACTACCCATAGCCCATGCTATAACAACAACTGCAACCAATACGATTACACCGATCAAAGACTTCAATGCATTTCCCGGATTATCTTTCAAGGCAGTTCCGAACTGGAACAGGAAAGCAGCCACTGTAGCAACGACAGCGATACCAAACAAACCGTACATCAAGAAGAGCAGTGCATCGGTTTGGGCGGGTTGCCACATTTCAGAGTCAACGCTCATAAGTACTGCATCGCCCTGAGCATCTCCACCGAAGTAGAACAAGCCCAACACTACCAGAATGGCAGCGAACATTACGTACAGTACGTAGTATGATACTTTATATGATAACTTAGCCATTTTACTTATTTTTTGTATTTCAAGTCATATTTGATAACCATATCCAACAGTGAGATAGAAGAATCTTCCATTTCGCTGGTCAAAGCTTCAATCTTAGACAGGATATAGTTATAGAATACCTGCAGAATCAAAGCAACGATCAAACCGAAGATAGTTGTAATCAAGGCAACCTTCATACCACCTGCTACAACCGTCGGAGAGATATCACCTACTTGTTGGATCTTATCAAATGCCTGCACCATACCGATTACAGTACCCAAGAATCCTAATGACGGAGCCATTGCGATAAACAGTGTGATCCAAGAGCAACCTTTTTCCAGGTAACCAGCCTGTACACCACCGTAAGATACAACTGACTTTTCAACTACGTCGATACCCTGATCGATTCTCATCAAACCCTGATAGTAGATAGAAGCGATAGGACCTCTTGTGTTGCGTGCAATGTCTTTGGCAGCTTCAACATCACCTTTTTCCAAAGCAGCTTCGATAGCGGCAATAAACTTCTTGGTGTTGATTTCAGCCAAACTCAGGTAAATGATACGCTCGATACAGAAAGCAAGACCGATAACCAATGCGATGGCAACCAAACTCATGAAAGATGCAGTACCTTCAATAAATTTAGTCTTGATTTCTTTGTGAATACCGCCTTCTTCAGCTACAACAGGAGCGGCAGCTTCATCAGCAGGAGCTGCTTGTGCTGCAGGAGCAGCTTGTTCTGTTTGTTCAGCAGCAGGAGCATCTTGAGCCTGAGCAAGTTGAGTTGAGCCAAATGTTAAGACTCCCATCACAGCAACAATTGCAAATAACTTTTTCATTGTGTGTCTAATTTTTAAGATTAATTAATTAAATTACTTATTATGTTTATTTATTGTTCTTCTCTTATTTTAAAACTTCGCGGAGAGACGGGGATTCGAACCCCGGATACCCTTTAGGGGTATACACGCTTTCCAGGCGTGCCTCTTCAACCACTCGAGCATCTCTCCAATCAACATCTGTTCTGAAATCGGGTGCAAATTACAAAAAAAATGCGAACCGCGAGCGTTTTCAGCTACAAATGTATTCTTTTTTTTGTTCTTCCACTGCATTCTCAAAGTTTTATCCGCAAGAAAATCTCAAAATTAATAAACTTTAAAATCTTCGGAACGTTATTTGAGCATTCCAAACACTTTTAAAGCGTTTTCAGAAGTGATACGGCCTATTTCTTCAGGCGAATTTCCGTATATTTCCGCTACTTTTAACAGAGTATCCTTTACATTCGCACTTTCGTTTCTTTTACCCCGGTTCGGCACGGGAGTTAGATAGGGAGAATCGGTTTCAAGAACAATCCGTTCCAAGGGGATATTTTGCAAAACTTCCGGCAATCCCGATTTCTTAAATGTCACCACACCGTTAATCCCAATGAAGAAATTAGAAAACTCCAGCATACGGAATGCCTCTTCCCGTGTTCCCGTAAAACTATGGAAAATCCCCCTTAGAGAAGACGTTTTATACGGTTTCAATATATCATATATATAGTCGAACGCCTCCCGGCAATGAATCACTACGGGTAGTCCATACTCCAACGCCCACCGCACCTGCCGTTCAAAGGCTATCTGCTGTTCCTTCAGGTAAGTTTTATCCCAATAAAGATCCATGCCTATTTCACCGATTGCGACATAACCGTCCGGCATTGCCAAATGTCCGGCCACAACAGCCAGCTCCTTCTCATAACCGGCATCCACAGAAGTGGGATGCAACCCTATCATCGGAAAACAATACCCCTTGTACTCCGAACAGACCTTAAGCATGGGTTCAATAGTGGTACTGTCTATATTGGGCATAAAAATATGGGTGACTCCTGCTTCCCGGGCGCGCACCATCACCTGCGGCAAATCCGATTGGAAGTCCTCCAAAAAAAGGTGGGAATGTGAATCTACTAATTTCATTTTGTAATCTCTTCTTTTTCACCGGTACGGTAATAATAAATCAAGCCATAAGCGCGACACAACTCCAGACGTTTTTCATTCGGCATAACCTCTGCGTATTTCCGTTCCACCTGATTCCAGATATCCAGAATCAGAGCATCGGCTTCGGAGCGCATAGAAGCAAGAGTTTCCAGACTGCGCGCCGTCAGCGCCTGCAAGTTCCTCTGTCTCTCGTAGCTCTCCATGAAAATATCATAATGTACCCTGACTTTGGCAATGGTAGGATTATAAATAGGAATTCCGCCTTGGGAAATGCGCCGGCTCTCGCCTTCCACTATTTTACGTCCCCACTCTGCAAGGGCTGTCTCCGTAGACAAATCCGGAACATTATTGTTCCTCATATCCAAGCCGTAGAACTCCTTATGAACGGTACGCACCTCCGAACGAATCACTGCCAGATTCAGTACCTGGATAAAATGCGATATGTAAAGACGGGCAGTCTTTACATTCGCCTGATGCTTACGGCCCGCCTTTGACTGACGCTCAAAACATTCCACATAATACGAATGCGCCGCTTCAAACTTTACCAGGAAATTCCGGGCATCCGTAAGTACCTTCAGAGACACAGCCAAATCATACACATTATATGTATCACCTTTGGCAACAACGGCCTTCAACGCACGTATTCTTGCCTGATCTGTATTTGGTAATCTTCTGTAAGGCATTCTAATCGGCTACTGACAATTACACTTCCCGGTACATCAACTCCTTTATAAGCTTATCCAGTTCTCTTTTCCTCTCAGCCGTCACATTCACGGCAGCCAGGCTCTCCAAAGCCTTATTGTTATATTCCGACATTTTGTTTTCACAAAGAGCTTTAACCCCTATCCGGTTATACAAACCGGTTACAGCCTCTATCTTCTCAGCCGGGTCAAAGTCCGTAACGGTTATCCAATGCTTCAATTTCGCAGCCTGCTCCTTATCCGCATGTTCCAAGGCCTTTATCAACATATAGGTTTTCTTGTTGCACAGGATATCGCCACCTATATTTTTACCAAATATGGCAGTATCGCCGTACACATCCAGCAAATCGTCTTTCAGCTGAAAAGCGACACCCATATTCATGCCAAAGTCATACAGCCGTTCCGCATCTTCAACAGAGGCACCGCCCAACAACGCTCCGATTTTCAAACTTGCCGCCAGCAGCACGGATGTTTTCAGACGAATCATCTCCAGGTATTCCTCCTCCTTCACATCGCTCCGCTGCTCAAAATCCATATCCATCTGCTGACCTTCGCAAATTTCAAGAGCCGTCAGGCTGAACAAATCCATCACGGCCTTCAAATGTTCGGCCGGACATTGCGCCATAAACTGATAAGCCAGCACCAGCATTGCGTCCCCCGAAAGGATGGCCGTATTATCATTCCATACCTTATGCACCGTTTCTTTTCCGCGGCGTTTATCGGCACGGTCCATCAGGTCGTCATGCAGCAATGTATAATTATGATAGACCTCGATGCCTGTTGCCGATGAGAATACAGGTCTGACATCTTCCTTATAAAGATTATAAGCCATCAGCATCAGCACGGGGCGGATTCTTTTTCCACCCATGGACAAAACATAGGCAACCGGGTCGTACAACCCTTTCGGAGTACGTTCAAACTGCAAATCCGCAATATGGGAATTTATTTTATCGAGAAGTTCGGAAGCTGTAAACATAAGTATTTCAAATTTAGGAATGGCAGAGAATGAAAAGAGGCTGCCTAAAAGCAACCTCTTTACGCAATATTTAAATATATTAACTAAAAAAACCAAATTACTGCAAGCGGAACATCACAGGCACTGTGTATTTAACACGTACCGCTTTACCACGCTGCATACCCGGTTTCCATTTCGGCATGGAGCTGATCACACGGATTGCCTCTTTATCCAAATACGGGTCAACACCTCTAAGCACTTTAGCATCTACGATACTACCGTCTCTGTTAACAACGAACTGTACGGTTACACGACCTTGAGTTCCGTTTTCCTGAGCGATAGTAGGATATTTGATGTTCTTGCTCAAATACTGCATCAAACCAGCCATACCACCGTTAGGGAATTCCGGCATCTGTTCTACTACCTCGAAGATAGTTTGTTCTTCCGGTTCTTCCTCTTCAACAGCTACGGGAACATATTTGATTTCCACAGCCTGATTGGTTTCTTCAGATGTAGCTATAGTGGTTTCCTCCACATCTGCGTCGTCATCCACGATTGTCAGGGTTTCTGCAATCGAAGGAGCTTCGGGGGGCGGTGGAGCCACCTGCTCGGGTTGTTCCGTAATCGGAATGATTTCCTCTTCAAATACAAGGTCGGTAATTGCCTGGCTCGTATCAATCTTGATATCACGTTTTGTCCATTCGAATGCAACGAACATAAACGCGAGCACAATCACGTAACCGACAAGCAGCCAAGTTGACTTTTTGTTCTCCAAGTCTGCCTTAGGTGTCTTTTTAATTTCCATAATTTATACTATAATTATTAGTGTTTCTCATTTTGGGCAAATATAGCACTTTTCCCACTATTGTTTTTGCTTAGCTGTGTTTTTTCACACAATAAGCAGTGCATTTTTATTTTTTTAATTCTTCAAAAGCCTTCGTCAGCTTTTGTAGCGCAAAAGTAACGAGATATTTTAAAAATACCGTATCTTTGGCAAGAATTTTAAATGAAACGTTCAAAAAAATCTACCGAGAGAGAGATTCCTATATAAATTATGGTATAAAATCATTTCATATGAAAAGATAACAATCGCAATCGACGGCTTCTCTTCGTGCGGAAAAAGCACAATGGCCAAGGACCTCGCCCGTGAAATCGGCTATATCTATATCGACAGCGGAGCCATGTACCGTGCCGTCACTTTATATAGTATGGAGAACGGTATCTTCACAGCCGAGGGCATCGATACGGAAAAACTAAAAAAGCAGATCAACAACATCCGCATATCCTTTCAGCTAAACCCGGAAACGGGGACGTCCCGACACCTACCTGAACGACATCAATGTGGAAGAAAATCCGCACAATGGAAGTATCCTCCCGCGTCAGTCCCATTGCCGCCCTCGACTTTGTGCGCGAAGCAATGGTGGCCCAGCAACAGGAAATGGGCAAAGCCAAAGGCATTGTCATGGACGGTCGCGACATCGGCACTACCGTATTTCCTGATGCCGAACTTAAGATATTCGTAACTGCCTCTCCCGAAATCCGTGCACAGCGCAGATACGATGAACTGAAAGCCAAAGGAGAGGAAGCCGGTTTCGACGAAATCCTGGAGAATGTGAAGCAGAGGGATTATATAGACCAGAACAGGGAAGTGAGTCCGCTCCGCAAAGCCGACGACGCACTGCTGCTCGACAATAGCCACATGACCATTTCCCAACAAAAGGAATGGCTGGCAGAACAGTTTGAAAAAGTGTGTAAATCATAACGCAAAAAACTGCGATATGGCAAAAGTGGAAATAGATGAAGGATCCGGTTTCTGCTTCGGAGTAGTTACCGCAATCAATAAAGCAGAAGAAGAGTTATCCAAAAGCGGAACATTATACTGTTTAGGAGACATTGTGCACAACAGCCGTGAAGTGGAGCGTTTGAAAGCAATGGGGCTTATCACCATCAACCACGAGGAGTTCAACCGCCTGCATAATGCCAAAGTTTTATTGCGGGCACACGGCGAACCACCCGAAACCTATATAACCGCCAGGCGCAACAATATTGAAATAATCGACGCCACTTGTCCGGTGGTTCTCCGCTTACAAAAGAAAATCAAGCAGGAGTATATCCAGGAAGACAATGAGGACAAACAAATCGTCATATACGGAAAGAACGGACATGCAGAAGTCCTGGGGCTGGTGGGGCAAACCACAGGAAAAGCAATTGTTATAGAAAAGCTGGAAGAAGCCAAGTCACTTGATTTCAGCAAGAGCATACGCCTTTATTCGCAAACTACCAAGTCGCTGGATGAATTTCAAAAAATTGTGGAATACATAAAGGAACATATATCCTCCGATGTCACTTTCGAATATTACGACACCATATGCCGGCAAGTAGCCAACCGTATTCCCAACATCCGGAAATTCGCAGCTTCACACGATTTGGTATTCTTCGTCAGCGGCAAGAAAAGTTCCAATGGAAAAATCCTGTTCAACGAATGCAAGAAGGTAAATCCCAACTCGCACCTTATCGACAGTGCGGAAGAGATAGACAACCGGTTACTCATTGGCGCAGAGTCCATTGGTATTTGTGGAGCCACTTCCACTCCCAAATGGCTGATGGAGGAAATATCCAAGGCAATAAAATCACGAATTTAAAAAGCTTTTGTTATCTTTGCAAGCAGATTTTTTAAGGTAATTATTAACACTAAATAAAGAGATTGTTATGGGAACAATTAAGTGTATCGGTATTTTAACATCGGGCGGCGACGCTCCGGGAATGAATGCGGCTATCCGTGCGGTAACACGTGCGGCTATCTACAACGGACTTCAGGTTAAAGGCATATATAGAGGTTACAAAGGCTTGGTAACCGGTGAAATCAAAGAATTCAAGAGCCAGAATGTAAGTAACATCATCCAATTGGGCGGTACTATTCTGAAAACAGCGCGCTGTAAAGAGTTTACCACGCCCGAAGGACGGCAGATAGCATACGATAACATGAAGAAAGAGGGTATCGATGCCCTAGTGGTTATCGGTGGCGACGGCTCTCTATCCGGTGCACGCATCTTTGCGCAGGAATTTGATGTGCCCTGTATCGGTCTGCCGGGAACCATCGACAACGACCTGTACGGAACGGACACCACAATCGGCTACGACACTGCCCTGAATACGATTTTGGATGCCGTAGACAAAATCCGCGACACCGCAACTTCTCACGAACGTCTTTTCTTCGTCGAGGTTATGGGACGCGATGCCGGTTTCCTTGCCTTGAACGGCGCTATCGCATCCGGAGCCGAGGCTGCCATCATACCGGAATTCAGTACGGAAGTAGACCAATTGGAAGAATTCATTAAGAACGGTTTCCGGAAGTCTAAGAACAGCAGCATCGTGCTCGTTGCCGAAAGCGAACTGACCGGTGGTGCAATGCACTATGCGGAACGTGTGAAAAACGAATATCCCCAATACGACGTACGCGTCACAATCCTCGGACACTTGCAGCGTGGCGGCAGTCCTACGGCACACGACCGTATCCTTGCCAGCCGATTGGGTGCTGCCGCAATCGACGCCATCATGGAAGGACAACGTAATGTGATGATAGGCATAGAACACGATGAAGTGGTTTATGTACCTTTCACGAAAGCCATCAAAAACGACAAACCGATCAAGAAAGACCTGGTTAATGTACTGAGGGAACTTTCCATTTAATAAAGCCCCGATAGGATAAACCCAAGAGGGCCAAAGTGGTTTTAACATTTTCTTTCAGGCACGGAGTGCATGGACTTTACGGTTCCGGTTTATAAGAGCTGTGAAATTCGTGTATTCCGTGCCTGAAAAATTATCATAATGCAAGAGACTCTTTAAATTTTCCTCAAAAAGTGTTCTATCCGTTTTTGAGGATTTATAACCACTTCTCCACAATCTTCTCCGTCCTGTTCCACAACTCCTGCATCTGCACATGGCGGGTATACTTCCCGGAAAGATGCTTGGGACGGCAACTCGCATTTAAAGTTCCCGTACGTTTTCCGGCATCCTCATCCAGCAACAGATGAACGGCTGTTGCAGCCCCTTGCCGGGGAGTGCGGATAAAAGGCCGGAATAAGATGTCTGTCAGCGGGTCGAACCACATGTGCATCGTTATTATATCGGTAGACACGATACCCGGATCGGCCGCATTCACCACAATCCCATTTTCCTTGACCCGATTCGCCAGATTAACGGTAAACAAGGTCAGAGCCAGTTTCGTATTGCTATAAACAGGAATGCGCCAAAAACCTCCTCTCTTTCCAAGATGGAAGAAATCCGGAAAGTCAAGATGTCCTATGGCATAAGTACAAGACACCATATTGACAATACGGCTCCCCTTTTCCATCAGAGGAATAAGTTTGCGTGTCAGCAAATAAGGAGCAACATAATTAACACTCACCGTACGTTCCAAACCATCCTCAGTGATGTGACGCCCTGTTTCTATTGTTCCGGCATTATTCATCAGCAGACTGACGGTATCACCCCTTTGCAACATTCTCTCGGCAAAAGCCGCCACAGATGCAAGCGAAGCTAAGTCAATGCCCGATACCTCAATATATGGGTTACCGGTGTCATGCACCAGCATATCCCTTACCCTTTCCGCTTTTTCCGGACGGTAACAGGCCATGATTATTTTATATCCGGCCGTAGCCACAGCACGGGTTATTTCCGTTCCCATACCACCATCTGCACCGGTTATGATAGCAAGTTTCATGTTTACCAAGTATAAATTGCCAATAATAAGAAAAATTCAATCACCCCTTCGCTTCTATCTTCTCTATCTCCTTTTTCAAGCAGACAGGCAGTTCTTCCTGCAAATGCTGATGACAAGCCATTTCTATGGAATACATCCGGGCTATGCAGTAATTACTATGCCTACAGTTGCAACGGGCATTCTCCTCCTTACGCATACGGTTCACAAAGCCTGGTTCGTTGAGTAAGGCGCGTGCCATCTGTACAGCCTCAAAACCATTGTCCAGCACCTCATCTATCTTGGCACGCGACACCAGTCCGCCCACATATATCAACGGCATCTTCAGTTCTGCACGGAACTTCAGGGCATCTTCCAGGAAATAGGCTTCTTTGAACGGCACAGACGGTATCATCCACCTGCCCGCCATGCGTACTCCATACTTCAGCCACCAGCATGTCATATAATGTGTCATGCTGCGAATCGGCATTTCCCCACGCATCACATACATAGGCGCTTTACTTACAAAACCACCGCTCAATACCAATCCATGTGCACCCGAGCATTCAAGACGCTTGGCTACTTGCATCGTCTCATCTATCTCCATGCCGCCCCGGAAACCGTCACGCATGTTCATCTTCACAAGCACTGCCATATCGCTGCCGGCAGCCTTCATCACTTCATCCATCACCATATCCATAAAGCGCATGCGGTTTTCCAGAGAACCGCCAAATTCATCTTTACGATGATTGGTCGAAGGCGAAAGGAACTGGCTGATAAGGTAGCCATGTCCGGCATGAATTTCCACTGCATCAAATCCCGCCTCACGGGCCAGATTCACCGCCTTTCCGTAAGCACGTGCCATCTCCGGCAGTTCACCGGCACGCAAACCACGCACAAAAGTAGGTGAATACAGGTTGAAACCGCTGCTAGCACCGACCGGGATACACCCGCAAATACTCTTATGGGACATGTTTCCGCAATGCCCCAACTGGATTCCGGCGGCGGCACCTTCCGCATGTATCGCATCGGTCAGCTTGCGAAGCCCCGGAATTATTTCAGGGCGCATCCACAACTGGCGGTCAAAAGAAAGCCCGCTCTGAGTAACGGCCGCATAAGCCACAGTAGTCATACCGATACCTCCTGCCGCAACCGAACGGTGATAATCGAGCAACATGTCCGAAGGAGCATTTCCGGGACACATGCTTTCAAAAGCAGCCGAACGGATGGTACGGTTGCGCAATGTCAGCGGTCCGAAAGTAACCGGAGTGAATAATTTTGATTCCATGTGATAGTTTCCTGATTTATGATTTATGGTTTGTCCTTTCAATAGATATAAGGTATGATACGCTTGCGTTTTCCTACTGCCTCATCACCGAATTCTTTCCGGTAACGGCCGTAAATGGCATTGGCACGGGGAACGAGATTGGCAAAAGTCCACCACACAAACACCCATGCGGCAGGCGAAGCAGTAAGTATGGCAAAACCGGTCCATTCTACCAATTCACCGAAATAGTTGGCAGAAGTGACATAGCGATAAAGACCTTTCTCAGGAAGGTAATGATTCGTGTCGCCCGGCTTACGCAAATGGCGAATCACATGGTCGGAATGAAGATTGATAAGCATACCGGCAAAAAACAACAGAAGCCCCGACCACGCATGAGTCTTCAGCAAATAAGTCCAACCACCGGAATACATCCCTTCGGAAGCAAAGTAAAACAGACCGCCAGCCTGCATCATTCCGTTCAGTACATTAAATACAATGCCCATCATCATAATAGTTACCGGCATCCGGCTTTTTCCTTTCAGCAGAAAAGGAAAAATAAACGACCTTTGGAAGTAGTGTAGTTGGAACAGCAGAAAGAAAAGATATACCGGCACGGCAAAGCCTGCCCCACTCCTGCCCCACAACCAAAACATAACGATAAAGACCGGCGCTTCCATCAATACCCACGCCGCCTTGTTACTAATGGAATATCCCCACGACGCAGTACGGAACATCCCATATCCGGCTTTGACGAAATAAAGAGCGATGAACACAAAAAGCGCAATGACGCACATCACTCCCAAAAACAGATGAAACCCTTCTTCGCTCATGTTCTTTTGTTTAAGTGTGACAAATATAGGGAAAACTTGTAACAATCAAATCGTTTTCCCGCAGCAATTATCAAAAACATACAGAAACGGATAACGCAAAGAGCGTGGATATTTATCCGTTCCGCCACGGGAAAATGAATAAGGTATCGCTGTCCGGCTTTCCAACCGCAACAACGATACCTTATACGACCCGGCAATCCGAGGTCTGTGCTTTGAAACGGATCTACCGCTTCTTAATAGGAATGTATGCTACTTCTTCCAATACATTCTTATATGCCGGACGAATAATGCGCTTACCTTCGAAGTTCAACTCTTCATTACGATGTGCACACCAGCCCACGATACGCGCCATGGCAAACAGCGGAGTAAATATTTCCTGCGGCAACCCGATCATTTCATATACGAAACCGGAGTAAAAATCCACATTGCTCGAAACCGTCTTGCCGTTGTTCTTCACACGGCCGAAAACTTCGATGGCTCGTTCTTCCAGCAATTCAAGGAAAGCAAACTCGCGCTCTTTCCCTTTCTCGCGGGCAAGGTCGCGGGCAAGTTCCTTTAAAAGTATGGCACGAGGGTCTGAAATGGTATAGACGGCATGTCCGATACCGTATATCAATCCTGTCTTGTTATATACCTCCTTGTTCAGCATACGGGTGAAATAAGTGTCAATCTCGTCTACATTCGTCCAATCCCGGATATTCTCCTGCAAATGGTGGAACATGTCGGTAACCTGGATATTGGCGCCACCGTGAAGCGGACCTTTCAGGGAACCGATGCCCGCAGCGATGGCAGAATAGGTATCAGTTCCGGTAGAGGACGTTACGCGTACGGTGAACGTAGAGTTGTTACCGCCGCCATGCTCCGCCTGCAACACCAGCAACAGGTCAAGGGTACGGGCATCCAGTTCCGTATAATCCTTTTTCAGCATATACAGGAAATTCTCCGCGAGAGAAAGACTCTCCTGCGGATGCCGGATATGCAACGAACGGCCGTGAGTGGCATGGCGAAGCATATTGAAAGCATAGGCTATGATGGTGGGGAACTTCGAAATAAGGTCTATGCTCTGGCGCATCAGATTATCGCGCGACGTATCATCGGCATTCGGGTCAAAGCGGTACATCTCGAGCACGCTTCGCGCCAGGATATTCATTATATTATTCCCTTCAAGCTCGATGATGTTCATCTTCGTTTTCTGTTCCAACGGCATATTATCGTTAATCAGCTCACGGAAAGAAGCCAGTTCCTCCCTGTCGGGCAAACGGCCTGAAAGCAGCAGATACGCCACTTCTTCAAAGCCGAAACGTTTCTCTTTGAGAATGGCATGTGCCAAATCCTCAAGGTCGTAGCCACGGTAGAACAATTTGCCCGGAATAGGCTTCAGACCTCCGCCCGGAATGCGCTCGTACCCCACTACGTTGCCAATCTTGGTGAGCCCAACCAGCACACCTGTACCGTCTTCATTACGCAATCCGCGCTTCACATCAAACTTCTTGAACAGTTCGTTCTCAATCCGGGTCGCTTCTTTCAGGTCTTCGGAAAGTTTGTAAATCAAATATTCTTTCTTCATAATATTTTTATTTTTTCTGGTTTATGGGGGAATTATTTGCGGAAGCTTCTATCCTGTTCACGATTTCCCGTGTAAAAGCCGATGTAGACAACGGGACACCACCCTGCATGAAGCGGGCCAAATCGACTGTAGCACGACCTTCTGTGAAACTCTTCTCCAGTGCTTCCTCTATCAGCAAGGCGGCTTCTTTCCAACCCAGATGTTCGAGCATCATCACCGCCGAAAGAATCATGGAACACGGATTCACAATGTCTTTTCCGGCAATATTGGGAGCCGTGCCATGAGTGGCCTCAAAAATGGCATGTCCCGTCCTGTAATTGATGTTGGCTCCCGGAGCGATACCGATGCCGCCCACCATAGCAGCCAACTGGTCGGAAATATAATCACCGTTCAAATTCAGAGTGGCAATGACCGAGTATTCTTCGGGAACAAGCAAGGTATTCTGCAAAAAGGCATCGGCAATGCAATCCTTGACAACAAGACGTCCCTCCGCTATATCTTTTCCAAACTCACGCTCCGCCAGCTCATAGCCCCATTTCTTGAAGCCGCCTTCGGTAAACTTCATGATATTGCCTTTGTGTACCAGTGTTACAGAGGGCAGACCGTTTTCGAGCGCATAACGGCAAGCCGCACGCACCAGCCGCTCCGTTCCCTCTTTAGACACAGGTTTCACGCCAAAAGATGAAGTTTCGGGAAAGCGCACCTTGGTCACACCCATCTCATCATGCAGGAAGCGATAGAACTTTTCGGCTTCCGGTGTTCCGGCTTCCCATTCGATACCGGCGTAGATATCTTCCGTATTCTCACGGAATACGCACATGTTTACCTTCTGCGGTTCTTTCACCGGCGAAACTACGCCTTTATACCAACGCACGGGACGCAGGCACACATACAAATCGAGTGTCTGGCGCAACGCCACGTTCAGCGAACGGATACCGCCGCCGACCGGTGTAGTCAACGGCCCCTTAATACCTATTTTATAAGTGCGGAATGCTTCCATCGTTTCTTCCGGCAACCAGGAACCCGTTTCATTAAATACCCGCTCACCTGCCAGCACTTCTTTCCATCCGATACTCCGGCTGTCTCCATAGGCTTTCTTCAAGGCTGCATCCACCACAGCCTGCATGGACGGAGTGACCTCTGCCCCTACTCCGTCACCTGTAATAAAAGGTACAGTAATCTTTTCCATATTCTATCGTGCATTTAATGCAGAGCCGGCACGGAACCAGCCTATCTGCTGTTCATTATACGTATGTTGTACTTCGATGCTCTCCTTGCTGCCGTCCTCGTGATGAAGCACCACTTTCAAGTTACGTCCCGGAGCAAAGTCTTTCAAGCCGACAACGGAAAGCAAGTCGTGCTCCCGAATTTTATCATAATCCGCCTTATCGGTAAAGGTCAGCGCCAGCATGCCCTGTTTCTTCAAATTCGTCTCGTGGATACGTGCAAAGCTCTTTGCCAGTATGACACGTACATTCAGGAAACGCGGTTCCATAGCGGCATGTTCACGGCTGGAACCCTCGCCATAGTTTTCTTCGGCAACGACAATGGAAGGAATCCCTTCGGACTTATACAGTTTGGCTGTACCGGACACTGTTCCGTACGTATTTGTAGAACGGTTCCACACTTTATTCGTTTCTCCGTTAAAGGCATTGACAGCCCCCATCAGCATATTGTCCGAAATATTCTCCAAATGCCCGCGGAAACGAAGCCACGGACCTGCCATCGAGATATGATCGGTGGTACACTTACCCTGCGTTTTAATCAGCAAAGGCATATTCAGCAAATCCTCTCCGTCCCAAGCCGGGAAAGGAGCAAGCAGTTGCAGGCGTTGCGACTGGGGAGCCACCGCAATATCCGTCTTTGCATGGGAAGGTGCGACATACCCCTCGCTCCCTGCCGTAAATCCTTCCGGCGGCAGCTCTTCACCCGTTGGTTCGGAGAGTTTAACCTGTTCGCCATCGGCATTGAGCAATGTATCTTTCAGCGGATTGAAACACAAATCTCCGGCAATGGTCAATGCCATTGTCAGCTCGGGAGAGGCTACAAAGGCATACGTATTCGGATTTCCATCCGCACGCTTGGCAAAGTTCCGGTTGAAAGAAGTTACAATAGAATTCTTACGAGTAGGATCATCGGTCACACGCTTCCATTGTCCGATACAAGGACCGCAGGCATTTGCCATAATTGTAGCGCCTATTTTTTCAAAAGCGTCAATCATACCGTCACGCTCTGCGGTTGCACGTATGCGTTCCGAACCCGGATTAACAATCAGCGGAGCAGCCGCATGCAACCGCTTCTCTGTTACCTGATGCGCCAAAGACACCGCACGGCTCAAATCCTGGTAGGATGAATTGGTACAGGAACCGATAAGCCCTACCTCCATCTTACGGGGATAGCCGTTCTTCAAAACCTTCTCGGCAAACTCCGAAACAGGCGTGGCGGCATCCGGAGTAAACGGTCCGTTGATATAAGGCTCCAATGTGGAAAGGTCTATGTCGATAATACGGTCATAGTATTTCTCCGGATTGGCAACCACTTCATCATCGGCACGAAGTCCTTCGGCAACGGCAGTAGCCATATCTGCCACTTCCGCACGTCCGGTAGCTTTCAGATAGGCAGCCATACGCTCATCATAAGGGAAAAGAGAAGTCGTAGCTCCCACTTCCGCACCCATGTTGCAAATCGTAGCCTTTCCGGTAGCTGAAAGTGAAGCAGTACCCGGACCGAAATATTCGATAATGGCATTTGTTCCACCTTTTACAGTCAAAATTCCTGCCAGTTTCAAGATAACATCTTTAGGAGCAGCCCATCCGTTTAATTTTCCAGTGAGGCGCACGCCAATCAAGCGGGGCATCTTCAACTCCCATTCCATACCTGTCATCACATCCACCGCATCAGCACCTCCGACACCGATAGCCACCATTCCCAAACCACCGGCATTCGGGGTATGAGAATCGGTACCTACCATCATGCCGCCGGGAAAAGCATAGTTTTCCAACACCACCTGATGAATGATACCTGCCCCGGGTTGCCAGAAACCGATACCGTAACGGGAAGAAACATCCCGAAGAAAATTATACACCTCCTCATTCGTTTTGGTTGCAGTGGCAATATCTTCTTTCGCTCCTTTATAAGCCTGAATCAGATGGTCGCAATGTACGGTCGAAGGAACAGCCACCTCATCACGTCCTGCATTCATAAACTGTAATAATGCCATCTGTGCAGTTGCATCCTGCATAGCCACACGGTCGGGCCGAAAGTTCACATAGTCTTCGCCGCGTTTATAGTCTTTCACATTCTTCTCATCGTACAAATGAGCATACAAGATTTTTTCCGCTAAAGTCAACGGACGTTGCAATATCGTCCGAATGCGTTCTATTTTCCCCTCATAAAGTGTATAAAACGCTTTAAGCATTGCTAAATCATATACCATAACCACTCTTTTTAAAAAAATCAATATTGTAAATATTACAAATTAATACAATAAACAAATCATAATAGGGAAAGTTTAACAAAATAAAGCATTTCTTCCCCTAAAGGCTGAGATTTATTACCTTTGCAGGTATGAAAGAACAAGATACAAACAGTCCTATTATACACCTCCAACAACAACAGCTTCTGTTGCGTATGGAATACGAATACGAAAAAGAAGAATTCAAGCGACAAACAGAGAACATGGGCGTCGCCCGAAAAGTCAAGCGGGGAGTTTGCTGGTATCCTGCCTCACCGGGCCGAAGTTACTATAACTCGTTGAATCAATTAGTAATAGAAATTACACATACCGAGAACCTCGATATAGAACATAACTTTGAGTTCGGACGCCCCGTCTGTTTCTTCCGTCAATCTGCCGACGGTAAAATCACTTACTTCAATTTTACAGCCACCGTCAGTTATGCTGACGAAGCACGCATGGTAGTGATTATGCCCGGTGCCGGAGCTATTATGGATATACAATCCGCAGATAATCTCGGAGTCCAGCTTTATTTCGACGAAACTTCTTACCGCACGATGTTCGAGGCACTGGAAGATGTCCTGCGTGCAAAAGGCAACCGGCTTGCCGAATTGCGGGATATCCTGTTGGGTACGGTCAAAACCGGTTTCCGTGAGCTTTATCCGGTACGCTTCCCCTGGTTGAACTCTACTCAAGAGAGCGCCGTCAATAAAGTGCTATGCGCCCGCGATGTAGCCATTGTACACGGTCCTCCGGGAACAGGCAAAACCACCACGCTTGTAGAAGCCATCTACGAAACCCTGCACCGCGAACCCCAAGTATTGGTATGCGCCCAAAGCAATATGGCTGTCGACTGGATTTCCGAAAAGCTGGTGGACAGAGGCGTGAATGTGCTACGAATCGGCAACCCCACACGCGTCAACGACAAAATGCTCTCTTTCACTTATGAACGCCGTTTCGAAAATCATCCGCTTTATCCCGAATTATGGAGTATCCGTAAAGAACTGAGGCTGCTGGGCGGCAAATCCCGCCGCGGCAGTTACGATGAACGCGAAGGGATACGCAACCGTATGAGCCGCCTGCGTGACCGTGCCACCACATTGGAAATACAAATCAACAGTGAGTTGTTCGACAGCGCCCACGTCATAGCCTCCACACTTGTAAGCAGCAATCACCGCCTTTTAAACGGACGCCGTTTCGGCACACTGTTTATCGACGAAGCCGCCCAAGCCCTGGAAGCCGCCTGCTGGATAGCCATCCGCAAAGCAGACCGGGTAGTACTGGCAGGAGACCATTGCCAGCTTCCGCCTACCATCAAATGTTACGAAGCCGCACGTGGCGGGCTGGAACGGACTTTAATGGAAAAAGTCGTAGCCGGCAAGCCGTCTGCCGTATCTTTATTGAAAGTACAATATCGCATGCACGAAGACATCATGCGCTTTTCCTCGGATTGGTTTTACGGCGGAGAGCTGGAAGCTGCTCCCGAAATACGTCACCGGGGAATATTGGATTGGGATACTCCCGTTACATGGCTCGACACATCCGAAATGGATTTCAAGGAAGAGTTTGTCGGGGAGACATTCGGACGCATCAACAAAGAGGAAGCCCACCTGTTACTGCAAGAACTGGAAGCGTACATCCAACGGATAGGCGGAAACCGGATTCTCGAAGAACGTATCGACTTCGGACTCATCTCACCTTACAAGGCACAAGTGCAATACTTGCGGGGAAAAATAAAAGGCAGCGCTTCGCTACGTCCTTACCGCAGTCTGATAACAGTCAATACCGTCGACGGATTTCAGGGACAGGAACGTGATGTAATCTTTATCAGTCTGGTACGTGCCAATGAAGAAGGGCAAATCGGCTTTCTGAACGACTTACGCAGAATGAATGTGGCGATAACAAGGGCACGCATGAAATTGGTTATCCTGGGAGAAGCGGCTACCCTAAGCCACCATGCTTTCTACAAGAAACTGTTTGAATATGTAAGGACTATTAATGATAAGCAATAAAAAAGAGGGTATGTCAAAACTAAAATCCGCTTGCCATTTGTTTCTTTTCAGATACGAAATCATCAAGCGTATTTTGTCACACCCTCTTTTGCACATATATTGAAGTTAGATAAAATACAATCATTACAAATTATATAAGTGAATATCAAATACTTATAAAACATCATATAAATAACACCTCTTTCATATTCTGTGCTATTTCGAGTTTATTTCTGTGTTTTATGTTGCTTTTTTTGTTAGTTAATTCTTGGGGATTTCGATAGGTTTTGTTACCTTTGCATATGCAGTAACAAATAACCAAGAGGGAAGTCATGGCACGAACAAAGAAATCCGAATCTGTTCCCGTCCGAATCCGATTTAAGGAATTGGAAAATGGGAACAAGTCCATCTATCTCGATATCTATTACGAGAAGAAGAGACGGTATGAGTTCTTGAAACTGTATCTCGTGCCGGAAAATTCCGCCGAGGCAAGGGCTCAGAATGAGCACACGCTCAAAGCGGCCAATGCCATCAAGTCGCAACGCATTATTGACATTACCAACAAAAAGCCTCAGAAGGATCTTTCTGACAAGGCCAAGGTGTTGCTGACGGATTGGCTGCAAGTTTATTCCAAGAAAAGAACAAAGGAAGGCAAGACGTCTGTTGAAAAGGTCGTCCATTCCACAGTTAAGCAACTTGAACGTTATGCGCCCAAAGCTATGCTGTGTGATGTGGACAAAAGTTTCCTTGAGGGATTTGTACAGTACATGACGGAAACAAAATCCCGCAGAACCAACCGTCCCTTTGGCAAGAAGACCATATCAAACCTCCTCGCCTGCATTATTGCAGCTTTGGGATTGGCCGTGGAAGAAGGGGTGCTATCGTTCAATCCGGCAGAGGCAGTAGATCGGAAAGCCATACAAGGGGAAAAGAAGAAACGTGAATATCTCACCATTGACGAAGTGAAGATGTTGATAGATACTCCTTGTGCAAGTGAAGACGTGAAAAAGGCGTTCCTGTTTTCATGCTTCTGCGGCCTGCGCATTAGCGATGTCCGTGCATTGCTTTGGAAAGATGTGATTTATGAGAATGATAAAATCCATCTTGAATTAAGGCAGAAAAAAACGGAAGCCTTATTGTATTTGCCTTTGAACAAACAAGCACAGTGTTACTTACCTGCGAATAGAGGCAATGTGGAGGAATGTGTTTTTTCTTTGCCAAGCCAATCCACCATATCAAAAATCTTGGGCAAATGGGCAAAGGATGCAGGAATAAGCAAGAAGGTCTGCTACCATATGAGCCGCCACACCTTTGCTACCATGGAACTGACAATGGGTGCTGATTTGTACACAACGAGCCTGTTAATGGGACACAGCAATGTGCAAATCACTCAAATTTACGCCAAGATAATAGACGTGAAGAAAGAACAGGCAGTCATGATGATTGATGCCTTATTTGATGAACCTTAAAAGAAGAGATTATGGCACGACCCAAAAAACAAGTAAAGGCTAAAGAGCCAGTAAGACTTCGATTTAACAAGTTGAAGAATGGGAATACTTCCATCTATCTGGACATTTACCATGATGGCAGGAGAAGCTATCAGTTTCTCAAACTCTACCTGGTGCCTGAAGATGGAGTGGCGGCAAAGATTCAAAATGCCAACACGATGGCCAAAGCTAACGCAATTAAGGCTGAAAGAATTTTGGAGCTGACCAATAAGCTGGCGGGCATAACCGACCGGTCTTACAAGGCCAAAATGCTGTTTACGGACTGGATGAGGATTTACCGGGACAAAGTTGCCGAACATTCTTCCACAGCAACCGTAAAGACGGTTGAAAGAGTTATCTCTGAAGTAGATAAGTATAATGGCGAGGTCATATTGGCCGAAGTTGACCGTAACTACATCATGGGATTCATCGAATGGTTGAGAAACAGGGAAATGTACAAAGCCGACAAGGGGAAACTGAAAAGAACTTCGGTGGGTGCCTATGTCCGTTATATCCGTGCAGCCCTGAATTATGCAGTAAAAGAGAACCTTTTGCGCACCTCGCCTTTTAAAGGCGTTAAAACAAGTACACTTTACGAAACTGAATCAAAACGTGAATATCTTACAGTAGATGAGGTGAAACGGCTTATTGTCACCCCATGCCGGAACCGGGAGTTGAAAGCCGCGTTCTTGTTTTCTTGTTTTTGCGGATTGCGCATAAGCGATTTGGAGAGCCTTTGTTGGAAGCATATCATAAAGAACAACGGCAAGTGGCAGGTGGAAATAACACAGTTTAAGACTGGCGTCCAGCTTTATCTTCCATTGAACATGAATGCAAGAAAATGGTTGCCTGAGCAAAGTGGAGCAACGCCGGACACTCCAGTGTTCCCAAAACTGAACCGAGGTTACAAGGCCGTGCTATGTGATTGGGTGAAGGAAGCTGGTATTTATAAACACGTCTGCTTTCATACAAGTAGGCACACATTCGCGACCCTTGCCCTGACTGCAGGGGTTGACATTTATACAACCAGCCAGTTACTCGGCCATACAACCATCAGGCACACACAGCGTTACGCGAAAATTATCAATAGCAAAAAAGACGATGCGGTTTCCTTGTTGGACAACGCATTCGTCCAGTAATAATTGATTCCTAATTTTAAGCATTATGATTAAAAAGCGTAAGAAGATGCCTGCTTTTAAAAAAAGGACAGGCGAACCGTGCCAATTCTCATTTGGCAGGCCGTGTATTGCAAAGTGACCTGAACTCCCTGCTCCGGGAAGTCTTAACCTCGTACAAAGCGGAAGTTGTGGCAGGTGGAAGGTTGTATAAGCTGTTTGCCATGGATTTCCTGAATAGCCATCACCACACCGACCGCCGGGATGCCGCAGGATTGAACGAGCACCGGAAAAATCTTGGCATCTTGAAAGAAATCCTGTTCACACGGAAAGACCTTTTAGAGCGGTTCTCGGAAGTGAATATGCCCGATGATGACCTCATGAAGGACTTGTTGCACTTGTATTACACAACGGAAGCGCCTCCTCCGGGACAAGAAGCGTGTGCAACCATGTCTTCAACTGCCAAGCGAAATCACTCATTGTCATTAGGCTGCTGCCTTGACAATAATCAACTGAGCCTCATTGCCGATTGTGCCAATGAGGCTCGTGTGTTTGTGGAAGTGCTTGACGCATCCATCCTGCGTTCTCTTTTGGAAGGCAAACTGACTGTCCCACTGACATCGCGCAACAACCGGATGCTTGCCTACCTCTTCGACCAGTTGTGCCGTCACGGGCTTATCCTTTCTCGTTGGCAGAATTTGCTGGAACAGGCCGGAAGCATACTCAGCCCAAAGGGCAACAAACCCTTGAGGCATGACCAATTCTCAAACGCACTGACCCATGCAAGAAACGCCCCAAACAGTATGCAGAAGAAAATCCGAGAATGCGTCCAAAAAGTGCAAGAACAGCGTTCAAATGAAGGAACGGCCAGCAAATGACAAGGGAAAACAGCAATAGTTGGAACAACAGTTCCGAACTGTAATTGTTGGCAGAACAATCATTTTGAAGCAAGGGACTAATTTCGCCCTCTGAAACAACAACCGTTTCGGAGGGTGAAATCCCTTCATTGTCCAACTTAAAATGCAAGAATGATGGAACAACAAAGAATTGCAACGAATGAACAGCCTGAACGGGTTGAGTGCCCGTCCTGCCTGTTGAAACTGAGCCTGCTGCAGGCACAGGTGGAAAAAGTGGAAAAGCTGCTGTACTGCATCAAGGACACGCTCAACTTCAAAGAGGCTTGCCGTTACACAGGACTTTCGGACAGCCAGCTTTACAAACTGACGAAAGCGGGAAAAGTGCCGCACTACAAGCCCAGCGGCAAACTCCTGTTTTTCAGCAAACGTGAACTGGACGGGTGGCTGTGCCGCAACCATGAATGTGGCGACTTGCCCTGTCTGGAGGAAGTATCGGAAGTGGAACTTAAAGGAATGGGCGTATGACGGAGGCTGGATTTTTGGAAATATTGGAGCGGTTGGAAGCCGTCCACTCCATATTGAAGCGTATGGAAAACATTGACTGCGTATTGGACAAGATAACAGTCATCGAGGAGTTCATCAACCGTTTTGGCACATTGGAGGCATTAATCGCCAGATTCGAGGAGGTGGAGCAGCAACTCTACATCCTGAAGGAAATATTCAACGTGGAAGAAGCGGCCAAGTACCTGAACATATCCACCGGCCATTTGTACCGCCTCACGTCCACCCACGAGATTCCTTTCTCAAAGCCCAACGGCAAGCACATTTTCTTCGAGAGAAAGGCATTGGATGATTGGAAACGCCGGAATCCGGTACTCTCCAACCGGGAAATAGAACGGCAGGCGGCTCTTGCAGGAATCAGCACGGGGAGTAGCAACCCACTAATGAAGAAAGGGAAGAAACTATGAACGCACATGGAATCATACCGGTGTCGGAAGACATCGACAGGCAAGTTTACGAGCAGATACTGAGCTTCATCCGGCTACGGGTTACGGAAACCTATGCCTACCCTCCCGAAATCGTGCAGGTGGACGGCATCACTATCGCCACGCTTGGCAATTTCAGCGCATCCGTGGGCAAGCCCAAGAGCAAGAAGACTTTCAACTGCGCCGCCATCGTGGCATCGGCCTTGTCCGGCAGGAACATCCTGCACTACAAGGCGCACCTGCCCGAAGGAAAACACAAGGTGCTTTATGTGGACACCGAGCAGAGCAAGTGCCATTGCCACAAGGTATTGGAGCGCATCCTCAAACTGGCCGGGATGCCTACAGACCAAGAAACGGATCGACTGGTGTTCTTCATGCTGCGTGAATACAGCCCCAAGCAGCGAAGACAGATTATCAACCATGCGCTTGCTGCCGACCCAGAGATAGGCTTTGTCGTGATAGACGGCATCCGTGACCTGATGTATGACATCAATAGCCCCAGCGAGTCGGTGGACTTGATCAACGACCTGATGCGCTGGTCGAGCATGCACGACCTGCACATCCACACCGTGCTGCACTTGAACAAGGGCGATGACAACACGCGGGGCCATATCGGCACGGAACTGAACAACAAGGCGGAAACCATCCTGCAAGTGACCAAGAGCCAGTTTGACGGCAACATCAGCGAGGTCAAGGCCATGCACATCCGGGAACGGGAGTTCCAGCCGTTCGCGTTCCGCATCAACCGCGAGGCACTGCCGGAACTGGTGGAAGAGTATGCTTTCACACAGGAGCGCAAACCCACGACAGAAACCATCACGGACGCCCAACATGCAAAGGCATTGGAAATCGCTTTTGAAAATGGCCCCATCGTAGGATATGGACTCCTCATCAAGTCGTTGCGGCAAGGGTATGCGGAAATCGGTTTCAAGCGGGGACGAAATATTTGCATCGAACTGAACAAGTACCTGATGGGCAGGGGTGTAATTGTCAAGAAAGACAAGGCTTACGTTTACCAGCCGGAAGCATTGAACAACGGGAACGAAACAGCCCCTAAAGAGGTTTAGTTTAACAGGAGGGTATATATATGACAAACTTGGAGTACTTCAATCACGGTATAAACCAATATGGAAGATTGGCGCAAACAGGTTTAGTTTAACACAGGGCGTATATATATGACAAACAAGACAAACCTGCATTCCCTTGCCTGCGGTTAAAGATTAGCGAATGAAAGAGGTTTAGTTTACGCTGGGCGTATATATATGGTAAACTTGTATTAACCCTTAACTGCATTCGTTTTAAATAAAAGAAGAACAATATGAACATCATGCAAATCAAACAGATAGCCATTGTGGACTTCCTGCTGGCCATCGGCTTCCGTCCGACCAAGGAAACCGCAGCGTCCGCATGGTACCACGCACCCTACCGGGAGGACGAAGACCCGTCTTTCAAGGTGAACAAGAACCGCAATATATGGTATGACTTCGCTACGGCCAAGAGCGGCGACATCATTGACCTCGCGGTGCTAGTGTACCGTACACAAAACATTTCTAAAGTGTTAAAGATGATTGCACAGGCAACTCCCGCCGTACCTTTGCAGGTACGGACATTTGTACCGCACTTGCAAACGCCTGCATCCGGTGGCATACGAGCGCAAACATCTGCATTCAAAAACCTGCGAGTGCAGGCATTGGTATCCATGCCTTTGCTCACCTACCTGTCCAAACGGGGCATAGACATGGAAATAGCCAGGCAAGAATGCAGGGAAGCACATTACACCTGCCACGGAATGAACTACTTTGCCATTGCTTTTCCTAACGAGGCGGGCGGATATGAGATACGCAATCCTTATTATAAGGGGTGCATTGCCCCGAAAGCGGTGTCACTGATTTCACAAGGTCAGACAGACAGCCTGTGCCTGTTTGAGGGGTTCATGGACTACTTATCCTTTCTGACCTTGCGGAAACGGGAACGGTTGTCCGTACCCTGTTATGGTGCAGACCTGTTGGTGCTGAACTCGGTGAACAACCTGCCCAAGGCATTGCCACGGCTGAAAGCCTACAAGCACATCTATTGTTATCTCGACAATGACGATGCAGGGCGGCGCGTGGTGGACATGCTTCGGGAACTAAAAGGAGATGCCGTGCATGACATGATGGAAGCCTATCCGCTCTACAAAGACCTTAATGACATCCTTGTCGGAAAGAAGAGAATGCCATAGCCATACAGATTCGCTTATTTTAGAGTCCACAATTCCCTATTTATGCGAATATGGAGAAAAATATTTCGCAAAAAAATCAAGAATAGCCACAGAATATTTGCTGGTTCGGTTTGAAAATAGTATTTTTGCTTAGAATTTATCGTCAAATTCTTAATAAAGGCGAATATGGCAACAAAAATACAGCAGATATTAGAATCTCATCCTCATGATGCATTATTCTTCGGGGATTGGCTTACAAAGCAAGGGCTTACTGCCAAAGAACAGCACTCATATATGAAAAGAGGCTGGCTGACACGCATCTCCAAGGGTGTTTATGCTTTGAAAGGCATATCGCCTACATTGCTACAAGTTGTGGCAGCTTATAATGCCCAACTCGGCAAGCAGTGCATCGTGGGTGCTTATACGGCCTTGGAACTTCGGGGGTACTCACACTATCTTTCCCTCGGAAAGCCTAACGCCTATCTGTTTACTGACAAGGAAAACAAATTGCCCTCCTGGATTGTTCAAGGGGAATGGGACATGGCTGTCAAGTATATGACTACCTCTTTCCTTGGCTCAGGCTTGAAGGCTATCGAGCCTATGGCGGTTGACGGTGGCAACCTGCTCGTTTCCTCTCCTGAGAGGGCTTTTTTGGAGTGCCTTCATCTGCCGGACGCAGCTTCCTCCCTGCTGGATATATATTACATCATGGAGAGTCTGACAACGCTCCGCCCTAAACTGGTACAGTCGCTGCTTGAATCATGTACCTCGCAAAAAGTGAAACGGCTGTTTGTCTATATGGCAGAAAAGGCGGCTCACCCTTGGTTCAAAGCTTTGAATTTGGACTCTGTAACATTAGGCACATCCCGATACATGGTAGTGCCTACCGGAAAATATATCGCTAAATATAATATGACCATACCCAAAGAACTTGCAGAATATGAATAGGAACAACGCCAATACACAGATATACGCTCAGAAAGTGGAACTTCTGTTGCGACTGATGCCAATAGTCATGGAAGAGGGCGTGTTTGCCGTACATGGCGGCACAGCCATTAATCTCTTTCTTAAGAATTTACCTCGCTATTCGGTTGATATTGACCTGACATATACTCCATTGGCAGACAGAAACCGAAGCTTGGAAGACATCAACCTGCACTTGAAATCCATCAAAGAGAAAGCAGAAAAGGCTTTCAAAGGGATGCACATCGTGCCTAAGTATGACATTTGCAAATTGCTTTGCGAGTACCGGGGCAAACAAGTCAAGGTGGAAGTAAACCAAACAAAGCGAGGTCTTGTCGGTGGCGAGGCTATAACCATGCCACTGAGTGACAAGGCACAAGAGGAGTTCGGGCTTTATTGTGAAGCCAATATTGTACCCCTGACACAGCTATATGGCGGGAAGATTGCGGCAGCTCTTTCCCGTCAGCATCCTCGTGACCTGTTTGATGTGGCGTATATGGATTTGCCGATGGCAGATTGTAGGGAAGGACTTATCTTCAACCTGCTTGGCAGCGACCGGCCTATCCATGAATCATTTGCCCCGAGACTCATAGATCAACGTGAGGCGATGGCAAACCAATTTGACGGCATGACAGACATTCCTTTCACATACGAGGAGTTTGAAGAATCGAGAGCCAAACTGATAACCGAAGTCAACGGGCTGATGACTGATGATGACAAGAGATTCTTGGTCAGCTTTGAACTGGGCAATCCAAAATGGGGCGGATATGAATTTGAATACTTCAAGGATTACCCGTCTGTAAAATGGAAACTCGTTAATCTTGTTAAATTGGCAAAACAGAATCCACAGAAGCTTAAAGACGAAGCAACCAAACTCAAAGTGATCTTTGGCGTAGAGTAGTCTAACTGTAATCTGTTTATAACAGTTAGATAGGTATAAAAGGTAACGCAAGCCATTGCTTGCCAATTATCAAAAAGAAGGACAACCGCCTTGCCACATCGGTAGAACGGCTGTCCTTTCTTGCTTTTTGCCCTTACGCCGGTTTGCGGCCTCTGACTTTCCAGCCGTAGATGTCGGCCACGTAGGGATAGAGCGAGCGTGTGAGCTTGCGGAAACCTTTCTCGTCAATTTCAAGGTTGTAAATCTTGTCGGCTATCCGTTCGGCATCTTCCCGGTTTTTCGCTACCCGGTAAAGCGCATAGTTCGTGCCATCGTGGTGAGCCATACGTCCACGTATGTTGTAACCATCGCCGTACCATTCGTTGTCATCGCATGAGCTGTGCAAGATGTCGGCAACATTGCTGCCCAAAATCTGATACCCTTGTCTGCGTCCTCGCCACAAGCCTAAGTCGCCAAAGGCAATTATCACGCCGTCCACCTGCACATTGAGGTTCATACGCTCATCATCAAGCCAACGGTACACTTCCTCGCCCCATTCTTCATCGCTCACCGTGTAACCGTCATCTTCCAAATACTCACGCTGGCAGTCTTGGTAATACTCGCGTGCCTCGTCGTCCATAAAGCTGTCGTTTGACCAAATAATCTGTTTCATCATTTTGAGAATTTATTGTTAGACTTCTTGTTTCTTCCCTGCCATCGGGCTTTTACCCGTCCACAGGGACTTGTTTTTACGTGCAAGAGCCAAGGCGGAAAGGCGGGAACGAATGCAAGTAGGAAGCAGGCCGCCACCCGGAACTGCGCCTTGGCAGCTTCCCGACCGCCTTACCTTCGCACAGGAAAAACAACGGGCGTGGACAGCCAATGTGCTTCGTTGCCCATAGAAGATATACTTCGATGGCCAGGCAAGTATAACTGAAGAGGCGAAGCAAGTATGACTGTCCTAAGCAAGGCTTCCAAAGTATGATTGATAGTATGATTTTTCAGTACAAAGAAAAATCAAGTTAAAACAGCGCAGTATTTCCATCGGAGGTTTCACGGGGCAACTTTTCCACTATTCTTTTGCAGGCAAAACGAGATTGTAAACCATAAACCAGACAAAGCAATGAGTCCATTTATGATATTCGCCTTGGTGCTGACGATAGCCTACGCCATCTATTATGCGGTGGTCATCGCCAAGGACTTGCAGGGCAAGAAAGGCCGCACCAACTCCACTGAGGAGGTGTTTGACTTGGAGGATATGGAGGATGAGGAGTCCGTGGAGGTAAGCGAGGCAGGCGACGGCTTCCAAGTGGGAAATGCAGGAGAAAGGCCGATGATACCATCCGAGTCCGAAGTTAATGATCCTTCCGAAAAAACGGAAGAGACACCACGAAATGCCGCCGAAACTAAAGCCAATGAACTTAAGGCCAGCCTGCTGGAGGCCGACATAACAAGCGAGGAAGGCATGACCGCTCCCGAACTCCATGAATTGTTGGAGGGCAGGCGGGAGACCCTGTTCAAAACCCCAATGAAGATAACAAGAAATGAGTTGTAAGATGCGCAGGTGGACAGGCTTGTTGTTTGGCGTGTGCACGGCCTTACCCGTCTCGGCCAAATGCGGTGGCGTGGATTATAGCTGGGGTGCTGACGCATTGGCTCTTATGCATGATTACGTGGTGACCATGATGCTGTATGTGCTCTACCTGCTCTACGCCATTGCCGCCATCGTCGCCATCTATGCCAGCCTGCAAATCTACATCAAAATGAATACGAGGGAGGAAGGCATCACGAGGGAGATAATGATGGTAGTCGGTGCTTGCCTGTTCATCATCGGCGCATCCATCGTGTTCCCGGCGTTCTTCGGCTACCGGGTATGACAGGAAGAAACGAGACAATTCACATAGTGTTTAATTTTTAAGGTAAAAAGAATGTTTAAAGGAAAAATCAGAAAGTGGATGAAGGGACTTTGCCCTTCCGGGAGATTGAAAATGCTCTCTCTCATGCTGCTAGCAGGCACCACAGCAGCACTCGCCCAGAACGCCGCCGGCGACTATACGGCGGGCACCACCGCCCTCGGCACGGTGACGACCGAAATCGCCAAGTACGTGCCTTACGTGGTGAAGCTGTGTTACGCCATCGCCGGTGTCGTGGCCATCGTGGGAGCCATCAGCGTGTACATCAAGATGAACAACGAGGAGCAGGACGTCAAGAAGTCCATCATGATGATCGTGGGAGCTTGTATTTTCCTTGTGGCTGCGGCACAGGCACTCCCGTTGTTCTTCGGCATCACCAGCTAAGCCATGCCCGGAATGCACGGTGACACCCGTCCTTTGGAATACCCCATGTTCAAGGGGCTGCAACGGCCTCTTGAATTCATGGGGATTCAGGGAAGGTACATCTACTGGGCGGCAGGGGCCATCGGTGGTGCCATTGTCGGCTTCATCGTGGCTTACTGCCTCTCCGGTTTCCTTGCCGGGCTGATAGTCTTGGTGGCCGCACTTGGCTGCGGCGCGGCACTCATCCTGCTCAAACAGCGCAAGGGGCTTCACAGCAAGAAGAACGACAAAGGTGTGTTTGTCTATGCCCGCTCCAAAGGACTGTAAACGCCCATGCCAAGATTAAAGCGGCCTTGATGCGGGATATGATATTACTCCATAAAAACAGCAAATACGGAAATGATTAAATAACCATACAAAACAACGAACGGATGCAAGCCTTTCTGATGATATGTATCGGGCTGCTGCTCGCTTCCTGTGGCGGGGAGAAACAGCCCAAGTCCACGGTCGCCGCCATCGAATCGGGCGAGAAAACCCGCGTGGAGTGGCAAAAGGCCCGCAAGCCTGTTGCCATCCGCATAGAGGGCATGGAGGGGACAAGACCTGCATGGCCCCAACTGGGCGTATATATGGATGTGAACACTACCACGCCCGAAGAAAGGCATGCATTAGCAGGAGCGATGTTCACCCGGAAGGGAGACGTGTATGTGTCGGCAAACCGTCATGCACTCACTTCCGACACGACGGCGACCGTCAGCGTTTGCTATCCTTTCCGAAAAGGACTAGGGACAAACGATACTCTCCGCCTGATCGCCCCGTTCGATGAAAACCTTTATGGAGTAGAAACCCGCCGCATCATCGGGACTACCATCCAACCGACATTCAGGCTGCAAAGTTCCATGGCATTGCTACGCATCGTCTGTGAGGGCGATGACCTGCGTGACCGGTTGGACGGCATCACCCTCATCGGGGATGACATCTATACTGAAGGTGGCTATCAGCCTTACACAGGCAGATGGTTCGATAAAAAAGCCAACGGCAGCCTACAAGCAGGAAGTACGGACTGCCTGCTGAACAACGGCAGGAAGCATGACCTTTACCTGATTCCGACCGAAACCGCCTGCTCCGTTACTATCATCATCCGCATCAACGGCAAAGACCATGTGTTGCGTACCATGTTGCCACCCTTAACGGCAGGAAGCATGACGCACCTCTCCATCCGCAAAGGCAACGAGGGCGTGGCCATCAACAGCAGTTGGGTGGAGCCGGAGCGTAGCCTGGCGTATAAATTCCGGATGATGCCGGTTGATTCCGTGCAAACGGGGCATTACCTGCAAAGGGACGGGACGATACAGGCGAAGCGTGACACTCTTTCCATGGCCGTGGTCATGGAAACGGACGGCAAGCACGGCAAAGCGGTTGCCTTATCTGATTGTCCGGGATCGTTCGTATTCTCCGGAAACGGCGTTTCAAGCGGCAGGCGATTCCCGACCATTGACGGGAAACGAAAAGAAGGCATTGTCAATCCGACCACCGGCATCGGCGAGGATGACAAGGTCATCTACAAGCCAGGAATGCCCTATTCGAGCGATTGCGCCTTGGGCTATACTGATGGGGCAACCCTCACGCAAGGACTGGTGGAAGCCGATGGACAAACCAAGCGAAATTCTCCTTTGGGCAGGCGAACCATGCTGCAAGAGACGGCACGGCATCCCGGCGGTTATGTGCCCTCACTCGGTGAATTGGCCAAGCTCTATTACCTGCTGGAATGTGCCAAGCCATCCACGCTGAAAGGCTTGATAGCCCCCTTGCAAGGCGAATACCTCACTTGCTCCGAAAGCGGCAAGGAGACCTTCTATCTGATGGACTTCTCCCACGGCATCGTGACCGGAAGGTTATCTAAGCGGTATACCCAGGCGAAACTACGACTTTTCTACCTATTCTAAAATGAAGAAGACCCCATGACACTATACGTACTATTGACATTCACGGCACTTTTGGCGGGCATGGCCATCTCCGTCCGGGCATTCGGCACGGGCTGCAAGCGCAAACGTATGTTTCGGGAAATCTATTTCTCCATTGAGGACGTAGACGGCATCGGCATTCTCTACACCAAGACCGGGGAATACTCCGCCATCCTGCGCATCGAAAATCCGGTGCAGAAGTTCTCCGCTGACATCGACAGTTACTATGAATATACCCGTTTATTCACCGCCCTTGCCCAGACACTCGGCGAGGGCTATGCCATGCACAAGCAGGACATCTTCACGAGGCAGGGCTTCGAGGAAACAGGCAACGGCAGACACGAGTTCCTGAGCGAATCCTATTTCCGCTATTTCAAAGGCAGACAGTACACCGACAACCGCACCTACCTGACCGTGACGCAGGAGAACCGTAAGGGCAACCTGTTCTCCTATGATGACAAACGGTGGAAGGACTTCCTGGTGAAGATACGCAAGGTGAAAGACCAGTTGCGCGACGCAGGCATCCGTACCCAGTTCCTGGACAAGGCAGAAGCAAGTACTTACGTTGACCACTACTTCACGATGGACTTCTTGGGCAAGCCCGTGGCGATGGACAGTTTCAAGGCAGGCGAGGAATGCGTGGAGATGGGCGGCAGGAAATGCAAGGTGTTTTCCATCGTCGATGTGGACAGCGCAGGATTGCCCTCGCTGGTACGCCCGTTCACCAACATCGAGGTAAACAACACCGAGATGCCCGTGGACTTGGTGTCGATGATAGACAGCATACCCGACGCACGGACGGTGGTTTACAACCAGATGATTTTCATGCCCGGCCAGAAAAAGGAGCTTGCCGCACTGGAAAAGAAGAAGAACCGCCATGCCAGCATCCCCAATCCATCGAACCTGATGGCCGTGGAGGACATCAAGCGGGTGCAGGACGTGGTGGCGAGGGAAAGCAAGCAGCTTGTCTATATGCATTACAACCTCATGGTGTGCTGCGACAAAGGCACCGACCTGCAGAAGCCCACCAACTACTTGGAGAACAGCTTCGGCAGGCTCGGCATCCACATCAGCAAGCGGGCGTACAACCAGCTGGAGCTGTTCGTGGCTTCGTTTCCCGGCAACTGTTACGGCATGAGCCCGGACTACGACCGCTTCCTCACCCTCGGCGACGCAGCCGCCTGCCTGATGTACAAGGAGCGCATCCAGCACAGCGAGGACACCCCGCTGAAGATATACTACACAGACCGGCAAGGCGTGCCCGTGGCCATCGACATTACTGGCAAGGAAGGGCGCAATAAGCTGACAGACAACTCCAACTTCTTTTGTCTGGGGCCAAGCGGAAGCGGCAAGTCGTTCCACATGAACAGCGTGGTGCGCCAGCTGCACGAACAAAATACGGACGTGGTGATGGTCGATACGGGTAACTCATACGAGGGACTGTGCGAATACCTGAACGGCAAGTACATCAGTTATACGGAGGAGAAGCCTATCACCATGAACCCTTTCCGCATCAATCGCCAAGAACTGAATGTGGAAAAGACCGGTTTCCTGAAAAACCTTGTGCTACTGATATGGAAAGGCTCCCAGGGCACGGTCAGCAAGACGGAGGACAGGCTCATCGACCAAGTAATCACCGAATACTATGACGTTTATTTCAACGGTTTTGACGGCTTCACCCCTCCCCAGCGGGAAGACCTGCGCAAGAGCCTGCTGGTGGACGACCGCAACAACTCTCGTGATGGCAGGGAAACGGAAGAGGAACGGCTGGCCCGCATCGAAAGGGAGATCGACGAGATAGAACGCCGCCGTAAGGAGCTGAAGGTGGAGGGCCTTTCGTTCAACACGTTCTATGAATACTCCGTGCAGCGCATTCCCGACATCTGCCACGAGAACAACCTTGCGGGTATCGACCTCTCCACCTACCGCTACATGATGAAGGACTTTTACCGAGGCGGCAACCACGAAAAGACGCTGAACGAGGAAATGGACGGCACCCTGTTCGATGAAACTTTCATTGTCTTCGAAATCGATGCGATAAAAGATGACCCGCTGCTTTTCCCCATCGTGACGCTCATCATCATGGACGTATTTCTGCAAAAAATGCGCCTGAAAAAGAACCGCAAAGTCTTGGTGATTGAGGAAGCGTGGAAAGCCATCGCCTCTCCGCTGATGGCCGAGTACATCAAGTTCATGTACAAGACCGCCCGCAAGTTCTGGGCAAGCGTTGGCGTGGTGACGCAGGAGATACAGGACATCATCGGGTCGGAAATCGTGAAGGAGGCCATCATCAACAACTCCGATGTGGTGATGCTGCTCGACCAAAGCAAGTTCCGGGAGCGGTTCGACGGCATTAAGGCGATACTCGGCCTGACCGATGTGGAGTGCAAGAAGATATTCACCATCAACCGCTTGGAAAACAAGGAGGGTCGCTCGTTCTTCCGGGAGGTGTTCATACGTCGTGGCACGGCCAGCGAGGTGTACGGCGTGGAAGAACCGAGGGAATGCTACATGACCTACACTACGGAGCGGGCTGAAAAGGAAGCCCTGAAACTTTACAAGCGGGAATTGGGATGCAGCCACCAGGAAGCCATCGAAGCCTATTGCAGGGATTGGCAACTTTCAGGCATCGACAAGTCCTTGGCGTTCGCCCAAGAGGTGAACAAGACAGGTCGAGTGCTGCATCTGGAACGGAACCGTCGGACAACCATTCAGTAATCACCTAATAATCATCAACAAACCATCGACATTATGGAAGCAGAAAAATTTATTCACGATTTTTGGAAGGCCAACGAAATCAGCAATTTCTCAAAAGAGGCCACCGTGTTGTTCTTCTACCTCATTTATGTGTGGGAGAACGAGAAAAAGCCTGACGTGTTCTATGTGCATCCTGCCAGCCTACTGTGCAAAGTAAGGGGATTCAGCGTAAAGGGAGTGTTGACTGCCAGTGAGGAATTGCAGGAACGCGGCTACATCACCTACAAAGCCCCAGACCAGCAATGGTGTTCCGGGCAGTATTCACTCTGCTTTGACCGTGAGGCGAAGTCCGGGAAGAGTGAAAATCCCGCCCATTCCGCAGGCAACATCATGAATGCGCAAAATGCCAAGCCGTAACCCATGAAAAAAATCCTTGTCCTGTTGCTGTGCGTGTGTGTTTCCGTCCTTTCGGCGGAAGCACAGTATGTGCGTGTTAACTACGACAAGAAGACCGTGGCGGCAATGGCGGCGGCTTACGCCACCGAAACGGCTACCGAAGCCTATTACACCGAGCAAGTAAAGGACATACTCGACAAATACAGCGCGGCGGAAGTGGCGGCGGCGGGCATATTCCTGTCGAAGTTCCTCGACCGCAAGGCTCTTACCGACTTGGGCATCTGGAGCGACGGCACGGAGAACTACTATTACCGCCGCATCTATAACCTCGTAAGTGCGAAAATCATGCCGAAGATCTGGACGGTGGCAGGCCAGATGCTCCATTCCCCGCAGACAGCCTTGTACTGGGGCAGTTACCTGATGAAGGTCTGCGCCGAGGTAAAGGCCCTCTGTATGCAATTTGAATCGGTAGTGACCAACGGCACGTTGTCGTTCCGGGACGTGGTGTTCCTGGAGATTGCCCCGCAGTTTGCCCCGTTGTTCAAACTGTCGGAAAGCGGCGGCATCGACTGGGAAGCCTTCTTCGATGATCTGGGCAATATACAGCACAATTTCACCAAGGAAAACCTGAAAACGGACATTGACAACCTGTATAACATGGGGGTGGGACTGGCACAGGCCGGGGCGGACAATTTCACGGATGCCATTCTGGGCGGGAGCAGTTTTCATGACCTGCTGAACGGGAAGATAAGCGACATTGCACGAGTGGCCGGGAATGCTTACGACCTGTACGGACATATGGAACATTCCGTGGGCAATACGCTGCTCTCGATGGTCGGAGGACCGGAGGGAGTGGCCAACCTGTTCCAGACCGGCAACTACAACCTGACTTCGTGGATAAGCGACTACCTGAAAGAAGCGGCCGGGCAATACTACACCCAACGGTGGTACATTTACCGCAGGGATGCCGGCACGGAAACCCTGTGCGACTATACGCCGCCCACGGACGACAACAGCATCATTTACGGCGGAGAGTGGACGCGCTTCAACACTTCCGATGCCGGATTCTATCCTAACAACGCACAGACCGAGCAGATACTCAGCAATTCGGAACGGTATGCCGGCTGGTCGAGGGCGCAGGTGGAGCAGATGAACCGGGCGAATGACAGCTATACCTACGGCATCAGCTATTATCGCTCCGCTTACAACATCAACCGGGGCAGCAAACTGATACAGAAGGCATACGCTTACAGCATAAAAGTAACCAGAAGCTGGAACCACGAGGAAGTGGTGTATGAAGACGTGTTCGATTCCTACAAGATGGATTTGAATACCTTCAAGGCGCAACTTAACGCCCGATTGTCGGAGTTCAACGACAACGAGGAGGGCCATGTGTATGTTATCGGCTACGATGCCAAGCACTATTACCAGGCCACGGACGAAGCTAGGCTACAAGGTTGCGAGAGCGTGATCGTCAGCGTGACCTGCCATGACGGGGTGACATTGGGCAGCGGAAGCACCCAATACAAGTGCCGCACCTGCGGCGGTAGTCTGAACAGCCACTCCAAGGACTGCGCCATGCAGACTACCGTGTCCGGGGATGACGAACCGGATTTGTCCGGTCTGGACGAACTGGAAAACGAATACAATGCGGAAGCGGCGGCCTTGCAGTCGCAGATAGATGCCTTGGAAGCCGAGAACGCCGAGTTGGTGAAACAAATCGCATCGGCCACGGTGGAAGAAGCAGCCTCCTTGCGGCAACAGTACAACCGCAACAAAGATGAAATCACCCGGCTGGAATCCGACCTGTCCTCTATCCGGAAGAAGCAGGAGGAGCTGGCGCAAGCCAAGGAGGAAGCGGCGGCGGAGAACGACGTGCCTACGGATGACTATTACCGCATCCCCGCCATTATGCAGGAGTGCAAGAACGCCTATAGCCTGACGTGGCAGGGTGACGGCAGGTGGAGCGGATACAGCTACCTGCGGGAAGCCACTGCGCCGAACATCAACGGCACAATTACCTTCAAGGCCACACTTTCAATCGCCCGCAAGCCCAAGTATTTCCTCGGCATCAAGATACACCGCGCCATTATGCAGATAAGTTGGGAACTGACGGCGGAGTATTCGGACACGGAAGTGGTGGACATCATCGAGCTTGATCCGGCCATGAGCGAGTCGGAAAAGGCAACGTTGGTCAATGACCGCCTGTCGGAGATTGCCCGGCAATACCCTTCGTGTGAAATCACCACGGAATATGTGAAATCGGAACCGGTGGAGGAAGACACGACCACGGACACCTACCACCTGCTGTGGGCATCCGACCGGCTGGAAATCGCCCGTCAGGTGGAAGCCCGGCTGACAAACATCTACGCCGACCTCGTTGCCTTGGAGAAGATGATGAACTACAAGCTCGGCATCATCGACGTGCTGAAGGACGTCGCGCCTTTTGTCAACGAGGAACGGGGACGCAGGCTTACTCTGGTAGAGGAATGCCGACGCAGATGGTTGCGTGGCGCGGCGAACAGCCTGCACTCGGTGGATTACAACGGGAAATACGAGGAAACGGATGAAAATAAGGAGGAAACGGAATGAAGCTGGCTATAAGAAATATCAGGCATATCATCCTTCTGATGATGGTGACGGCGTTTTCGTTGGAGATGTCGGCACAATGGAACTTTGACATCGTTTCAGTGGAAGCCTATATAAATGACCACAAACAACAGCGAAGCCTGTTACTGGCCCGTTCGACACTGGAACTGAGCAACCAACTCCTGCACGAATACAGCAGCGAAGCGGCGGTGGACTTCAAGGAACTGAACGTGGATTTGGACAAGTACACAAGGGCTTTTGATGTCATTGACATCCTCTACCAGTCGCTGCGTACCTCGCTCAACGTGTATTCCACCTACAATAGCGTGAGCGACCGAGTCGGGGACTACAAGGATTTACTAAATGACTATTATACAAAAGTGGTGGAGCGGAACAGGATGGAACTGCATGACACACTGATTATCGGCATCAGCCTAAGGTGCGTGGAAAGGATTGCAGAAGACGGCAAGCAACTCTACCGCTCGATGAGCGACTTGGTATTGTATGCCACCGGTGCGGCGGCTTGCTCCACCTCGGACTTGCTGCTGGTATTGGAAAGCATCAACCAAGGACTGGACAACATCGAGCGGCATTTGAACAAAGCCTACTTTGAAACGTGGCGGTATATCCAACTCCGCATGGGGTATTGGAAAGAAAGCATTTATCTGGCCAAGGACAAGTCGCAGATAGCGAACGAGGCTTTCCGGCGGTGGAGGGATTGCGGGCTGAACCCGTATAACCGATGAAAGGGAATGGAAGCATGGACATGAAAACAAGATGCGGGAAACCAAATATGAGAAAATTGAGATGAAACGGAGGCTATATATAATAATAGGTATAGGAGCGGCTCTGTTCGGAGTTGCGCCCAAGACACTTGCCCAAAGCGTGACCTACAACCACGACGATGCCAAGATGAACCAAATCACGGTGGCTGAAATCGGTTCCGGGTCGCTGACACCGAGCCTGTATTACCAGTTGTTGCATAACTCTTACCAGAAAAGTGCGGCGGCAAAGAACAAATTGGGATTCCGCACGGCGGCGGGCATCAACCTGTACAACCAGGTTGACGATGCCGAGGCGTTGGATTCCGCCATGACCCAACGTGCCCGGATTGAGGCCTTGAATGTGGCTGACCGTAGCGGCGTGGCCTTGGATGTGGCATGGCTGGCGGAAGGCGACAAGATTAATTCCGCCTTGGAGAACTTCGAACGCAATATCCGCCGTATAGCTGAAGCCGGGGGAAGCGGCAACGGGCAGGAACACTGGAGGGAGCACTACCGCCTGTACCTCTGTGCCGTGAAATCCGTGCAGGATGCCTATATGCCGAACGCTGAACGGAAAAAGCAATATCTGCGCATCCATGCGGACATTCTTCGCAAGAACGAAACCTTGGTGCGCTACTTGGTGCGATTGGCCAACTCCACCAAGGTCGCTGAGTTGTTGGACGCTTCAGCTACCATTGAAGACCGCCGGGCACAAATAGCCATAGCGGCGATGAACCGTTGGCGGGAGGCCGGTTGGCGGGCAACAGGGGATTAAGCCGAAAGCAGGGAAAAGATGATTCAATAACCAATATATACATATAAAACAATGAGCAAGGATCATGCAATTCAGGTGTTCAACCACCCACAGTTCGGGAGCATCAACACCGTAGAAACGGAGAATGGGAAAGTGTTGTTCAAAGGGAACGATGTGGCAAAGGCATTGGGGTATTCAGATGCCCCACAGGCTGTCCGCATACACTGTAAGGGGGTTGTAGTTTTAACAACCCCCTCTGAAAATCAGTATGGTACAGTAGTTATGCTACCCACAAAGTATATAACTGAGGCAGATGTTTACCGCTTGGTGATGCGCAGCAAACTGCCCGAAGCGGAGAAGTTTCAGGATTGGGTATGCGAGGAAGTATTGCCGAGCATCCGCAAGCACGGGGGCTATCTGACCGATGCAGCCTTACAGCGGGTGGTCACGGAGCCGGACTTCCTGATTGGTTTGGCCAATGCCATTAAGGAGGAACGGAAAAACCGCCTGGAAGTGGAAGCCAAGTGTGAGGAGCAAAAACTGTTAATCGGCCAACAACAGGAACAGATAGAGGAATTGGGCAAGCGGACCAGTTATGTGGACTTGGTGCTACAATGCAAGGGACTGCTCGACATTACACAAATCGCGCAGGACTATGGAATGTCGGGACGGAAAATGAATGCCATCCTGCACGAGAAAGGCATCCAGTACAAGGACAACAAGCAATGGATTTTGTATGCCGCCTACAAGGACAAGGGCTATGTGCATAGCGCCACACTTTCCTTGGAGAGTGGCAAATCGGTGATGCGCACCCAATGGACGCAGAAAGGACGGATGTTCATTTATGAAAAACTGAAAGCGGACGGCATCCTGCCGGTGATGGAACGGGAGAAATCCCCAATAGATAACGAAATGACAGCATAACGACATGGGCGACGATATACTTTCGGATTTCGGCATCCACCTCTTGGAAGAGGAGATTGACGATGTGATATTCCAGACCAACGAGTTCCTGACAGATGCCACCTTTACGGGGGCGCAGGGACCCTTTTGGTGGATCTTGCAGATGTGCATAGCATTGGCTGCCCTGTTCGCCATCATCATGGCGGCGGGCATGGCGTACAAGATGATGGTGAAGAAAGAACCATTGGACGTGATGAAACTGTTCAAGCCGTTGGCGGTGGCGGTCATCATGTCGTGGTGGTATCCGCCCGCCGACACGGGTATTACCAACAGCGGGAGCAGTTGGTGCGTGTTGGACTTCCTGTCCTATATCCCAAACGCCATAGGCTCGTACACCCACGACCTCTACCAAGCTGAAGCTTTGCAGATTACGGACAAATTCGAGGAAGTGCAGCAACTCATTTACGTGCGTGATACCATGTACACCAGCCTTCAGGCACAAGCCGACATTGCCCGTTCGGGCACGATGGACCCGGCGTTGGTGGAATCGACGATGGAACAGACGGGTGTCGAAGAAGTGACGGAAATGGAGAAAGATGCCAGCCGCCTGTGGTTCACCTCCTTGGTGAGCGGGGCGACCGTCTGTCTGGATAAAATCGTGATGGTAATCGCCTTAATTGTATATAGAATCGGTTGGTGGGCGACCATTTACTGTCAGCAAATATTACTTGGAATGCTGACGATATTCGGCCCGATACAATGGGCTTTCTCGCTGTTGCCCAAATGGGAAGGGGCTTGGGCCAAATGGATGACAAGGTACTTAACGGTACATTTTTATGGGGCGATGTTGTACTTCGTGGGCTTCTATGTGCTGCTACTGTTTGACATCGTATTGTGTATCCAAGTGGAGAACCTGACGGCGATAACCGCCAGCGAGACAACGATGGCGGCATACTTGCAAAACTCGTTCTTCTCGGCGGGCTACCTGATGGCGGCCAGTATCGTGGCATTGAAATGCTTGAACCTTGTACCAGACCTTGCGGCATGGATGATACCGGAGGGTGACACGGCATTCAGCACGAGAAACTTCGGTGAGGGCGTGGCGCAACAGGCGAAAATGTCGGCCACCGGGGCTATGCACTCGATGATGCGATAAAAGAAGAATAATGAACAACGATTATAACTGTTAAGATTATGGTCATAAAAAACTTGGAGAACAAAATCAAACTGGTGGGGATTGTCTGTGTGGCGGTCATCATGGGATGCGTGGTCATCAGTTTGTCGAGCATTTGGACGGCAAGGGGCATGGTAGCCGATGCACAGCAGAAAATCTATGTGCTGGACGGCAATGTGCCGATACTGGTGCAGCGCACCTCGATGGAAGAAACGCTCGATGTAGAAGCCCGCAGCCATGTCGAAATGTTCCACCACTACTTCTTCACCCTTGCACCGGACGACAAGTATATCCAGTACACGATGGAGAAGGCGATGTATTTAGTGGATGAAACGGGATTGGCGCAGTACAACACCTTGAAGGAAAAAGGATTCTACAACAACATCATGGGTACGAGTGCCGTGTTCAGCATTTTCTGCGACAGCATCAAGTTTGATAAGGAAAAGATGGAGTTTACCTATTATGGACGGCAACGCATCGAGCGGCGCACCAGCATCTTGATGCGTGAATTGGTGACAGCCGGGCAGCTGAAACGTGTACCACGGACGGACAACAACCCGCATGGGCTGCTGATTGTGAATTGGCGTACCTTGCTCAACAAAGACATTGAGCAACGGGCGAAGAACAACTATTAAATGAAGAATGAAGAGTTAAGAATGAAGAATTTAAACACTAAAATAATCAAGACATGGGATGGAAGAAACTGATTTTCGGAGAGAAGATGCCTGACAAGGACGACCCGAAGTATGAGAAACGGTATAAGAAGGAAGTGGAGGCAGGACGGAAAGCCGCACGTTTCCTGCGGATAGACAAGATGGCAGGGTGTGCGCAACGCTTTGCCTGCAAGCATCCGAAGTGGTTTCTCGGTATCGTGTTCGGCATCGTATTGGGATGCCTGGCACTTAATGTGTATCGCATGGTATCGGTATGCATATTACCGGACAATGGCAGGCACGCCACGGCCACCGAACGGCAGGAGATTCTTTTGAAACAAAAACAACCTATGAACCATGATGACGGACAGGATTAACTTCAGACAACCCAAGTATGTGTTGCCGGCCATCCTCTACCCTTTGTTGCTGGTGACGGGGTATTTAGTGTTTGACATATTCGACACGGAGGTAGCAGAATCGCCCACTTCCCTACAAACCACCGAGTACCTGAACCCGGAATTGCCGGAGGCGCAGATGCGCGATGACGGTATCGGAGGCAAGTATGAGAGCATGGTTAAGTCCTACGGCCGGATACAGGACTATTCCGCTGTAGAAAACATTGAACGGAACAACAATGAAACAGAGAAAGAAGATTACGATTCCCGCTATACCGATGAAGACCTTGCCCTGCTCGATTCGGAAGCAGCCGCAAGGTCGGAGGAACTGGAACGTTTGCGTGAGATGCAGGAACGCCTGCGGCAAAGCGCCGAAAGAGGCGAAGCGATGGTGGCGGACACCACCGGGGTGCAACCGTTGAGCGAAGAAGAACGCCTAGCGCGAAGCGAGCAACGGCGCAAGGAGGCCTTGGCGGAGTTGGACAAGGCACTGGCAGAAGCCAGAAAGCAAGGGCAAAAAGGATTGCAGGACGTGGACAGCACGGACACGGAGAACCTCGCCCCCACCGGCAGTGTCGCCATAGGCGGCAAGGTGGAAATCAACGAAAATGCCGTGAACGAGCTTGCCGAGAATGCCGAGAACGAGCAAGTGGTAAAAAAAGTGAAGACCTCTTCGGACTACTTCAACACCTTGGCCGAAAACGAACCGGAACCCCGCTTGATAAAGGCCATCATCGACGAGGACATCAAGGCGGTGGAAGGCTCGCGGGTGCGCTTGCGCCTGTTGGACGACGTGGAGATAGACGGCAAGGTGGTGACCAAAGGCTCGTACCTGTATGCCACGATGAGCGGCTTCGGCAGCCAGCGCGTGAAAGGGAGCATCAAGAGCTTGCTGGTGGAGGACGAATTGGTGAAGGTGAACCTCTCGCTTTACGACACGGACGGGTTGGAGGGGCTTTATGTACCCGGTAGTTCCTTCAGGGAAACCACGCAGGATGTGGCATCCAACGCCCTCGGCAGCACGATGAGCATTAACAACGGAAATACCGGGAACACCTTTGCCCAATGGGGAATGCAGGCCATACAGAACGCCTATCAGCGCACGAGCAACGCCTTGTCAAAGGCCGTGCGCAAGAACAAGGCGAAGCTGAAATACGGCACGTTCGTCTATCTGGTGAACGGCAGGAAAAAAAGGAACTGACAATATGCAATGTAAACAACAATCATCATGACAATGGAACTGACAATAAGAGGAATCCTGGCCATTGCAGTCCTGTTTGCCGGAAGCACGGTCAAGGCACAACAGACCTACAATGAAATGGAACAACTGACGGTGAACGAACAGGTGACGACTGTCATCACCGCCACCGAACCCATCAGCTTCGTGGATATTTCCACGGACAAGATAGCGGGCGACCAACCGATAAACAACACCATACGCCTGAAACCCAAGGAAGCGGGACATGAGGACGGCGAGGTACTTGCCATCGTCACCATCGTGACGGAACGCTACCGCACGCAATACGCTCTGCTTTACACGACCCGCTTGCAGGAAGCCGTGACGGATAAGGTGGTACAACCCATCGAAATGACAGCATACCATAACCCGGCAGTTTCGCTTTCCACCGAGGATATGTACCGCTTTGCCCGTCAGGTGTGGTTGTCGCCCGCCCGTTACCGTAACGTGAGCCGCAGGCAACACCGTATGACCATGCGCCTGAACAATATCTATGCCGTGGGCGACTACTTCTTTCTCGACTTCTCGATAGATAACCACACGAACATCCGTTTTGATATTGATGAAATCCGCGTAAAACTGGCCGACAAGAAGGTGTCGAAAGCCACCAACTCGCAGGTCATCGAGCTAAAGCCGGAAATGGAACTGGAACAAAAGGGATCATTCCTGCACGGATACCGCAATGTACTGGTGGTAAGGAAAATGACTTTTCCCAATGACAAGGTACTGACTATCGAGGTCAGCGAAAAACAGATTTCAGGACGTACTATCGCCCTGAACATTGATTATGAGGACGTGCTTTGCGCGGACAGTTTCAATGAGGTCTTATTACAGGAGGAGTAAGGGAAATGAAGAATGCAGAATTAATAATTAAGAATTTGGCTGTGCAAAAAGGCTTTGTCGCACTGGTTTTCTTGTTGGCAGCCATACTGCCCGGCTTTGCTGATGACCGGCACGGCAGAATACTAATTGGAACGGGATTGCTGTATGAAAGGGGCATGGACTTGACCATCGGCTATGAGTACGAAACGAACTACCATCATGCGTGGGAGTTCTTCGGGAATGTCTATCTGAAATGGGACAAATGTGAGGATTGTGGCCATGTTTGCCCCGAATCGTTTTGGAACCACTACAACACATGGGGCGTGGGCGCGGCCTACAAACCTTGCGTGTTCCGTAGCCGTAACCACCACGGCAACTTGCGCTTGGGCGGGTCACTGGGTTCGGACAGGGACAAGGTGCTGGGCGGCATCCATGTGGGGTATGAGCATAGCTATGCGTTGCGCAAGGGCTGGAAGCTGTTTTGGCAGGCCAAGTGCGACCTGATGATAAAAGGGGAAGATTTGTTCCGGACAGGGATTGTCATCGGTGTGAAGATGCCCACGAAATAAGGGATGGCACATAGATGACTCAGATTGAACAGATTTTCGCAGATTGGAGTATTCACCTATATATTATATAAGGTATGCAAACGGAAACAATTAAAATAAGAATGACGAGTATAGCGATTATGATCGTGCTGGCATTGGGATTAATCGGTTGCGACGGGCATCACGACCCATTAGGCACACCGACGCAGGCCGTCCATATCCTCTGCACCGGCGGAGAGATCATGAGTTATGAGAAATACGCGATATCCGACAAAAAAGCTATCGGTGTGGTGTTTTACGTGAACCATAGTGAAGATATTTCCGGTATCGGCTATGCGGTGTACCTGCATGACCTCCCGGCGGAAGCCTTTGCTGACAGTCTGGGCGTGGCGCAAGGCACATCGGCAGACCTGACAGCTTACGATGGAAACGAGAACACTTTTGCACTGTATGATACGCAGGATGTTTCCTCACCGATGGCCATGCAGGTGTTTGACTTGTGGTATTACGGTCAAAGCGCATATGTCCCCTCGGTGGCGCAGATGCGCCTGCTCTATGCCGCCAAAGGACTTATCAATCCCTTTATTGCGGCTTGTGGCGGAGACCCGTTGCCCGATGAAGCGGATGACTGCTGGTACTGGACCAGTACCGAAGTGGAAGGACAGGAAACCGCCAAGGCATGGCTCTACTCCATTGGCAGCGGAGCCATGCAGGAAACCCCCAAGATAAAGGCGCACAGGGTACGGCCAATTATTACCATTAACAAATAATCATCCATCAAAAATAGGAAAATGGAAGAAAGCAAGGAACTGCAAGGCGCTTACAAGATATTCCGGACGGTGGTGTACGTGTCCGTCCTGCTGGAGTTTTTCATGTATGCGTTCGACCCGGCTGTGTTCGACTATTGGAACGGCATCGTGTGTGACGTGCACGACCGCATGAAGACGTGGCTCATCTACCATGACGGCAACCTTGTGTACAGCAAGATTGCCACCTTCCTGCTTATCTGCATCACCTGCGTGGGTACGAGGAACAAGAAACACTTGGAGTTCGATGCACGGAGGCAGGTGCTTTACCCGCTGGTGTCGGGCATTGGGCTGTTGGTGCTTGCGGTGTGGCTGTTCGGGTATGAAATGGATGTCCGCCTTTACTCCATGCGCCTGAACGTCATCCTCTACATGGCGGCATCGGTGGTCGGTACGATACTGGTTCACGTGGCATTGGACAACATCTCCAAATACCTGAAGGAAGGTTTGCTGAAAGACCGCTTCAACCTGGAGAACGAGAGCTTCGAACAATGCACGGAGTTAGTGGAGAACAAATACTCGGTCAATGTGCCCATGCGTTACTATTACAAAGGCAAGTTCCGCAAGGGATGGGTGAACATCAGCAATCCGTTTAGGGGAACTTGGGTGGTCGGCACTCCGGGTAGCGGAAAGACCTTTTCCATCATCGAGCCGTTCATCCGGCAACATTCCGCAAAAGGCTTTGCCTTAGTAGTTTACGATTATAAGTTCCCTACATTGGCGACCAAGCTGTACTACCATTACAAAAAGAACCAGAAGCTGGGCAAACTGCCCAAAGGATGCAAATTCAATATTATCAACTTTGTGAATGTGGAATACAGTCGCAGGGTGAACCCGATACAGGCGAAGTACATCCCCAACCTTGCCGCTGCCAGCGAAACGGCGGAAACATTGCTGGAGTCTTTGCAGAAAGGCAAGAAAGAAGGTGGCGGAGGTAGCGACCAGTTCTTCCAGACCTCGGCAGTGAACTTCTTGGCCGCCTGCATCTATTTCTTCGTGAACTACGAACGGGAGCCTTACGACAAGGACGGCAACAAACTGTATGCGGAGAAAGTGCAGGACAAGGAGACCAAGTTCTGGAAGCCTACGGGCGTGGTGCGCGACCGCAAGGGCGGCAACATCGTGGAACCTGCCTATTGGCTGGGCAAATACTCGGATATGCCGCACATCCTGTCGTTCCTCAATGAAAGCTACCAGACCATCTTCGAGGTGCTGCAGACCGACAACGAGGTGGCACCGCTGCTTGGCCCGTTTCAGACGGCATTCCAGAACAAGGCTATGGAACAGTTGGAAGGCATGATCGGTACGCTGCGTGTCTATACTTCCCGACTTGCCACCAAGGAATCGTACTGGATATTCCATAAGGACGGAGACGACTTCGACCTGAAAGTGAGTGACCCGAAAAATCCCAGCTACCTGCTGATAGCCAACGACCCGGAGATGGAAAGCATCATCGGGGCGTTGAACGCCCTGATACTGAACAGACTTGTGACACGTGTAAATACAGGGCAGGGAAAGAACATCCCCGTAAGTATCATCGTGGACGAGCTGCCCACGCTGTATTTTCACAAGATAGACCGACTTATCGGAACGGCACGAAGCAACAAAGTGAGCGTGGCATTGGGCTTTCAGGAACTGCCGCAGTTGGAAGCCGATTACGGGAAAGTGGGTATGCAGAAGATTATCACCACAGTGGGCAACGTGGTTTCAGGCTCCGCCCGCTCTAAAGAAACGCTTGAATGGCTGAGCAACGACATCTTTGGCAAGGTGGTACAGCTGAAACGTGGCGTGACCATCGACCGCGACAAGACCAGCATCAACCTGAACGAGAACATGGACAATCTCGTGCCGGCCTCGAAGATAAGCGACCTGCCTACGGGATGGATATGCGGACAGGTAGCCCGTGATTTCGTGAAGACCAAAACCGGACGGGGCGGCAGCATGAATATACAGGAAGCCGAAGAGTTCAAGACTTCGAAATTTTTCTGCAAGACAGATTTCGACATGGAAGAGATTAAGAAAGAGGAAGACGGGTATGTGCCGCTTCCCAAGTTCTATACTTTTCCATCGAAAGAAGAAAGGGAACGCATCCTGTACCGGAATTTTGTGAAAGTAGGTCAGGACGTGAAGGAGATGATAAAGGACGTGGTAAACAAGAAAGGGGCAAGATGAGATTGGTTTTATGTGCTTTATCCCTGCTGTTCCTGTTTTCACTCAACTTGACAGCGCAAGCTTCCGACAAAGGAAAGCGGTTGAGAATATACGAATTGCCACCGTTCGAGCGTGCCATACTCTGCACCAAGCATTACGAGGGTTGGCATGGAAGCCGTAAGCATCTGCCTTACATAGGATACGGGCACAAATTGTTGCCCGGTGAACGGCTGACCCATAAGATAAGCCGCGCACAGGGCGACAGCCTGCTCCGTGCCGATATGCGGAAGCTGTGCCGTATGTTCCGCCGCTTCGGTCGTGACTCGACACTGCTTGCCAGCCTTGCCTATCAGGTGGGCCCGTACCGTCTTTTGGGAGGCGGGAAGCATCCCAAAAGCAGACTGATACGCAAGCTGGAACGCGGCAACAGGGAGATCCATAAGGAATATGTGTCTTTTCGGAAATGGAAAGGCCGGGTTATCCCAAACATAGAAAGGCGCCGACGGGTGGAACTCGCCCTGTTGTTTGAGCCATGACAAGTAGAAAAAGACTAAACCATCTGCAAACAATACGGCACGGAATGACGGAGTTTTTCAATGGTTACACTGTGTATTTTCAGTTTAATAACAAACTAAAAATCAGAAATTATGGCAACATTCAAACTGAAATTCCGCCCTTCCACCGCTGAAGGCAAGCCTGGCACTATGTATTTCCAAGTGACTCACCGCAGAAGCACGAGAACAGTTTACACCGATTACCGCGTCATGCCCGAAGAATGGGACGGGCGGACTTCGTTCATCCGCATCACCGGCACACCGGAACGGCGGGCGGAACTGCAACTGATTGCCTCCAAACTGCGGTGGGACTGCAAGCAAATCACCTCGTTGATCACGGAAAAGGAACTGGCAATGCTGGAATACACGGCGGACGACATCGTGTCGGCATTCCGCCTCCTGCCACCCTGCCAGACCTGGTTCAGCTTCATCCACGGTATGGTGGCGAAAAAGCTCCGCATCGGTCGATTAGGTACCGCCAAGACCTACCGTGATGCCTTGATGAGCTTCTCCCGTTTCCGTAACGGTGAGGACCTAACCATCGACGCACTGGACGCGGAGACCATGAACCTGTACGAGGCATGGCTGAAAGGACGGGGCGTGAAGCGCAATTCCTCGTCGTGCTACCTGCGTACCTTGCGCACCCTCTACCGCAAGGCGGTCGAAACCGGACTGACAACCGACAAGCATATTTTCCGCCACGTGTTTACCGGCTTTGCCAAGACCGCCAAACGCGCCATTCCGTTAGGCTCATTGCGTGCCATCAGGCAGCTTCAGTTGTCCGAAGGCTCTGCCATTGCCTTCGCACGGGACCTCTTCATGCTGATTGTCTACCTTCAGGGCATCTCGTTTGTGGATCTTGCCTATTTGAAGAAAGACGACATCCGAAACGGGCAGCTGCACTACAGCCGCAAGAAGACCGGACAGGAGCTGACCGTCGGTTGGGAATCCGTCATGCAGGACATTGTGGACAACTACATCCACCTGACGAAAGGCAGTCCGTATCTCTTACCCATTATCACTAAAACGGACGGCACGGAACGGCGGCAATACGAGCGGATGGAACATAAGGTGAACTATTACCTCAAGAAAATCGGCACGATGGTCGGGTTACAGGCATCCCTGACGACATATACGGGGAGGCATACCTGGGCCAGCATTCTGCGGGACATGGGCACCAGCCTGTCCGTCATCAGCAAAGGCTTGGGGCATGAAAGTCTGAAGACCACACAAATCTATCTTTCCTCCATCGACATGGAGGGCGTGGTGAAAGCCAACCGAAAAATGATAGGAAAAATTTTTCGTGAATAATAACCGGAAATGTTCGACAAATTTCACACCTGTATAATATGAAGCGGTAAGTACGCCGCAAAGGTAATAAAAAGATTTAATACAGAGCCATTTATCGCTGGATTTTTTTAAATATTACAATTTTAGTCGAGCAAATACAGCCGTTGTTTGACTAAAATTGGACTTGGTGCAAAGTTATATGTTGATAATCAATCAGTTGCAAAAATTCGCCGTTTCATATAAAGCAATGGTAAAGCGGTGGGTGTAGAATAGACTTAATGGATTGAAAACTAAACACTTGTGATATGGGAGCAAAAATGTTAAAACGCATCGAGTTTTGTTCTTCTCGTCACATAACAACGGTGGATCATTGCTGCTGAGGTTCGTCCAGAATACCGCCGTTATACCTGAAATAAGGTGCTTCGGAACTATCATGCGATTGACATGAGAGGAACGTGAAGAACGCACTTTTCAGAACAGATAGACAAAGTATCTCTAATTCCTTATATAACTATGCCCGACAAACTTAACCATGTGGATTACCGTTGGTATGTGGTGCGCACCAAACGCCATCAGGAGGGTAAGCTGGTGGAACTTTTGGAAAAGCAAAAGGCACAGGCCAAGAACATTCTGGAGATCTATGCGCCGACCCACACTACGGTGAATGTGCATCAGGACAGCGACGACAGGCAGAAACCGCTGTTTGCGGGCATCGTGTTCGTACTCGCCACGCAGAATGCGCTGATGAGTTTCATGAAAGAGCACTCCAAGGATGCGGACATGCAGTACGAACGTAAAAAGGAGAAAGGAGAAAGGACACGGATGTGTGTCATTCCCGAATCCCAGATGCGTGCTTTCCGTGACTACAACGAGAACTATGCTGACAAGGTGATTGTGCTGGAACGTCCTTACTCGGACTATGCCTTCAACACGAAAACGGGCGAACCGAACGAGATAGTACGTGTCGTTGACGGTCCGCTCGCGGGCTGTGAGGGCTATATCTGCCGTTTCCGCCACGGAAAACGGCTGGTGTTTCAGGTACAGGGCTTCGAACCGGGCAGTTGGCTCACGGTTTCCTGCCCCAAGGCATGGGACTTACACGTAGTCCGCCTGCACAACATGGAGGGAGACAGGCTCTCCGTCGGAACGGAGAAAGGGCGTGCCGTGGACCTGCTTGCCGGAATCCTGCAGGCTTGCGGCTATGGAGAACGCACGCTCCAGATGCTTTACGGTATCATTGACCGTCTTGTCGTCAAGCCGTCGCTGGTATCGCTCTGCAAGGAACTTCATGCACATGGCGACACCGCTTTGAGCCAACGTCTGGCACGGATGACCGGCACGGAGGCGGAACTTGTCATCAACCTTGTGCGTTACGAACATGACAATCCGGGGTATGTGAAAGCCAACTGGAGCAAGCTGACGTTGCGCCCGTTCCTTACCCCGACAGCTGGTGTGGAAATGGAAGAAGGCAAAACCGGGGTGGAATTCCACCATAAGGATTTTACGGAAATCATCCGCAAGGTAGACATAAAGGAAGAAGCCTACCTGCCCAGCCTGCAAAAGGACGAAACAATCACCACTACCTATTATGCCCACATAGCCTCTCTCCCCGCTCTCTCCCGTGGAGAGAGGGCTGTAACCAAGGACGATGGACAATCTCAACCCTCTCCCCACGGGGGAGAGCCGGAGAGGGGCTTTATCTATTTCGCCAACTGGGACGGTTTCCTTCAGGAATATTTCCTGACTGCAGGCAAAGCCAATGAGAAATTAGTTGCGGGAACGGTGGAGGCCGTTCCTGACGGCACGGCAAATGCGGAAGGGGAAAAGCTCATCGAGTCCTTCCGCAACTACGCGCCTACATTATATAAGGTATTGACGGACGCGGATTCAGCCGTAAAAGCCATACAGGACTTTAAGGTCGGTGAAAATACGTTGAATGTCTTTGCTATCCGGTCTTCAGCACAGGAAAAGGATGCGGCAAAGGACAAGCTGATAAAGACCTGCGTCCGCATCTGCAAGGAAATCAACACCACCAACCACCTTGCCATATGGCGCAGGTACCTGCGGACGGTGTGGCTGCACGAATAAAGTTGACAAGTTGACTAGGTATCAGTTGACAAGGTTCAGAATAGCTTTACTAAATGTATCTAAAACTAGTCAACTAGTCCCTGATACCTAGTCCCTGATTTTAAAATGTACACGATAGACCAATTCTCCTCCCGTTGGAAGCGCCTTCACCATCCTTCCATGGACGTGGAAGGCGATGTGGGCTTTTTCTATCAGCTATACGGCAGGCTGTATCATCTTATCGGACAGGAAGCGAGATGCTTCGACAATCATAAAATCTTTCCTTTCCTGCTTTATATAGAGAATACCATCGCCATCGGGCTTGACGGAGTTTACGAATACAGGTACCGCTGCGTAGGGAATGTAGAGAGTCGATGGTGCAACGGATTTGATATGGGTGTCCATGCAGATTCCGAAGTCCACAACATCGTGGGGAGGGCTGTGGCAGACACCAACTACAGTGCCCTCAGGCAATGGATGGTCGGAAGCGTGCTGTCAGGTGATTTCTCCCGACTGAGTGAAATGCTGACATGGTTTGCTCGCGAAGACAAAATCCTACGGCAGGTCTTTCCTGACCTGCGTTACCGCAAAATGATGTTCATGCGGCTCATCGGCAACAGACAAACTGCTAAGAAAATGTTGTGGGCTGACCTAGCCTTTAACTGGCGTGACAAGCGCGGCTATTCCATACCGGACACCATTGCAGGGCAACTCAGATCCTCGTTTCCTTCCATCGGGGAAGAGGAACGTGCCTTGTTGAAAAAGGCGGCACAAATTCTCGACACAATCCGGACAGAAAGGTTGGACACTTATACGGTCATCGAACAGAATGATGAACATACGCTCACCTTATTTCACGGGGATGGCAGTGTGTTTCGTGACGTGTTTTTCCCACAGCCCATGCCTGAGAATGTACAAAGCCGTTATCTTGCCGCCCAACTCGTCACTTACAACAATAAAACATACATAAACGGTTCCGCCGTCTGGCTCAACGAGGAGACCCTGCCCGTATGGAACGGTGAAACCATTTGGAACGCCATCCTGAGGAAAGAACAGGATGCGGCAAAACAGGCCTATTTCACCACATCTTTCGGCAATCGGATGTGCCTCTATGATGACCTTTACACCGTACCGGAAGACCCGGAGGAAGCCTATTACGCCGACATGGGCATCCATTTTGACGAACCGAACATCTTTGATTTCTTTGGAGGCCGGCCAAACGGCAGGGTGATATATATAAAATAGAGAAGTAACAGACAGACAAAAATCATAGTAAAAAGTGGATAACAACAATCAGAAGAATGTACAGGCAATAGCCATTCCCCTCTCCGGCCATAAAAGAACCGGGGAAGGTTTTGGTTTCATCGCTTACGCCAACTCCCGCGTTGAGAAACTGAAGGATGAGGGACGGTATGACGCCGCTAATAAGTTGAAAATGTATCTCAGGAGGTTCATCACATATCTGGGCAAGAATGAAGTGCCTTTCAAGGACTTCGACGCCCTGCTGATGCGCAACTACCACACGTGGTTGAAGAATCAGGAGCTGGGGCGCAACACCATTTCCCTCTATATCCGAAATTTGAAGCGGGTCTACAAACTTGCCGTCAATGACGGACTTGCCGCCGACAGCAATCCCTTTGAGGGTATGGACGTGAGCTACCGCGTCAAGAAAGAGCGAAACGGACTGACGCTTGATGAAGTGAAACGTCTGCGCGACCTTGACCTGAGCGGTGAATCAGAGATGACCGTCTTCGCCCGCGACATCTTCCTGTTCACGGTTTATACCAAGGGTATGAGGAGCGATGACATCTTCCGCCTGACAAGCAAGGATATTAAGGACGGCCGGCTCACCTACCGCCAGCACGTCACAGGCAAGGAAATCTCCATTCCCTGGGAACCGGCGTTAAAGGAGATAGCAGACCGATACAAACAGGATGGTACGCCCCTACTCTTCCCCGTCATCACGGCTAAATCCCCACTTGAGCAATGGAGACAGTATGACGGTATCCTGCACCGCATCAATTACAGCCTGAAGAAATTAGGCGAAAGGATCGGTCTCGATTATCCGCTGAATCTCACTGTCGCAAGGCATTCGTGGAAAAGCATGACCAAGAGCGTAAGCATAAGCGACATCCTGTGATGTTAATGGGTTAACAAGGAAACAAGTCGACAAGATTTAAAGGATATAGCATGGGGAAAGACATACAAAAAGAGATGCGCAAGCAGGTGTTCGACCAAATAGAAGCCGATTTGCAGAAAAGCTGCAAGCCGGAAGAACGTATGTTTGCCTTGCATCCCGACGAAGACCATATCATTGTTTCTCACGCCCTGTTCCTGATGATGAGCAAGCCGTTGGCTGGCAAGCTGCCGAGCCTGAAAGGCCTTTTCCTGCTGCGCAAGTTTGAAGAAGAGATGCTGATGGCATACCTGACCGAATCAGACGAGTTTCCCGAACTTCTGCGTTATTGCAACCTCCTGTACGATATGTTTCCCTACGAATTGGCAGCGGCTGCATGCAATGCAGTCATTGCGACCAAAGTCAGGAAACTGCAGGTAATCGGAATGGTTGCCGCAGGATACGGCGGCGACATGGAGGACGATACGGTGGATGACATCCTTGATGACATGGACTTTGACCGCAACAACAAGGTGCGCAGCCACGTGATTGAACTGATGATGCCACAACTGAACCAGCTGGTGGAACGGGAAAAGATATATTAGAAAGTACGATATGATGATGGCAGCTTTCACGACTCAGCCGTTTTAGCAACGTTTACCGGTGAAAACCGTGTCGGCTGTCATCATTTTATAAAAATGATAGAATAAATCGACATGTGTAAATATTATTGTTATATATGTGACCATGAATTGACAGACACTAATAAATCAGATGAACATATATTTTGATCACAGTAATTTAGAAGATATGATGCATATGCCTAAAATGATGATTGGAACTTTCCGCAACAACAATTACCAAGAATTGTTAGATGTGGTATGCGCTGCTGTAGAATGCGGATTTACAGGTTTTGATACAGCTCCAAGTTATAAATCGGAGAAAGTTTTGGGAAAAGCTATCAATGAGGCTGCTCAAAAGTATAGTCTTGACAGGAAAGATTTCTTCATCAGCGACAAAATAGATGCTTGGCAGATGCAGGAAGGCGATGGTGACATCCGTAGATTTGTGGATGAGGCAATAAGTCAGATGAATATCGATTATATAGACTTGCTCCTGATACATTGGCCTATTCCTGAATATGTGGATAGCACATGGAAATGTTTTGAGAAACTATATGAGAGTGGAATAGTTAAAAATATTGGAATATGCAATCTCCGTGTGCGCCATTTGAAAAAATATATTCAATATGACATTCATCCCCAATTCCTACAAATAGAACGGCATCCTTTACGGACTTGCATACAAGAATTGGAATTCTGTAAAGAGCATGGTATCAAGGTTATGTCATATTCTCCAATTTGTCAAATGGATACCCGATTGAAAAACAGCAAAATTCTTCAACGGCTTGCAGAAAAATATAATAAGAATATCGGTCAGGTAATCTTGAGATGGCATATTGATACGGGTTGTATACCTGTATTCATGACAAAAAAAGCCAAGCGTGTTAAGGAAAACCTTGATATATTTGATTTTCATCTGGAAAAAGAGGAAATCGACGAAATCTCTTCCTTAAATGAAAACTATAAAATTTTTCTTGAATCATGGGGATGCTTGGGTTTTTGAAATCGTATAAAGAACTTAGCCTTGCAGTATTGCTCTGCTTTGCGGTAGTTATATTATGTATGCTTAGAGTTCATGTAAGTATTCCTCTGATCACCTTTTTATTGGCATTATGGTTGTTTTTAGATGAAAGGGTTAAGAGAATTTTGGATGAACAAACTTCATACGTTTATGGGAAAAAACAAGCAAGAAACGTAGACTACCTTATTGTCGGTGATATGGCCGATATAAGGGATATCTGCGAAGAGGGAAAGAAAATAGTTTGCATAATGTCTCCAAACCGTTCATTAGAATGCTCGTTTTGGATATTGAAAAGAATGTTCAGCCTTTTGGATGAGAAAGCAGGAAAGGCCATTATTATAGTGAAAGAGGAAAATATAAAAAAACAAGGGGTTACTCTCTTTGAATATTCTTTTTTAAGTCCTGTCTATAGAAATATCCTCAAGGTTAGTTATTTGGAAAAACAACGCAAACATCCTTTCTTTTATTCTCCAATTAGATCGTTCTTATTGGTATGCGGCATAAAGCACAAATCGGTAAAGACTGGATGTCTGGATAACAATATAGAGGAATTCTGTCGCGTGAGAGGAATTAACGTTGAATACCGGTTAATAAGATAAAGAATGGCTTTACATACAGACAACAACAAACGAATCATGAAGAATACCCTCGCACTATATGTGCGTATGATTCTCATGATGGCCGTAAGCCTGTTCACGAGTCGTGTCATTTTGGACACTCTTGGTGTGGAGGATTACGGAACATACAACGTAGTCGGCGGTATCATAGCCATGTTCTCCGCCTTTTCTGGGATGTTCAGCGGAGCAATCAGTCGTTTTTTGACATACGAATTAGGCAAGAGTGGCTCCAGCCGTTTGAATGAGGTTTTTTCCACTAGTGTCACAATCCAACTTGGGATTGCTACAGTTTTTATTATAGTTGGCGAAATCCTTGGGCTTTATTTTCTTAATTACCAGTTGGTCATACCTGAAGATAGGATGGTTGCCGCCAACAGGGTATTGCAATGTTCGATTGTCACTTTTTCCATCAATCTGATAAGTGTTCCTTACAACGCTGCAATCATAGCGCATGAAAAAATGTCGGCTTTTGCCTATATAAGTATTTTTGAAGTGACAATGAAACTGCTTATTGCGTATACTCTTTATATATCTCCAATAGACAAACTTATATCTTATGCCATATTGTTGATGTTGCTGTCTGTAACCGTTCGTCTTGTGTATGGTTCATATTGTAATCGGCATTTTTCCGAATGCCATTATCGATTTAAGTATGACAAAGCATTATTAAAGGAAATGAGCGGTTTTGCCGGATGGAACTTTATTGGCTCCGGAGCATACATATTAAATACCCAAGGACTAAATGTTCTTATAAACATGTTCTTTGGTGTTACCCTCAATGCCGCACGAGGTATAGCCAATCAAGTTGATGGTGCCATCATGCAGTTGGTAAACAATTTCATGACAGCTGTAAAACCGCAGATAACTAAGAGTATAGCTGCTGGAGATTATTCTTATATGGAAAGTCTTGTGTGTCGTGGCTCAAAATTCGGGTATTTTCTGATGCTTTTGTTTTTTGTTCCTATCTACGTGGAAGCACCACAGATACTGTCGCTATGGTTAAAAACTGTACCAGACTATACTGTTGCTTTCGTAAGATTGGCTATGATAGCATCTATGATTGATTTGCTTGGAACAACAATAAGTACGACTGTTATAGCTACTGGAAAGGTTAAGGAATACTACATAGTGATAGGATTGTTCGGTCTTTTGGTCTTTCCTGTTACTTATTTATGCTTCAAGCTGGGATGTACACCTGAAAGTTGCTATTATTCTTTTATCGGTGTCTATGCCTTTCTTTTGTATTTGAAGTTACGTCATGCCAATAAGTTGGTCGGATTTCCAATTATGAAATATTTTAAGGAGGTATTGCTTAAAATTATACCGATAACCGCCTTCTCTTTGATTTTGACTCTATTTGTCAGTACATTATGGGAAGAAACTGTTTTGCGTTTGGTCTATGTTGCGATTATCAGTTTCCTGATAAATGGGATAGGTATTTATTTTTATGGTCTTAAAAAGACTGAGAGAAAGTTCTTGAAAAATCTTGTTTTACAAAAAATAAAGAAATAGTATGGCCTATTATTCAAAAGATACTAACATCTGCCTTGTTCTTGACCTTCTCAAGGCACATGGTGTAAAGAAAGTCATTGCTTCACCAGGGGCAACGAACACTTCTATTGTGGCAAGTATGCAAGCTGACGGATGGTTTGAAATGTATTCTTCTGTAGACGAGCGTTCTGCAGCTTACATGGCGTGTGGTCTTGCTGAAGAATCAGGAGAGCCGGTGGTTGTTAGTTGTACAGGAGCTACAGCATCAAGAAATTATTTTCCAGGACTGACAGAAGCTTATTACCGCAAACTGCCGATAATTTGCATTACTTCTTCGCAGAATTCAGCTTTTATTGGGCATCTTTACCAGCAGTTGACAGACCGTTCCGTCTACCCGAATGACCTTTTTGTCGCTGGGGAGCAGGTACAATGGATAAAGGATAAGATGGATTATTGGGATTGTGAAAACAAAATAAACAAAGTACTTCTTGCCTGCAAGAGAAATGGTGGTGGGCCAGTACATTTAAATGTGCAAAATAATATGTTTGCCATAGAAAGTGTTGACCAAACAAAATGTAGAGTCATTGCTCGGTATACGTCAGAGGACGAGTTGCCACAGTTACCTTCAGGAAAAATAGGCATCTTTATTTCATCACATAGAAAGTTTACTTCAGAAGAGACTGAAATCATAGATGGATTTTGTGCAGCTTATGATGCAGCAGTCTTTTGTGAAAAGACAAGCGGGTATTATGGCCGATATAGAGTAGATTTTGCGATAGCTGGGCTTCAGAAACAGCATAAGTTTAAGGAAGCCAATCTGGATATGCTGATTCATATTGGTGACATGACGGCAGATTATCAGACGACAAGCGTATTAAATGCTCCCATAGTTTGGAGGGTCAGTGAGGATGGTGAAATCAGGGTAAAATTCAAGCACCTTGAAGCTGTATTCCAAATGAAAGAAAAGACATTCTTTTCTCATTACTCAAAGGATACAAATGATAAAAAGAACTCTTTCGTGGAACAATGTCGTGCAGTCTGTGATTCAATAAGGGAGAATATTCCTGAATTGCCTTTAAGTAACGTGTGGTGTGCAAAGACACTTGCACCTATTATGCCGGCTGATTCTGTCGTGCATCTTGGAATACTCAATTCGTATCGTTCATGGAACTTGTTTGTACTTCCACCTACAGTCCATACCATGTCCAATGTAGGAGGATTTGGCATTGACGGATGCACTTCAACCCTTATAGGAGCTTCGTTATCCAACCCGAATAAAATACATTTTTTAGTTACTGGAGATCTCGCTTTCTTCTACGATCTTAACGCTATAGGTAATCGTCATATCGGGAGTAATGTGCGGATTCTTCTGATTAATAACGGCGTGGGAGGAGAGTTTAAAATTTGGGGACGGGCAAACAAACCGATAAATGTAGATTTTTACATTGCAGCAGGAGGCCATTTTGGTAACAAGTCAAAGGATTTGGTGAAACATTTTGCGCAGGATCTTGGATTTGAGTATCTGTCAGCATCCACCAAAGAAGAGTTCTTAAAAGTCGTTCCTGATTTTACAAATCCAATGATAACTGAAAAGCCGATAATTTTGGAAGTGTTTGAGGATGTGGAGAATCAGGATAAGGCATTGCAATTGATACAAAATATCGTAGCAGGTAATGTCAAAGACCAGATTTGTGCGGCAAATAATATGATTGGAAAAATTATGAAAAAAATCGGTATATGAAAGTCGGAATAATCACAATACACAATTCTACAAATTATGGTGCCTGCTTACAATCGTGGGGGCTTTACAAGTATCTTGTAGATGAGGGTTATGATTGTGAGATAATCGACCTTCATCGTCCAGTGCATAAGGATTATGTTTATAGTGACAAATTTGTAGATTATAATGGGAAATGTGCGGAAGTGCGGAAGTTGACATTGAAGAAGTTTATAAGGCGATATATAGTTAAGGATAAAGTGCCAGATTATATGATTCTGCGCAATCTGAAGTTTGACAGATTTAACAGCAGGATAAAACTTTCAAAGACTTTTTGCGGCATTGATGAACTTTACGCGACTCCACCATCATTTGACGTGTATGTAACAGGAAGCGACCAAGTTTGGAATCCAACACAGCCGTTTTGCATAGAGCCATACTTCCTGACTTTTGTAAGCAATCCTAATAGCCGGAAAATATCATACGGTGCGAGTATTGGCATAGAGAAACTTACGGAGAGGGAGAAAAAGGACTTCAAGCGTTGGTTGGATAGTTATGATGTAATATCTGTGCGTGAGAATGAAGCGAAGGTGTTGTTGGAGTCATTTGTCAATAAACCAATTTATCAGGTTGCAGACCCAACATTTCTTCTTGGGACAGAATATTGGCGTTCGATAGCAATCAATCCGAAGATAGAGGAACCCTATATTTTATGTTTTAAGCTGTACAATGGTGATCATCTTGTCAACTATGCTGCAGAAATTGGACGGCAGGCAGGTCTGAAGGTTATAGTTTTGCCCGGAGGTGGTAATGTATCGGGTTGTGAAATTGTACGCGATGCTGGACCTGAAGAGTTCTTGGGATATATCGCTAATGCTGAAATGCTTATTAGCGACTCGTTTCATGCCAATGTGTTCGGAATTCTGTTGGGCACAAAGAACCAATGGGCTTATATTGGTCCGGACAACCAGCGAGGCAGTAGGATAAAAACATTATTCCGTACATTCGGATTGTCAGAGCATATCATTAGTCCGGATTTGTCAGACCAGTATAGCAAGCTTGATAGTCTGAAAAAGAATGCAGATTTTATAAGAGATGCTCTCAACAGGGAAATACAGCATTCTCGTGATTTCTTAAACCATGCTCTAAAAGAATGAATATAGGCAATATACAAGACTGTTTTGGCTGTGGTGTATGTGCCATTGCATGCGCTCGCCACATTATAGACTTAAAACTTAATTCTGACGGTTTCTATGAACCGTACATCACTGACACTTCAAAGTGTACTGATTGTGGGTTATGCATAAACGTATGTTCTTATTCGCACGAAGGACTGTCTCTGAAAAATGCTTGTATCAAAAGTTATGCCGCTTGGAACAATGATGAAAAAGTAAGACGTAAGTGTAGCAGTGGCGGTGTGGGATTTGAGGTAGGCCGTACCTTAATTGGGCAAGGTTATAAAGTCTGTGGCGTGAGGTATAATGTGGATAACAATCGTGCGGAGCATTATGTCGCCACAATCGTGGAAGAACTCATTCCATCCATCGGAAGCAAATACATACAAAGTTATACCGTTGACGGCTTCAAGGCTATAAATCGGAAAGAGAAGTATCTTGTTACAGGAACGCCTTGCCAGATTGATTCTTTCAGGCGATACATTCAGAAGTTTCGCTGTGAAGATAATTTTGTGCTGATGGATTTCTTTTGTCATGGTGTTCCATCGATGCTGTTATGGAAAAAATATGTGGCTTGGGCAGAGAAACAGGTTGGCAAGCTGACCTACGTTTCATGGCGCAACAAGTTCACGGGTTGGCATGACTCATGGGCGATGTCAATTGACGGAGAAAAAATAGGCGGGAAAGTAAACTGGCACGACTCTTACAATTTGTTAATGAGGGGGAAAAAAGGTTTTCTAAATTCCCGACTCTCGCAAGGTGATATGTTTTACCGTTTATTCTTAAGTGACAGTTGTTTGGGTAAGGCTTGTTATGAAAAGTGTAAATTTAAGTATGACCATTCGTCAGCTGACATTCGCATTGGTGATTTATGGGGAAAGACTTACAAGGACAACGAAGACGGTGTGAGTGCCGCCATAGCTTTTACGGAGAAAGGAAATGAATTGTTGCACGAGTGTGGATGCAACTTGGTAGCGCATCCGTTTGAAGTCGTAGCGGAATGCCAAATGAAAACAAATCCGACGCCTCCAGTGTACACTCCGAAAGTGTGGGTGAATCTGCATGACACAAGTAAGCCTTTATCACAAGCTATGAAATACCCGAATAAAATATTACGTATTAAGAGATGGAAAGGACGTTTAAACCATCTTTTCCGTATTTTTAAAATTAAATACCAATTTAGATGAAAATAAGGACAATAACTTGCCATGATGTTGCAAATTATGGAGCTGCATTACAGGCTTTGGCACTTCAAACATACCTTAAGAAAGAGGGACATGATGTGAGAATAATAGATTATGTACCTGAATACATCAAGCCATATGACATATGGAAGGTGAACCCGGCATCGCATCTTTACAAACCTTCGAAATACTTTTTTGCTTTCAAGTTGTTTTGGGCATTACGCAAGTACGTACATATTCGTCCAACCATGAAACGCCTTGAAGCGTTTAAGGAGTTTAATGGAAAATACTTAGAACTTACACGGCGCTATTCTTCATACGAAGAATTGGCAAATGATCCACCTATAGCCGATGTCTATATAGCCGGAAGCGATCAGATTTGGAGAACAAATCTGATGAATGGAAAAGACCCTGCTTTTTATTTACAGTTTGGGAATAAAACAGTGCGTAGAATGTCCTATGCGGCAAGTTTCGGATTGCCACATTTGACTGATGGGATGGATTATCTGGTCCGAACGTATCTTTCCGGAATGGACGCGATTTCTGTACGTGAATCGTCAGGTTTGGAAATCTTGGAAAAACTTGGGGTACACGGGAAGTTGGTTATTGATCCGGTATTCCTTTTAACAAAGACGGAATGGATAAATCTTTTAGGCTTGAGAGAAGCGTTAGTCACAAAGCCTTATTTGTTAGTTTATGACTTAAACAGAAGGAATATGCCTGATGAAAAACAGGCATTCGCACAACGGTACGCAAAGAAGAACGGTTTGAAGATTATTGCAGTCAATGACATTAGAGAAACAGACTATGCAGATATAAATATAAATAATGCTGGGCCTGCTGAATTTGTCAATCTCATAGCCAATGCCCAGTATGTTCTTTCAGATTCTTTTCATGCGACAGCATTCAGCTGCATTATGCATACTCCATTTAGGGTGTATTTTGATTTGGAACAAGCCATACGTATAAAGGATTTCCTAAAGATGGTCGAAATGAACTATTGTATGAATTGTCCGATTGAAAAAGATTATGAATTCACGTGGAACAAAACACAGGATATTTTGAGTGGAATAATAAACGATTCAAAGAATTTTTTAGACATAAATATTGAAAAAGCCGTTTTATGATTTTTGTAATAGAATTACTTCTTGAAGCCTTCCTCATTTATAAAGTATGGACTGAACGGGATAGGACAAGGCTTTTCCTTTGGTTTATGTCTGCGATGATCCTGTTGTACCCGAATTTGAAAATCATGCAGGGTACTCCTGCGGTCAATTGGATGTTTCCGGTTGTTTGCCTCTTGCGCATTATAAAAGACAAGGAACTAAAAAAATGTTGGAAGAACTTTCCACTGAAATATATATATGGCGCAATACTGTTGTTCCACTTTTTACAACCATTGTTTTCTAAATGGCAGGGGTTTGGTTCTACATACTTTTATGTCATACAATATGTTATGACCACATATTTGTATGTGTTCATAGGGTTTTGTATTGCGCCGGATTTTAAAAAATTATTAGAGTACAAAAAATGGATTTATGTATGGTTGGTAACCATATTTGGAATAGCAATAATATGTAAATTGCTTACATACAATATTATATCTTCTAATTTATCAGATGGGTCCATTTGGGTTTCAGAAAGAGCTTTTACCGATAGGGGATTTAGAGTAACGTCAACGCAAGCATCTCCCAATATTTTTGGATATGTAAATGTATTGTTGGCTATATTCATTTTGAATTTCAAGGAGAAGATAAGGATAAAATGTATAATGTTTGTCTTGATTTTGATAAACATAATATTGTGTGGAACAAGAGCTCCAATGGTAGGACTTTCTGTTACATTATGTATATATGCCATATTTGTAAATAAGACAAGGTTGGTTCGTGTTGTTATAGTTGGAGTGTTTGCGGTAATTATCGCAAGCAATTTTGTAAGTACTGATTCACCCATGATGAAATATGTGGATGGTGTTGTGGATATTTTTACTACAGGCGGAGAAAATACAGGGGGAAGTAGTGTAGATATGCGTGAAGAGCAACTTTCTGTTGCGACATTATATGCGATGAAAAATCCGATATGGGGAAATGGAGTTGGATATTGTAATGCAATGCAAAACGAAAATTCTCTATTATACATATTTTACGATGATGACCTTCGCGGTGCTGAGAGTTTGTTATTTTATATGCTTATTGATTTTGGGTTTGTATATATAGTGCTTATTTGCATTTTCTACTTGTGTTTTATACGATTCTGTATAAAAAATTACATAGGCAACAAAGATATATTAATGTTAGTTATACCCAGCATTATAGCTTTGTTAGTTCACTTATTTACTTCAAGACCTGAAGGCTCATGGCAAATATTTATGCCATTGATGGGTGCTGGGTTATATATGTTGCAGAAAAGGAAAATGATGAAAATTATAAAATAAAATATGGACAAGAAAAAAATATTGTTTGTCATTCACCGTCTTGATGCCGGAGGGGCAGAAAAGAGTCTTATTTCATTATTAAACTCGTTGCCATTAGAATCTTTTGAAATTGACCTTCTAGCTGTAGATCCAAAGGGTATCTTTCATAATCAGGTGCCTGCAACAGTAAATATGGTAAAAGCGCCATGTGAGTTGGTTGGCCAAAATGCACCGATAAGCCAAAAACGTTTTTGGGAAAATGTGACAATTGAAATTTTTTTTATAAAAATCTACTGCATTATATGTAATCATTTTCGCGGGGAAAAAAGTAAAAAAGAAATGTGTCACAGTCAGTATTACAATAAAATATGGAAGCACCATGTTCCTGAAAATCCTAAAGAGTATGATGTGGCCGTAAGTTATATTGACGGCATGAACTATTATGTAATAGATCATGTTAAAGCTAAAAGGAAAATACTTTGGTGTCATAACGACTATAATAAGCTTGATCTCATCCCCGAATATGACTTGCCATATTATGAGAAAGCAGATAAAATATGTACAATTAGCGAACAGTGCAAAAAATCTCTACTTGACAAATTCCCAAGCCTGTATAGCAAAATTGATGTCATTGAAAATATTTCATCTCCACGTATGATTTTTGAGCAAGCAAACCTTTTTGAAGAGATTAAATTGTCTGGTGATGGGTTTCTTGATGATAAACGTTTCAAAATTGTCTCTGTTGGACGTTTAGCTCAACAAAAGGGGTTTGATTTTGCAGTGGATTCAGCAAAAATATTATTAAGTAAAGGCCTTAGTTTCTGTTGGTATATTTTAGGTGATGGTGAATTACGTGGACAATTGGAAGAGGCTGTAAAGAAAAAAGGGGTATCCAATGTAATAAAATTTATTGGCATACGCTCAAACCCTTATCCATATATTAAAAATGCCGATCTATATGTGATGCCTTCACGATACGAAGGCAAAAGTATTGCATTAGACGAAGCAAAAATCTTATGCAAACCTATCGTTGTGACACGCTATCCGTCTGTAGGGGATGCAATCATTAACGGTAAAGACGGATTGATTGTAGATATAAATGCACAGGCAATCGCAGATGGAATAATGAAGCTCTATAATGATAAAAATCTGTGCAAAACCTTTATTCGAAATTTGGAGCTGGAAGATTGTAGTAATGAGAAGCAAGTGGTAACAAAATTCTTAGAACTGTTAAAATGATACGGACAAAAGAAGATTTACGGGAATTTCTTGAATGCGATAAAAGACATTTGGGGATTAAACACTCAAGGCCTAAATGGAACGATGATATATGGAAATTTGAGAGAGCCCTTCGATTTCATGAGTATTACTACAACAACCGTAGAGGATTTATAAATAACATACTTTGTAAGTATTGGGCTTGGCGGCAACATAAATTAGGCGTTCGATTGGGATTTACAATTCCTGTTAATACTTGTGGAAAAGGATTACGATTAAGCCACTATGGCTCAATTGTAATAAACGGGAAAGCCCAATTAGGGAATTTTTGCGATTTGCACTCATGTGTTAATATAGGTCAAAATGGGGGGGGTAAAGAGAACAGCATAAATTCTCCATGTATCGGAAATCATGTTTGGATTGGTCCCGGAGCGAAACTGTTTGGAAAAATACGAATTGCTGACAACTGTCAAATCGGAGCCAATGCTGTTGTAAATAAAACTTTCGACATACCAGGCTCTGTTATCGCTGGATGTCCTGCTAAAGTTATTAAAATAATGCCAACAAGCAAGAAAGACTGTTGATTACGTATAAAATATTAATATTCCCTTGATATTTAGAAGATAGTATAAAAAACAAATCGATGAAAATAGTTCATATAGTACATAGTTTAAGAGGTGGTGGTATACAGAATTTCCTTCTTTCACTTGCGTCTGAACAGGCAAATTCTGGTGATAAAGTTACAATTATCGTCATAGATAAGTTTGATTCCGAATATTGCTTAAATATGGAACAAAATTTATTGAATCACGAAGTTAATGTTTATAGGTTGGATAAGGTTAGAAGAAATAAATTGTCTTTTTTGAAAACCATTTATAAGTGTGTGCAGATAATTCGTGACATAAATCCAGATATTGTAAATACGCACTCTGAAATCGGGCATTTGTATGGTGGCATTGCAACGCAAATCACATCTGTTCCTCAAGTTGTAACAGTTCATAATGCTCCTGAGAAGTGGAAATATCCGCTTAGGTTTTTATATAAGAATAAGCCATTAATATTTTGTTCGCAAGCAGCATACGATTTAAGGACACAAGAAAGCCCATTGATGACTAGCATCGATAACGGTATTTCACGAGAAATTGTACATAGTGAAAATGTAGTAAATCTCAGAAAGGAGTATAATTTACGGGAAAGTGATTCGGTGATTGTTTTAGTCGGTTCATTACGTCCGCAAAAGAACTACGGTTTCCTTAAGGAGGTGGTTAAGCAATTGAATGACGACAAGTATCATTTCTTCATATGTGGAGGCGGGATGGCAACAGAATGCAAGCCTGAAATGGAAGATTTGAGGAAAATGGGAACAGTACATTTCCTGGGTTTGAGAAAAGATGTGTCTGCAATAGAGAATGGTGCTGATTTGTTTTTGAGTTGTGCAAATTTCGAAGGATTGCCTATAGCTGTGTTAGAAGCGTACTTTAATGGTATTCCATGCGTGTTATCACCGATTGAACAGCATATTAAAATTTCTAAAGTAGATTATGTATGGATTCCAAAATCTTTTACTTCTGAAGCTTTTGCAGAATCCATTAAAGTTGCTGTTAAAGAAAGTTGGTCATGATGATGTTTATGAAAGCCGCAAAAAACAGATTGCTTACTATGGCATACAGCGCACAGCTATAGAGTACAAGAAATTTTACAATAGGGTTATCGGAAGATGAAAGCGAAAAAGATTGTTGTTTTTTGGGGGGGCTTTATTGCAATCCTATTCGCTGTGTTCAGCTATATTGCATTAAATCAACCACTTCGTACAGCAATATTCCGTTCTGTTGCCAAAGGAAACACCTACATAATTTCTGAAGCTGATACGCTTTATTCTTTTGGCTATTATGGCGTGAAGAAATGGTTGGTTTCAGAAAATGGCAGCATGGAGCTACTCGCGGAAAATAATGATTTCACGGACAATTGCTTTGTGGGTAGACTTATCGGAAGAAGCGGTGCCGTCAAGGGAAACAACCTGTATGTGGTGGCTCGCAGTTACCTTGGTGGTTCGGGCAATCGTGACGATGACAATTATCTGGAAGGCAAACTTATCGTGATGCGGAAGAATGACTTGTCTGTGGTACAAGAAATTGATTCCGACATTAAATTGATTGAGGCGAATATTAACAATGGAACGATGGTTGTTTCTGGGCTAAAGGGGTTTGATATATACGATGTGAGTAATCCAGATACCGTTATTGTAGCTTATCAATATAGGCAGGAGAAATTCACCGAATTTCAAGGTGTTGAAATATTTGAAGCTGATAGCTCTGTCTATGTAGCCTTTGCCCGATTCGGCGAAGGCGTGAGCATCTGGGATATGACAGACGTAGAACATACACATCCCATTAAAGACATTGCCATACAGGATACATTGACCGATGGCACGGTGCTGCCAATAGGGCTTCAGGTGTTTAGGGTGAAACTGCAATACCCATATCTTTATTGCACTCTTGCTCCGATGAAAAAGGTGTTTGGAAAGACAGGTGATATGCGTGGCGTATTGGTATATGATCTGTCTGATATGGCCGATGTGAAGTCAAAAATCTGTCTTGTTCCCCAAGATGACTATTACACCACAAAGATTGGAGACCCTGAACCGTCCCATCTCGACATTTATGGCGATAACTTGTATGTGAACTTTGGGGAAAAGGGCGTGGCCATATTCGATATATCAGAACCCTCCAGTCCGATATACGAAGGCGTATTTGATGCAGGAAACAGTGATAATATGATCTTGCCATTGCACATTAGCCACAGAGGATTTTTATTTACAGGTGATTATTATTGGGAGAGTATCTATCAAAAGCAATTATAAATGAGAAAATCAAAAATAGGCTGTGTCATCGCCTATACAAAAGGACACAACAACTATGGCACTTCATTGCAAGGGTATGCCATGCTGAAAAAAATCCAGCAGTTGGGATACGAGGTAGAAGTGATAAAATACATCAAGAGGCTTTCGACATGGCAAAAGATAAAGTTTGTGGTGAATGCACTTCGCGCTGGCGAATGGAAGAACATCCAGCATAGACTGACAAGCAAACAGATGCTAAAAAAATATCCGGTTTATGCCGCCGGTATCGCAGAACGCACCACAGCTGTAAATGCTTATAAGCAAAAAAAACTGATACCACTTTTTCATGAGTACATAGGGTATGATGCTTTGCATAAAGGCTCACTTAATTATGCCGCTGTTGTAGTAGGCAGCGACCAAGTATGGACTCCCATGAGTTTGCCTAACAAATTCTTCAACTTGCTGTTTGTTAGTGACAGTGTACGCAAGGTAGCCTACGCAAGCAGTTTTGGTGTATCAGAAATACCGTCTTTCCAGCGCAAAGCCACAGGTGCGTATCTTGACCGTTTCTATAAAATCGGTGTACGCGAACAGCGTGGCAAAGAGATTGTAGAGGAACTGTCGCACCAAAAAGCAACGGTTGTAGCAGACCCCACCATGCTGTTAAGCCGTGAGGAATGGGAGCAGGAAATTGCTGATGCACATACAACAACTGAAGAGCTTTATATTTTCTGTTATTTCCTTGGTACAAATCAAGAAGCTCGCAAAGCCGCTAAAGAACTAAAGGAAAAAACTGGTTATAAAATCATTACCATCCGTCACATGGACGAATATGTTCCTGAAGATGAACTATTCGGTGACGAAGCCCCCTACAATGTAGACCCAAACGATTTCGTGAAATATATCAGTCGGGCTGCATATGTATGCACCGATTCCTTTCATTGTACGGTGTTTTCTATCTTGTTCCATCGACAGTTTATGACGTTTTACCGGTTTGCTGAGGGTAGCAAGACTGGGCGAAACTCACGGATCAATAGCCTGTTTGATTTGTTTGAACTGCAAGAGAGACTTTACAAGGGAGACATCAACAAGATAACAAATCCTATTGATTATAACTCTGTTGATGAAAAGTTGTCTGAGTTGCGCAAAGAATCTATTTATTTTTTGAACGAATGCTTGGCTTTTTGATTCGTCTAATCAACACACTCGTTTTTGACGATATTTTACTTTTGCTGTTACATAGATTTTAATATAGCTGCGGAATAAACTGATGTGAAATATCTGATTTAACCCAGTCTACAAATTCTAAATTCCCCGAACTATGCATTATGACATCCTATACACTTGTGAAGCCAAAAACGGCATAAAATGTTATGTATGTAAAGCAAAATTGGAGGATTATATATCCTCTCTTAAACCTGATTTTTTTGAATTTGACATACAGAGAGGAATTGTCAAGAATACCTATTTAAATTCCCTGCGAGATACAATCCTTAGAAAGGAAGTCTTTCCTCCAATATCATTAACAGTATCGGGAGAACCGTCAGTTGAAGGTAGCACCCTGAACGTTGATGATAACAATACGGAAATCTTGGATGGATTGCAACGGACATTTCGTTTATGGACATATAAACAAATCAATGATAGGGTTATAGAGCATAAAATAACAGACTATCATGAACTGGTGAATGTACTAAAATCTGATGATTTGGGAAAGAGAATCATTGATCAGTATTTTGTCAATGCGAAATTCTTAAAAGAATTCATACCTGATGGTTCTGGTGTTTCTTCCAATTCTATTTTTATTGACACATGGAAAGATTACAATCTAATCTTCTATGTATGGAATGGATTGGACGACAACCAGTTGGTTCAAAAGATGCTGGAACTGAATGCCGGACAAAAGGCTGTCAGGCCAGAACACCAATTCGAATTACTTTTTCTCCATTTCTTTAAAAATGGAAAGGTCATGCCGGATGGAATACGTTTGGTTCGGATGAAGGATAAAGAATACCATGAAACCAAACGGAAAAGAACGGAATCGAAGATTTTCTTATTATCATCAGTCATCATCGCCTACCAATCGTTTCAATTAGGAAGAACTTTGCGTATCCAGCCGGTGAATGACCTTCATTGGCAAGATGAAGATGATTATAACCGTGAAGCCTTTAGCCCCGATAATCTTAATTTATTCTTGCGCTTTTTGGGAGACATTGATGAAAAGCTGTGCCAAAAAGACCCTGAACATGTCGCCTGGTATGGCAAGGATACGACACTTAGTGGAATATATGGTGCTTTTGGCAATTTTCTCAATTTTGACAAGAATAATATTAATGAAAGCCTAAACAGACTGCAACAAATAATTGAGCAAAAGATTGAAGATTTGGATTTTAATGTAGATGAATTTGAGGATGCCTATATGAATTTGTCAAGCGTAAGCGTGAACGTAGGGAATGTCATCAGAAAAGGCATTTTCGACTATACACTTGCTGCATTACAAGGCATCAAAAAATCATGGTATAACTGTCTGATAAATAAATAGCCAATACATGACACGGAATGAACTATATAAAAAGATGTTTGAAGCGGCGATTTCAGAAGCTGGCATATCAGACCCAGCATTAACTACTATTAAAGATGATGTTGATTTGTACAAATTCCTGACTGCTTATGCTTCCTTTGAAGCAAATTTGAGTGCAGACAAGTCATATCTCAAGGAATTTGTAAAGGCTATCGCTGAACATTCTCAAAATGACGATATGGACGATGATGTGAATAGCGTTTATACAGCATCATTACATCAGGTTGAACTTTGTAGAAAAATCCATTTGCACAATCTTTGTTCTGTTTCATCGTATGCCATGGTTCTGACTTCTGACTGTTTATATCAGAAGAACAAGGGCGGTACATTGAACGGTTGTTGGAATGTCGTGGAGAAGATATGGTGCCATATAGAAACAGGAGACCTTAATAAAAGCGATTTCTTTAATTTTCTGAGAAATAAAAAAGATACGCATTATTATATTTTAAAAGTTGCAGGTATAGTTTCTGACGCATGGAGAGTTTACTCTGAGGCCTATTTTAGAAAAGCTATCAATGAAACCATACCCATACCTGATGAATTGAATTTTACAGATATTCCGATAGAGCCGACGATATTGCCAGACTGGAACAGCCCGTATGAACAATACCACGATTCATTCAATATCATCGCGGACATGAAAAGAAGCAGTGATTTGTTGACCCGCTTTCTGAAAATGTATCAAGTATTGGAACTTTTTACGTTTAGACTTAAATTAGTTCCTTTAGCACAAGGTCAAGCAACAAGAAATTCATTCGTTTCAAACGTGAGAAAGACCGTGAATAACTTCAATGAATTAGATTCACTAAAAGAACTTTTTAAAGAAATCTTTAAGGATATCCATAAGACTGACGTTAAAGATGATATAGACCCACCACAAGCAGTCAGCATAGAACTTTGGCAATATATAAATGGCAAACTGACTGCGAATTCTAAAAAAATATTGGATGTCAATGCAATCTCGGATGAAAGCACCCTTGCCAAATTAGTTTATAAAATCAGATGTTGCATAGTACATAGCAAGGAAAGCGAAATGCATTTCACACCTGAGAACATAGAGGAATATAAAGAACTGATACCTGTAATGGCAATACTTATAAAAGTTATACAAAAGGAGATTGTAAATGTCATAAATGACCATAATAGAAACAAGTTGGAATTTACCGACAATAAGATGATGTTATATTAAATAGGATAACTATGAAACAGTTCATTATTCCAAAATCTATCACAGACAAGGTGCTGATGATAGGCAACTATTATAAAGGTAATGCGGTAGGAGGCATGGCGGCTGTGATACGTGTTTATGCTGACTACTATGAATCGTTAAGATATATATCGTCATGGCGTGATGTGTCTAAAATAGGCAAAGTGTGGTATGCGTTATCAGCGTATTTGAAAACTTTATTGTTGCTTGTCTTTGAGAGAAGAATAAAGATTGTGCACATCCATTCAACATCCAATGCCTCGTTTTACAGAAAAGCCCGTTTTGTAAGGATTGCCAAACTGCTAAACAAAACGGTCATTCTCCACATGCATTCCGCCATCTTCATGGATTTCTATAATGAAAGTAAAGACAAAGAATACATTAAAGAAACCTTGTTGATGGCAGACCGGCTTGTTGTGCTGTCAAAATCATGGAAACGGTACTTCAACCAGCTCTGTGTGCCAGAAGAAAGGATTGTCATTATAAACAATCCGGTTTGCGCTCCTCAATATATAGAGACCACAAAAAACAAGCCTGTCAGGATGCTGTTTTTAGGCGACTTGCGAGAAAGGAAAGGCGTATGGGATATTTTGAAGGCATTGTGTGAGCATCGTGATGAACTGGAAGACAAATTAGAGTTTAGAATCGGAGGAAACAAACGGGAAGCTGAAATACGGCAATACATTACGGATAACGGACTTTCCGATTTCGTAAAATTTGAAGGATGGGTAGCTGGTAATCATAAATGGGAACTGCTGAATTGGGCAAATCTTATGATTTTGCCTTCGTATGGAGAAGGTTTGCCCATCACATTATTGGAGGCTATGTCCTATTCGTGTGCCTTGATTTCCACTCCGGTAGGAGGCATACCGGAAATACTGACAGATGGAGTAAACGGATTAATGGTAACTCCCGGTAATGTAGAAGAAATAGCAAAGGCTATCATTTATTACATCAATCACCCCGAAAAGTTGGAAGAACACGGTATGCAAAGCCGTAAGGTGGTCGAGCCTTATTTGCCTTCAACGGTTTTTAGTCAACTAACTGACTTATATAATAATCTACTCAAAAAATGAAGATAGACATTATAACTCTGCACAGGGCAGAAAACTATGGGAGCGTCCTGCAAACTTTAGCCCTGCAAAAGAAATTGGAATGCATGGGACATGAAGTTCAAATATTGGACTATCATCCGGAACGTTATACAAATGCAGGGAAACTGAAGCGACTTAAGAAACAAAGCAAACGGCTGGAAAATCCATTTTTTTTGCTGGCTGCCCAAATTATTATTTATCCATCCTATCTGCGTAAGAATCTTGTATTCAATAAATTCTTGAAAAAACATCTGAAGTTAAGTCCGTATTCTTTTGCGACGAATGAAGAAGCAAAGTCAATGTCTATCAATGACGCTGATGCCTTTTGTACAGGGAGTGATCAAGTATGGAACAGCCATTGGAATGAATGCGTGGAAAAAGCCCTATATTTGGATTTTGTTCCTAAGGGCAGACTTGTGTTTTCTTACGCAGCAAGCATCGGATTGTCTTCATTGCCTGAAAATGAAGTTGGAATAACTCAAAAACTTCTTGATAAATATGAATACATTTCTGTCCGAGAAGATACAGGAGTAAAGATTCTACACGATTTGGGAAGAATGGATGCGGTTCAGTGCCTTGATCCGACATTGCTCTTAACGAAAGAGGAATGGAACGCATACGCAAGTGACAAATACGAAGGAAAACAGTATGTCCTCACTTACAATCTCCATCACGACCCAGAAATAGATAAATATGCCATGGCATTGAGCCGCAAATACGGAATACCTGTATGGAATATCAGTTATAATTGGCACGATATTATACGTAAGGGGCATTTGTGCTGGTGCCCATCAGTAGAAAACTTTTTGGGAATGATAAAACATGCAAGGTTTGTCGTGGCTGATTCTTTTCATGCTACAGTGTTCAGCATCGTCTTTGAACGGCCTTTCGTTACCATAACTCCCGAAATAGCAAGTAGCCGAATATCAAGCCTGCTTCATATGCTTGGCATTGGGGAACGGAATGTAGGGCGTTTTAAAGACACCTCTGTCATGGAACAGCCCATAGACTACCTGACCGTCAAACAACGTCTAAATGCAAAAATGAAAGAATCAATGGATTACCTTGTCAAAGCGACATCCTCTGCAACAAAATTTACACATAACAAATAATCTTATGCCTACATTAGCAAATATAGAACAATGCACAGGTTGCGCAGCTTGCAGCAATGCGTGTGCACACGATGCAATCAAAATGCAGGAAGATAAAGAAGGTTTTTTGCATCCTGTCATTGACAATTCCGTTTGTATCCATTGTGGTTTATGCGAAAAGGTTTGTCCGGTTAACCATCCGGTATCCTTAGGAAAACCTTCACCCGTTGTTTATGCCCTATGGAGTGAAAAGGACAGGGCTGTCAGCAGTAGTGGTGGTGCTTTCTCCGCTTTTGCCAGGGCAATCCTTAAACGTGGTGGCTTGATATATGGAACTACTTACGATAAAACCTTATGCCTTCATCATACATCTACCGATTCAGTAGAGGGACTTAATGCGATGAGGGGATCGAAATATATGCAAAGCGAAATAGGAAATGTATTTCAAGACATACGCAGGGCGTTACGCGATAAACGCTGGGTATTATTCTGTGGAACACCCTGCCAAGTGGCAGGCCTTCGAGCTTTCCTTGGAAAAGACTATGAAACTTTGCTTACACTTGATTTGGCTTGTCACGGTGTTCCATCCAGTAAGATATTCCAAAGCTATTTGAAAAAACTAAGCATGAAGTATGCTTCAAACACCATACGGAACTATGAGTTTCGGAGAATGAATGGATGGGGATTTGCTCCGTCATTCACAGATGAGCACAACAGAAAAAAGCGGCTGTTCGGCACGGATGCACTATATATGGAGGCATTCAATGCTTCGGCCTTGTTTAGAAAATGTTGCTACAGCTGCCCCTATTCTTCAATCCCCCGCATCGGTGACTGTTCTATTGCTGATTTTTGGGGAATTGGAAGATATGGGAAAAAGTTCAAGCACGATGTGATGAAAGGGGTGTCATTGGTGTTGGTGAATACCTCCAAAGGAGATGCCATTTTCAAAGATTTGAAAGATGTTTTTGCAGAACAGCGGACATTGCAGGAAGCTTTAAAGGAGAATCCCAATTTGCATGAACCATCCCCCTATAATCCGCAGAGGGATGCTATCGTTTCCGCATTCCTTGACCCCAACCGTTCATTGGAAAACATTGACAATGAATTTCATCTTGTAGACCATAGCTTGAAGGCGACTATCAAAAACAAAGCTGACAAGATGGGATTATTTGATATTGTAAAACGGGTTTATAATTGGTATAAAGCCAATATTTAAGTTCTCACGTGTATGAATAAAGACATTGCGACAATGAAAACTATCGGTTACACAAAAATCTTGAACATAGATGCTTTAAGCATTACAGAGAAGCAACTATTGGAAATGATGGATTCCCAATTGGAAAGCAAGTCCGGTAACGGCGTATTGGTTACACCCAATTTGGATCATCTTGTGAAATTGCAGCGTGACAAGGAATTTTATGACTGCTATAAGAAAGCGCAATGGGTGACTTGTGATTCTAGAATCCTGCAATTGTTCTCCAAATTGTTGAAACGCCCTTTCCCGGAAGCTATACCAGGAAGCTCTTTCTTCTCTCATTTCTATGAACATCAAAAACACAACGTAAATTGCAAGATTTTTATTCTCGGTGCTATGGATGGGGTTGCATTGGAAGCACAGAGACGGATTAATGAAAAAACGGATCGACAGATAGTTGTTGGAGCCTATTCTCCATCATATGGCTTTGAGAAAAAGGAGGAAGAGAACAAATCCATCTATGAAATGATAAACAAGAGCGGGGCTAATGTGGTTTTGGTCGGAGTCGGATGTCCAAAGCAAGAAAAATGGATCTTCAATCACAAGGACAAGATGCCTGATGTCCACATTTGGATGGCACTTGGGGCTACAATAGACTTTGAGGCAGGCAACATCAAGCGTGCTCCTCAAATATTCCAAAAGCTCTACTTGGAATGGTTCTATCGCTTTTTAATGGAACCTAAAAGGATGTTCAAACGCTATTTCATCGATGATATGTTATTTTTCTACTACTTCGCAAAGCAATTGTTAGGCATATACAGAAATCCGTTTGGCCATGATTTATTTGCGGAATAGTTTGCAGATTAAGGCTATAGGCAGTAAAACCATAGCAATCAGGTAAGCGCATATCAGCTTAAGGGGGAAGAGAAATTTTTGCATATTATGTTCATTTGGATATGCAAATATATACATTTTAGCTGAATATAATAGCAAAATACAGCATAAGTCACAATACATAAAAAATGGAGAGTCAATGACACGATAAAAACGCATAAAACAAAAACTAAACACAAGACTCTCTATGCGGAATTTTTGTTTAACGGCTTTGCTTTGTGTAATATCAATGCAGGTACTGGGACAACAACCCTATGGTACTACTGGACTGATTTCTGCACCTACTGCCGAAATGCAGAAAGATAAAACTATCATGATTGGCGGAAGTATGATAGACCACAATATCTATCGTAGTAGTTATTGGAGTAATTCAAGGGAATATGACCCTTTTACTTACAATTACTACTTGAACATCACCATCTTCCCATGGCTGGAGGTGGCATATACATGCACTTTGGTAAAAGGCGTGCATGGCAGCAGCTATTGGCCGCAACAGACATGGGGCAAGTTCACCAATCAAGACCGCTCGTTTCATGGACGCTTGCGTCTGTGGAAAGAAGGCTGGTGGAAGCAATGGACGCCCCAAATTGTATTGGGAGCCAATGACCCGGGCAGTTATGAAAGTTCAGGCGGCGGAAACATCACCTTTGACAATGTGGGCGAGAATACCGATCACCTGACTCGCTTCTATCTGGCAGCCACCAAACATTTCACCTTCCAGCAATGGGGAACATTGGGCGTACACGCTTCCGTTATCCAGTTTGACGGATTGGATTTTGACAATGACCATGTTTTTACTCTTGGTGCAAACTTCCGTTTCAACAGACAAGGAGACAGCTTCTGTACAAAAGCCTTGAACGGTCTGAACCTGATGGGTGAATATTATGACGGTGTGGTGAACGTGGGTGGCAATTATGCCGTGTGGAAAGACCGCATCAATCTGACGGCTTCGCTCTATGACGGAAGGTATTGGTCGGTGGGACTGTATTTCAGGGTGTGCTTGAAATAAAACGTGGTCCACAGCGTATTGTCAGAAGTTAAAACAATGAGTAACGCTCTCTTTTTAGCTATAGCTCATCATCATGTTGCGTAAATACCAACATACCATTAAACATTTTCTCTTTTCTGAATGGGCACAGCATTCAAGTATCATGATTCAGATGCCCACAGGAACAGGCAAAACACACTTGCTTGCTTCGGTAATTTATGACCATTTGAAAGAAGGGCAATACCAATGCGTGTGGATTGTCGCTCATCGTCGGGAACTTGTGGAGCAGATTGAGGAAACCGTCGCACGCTATGGCATATCCAAAAGTGACGAACGTGTGAAGGTGATGTCCATCCAGTGGCTGTCAAGACATTGGGAGGACGTGAAAGATGAAAGACCGAGCCTGATTGTGATAGACGAAGCGCACCACGCACTTGCCGAGACATACAAGGAGCTGTGGACGCGCTATCCGAATGCAAAGAAACTTGGCATGACTGCCACACCCTGCCGGCTAAACCGCAAGGGGTTCACGGACTTGTTTGACATGCTGATAATATCAGACAGCATCGCGGACTTCATCCGTCAAGGGTGGCTCTCGGCTTTTGACTACGTGTCCATACGCCCGAATAGTGAAGACCAGCGGTTGATAGACTGTTTAGAGAAACGGGGCGCGGACGGGGACTTTCAGGTGAAGGAAATGGATACCGTGCTGAACAGACGGCCAAGCATCGAGCGACTGTATGAAAGCGTACGGCAATATGCCAACGGAAAGAAAGGCATCGTGTATGCTGTCAGCATCAGCCACGCACGGAACATCGCCGAATACTATAATAATAAAGGTGTGAATGCCGTCGCTATTGACAGCAAGACGCCAGCCAAGCTGCGCAAGCAAATGGTGGAGGACTTCAGACAGGGTAAGATTCAAGTGTTGGTGAACGTGGATGTATTCAGCGAGGGGTTCGACTGCCCTGACGTGGAATTTGTACAGCTGGCCCGTCCTACCCTCTCGCTTGCCAAGTACCTGCAACAGGTAGGGCGTGGACTGCGGAAGACGAGAGTCAAGGAAAGTTGCATGATTATTGACAACGTGGGGCTTTACCGCCTGTTCGGTCTGCCTACCGCTTACCGTGACTGGCAAGCCATGTTCGAGGGACGGTTGGCAGGAAAAGGTTATCTAACCGCAAACGCGAGGAATGTTTCCTATATGGCTGCCGGACAAGTGAAAGACGAGACATTGAATGCGGACGGCTTGCTGGAGACGATTGTATCACACGGACAGTTGATGGATTACCTGCAAAGCGGTTCTTCCCTGTTTGATAATAACGCTTCGCAAGCAGAAGCCCTGAAAACATATAAAGACCGTCAAAGCGGGCTTTGGGGATTGAAAATGGGACAGACCATCACCACCAAAGCGCAATACCGCACCGTATTTGACGTGAAAGACTATCGGGCAGCCGTAAGATTCGAAGACAACCGGGTCGGCATCGTGGATGGGAACGGGAACATACGGATGAAGCTCAACCGGTATCGGTACATGAAATTCCTGCCGGATGACATTGGTGCCGTGACGGACAATGCCGGACATACATTCTACATCGACTTGAAAACATCCAAGCTGTATAACGGGAAACCGGAAGTGCTGAAATATGGGAGGATTGAGATGCTGAGGGTCGGAAAGGTGTATTACAGCCGCACGAAACATGTCTATAAGAGCCCGTTGGGAATAAACAGCTTTGACTTGGTGCCACGGGGCTTCTATTTGCGGATTTATACTGGTCTGGCTGACAACTGTAAGTTCAGACACATAGACAGCGAGGATGCTTTCCTTCATCAGGATTGTGTGTGCATCCTGGCGGATGACGAAGACGAATACTATGGATTCTGCGGCGAACTGGCAGACGGCAGCATCGTGATTACGGATGGAAAGGGAAATTACTACCATGCCATGGATGGCAAGGAAAAGCAATACATCGCCTGTGAGCACCCAAAGACACAAGATGAGGATTTTGACGTGGCGGTGTCACGACTGAAATCGGAAGCTGAGGCGAGAGCCGCCAAGATGAGAGAGAACCTCCAACGGGAAAAAGAAAAGAAACAGCAGACGCGGCTTGCCCAAATACAAGATGTCGTTCCGTTCCAATCGGGATTGAGATGGGGACTGAGAGCAGGCAGCCGCGTCATCGTGCCGCCCATTTACCGCAGCATACAGAACCCCGTGGGCAACTATTGTGTCGTGGAAACCAATCCCCGTCAATGGGGCATCATCAGGCTGGACGGCAAGGTAGTAGTGGAGGCACGGTACACGAATGTGGAGATAAGCAATGGCGGGACAGCCCGGTTGACCGTCTTCCCTGGCATAACAAAGACAGTGAATTTAAAATAGTCCCGAAGTTTATCTGATGCTATTTTTACATCTCCACTTTATTTGTTATTATTGCATTAAATTCAACCATTAAAGAGAATAATATGATAACCAAAAAAACGAAACAGATATGCCTGACAACCTGAAAACGGGCATCGAAAGCCTCTCCAGGCTTTTCAAAGGATGACGTGCGTGTGCATTACAATTCCGACAAGCCTGCCACCGTGCAGGCGTTGGCATATACGCAAGGAACATACATCCACGCGGCTCCTGTCCAAGAACGGCATTTACCACATGAGGCATGGCACGTGGCTCAACACAAGAAAAGCCACCCCTAAAGGTGGCTGTCTTGCTGAACGTGTCCTTGTCGCTACCGAAAACGGAGAATAAGTCAGGACACGGAATATTACATTAATGTAATGATAGTGGGATGCCGAAGCTGCGGATGAATGAAAAGGTTTCCTCCAATCCCGTTGAGGGTTTCTCACCGGAAAATACGGGTCTTCCGCTGGATGAGCCCTTACCAGATATGAATCCGTACACCTTCTCCTGAATTTGCACGGAACATCCGCTTGTTTAATGTCGCTACCCCCATAGTCCGACACTGCAAAATTATAAAAAAATCATGGATTATCCAATAGAAATAACAGGAAAAACGATAAAACAGGTCACTAAACTGAACTTATCCAACCTTGGACTGACTGAAATTCCCGAAAATGTTTTTCTTTATACGAATTTGACCAAACTGACACTAAGCGGCAATCAAATACGGAACATACCGAAAGACATCTTAAAATTAAGGAAGTTGAAAACCATCGACTTGTCTAAAAACGAGATCAAGACATTGCAAAGCGCCTTGTTCAAACTGCCGAATTTAAGGACACTCAATCTTTATTGTAATAACATTACCGCTTTACCGAAACAGTTTTATGACTCTTCTATAACGTGCCTGATAGTCGGTCACAACAGGCTAACGGCGGTGGATTTTAAGAAACTGCACAACATCGAATCGTTAGACTTGACATACAACCAATTAACCTCCATTCATATAGGAGCGGAAGCCAAGGAGTTGAAGGTGTTGAGAATTAAAGGAAATTCTTTGGAAAATTGTTCTATAGACCAAGCTGTGAGAAATCAGTTAAGCTACATAGACGTTGACATTAATAAATATGACAATAATAAACTATCCATCATGAAAGCAGCAGAAAGTATCGTTAAAAAAGGTACAGGAATTCATCACATATTTATAAGTTACTCACACGATGATGCCAAATGGCTGGAAAAATTGAAGAAACACCTGAAGGGGCTGAAAAACTATTATGATTTTGATGAATGGGACGACCAAAGGCTCAAGGCTAGCGATGAATGGGAAAAGGAAATATCAGAAGCGTTGGAACATTCAACAATAGCCATCTGCCTTGTGTCCGCTTCATTCATGGCTTCCGACTATATTATGGGAAACGAACTGCCACCCTTGTTCAATAAGGCCAATCATAACGGCACAAAAATAATACCTTTGATGGTCAGTGCCTGTGGCGTATTTGAAGACTGTTGGCTGTCAAAATATCAAGCTGCAGGCAGCCCGCAAAAAACTCTTTCCGAATGTACGGACGCAGAAGTCGAACGTCGACTGGCAAATTTGATGAGAAACCTCAAAGAACTGATCAAGTAATCCTGCTATATTAAAGAACTAAATGCCATTCCCTATTCCTGTTATCAGGAACAAGGAGTGGCATTTTCTTTATCCGGCCATTCATGTATAAAGTGTTCATTGCTGAATACATTAAAATATAATATATTTTTTACTTTCTGGAACTTTTCATCAAAAGGATTACAGCATTGTACAACCAACGCTTAACACGAGGTCGGTAGCTCACGTTCAATCTGTTCCATCAACCGTTTATACGAGCACTTTCTCTCCCTTTCATCAATCAGTGACACTCATCGAGATAGGTACAAGTCATATTTGCCTTAATTTTGCGCGAGAAAATCAACAGAAATATCTTTAAGGAGAAAGGTAAAATACAAGCAGGATTTCTTGCATAAATGGAAAAGATTGTTTAACTTAGTAGTCTAATAATCAAAGGTATGGAGTACATTGTATTACTGGCTTTTGCCTATATTCTTTTGAAATTGTGCGGGAAAATGCTAAGGCATTTCCTATCGCCGGAGACAACCGCTTTCTGGTTGGTTGTCATCGGGTTGTGCCTGTTCGGGTTGGAATGGGCCGGATTATTGTTGATAGCGTGGCGGTACATTGTGATACCGATTGGAATATATTATGAGAGGCATCCGGGGCGCAGGTATAACAGGAAAAGCCATGGAAATTCAAATATCAACCGGGCGGTCATGTGGCTGATACCCGTATTCTGGCCGTTCCTGATAGCAAGGATGTTCTTGTCGGGAAAGACCTATAAGCCGGGGATGAATGAATATGACTACGAGCAGTTCTTAAAAGGAAATGGAAAGTAAGCTCAGCCGATTGTCAGACGTGCCAATGCTTCTTCACGGGTTTCCTTAATCAACTGAAGCAAGATGGCCGGGTCAATGTGCTTCTTGCCGTATTTGGCGGTGATGTGCAAGTGCGGACCGGTACTACGCCCCGTGTTGCCACTGATAGCCACTACTTCTCCTGGTAAGACCTGTGCGCCTTTCTTTGCCAATGTCTTTGAAAGATGGCAATAGCTGACAGTGTAGTCACCGTGACGGAGGACAATGTAATTGCCAGAACGCTTATCAGAAGATACTTTTATGACCTCGCCAGGCATCATGGCATAGACCTCCTCGCTGTTTGCCTGCAAGTCCAACCCTTTGTGGTTGCTACGTTTGCCTGTAAAAGGATCTTTGCGCCTTCCAAAAGGTGAAGTGACTATGATTTTCTTCAAAGGGTAAGACACGCTCATATAACAGCCTATCCAATGGCTCCGCATTTCATCTGACTGTTTCCCTGCAATCGAAGTAAAGGAAACAAGTTTGTCTGCTTCTCCATCTCCGGGGAGGCATTTTGTTTCTGTAGGCTCGGCCACTCCCTGCATTTTGTACAGTGGCTTGCTATATGCAATGGTATGGAACTGTGCTTGTAAGGACAAGCAACAGAATGATAAAGTGAGTAATAGCCATGACTTTTTCATGGCACAAAAGTAATATGTAGATGCGTATAAAGGGAAGAATTGCAATGAGAATGGTCATATTATAAGATTTTATAGGGAATCAGACCTACGAATCAGACTTAGAGTGTCTATAAAGTCAAGGCTGACCGAGGAAGTGCAACCCGACTATGTGGTGTTGACGTTACCCATCGGCAAGCCCCATCAAGAAAGACCCATCAAGAAAACCCATCAAGAAGGACTTGATGAGAGCGTTAATATTGGATTTCTGCAAAGAGCCCAAAAACTTTTTGGAAATAATGAATTTGCTCAATTTGAAAGACAGGGTAAACTTCAAGCGAGTGTATATTTCTCCCTTGATTGCGGAAGGTTTGCTGTCAATGACAGACCCCGACACCCCAACTAGCAGAAACCAAATGTATGTGGCAACCAAGACTGAAAAGTCCTAATTGCACCTGTAAACATAACCACTTATACCCGAATGGGGCTTCCCAAGGCACGTTCATGCCGGGAAGCCCCATTCTTCGTTTTGAGTATGATTGATAGTATGATTTTTCTCTTTAGCTATAAATAACCCAAAATCTGAGCATTTTTCTTCCCGGCTTTTACTTGGCTTCATTCTACCGCCTTACATTTGTCCAAGTGTAACAACTATAATTTGGACGAATGAACAGATACAAATTCTCGGAAGAGGAAGTACCCTATGGTACTCTCGAACAATTCGGGCTGACAAGGGAGATGGTTGGTGACCTGCCGGTGGATGTACTGCAAGCCATCCTTTCAGGCCGCCGCTCACCCGTTTTGCCCATCCGTGCGGATGATTCGGAAGGCAACACCATCCATGCAAGAACTCGCTTCTCGTTGGTGCGGCGTGAGGACGGCACAGCCGACGTGCTGTTTTACCCAGTACTGGTAGAAAGCCGCCTAGAGCGGTTCAGTGATGAACAAAAGCAACGCCTGTTGGAAGGAAAGGCGGTCATCGCACCGATGCATGGCGACAATGCTACCCCTGTACAGGCATTTCACCAGATAGATTCCGGCACGAAGCAAATCCTTTCCGTTCCCACACCCGTCATCGGACGCAACCTGCAAATCATAGCTGATGAATTCCATCTTTCTACAGCGGAAATCAACTGCCTGCAAGTGGGTGAACCGCTGACCGTGGCGGAAGGTGACGAACTGATGACCATCGGCATTAACCTGAACGAGCCGACAGGTGTCTTGGTGTGCGTGGGTGACGGCGTACAATGGAAACAAGAAGCGAAACGCGAGTGGGACAAGTATAACTTCGGCTGTTTCGGCTGCTGGGTGGCAGACGGCAAGGGTGGTCTTGACTATGTGCATGAGGACGACTACAACGAAGAAATGTGGAACGAGTTGAAGCGGAGCAGCCAGCGCAGGATGCAGAACGCCAACACTCCCAAAATGTAAGGCATCATGGCAAAGGAAGAATACTATCCGGAAGAGACCCTCGTGGAAAAGGTGCAAAGCGGTGAGTACGGTTGGAAAGACTATGTATGGTACCATTCGAGGGAGTGGAGAACGGAATACGAAAAGTACTGCCGCCTGCGTGACCTGCCAATGGACGACGACACCGCCTTGCGCTTCCTCGACATGAAGCAGGAGGAGATGGAAACGGCACTCGCCTACGGCGATGCCTGATGAGCGTATAACCGCATGACAACAATATGAAATGAGCATACGAAAGAACACTAACCCACGCCCTTTGGAACTGCCGCCGGAGATGCGAGACCTGCTGGCCCGCAACGGCATGAGGGGGCATATAGCAGGAAGCAGCGAGGGTTTTGTCCTGATTGTGCAGGGACATGATTCCCCGTTGCTTTCCTATCCCATCACCGAAAAACAGCTGCAAGCACTGACCGACTGGGGTACGAATTACGCAAACCGAAAGTGCTATAACACCTTCGCAAGTATTGTGGCAGCGGACTTCGACCTGCCCAGGGATTTCGTACACGCACGGAATGCCAACGGACGGGTGGCCATGGGCTTACACGGCTACCGTATCGGCGCTGGTGAATACGGACGATTAGGCCGGGCGAATCACATGCACCGCCACCCATGGGGAGCGTGTTTTCTCGGCTGGACACCCCGGCAGCAGGACGGCTTCCACCTGCGGCGCATAGGCGGCAACCTCTATTTTCCCGACGCACCGATAGTGCCCAACCGCCCCGACGGACGCATGAAACCCGGAGAACTGCAAAGCGGCGGTTATGGTTTCTACTATAAGGGGCAACCCACCACGACAGTAGCCGGACAGGATGTGTTGGAGGAACTGGAAACGGTCATCACACCTTTGCAACCCAGGCCACGACCCACCGAACCGGCCAAGCCTTACCACACGCTCATCACTTCCCCCGTCTATTTCACCAACGAGAAATGGCAGGAATGCTTAGCGAGCCACGGCATACTCATAGATTCCGAGCGCAAGACGCTGACCATACAGTCTTCCTCCGTCTCTGCCGATTTGCAATATGACCTGAAAGACGAGGAATTGGCAGCTTTGACTAACAACTCTGCACAGGATGTGCCGGTGGAAAAACGGCTGGAAATCATTAATGGCATCATCAAGGAGGATTTTTCCGCACCTATCACAATGGACATGTTGAATAGTGACAAGATGATTGCCATCGAACTGCATCCGGCGCTCAAGGAAGACTTGGACCGCCAGCTTTCCCAAGTGGGGCAAATAGAGCAAGGCGGGCAAGGGCAATATGTCAATGAAGGCCTGTCCGTAGAGCCTGAAGAAAGGGTACTGCCAAAGGGAACGGTGGTGATGGACGGTAACGACCTCGCCTACATCAACCCGGACAAGGGCTGGTTCCGAGAGGGCCGGCATGGACGGGAGGTGACCGTGGACGAGATACGGGTAGAACCCACCGAAACTGAGGGCAAGTACCGCATGACCGCCGTCATAGACGGCGAAGCCGTGAGCCACGAAATCACCCAGAAGCAATATGACAAGTTCATGGCCATTGATGACTACCACCGCCTAAAACTGTTTTCCAAGATATTCGGGGAAGTGGACATGAAGTCGAGGGACAACGTGCCGTTGGGAACGAAAATTGGGGCGGCTTTGTTGGCGGGCGTAGCCGTCATGGGCGAACTGGGCCGTGGACCACGCCCCGACATTTACCTGGAAAGGCATGGCCCTCCACCGCCTCCCCGGTGTTACTTCAAGCCCGGAGTGGACACCCCTATGGACGTGGCGGCACGCAATTATGAAGCAGCCGTGAACACGGAACGGATGCAGCATGAAATGAGACATGGAATGTGATTCAACGAAGAGCGAAAAATTAAGAATGAAGAATTGAGAACCAATCATGGCAGAACTGACTTACGAGGATTACAAGAGGAGGCTGAGCATACAGGAACTGTTGGTGGACGCAGGCTATCGGCTGAACCGCCGTGACGGCCTGCGCTATCCGTCTTATGTGCGCATTGACAGCGATGGGCGGCGTGTGCGAGGAGACAAGTTCATCGTCACGGCCAACGGCTTCTGTTGTTTCCAGCCGCCCGAACGCAAGAATTACAATGTCATTTCCTTCATCAAGGAACATCCCCACTTCTTTGCCGAATACACTCCGGGGATGTCCGCCGACCGGTTGGTCAACCTCGTATGCCGCCGTCTGTTGAACGAGCCGCAAGAAATCCGTGAAACAAGGATATTCAACCCTGGCAAGGAGGGCAAACCGTTTGACATGGATGAATACGACCTGCAAGCCTTCCGCATGGACGATTGGGAGAGCCAGAAAAAGTTCTATCCCTATTTCAAGAACCGGGGCATTGACCTTGACACCCAACGCGCCTTTTGCAGTCATTTCTTCCTTGCCTCCAAGCACCGGACGGACGGCAAGGTATTTACCAACCTCGCTTTTCCATTGTCACTGCCCGCATGGCCGGGCAAACAGATTGTCGGCTTGGAAGAACGCAGCCGCCCCAATGCCGAGGGCAAGACCGCCTACAAGGGCATGGCGGCAGGGAGCAACGCCACCAAGGGAATGTGGATAGCCCAGCTGAACAGCCACCGCAGTGATGTCGGTTTCAACATTCCGTTGTCAGGCGTGAAAGACGTGTACTGGTTTGAGAGTGCCTTCGATGCGATGGCGTTCTACCAAATCGAAAAGAAGGAAACTGTGGCATACGCCGACTTGGGAAACGCCGTATTCGTTTCCACGGGAGGCACGCCGAGCATCAGGCAGTTTGCCGGGATGCAGGAACAGACCCCTGATGCCAACCACCACCTCTGCTTCGACCGCGACCAGGCGGGACAGCTCTATGCCGTGAACTTCGCCTTGCAGATGAACGGACGGGTATTCAACTCACACATGACGAAGAAAGACACCTTGGTGGTGACTGACCTAACCGGGAAATACGGAAGGACGGAACTGGACGTTCGCACATTTGACTTTGAAGCTATTTGCAAGGAACTTGGCTTGGAGAAAGGACGCATTGACTACCGTCCACCCAGCGAGGGCTACAAGGACTGGAACGACCAACTTATAGGCAAACGGATGGATGAGGATAAGGAACAAGAAAATACGGAAGAACGACAAACCCGATTCAGACGATGACACAAACTACTTCACAACAGCCATTTACGCGACCCGACACCCTGCAACTGCGGCCACGGACGTTGCAGTTTTTTATCGACAACCTGCCGTTGCTGACGCTCGACCTGTGCGGTTACGCTTGTGCCGGGATGGACGGAATGCTGTTCAAGGGATTGTTGCTTTGGTTGTCAGTGGCCATGTCGTTGGTCTTGGCTTACCGTTTTATCTACCTTAAACGCATGATTTACCGCATTACGGACGAACAACTGATATACGAGCACGGGGTGATTACCCGGAGCAGCGATTATGTGGAACTATACCGGGTGGTGGATTTCGCCGAGAGGAGCAACCTGCTGCAACAGCTTTGCGGACTGAAAACCGTGAGCGTCCATTCGGGCGACCGCACCACGCCCCGGCTTGACATCATCGGCATGGACATGAACAATGACCTGGTGCCTGTCATCCGTGGACGGGTGGAATTGAACAAACGGAGAAAGGGAATCTATGAAATCACGAACCGTTAAGATACTGGCTATTGTATTTGCCTTGTGCTTCTGTATCAGTGTACAAGCGCAATACGTGCAGACCAATCCTTTGGAATGGCTGGCCCTGGCGGAAGGCAACGAGGCCATCAACGGCCAGACACAAGACCAGATAGAGGGGCAGACCAAGACGGCGGTCTTGCAAAACACCATAGCCGCCGAGTTCAACCGTATCCACGAATGGGAGCGGAAGTACAGCGATTACCTGCAGACGGTGGAAGGTTATGCCTCCTCCTTGAAAGCAGCCACCACCCTGTATGAGGACGGGGTGCGCATCTTCATCACCCTCGGTAAGCTGCGCAAGGCCGTTACCAGTAATCCGCAGGGCATTGTCGCCACGATGAGTATGAACAACCTCTACATTGAAACGGCTACGGAATTGGTTTCAGTTTATACGCTGCTCAGGAATGCCGTGGCCACAGGAGGCCTGCAGAATATGCAGACCGGGGCGGAACGGAGCGAAACCCTCTGGGCTTTGTCCGACAGGTTGGACGCTTTCAGCAAGAAACTGCACTTGTTGCATCTGAGTATACGCTACTATACGATGACCGATGTATGGAACAATGTTACCGCCGGGATGATAGACAGGAGCAACGGGGAAGTTGCCCATGCCGCCTTGGACAGATGGCGAAGGGCGGCAAGGACTATCCAATGAAGAATGAAAAATGATGAATGAAGAATTAAGAATGGCTGGGATAATGAGACACATCGTGATAATGGGCTTGCTGCTTGTTTGCTCGTTGCAATTAAAGGCACAAATCGACCCGACCCTGGCCGGGATGGTGTACCTCTATACCGAAAAGGCGGAAGACCAGTTGAAAGCACAGGAGCGGGCGATGCTGATGCAGACCACCGGGCATATCTGGACACGGGAGGAAGTGGAAGGCACGACGGACATCCAACGGAAGTTCAACGACTACCTCGATTCTTTCCGCGACATCATCAGCTATGCGGCACAGATATACGGCTTCTACCACGAGGTAGGCAAACTGGCCGAAAATATGGGGAGCCTGAACGACCAATTGCGCAGCCATGCGGGAAACGCCATTGCTGTGGCACTCACCCCGAACCGCAACCGCATCTACCAAGAGCTGATATTGGGCAGCGTGGAAATCGTGAACGACATCCGGCAAGTATGCCTGAGTGACACCAAGATGACCGAGAAGCAACGGATAGAATTGGTGTTCGGCATCCGGCCAAAGCTGAAAGCGATGAACCGGAAACTGCGCCATTTGACATTGGCGGTGAAATACACCTCGCTGGCCGATGTGTGGGCGACCATCGATGAAGGGGCAAGGCCGCAGAAAGCGGACAAGGCGGAAATAGCCCGTGCCGCCATGCGCAGATGGAGAAGAAACGGAGATTTATAAACGGATGGAAACAACTACAAAATAAGTATAGGATATGGCAGGATGGGCAAGAATACTGGGTTTTGGCAAAAAACTGGTCAACAACTCCGCCACCCGCTCATTAGGCGGTGCGGTAGTGCATCCCCAACGCACCCTAGCCGGATTAGGCCATGCCACCAAAACGGCTGTTGTCGGAGGCGGCATGGGCTACCTTGCGTGGGAGAACATCGTGAACGACAAGCCGGTGGTACGCACCGTGGCCGACGTGCTGGTCGGCGAGGGAGCAGTGGACAAGGGCATGGAGATGGCAGGGGAAGCCGCCGAAAAAGTGGAACAGGCTGTTGACCGGGCAGGTGAAGCACTACAAGGGGTAAAGGAGGGCGTTTCTACCATGAACCAGACATGGGGAGGCATCGAAACATTCTTAGGCAACCTGACCGGTGGGAACGGCTTGGATATGTTCGGCAATTTCTTCTCCAACTTGGGGAAAGGAAACGTGTCGGGCTTGGGAATGCTCGGCTTGGTGGCTTCCGCCTTGTTGGTGTTCGGACGTTTCGGCTGGTTAGGCAAGATCGGCGGCCTCCTGCTAGGCATGATGATGATTGGCAACAACTCCAAGGTGGAACGGATGCAACCAGCAACACAAAACCCGGAAGAAGCGCAGGAACGGCAGGGAGGAAGGAGAAGATAAATTAAGAATTAGAAATGGAGAATTGAATTGGCAATGACAGGAAATATGAGTTATACGCAAGAGATGAACCTCGCATCGCGAAGCGGCTATTGCATGCCGTTCGAGGAACGCGACGGGGAAGTGAGGCTGGCCTTGGGTTACGGAGAACAGACCCATCCCAAGACCGGCGGGAAATTCTTCCATCACGGTGTGGATTTCGCCACGAACCGCTACCTGTTGGCAGCTGTGGCAGACGGCATCGTGAGCGGTATCGGGAGCAACTCCACGCACGGGTTGTCCTTGACGACACGCTACGGCAAGTACGAAGTGACATACGCCCACTTGGCAAGGGCGATGGCCCCATTCGGAGCCAAGGTGAAAGCCGGCAACATTCTGGCCATCAGCGGAAACCTGTTACATATGGAGGTAAGGTACGACGGTGAGGAAATCAATCCCATAGACTTCCTGACCATGCTATACGGCAACCTGAAAATGATGCGGCAACAAGGACATACCGGGATGCCCGATTTTGAGACCATCGAAATGGACATCCCCACAGACTATGACGATGACCAGGATGAGGTGGAGGAACTGATGCTGCGCTTCTACCCGGACTACCTGTCGGAAATAGGACGCGGGTTGTACCGTGTGCCGGAGCATACCGCCCAATCGCTGCGTAACATCTTCTCACTCTCGGCCGTCCGTAACTATTTCTACGAGGTGATACCCTCATTGGCCAACCCGCTCGGCATCGGCAATCGCTCCATGCCCATCGCCGCCAAGGTGCAGAACCTGTTGATAAGCGACTTTCTGGACTATTTGGCGTTCCGTCACGGGGTGTTCCTCTCCACGTTGGACGGAAACGGTAAAAAAAAAGACTTGACGAAGCGGTAGCCGCCATCGGCGTCACCGACCCGCTGGCGGATTTAGAGATTGACGTGCGCAGTTTCGACATACCCAGATTAGTGACCGTCTATCCCGACCGCGCCGGACTGAGGTGGTGGACGAAGGCCTGGTTCAACAACAAAGAGGACGGGGAAGCCTCGGTGGAAATCAACCGGCAGACGGCGGTGGGCTTCATTCGCGATGAGATAGCCAAGGACGCGATGCTGGAGAAATACTACCCTAAGCAGATGGAGGCCTGCCGCCACGCAATAGAACAGACAAGAGAACAACTGATGAAACAACTGAACATCACATGAGCAATGGAATACGACATGACGGACGGTTCGCCGAGGTGGAATACTGCCTGCAAAGTTACTTCGACACTTATATGGTGGCTGTCATGCAGGACGTAAAGGACTACATCGGAAAGAAAAAGGCTGAGGAGACAAGCGAATACGCCATGAGTCCGGCAGGACTGCTGGGCAGTCTTGCAAACGGAACCACAGGAATGCCCGACAACACGCTCCGACACCTGCGGCTCACGGGAGAATGGAACAGCAAGACCGCCGAGGATTATGTGGAGATGTGCAGGGAAAGGATTGCCGGAAACGAGGACATCGCCTCCGACCTTACCCTGCTTGCCGGGGAATGGCGCAATGCGGTCGTGACCGAGATAGGCAGGGAACGGTATGACAGCCTCTCTGCCCGATTAGGGGGCGACCTGGCTTTCGCCTATGTGGACTACCGCATGGAACAGCTGATGATAGACCACATGGTGGCCGAGCGGATGCCCAAGTCATCGGTGGAATACGTGCTGCGCAAGGGTATGGAGGGCAGCCTGTTCGGTTTCGCCGACTCCCTGATGAAATCTCCCCTGCAACAGGAAATCGACGCAAGAAGCGAAGCCGCCTACAAGCCGTCCAAAGGAGAAAGGGCAGCCGGACGTGGCGTTTCCCTCGTGGCGGATGCCGCAGCCACGGGCGGCATCACCTCATGGACAGCACTGGCGGGGACTTTGGGGCTGGAAGCTGTTTCCTACGGTGTGGAACGGTATATCGACGGCGATAAAAAAGGAGGCGTAAAAGTGCCGACCGTAGAAGAGTGCATCAGTCGTGGCGTGTTCGGTGCGGAAGGCAACGTGTTCACGGGCTTCCGCCAAAAAGGGAAGCAAATCGTTTCCTACGAGAATGACTATGTGCTTTCCGTCAACAGCCGGCTGGTAAAGCCCATGGGCATCCTCACGGAAAAACCGTTATGGGCGGATTATTCGGAACAATACAAACTACCCCATATGGATCTGAAATCATTTATCCCGGAAAACAAGCGCGATGACGAACGCTACAAGGACGTGCCAATGATTGTCGCGCCTGGGCATGAGGAGGAATACCTCCGGACCTTGGTCGAACAGGAAGAAGCGCAGAAGAAGAAAACGGAAGCCGTGCAATCGGAAAGCGAAGGACAACACACTGGACAACAACCGCAACAGGAACAAACACCGGAAAGCGGCCAGAACGAAAACCAGCAACAGACCAATGAGAGCGGTTGGGATTCCTTTCTGAGGACATTCGGGTTGGACGGGCTGGACGGCGTGGGCAAGAACCTGGGCTATGTGGTTTCCATGCTCCCCGATGTGCTGATAGGCTTGTTCACCGGTCATACGAAATCTTTCGGGGTAAAGGACAGTCTGTTGCCCGTCGCTTCCATATTGCTGGGCATGTTCGTCCGTAATCCCTTGCTGAAAATGGTATTGATAGGCATGGGCGGCTTGAACCTGCTCAACAAGGCCGGGCAAGAAGCTCTTGACAAGCAAGAAGAAACACCTGCCAGACAGCTATACAAGCCTTATCCCGATGAACAACTGAACGCAAGGCTCGCCAATCCCGTGCTTCAAGGCGACCACCTCTTTATGGAAATCGACGGTGTGCCGTGCAGCGTCCTGTTGCCACACAATGCCGCCGAAGCCTGCCGAGAGGGGGCATTGCCGATCAATACCCTTGCCAATGCCGTGTTGGCCAAGCATGAGCAAACCAAGCGGATAGCCCAAGGGAACTTTCGTGCCTCGGAGCAGGCATTGGAGGAAGGCAGGGAAAGGACATTTGGTATCAAGTAACAACATTATCTGAAAAAAATGAGCAAGAATAAAAGTCCTCAAGAGAAAGCCGCAGTGGAAAGAGAAAAGGAACTGCTGTCAAGCGCATTAAACGGAGCGGCAAGCAGCGGCGGCTACTGGCTGAACGCTTCGGGCAGGACGGCTCCCATGTTTTACCCGAAAGGCCCTGAAGTTAGTCCATTCAACGCTCTCATACTCGCTATGCACACCGACCGTGGAGGTTACAAGACCGCCCGTTATTTCTCGTTCAACGAGGCCAAGAAATACGGACAAGCGGTGCTGCAAGGTGAAAAAGGTGTGCCCTTCCATTGGTACAAATGGGAGAAGTATGTTAACCGCAACGACCCGAACGACACGATGTCGAGGGAGGATTACCTCCGGATGGACAAGGAAGAGCGGAAACAATACAAAGGAGTGCGCAACCGGGAGATACGCATCCTGTTCAACGTGGACCAGACCACGCTGCCCGATTCCAATCCCGAAACCTACCGTGCCCTGCTGGAGAGCTATGGCGGCATCAACGACCGGGGCAACCTCAAGGCGGAAGAGCGGCAGTTGCGGAACGCCGTCAACCATTTCGTGGCGCATGTCAAGGAAAACCTCGTGCCTATCCGCAAGGACGGCACAGGCATACCCCGTTACGACACCGCCAAGGATGCCGTCTATATGCCAGACCAAAAGCATTTTGCCTCTTACCCCGACTATGTGCAGGAATTGGTGCGCCAAGTGGCAAGTGCCACCGGGCATCAGCAACGTCTTGCCCGTGAAGGCATGGTGATGCAAGGCGGCAAGGCACCTTCGGAAGATGCCGTGGAATATGAACGACTGGTGGCTGAACTCGCCGCTGGCGTGAAGATGACGGAGTTCGGTCTGCCGGCCAAGATGTCAGCGGAGAACCTGCCTTTGGTGGAATACTGGACGAAGGAACTGCACGAGAACCCCATATTGCTGGAAGCCATCGAAACGGACGTGAACAATGCCGTGGAGGTGATGCGCAAGGCGGAGCGTGGCGAGAAGATAGAATACGCGGCCTTGCGGGATCACAAACGCACCACCGAACTGCGCGAGAAACAGAAGCCGCAAGTAGATTCAAGGGAGAGCGCCATCCTGCTCGACATCATCCGTAAGGGAGGCATGGGCGTGGACAGCCGCAATTTCGCCTCTCCCGCCGAGAAACAGGGCTTCATGGAAAAGTTTAGTCTGGGCTTTTATGACAAAAAGGTGGAAGAAGCATTGTCGAGGGTACGTGACGAAGACCCCGAAGTGGTGGAGATCGCCTTTACCGAAGCCGCCAATTACGGCACCCAGATGGTGGAGTCCTGCAAGGAGTACATTCCTGCCGAGTGGAATACCAAGGGCAGCTATGCGGTGTCTGACAGCTTGAAAGGGATACCTGACCGCTCCACCAAGGAGATGGTCATCGTGCGCGACAAGCAGACGGGTCTCGTGGATGTCGTGCTGCCTGGTGGGGCGTTGGAAGGTGGCCATGTGGTCTTGCCCGACGGTGACAAACGCCCGTACAGCCTGACACCGGACGAGGTGATGAGTGCCCAAGAACGGTCGGAACGCGGGGCAAAGGCGGTGACGAACAACCTGCCCGGCTTCTCCAAGCCACGCATCGAGAGTGCCTTGCGGGCGCAAGGCGCTGCATTCGTCCGTTTCTTTAACAAGGACGGCTTACTGGGTTTCCGTCCAGATGACAGCTACTTTGAGGGCAAGGAGGTAACTACGGCCAAATTAGAGGGCAAGGAACTGCGGACACTTTCGCACATCGACGTGTCCGAGGCGGTGAAAAACGCGACCACCGTGCAGTTCGACCGCATACAGATGCTGCGTGACGATGACGGGCGGTGGGCGTTGTACCTTAAACCACAGGGAGAGGCGTCATTCAGCGTCTATCCCGACAAGGAGGATGTCAACCGTTTCTTCACCACCATCAAGCAAGGGCAACAGGAAGCGTCCGCCGAAGTCCGCCGCAGCTTGGCCAATAAATACTACGCCTTGGCGCAGAATATGCCGGAACTGAAAACGGACTTGTTCGCTGGTCACACCGAGAATGCCGACCTGTCAAGGATTAAAAGAGTGAATATTTTCCGCACTAAGGACGAGCGCATCCTCTGCGCCCCGGTCATTGATGGCGTGGAGAAGGTACAGCCGAGGCTGGTGACGCCCCAACAGTGGCAACGGATGTGGGCGGCGGAGGATATGGCCGAATACAAAACTAATCTGGCAGGCATGCTCTTTGCCGATGTGTTGCAACAGGCAAACGCGCAAATCCAGTCACAGGAATCCAAACAAGGAGAACAAACCAACATGGCATCTGAGGCCACCGCCAAAGGACACTCTTTCACCCCGTCCATGCAGGAACAGTTCGGCCAACTTAAATCCAAACACCCAGATGCTTTGCTGCTGTTCCGGACCGGCGACAACTATGTGGCCTACAAGGAGGATGCACAGACCGCCTCACGGATATTGGAACTTGATGTGGAACAGGGAGATAAGGCGGATACCGTTTCATTCCCCTTCGTGGATTTGGACACCCATCTTCCCAAACTTATCCGTGCAGGGCAACGGGTAGCAATTTGTGACCAATTGGAAGAATCCAAGCAAACGGTAAGCCATGAGAATGAGGCACGTGTGGGGCGTGGGAGATAACAGGGATTATTGACAATCAAAAGATTCAAATATGGGTAAAAGCAAGAACGAAATATATGCGGAGCAATACGCCAAATGTGCGATGGAGCAGATGCGCCGCTACGGAATACCGGCCTCCGTGACACTGGCGCAGGGCATATTGGAAAGCAGCAACGGCGAAAGCACTTTGGCAAAGAAAGAGAACAACCATTTCGGCATCAAGGCCACGCAAGGCTGGTTGGACGGTGGCGGCAGGTATGGCTTGTATACAGATGACAAACCCAATGAGAAGTTTTGCAGCTATGACAGCGTGGCCGATTCCTACGAACACCATTCCCGTTTCCTGGCAGAGAACAAACGGTATGCCGGATGTTTCAAGTTGCAAGCCGATGACTACAAGGGCTGGGCGAAAGGGTTGGAACAGGCGGGATATGCCACGGGAGGCAACTACGCTGCCTCGCTCATTGGCATCATCGAGCGGAACGGGCTTGACAAGTACGACCGCATGGTAATGGAAGAGATGCAAGCACAAGGCCGGACACCTGGCGAGGACAGGGAAAGCCACCTTACCGAAGAGGGCAAAGGTTATGCCTTTCCATTGGAACGTTTGGAGTTTCTGTTGGTGACTGCGCCGTTCGGCGGACAACGCAGCATCACCCTGCAAACAGACCATGAAGCCGTTTTGGCCACGGAAGACAATGGCAAGGTGGTGGCGGTGGACACCGGTAAATCACTGACGGTAGAGTATGCACGGACAGACGGCACCACCTATCAGGTCAGCTACCAAGACTTGGCAAACACGAATGCCAAAGTGGGCGATACGGTAAACGCCGGACAGCAGGTAGGCGTGTCGGGGGACAACCTTCAATTCGGTGTGGTGCAAATCTCCACGGACGGCAGCAGGCGTAACATCGATCCTGCAGCATACTTGGCCGATGTCGCCCAAAAGGGGAACATCAACCTGCAACTGATGTATGAAGGCAAGGACTTGATGGAAAAATACAAGGCTGCTGATGGTGCGGCCATCAACACAACCCTGTCACCGGAAGAATGGATGAAAAAGTTGCTTTCCTCGGAGGACAGCGGTGCACGTCTTGGCTACGGCACTGATCCCGTAGTGGAGATGGCCATTACGATGTTCACTTCGCTCATGGCATTGGCCATGCAGATTGACAACAAGGATGAACAGATGAAAGTGGCCACCGAAGCGGCCTTGGGCAAGCGCATCGACCTTTCGGCATTGCTGCCCGCCTGCAAGGAATGCGTGTTGGAGATACAGGACGGCGGCCGCCCCATCTTGCATATGGACAATGGCAGCGGAATCTTCTCGCACGAACTGACCGCATCGGAGATGAACCGCCTTTCCCTTGTCCTTTCCGATACGGGTACCACAGCAGAGCAGAAACGCATCCAAGTGGTGGCGATAGTGAACAGCATCGCCCTATCCGGCCAAGTGGCACAGAACTATGAGCAGGGAATGGAACAACACAATGGTCAAGGCGAGAACCTGCAAATCAGATAAAAGACAGAATAGCGAAATAACGAATACATCACCAATAAAGGATAACAATTATGATCAAATGCAATGTGACAATCAACGGCACGGTCAGCCGGGCGGCGACGGTGCGGACCAACAGCGAGGGACAATCGTTTATCTGCCTTACCGTCAAGGCAACCATTCCCGCCAAGTCGGGTGCGGGCAAGCAAGTGGAAATCTCCGTATCAATGGACGGAGAAGAAACAGATACCACCTCGTATGCCGTGGGTGCAAGGGTGGAAATGCAGGGTACGCTTACTTTCCGTAAGCGTAGCGACAACCTATACTTGAATTTCCATGCCGAAGCAGTGGATTTTGCCCCTGTATCCGACAAGGACAGCATAACGGGCGACATTGAATTTCGCGGCACCATCGGCAAGCAGGTGGAGGAAAAGACCGACAAGAAAGGCGGCAAGTATCTTGTATTCTCGGCTTTCAGCACCGAGAAAGACGGAGAAGCCTTCGCTTTCACTTGGGTGCGTTTCATCCGTTTCTCGGCAGAGCGGGAGACTTTCCTTGCACCTAAGACGGGTATAACAGCCAATGGCAAGCTAGAATTGTCAGCCTACCTTGACAAGCTCAACATCGCTTGCCGGGTGGAAGAGTTGGCTGAATGGGTAAAAAAGGATAATAACTATCAAACCCAGGAATAAGCATGGCAAAGAGGAATGATTACCACAGGGATGGTCCGTCAGCCGAAGACCGGGCGTTGGAACGTTTCACGGAACTGATGATCGAGAAGATTTCCACCCTGCAAAAGGACTGGTCGAAACCCTGGTTCACGGCGGGCATGATGAAATGGCCGAAGAACCTTTCGGGCAGGGAGTACAACGGGATGAATGCTCTGATGTTGGCATTGGAATGTGAGAAAAGGGGGTATGAGCTTCCCGTGTTCTGCACCTTCGATGCGGCCTTGTCGCTCAATTACAGCAAGAAGAAGGACGGCTCGCGGCAGCCTTTGCTGGATGAAAACGGAGAGAAGCTGTCGTTGGTGTCCGTGCAGAAAGGCGAGAGATCCTTCCCGGTTTTTATCACCACCTTTACCGTGGTGGACAAGGAAACGAAAGAGAAAATCAAGTATGAGGACTATAAAAGGCTGTCCGATGAAGAAACAGCGATATTCGGTTTATCCGAAGATGAACGTATATAACGTGTTCAATGTGGACCAGACCAACCTCCGCGAGGCTCGTCCCGAACTGTACGAGAAGATTCGGTCTGCCAATGAACTGAAACCGCCCGTAAAATTGGACGGCGAGTCATTCTCCTTCGCCCCGTTGGACGAGATGGTGGACAAAGGACTGTGGGTATGTCCTATCCGCCCCATGCATCAGGACAGGGCGTATTACAGCATCAGCAAGGACGAAATTGTCATTCCTGAAAAGGCGCAGTTCGTGAACGGGGAATCCTATTACGGCACCATGCTGCATGAGATGACCCATAGTTCCGGACATGAGAGCCGGTTGAACCGCTTGAAACCCGCTGCATTCGGGTCGGAGGAATACGCAAGGGAGGAATTGGTGGCCGAGCTGGGCAGTGCGCTGTTGGCTTCACGTTATGGTATGGCTAAGCAGGTAAAAGAGGAGTCGGCGGCTTACCTGAAATCGTGGCTGGGCAGCCTAAAAGAGTCGCCGGAGTTCCTGAAAACGACCTTGTTCGATGTGAAAAGGGCGACCTCGATGATTTCGCAGCAGATTGAGGCCGTACAGGAGCGCATCGAGGCCAAGCCCGACATCATGGATGTGGACGGCGACGGGAACACACAGGAGGTGGCGCATGAGGAGCGGGAGCTTGTGGGTGCGGTGGCGGAGGAGCACGTACCGTACCGCCGGGGGAGATAGGCGTTCACCGCTTGGTTGCGGACGCATAGCCGTGTTGTCTTTTATTTCAAGATACACAACACACGGCTATGCGACCTTGTCATTTGCCGTTCCTCTCCAGGTATTCCCGCATAGCTTCATTCACGATGTCTTTCAATGACATGCCCTTTTCGATGGCAAGGTATTTCATCCGTGTATGGATGCTTTTGTCTATCACAAAATTGCAATGGACGGCAGGTTCTTTCTTGCCGGAAATTGGCATCGCCTGTTTCTCCGTGCGGCTTTTAGCCGTCGGGGAAAGTAGCCCGTCCAGTCCACCTTTCATGCTGTCTTTCAGTAAATCACTTTTACCCATAATCTTATTTCAGTTTTTTCATTATTTCCTTGGCAAGCGACATATAGTCTTCCGCCCCGTTGGAACTGCCATTATATTCAAAGATGCTCATGCCCTTAATCGGTGCTTCTGCTAACGAGACATTCTCCCGGATGAAGGTATCGAACACCTGTTTGCAGAACGATTCCTTGATGAGTTCGGACACGCTCTTGTTCAGGGTTTTCCTCCTGTTGAATTGGGTAATGACGATACCGCCGACACGAAGGCCGGGGTTCAGACGCTCCTGCACGATGGCGACCACACTCATGATTTTGGCCATTCCCCGCATGGCAAGGAATTGGGCTTGTACCGGGATGACCAGATAGTCAGAAGTGGTAAGTGCGTTTAGTGTAAGCAAGCCCAAAGAGGGCGGGCAGTCAATGATTACATAGTCGAACTTCGGTTTGTCGGGCATCTTGGCAATCGCCCTTTCAAAATCAGTTCCCGTCCCGGCTCGCTGATAAGCTCGGATTCCGCTGCCGAAAGGTCAAGGCAGGACGGTGCGACTGTTACGCCGCTGTTCGTCTTTACCATCGGAAGCGGGTATGCCCCGGTCATCGCCCCATATACGGTGCGTTCTTCTTCAATCGAAATCCCGAATGACTCGGTCAGGTTCGCTTGTCCGTCCATGTCTATGGCCAGCACCCGCTTCTTCATACGTTGCAGGGCAGCCGCCAAATTGACGGCGGTGGTCGTTTTCCCGACCCCGCCCTTGTGGTTGAGTATTGCAATGATTTTTGTCATATTCGATTCGTCCTTATTGACTACAAAGTTAATACTATTTTTCGTAAATACTACAATTAGTATATACTATTTTACTAAAATACTATTGTTCGTATTTTAGTATTTACTACTTTACTAATAAGCAGTTATACTAAATGTAGTGCCTACTACTTTTAGAATAGACGGATTTACTATCCTACTATTCGTAGTATTTACTACATTTAGTATTCACTGTTATTTAGTAAGATGGATGCTTTTTAAAAAGGCAAATCTTCATCATTGTTCTGCGGCAGACCTTCCGGTGGCATTGGTGCCTTGGCTTCGTTGTCCATGTTCCCGTCCGTCTCGGAAGCAGCATTCGCCTCCGTTCCTTTCTTGCCGGTGTGGATGAATTTGATAGTTTCCGCTACGATGGAAAGCTGCACATGGCTGTTGCCGTTCTTGTCTTCCCAAATGGAAGATGAAAGCGTTCCATGCACAAGGATAAGCCTACCCTTGGTAAGGTATTCTGACAGCTTAATATGGTTTTCCTTGCTGCTTTTGACCCGTACCCAAGTGGTTGTGCTTTCGCCTTTCTGATAATCATCCACGGCCATGTCCAATGCCACGAAAGAACCGTGTTTTCCTGAAATGACCTGGCAATCCTTGCCGATGCGTCCGATTGTGTAAGTATTTAACATAACTGAAAAAATTGTGGCAAGCTGGTTAACCCCGCCGTTACCTTAAATTGATTTTGTTTTTTCCCTACATTCAGGCTTCTTCGCCTTGCCGGGAAATTTTGTGCATTCCACACAGGGCTTTACAATAAACCGGAAAGCGGCGGGGAAATACGCTCCGCCAAGAGTGGAGGAAGATTTTGCTGCCGGTTTTTGGTGTTTGTGCCGGAAGCCCTGTAACTTTGCGGAAAATTTCTTCGGTCAGGCGAAAGGCGAATAAATAAGAAATAGGTATAAGAGGTGGATGTTTAAGTAGTATAAGGGGATTTACGGTGGTAAAAGAGGCGTTGCCGGGCAAATAAAACAGGAAGGAAGGCAGGAGGTTAACTCCCTCCCAAGCCGTTTAGCTGCGAATTGGAAGAGAGTAACTCCTTACCCCGTCAATAAGGGAGATACCAATCGGCATTCATGCACTCCGGGTTTCCCTCAGCCACCTGCAATATGGCGGTAACAGAAGAGTCTTTGCGGAAACAACCGTTGTAAATCTGCCTTCCGTCAAGCGTTATCAACTGGAGATAACAGTTGTCGATGCCGTCACAGCTGCGTTCCGAAACGAATGTGAACTTGATGCCGTTGCTGTACGAGAGCGTCAATGACGTATAGTTAATCTCTGAATGAGGTTTTTCGGACGGCATACGGCTATTGAAATATCCGGTCGCCAACATGACTTGCTCGGCAAAACGGATGGCTTCCGTTTGGTACTTCTTCATTGCCGAAGCCACAGATAGCTCATCGCGCCTGTCCCCTGTAAAGTTTTCTGGTAATATTCTGTTTTTGTATATCAGCTTGAACGGGCCTCCAATATCCTCCTGCACTATGGGCAAACTGATGGCTTCGTATTCTGTTTTGTTCAAATCTATGTAACGTGCCTGCTCCTCGTCCAAATAGAGACGGTAAGCGGGTTTCGCCCGCTCCCGTTTTTTCTCATACTCCGCCTGTTCCTTTGCATCCATGCAGTTATAGACATGCCTTGGCACTCGTTTTACCGCATTGACATAGGTCATACATTTGCTCACGCCGAAGTGCTTTGCCAATTCCGGCTTCGTGCCTGTAAAGTTGTATTCATTCCAATAGTACCTCTTCATTGTATTTGTCATTTTAGTCTACAATTTCAAATTCATGCAGATAACAGAAAGCATCCTCGCACTCGGTGCTCCATTGGATGTCAATGTCCGCAATATCCTCCTCCGTCATTACCGTCTTTCCCAATTCAACCTCTATCCATTTGAACACATCCTCCAGTTTTTCGAAATACTCGCTGAGATAATCTCCATCCGGCGTACAGGCATCGAGATAATACCTGTCCTTGAAATATACACCGCATTCATCGTTGGTCTCGTAGACTTCCAGCCCAGGTTCTTCCGCGATAAAATAATACCTTAAAGAGGGATATTTTTCACGGACGGCCTCGAATGTCTCGTTACAGGGTGCCCATGCGGTTTCCGTGTTGAACTTCAGCACGTCACCGTCCAGTTTGAGACCGCTCCATGAGCCACGGCATGACACTGCTTTCCAGTCTTTCCCCAAGGCGTTTACGAGGCATCCCAACCATGTAGTCCCGAAATCGTTTTTCACGGCAGGCTTCTTCCTGTCCTGCAATCTTTTCATCAATCCATAGAGGCTTTTTATTTCCTTTGCGTCGCCCTCTACCACATACGCTGTTGAACACCAGTTTGGCATAATTGTCTGTTTCTTTTAGTTTGTTGATAATTCGATTTAGGTTGATGGATTGTGCAGGGCTTTCAAACCCTGCACAAACTCTCGGCAAAAGGTTATTCGGGCAACATCATCGGCATCAGCAGAGCCAAGTGTGCAGACTGCCCGTCTTCCGATGTCGGTTCTATAATGGCTGCACGGCAAGGTTCGCTCATCTTGAAGCGCACTTCTGCCGCATCCGTGTTCTCCAACAGCAGCATAAGGTTCTCCGCGCTGAAGCCGATACGGATGTCCGCGCCTTGATAACTGCAGAACACGGTTTCCTCCGCCGAAGTGGAGTTGTCGAAGTCGTGCCCTGCCAGCAGCAATGACATGCCGGAAAACGTCATCACCACCATGCGGTTAGCTTTTTCAGCAAATACGCTGACCCTGCGGATGGCCGACAACAACGCTTGCCGGTCAATGGTCGCCTCCTTGTCGCTATCGGACGGGATGACTGCATTGTAGTTCGGGTACTTACCCTCTATCAGCCGTGACGAAAAAGAGTCCGTTTCGGTCTTGAAAGCGATGTTCCGTCCGTCAAGTCTCACTTCCACAAAGCCCTCCTTTTTCTGCATTAGGGTCTTTACGATTTTAGCCGCCTTTGCTGACAAAAGGAAACTGCAATCTTCAGCAGCCTCTGATAACGGATAGGAATTGCGAGCCAGTTTGTGTCCGTCCGATGCGGCACATTCCACCCTGCCGTTACAGATGGTGAAATTGATGCCGTTCATTACCGGGCGCAAGGTGTCGTAGCTCACGGCAAACAAGGATTGGTCAATGGCCTTGCACAATGTGGCGGCCTCCATGCGGAAACTGATGTCGCTTGGAGCATCGAAGGACGGGTACTCGTCGGCGGCTTGACCCACCATGTCGAAATGTCCGTTTGCATACTGGACGGTCACACTCCCGTTCTCTTCGCAGATGATAAAAGTTATCGGCTGTTCGGGCAGGTTCTTGACGGCATCCAGCAGGGTGCTTGCCGGGATGCACACTTTGCCTGTTCCCTCTTGCCCTGTGATTTCCAACGAGCCGTGCCATACACATTCAAGGTCGGAGGCGGTCACTTCCAGCGGTGCGTCCTCTTTCACCTCCAGCAGGAAAGTGGAAAGGATGGGCAGTACGGATTTGCCATTCATAACTTTGGCCATTGCAGCCAGTTTGTTCGCCATTGCGGTTGATGATACTGTAAACTTCATAAAGCTAAATGTTTTTATTTCCCTGCTTTCGGGCTGTTTGCCCTTGTCCCAGGAAGTTATTTTTCGGTGCTGGATAAGCCGTCCGCCTATGACGCAAACTTTTGGCAGGAATACGCTTTGCCGCAAGGGAAAGGAAGATTCCTGCCATCGGGACAACCATTGTAATTTGGCTTTCGTCCCAAAAGTTTTCGGCATCAACAGCGGGCGACTGAACTTTGCACACGAAAATACGCCCGGTGGCAAGGGCATGGGCACAAGTAGTAAAAAGTATGTATAATCGGATAAATGTCAGTATATAAATGGATGACAAAGTGGATGTGTTGATTTGACATTCTCTTGAGAAAAACCGCTCTACAGTACACCGGTTTTACTATTTTTGCAGTCATTTATGCAGGCAAAAAATATGGAACGGTTTATCATCATAGTATTGCTCATCCTGATACTGGCACTTACACGGTATTGGAGAAGGAAACTTGGCGAAGCCTATTGCGCTGCCGCCAAGTATGCGCCTACTTTGGAACTGCGCAGGGAATTCAGCCGCAAGGCGGTGCTGGCGGGCAAGAAGGAAGCAAGGAGGATTTTCCCCATTACAGTTGCGCGGTTTGCTGCAGACCATCAGCCGTTGAAAGTGTTCAAGAGGAAGAAAATCCCCTGCGTATTTACGGACTATTACTTCCCATCAAGGTGCAACCCATACCTGAGTGAAGAACAAAAACAGTTCTGCCAATCCGTTCTGGATTTCAAGGACGGCAAATATGATGGCATCCGTTTCCTTGTGACCGGAATAGAGAAATTAAAGCCCAAGCCGGGAACCGTTGTCATGTTCATGCCGTGCAGCACACAGCGAAAATACTGGAAGCGGTTCAAGACGATGGCGGACTACTTGCATGACGAATACCCGGAGCTTGTGTGCGGCATTTCTTATGTCCGTTATACGGGTGACAGGGAGAGCCTGCACCTACAAAAGAGCAGGGAGAATGTAGAACTGGAGAAGAACTATTTCTTCAAAGAGGACTTGACGGGCAAGGAGGTTATAGTGGTGGATGACATCCTTACAACAGGGAAAAGTTTGCAAGATTTCAGAAAGGAAGTGGAAGCGGACGGGGGCAAGGTGGTGGGTGCCATTTTTGCCGCCGAGACGTTCAAAATGCCCAATGCTTTCTGGTGTTATCTTTATGCATTAAGCTGGTCGGAGGATGATGCTGAGAAGTTTGCACCTATGGCAACAGACACCACTATGGGTTATCCATACCAACGCCGTAAATGGGGCATTTATGATGAAGAGCCGGAAGATATCGATTGGATGCCCGACCGAACGATTATGCATGGGAACACCATGATAAATTTGTGGTATGGCAAGAGGAAAGGCAAGTATGTTGTGGTAAAAAAGGAAGTCCTGCCATTGGATCCGGAGAGCGATGAGCCATGCAGCGATGACTTGTCGGAATTTGACATACGGATATAGAACAGGCCGGCTTTCACAAGCCAGCCTGCTATAAGAATCTTAAGTCAGATCCAATGAAAAAGTTAATCCATTCCTTATTATGAACAACAAGCAGCTAATCTTTCGTATCGGATGAAGCCCACAACAATCTCACACACGCATTGCGATTGGCTTCCGTTGGATTGTAATCATTGATGCCACCGACCGAAACAGTTTCTATCATACAGGTGTCCACGCCACGTTCCCGCAACTGTCCTGCCATATAGGAAGCACGTCTTTGTGACAAACCGTTGTTGATGGAATCATTCCCTGTGGCACTGTCAGCCGCACCGATAATTTGGATGCGCAGCCCATATTTTTGGGCTATCCGAGCGATGCCGTCCAGATTGACCAATTGAGAATGGTCGGTAAGCCTGTCGGTGTTCAGCACAAAGAAGAAATAGATGGGCGGACCGATATACCTGCCGTCCATAAGCAAGGATGAAGTAATGGTATCGTTGTCTTGGAATGAGTTACTACCATTATTATAAATGGAAGCCTTGCCTTGTACCATATAAATGGTGTCCTTGTCATGAATAAAAGTGGTGTCGCCCTTATGCTTGCCTTTTTCCGATTGGGATTTGCGCAGCCTTGCACGTAGCGAGTTCAACCCACTGTAGTCATTCTTTGGATAACCGCCTGTCGTTTCCTTGCTGTTATTATCTTTCATCGAAAAAAGCATATCCGCATATTTATCAAGCAGTCCTTCCAACTTCAATATCTTCTCCAATTCGGCGATAAAGCGGGCGTTCATGCCATCCTTCCGCCGGAGATGTTCATTCTCATCGCGCAAGCTGCTGGCGTAGCCGGTCAATTGTTCGTTACGCTCAATGTAAGGGGAAGCATCAACAATATGTTTCCAACCTTTCTTGCCGATTGTGTAAGATAATCCAGCGGTCAGTGACAACATACGGTCGCCCCATTTGTTACCTGCGCCCATACCATCAAAGTCCTTAAAAGTAGTGGCGCAGCCAAGTTCAGCCGTGAGATGCAGTCGGTCGGTCAGGCGGTATCGTCCTTGCACTCCGTAAGAAACCGCAAAGGGTTGACGGTCAAGTTCGTCATTATGCAGAATGCCCAAGCCAACGTAGGGGACCAAATCCCAACGGAAATCATCTTTGGAGTGTGAGATACCTGAAAGCACGTTCCATATCAAGTCGGCATGGAGATGCTGAAAATTTCTTGATTCAAACAGGGCGTCCTTGAACTGCAAACCCTGGAAGGCGGCTCTCACACCGATGGCAGGCGTGAACCACTTGCCTACGGAAACAGACAATGCAGGTTTCGTGCGGTCAAAGATGTCACCACAACCAAGCGGCGAACCGACAAATGCCGACACTCCGCCGGACATATTTACGAACCAGTCACCACGCCAAGGAGAAACCTCCACGACATTATCCAAATAAACAGGCTCCAACGATTGCAACAAATCCTCCCACCTGGGAAGGCTTTTCCATCGGATAGTATCCGTCACGGGAACATTGTACGCCCTTGCCATGAGCGGCAGGGACAATACGGATAGCAATAAAAATCTCCTTATCATATTATTGATGTATTTGTTTTCGACTTGCAAAGAAAATGATTCATTGCGTCTGCAGAGAGGCTTTCTTTTCCTTTCAATTCCCGCTTAACAAGAATTTCAGTAGCGGAAATTTATCATACTGTCAATCATACTTCAAGCCGCATGAAAAAAGTCATTGGACACCACTTGATTTGTCATTTCCTGCGGACATTTTTACCTCCTTTCGGCTTCATCATCCGGCTTGCCTGCATCAGGCAGCGTCTTGCCCAAGCCCGGTCGTCCTCGTCCTCCTTGCGCCCCCAAGGCAGGTCGCTGTCGCCACCTCCACCACCGTGGCTTTCGGCGAATGTCGTTGCCAAGTCCACATAGTTTGCAAAGAGATAGATGGCACATTTGAAAATGTCCTCCCCACGTTCGGCCACATCCTTCAGCAGCGTGTCATCGAATAGGCTTTGACCCTCGCCGTCTAATGCAGGCAGCAATGACTTGAACTCATGCAGAATGTCTCCCAACAGGGCATCGGCAAGGCGGTAGCGCACCTGATGTTCCAAGTCGTAAGTCGCCGCTTTGAGGTCCCGGCGGTATTCCAACGCACGTTCCCGTGTTTCTTCCTCTATTTGGCGAAGTTCTGAGAGTTGCTTGTTCGCTATTTCCAATTTGTTGCGCTTGTCGGTGAGGTTGTCAAGCACTTTCTGCAAGTCAAGGTCGAGTTTGCTTATCTTCTTGCGCAGTTCCTCCGAATCGCCACGGCCTGCTTTCAACTCTTCCGCAAGGGCTTCCATCTCGGCAATCATCTGCTTTTTTTTCTCCTCTAAGTTGACGGTCATCGTACATAGTCCCTTTACCCGTTTCTCGGCAAAACGGATGTCAGCAAGCAACTCGCCGAGCAACTTTCTGTTGTTCTCAATCTGTTCCTCCAGGGTTGTGCATTCCTCACTCAACGCACGGCGGTATTCTTCCGTGGTGCGGTGTTTCGCACCAGTCACGGCGATGCTGTTGCCACGTTTCATACCCCACTTTTCGTTCACCTTGGCAAACTCGTCATGGAGTGCGAAGAAACGCTTCTTGGAATCATAAATATTCCCTCCAAAAACTTTGTTGAATGAGATTTTATTCCGCTCATCCACCGGTATTACGGTGCAATGCACATGAGGGTTCAGTTCATCGAGGTGTACATAGAAACCGATGATGTTTTCCTCGCCCCAGTGTTCACACGCAAACCTGTACACATCCAGTGCCCAACGCTCTATGTCCTTGTTGCGCCGGATATGCGAATTGTCAGCCCCGTGCGTGAGGTCCACCCTTTGGTTGCCAAAGGCTATTTCGTGCATCCTCTCTCTGGAGCCGCCAAATATGATGTTCGCCACGGTGCGGTACTTCGGTTCGCATAATTTCGCATTCGGGTCTGTGATGCCACGCTCACGCAGATTATCGGCCATACGTCCGGTGATAGTCCTTGACTTATCAACCGGCTGGATGATACCGCCTTTCACAACCTCGAAATTGAGGTGCTCACGGCTTCGGTCATAATTGCCATGCTTCGTTGCCCAGTCCCAACCCTTTTCCGTCCAATTGCGCTGGTGCTCGTCGCTTTGGCCCACACTCATACCCTTTCCGGGTCTGATGTCCAATACCTGTTTGATGTCATTTGCCATAATTCAGTCTGTTTTTTCAGCTTGCTGCCGCCCTGGGCGGTTCCTGCATTTTGCCCGGTTGGGGCAAAGTGCGTATTAGGCTACGCAGGCAGAGCCTGTCTTCGTGGGCAAGCCCTTTCGTCAGGGTCGGAGGTCAAGACCTCCGTCTTTACCCATCCGGCTTGTCGGATGCTCTGTCCTTAGTTCAGCGAAGCCCAACGCAGGGAAAACGGGCCGTCCTAACTTAGTTTTCCAATCCATTTGTGTCGGCTGGTTTCCCGTGCGGGTTAAGCCCATTGTGGAGTTTCTCTTGCGTTAAAAAAGGAAAATAATGCCGTAGAATGGTATCGGCTGTTTCATCGCCGCTACAAGTGGCTTGTGCTTCCCGCAGGTTTCCAGCCTCGATGAGTCGCAGCCCCGCAAACGTCAGCCGCTGGAGGAAACGCGAAAGGTCTTTGCCACATTCTAAGAACAACCGTTCAAGTGCTTCATTTACCCGCTCGTCGGCTGGAATGAGGCTTGTACGTTGGAGGATGGTATGGGCTATCAGCTTGTGCAGGCGTTCGCCCGTGGACGCTTGCCGGCCGGAGCGTTTGCCTGTCGGTTCGGATACAAACAACTTATCCGTTTCGGTGATGAAGTGTGCAAGCATTTCCACCCATTCTTCAATGGCGAGGTAGCCACACAGCCAGCGGTTCAAAAGCAGTTCTTCTTCCGACAACAAGGACGCTTGGGAGTTCTCCTCGTCCGGCACAACGCAAGTGGCAGTTAGGATGAAATAACCGCTGCGGCCAATGACTTTGACTGCACCCGTTTCCTCCAATGCAGTGAGAAACTTCCTCACCGTGGTGCGGTGCCAGTTCCAGTGTTTGGCAAGAGCGCTGACGGTCAATGCCACCTGGCCTTGGGGCAAAGACTTGGCTATGGCAGGGAACTCTTTCTTGTCCTTGATGGACAGTTCTATCAGGTTGCGGAATGCCTCCATTTTCGAGTGTTTCACACCCGATTCGGGATTGAGGTATGCGAGCAATCCGCTGTCAATTTGGATGCGGCATCTTACCGCTTTTTCTTCTTTCATTCTTAGGGTCTGTTTTAAGCGTTATCCTATTCAATCAAGTAAAAAAGGAATGGCAGGGAAGAGATTTCAAGTAAACAATTATTCCGGCAGCCAAGATTTCCCTATGGCCATTTATAATAAGTGTCTACTATGCTTTGCGGAAAGTCCAGATAGTCATCCAATGAATCGGGGAAAGTGTTGCGGGCCACCTGCGAGGGATAAAATGCCGCTCCGAACAAGACAGTGGCAAAAGTAACGCCGAGGGGCAACACATACGGTACGAAAAGCAGGATCACAGCTGTCATTGCCGCAAAAAAAAGACGACGTTTCCGCTGCATGAAGTCAAAGACCCGTTCCGTGTTTTTATGGGAATATAGAGCCAAACAAGCAATGGATGACAAGGCCAGTTCATAGACGTTCCCAAAGACATTCAGATGGTAGAAGTGGAACACCATAAGTGTGGCAAGCATTCCCAGCGTATAGCACCTGCGGAAGCTACGGCTCCACGTCATGCGCAAATAAAACTGAAGTATGGCAGGGCGTTCACTCTTGTATAGAAAAGGAAGCACGGCATACGCCAGAATGAAAAGCATATAAAGGATTGGAATAATCATTGTCTTGCGATTTTGGGTTACAGTTCAAGTTCCAGGTTGATGAGTTTGTGCGAGGCGAGGCGGATGATGTCCTCCGCGTCCTGCATGGAGAGTGTACCCAACCGGCAGCGTTCCTTGAAACCCGGCCGCCGTTTGAGCGAGTTCACCGCACGGTCAAGACGGTATTCGGGAATATTCCACACATGCCCTTTGGGGTATGCGCCATGTGCTGTCCGTGCCACCAAGGAAAGCACCCGGCAACGGATGGGATGCAGGCCGCCTCCGGAATGCAGCATGAAGTTGCCGATACGGTCGGTGTCAAGCACGTCCGCCCAGGTACGGCACTCATGGATGGTGGCGGCGAGTTGACGGTACAGGACTTCCTTCATAGGCAGATGAAGTCTTTGAGCAGTTCCTCTTCCTTGACGGCGTACAGAAGTCTGCCGCCTTTCGTCACCCTCGCAAGCTCCTCGCGGAGTTCGCTCCCCATCACCTCCAATGAATCGTAGAGGGTCACATAGAGCGTATCGCACTCAATGTGGTCGTTGGCTTGCGCGTTCAACTTGTGCATGTGACCGAAGCGGGGATTGGAGTAAGCACAGCATCGCTGGCCGAATGGGGTGTCGCCGCTCGGCACATGGTGGTATAAGAGTACCAGTTCCATCTGATCCTCCAACTCGTCGATGAGTTCCTCGATGGGGTAAACTTTGGGCAGGCGGAAGGTGAGCAAGGCATAATCCTCGTACACTTCCGCCCCTTGGAAAAGGTTTTGTGAAACCAACGCCGGCATCTCCAAGGATGCGAGCGTGATGAATCGGTCAATCTGTTCTTTTTGCATATTGTCGTTGATGATTTGATTAGTATCAGTGTGGTGAGTAACAGGATTATCTGTAACCCAGGATGAATGTTTCCATCAGGAGCGCGGGCAGACCTTCAACGTCCAAGGGAAAGTCAATGCCTTTCAGTTTGGCCAAAGCAGATGGCATCCGTTCCGCCAATTTCTCCATTGTGCGCAACTGTTCCCCGTCCATGAGCGCGTATGCGAAGCTGTCGAATGAAATCCACGGTTGCAGGATCATCCATAGGTAAGCGGCGGCTTGCCCGTTGTCCGTGAGGCGCAAGCGTGGCAAACCGTCCACACAGGCTTCGGCGTTCTGTAAAAGCCGCCTGTTGTTACGCATCGCCAACAAGATGACCGCCTCGGATTTGCCAAATACAGGCCGCTCCTTGTCGGCAAGACCGATGATGCCGCGCATGACTTCTTCGGTGTTTCGGGTAATACAGTCCAATGGCGTATTCCCGGAACTGAGTGAAGGCAAATGCGGCAGGAACGAGCGGAAAGCCACATCCTCCTGCCGGAGGAAACCGATGACATCTTTCTTGGTTTGCAGCCCTTTGGCAAGGGTGCTTTCCAATAATCCATTATACTTGCGGATTACCTCTTTGCCGCTGCCTTTATAGACCGGGATTGTACTTGCATAATGGTAGAACTGATGGACGGAACCGACCAGCCTTTGTGACAGGGAATCCACTTCCACATCGTTCAAGCCGCGTATCACGCTAAGGTAGTCGGCGAAGCTCCTTTTCTGGCTGTTTATCAAGTGTGCCATTTGCAAGGCGATGGAGTCGCCCAGGACGATATGGTTGCCGTTGGCATGGGCATGGGTGCTGTTCGTTGTATCACTTGACATAGCAAATGAAACTGCGGCGTCCAACTTTCTCCATTCCTTGGTCAGTGAGATGATTTCGTCTGTGCCGGCATCTTTTCTACTTTTGAGCGATAGGAAGAAATCGTTATAAGCGGCCATCGCTTCCTCTGCCGTGGTACGGGCATCTTTAGGGGAAGAATGGCAACCCAAAAGCAGTGCTGCCATCAACAACAGGCAAATGATGCTTGCAGTATGATTTTTTAGAATTGGTAATGAATGGCACTTGGCACTTGAAAAACGCAGCGGTTTCACCTGCCGTTTGACCAACCGTCCCTTTGATGCTGTCTGTTCCATTGGCGTAAATTTGTTATTGACGGCGCAAAATTATAGCAAGTGATTTACAATGCGCCAATGGGCGTTGCATTGTTATTCATTCTTAGACAATCATACTCAGGGTATGATTTTACTAACTGTTTGTCAGTCTGTTAGTGGACAACAAATGACACAAAAAAGGATTTTGCCTGTCAAAGGATATAAAGGGGCACTCAGCCGCGAAGACAAGCTCCAAAGAGCTGTCGGCAAGGGTGACACATTGTGCAGGGTATCTGCTGTACAAGGCGACAACCCCGTGCACACAGGTTGGTGACACAATTGCGGGTTTCCTATGAATTTCACCGTCATTCTCGCATAAAAATCATACTTTTGCAGCCGTAACGCTAATCAGGTATATATTTAATGGCGACAATAGGCTATTTGCCGTATCTTCCCAAGTATGCGGAGGGAGCGGCTGACAAGAAATGGATGGAGGACTTCGGCTGTGACCGCATTGTGGAGGAAAAGCCTGAAGAGGGGAAATATCGCATGGGATGGGACACACTCCTGGCGAGTATCGGCAAGGGTGACACACTGGTTGTTTCCAAACTTGCGCACGTCATTAAAGGGGCAAGGCAGTTGTCATTCTTTCTGGAGCTTTGCAGGATAAAATCGGTGCGGCTTATTGCCCTGCATGACGGCATCGATTCGGGCAATGAACTGTTCCCGGAAGCCAAGACATCGGACTTGCTGAAAGTGATTGCCCGGTTGCCCGAAGAGGCGAACACCGTGCGCAAAATGGCATCCCGTCCGGGGCGATGGACGAAAGGGATAAAGGTGCTTTCGCAAGCCGCATACGGACGGATGGAAAGAAAGAAACTGGTGGTAAACATGTACAAAAGCGGCTATACCATCGAGGACATTTGGAAAGCCAGCGGTTTCCGTAGCCGCAGTTCCATCTTCCGGGTGTTGAAGGATGCAGGTGTGGAACTGAAACGCTCCACAGCAAAACATCGGATAAATTAAATGAGAAACTGACATCAAAGTATTAGTCTAATTTTGTAGCATTTCCTATCTGATTACAACTGGACATTGCAATGATAAAAAATCATTTCAAGCATCTTTGATATTAGATAATCAAAATGATAGAAAAAAATTATTTTTACTAATTATATATTGGGACTCATATATGGACTATTTATTCCCTGAAATAGAGCAACAGAATAAAAAAACTCTTGTAGTCATAGGTAATGGATTTGATTTAGCAAATGGTATTAAATCCAGTTATAGTGATTTCAAGCAATGGCTAAATATGAATGGTAAACATCGTCTTATAGGTCTAATGGATACTTTTTTTAGTAATAAGCGAGACGTATGGGGAGATATTGAAAAAGCACTTGGAGAATATGATGAAGATAGCATTATAGACTACTGCCAACCCGACGAGGAGTTTGATTATGACCATCCAACACGTTCTATGGCAGCAGTGGAAGATTCCCCCGATTGGATATTCAAACCTATATTAGACGAATTCATTGAGGCTTTCAACGATTGGGTAGATAACATCAATATATTAAATGCAAAAAAAATCTGTGACCTACCAATAGAATGTAAATATTTGACATTCAATTATACAGAAACATTGGAGAGGGCATACGGCATACCTGAAGCTAATATCTTGCATATTCATGGCTCTCGATTATCTGATAAAGAATACGTTATCGGGCATGACAATTTTCGGAATCCAGATGATGTATATAATGATGAAAGTCAAATGTTATACATACAACAAACACAAAGTAAAATTATAGAATGGATGAATGGTTTAGTAAAAGATTCCACTTCTATCATTCACCAAAATCAAGAATTCTTTGACAGCTTATCAGATATAGAGCAAGTAATTGTTTATGGGCATTCGTTTTATGAAGTAGATTGGCCGTATATGAAAGAAATCGTAAAACAAATTGGAATTAGAAAGCTGTGGGCAATTTCATACTATAATTCGAAAGATTTGGTACAAATAAAATCCTTTATTGAAGAGGTGAATCTGAAAAATGTAAGGACATTCAATTTATAAGTAACTAAGGTGAGACAAGGAATTATCTTGTACTTGGATGCACAATTGTTCCTAGTTAAGTGTAATGAGTGAAAGGGATAGATGGGTATGGTTTATTTGAAATCTCATACCCAAATATCCCATAGCGCATCAGTCAGGCTGTCCGCCTTTGCCGGGTCAAAGTGTTTTGGAGGGCATCGTTCAGTTGCGTCAGCCAAATATGGCTACTGCATGGTAGTTGCTGCTCGTCCAAGACAAATAGCAGGGAATGGTCTGCCACTTGTACTTTCAGCCGTTCTCCCTCAAGGGTAAGCCCTGTTACCGTTCCGCTACGGTTGCGTCCGTCTTTGTCCGTCCAGCCCATGCGGACATCAACGTCCATAGGCACGGATTGGAGCCGGTTCTCTTGCATGGTTTGTCTGAGGGCTTGCAGGGCGTTTCGTTTCATGCCGTCAAGGATAACCCCGATGGATTGGGGCGTGGATGCTCTTGTCATCATAAGCTGTCCGTTTAAGATAAACATTCCTTCCGAATAAACCGTTGGTACTCGGCTTCATCCTTGCCTCGCTCGACGGCTTCATCAATGACACGGCCAAGCTCGCAGAAATACACTACATCGCCGATGCACTCTGTACCGGCATAGTTTTGCAAGTACACTTCGTAATAGTCCATGTCGTTGTACGCGATGATGACATTGCCACGGAACAGCCGTCCGTTCACATGAAATTTGAGGGCAGCCATGTCCTTGTACTCCGTTGCCACAAAATTCTCGATGCCCCATGAACGAATGACATTCAACGGGGTCATGCCCACCAGTTGGTCTTTGATGGTATTCGCCATCTCTAATACAAAATCCTTATCCATATTCAATTCTATTATGATTAGTCAAAGTTTTCTTCTTCATCAGTGATTATGCTGACGTTCCTTTTGCCATAGATGCGTTGAAATGCCTGTACTATGACATCAAACAGTCTGTCGCTTTCCGCATAGCCGATGTCCAGCTCCTTTGTCCAATAGTCAAAGTTGAAATCGGCCGTTTCTCCCGAATAGCGGTCTGTCGTATTGTAAACCGTGGCATCCACATAGTCGGTCGTGCCGCTTTGCAGGCTCACCAAATGACCGTAATAACAGAACTCCATGTTGTTGGAGGGGCTGGTGGTAATTTTCTCCACCAGCCTGTTGATGTAGTTGTACCGTTTCCTTTTCATAGCGGCATCATTTCGTCAATTCCTACCGTAAACCCATAACCGTCCTCCGTGCGGAACTCATACAGCCGTTCAAGGTCGTGCAGCACTTCACCTTTGCCAAAGTTTTCCATTGCTTCCTCTATCTCCCTGTCCATAGCAACTTTCGCACGTTTAAGGGTGGCATACAAGGTGTGGCAATCAGACACGCTTTCACTTTTCTCAATCAAGGTATAGACCAAATACACAGTTTTTCTTTCCATAATCCATATAGTATTATATGTGAGGGATATAACGTCCGTTCTCTTCCAAGTAAGCCACGATGCCTTTCGCTTCCTCATGTGATGCACGGTTGCGGTCATCATAACGCCTGTTGTCATCGGCCATCACCACAAGGCACTCCTTCAACAGCTTATAGAGGTTCTGCTGTAAGGTCGGGTGCATCAGTGGAATGGAGGCGGCAAAGGCTGCATAGTCAAAGCCGTAGTCGTTCAAAGCATCTTTCACCTGCATGGCAAGGCGGTACTCTTTCATTTCTCTGAGGTTTTCAAATTTCTTGTTCATATCCGTAGATGTTTAAGTGAAACTTCTTTCCCTATCATCGGCTCCTTTCCCCGAAGCCTGTTTGGGATTTACGGATGCTTGGTCCGGGCATCGGCCATGCTTCACCTGACGCTTTTTCTTGCCGAATACGCTCCGCAGGAGGAAGATTCCGCAAGAAATCCACTTCAAAGCGTGACAGGTCAAGCGCGATGCCCGACATTCGCAGCCGGAAACCCTAACGGTGAGGGGCAAGGACTGAATGCCATGCAGACAGGTATAAAAGGAGTAATGGTTTCGGCTATGAGGGGATAAGGAAATCAGGCAAGTATAACAGGGATATAACCGGGAAAACAAGTGCTATAAGTGGCCAACGCTATAAGTGGAATTGGGCTGGATTGTCCATGCGAGGAAACCGTGCCCCGACCTCCCCACATGGATTTACCTTGTCAAAACCATTCGGGATTATCCCTCCTTAGTTCCTCTACCAGTTCTTTGTCGGGCAAGGCAAGGGTATGTTCGTCGGTGAAATAGAAAATCTCATCGTAGATGTCCGATGCTTCTTCACTGGCAAAGCCCTCGTTCCCGTCCTCAAAACTGCCGGGCTGCAAAGCGTCAAGCAGAGCCGTGCCGCCTATAATCAGGCACTCGCCTTGGTTGTCTTTCACCATGCGGCATGGGTACTTCACACCGCCGAATTCGATTTCTGTAATAATCATACGTTTGTATTGTTAAATGGTTAGTATAAGTTGGTTATCTCCAATCCCATGCGCTCCGCCCTGCGGCAAGTGTAGAACGTGCCGCCTTTCGGCTCACCATTGTAATAGGCGATGATGTGGCTGGCATGATTCAACATATAGTCGTTGCGTCTGAGAAAACAGCCGTCAAAGTAAGTTTCGCTCAGGCATACCACGTTGTCAGCCTTGCCGAGAATGGAGCGGTAACGCTCTTTGTCCGCCGGATTGAACTTGCACGATTGCCTACGGAAAGGGATGACGGCTGTCAGCCGGATGTCAGGATAGTCTGTTTTCATCGCCAACAGCGTTTCAGCGGCAAGCATGTCAAAGCCTAACGCCATTCCGCAAAGGAAATGACGGATACCCGAATCATAACAAACTGTGATAGCCCTTTCAAGTTCGGTTCTCAGCCGCTGCCTGTCATTGTAGCGGATAAAGCGGTGTCCTGTGAACGCCGCTGTCTTTGTGGTGTCAGTATGTATCATCATCTTACTTTATAAAATGTCTTTGCCAAGAACAAACCGCCCAACACGTTTGCCCCACACGCTTCCAAGTTGTCGGCTGTGGTGGCATAGGATATGCCTTTGGTAATGATGTCGTCAAAGAGTAATACGTCTTTGCCTTTGAAGAAATCCACGTCATAATCTGCCATTTGTGCCGTCCGTGCCTCTGCTTCATCCTTTCGGTGTTCGTGGACTGTCAAACGTCCTGCCGACACTTGCATGTGTGGATAGCCGTTGATGGCATGGGTAAGTTCGCACACCCTTTCCGAAAAACGCTTGTAGCGCAGTTCGTTCTTCTCTGCTGTGGATGCAGGTACGCAGGTGAATACGATGCTTGTGAGCCGACTGCCGAAAAGCTCTTGCAGGTGTCTGGCGGTCATTAGGGCTACTTGCTCGTATGCCCGTCCGTCCTTGAAATCCCAAATGGTCTGCCGGTCAGCCTTTTGCTGCTCGCCCACGTTCTTGATGCGCACTGGATAATATTTCAGTAACCATACCATTAGTTTGTTCGCCTGTCCTTTGTTTTTCTTGTCCATTGTCATTGATTTTGAGGATTTAACTTCTTCCCCTGTCATCGGCTCCTTTTCAAGCCTGCATCGGGGTTATTTTTCTGCATCGTCAACAGGCAAAGGACAATCAGGCAAATCCGGTGGCGGAAATACGCTTTCCGTGCAGCGGAAAGGAAGATTTTCGCCAATCACCCGTGGTGGCTTGCCGGATTTGCAAGGATTGGACACAGTCTGTTAGTTTTGCAGGAAAATAACCCGATGCAGGTGCAGGAACGGAATAGAATCAGACTGGTATAAAAGGTGGGGCGTTGTATAAAGGCAGATGTTGTTAAAACTGGACTATAACAGTATTTCGGCTTGGGCGGGTCAGACAATCGCCTGCAAGGCAGACAAAAGAGGAGGCTTGTTGGCAGTGGACAGGCATACGAGGTTGTTTCAGCAAGGCTGAAGTTCCCGTATGCCTGCCAAAGACAACGTGCGTCCGTCTGCCCTCCTTGCGTGGGTCTGCCCAATGGACAGACGTGCGCAAGGACAGACCTCCGCTGATTGTTCCGGGTCGGGAAGCCGGATATGTCTGGTATAAAAGGAGATGGCGCAAGCCTATATAAAAGGGAGGAAAAGATACAAATGGCGGGAGCCATAGGATAAGGTGGCGACTGCACACCTATATATAATAGGGGAAGGCAGCTTGTCTGCCCGGCGGCTTGGGCTGCAAACTAAGGTTTTGCTTAGGCAAACAGAAAAATCCCCTGCCTTGTTTCTCAACAAAGCAGAGGGAAAGTGTCAAATATGAAGTCGGTTATGCTGCCGGTACTGTCACAGGCTCGGTTGCCGGTGCAAATTCGGTGGGGCGTTCCGCTTCTTCAAGGGTACGGTTAATGCGCTCCTGCAATTCCTTGCACTCCTGTTTGAGCCGTTTCAGTTCTTCCTCCTTGCCCCAACGCTTAGCCATCACTTGCTGCAAGGTGGGGATTTCTTCTTCCAAATGTTTCAGCCGTTCTGCTTGGCGTTCCATCAGCTTGGGTATGTTTTCCAAAGTGGTCTGTGGAAACATTGCAGCCGCCGCAAAACTCGGTGGCAATGAGCCGGACATTCCGCACTTGTATTTCAAGCCGCTCTTGCCCTCCACGAAAAACGTGTTGCGGTCAAAGCTGCCGTCAAGACGGTACTCGCTGCGCACCAACAGCCGTAAGCCGTTGTAACTGCCAATGGGCGTAAAGTCGCCACGGTGTTTCCTTGACAAGGTGTGCAAGGCCCGTCCTGTTTCCTTGGTTGTCAGTTGGGAGTTGCCGTTTATCGCAATGGCACAATCTTCCTTACGGGTGTTGAAATACTCCCAATCCTCTGTCATGCACCCGATGTTGTGCTTGCAGGTGTCTATCTCTTGGCGGTTGCCCTCAACCTTGCGTTCCGCCCGGTAACGCTCCTTGTTGAAAGCCGCCTGTTCCTTTTCCAACCGCATGATTTTATTGTCGAGCTTCGCCTTGTCCAAAAGGTCTGTGTTGCCCGAAAGGATGGCTACAAACTCGGCAAAGTTCATGCCTGTGTCCTCGTCCATGCCGTCCTCGTCTATGCGGCGCACGGCTATCGTGCCGTTGTTGATTTGGTTGATGAAAAGCTGCTTGTTGCGCAAGAGGTTGAACTTGTAGGCATCCAAGGTCTTTTCCGTACCGTAGATGATGATGTCAACCACGTTGCCGCCCCATAGTTTCACGGTGTTGCCTTTGCGCACCGCCCGACCGTTGCGCTGTTCCAAGTCGGCTGGTCTCCAGGGCACCTCCAAATGATGCACCGCTACCGCCCGCTGCTGGGCGTTGACACCTGTACCGAGCATGGAGGTAGAACCGAACAGCACACGGATTGTGCCGTTGTTCATGCCCTCAAAAATCTTCTTCCTTGCCTTTTCGGTCTTGGCGGTCTGAATGAATTGGATTTCAGAGGCAGGAACACCCATAGCCACCAGCTTGTCCTTGATGTCTTGGCAAACATTCCACTCGTTCGGCTTGTAGGTGGAAAGGTCGCTGAATACGAACTGTGTGCCACGGTGGGCGTTTGATTTCACATAATACTTGTAGATGGTCTGTGCGCAACGTGAGGCTTTGTTGGCAGGGTCATCGCTGAACTGGTCGCCCAGCAGCCGCATATCCAACGCCATTTTCCTTGCCACGTTGGTAGCGATGAGCATCTTCGCCTTGTCCATGTGCTCGGGCGCAGGGATTTCCAAGCCCAAATCTGACCATTCACCGCTGTTGGCGAAACGCACCAGCCGTTCTATCATAACCTCCTGTTCCATGGTCGGCTTGTCAGAAAGGAAACGCACGTTCTTTTCGGGAATGTCAAGGTTTATCATTTCCGCAGTGCGGTAGTCGGTTATCTCGCGCAGGAAAGCCGCCAATTCCGGCACTTTGATATAGGTGCGGAAACGCTCTTTACGCTTGATTGAACCTGTCACGTTCAACTCGTAGTCGGTCGTTTTCTTGGTGAAAATGGCCGCCCATGCGTCAAAACAGCTTACCCGTTGCTTGGCAAGTTCCTTGGGGCGCAGATACTTGAAAAGCACATACAACTCGGTCAGTGCGTTCACTATCACCGTGCCCGACAGGAACGTAGCCCCCAAGTCCTTGCCTGTACGCTTTTGTATGTCACGGATGGCAATCAGCAAATTCATGGCTCTTTGAGAACCTTGGTTGTTGCCGATGCCCGCAACCCTTGTGTGGCGTGTCTGAAACATCAAGTTCTTAAAGTAGTGACATTCATCTACAAATATGTGGTCTATGCCCATCGTATGGAAGTCTATGCCTCCGTCTTTCTTCTCCTCAATGCGCTGTTTCAGCGATTGCAGGTTGGCAGACAGGTTTTCCTGCCGTTTCTCCAATGCTTTCTGCATACGGCGGTTACGCCACCCCATGCCGCTGTCCTCCAACACTTGCAGGGAACGTTCCACATCGGCAAGTTCCTGCGTCATGATGTGCAGCATGGTTTGCTCGGACTGCGGTATCTTGGCGAACTGGTCATGCGTCAGAATGATGCAATCCCAATTATTGTTCTTGATTTTGCTGAAAAGTTCCTCACGGTTGGCAGGGGTGAAATCCTCCTTGCCCGGATAGAGCAGCTTGGCAAAGGGATATGCCTTGCGGAAACAGTCGGCTATCTCATGCACGTTGGCTTTCAGCCCTATTATCAAAGGCTTCTGCACCAATCCCAGGCGTTTCATTTCGTAGGCTGCTACACACATCACCATCGTTTTTCCTGCGCCGACCTCGTGCCAGCATACGCCGCCGCCGTTCTGCTTAATCATCCAGATGGCATCTTTCTGTGAGGGGTACAGGTCATTGTAGGGGAACTGTTCAAAGGACAGTCCGGGGAATGTCTGCGCCGAACCGTCATATGACGGACGCACATAGCAGTTGAAACGCTCGTTGTAGAGCCTTACCAAGTCGTCACGGACGGCAATCGGCTGGCTGTCAAGCCAAGCGTTGAACTTGTCGCGTATCTCCTGTATCTTGGTCGCCACCTCCTGCATGGCTTCTTCATCGGGTACTTTCACCCATTCACCGCCACGCAACGCCTCTTTCTTGATTTCGGGAACGGTGTCATGCAGGGCGTAGGCAAACAGTTTTTCGCCTGTGTAACCGTGCGAAGCATAGATATTGTATGCGGCCGGTGAATAGCCATGCAAGGAAACAACATAGGTGTCGTTCACGTCAAAATACACCACATCAGCCTTGACATCAAACAGGTGTCCGGCAAAGTCAGCATAGACTTCTGTCGGAATCCACCGCTCGCCCATGTTGAAGTCCAGCTCCTCGTAGGGTATCAGTTCGGGCGTGACCTCTTCCAATGCCTTAACCGTGCGCTCCGTCCAAGCCCTTGCCTGTCCTGCAAGGCTGTGGATATGACCGGCAAACGATTTGCATTTCTCCACCACATTTCCTGCAAGGATGCGTCCTTTTTCTTCCCAACTGTTTGTTTCGGGATTGTAGAACATTTCGCCCTCCAACGCTTCTATCACTTCGTTCTCACTGCTGCCTGTCGATTGCGCAAGGTAATCCATGTTCACCTTGCCGTAATAGTTCAAGCTGCTTGCCAAAGCCTCCATCGGGGTCAAGCGCACGGACACATCTATCTTCTTGAAAGCCACAGGCTCGTGCATGATGTCGGCTTTCATCACCTCGCCATGCACTTGCATTTCGATGGAATAAACTTCCAAGCCCAAGCTGTCAAGCATTATCAGTTCCTTGTTGCCGTTTGCATGGAAGTTGCCCCATTTGGACACAAACGCATCGTAAGCCTTGTTCAGTTGTTCACGGAGCAAAGGTTGTTCGGCTCTTTGTCCGCTCTCCGTAGTGGAAAGTTCATAGTATGCCTTTCGCACAGGAAGATAGTCCTTTGCCCGTTCCATGTCAGCACCATTAACTTTTATAGGATTAAACCATGCGGTCAGTTCGGAAAAACGGTCGGCTCGTCTGCTTTGGATAGTACCAAGTTGCCCTTCAAACAGCACCAATGCGCCGTCTTTCAGCCAATCGGGCATTTCGTCCGTATAGGGTCGCTTGCCTGTGTTTGGCTTGGGCTGTGCCGCTGCCGTGGCTTCCCCGAAAAGGTCAAAGAGGGAAAGCATCACTCCCTGCTGTGGTTGCGCTTGCTTTTGCCTGCCAAACAAGGATGGCTTGAAATAGTGGGTGAAATTGGTTTTCAGTATCTCGGCAAGCCGTTGTTGCATGGCTTCTTCTGTGCCGTTCCACTCGTACTTGCGCACCCATTTGCCGAATGGATTTGTGCCGATGGCATTGCTTGTGGCAAGTGTGCTTTGGGGAAGGGTGAAAGCCTTGTTGGAATGTTCCGTTTCCATGCCCTGCGGTGTACGCTCCCTGCACACTTCCAAAAACAGCCGTTCCCTTGTGGTGAGGCTCTGCTTGTGGCTGTCCTTTTGCAGGATAATAAGGTCGCTGCCCACCTCGATGCCTCCTGTCTGCAAGAAAAGCGTGTCGGGCAAGCGCAAGGCGGTGATGATGTGGGCGTGATGCACCAAGTAATCACGCACAAAGCGATTGGACGGGCTGTCAGCCACACCCCTTGACGTGACGAAAGCCAACAAGCCGCCCTCATTTAACAGTTCCATCGCCTTGATGAAGAAATAGTTGTGAATGGCTTTGAGGGATTGTTTGTAAGGCGTTCCCCTGCGCTCAAAGTCCGCATCGAACACATTTATCGTGCCGAAAGGTATGTTGGACGCTATCACGTCGAACGTGCCGTGTTCCAATTCCTGTGCGTCTATGGTTTCAAAGCCGCCAATGACCGTTTTTGTATCGGGTTGCAAGGCTGAAAGCACAAGGCCGGTCGCCAAGTCCTTTTCAAAAGCCGCCTTGTAAGTGTCAGGCCTGGCAACAGGCAGGAAACCGCCAATTCCTGCGGACGGTTCAAGAAAGGATTTCATGGGCAAGCCGTGGGCTTGGAATGTGGCTTGTATTTGGTTGGCTACTGCCTCTATGAGAAATTTCGGGGTATAGAAAGCGGTGAGTACGGATGCCTTTATGCTATCGACAAGCTCCCTGTATAGCGTTTCATCGCCCTGTGCGATGGTTTGCAGTACGCATACAAGACGGTCTAAAGCCTGTTTCATCTTGTCAGACACAGGGGCGTTTGTTCCTAAATCCAATACCTCCTTGATGCCCCCAAATCCTGAATAGAGGGAGAGGGTTTTACACTCGGCTACTGTCGCCGTCCTTTTCTCGTTCCGCACTTGGCAGGCTGTCTCGATGGCCGCCGTGTTTGCCTCCAATGCTTGCAGTTTGTTGTAATTTACATTCTTCATATTTGACAGATTTTGTTTTTTCCCTGCTGTCGGCCATTTTTCGATGTCCTGCTGCGGGGTATTTTTCTGCTTTTGGAATGGGGCGGAATGGCTTTTCGGCAAACCGGACGGCAGAAATACGCTTGGAGTGAAGCTCCAAGGAAGATTTCCGCCAAGGACGGTTTGCAACGACAAGCCACGCTGCATTTATTTTGCAGCAAAATACCCACAGCAGACCATCGAATGGCAGGATGCTATCCATGTAAACCGATAGAAAAGGGAAGACATGCAGCCCTAAAACAGGCAGGTGCGAAGCGGAATAGAAAAGGGGATATAACAGGCACGGCTTGCAAAAAAATACGGACGGACTGTCGGGCAAACAAATAGGGAACTTGCCCTTTCCCTATCAGCGGACTTGTACGCCGACAGGGAAAAGGCGTGTTCACGTTTGCCCATGACGCAGGAGCCTCGCCGCCGTTTACAGCGGCATGGCCTGCGGCACAGCCCGTCATTCCTATGATATAGGGCAAGCCGTGGGCATCGAAGATGGGTATAAGTGGCAATGTCTTTTATAAAAGGGATATAACAGGAGAAGGAAGGAAGGTGGGGCACACCGGGGATATTCCCGATATGCCTTACCTTACCCAATGGTGATTAAGCACTTATCCGCTGCCTAATCAAGTTCATGTTGCTGTTTACAAGGTTGACGATGCGGTCGTGGTATTCCGTGTTTTGGTTGCACAAGCCACGGCTCTGCACCACGCAAAGTTTCTTCAAATCCACCTCGACTGTTTCAATTCTTTTGTTCCCGATAGTAGCCGACAATATCAGCGAGTTCTCCTTGCGGTAGTAAGCGTTGGCATATACACAATGGTGCATCAGCGTACCCTCTTCCGCTATCTCGGCAACGCTCTCCAACACTCTGACATTCAGTGTCCCGTCCGTGATGACTATGCCGAAGAACTTGCCTTTCTGCAACAGGTAGTCTTTCTCATATTGGGCGGCTTCCTTTCGACGCAACGCCAGACTTTCACGTTCTTCCTTGCGGTTGCGCAGTTCCACCAATTTGTCATGTTCCTCTTTCAAGTCGGCAGGGCAGACATATTTCGGGCTATGGGCGTCCTTGCCCATTCTCCGCAACAGGTCGATAGTGTCGCACCACATAGAGCCATCGGGAATGGTGTAGCCGTTGCGCAGGCAGATTTTTACCGATGGCCAATAATCTTCCATGCGCATTGTGGAGCACAAGTAATGACGTAACAACGGGTATTGCCCGGCTTTCATTAAAGTTTCGGCTTTCGGGTTGGCCAGCAATGCCGGTATGAGTTCCACCGGTTCAATGCCGTGAAGGTCGCTGCGGAAACCATTTCTCCGCAAGGTGTCAATGACGCTGTGCCTTGGATAAGTGTCAAAAGTGGCAATATGGCGATATATATTGTTGTCTCCCCGAATGGCCATTGGTGAGCCGAAAGAAAAGGTGTCCATATACCGACCCAATATGCGCTGAATGGCGACAAGGGTCTGCTTGCCTTTGTCGTTCCACCAATACTGCCCGATTTCCAAAGCGTATGGGTGGGCTTTGCAGCCTTTCTCCATTTCCACTACCAACAGGGACATGCGCAAGGTTTGGTATTCACCGCACTTGGCAAGCACGGTAAAATAGCTTTTCTGTTTCACTTTACGGACATGGGTGTTTCTGACCTCCAGCTTGGCTTTGCACTTCGGGCAAATACAAAATTCCTTTTGCTGTTCCATGTGCCAGCTATGCCCGCAATCCATGCAGGTAGTCCGTCCTTTGGGCAGTCGGTGTGCAAAATGGCTGACGCACTCACGGAACGCCCACGAAAGTTGCGCCTTGGTCAAAGGGCGGAGCTTGCCGCTTTGGGCAAGCACCGCTTTCTCGAATTTGTTGCGTGGTTTCATCGTTCAAAAGTCGAATAAGTTAGGTTCTGTATATTTGGTGTCCTGTGGTTTTGCCGTTGGTTTGCTCTTGCGTTGTTGCATCTTGCGCAGTTCCTCGGCTTGGTATTGGCTGATAGCCCTCTGCCTTGCCTCGGCTTTTTCTTCCTCGGTGAGTTCGATATGTCTGTTGACTATCACGCCGCAGTTGACTGGCTTGCCGATTTCGATGTCATCTTCATCAAAGTAGTGACAAGCGAGCGAATAGACCTCGTTGTCGGTCATGCCTGCACAGCCCTCATTGGCAAGTGCCTTGACTTGGTTGAGTATGAATGTCACGCAATCGTCCAAGTTCTTGTTCTCCTTGGCATAAGCCACGGCAAAGAGTTCGTCCGTCTTGGCTCTTTCGTCCAGATAGCTCTTGATGGCCTGTTTGAAATGTTCTGTTCCTTTCATGGTTGTCATTTTTTGGTAGGTTGGATAAAAAGAATGTCGCAGTCCACTACCTCTGTCGGCAAGCCGAAAGCAGGGCAATGTGAAAAATAGGGTTGCAGGTTGCACTCATCGTCCATGACGGGCGAAACTGTTTGTGCGCCCATGTCCTTGTACCAGCGGTCGATGGTTCGTATTTCTTCATCTGTCAGTCCGCTTGCATCTCCATTGACAAGATAGCACAGGCTCCATGTCGGTATCTTTTCGGTTGTCTTTTCCATTTCCATATCTATTTTATTCGTTGTTAATCCATTTCTATCTCATCGGGATATACCTCTATCTCCGCTCCGCTGCTCACTTGGACGATATAGCCCTTGTCGGTCTGTCCGACTATGGTTGCCGAGCGGTAGCCTCTCCACGGGGTCAGCAGCCAGCAATGCTTGCCGTACTCCTCAAAATCTTCTCTGTTGTCGTAATAGCACATATTTGTATATATTTTTGATGTTATACTTTCCCCTGTCATCGGTCCTTCTTGCCGTGACCGATTTGGGTTTTATCGATGCAGGGCACGGTTATCGGAAAAGCCTCATGCGGCGGTTTTTTTTGCCAATTACGCTCCGCAAGGAGGAAGAATTTGCAAGAAATCCACTTTAAGCCGCCGGCATCAGGCACGATGGCCGACCTTTGCATCAGTAAAACCCAACGGTGATGGCACGAGGGAGTGATAAGGAATAGCCGTTATAACAGTGGGTGCTGGTAGAACAGGTAGTAGTCTATCTTCAAAAAGGAGCAAGGCACCAAGTGCATTGAGCATGAAAAGCGGCCGGAGCCGCTTTTCCCGGAGATGGAAGGAGCTATGCCGCCTCCTTCTGTTTCTTGGCGCGAGTCTTGGGCTGGGGCTTTTCGGTCTTCTCCGGTTTCTCCACCGCCTCGTAGAACTTCTGGGCCACGAACTTGACGCTGTTCTGCTTGACACCGTTCCTGTCGGTCCACTCTTCGGGCTTCAGATAACCCTCGATGGTGAGCAGCGTACCCTTTTTCAGCAACTCGAACGATGCGCTGCCGCTCTTGCGCCAGGCTTCCACGTTGATGAAAGCGGAGACGCGGTTGGTAACATTGTCCTTGGTCTCCTTGCGGCCGATTGCCATCGGGAAACGGGCTACATCGTTGTTGGTGAACGAGTGGATTTCAGCGTCCTTTGATACGAAACCTGTGATGGTGAAAGAATTTTCTACTTGCTTCATGACTGTAAGTTTTAAGAAGTTGAACAATTAATTTTTACGGATGCAAGAAGATATTGCAGGCATAGGGCAGCACCAAGGATGACGCGCAAATACGCAACATTTTCGGGTAAGGCGTAAAATGTCGGAAGATTTTCGCGGCAAGCCATTGGTCAGAACGCCAGTGTCCCGTAACGCCATCGGCGTGCTGCATTATATCTTTGCATCATGGAAAAATATTGTGGCTTCAATAAACGCACGGCCATGCAAGAAGCAACAAGAAAATTCAATCACAGGCCGTGCAGAAGGATGCCAATAATCCGCCTGCCAAAAAAGAAAGCCCACCCCAATGGCAATGCAATGAGCCGGGGACTCATCAACGGTTACAGCCCCGCTTGCACGATGGATGCCGAAAGAGCAGAAGCGATACCGATATTAGTCTGAAAAAGTCTGCTCCAACAATGAAAAGGATATGCCCGAAGATAAAACTGACGGATAGGGAATGTGGACAGAACGGCAGTCAGTGTGCCGTTCCGATGCCGCCGGGAAGGAATCAAGGAAAGACTGCCCGTCAATCCAAACCCAAGATACGATGGAGGCAAGGCACATGGCAGCCTCCGGGAAAGAGGTACGGTCGCCTTTGGCGAAAGGCAAGCCGACAAAAGGGTAAGAACCGGCGTAAAAGTGTGGAAACTCATAAAATAAGGACGGATAAGCGCATAAAAATGGTAATTTTGCAAACCGAATGGTAATGCAACAATAAAACAGGAAATGGAAGATTCACATAAGACAGTCATCAATGAACCTGAAATAGAAAAGGAGGACGGGGTAAGGCTCATCCTTTATTCAGCCGACCTGAGCAGCGAACTGCCGTTGGACTTTGCCGACGGCGGAATCCGTGCAGGATTTCCTTCGCCGGCTCAAGACAGCCTGACTGAAAGCATAGATTTGAACCGCGAACTGGTACGACATCCCGCCACCACGTTCTATGCCCGTGCCGTAGGTGATTCGATGAAGGACTGCGGCATCGACGACGGCGACCTGCTGGTGATAGACAAAGCCATCGACCCGCAGGAGGGCGACATCGTGGTGGCCTACATTGATGGGGAGTTTACATTGAAACGGGTGAAATTCGACACCAAGGCCGATTGCCTGTGGCTGATGCCCGCCAACAAGGACTATCCGCCCATCAAGGTGACGGAGGAAAACAATTTCATCGTGTGGGGCGTACTGACTTACAACATCAAACGGCAATATCGGAGGAAATGAGCCATGTTCGCTCTGGTGGATTGCAACAATTTCTATTGTTCGTGCGAACGGGTGTTCAATCCGGGATTGCGCACACAGCCCGTGGTGGTGCTGTCGAACAATGACGGCTGCATCATTGCCCGCAGCAACGAGGCAAAGGCGTTGGGTATAGAAATGGGTACGCCGTTTTACCAGGCCAAAGAATTGCTGGAGCGCGAAAAGGTTGCCGTGTTCAGTTCCAATTACACACTTTATGGTGACATGAGCCGCAGGGTAATGATGCTGCTCTCGGAGTTCACGCCCGAATTGATGCAATACTCCATTGATGAAGCTTTCATCGACCTTACCGGCATGTGCAGTGGAGAAGCATTGCGTGAGTACGGTAAACGCATCGTGCGTACCATCGGCAAGGGCACAGGCATCCCGGTGACGCTTGGCATTGCTCCGACCAAGACCTTGGCCAAAGTGGCAAGCAGGTATGGAAAGAAATACAAAGGCTATGAGGGTGTTTGCCTGATTGACACCGAAAAAAAACGCATCAAGGCGTTGCAAGGTTTCGACATCGCCGATGTGTGGGGCATAGGCAGACGCTCGGCCAAGAAATTGGAGTATCATGGAGTCAAAACCGCATGGGATTTCACGCAGTGGAGCGAAAGCCGGGTAAGGCGTTTGCTTACCGTCACAGGTGTAAGGACATGGAAGGAACTCCGTGGCGAAAGTTGCATAGACATCAGCGAACTACCCGAAAAGCAAAGCATCTGTACCAGCCGCAGTTTTCCCGACAACGGCTTGTCGGAGTTGGTAGTGGTGGAAGAAGCGATGGCCAACTTTGCCGCTTCATGTGTTCGCAAGTTGCGTGGGCAAAAAAGCCGTTGCAACCAACTGACCGTATTCGCCTACACCAGCCGTTTCCGCAACGATGTGCCAAACCACACCATCAACCGCACCGTCACATTGCCCATTCCTACCAACGACCAGTTGGAGTTGGTAGCCGCAGCCGTCCAAGCACTCCGTTCCGAATGGCGTGAAGATGGCAAGTACCACTATAAGAAAGCCGGTGTCATTGTGTGGGACATCAGTTCCGACACTGCCGTGCAGACCGTCCTCTTCGATCCAATAGACCGTGCCAAACAAGCCCGCCTTTCAGCCGCCATTGATGCCATCAATAGACGGAACGGTTTCAATACCGTAAAAGTGGCAGTCCAAGGCACGGACAAACGCTGGCACCTGAAATGCGAACACAAGTCAGCCCAATATTCCACAAACCTCAGCGAAGTCATCAAGGTCAAAGTCTGAACAGTATTCTTTTGCCTTCCAAAAAAGAAAGGCTGGTGCAACTGGCAAAGTGGTTTACTCCATTCCTTGTACCATATATACAAGACTTCAATTAAACCTATTTTTTATTAGCCAAGTAAAGTTGCACCAGCCAAACAAAAATCCACTCCGAAGTAATGCCTTTCCAACAAGTTTAGCTCAGTCCTTGTACTATATATACAAGATTCCATTAAACTTAATTATCAGAACTGACGTTCCTATAGAATAAGTACAGAAGAGGTTTACTCCGAACCTTGTACTATATATACAAGAATACTCTAAACTTATTATTAAAACTCTGCTTTAGCAATTAAGATAGAGCAAAACATTCAAGCAAGCCCATCAACAAGCATCAGCAAAAATGGCTAAAACTTTTTCTTTTGGAAGGCAAAAAATCAAGTTGAATCCACTACATTTGCACGTCTGCAAGCTGATTTCCTTGCTCTTGGTAAGACAATATTTCCAATCAATATGTTACCTATTTGTTATTGATATTTTTGTTATTCTTATTATATATCTGATATTCAATCATATATATTCACAACTTTAGCTTACTGCCGCTTCTGACACACCCTCTTTTGTCATTCTCCGATTTACACCGGGAATCAGTTGTTTTCCGGACGGAGTTTGCGAACCGTTACGGCTGTCTGCCACATTTCGCTTTCACGCAATGCTTTCAGTTCTTCGTTCAGTTTCTCACGATAGTCGGGTTTGGAATTGCTGTCGATGGAAATCTGGGCTTCGTTACCGGACTTCACGCTCTGATACAGTTTCTGTACAACCGGCTTGATAGCATCGTGGAACGGACCCATCCAGTCGAGTGCACCGCGTTGGGCAGTAGTGGAACAGTTGGCATACATCCAGTCCATACCGTTCTTTGCAAACAACGGCATCAATGACTGGGTCAGCTCTTCAACCGTTTCGTTGAACGCTTCCGACGGAGTATGGCCGTTTTCACGCAACACCTCGTACTGAGCCAACAGCAATCCCTGGATAGCACCCATCAAAGAACCGCGTTCACCGGTCAGGTCGGAAGTTGCTTCACGGATGAAAGTAGTTTCAAACAGATAACCGGAACCGATGCCGATACCCAACGCAAGCGTTCTGTCCAAAGCCTTGCCCGTAGCATCCTGATAGATAGCGTAAGAAGAGTTCAAGCCACGGCCTTCGAGGAACATTGTACGCAGTGACGTACCCGAACCTTTGGGGGCAACCATAATAACATCAATATCCGTGGGAGGAACCACACCCGTACGGTCGCTCCAGGTAATAGCGAAACCGTGAGAGAAATAAAGAGCCTTTCCGGGAGTCAAGAACGGCTTGATAGTAGGCCATACGGACATTACAGCCGCATCCGACAACAGACACATAACGATAGTACCTTTTTGGCAAGCATCCTCGATGCTGAACAACGTCTCGCCCGGAACCCATCCGTCTGCAACCGCCTTCTCATAAGTCTTACCCTGACGCTGGCCTACGATAACGTTGAAGCCATTGTCGCGCAGGTTGCAAGCCTGACCGGGACCCTGTACACCGTAACCGATAACTGCGATTGTCTCATCCTTTAAAATCTCACGTGCTTTTTCCAAAGGAAACTCTTCGCGGGTCATTACATTTTCAATAACACCGCCAAAATTCAATTGTGCCATTTTTTGTTTTAATTTTTATTTGTGGCTTATGCCAACCGATTGGTTAATAAATTATTTCTCTACAAATATTACTTTAGAACGGCAAACCGCTTCGCCGCCATTCTTTCTTACTTCTATATCATACGTACCGTTTCCTACATAGTCCTTATAAAAGGTAAGCTCGTCACCGTAATAACTCTCCGCCACATAGGCCATTTCGAAACGGCGGATGCGGCTCTCCTTATACAACTCTATCGGAAACAAATCAAGAATATGCTCGATATAGCGAATGCTGTTCACATGTCCGTTAATATCAATATCGCTATATTTGGCATTCAGGGAAGAAGCCGGTTCCGTAGAAGTCACTTTTATACGCGAGGGCTTCTCGATGGGGCAAGGCTCGTCGCACACATAATCCACGATACTGCCGCCATGCAAAGCCAGCAGGTCGGCGGGTTTACGGGTATTGAGGCTAATCATCGCCCATACGGAACGGGCATACCCTATCTTTTTTCCGTCTTTGTCGATAATGGCAAAGTTACGGTCGGTGAAGAGACGGTACACGTTTTCCACCCACGTCCGGATAGAAAAATCCTCGTATTGATACGGCATTTCATCCAACTCGACAGCCAGGCGGGAAAGCACCCACGTATAATTGTCCTCATTCAAGGTAGCAATACCGAAACCGCGTTCCGTGGCATGAAACCCTGCACAGTTCAGCAGATGGTTGCCAAGCACACCCATTGTCAGGCGGCCGGTAAAGTCCACATGGAACGGTTCGGCTACAAACTTATAAGTTCCTATCTTGTTATTCTCACTCATAGTCCTTCTTGTTCTTTACTCCGGCGGTATTTTGCTTCACGGTCCGCCAGATATTCGTTTACGCGTTCAAAGCAGCTTGTCGTGATGGCCACGCGGCCGGAACGTACAAATTGGAGTACGCACTCCAAAGCACTCAGCTCTTCATAGAGGTTGGTTATCTCCTCGCTCATGCCGTTCTTTTCTACAATGGAGAACACGGAATTCACCTCCACGATACGCGCGTTGTATTTACGGATGATTTTGGACACCTCCGGTTTCTCTTCCAGTATGGGAGTCGTTATCTTATACAGCGCAATCTCATGCTGGTAGATTTCATCGTCCGTGAAATAGTGCGCCTGCAGCACATCTATCTTTTTGGTGATTTGCTTCGTCACCTTCTCGATAGTATCCTTATCCGTCCAAGCTGTAATGGTATATTTATGTACCCCCTTGATAGAGGATGCCGAAACGTTCAAACTCTCGATATTGATTTGCCGGCGGGTAAATACAGCCGTTACCTGATTCAGCAAACCTGCAAAGTTTTCCGAATGAACGATGATTGTATATAATGTCTTGTCCACGTTGGTTTAATTATAATTCATAATTCTCTAACATTCCAGCAACATCTGGTTCACCGAGCCGCCCGGCGGTGTCATCGGCATCACATTTCCTTCCTCCTCTACGCAAGCTTCCAGCAGGAACGGACCGTCTGTTGCAATCATCTCACCGATGGCTTTCGCCAATTCCTCGCGGGTAAATACCCGACGTGCCGGAATTTCGTAGGCGGAAGCAATCTTCATATAGTCGGGATTCATCATCGGAGTGAACGAATAGCGGCGGTTGAAGAACATGGCCTGCCATTGACGAACATTACCGAGGAAGTTATTGTTCAGCAAAATCATCTTGACGGGCGCTTTCTGTTCCATTACCGTACCCAGCTCCTGCAGGTTCATCTGCAAACCGCCGTCACCCATAAAGACGCAAACCGTGCGGTCGGGGCGACCGAAAGTAGCGCCGATAGCGGCAGGAAGACCGAAGCCCATTGTGCCCAAGCCGCCGGAAGTGACGATGCTGCGTTCCTTGCTATATTTAAAGTAACGGGCGGACATCATCTGGTTCTGACCTACATCCGTCACCAAAACAGCCTCATTGTCCGTAGCCTCGCTGACGGCACGCACCACTTCGCCCATGCTCAACTTATCTCCTGCCGGATGCAGTTCGGGACGGATAACCTTCTCCTCTTCCATCTGCTCGTAGGGCAGGAAGCTGTCCAGCCACTCTTTATGTCCGGCAGGTTTCAGCAATTCGGTTACTGCGGCAAGAGTCTCCTTACAGTTGCCCAATACGGCCACATCCGTCTTTACGTTCTTGTCTATCTCCGCCGGGTCGATGTCGAAATGGATTATTTTCGCCTGCGACGCATACGTAGCCAGCTTGCCCGTAACACGGTCGTCAAAACGCATACCCACTGCAATCAGCACATCGCATTTATTGGTATTGATATTCGGTCCCAGATTGCCGTGCATACCCAGCATGCCTTTGTTCAGAGGATGAGCCGTAGGCAATGCCGAAAGCCCCAGCAGCGTACATCCCGCAGGCATATCCGCCTTTTCGATGAAAGCACGCAATTCGTTCTGTGCATTGCCGAGTTCCACGCCCTGCCCCACCAATACCAACGGACGCTCCGCCGCATTTATCAGTTCGGCAGCTTGTTGTATGGCTTCCGGTTCCATTTCGGGCACAGGCAGATAACTGCGTACATAATCCACTTCGACAGGCGTGTATTCCGTCTTATCCACCTGGGCATTCTTGGCAAAATCCAGCACCACCGGACCGGGACGTCCGCTCCGTGCGATATAGAAAGCGCGTGCCACCGCCCATGCCACATCTTCCGCACGGCGAATCTGGTAACTCCACTTCGTGATAGGCTGCGTAATGCCTACCAAATCCACTTCCTGAAAGGCATCCGTTCCGAGAAATCCCGTAGCCACCTGTCCGGCAATGACAACAACCGGTGTGCTGTCTATCATGGCATCTGCAATACCTGTAATGGTATTCGTAGCGCCCGGACCGCTGGTAACCAGACATACGCCGACCTCGCCCGACACACGTGCAAAGCCTTGTGCGGCATGAGTAGCCCCCTGTTCGTGGCGAACCAGGATGTGATTCAAATTCTTCCGGTGATCGTACAAGGCATCGAATACCGGCATGATGCTGCCACCCGGATAACCGAAAATGGTCTTTACTCCCTGATGCTCCAGAGAGCGCATCAATGCTTCTGCGCCTGTTATTAAGTTTTCCATATCTATTTATTATTGTTTTTCGGGTACGGAATCCCAATTATTCTATCAGTCTCACAGCCCCTTTATCAGCCGAGCTTACCATACTTGCATACGCTCTCAATGCTTTCGACACCTGGCGGTCGCGGGTTACCGGCGTCATGGGACGGGCAGCCAGCTCCTCATCCGTCAGTTTCACATTGATAGAGCGGTTCGGTATATCTATTTCGATGATGTCACCGTCCTGAATCTTACCGATATTGCCTCCGGCAGCAGCTTCGGGAGAGATATGTCCGATGCTCAGTCCGGAAGTGCCGCCACTGAAGCGTCCGTCGGTAATCAGCGCACACTCCTTGCCCAAATGGCGGGATTTGATGTACGAAGTGGGATAAAGCATTTCCTGCATGCCCGGACCGCCTTTCGGACCCTCGTGGGTAATGACAACGACATCGCCGCTGACAACCTTTCCACCCAGAATACCGTCGCACGCTGCTTCCTGCGAATCGAATACTTTGGCAGGACCGGTAAACTTCCAGATGCTTTCATCCACTCCCGCCGTTTTTACCACGCAACCGTCCTGCGCTATATTTCCTTTCAGTACAGCCAGTCCGCCGTCCTTGCTGTAAGCATGCTGCAGGTCGCGGATACAACCTTCGGCACGGTCGGTGTCCAATTCCTTATAATAAGTATCCTGCGAACCGAGTGCCAGATTAAACTTTCCGGCAGCGGCACTGGAATATTTCCTGACCGCCTCCTCACAGACGTTCGGGCCGGTGATGCAATACCTGTCTATCTCCTCGGCCAGCGTCATTCCGTCTACGCGGCGTACGGCCGTGTCCACCAATCCGCCTTTGGCAAGTTCGCCCATAATGGCAACGATGCCGCCGGCACGGTTTACATCCTGTACATGATATTTTTGGGTATTGGGAGCAACTTTACACAGGCAGGGCGTTTTGCGCGACAGCATATCTATGTCGTCCATCGTGAAGTCCGCTCCGGCTTCATGGGCCACCGCCAGCAGGTGAAGCACCGTATTGGTAGAACCGCCCATTGCAATATCCAGCGTCATCGCATTCAGGAACGCCTCGCGGGTGGCAATGCTGCGGGGGAGCACACTTTCGTCTCCTTCCTCATAATACTTATAAGCGTTTTCAACAATCAGCCTGGCAGCGTCCTTAAACAGTTGCTTGCGGTTTGCGTGGGTAGCCACAATCGTACCGTTACCCGGAAGAGCCAGTCCGATAGCTTCGTTCAGACAGTTCATGGAATTGGCGGTAAACATACCCGAACAGCATCCGCAGGTGGGACAGGCATGCTGTTCAATCTTGGCAACTTCCGCATCGCTCACGCTGTCGTCGGCCGACTTAATCATCGCATCAATCAAGTCGAGATGCTGTCCGTTCCACTCCCCGGCTTCCATAGGACCGCCGGAAACGAACACCGTAGGGATGTTCAGCCTCATCGCAGCCATAAGCATACCCGGAGTAATCTTGTCGCAGTTGCTGATGCACACCATGGCATCCGCCTTATGCGCATTCACCATATACTCCACGCTGTCGGCTATGATGTCGCGCGAGGGCAACGAATACAACATACCGTCATGCCCCATTGCAATGCCGTCGTCAATGGCAATCGTATTGAATTCGGCAGCAAAGCAGCCTTGCTTTTCTATCTCTTCCTTTACAAACTGACCTATCTCGTGCAGATGCACATGTCCCGGCACAAACTGGGTAAAAGAGTTGACTATCGCGATTATGGGCTTTCCCATCTGTTCTTTCTTCATGCCGTTGGCCGTCCACAACGCGCGGGCACCTGCCATACGGCGGCCTTGTGTGCTGAACGAACTGCGTAACTGATGTTTCATCTTATTTGTCTCCTTTTATGAAAAAAGCCTTTCTCACCGTAATGAGAAAGGCTTACTATAAATATCTTTACCGTACAAATACATACACAACCTTTCTCACGCTCTTGATGCCACCACCACGACGCGAATAATATGCAGGACTGCCAGGTTTATGGATGTATGCAGGTTCATAACTAAATTATCTTTATTATTCTCTTATCCGTTATTTATGCTGCAAAGGTAAATGCTTTTTTATAATCTCCAAACAAATTGAAGAAAAAAAAGATATAAACATGAATAATCGTAAGGAAACCACGCTTTAAAATCTTATTTTATCACTTGACGGTTATCCATAAAACGATTCGGATACTTTGCAGAAGTAATGCCAAACACTTACAAAGCACTTAATAATCTGAAAATTACCGGGACGCTTCCTCTCCCGAAGCAAAATATTCGTATCTTTGCGCATTGTCAAAACAGACAATGCAGTATTTACTAATAAGAAATAACAAATTAATGGAAACAGTAGAAAACAAGTACATCACCTTAGCATATAAGTTGTACACAATCGAAAACGGAGAAAAAGAGTTCACAGAAGAAGCTCCCGCAGAGCACCCGTTCCAATTCATATCGGGACTGGGCCTCACATTGGAATCTTTCGAAAACCAGGTGAAAGACCTGAACAAAGGCGATAAATTCGACTTTACAATCAAAGCCGAAGAGGCTTACGGCGAGTATGACGAGGAGCATGTCATCGACCTCCCCAAAAACATCTTCGAGATAGAAGGCAAGTTCGACAGCGAACGCGTAGTAGAAGGCGCCGTAATCCCCTTGATGACCTCGGAAGGCCAACGTATCAACGGAAGCGTAGTCGAAGTAAAGGACGATGTAGTAGTAATGGACATGAATCACCCCCTGGCAGGCTGCGACCTGAACTTCGTAGGTGAAATCACCGAAAACCGTCCTGCCACCAACGACGAACTGTCGGAAATGGCACGCATGATGAGCGGCGGCGGATGCAGCGGCGGATGCGGTGGCGGATGCAACTGCGGAGACTGTAGCAGCGAATGCTGTAGTTAGTGATTAATGATTAAGGGTTAGCGATTAGTGGTTAGTGATTAAGAGGTGGTGATTTGGTTTATCAATGGCACATATTCATAATGCTGCGATTAATCGCTAACCATTAATCACTAATCACTAATCACTAACCCCTAATCACTTACTTGTCATTATTTCCAGGACAACTTTGTCGGTTTCATTCATTCCTTTGGAGCCTATCTTCGTGAGGTTTCGGATACTTTGGTCTACATCTTCATCAATAATTCCTTCAACGGAAGTGACGCAACGGTTTTCCATTGCCATGATGGCGGAGAGGACGGCGGTAGAGACGCCGGTAGTTACTTTCAAGGCGCAACTGGGTTTGGCGCCGTCGCAAATCATTCCTGTAAGGTTGGCAATCATGTTCTGAACGGCAAAGGATACTTGTTCGTAAGTACCGCCCATGAGCCAGGTAATGCCGCAACTGGAGCCGGTGGCGGCTACTACGCAACCGCATAGGGCAGACAGGCGTCCCAGACTTTGCTTGATATAAATCACGGTCAGATGGCTGAGCATGAGGGCACGGATCAACTCTTCTTCCGATTTGCCGTTCTCCTCGGCATAGACCAGCACGGGCAATGTAGCGGAAATACCCTGGTTTCCACTGCCCGAATTACTCATTACCGGTATCATAGCACCTGCCATACGGGCATCGCATGCACCGGACGTGTAAGAAAGGATATGGGAGAATACGCTGTCACCCAAAATCTTGTGTTCATAATTGCCACGTAACATTCTGCCCAGTCCATGACCGTAGTTCCCGTCGAAAGAACGTTCGGCGGCGGCCTTATTCAAACGGGCGGTTTCAAGGATAAAACGAATTTCGTCCAGCGGGGCATTCATGGCAAAGTCATATACCTTCCGCAAAGGTCAGGCCTGCGACTTGTGCCTCCTCTTCTCCGCAACCCGCACTTTGCTTGTTTAAAAGGACATCGCCGTTACGGGCTATATATATAAAGGTGGTATGGCCGCCGGCTATAATGGCAGTGGCTTTATTCCCGCCGGATTTGCAGCACACCTCGATATAAAGCTTTTCCGTGATATTCTTCTTCAGCGATATATCGATGCGTTTTTCGCCGATAAAGCGTTTTCCCTCTTCTACGGCGGCAGGATTGCAGTCTTTCAGCACTTCCAACTGATACTCCGACTTGCCTATCAGTGCTCCCAGGGCTATAGCTATGGGCAGTCCAATCATACCTGTGCCGGGAATGCCCACTCCCATTGCGTTCTTCAGGATATTGGCACTCAACAAGACATCTATTTTCTCCGGCTTTGCCCCCAAGGTTTCGGTTGCTTTCGCCACACATAAGGCAACAGCAATGGGTTCCGTACAGCCAATGGCAGGAACTACTTCGCGCTGTACCAAAGCAATTATTTGTTTTCTTTCGGCTTCAGTCATACCATAGATATATTTTTATTCAATCTTTATACAAAGATATACGGAATAACAAATAAATACCAGAGTTTACCGCACTTTTTTCTTCTTGTATCTGTTATTACAAAATAATAGCGTATTTTTGCAAACTGCTAAACTGTATTTATTTATCAACATTCAAAAAAGAAGGATATGAATTTTAAGAAGTGGACTACTGCTCTCATGCTTGCCTTAGCCGTTTCGTCCTGCATACAAGACGAAGCGCTCAACTCCGAAGCAGCCATTGACGCCTGTACAGGCGCGGATGTACAATTGGCTCACATCAACAGTGACTCTAAAGAAATAAACATATATGTACATAAAGGGGCAAACCTTGCCAAACAGCAACTGCTGTTTACGCTGCCCGACGGTGCCACCATCAAGGCAGACGAACATTCACCGAATGACATCCTTAACAATTACGATTTCAGCAACGAGTCTCACTCCCGCACCTTTACCGTCACTTCCGAAGACGGCGAATGGACCGCTACCTATACCGTAAAAGTAGTACCTGCCGAAATGCCGGAAACATTCCATTTCGAAGACCTGCTTCCCTCTGCCGGTACCGAATACGACATTTTCTACGAGTTCGAACCCGGAACTTCAACCAGTGTTTCGCGCGTAGCGCAATGGTCCAGCGGCAACCCCGGCTACAAACTTACCGGCATGACAGACAACCGCACCGGCTATCCTACGCAGCAGGTTACTGACGGCTACCGCGGCAACGGACTGAAACTGACCACTTGCGACACCGGAAGTTTCGGAGCCATGGTGCAAATGTATATTGCCGCCGGAAACCTGTTTATCGGTTCCTTCGACCTGGCAAACGCACTGAAAGATCCTCTGCGTGCCACCAAGTTCGGCATACAGTATTACAAACGCCCCATAGCGTTGAAGGGTTACTTCAAATTCAAGGCAGGAGAAGTTTATACCGATGAAGGCGAAGTACAGAAAGACATGAAAGACCGTTTCGACATTTACGCCATACTGTACGAAGCAAACGAGAACTCCTTTATGCTGGACGGCAGCAACAGTCTGACTTCCGAAAACATCGTAGCCAAAGCCCAAATCAGTGAAGAGGCTGCTGTAGAAACCGATGAATGGACAGCATTCGAGTTACCTTTCGAACCTATGAACGGTAAAGAGATAAACAAGTCGAAACTGCAGAACGGCAAGTACAAATTAAGCATCGTCCTCTCCTCCAGCGTGAAAGGCGCGTACTTTAAAGGGGCAGTCGGCAGCACATTATACGTAGACGAATTAGAACTTATAAGCGAAGAAATCTGATTATAGAATATGAAAAAGCATCATTTTATTTGCACGATAGCCGTACTGCTGGCAATGGTAGCCAACGTACAGGCACAAGAAGAGAGAAACAAAAGTCTTATCAACTCCTATCTGCACGGTTGGGAATACAACATTAAAGCCGGATTCAATATCGGCGGTACATCTCCCATTCCCCTGCCCAAGGAGATACGCAAGATAGACAGCTACGCACCGGGCATCGCCATTGCCATCGAAGGTAATGCCACCAAGTGGTTCGACGAAAAGAAGTGGGGACTTACCCTGGGACTGCGGTTGGAGAACAAGAACATGACTACCGAAGCCACCGTAAAGAACTACGGTATGAAAATCATCAATACCAACGGCGGAGAGCTGGCAGGTCTTTGGACGGGTGGAGTCAAAACCAAAGTGAAGAACTCCTACCTCACCATTCCCATCCTTGCCGACTACCGCATCAGCAAGCGCTGGATAGTATCGGCAGGTCCGTACTTCTCCTATCTGCTGGAAGGCAACTTCTCCGGACATGTTTACGAGGGTCACTTGCGCACACCCGACCAGACCGGTTCCAAAGTAGAGTTTACCGATGAAAGCATCGCAACTTACGATTTCTCCAACGAGCTGCGTAAGTTCCAGTGGGGTATCCAATTCGGGGGCGAATGGAAAGCGTTCAAGCATCTCACCGTGCATGCCGATGTAACGTGGGGATTAAACAATATCTTCCAGAAAGACTTCGATACGATAACGTTTAATATGTATCCTATCTATCTGAACTTAGGATTTGGGTATGCATTCTAAACAAGATTTTTTCGTTTTTTGTCGTCACTCGTCACTTTTCGTCTTAATACACTAAGAACAAGAGTATTAACGGGTAACAATAAGTTATATTAACGGTGATGACCAATATTGGTCGTCACCGTTTTTTCTATAGCACCTTAAATCAAACAGAGCTATCATTCTGTTATTCAGCATAAAGCGAAGAGATTATTCTTTTCATATAAAAAATGTGAAAATCTTCGTTTTCTCCCTAATATCCTACATTTCGTACGAATTATTCCACTTAACATCAGCACTTGGTGCTTAATGTATCGAAAAGCGGTACTTATATTATATTGATAACACACTTTTTAAAGCTGTCATAAAGATATTCTTTTCCTATATTTCATAGTATTTCGCAGCCGCTAAAGTAGACCTTTACAGTTCTAAAGTAGGCCTTTACAACTCTCAAGTAGGCCTTCACTCAGTCAACATCGCTTAGAACGACACAAGTTTTAATCTCAGTCCAAAAAGGATGTTGTTTCTATACTACATATATAAAAAAGAACGGATATCTATTCTTCAATAAATAGATAATCCGTTCTTATATAATAGGTTACTTCTAATATAGTTATTATTGTCTTGAAAAACAACTATACTACATAAATTAAGTTATTCTCCTATAACTTCAAGTTCGTCAACGATTAAAGTACTATTAGCCGCACCATTGAAATTAGCACCATCCTTACTTGAAGAACATACGATTGCTAACTTATATGTTTTTGTAGCATCATAAGCTGCACCTTCTTTCCATTTAAATTCAAGATTGAAAGGAGTCCAATCATCCTTAGCTGTTCCATCTTCCAACCGAGCTCTTGCTACAATTCTTTCATCGTCACTATCAATATTAGTACCATCTAAAGTTTCATCCTCTGATGTTATTGTATAAAGAACTGCTTGAATAGCACACTCGTCTATAGCATCTGTCTCTATAAATTCATACTGTGGGAAGCTTGATTTTTTATGTGTTTCAATAAAAGGATGTCCTGGGGTAAATTTATAAACCCCTTTAAAGAATAAAGGTTTTTTAGGATACAAGACTCCAAATTTTGTATATTCAATTGTAGTACTTCCTTCACCAAACGCAAATCTACCAGTGAATAAAGAACCAGAGGTTATACCAGCACCCATTATAGCTGCAGCAGTCTTTCTTGTATCAAGCGTCACCAATTTGGCCGCACTACCGGAGACTCCTTGAACATCTTCTAAAGCCGGCCATTCTGTTAGTTGATTAAAGGAATGAAGCATGGCAGCACCTGGGTTGGAAGTCGCAAGTACATTATTTTTCGACTTTGGAGCTGGATAAGCTCCAAAGTCAGATTGAAGTTCTTCCCATTCATCAAAAGTAAACTTCATCACAGCATTTTTAGTCGGAGATTTCACCACATACTCCACTACCTTACCGTCTTCCGCTGTCACAGCAATAGTCACATCTGATGAAAGATTCATAGCCTTACCACTTTCTACTGAAGAAGTAGCCTTATCAGAAATAGTAAAAGTAGGAACCAAGTTTTTCAAAGCATCTGCATTCTTTTCAACTTCTTCCTCATCTACTCTGAATGTAATCGTATTATCCTCATTAATAACTGGTTGTTCAATTACAATCGCATTCGCCTCATTGGACATATCGAAAGAAAAAGCCGTAATCTTTGCCTCGCTACTTTCAGAACCTGTCAGGCGAGTACCCTCGTATACAACTTTTACACTCTGCTTCAAGCCGCCTACAGTAGCATCAATATCCATATCTACCTTTACAGCACTATTTGCAATAGTACCTTTGGCATTGATTGTACAAGACAAGGCATCAACCTTTAAATCTTGAGTACCGGTAAATGTATATACATTACCATTTTGAGATAATACACAATTCTTTAACTCTACATCACCGATAGTAATTCCCATAAAGCTAAAATTGGCCAAAGAGAGATTTATAGCAGAAGGACCGGCCTTTTCAATCTTTATTTTTTGAGGTTCTGAAGGCATTGTAGTTCCCTCTACTGTTACAGTCAATGTACCTTTATAGTTACCGGCCATCTCACTTTCAATGACCTTAGAATAATCCGGCGCCTCATCGTCATCGCTACAAGCGGTAAATAAACTCATTGAACAAATCAATGCGAATAAATAAAACAAATTTTTCTTCATACAAATACTTGTTTAGTTAATAAAATCCCTACATAGTTAAGGGTTAGTTAATATTCTCTTTTATATCGAGGGTGCAAAATAACAGTTTTTAAAGCCTTTAAACAAGGTCTTTAATAAAAAATAGATGTCCTTTTTTTCATATAGGAAGAATTATAAGCATTCTTTACATTATTAAATACTCTTACATGTTTCCGCAAAAAGATACGGTTTCAAACAGTATTTTTATTCTCTAAAAGTCGGGAAATAAAAGATTTATTGTCATTTTTGAAACGTTTTACAAAAAAAATTGTTACCTTTATAAAGTCAAAGCCTTTTATAACAAGGCAAACTGGCACATTAACCTCATTATAAACCCTTAAAGCAATTGATATGTTCAACTCATTCGGCAATATTCTCCGCCTTACCAGTTTCGGAGAATCACACGGTAAAGGCATAGGCGGCGTAATAGACGGATTCCCCGCAGGAATCACCATCGATATGGACTTCGTACAATCGGAGCTCGACCGCCGGCGACCGGGGCAATCACGCATCACTACCTCACGCAAAGAATCCGACAAGGTGGAATTCCTTTCCGGCATCTTCGAGGGCAAGTCCACCGGATGCCCCATCGGATTCATCGTGTGGAACGAGAACCAACACTCCAACGACTATAACAACCTGAAAGAAGTATACCGCCCCTCGCACGCCGACTATACATATAATGTAAAATACGGAATACGCGACCACCGTGGCGGCGGACGCTCATCGGCACGCGAAACCATTTCGCGCGTAGTGGCAGGCGCATTGGCAAAACTTGCCTTGAAACAGCTTGGCATCCGCATCACCGCATACACCTCGCAGGTAGGCCCCATCAAACTGGAAGAAAACTATACCGCCTACGACCTCGACCTGATTGATACCAACCCGGTGCGTTGCCCCGACCCGGAGAAAGCCAAAGAAATGGAAGAGCTTATCTTCAAGATAAAGGGCGAAGGCGATACCATCGGTGGCGTGGTGACCTGCGTTATCAAAGGATGCCCCATCGGACTGGGACAACCCGTTTACGGCAAACTCCAATCCGCCCTTGCCGCCGGCATGCTCAGTATCAACGCCGCAAAAGCGTTTGAATACGGCGAAGGCTTCAAAGGACTGAAGATGAAAGGCTCCGAACAGAACGACGTGTTCTATAACAACAACGGACGCATCGAAACGCATACCAACCACTCCGGCGGCATTCAGGGCGGCATCAGCAACGGACAGGACATCTATTTCCGCGTAGCCTTCAAGCCCGTGGCAACCGTACTCATGGAGCAGCACACCGTAAACATGGACGGCGTGGACACCACCCTCAAAGCCCGCGGACGTCACGACCCCTGCGTACTGCCCCGAGCCGTGCCCATCGTAGAAGCCATGGCAGCCATGACCCTGCTCGATTTCTACTTGATTGACCGTACTACACAATTATAACAAACGGGTGATAAAGTGATAGGATATCACCTCATCATTTCACATTATTATTATGGAAATAAAGAAATATATCGCAGAGAACGAATCCGGAATGCTGGAAGAGCTGTTCAGCCTTATCCGTATCCCCAGTATCAGTGCCAAACCCGAACACCACGACGACATGCTGGCGTGTGCCGAACGCTGGGCGCAACTGCTGCTCGCCGCCGGTGCAGACGAAGCATTGGTAATGCCTTCGGCTGGCAATCCCATCGTATTCGGACAGAAGATTGTAGACCCGAAAGCCAAAACCGTATTGATATACGCACACTACGACGTAATGCCCGCCGAACCGCTGGAACTCTGGAAAAGCAATCCCTTCGAGCCCGAAGTACGCGACGGCCACATCTGGGCGCGCGGTGCGGACGATGACAAAGGACAGTCCTTCATCCAGGTAAAGGCTTTTGAATATCTGGTAAAGAACAACCTGCTGACTCATAACGTCAAGTTCATCTTCGAAGGAGAGGAAGAGATTGGCTCGCCCAGCCTCGAAGGCTTCTGCCGGGAACACAAAGAACTGCTGAAAGCCGACGTAATCCTCGTGTCCGACACCAGCATGCTGGGTGCAGACCTTCCCTCGCTGACTACCGGCCTGCGCGGACTTGCCTACTGGGAGATAGAAGTGACCGGTCCGAACCGCGACCTGCACTCCGGACATTTCGGCGGTGCGGTGGCCAACCCCATCAATGTGCTTTGCGGAATGATAAGCAAGGTGACGGATGCCGACGGACGCATCACCGTTCCCGGCTTCTACAATGATGTGGAAGAAGTGCCGCAGGCGGAACGTGAAATGATAGCGCACATCCCGTTCGACGAGGAGAAATACAAAAAGGCTATCGGCGTAAACGCCCTTTTCGGCGAAAAAGGATACAGCACGCTGGAGCGCAACAGTTGCCGTCCGTCTTTCGATGTATGCGGCATCTGGGGCGGCTATACGGGCGAAGGTTCCAAAACCGTACTGCCCTCCAAGGCATACGCCAAAGTATCCTGCCGACTGGTTCCGCATCAGGATCATCACAAGATTTCGCAACTGTTTGCCGATTACATCATGGCTATCGCCCCCGATACCGTACAGGTAAAAGTCACCCCCATGCACGGCGGACAGGGATATGTATGCCCCATCACGCTCCCGGCATACCAGGCTGCGGAGAAAGGCTTCGCCAAAGCTTTCGGCAAAAAGCCGTTGGCAGTACGTCGCGGCGGCAGTATTCCCATTATCTCCACATTCGAGCAGGTATTAGGCATCAAAACCATACTGATGGGATTCGGTCTGGAGTCCAACGCCATCCATTCTCCCAACGAGAACATTCCGTTGGATATACTGCGCAAAGGAATCGAGGCGGTTGTTGAATTCCATCTGAACTACTGATATACCTGAAAAGATTTCAGAGCAGCATCCGGAAAATACGGAAAGGATTATAACCGGATATAACTTTACTCGAACGGCTTGCGGAATGTACAACCGCTTTTCCATTCGGAACAACCGTAAGCCGTTTTTCCTTTAATAACCGTTCCTTTTCCGCAAAGCGGGCAAGGCTGGCCTACCAGCGCATCGGCAGGTTGCTTCTCAGCGGCTGCCTGCTCCGTTTTCCTTCGTTGCAGACTTCCGCGGCGCTCTTTTCTTCGGTTCTTTCGGTTTATCGGATGCGGCAGCGGCTTTTTCCCCCTTACCCTTTTCCGGCACGGGAGCCTGTATTGTGATATGGCGGTTGCTGTTATCGGAAAGTACACTCATCACAATCTCCGATACCATCTGCTTCAACTCCTCCAAAAACTGTCCGGCATTGTAGGTACGCTTCTCTATTTCACGCAACTTCTTTTCCCATATACCCGTCAGTTCGGCAGATTTCAACAACTCTTCGTGGATAATCTGAATCAGTTCCACACCCGTAGGGGTAGCTATCAGGTTCTTTTTCTCCTTACGGATATAGTTGCGCTTGAAGAGCGTCTCAATAATGGCGGCACGCGTGGAAGGACGGCCGATGCCGTTCTCTTTCAAGGCATCACGCAGTTCGTCGTTGTCCACCAGCTTACCGGCAGTTTCCATGGCGCGCAGCAAGGTAGCTTCGGTGTACGGACGCGGCGGTTGCGTCCACTTCTCGTACAGGTCGGGCAGGTGCGGGCCGCTCTCTCCCACCACAAAGGCGGGGAGCACGTTCTCTTCTTCTCCGCCCTTCTCCTCTTTTCCTCCTGCGACTGTGCCGAGGGCGTGCCGAATACCACACGCCAACCGGGTTCCAGTATCTGCTTGCCCGAAACCTTAAACTCTATCTGCTCCACCTCGCCTATTACGGTGGTTGTAGCGAACAGACAGTCCGGATAGAACACGGCAATGAAACGGCGTGCAATCAGGTCGAATACGCGGCGCTCCATATCCGTCAGGTTCTGGGGCGGCTGGCCGGTAGGAATGATGGCATGGTGGTCCGTCACTTTCGAGTTGTCGAACACCTTCTTCGACTTCGGCAGAGTAGCCCCGTCCAACGGAGCAGTCAACGCCTGATAATCGCGCAAGCCTTTCAATATGCCGGGGCACTTGGGATAGATGTCGTCACTCAGGAAAGTGGTATCTACACGCGGATAGGTCGTTACTTTCTTTTCGTAAAGCGACTGGATGGTTTTCAGCGTCTCATCGGCGGAGAAAGCGAATTTCCGGTTGCACTCCACCTGCAGGGAAGTCAGGTCGAACAGACGGGGCGGAGCCTCTTTCCCGTTCTTACGGGTGACGTTCGTTATGGTAAAAGGAGAATTCTTTATCTGTTCCAGCAAAGCCTCACCCCGTTCCCGGTCTGTGATAGGTTCTATTCCCCGGTTATCTTCGGGTTTGGCAGCTTTGGCGGCTGCCCCTTCTTTCTGTTTTTCCGCTTCCAGCACCAGTTCCTCATCGCTCTTGCGGAGAATGGCGGAGAAGGTGGTGTCGCGATACACCGTCTTCAGTTCCCAGTATTGCTTGGGAACGAAGTTCTGTATTTCGAGCTGTCGGTTTACGATGAGCGCGAGCGTAGGCGTCTGCACACGTCCGATGGAAAGTACCTGCCGGTTCTGCCCGTACTTCATGGTGTACAGGCGGGTGGCGTTCATGCCCAGCAGCCAGTCGCCGATGGCACGCGAAAGCCCCGCCTCGTACAATGGCTGGAAATCGGACGCATCCCTCAGTTTGGCAAACCCTTCGCGGATGGCTTCTTCCGTCAGCGAGGAAATCCACAGACGCTTCACCGGACAACGCGCACCGGCTTTCTGCATCACCCAACGCTGAATCAGCTCTCCCTCCTGTCCGGCATCACCGCAGTTTATAATCATGTCGGCATGCTGCATGAGGTTCTCGATTACGTGGAACTGGCGTTCGTAGGTAGGGTTGCTGATAAGCTTGATGCCGAAACGGGGCGGAACCATAGGCAGGCTGCCCAAGCTCCACGACTTCCAGTTGGGTGTGTATTCGTGCGGTTCCTTAAGGGTACAGAGATGCCCGAACGTCCAGGTCACCTGGTATCCGTTTCCCTCGATGTACCCGTCTTTCTTATCTTTCGCTCCGAGTACATCGGCTATGTCACGCGCCACGGAAGGCTTTTCGGCAATACAAACTATCATTCGCTTTTCTTTTTTTAGGCAATGCAAAGATAATGCAAAAATTCGATTAAGCGAGCCGGGGAAGGAAGTTGTTCTTGTTTCAGACACAGAGATGCAGAGACACAGAGTCTTAAAAACGGCTCTTTTCATGTAAGGCTGTTCCTCTCCCTGTCCCCTCTCCTGCTCTGTTTTTCCGCATCTCCGCGTTCACATCCCTCCCTGCGTTTCAGTGCCTCCGTATCCCTCTTTTAGCACAAAATTAAAACAGAACTATACAAAATTAGCAATCAAATAAACATTCCGTACCATAAAAAAAACATTAGAGTCCGCAGATACATGGAAAAAGGCGTAATTTAGCAATCGAGGAACAGTCTCCGAAAAAACAATTATAAAACTAATAATATGGTAAAACAAATCTCAGTGAAGCACATAGCCTGCCTATCCCTGCTCAGTACATCAATGGCACACGCTGCCGAACGTCCCAACATCATCTACATCTTTACCGACCAGCATACGGCAAACGCCATGAGCTGCGCCGGAAACCCGGACTTGCACACGCCCAATCTGGACAGACTGGCTGCCGCCGGTATCATGTTCCAGAATGCTTACTGTACCGCACCGCTCAGCGGCCCTTCACGCGGCGCCATGTTCACGGGATGCTACCCAGGCACAACAGGACTGTTGGTCAACGGTGCTCCGCTACAAGAATCACTCCAGACACGGACTCTGGGCACACTGGTAAAAAATGCTGGATACGAATGCGCCTACGGCGGCAAATGGCATGTGCCCGAACTCGATATTCCGGATAAAGTGCGAGGATTCGACCAAATTTACAAACACAGCGATGACGGACTGGCAGAAGCCTGTGTGGAATTCCTTTCGCGCAAACACGACAAGCCTTTCTTCCTGGTAGCTTCTTATGACAATCCGCATAATATCTGCGAATATGCACGCAGCCAGAATCTTCCCTACGGCAACCTGGACATACCCGAAATACGCAATTGTCCGGGACTTCCCCCTAACTTTGCCAAGAACCCATACGATGCCGATGTCATCGAGAAAGAAAGGGAAAACAATTTCAACGTCTACCCCACCGCCACTTTCACCCCCGAAGACTGGCGTATGTACCGCTACACATACTACCGCCTCGTAGAGAAAGTAGACCGTGAAATCGGCAAGATTGTAGACGCCATCGACAAGAATAACTTGTGGGAGAATACCGTCGTTATCTTCTCCAGCGACCACGGAGACGGAATAGGCGCCCACCACTGGAACCAGAAATCGGCCCTGTACGAAGAAGTGGTAAACATCCCGTTCATCGTAACCCTGCCCGGCAAGAAACATGCCGGCACGAAGCTGCCGCAGCTCATCAGTAACGGTGTGGACTTCTTCGCTACCGTTTGCGACTGGGCAGGCGCCAAACTGCCGGAAGACGCTGACGGAAAGTCGTTCCGCAAAATAGCCGAAGAAGGCAATCCGCAAGCTCCCCACCAGGAGTATGTCATTACCGAAACACAATTCGACGGCAGCAAGACACGGGGCTGGATGGTACGCACCGAACGCTACAAATATGTATTGTACGACAAAGGAAGACACCGCGAACAACTGTTCGACATGCAGAACGACCGGGGCGAGACAAGAAACCTGATGATGGAGAACGCCTATACGAAAGTGGCGCAGGAACATCGTGATATTCTTGAGAAATTCATGAATAGCCATAAAATCAGACCGACGCGTCCCAAATTGCACGACGTACCGGGAAAGGTGCTCACAAAAGCAACCAAACATTAATCCGCCGTCAGACCAGGAATCAATAAACTTATATAACGCTGTATATGAACAAAATAGTATCCACCATCATTTTCTTCAGTCTTGCAGCCACTGCACAGGCGCAAACGGCCGGAGAAGCCACCATCAGGCTCACCGGCACAACGCTGATGCACGAAATGCGTGCAACTCCCTCACCGCTGGACGGCGCTGAAATCAGCGACCGTGCCGTGTCCTTCCAATGGCCGCTGCCGGCAGGCCTCAACATCCTGCGAAGCGGACTGGACGGTGCGGAAAAGAACACCCCTAAAAAAGAAACAGACAAAAGCAAGCTACGCTACTTCCTGCGCTACTCGCAAACTCCGGCATTCAAGCCGGAAACGACCGTACAAGCCGAGACACGCTGGCCGTTCTTCAACCCCAAACAGGATTTGGCTCCGGGCACATGGTACTGGCAATACGGCTATGTTACGGACGGAAAGACCGAATGGAGCGATACGCTGCAATTTACGGTAAAGAACAATCCCCGGAAGTTCTGCCCGCCCGCACTGGATGCCGTACTTAAGAACCTGCCTGCCCACCACCCCCGCGTATGGCTCGACAGAGACGAATGGGACGGTTTCATAAAGCGCAGTGAGGGCAAAACCGAACGTAAGACTTACCTCAAACGTGCCGACAAAGTACTCGCCACCCCGATGAAGTCGGTAAACGACATTAACTCGGACCTGGCAAAAGGGCTGACCAACGAAATGCAGAAAAATGCCATGCTCACCCGCGAAAGCCGCCGCATCATCGACAGCGAAGAAGCGAATACCGACGTACTTATCCGCGCCTACCTGCTCACCAAAGACCGCCGCTATGCCGACGAAGCCGTGAAGCGCGTCAAGGAGATGGCGACCTGGGGAGACAACAAAAACGTGGTGGGCGACTTCAACGAAGCCACCCTGCTCTCGCTCTGCTCCATGGCATACGACGCACTGTACGATGTTCTGGATGATGCCACGCGCAAGTTCCTGCTGAACGAAATAAAGGAATTCGGCAACAGCATGTACATGCACGATATCAACCGCCTGGAAAACCACATCGCCGACAACCATGTGTGGCAGATGACTTTCCGCATCCTCACCATGGCAGCCTTTACCGTTTACGGTGAACTGCCCGAAGCCGATGCGTGGACGGACTATTGCTATAACCTGTGGCTCGCCCGCTTCCCCGGTCTGAACAAGGACGGAGCCTGGCACAACGGCGACTCCTACTTCCACGTCAACATCCGTACACTTGTAGAAGTGCCCTATTTCTATACCCGCCTCACCGGCTTCAACTATTTCTCCGACCCCTGGTATCAGGGAAATGCCCTGTACGTCATCTACCAGCAGCCGCCATTCTCCAAATCGGGCGGCAACGGCAGCTCGCACCAGAAGATACTTACCCCGAGCGGTACGCGTGTTGGCTACGCCGATGCTCTGGCGCGTATGACCGGCAATACATTTGCCGCAGATTACGTGCGCCACATCAGCGCCCGCCAGCCCGACATACTCGAACAGGGAAGCACCTCGAAAGCCGGCGGCCTTGCATGGTTCCGCCTGCAATGCGACAAGCCCTTGCCGGACGGGCCGGGTTTGAAAGACCTTCCCATGGGACATGTATTCCCGCAGAGCGGACTGGCCTCGTTCTCCACCAACCTGGACGATACCCGCAAAAGCGCCATGCTCAGCTTCCGCAGCAGTCCTTACGGCAGTACCTCGCACGCCATAGCCAACCAGAATGCTTTCAATACTTTCTGGAACGGCCAGTCGCTCTTTTACAGTAGCGGACACCATACCAGCTTTACCGACATACACGGCGTTTACTGCCACCGCGCCACCCGCGCCCACAACACCATTCTGGTGAACGGCATGGGACAACGCATCGGAACGGAAGGTTACGGCTGGATTCCCCGTTACTATGTCAGCGACAATATCAGCTATGTGGCAGGCGATGCTTCCAATGCTTACGGAAAGGTTATCTCTCCGCTCTGGCTGCTACGCGGCGAACAGAGCAACCTGGAATTTTCCCCTGAAAACGGTTGGGACGATACCGGTCTGAAAATCTTCCGCCGCCACATCGTAACCTTAGGCAAAAGCGGTTATTCCTTTATATACGACGAACTGGAAGCCGAAGAACCCGTGACCTGGAGCTACCTGCTACATACGGTTACCAACCCCATGAATGTGGACAAGACCCGGGAATACGTACACATACGGGCCACCAGCAAGGACGGTGCGTCCGATGCCTATCTCTTCTCCTCCGGAACGCTGGAAACGGATACGACCTCCCGGTTCTTCGTACCTGCCGTCAACTGGCTGCGTGCCGATGAGAAGGGACACTTCGCACCCTATCCCAACCACTGGCACTTCACCGCAACATCGGACAAGCAGAAAGTGTACCGCTTCGCTACAATTGTGTACACACATGCCAAAGACAATGATGCGGAAAACGCACAAGCTGCTCCCCGCAAACTGAAAGACGGTAGTATCCAAATCGGTAACTGGAATATCAAAGCAAACATATCCACCGCCGGAAAGCCTTCTTTCGAAGTACGCAACACGCGCAAAGACTGCGACGCAAGCGTCAGTTACAAGGATTACGGCGCAACCGTGATACATGATAACGGCAAAAAGACCGAGTTGAAGGATGAGGTTCCGGAACTGGAAATCTAACAGCAAGAAAACATATACGGACACATGAAGAAACTGCTACTGCTCACAATCGCAATCTGGTACCTGACAGCCGGCTGTTACAGCCAGACAGACTGGAAAGTTTCATGTCACAGCAGGACATGACCTGGACCCGCCTGCCCCAAACCTGGTACGAAGCCCCCTTCATGGGAAACGGCAGCATGGGTTCCTATATCTGCAAGGAACCCGGAAAAAACGCCATACGGGTAGATGTAGGCAACAGTATGGTACACGACCACCGCACAGACGATGCGAGCATCTATGGAAGAGGCCGGCTGCTTATCGGTTATTTTCTCCTGCATCCCGTGGGAGAACTAAAATCCGGCGACCTGAGGCTGGACTTATGGAACGCTGAAACCACCGGGTGTATCCGTACCACCCGGGGAGAGATAAAGCTGAGAGCCTGTGTCACTTCCGAGAGTCCCTATATCCTGGTCGAAGCCGAAGCTACGGCAGGCGAAAAGGAGTTCACCTGGAAATTCTATCCGGAAAACACGGATTCGCCGAGGCAGTTGAATGCAATCCGGAAGGGTAACAAGAACCACCTCAAAAAAGACTATGTGTCCAATCCCGCCCCGCAACTGTCCGCACGCAATGGGCTGAGCCTCTGCTGGCAGCCCCTGCTCGCCGGCGGCGGTACTGCCACAGCCTGGAAAGAGATTAGGAAAGAGAATACAAGCACGCTTATCGTAAGCAACGCACATTCCTTTCCCGGAACAGAGGCTTTGCAAAAGGCGGAAACAGCACTGGCAAGCCTGCAGGAAGCCGACCTGCCCGTGCTCCGGAAAGCACACCGGGAATGGTGGCATAACTACTATCCGCAAAGTTTCGTGAGCCTTCCCGACAAGAAGATGGAGAATTTCTACTGGGCGCAGATGTACAAGCTGGCATCGGCCACCCGCACCGGCGGCGGACTGCTCGACAACAGCGGTCCCTGGCAAGTGCTGACTCCCTGGCCCAATGCCTGGTGGAACCTGAATGTGCAACTGAGCTACTGGTCCGTATACCCATCCAACCGGCTGGAACTGGGCATGCCGCTGGTGGACGCAATAGGAAACAATCTGGACAACCTGATAAACAACGTTCCCGAACCCTACCGGAAAGATGCCGCCGCACTGCCCGTAGCCACCGACTTTACCCTGACGGGGGCAACAGTGAATGTTCCCGGAACCGAAAAGAAAGCTCAGGTAGGCAACCTGACGTGGATTTGCCATAACCTCTGGCTGCAATACCGCTTCAGCATGGACGAATCGATATTGAGGAATACCCTGTACCCTACACTGAGACGGGCCGTCAATTTCTATCTGCCTTTCCTGACAGAAGATAAATCGGGCAAGCTCCATTTGAAAAGAACCTATTCTCCGGAGTACGGTACTGCCGAAGACTGCAACTACGACATCGCCCTGCTGCGCTGGGGATGCAATACATTGCTCGAGGCAAGCAGGATTCTATCTGTCGATGACGAGCTGATACCCCGCTGGAAACAAGTTGCAGAACACCTGACCGACTACCCGCAGGACGAAAACGGCATGATGATAGGCAAGGATGTACCTTTCAGCCGCTCGCACCGCCACTACTCGCACCTGCTGATGTTCTATCCGCTCTACCTGTTGAATGCCGAGCAGAACGGCAGCAAGGAACTTATGGAAAAATCCGTAGAGCACTGGCACAGCCTGCCGGGCAATATCCTTGGATATACTTATACGGGGGCTTCTTCGCTGTATGCGGCATTCGGCGAGGGAGACAAGGCGCTGGAGAAACTCAACGGCCTGTTTGCCCGCACCCTGCGCCCCAACACCATGTATATGGAAAGCGGACCGGTTATCGAGACCCCGTTGTCGGGCGCACAGTGCATACACGATATGTTGCTGCAAAGCTGGGGCGGAAAGATACGTGTGTTCCCTGCCGTACCTTCCCAATGGAAAGATGTACAGTTCAAGGACCTGAGAACCGAAGGCGCTTTCCTCGTATCCGCTGTGCGGAAAGACAGAAAGACAAGCTTCATCCGTATCAAAAGCCTTGCCGGAGAACCGTGTATCCTACGCACCGATATGGCAAATCCGGTTGTAAAGGCAGGCAATGCCACATTGACCCTGCAAAAAGAGGGTGAGTACCTATTGGATTTAAAGAAAGGAGAAAGCGTAATCCTGACTGCCGCAGGAGGGAATATTCCCGTCATAAGTCCTATCGACGGAGAAGGAGAAAATTATTTCGGACTGAAGTAGAAGGGCGACTTTGGCGGAATAAAAAACAATCGGTAAACAAGCCCCCGCAAATACCCGTAAAAACAGCCTGGGATTACGTTGAATACGTAAACCCAGGCTGTTTTTATATACCTGTCCCATACTTTTTCTACAAAAATATAAGAAAACTGAACAGAACTAAAAGCCAAATCAACGATACTGTAGAATTACAACACACACTAAAAAGCGATTGAGCGGGAAAGAACCTAATTTAGCAAACACAAAAACAAATTGTTATTACTATCATAGATTCCGTATGAAAAACATCCAAAGAATCGTCCTTGTAAGACAGAGATAATAGCTTGATTGATAAGGAAAAATCGCTTATTTTTTTTATTTGTTCCGTTATCCAATATCACTAATTTTGCAAAAGGCAATTTGGGAATATAGCCCAATGATACGGTTAAAGACAAATAAAATAAAGCTTGATGAAGTTATATAGAACAAATGATACTGTAAATGATACCGTAAATGATACTGTAAATTCCAAAGAGCAGGAAGTCTTAGATATCATCAATCAATATCCGGGACTTAATTCGTCTAAGATAGCTAAATTGATAGGGAAAAGTACATCTACTACTAAGCGCTATTTAAATTCTTTAGTTAGATTATGAATATTTGTCATCACTCATCACTACCTACATTAACCTACTGATTATAGGACAATTGACGTAGTAAAAAGAACATTATAACAGTGACGACCAATATCCGGTCGTCACTGTTTTTAAGGTACATTCCGTTATATCTTACTCTGCAACACACTGATTTACAGCCCTTACATACACTTTATGCGACCCTTGTCCCAATGTTGTTAAAATACCTTTCTCCACCAGTAAATTGAGGTCATTCAACGCCTTGTTCTTCAAAAGTCCCGTAATTCCGCTGTAATCCTTGCGCGTAATGAACGGATTTGCATCCAAAAACGCGCACAGTCTGCGGTAACGTTCCGCACCGCTGATGTCCTCACTGTGCCGGAAGCCATACCCTGCCCTTACACGTTCCACAAATCCGGCACACTGTTTCCGGAAGCCGGGCGATACGCGGAAATGCACCTTACCGAAAAATATCGTCTGCGCATGGATTTCCTTCTTGTCCATGACGGGACGCGCTGTCAGTCCCGCCGAGAAATACCCCATATTGCCCAACTGTACATGATGCCCTTCGGAAAGGTAATAGGAAATGCGGCTTTCCAGTGCCGCAAGCACTCCCTCTACGTCTCCGGGAGTAAAACTGGTTGCCTGTGAAATATCGCTGACCAGACGTTTGCCGGTGATAGTCCCCTTGTTCACGATGCGGGGATACATGGGTTGTAATTCGCCGTCTCCTTTCGGGTTGGGCTTTCTCTGGAAATCATACTCTGCTGCCATTGTCGTTCTGTTTTTTTAGTTATGTAATAATTGAAAATCCTGTTGTATCGGTAGCTTACGCCATTCGGCCGCATAAATTCGGATATTCTCCGCGGTCCGTTCGGGAAAAGCTGGAAGATAAACAACGCTTTGCTTCGTTGTTTTTATTTGTCCGGACCATGCAAAATGCCATTATGCTTACAGTAAAACCCCGTTTTGCAGTTGCAGGCCCGGCGGTTGCCGGCTGCGGGCTGTGGGGCCCGCATATGAAGGCTCTTCGGCCCGCAATTGCAAAACGGGGTTTTACACCTTGTAAAGATACAAAATCCATTAGGAAAAGTCAAGTTTTCAACGGTTTGTTTTCCAATTATTTCCATTTATTTCCGGAGATAAATGCTGGCAAAAATCTTAAAACAAAAGGACGGATTTGCTTGCTTCCGGCCCGTTTTATGCGTATCTTGCAGAGTCTAAGAGAAACGCTCTTATCTCCACTAAATTTTTCCAAACAACCAACACCGGATGAGAATAACCTTTATCAAGGAAAACCGTGACGCGGGCACGGAAAGTATCAGCACCTGCGATACAGCCGCATTTATTACCAGAATCAAGTCGGAAACCAAGCCCGGACATATCAGTGCATTACGCACCATGCTCGAATATACAAGCCATGGCAGCAGCGGAACCTACGGACATATCGACAAGCTTCCCCGCATATGCCCCGCTATGGAGTACGGACGCAGCCGCGAGGGCGAACGGCGGATGAAACGCTACAACGGTATTGTACTGCTGGAAGTGAGCGGTCTGTCCGGCATGTCCGAAGCGGAACTGGTGAAAGAACAGGCGGCACTCCTTCCCCAAACCTATGCAGCTTTCGCAGGAAGCAGCGGACGGAGCGTAAAGATATGGGCGCTGTTTGCCTTACCGAACGGCAAACTTCCGCAGCGGGAAGAAGAAATCAGCCTGTTCCATGCGCATGCCTACCGCATGGCGGTACAATGTTACCAACCCCTGCTTCCGTTTCCCGTAACGTTGAAAGAACCCTCGCCTGCCGATACTTTCCGCATGACGCTGGACGAAACGCCTTACTTTGCTCCCGATGCCGTGCCTTTCTGTCTCGAACAACCCGTGACGATGCCCGGCGAGCGGACATTCAACCAACGAAAATTGGCGGAAAACAACCCTTTAAAGCGGTTGCAGCCGGGATTCGACTCCTCGCAGACTTTCACTCTGCTGTTTGAGGCAGCCCTGGGCCGTGCGCTGGACGAGGTGGAAGACTGGCAGCGCGACCGGGATGATTTTCACCCGCTGCTCATCCCCATAGGCGAGCAATGCTTCAAAAGCGGCATCCCCGAAGAAGAAGCCGTCCGGCAGGTAATGATGCACTACCGACGGCAGGCAGACGAACAGACGGTGCGTACCGCACTGCACAATCTCTACCGCGAGTGCCGGGGATTCGGCAGAAAATCCGTGCTGACTCCCGAACAGGACACGATGCTGAAACTGAACGAGTTCATGGAACGCCGTTACGAATTCCGGTACAACCAGCTGATGGGTGATTTGGAATACCGCCAACGCGACTCCATCCACTTCTATTTTCATGTAATGGACCAGCGAGCGCGCAACAGCGTGGCCATGGATGCCCTGCAAGAGGGATTGCGTGTGTGGGACAGAGACGTAAACCGCTACCTGACCTCTAACCGCGTGCCGCTGTACAATCCGGTGGAAGAATACCTGTGCGGCGTAGGCCGTTGGGACGGCAAAGACCGCATCCGTGCGCTTGCCGGACTTGTACCCTGCAACAATCCATATTGGCGTGAGCTGTTCTACCGTTGGTTTCTGAACATGGTGGCGCATTGGCGCGGACTGGGCAACAGGATGCACGCCAACAGCACATCACCGCTGCTGATAGGTGCACAGGGTTACCGCAAGTCCACCTTCTGCCGTATAATCCTTCCTCCCGAACTCCGCTTCGGCTATACCGACAGTCTGGATTTTGGCAGCAAACGTGATGCGGAAATGTACCTGGGACGTTTTCTGCTGGTGAACATCGATGAGTTCGACCAGGTGAGCATCCATCAGCAAGGCTTTCTGAAACACCTTCTGCAAAAACCCGTTGCCAACCTGCGCAAGCCCTACGGAAGCAGCATTCAGGAGATAAGGCGCTACGCTTCGTTCATCGGGACGAGCAACCACAAAGACTTGCTGACGGACAGCAGTGGCAGCCGCCGTTTTGTATGCGTGGAAGTGACTGCCCCCATTGATACGAACGTGACGATAAACTACCGCCAGTTGTATGCACAAGCCATGCAAGCGATACGCAGCGGCGAAAGATACTGGTTTAATGACAAGGATGAAGCCGTTCTGAAAGAAAATAACCGGGAATTCGAGCAAATCAGTCCGATTGAGCAGTTGTTCCATTGTCATTTCCGTTTACCGCAAGAAGGGGAAGAGGGAGAGTGGATGTCGCCGATACAGATTTTGGAAATTCTGCATGCAAAAAACAGTGACATAAAGCTGACAGACGGGCACGCAAAGCATTTCGGGCGTATCTTGAAGAAGAATAACCTGGAAAGCAGGCATACCCAAAAAGGAGTTGTATATCGAATTATAAAATCCTGATATTTTACTTTTCGTGGTGATGACCGGAATTTGGTCATCACCACAAACTGTTATCGGCATGCAATAAAACACTATTATTCAATACATTATCACGCAAGTGATGAGTGATAACCAAATATCCGTTTTTACTATTGCAGATAAAAACAACCTATCCAATGCAATGCACAATAAAATATAACACATAAAATCCTTCCAACACAACCGGACTCTACTTTATAAATATTTGGTTACCTTTGCCACAACAGCAAAAACTACTATCAGAATATCAACTGTAAACTAAAGTAATATTTATGACAAAAAGCTCCTTTCACAAATTGCTATTGGGAAGTGTACTGATGTTACTTCCTTTCGCGGTTCAGGCACAGGTCGTTTTAAAGAACTGGACCATCGAAGACCACTCCGGAAAAGTAAAAATCCTTGTATCAAGCGATACGCTGGAAATTACCGCACCCGACGGTCTTACACTTTGGTACAACCAACGCCTTACCGGTGATTATGAAATCGGCTATCGTGTGAAGATGCTGATGCAAGGCGGAAAATACGACCGTCTTAGCGACCTGAACTGCTTTTGGGGCGCCAATGACCCGGAATACCCCGACAATCTCTTCGCACGCAGCGAATGGCGAAACGGAATTTTCCAACGTTATAAAACACTAAGCCTGTTTTATGTGGGATATGGCGGAAACCACAACTCCACTACCCGCTTCCGCCAGTACTTTGCCAAAGCGGCGGATACCAGTGATGCCATAGCCCGCCCCGTAATCAAAGAATATACGGACAAGGCGCACTTGCTGATTCCCAATAAATGGTACGACATCAAAATCCGTGTGGAAAAAGGAATCACAACTTACAGTGTCAACGGCGAGGAGTTGTTCCGACTGCCGGTTAAAACGAATGAGGGAGACGGATATTTCGGACTCCGCCTATTGGAAAACCACACACTATTTACAGGCTTTCAGGTAAAAAGCCTGAAAAGGTAAATGCAATGCTTTCACCCAAGAAAATACAGAATTAAAACAGTATTCGACAAAAGTAACATACCTTTAAACTACACCCAAACACCTTTCAACAATCCTGCACAGGATATTTCACGAATATCCATATTTTTGCCGGTGAACAAAAATCACTAAATACTTACTGACATGAAAAGAAACTCTCTGTTGCTTGCAACCGCTCTGCTCATAGGCATGACAGGCTGCAAAAACACTCCGGTCCAGAAAGAAGCCTGGATAAGCAACGCACTCGATGCCGCTTCCTATCAGTTGAAATCAACCGCCGAGGAACTCTCCGGAACAAGCAAGTTCCCACGTTCCATATATTCCGGCTATGATGTAAACTTTCTTGATACTCAGCTGCAGCGCGAGAACAAAGCATACATCGACTCTTTACACCCCAACCCCGAAGCCCTGCAATTAGGACAAAAACGGCTTTGCGGCATTGCCGACTGGACCAGCGGATTCTTCCCCGGAAGCCTTTGGTATGCCTATGAACTGACCGGCGATGAAGAGTTGAAAAAACGTGCCATCGAATATACCAACATCCTGAATCCGATACGTGAGCTGAAAGGTACCCATGACGTGGGCTTCATGATGAATTGCAGCTATGGCAATGCCCTCCGCCTCGCCCCTAACGACACCATTAAAGCCGTACTCGTAGAAACAGCGGATAATCTGTGCGCCCGTTTCAACCCGGAAATCGGTTGTATACGCTCATGGGACTTCGGTGCGTGGAACTTCCCCGTAATCATTGACAATATGATGAACCTGGACCTGCTGTTCAACGTATATAAGCTGACAGGAGATGAGAAGTATAAGAATGTGGCTGTAAAGCATGCACAAACCACTATGAAAAACCACTTCCGTCCGGACTACACCTCCTATCACGTGGTCAGCTATAACAATGACGGAAGCGTGGAAATCAAACAGACACACCAGGGTAAAAATGCAGAATCGGCCTGGTCGCGCGGCCAAGCGTGGGGAGTATACGGCTACACTTCCTGCTATCGCGAAACCCGGGACACGGCTTTCCTGCAGGAAGCCGTTCACATTGCAGACATGATTATGGAACGTGTAAAGACGGACGACCTGATTCCTTACTGGGACTATGATGCCCCGGCAGGTGAAAAGACTCCGCGTGATGCGTCTGCCGCGGCTGTCACGGCATCGGCTTTCCTGGAGCTCAGCACATTTGCACCCGACGGCAAAAAATATTCCGACTATGCCGAAACAATCCTGAAAAACTTGTCCGGTCCGAAATATCTGGCAGCCAAAGGCAGCAATCAAGGTTACGTGCTGATGCATTCCACCGGCTCACTGCCGCATGGCTCTGAAATAGACGTACCGCTGAACTACGCGGATTACTACTATATGGAAGCATTAAAAAGATACATCGATTTGAAAAATAAAGGGTAAAGAATACATTCCGCAAATGTCAAAAATAAAAAGCCTGTTACTGGCAAGTTCAGTATGTATCGCAACTGTCTGTATCAATTTTCCCGCCCACGCAACCGAAAGGCATCTTCTTGAGCAGACCGTTTCTTATGAGGAATTGGGCAATGTACTCCGCTACCGGCAAAGCTGGGTGGACTATCCCGCCTATACCGACCGGAAATCCTGGAAAGAGAAAACAGCCCCCGAAATGAGGGAGCTTATCATCAGGAACGGCGAACGCGCCCTGAAACACGAATGGAAACCGGATCTTGCCTCCGACTACCTTGCCTTTAAGCGTACCGGCGAAATCCGCACCGGACGCGCCAACCACAAAGCCCTGCAAGCCTTGACCCTCGCAGAACTGGTAGAGGGACAAGGCAGATTTATGGATGCCATCATAGACGGTGTATGGTTTCTGTGCGAGACGTCCTGGATACACTCGGCACATCTCGGCTTTCAGAAAGACCGCTCCGGACTGCCCGACAGGCATGAACCGACCATCGAACTGGTAGTGGCCGACATCGGCGCGCAAATGGCATGGACTTACTATTTCCTGAAAGACGAATTCGACAAGGTAAGCCCGCTGATTAACGAACGGATTATCGAGGAAGTCAACAGAAACCTGATAAACCCCTACTTCGCACGGGATGATTACTGGTGGATGGGATTCGGCGGCCAGCAGGTAAATAACTGGAATCCGTGGATTAACTACAACGTGCTGCAAGCCCTGATGCTGATAGAGAAAGACCCAGAACGTGTACGGCAAGGAGTCTGGAAGCTGATGAAATCCACTGATTTCTTTTTCAGCATGTATCACGAGGACGGAGCCTGCGACGAGGGTCCCACCTATTGGAGCGGGGCTTCCGGCTATGCCCTGAAGTTTCTGGATTTGCTGGCTAAAGTAACCGGAAACAAGGTGAACATATTCAACGCTCCCCTCCTGCGCAATATGGCGCAATACATTTACCGGGTACACATCGGCGGCAACTATTTTGTAAACTTCGCCGACTCCGCACCCAAAGTAAGTCCAAGCCCGGGTATCCTCTACCGGTACGGCGAACTGACCGGAGACCCCGCCATGATGAAATTTGCCTCATTCATGGCACAGCAAAACCAAAGTTTCAAGGACGGGGTAAACGGATACTTCGCTTCTGCATTGGACGAGCTTTTTATGTACAAAGACATCGTCGGCCATCCGCAAGGCGAACCGCTAACCGGCACTTATTGGTTTAAAGACACCCAAATCTGCGTGGCACGCGACACCGAAGGCAAAAGCGACGGCTTCTTCTTCGCAGCGAAAGGCGGAAACAATCAGGAAAGTCATAACCATAACGATGTGGGGTCGTGCATCCTTTACTACAATGCCCTACCGGTGCTTATCGATGCAGGTGTAGGTACTTATACCCGACAAACCTTCGGACCGGAGCGGTACACGATATGGACCATGCAGTCCGATTATCACAACCTGCCCCTCATCAACGGAACCTCGCAGAAGAACGGCCGGGAGTTTGCCGCACACAGCCAGCAATACAAAGCCACCGCCAAAACCGTATCCTACCAGGTGGACATTGCCCGTGCCTATCCGCAGGAAGCAAATGTAAAAAGCTGGATTCGCAACTATACGCTGCACAGGAAAAGGGATTTCACAATCACCGACAAATGGGAACTTTCGGCATGCAACGAACCGAGTGTATTAAACCTGATGACCTGCTGCGAAGTCGAAATCGACCGCAACAAAAACATTACGCTGACAGGAGAGGCAGGTAGGTTCAGAGTGGAATACGATAAAAAGCTCTTATCGCCCGCAACGGATACCGTCGAACTGACCGATCCGAAATTAATCCACTCCTGGAACCGGAAAAAGCTGACGCGCATCCGTTTCACAATTGTGCCGCAACAAATTTCCGGTGAAAGCAAACTGGTGATAAGGAAGGCTCAGTATTATAAGACCTTGAATGATTGATAATGATTGATAATCATTGATTTCATAATCTCTCCCCTAAGTTCATCCTGACAGGGTCAATGTAAAAACCTGAGGGGTAAATTTATAAATTGTTATCTTTGTCTCCAAATTCATAGCTTATGGAATTAAACGGTTATCGCCTTCTTCTTCCTGAAGGCACTTTAGACTACTTTGATCTTGTTGATGTGAAGGAAAGCGTAAATGAAGTTGTGATCTACCTTGAGGAGAAAAATATCGTTCCTGAGAAGTATACAGATCAGGATATTGAGAGTAAAGGCTTTATGCTCCTGTTATTGTTCAGGATTTTCCTCTTCGTGGCAAGAAGGTCTTCCTTAATATTCGTCGTCGTCGCTGGCTCTTAAAGAAGCATAATGAGTATATCTCCCGTAACTGGCGTATGGTGGCTGAAGGTACTCGTATGACGCAGGATTTTGCGTCTTTTTTAAAAGAACTATATTGATAGCTATCCGATCAGTTGCAAGCTCTTAGGTGTTTTATATGGAGTTGACGGGGATTTATTGGAGCGTCAATACCGTAACCATCTAAGTGGTTATCTCCATTGGGACCAACTTGTTCATGCAGAGGATTGGCTACTATTCGAAAAGAATATCGGTGCTTATATCTGTATTGATGGGTAGCCCTCTCGCGTGGGGAACTCTATACTGTACTGACCAATAAAGAAGCTCACGGTGGTAAAGGTAGTATGATTGCCATCATTAAAGGTACGGACGTTCATACGGTCACTTCTGTCCTGCTTAAGCTCTCCCGTCGCCGCCGTTACCAAGTGCGCGAGATAACCTTGGATATGGCTCCTAACATGGAGCAGATTGCACGCATCTGCTTTCCTGCGGCCAAACGTGTTACCGATCGCTTTCACGTACAGAAGTTAGCTTATGAAGCTGTGCAGGAGATGCGTGTAAAAGCTCGCTGGGCGGCTTTGGATGAAGAGTCCACTCAGATTGCTTATGCAAAGGCCTGTGGAAAGATGTATCATGCACCTGTTTTCGCTAATGGAGATACAAGAAAGCAGTTGTTAGCGAGAAGTATTTATCTGCTTTACAAAAAAGAATCGCTATGGACTCAGTCTCAAAGAATACGGGCTGAAATTCTTTTCAAGGAATATCCCGATATAAAGAAAGGATATTATCTGTCTATGCGGTTAGGCTTAATCTATCATCAGTGTAAGTTTAAGGATATTGCTTTGACAAGGCTGGCAAGGTGGTATGATGAAGTAGATAAATCAGGGTTCCTCACCTTTGGAAGGGTCGCACGTTCTATACAAACACATTATCTGGATATAATCAATTTCTTTGAAAGGAGGGCAACCAATGCCGCAGCAGAGTCATTCAATGCTAAAATCAAAGCATTTAGAGCACAGTTCAGAGGAGTAAGAGATAGAGCTTTTTTCTTATATAGACTTGCTAAATTATATGCTTAAATATAAAATCCCTCAGATTGTTACGTTGACCCGACATTTACTGAATATCCCGACATAAGGGCATAAAAAAAGGAGTACCGCTGTACTCCAACCTTTGTTAACCTTAAATCTAATACTATGAAAAACACATTGCAAAGATACGGACATTTGCTAAATCTGCAAATTATCCAAGAAAAAAAAGTATGTTTTATAACACAGATTAAGAAAAGGACGGATATGCAAACGCACACCGTCCTTTTTTTAACATTTATCGTTGCGGATTATTCCTCATCCAACAGGATTTCAAGAATCTGGCAAGCAGCCTTTGCCACCGGAGTACCCGGACCAAAGATGGCAGCTACGCCGGCCTTATAAAGGAAATCATAGTCCTGTGCGGGAATCACACCGCCTGCAATCACTACAATATCCTCACGGCCCAACTTCTTGAGTTCTTCAATAATCTGCGGAACCAATGTCTTGTGTCCGGCAGCCAATGAAGAAACACCCACTACGTGAACGTCGTTTTCCACCGCTTCGCGGGCAGCTTCGGCAGGAGTCTGGAACAGCGGTCCCATATCTACGTCGAAACCGCAGTCGGCATAACCCGTTGCCACTACTTTGGCACCGCGGTCGTGACCGTCCTGACCCATTTTAGCTACCATGATACGGGGCTGACGTCCCTCTTTCTTCGCAAATTTCTCAGCCAACTCACAAGCTCTGTGGAAGTCGCTGTCGTTCTTACTTTCTGATGAATACACGCCTGAAATAGTTCTGATTACTGCTTTATAACGTCCTACAACTTTTTCGCAAGCATACGAAATCTCGCCCAATGTGGCACGGACACGTGCTGCTTCCACTGCCAGTTCCAGCAGGTTGCCTTCCTTCGTCTCCACACATTTGGTGATGGCATCGAGCGCTTTCTGCACGGCAGCCTCATCACGGCCTTCCTTCAATGTCTTCAGGTTCTGGATCTGTTCCTGGCGGACAGCCGTATTGTCAATCTCAAGAATATCAATAGGAGCTTCTTTCTCCAGACGATATTTGTTTACACCCACAATGGTCTGCGAACCGCTGTCGATACGTGCCTGCGTACGTGCGGCAGCCTCTTCGATACGCATTTTGGGGATACCGGTTTCGATGGCCTTCGCCATACCGCCCAGCTTCTCGATTTCCTGAATCAGCTCCCAAGCCTTGTGCGCAAGCTCATTGGTCAGAGACTCTACATAGTAAGAACCGCCCCACGGGTCGACATTCTTGCAGATGTAAGTTTCTTCCTGAATATAAATCTGCGTATTACGTGCGATACGTGCAGAGAAATCGGTAGGCAATGCGATAGCCTCGTCCAAAGCGTTGGTGTGCAAGGATTGGGTATGTCCCAAAGCGGCAGCCATAGCCTCGATACAGGTACGGCCCACGTTGTTGAACGGATCCTGCTCGGTCAGCGACCAGCCGGAAGTCTGGGAGTGCGTACGCAATGCGAGTGATTTCGGGTTTTTCGGGTTGAACTGTTTCACAATCTTCGCCCACAACATACGTGCGGCACGCATCTTGGCTATCTCCATGAAGTGGTTGGTACCGATAGCCCAGAAGAATGACAGACGCGGTGCGAATGCGTCGATGTCGATACCTGCGGCAACACCTGCACGAAGATATTCCAGACCGTCGGCCAGGGTGTAAGCCAACTCGATATCCGCCGTAGCGCCGGCTTCCTGCATATGGTAACCGGAGATAGAGATAGAGTTGAACTTAGGCATCTTCTGAGATGTGTATTCAAAGATATCGGAGATAATCTTCATGGAGAATGCAGGCGGATAGATATAGGTGTTACGCACCATGAATTCCTTCAGGATATCGTTTTGGATAGTACCCGCCATTTCTTCCAACTTGGCGCCTTGCTCCAGACCGGCATTGATGTAGAATGCCATGATAGGAAGCACCGCACCGTTCATGGTCATGGACACGGACATCTTGTTCAAGGGAATGCCGTCGAAGAGCACCTTCATGTTTTCCAGTGAACAGATGGACACACCTGCCTTACCGACGTCGCCTACCACACGTTCGTGGTCGGGGTCGTAGCCGCGGTGGGTAGCCAGGTCGAATGCCACGGACAGACCTTTCTGTCCGGAAGCCAGGTTACGGCGATAGAAAGCATTGGACTCCTCGGCAGTAGAGAACCCTGCATACTGGCGGATAGTCCACGGACGCAAGGTGTACATTACAGAGTACGGACCGCGCAGATAAGGCGGGATACCTGCCGCATAGTCGAGGTGTTCCATACCTTCGAGGTCTTCTTTGGTGTAAACAGGCTTCACTTCAATGTGTTCCGGAGTCTTCCAGTCGGCTTTGATGCCGTTAGCCTTTTGCCACTCAGCACCATTGGCGGGCTGGAAAGCGGCATATATATCTAAGTTTTTAAAATCTTTTCTCATCTTACTTCAAAAGTTTAGCGTTGAATTCCTTTAATGTTTCCAGAACGTTGACACGAACATGGATAAAGTTCTCGATACCTGCCGCTTTCAGCTCGTCCATGCAAGCGGGAGCGCCGGCTACGATGAACATGGCGCGGCCGTTCAAGGCCTTGAAAGCGGGAACTGCATATTCCGCATATTCATCATCGCTCGAACAGAGAACCACAATATCGGCTTTAGCCGCCATTGCAGCTTCCACACCTTCCTCTACGGTCGGGAAACCGAGGTTGTCAACAACTTCATATCCGGCACAGGCCAGGAAGTTACAAGAGTATTGGGCACGTGCCTGACGCATAGCCAGGTTGCCGATAGTCAGCATAAATGCTTTGGGACGCTTGCCAGACGCTTCCGTTTCCAGACGCAACGCTTCAAATTCGCTGGCTGCACGGTCGAAGTTCAGTGACGGAACATCCTTTTCGCAAGTGCTGTGTCCGCCGCAGCAGCAAGAGGCTTCCAACGGTTTCTTGTCGCCCGCCTTCTCGTTGAAGTTCGGGAACTGGTTAGTACCCAACAGCACTTCCTTACGCTTGGCAACGGCTGCATGGCGGGCCGTATTGCTCTCGTTCACGGCAGCCTGTATCTTGCCGGATTTTACTGATGCGTAAAAACCGCCGTCTTCTTCCACTGCAAGGAACAGCTCCCAAGCCTGCTTGGCAATAGCCACGGTCAGGTTCTCGATGTAGTAAGAACCGGCAGCCGGGTCGATAACCTTGTCGAAATGCGATTCTTCCTTCAGGAGCAGCTGCTGGTTGCGTGCCAGACGTTCGGAGAATTCATCGGGGACGGCATACGTCTTGTCAAACGGAACAACCGTCATGGAATCCACCCCCGCAAGGGCAGCGCTCATAGCCTCAGTTTGCGTACGCAACAAGTTTACGTGTGCATCGAACAAAGTAAGGTTGAAAGTGGACGTTTCCGCATGTATTCTCATCTTGGCAGCACAGCGGCATTCGTTGTGTTCGCCCTTGTTTTCGCAGTCGCGCAGGCATTCCGGGTTATAGGAAGCCACGATATTGGCCCACAACATACGGGCAGCGCGGAACTTTGCTATTTCAAGGAAATAATTGGAACTGATACCGAAGTTGAACTTAATCTTCTTGGCTACCAAAGCTGCCGGCAGTCCGGCATCGGTCAGCTGGTTCATGTATTCATTACCCCAAGCCAGCGCATAGCCCAATTCCTGATAGATATATGCACCGGCATTGTTCAACGTCAGCGCATTCACGTTCAGGACGCGGTATTTCGGAAGCATGGCGGTAGCTTCAATCAGAGCCTTGGCAGTAGCCACCATATCGCCCTTTTCCTTGCCTTTGGCAAGCATCTTGTTGAAATAATCGTAGTTAATGGAGCCTTGCAACTTCGTGAGGTCATAATCTTTCTTCTGGAAATAACCGACCAGAAGTTGTGCCAATTCCACCACGTGTCCCTGACAGGTGGAGAAATTCAACTCTATGCACTCCGCACAGATGTCTTTCAGCAAAGTTTCGATATACTCCGCACTCAGTTCTTTGGCTTTCACGTGGAAAGAGAGTGAATCGACACCCTTGTTCAAAATGTCCAACGCCTTGGCATTGGCTGCTTCGGGAGATTCCACCTTTATTTCCTGACGGACGAACCACTCATTATTGTTTTTCTTTGTACCTCTAAGATAAGGGAACTCACCGGGAAGAGCATCCGTGGTCTTTAAACCTTCAAGGTCTTCCATACGATAGAAAGGTTTTACCTTGAATCCCTCATTCGTCCTCCAAACGAGCTTTTTCTCAAAGTCCGCACCCTTTAAGTCTGCGGTTACTTTCTCCATCCACTGTTCCGTAGAAACCGGAGAAAAGTCCGAGAAGAGTTTTTCTTTACTGTCTGCCATAGTTTATTTAAAATTAAAATAGATGAATAGTATTCATTTTGTCATCAAGAGACTTGCAAATATAAGGAAATACTTCAAACAAAAAGGCTTTTTAGGGAAAATTGCACTTACGGATAACACTATGTCCATCCTTATTCCCGGCATCCCTCCATAGATACCTTGCTTTTGCAAAGCTGGTATTACAAAAAGAAAAGAAAACCCTTTGCCAGCTCCCCTTTATTAAGTAATTTTGCGCAAAATTTTAAAAAGCAATAAATAAGGTACTATGAATTGGTTAGAAAGTCTTCTTTGGGACCCGACATCCGTCGCACATATCGTTTGCCTGTACGCATTCGTTATATCCGTGGGGGTGCTGCTGGGCAAGATTAAAGTTTTCGGAGTATCGCTGGGAGTGACGTTTGTCCTCTTTACCGGTATTCTGATGGGACATTTCGGATTTACAGGTGAAATACACATCCTACATTTCATCCGCGAATTTGGTTTGATTTTATTTGTATTCTGCATCGGTCTGCAGGTAGGGCCGTCGTTCTTCTCCTCTTTCAAGAAAGGGGGTATGACGCTGAACATGCTTGCCGTGGGCATTGTGGCACTGAACATAGTGGTCGCACTGGGCATTTATTTCATCGATGGAAATATAGACCTGCCGATGATAGTAGGTATCCTGTACGGTGCCGTAACCAACACTCCCGGTCTGGGTGCGGCTCAGGAAGCATTGAACCAGCTGAATTATACGGGAGACCCCATCGCATTGGGATATGCCTGCGCCTACCCGCTCGGTGTGGTCGGCATCATCGGCTCTATTATCGCCGTGCGTTATATCTGCCGCATCAACCTGAAAAAAGAAGAGGAGGAACTTAATACGCAAGAAGCGGACATGAAGCACATGCCGCATATGCTGCATCTGGAAGTGCGCAATGAGGCTATCGACGGCAAAAAGCTGATTCAGGTGAAAGATTTCCTGGGACGTTCTTTCGTATGCTCGCGCATCCGTCACGAAGGTCACGTCAGCATTCCGAACCAGGATACGGAATTCCACATCGGCGACCAGTTGTTCATCGTATGTTCCGAGGAAGACGCCGAAGCGGTTACCGCCTTTATCGGAAGGGAGATTCAAGTGGACTGGGAGAAACAGGACACTCCGATGGTCTCACGCCGTATTCTGGTGACCAAATCGGAAATCAACGGAAAGAAACTTGGAAGCATGCACTTCCGCAGTATGTACGGTGTTAACGTGACACGTATCAACCGTTCGGGTATGGACCTGTTTGCCGATCCCAACCTGGTGCTCCAGGTGGGTGACCGTGTAATGGTTGTAGGCCAGCAGGATGCGGTGGAGCGTGTGGCCGGTGTACTGGGCAACCAGTTGAAGCGTCTGGATACGCCGAACATCGTTACCATCTTCGTCGGTATCTTCCTCGGTATTCTGTTGGGCAGCCTTCCCATCGCATTTCCGGGCATGCCGACACCGGTGAAATTAGGTCTGGCAGGCGGTCCGCTGGTGGTAGCCATCCTTATCGGACGTTTCGGACATAAGATGCATCTTGTAACGTATACCACCATGAGCGCCAACCTGATGCTGCGCGAAATAGGTATCGTACTTTTCCTTGCCAGCGTAGGCATAGAGGCAGGTGAGCATTTTGTACAGACGGTCGTGGAAGGAAGCGGTCTGGCGTATGTAGGCTACGGTTTCCTGATTACCACCATCCCGTTGCTGATAATCGGTATGATTGCCCGGTTCTATTGCAAGGTCAATTATTTCACGCTGATGGGACTGATTGCCGGCAGTAACACCGACCCACCCGCATTGGCATATTCCAACCAGGCATCGGGCAATGACGCTCCGTCGGTAGGTTACTCTACGGTTTATCCGCTGACGATGTTCCTGCGCATCCTCGCCGGACAGATGATATTGCTGGCAATGATGTAAAATCAGTTCAAGGAGCTTTCAGGCTCTTATCAATAAAATCGGGAAGAATTTTACTATAATCTCCGTTAGGATGGCAGTAAAATTCTTCCCGATTTCATTTGCAATGGTCATAGCGTTTATTCGTACAGTTTCAGTTTCTTCCTTACGAACTCTTCTATATAGCCGACCGTTTCGTCAATGCCCAATACGGACGAATCGACGCAAAGATGATAGGTAGCAGCCGCTCCCCATGTCTTATAGCTGTAATAGTTGTAATATTCGGCACGCCGCTTGTCCGCTTTGTTCATCTTCTCTTCCGCCGCACTTTCCGAAATAGAGTGCAGACGGCATAAACGGGCTATACGATCCTCGCGCGAAGCAGAGATGAAGATGTTGACGCAACGCGGGTTATCCCGCAAAATGTAGTCGGCGCAACGCCCTACGAACAAACAGGATTTCTCGGAAGCCAGTTTCCGTATCACATCGCTTTGCACCTTAAACAACGCATCGTTGCTCAAACAGTTGGCAGCCGGCATAGCCCCGTCACTGATAAACGGGAAACGCATCCCGAACAGACCGCCTATAATTCCCTGCGAAGCCTTTTCATCGGCTTTTTCAAAGAATTCACGGCATAATCCGCTTTCTTCGGAAGCAAGGTTAATCAATTCCTTGTCGTAGAAGTCAATACCCAGCCGGGCAGCCAGCTTCTCTCCGATTTCCCGTCCGCCACTGCCTAACTGGCGGCCTATATTTACTATAAATTTATTGTCCATACTTTATTTAATCTATCTGTTTTGCAGATAGCAAATATAGGTATTCTTCCATTAAATATCAAAATAATGAAAACAAATCCATTTCCTGTGTATCAGGACGGTTACTGTTCACCAAGCAACTGTCTGCCTTAAAACATTCTGCCGCATTCATGATTCAGTTCAGCCGCGATGCCAACCGACGTACCGTACCGTTGACGGAAACTTCGACCTCAACCCCTTTCTCATCATAACCTTTGTTCAGGAATTTTGCTTCAAGTGCCGGGTAAGCGGCAACATCCTTCACCGGATAGATAACCGTTATGTAGCGCACGGCCTCCGCATCATCCTTATTGGTATCGAAAGCTACCGAAGTACGGGCTACGCGCTGACGGTAGGCAGTGGAACGCCAGCCCTCTTCCGCTCTTAAAGACGCGCTTTTTTCCGGAAAACATTGCAACTTCACATTACTCGGACCCTCATAAGCCGTAGTCACCATATTCTTCTCCGCATCAACGTTTACCGCACCTTCACGGAAATGATAATTCAAATTCACGGTTCCTCTGGCATTACCTGTGGCTTCGTCCACTATTACAAAATAGGCCTGGTCCACAAAAAAAACGGTACGACGATGTTTCAACCCCTTATAACCGGGATTTTCCGTTACCAGTATCTGCTCCTTACCTTCCGGCTGCCACAATCCGGTTACGGACTGCGTGGTTTCAAGGTTGCATCCGTCCAAGGTCAGGGTGTTATGTACACGTGTCTGGCGGAACCAGTTGCGCAGTTTCATCACTTCGGCACTTCCGGCATAGACGTATGCACCGGTATCGGGAAACAGATTCCTGCCGTTGAACCAGAGTTCGAAAGTACCGTTATCCGGCTGACAATGCCACTCTCCTTTAGGTCCGGCTTTAACTACCATGACCGTTGCATCCTTCTTCCAACCGTTTCTGAAAGTAAAGAAACCGGATGTCAATGCCCCGTGGGAAAGATAAGGGAAAGGAGCGCCTTCACGCCCTTCTGTCGCATAATAACGTATCCAATCGCAGTCGGGGAACAATGCAAGCCAATCGCGGTAGTTGGCAAGTTCTGCCTGATAATCGCCCAACTTGGCATCACTGAAACAAGGATTGGTGTAGTCGGGAAAACAAATGTTGGCATAGAAAGCAATCATATTCTTGACCGTATCCAGGTATTCCGACGGGAACTCATTGCGGAAACCGTTACAATCCGCCATGCGCAAGGCCTTACAGAATATGTTGATTGCCGCCAGGTGATAATGGGGATCCAGCTCGTACTGTCCGCCGTCATTGTATACTTGCTTCTTGATTTCACGATTCAGGATATTGATTCCGCTTTCTCTCCAAATGGCGGCATCTTTCAGTTCCGGAAAGAAAACACCGGCATAAACCATACGTTGGGCTTCAAACAGCAGGTGGTTACCTTCTGCAGAATAATTTTTCAGGAGATGTGCGCCATGACGGTGATAATTGACGATAAACTCGGTCAGGAACTCCGGAGTAAACGCCGATGCGGAACAAAACAAAAGGAACTGGCAGGTCTGGTCCTGCAAACGGTTGCTGACTTCCAGTTGCCGCCATGCAAAATATACATTGTCGGCATCTTCCTTTACCTCACCGGCACTGACAAGCTCGAACTCATCCTGCTTCATGTTCACCAGCGGGTTTTTCTGAACCCAATCCATATATTGATGTACCCACTCCTTTGCGTATTTCTCATCTCCGGAGATACGGTATGCCTTGCCCATAGGCGTAAACCACTTATGACGATGAAGCTGCCAACGCAACTCATTGTCTTTTACCGGCCAGTACTCCCAGTTGATATCTTTGCCGTAGTTGTAGGAAGGCTGATAGCCTTTATGTACAAAGAAGGTATGCTCCAAAGCATCATCCGCCCATTTCTGTTCTTCCCTGGATATAGTGAGGTTTTTCAAGTCTATATCCGGATGTGTAATACCGGTACGGCTACGGTAATAATTCAACAGTTCCTGTGCCGCCGCCTCCCACTTCTGCCGGGAGCATGCCGCTTTTACTTTCTCCAAACCAGGATAATCCAAATTTATCAGTTCAAAAGCCTCCTGCCTTAGTTGCTGTGCGTCTGCAACAACAGCAAGCATAAGCAAGCAAATGCTAAAAATGTATCTTATTGTCTTCATGATATGGTAATAATGAATTTAAATATGCTTATAATCAATCTCTTTTACCTGCATATAACGGAGCAATGCCTCCAGATAATAATAATCGGCATAGTTAAGCGGCGTATCTATTTCGGAACCGTTCGGCAATGAGCCCGTTGAATGCATCAGTACAAAGCCCCGGTTGGTTCCCGGTTTTGCCAAATACCCGTCGGACGAAAGGCTTTTGAGCAACTTCCCGGCATACTCCATATATGCTTGTCCGTCTTCTACAAGCGTGCTCAGTTCTATCAGGGCGGAAGCGGTAATAGCGGCAGCAGATGCGTCACGAGGCGTCTGAGGCGTGTCGGGCGCATCATAATCCCACAAGGGAACTGCATCTTCCGTCTTTACGCGCCGCATGATTAACGAGGCTATATTCTCGGCCTGCCGCAAAAATTGCACATCCTTAGACTCGCGATAACAGGATGTGTAGCCATATAATCCCCATGCTTGTCCGCGCGCCCACGACGATGTGTCACTCTTTCCCTGATGCGTGCACTTTTTTTCCACCGTCCCATCGTTATTGTAACTGACTACATGGTAGGATGAATAATCATCTCTAAAATGATTTTTCATCGTAGTCCTTGCGTGTGTCAAGGCAAGCTCCTTATATTTATCATCACCGGTCAGGCGAGTGGCATAAAACAGCAGGTCCAGGTTCATCATATTGTCTATGATAACGGGGAAATTCCACTTCCCGAAGTTCCAGGAACGGATACAGCCTATCTCCGGATTGAAACGGCCGCACAGGTTATCCGCTGTTTGTATCAATGCACTGCGGACGCTGTCGGCAGGAGATAAACGATTGGCGTTACCGTAGCTGCAATTCATCATAAAACCTATATCATGCGTACCTTTATACTCACGCAGCGGATAAAGATAATTAGTGAACTTCACAGCGCTTTCCCTCAAGCTTTCATCGCCGGTAAGTTGATAAGCGAGCCAAAGATTGCCGGGGAAAAAACCGCTTGTCCAATCGTAAATGGAAAAGCAATAACGGCGGGAGCCCAAATTATCATGTATGGGTTTCAGCCGGGCAGAGTCTTTGCCTGTCAACTGTTTCTTATCCAGCTGACGACATAAAAAGTCCGTGTCATAGCCCGTCCAGATGGAACGGGGCAACCGGATTGAATCTCCGATTTCAGCCACGGTAAATTTCAATTGTAACGCAGCCGTTTCTATTCCCTGTTTCAGCCAGGTATAATCTTTTTCCGGTTGTTTGGGAGAGCAGCCGGAAAATACGCATAATGCGACAACAGCAACAAAACAAGATAATGATATTTTCTTCATCTTTTATAAAGGTTTCTATTTTCCACAATCATCTCATAAAATTTCACTACATGGCACAACCAGCAACACAACATCATATAGCTTTGAAATAGAAAAGATGTTTAACAGAGCTGATAAAAAACAGGCTTACTATTTTCAACCAGCTCCGAAACATCTTTCAACATTTCAAACAGGACATTGCATCCTGCCGTTTATAGCAATAATACCTATTTATTCATAACCCGGATTATTCTGATTTTTTAAAGCGGGATTGGCCTGCAACTCGCCCAAAGGTATAGGAAACAGTTCATGTTTGCCTTTTATAAATTTGTCGCCTGCAACATATTTGCCTTTTAGCGATTTATCCATTTTGCTTTGGAATAATTTTAAAGCATCACCCAAAATACCCCAACGTAATAAGTCATATTTACGCTGACCTTCAAAAGCCAGTTCAAAACCGCGTTCCCAATAAAGAGCAGTACGGAAATTGTCTGCCTCATCACCACTGTTAAAATAGGGAAGTTCATAGAGATTAGGCTGTGCAGCCTTGTATGCCTGCAATGAATTAGTTTCAGTAGCTCCGGCACGATGTCTTACTTCATTCAATAACCTCCAGGCTTCCGGAGTATTGCCAATCTCATTATAAGCCTCGGCTGCCATCAATACTACATCAGCATAACGCAACGGACAATAATTGACCCCTGTATTATTAGGATCTACAAAGCCTTTCGGCATCCACTCCCTACGCCATTTGCCCGGATACCAATCCGTCAGTTTCTTATTTTCAACCAACTTATGTGCTTTCTTATCGGCATCCCATTTATATTGGTAAGTACATACCATTACATCTCTACGCTCATCATTTGCCTCAAAGAAATCTTTCCAGACAGGTAACACACGGAAGAACGCGTTGGCACGTCCCATTGATTCAGCAGGAGCACCCTTGCCCGGCGCTTCTACCGCAGGACCATTATACGTAGCCCAAGTACCGGAGTTATCCTTATAACCACTTCCTGTCGGATTAAAAGCTATCTCCCACAGATTTTCCATCGAATTCAAAACCCCTCCGGAATAACCCTGGAACAACTTTAAATAACCGCCCGGGTGAAAGTTATGATAACCTTTATTCTGGAAAGCAGTCCATTCGGCAATTACAGCATCAAAATAGGCCTTTCTCTTGTCGTCGGCCGGTCGGTTCAAACTACCGTCTTGCTGCAAACTATAACCTGCCCGTTGCAAGTAAACACGCATCAGCATTGCATGAGCAGCTCCCTGCGAAGGTATCTCCGGTGAAAGCGAAGCACTCCCTTTCTGAAGATTTTCTTTCGCAAAGTCCAAATCTTCAATAATATAATCATATATCTCCTCACGGCTTATACGACCATTAAAGGCACTTTCATATCCAGCGGTGTAGTCGGTCTTAAATGGAACATCTCCCCAATATTTCACTAAATCGAAAGCCAAAAATGCACGTAAAAATTTAGCCTGGGCCACCAGCTCTTTCAAAGAAGTATCTTCTTCATACCCAGCCATATTTTCAATGCCTTCAATGGCAAAATTAGCCCGGTCTATTCCCATATATTTGTACTTCCATAAATCAGCAATCCAAGTATTCGTCGGTTTCACCATATAATGTGCTATATCACGACGTGTATTGTCTGTACCAGTACCTTGTATATAATAAGTGTCATCCGACGCCGGCATAGCCATTTCAAACTGTCCGTAATGGTTGTTTGTAGCCAAACAGTCATAAATCCCCACGACTGACATCTTTGCCTGGTCGGCTGTTTGAAAATAGGTATCCTTCTCATAATAAGAAGTTGGTTTTTCTGTCAGTTCACAAGAGGCAAATCCAGTTGCAATCAGTGCGCCAAGCGCAATTGTTTTATATTTTTTCATTGTATTTTCTTTTTGAGGTTCATTAGAAAGCTAAATTAATACCGAAAACAAATGAACGGCTTTTAGGATAAGCACCGAAGTCAACGCCTGGTGTCAAACCGTTACCCATTGTGGATACTTCCGGATCGAAACCTGAATATTTAGTCCAAGTTAATAAATTAGAACCTGTTGCATAAAGACGTAACTTACTGATACCTATCTTTTCGATTATTTTCTTCGGGAAAGTATATCCTAAAGTGATATTACTAAGTTTCAGGAAGGAACCGTCTTCTACCGCCCAAGAATGAATATAAGTATCACCTACTTCATTATCATAGATAGCGGCAACGGTCTTACCTCTATTAATCTCGGCCATTTCCTGAGGGTCGGTAATTAATTCACCTGACTTATTTACTAAAACCCAGCGATTATGAGAATCGGCCGCAGCCAAAACGTTCTTATTCTGCAAAGCCGTCTTTGTGTTAGTCAACTTGGTTGCATTAAGTACATCATTGCCAAAGCTATAAGTCAAGAAAATGCTCAAATCAAAGTCTTTATAAGTGAATGTATTATTGATACCGCCATAAAATTTAGGATACGCATTACCAATAACAGTCTTGTCTTCCTCTGTTATTTTATTGTCTTCGCTACCGTCTACATTCTTAAATTTCCACATACCGGGTTTCACATTGGCTTTATCGCCTGCATAAGGAATGCCATCTTTCAATGTGTAAGTTTGGGTGGTTGCATCATAATCAAAATCAGACACCTGATACAAGCCTTCTGTAATATAACCGTACATCTGCCCCAACGGTTGGTTTATACCGATAATATGTGTGTTTTGGCTATATCCGAAATTAGCTTCCCAAAGTTGCACTTCTTCTCCCGTCAACTGTTTTACAGAATTTTTATTGTGCGATAAGGTTACAGAAGTATTCCAAGTAAAGTTCTTGGTCATAATATTAGTTGAGTTGATAGTCAAATCAATACCTTTATTTTCTGTTTCACCGGCATTGATGACCATACTGTCATAACCTGCCGATGTTGGCAATTTTGCACTCAGCAACAGATTACTGCTGCGATTGATATAAAATTCGGGAGAAATAGTCAAACGCTGATTGAAGAAACCAAAATCAAGACCGAAATTGAATGTCTTGTTAGCTTCCCATTTAAGGTCCGGATTAGGAATCTGCTTGGGTACATAGCCTGATTGAGTAGAATCACCATTAGGATAAGTGACGGAATTCAATACTGCCAGACTCAGATAACTGTCTATACGATTATTACCAGCCATACCATAACCTAAACGAACTTTCAAATCCGAAAAAACATTCAAATTCTTAATAAATTCTTCTTCTCCCAAACGCCAGGCTGCAGAAAAAGCCGGGAAATATCCCCACTTATTATTCTTACCAAATTTAGAAGAACCGTCTGCACGGAAAGAAGCGGTAAACAAATATTTATCCTTAAAGCCATAGTTAACACGTGTAAAGAAAGAAAGGAGCTTGTCATCATAATTTTCAGCAGATGAAACAGCTGTCGGCAATCCCAGTGAAAGGTCGCCTAAACCAATATCATCGTTCGGGAAATTGGCGGCTGCCGCTTTGAAATTACGACTCCAACGGTTTACGTATTCCTGACCAACCATGGCTGTTACATCGTGTCCTTTACCCGACCAAGTATAATTCAAGACATTTGATGTTTGGAAACTGCTGTTCTCCAGATTTTGAATGCTTCCATTAATACTGGAACGCTTTGCCGTTATAGACTTATCACCGTAAAAAATATCATTACGACGTGTCTGGTAGCGCATACCTGTTGTATTACGGAACGAAAATCCTTTAAAAAGCTTTAAAGTAAAGCCACCATTGGCTTGAAAAGTACGATACTCACGATCATTGGTTTCTTCAGCAGCAGAAAGCAGGGGATTCTGCATTACATTACCGGTATCGTCCACAAAAATCGGGTCTTCATCTCCTAACAGCAAATCATCTGTACCTCCAATTCCTATCATAGGACGATACTGCAAAATATGCTGCATCTTGTTAAAACGGTCACCACCTTCAGAAGTACCCATACCATAAACTTTCATTTGATCATAGCTGACACGGGCATTAACACTTAAACGGTCATTCAATTTATGATTCATATTGAATGATATGTTATGTTTTTTATTACCGCTATACACCATAGCACCCTCTTCATCATAGTAAGAATATGCCAAGTTGTAATTCAGCTTATCTGTTCCACCGGAAACTCCTACACGGTAGTTTTGAGTCAACGCAGTACGCCCCAACGTTTCATCCTGCCAATCTATCCCTTTACGATTGGAATAGTTAGTTCCGATATCACTATATTTTCCGTACAATGTTTCAAAAGCCGTAATATCCTTATCCCAATCTTCTTGAGTAGTAGCATCGTACACACGGCGTTCATAATCCAACATTGCAAACTCTGCCGTAGAAAGGACATCCAATTTCTTGGCTATTTTTTTGAAACCGACATAGCTGTCAAAAGTTACCGTAGCCTTGCCTTCTTTACCACCACTTTTTGTAGTAATAACTACAACGCCGTTAGCACCACGAGCTCCATAAATAGCCGTAGCAGACGCATCCTTCAAAATATCGATAGTCTCAATTTCAGCAGGGTCGAGCGTAGACATACCATCTTCGCTGGGAAAACCATCGATAATATAAAGAGGCTCATTGCTCTGTGTAATAGAAATACCTCCACGGACACGAATCGAAATAGAAGCTCCCGGCGCACCTTCACTCTGCATTACCTGTACACCGGCCATACGTCCTGCCAATGCCTGGGTAATATCACTTGTCGGCACTTTGGAAAGTTCCTTACTGTTCACCGATGCCACAGACCCAGTCAAGTCCTTACGCTTAACCGTGGCATAACCGATTGCTACTACTTCATCCAGTAACACGGCATCAGCCTTCAACGTTACATTGATTACATTCTTACCATTGACCTTTACTTCTTGGGAAGTCATACCCACGTACGAAAAGACGAGTACATCTTTGGATGCGTCATTTACTTTTAAGGAGTAGTTACCGTTTACATCCGTAACGGTTCCAACGCCGGCGGCGCCTTTAATGGTAACACTACCACCGATTACTTCATAGCCCTCACTATCAATGACCTTACCGGTAACGGTCAGACTTTGCGCATATGCGGATATGCTCACAAAGGCGAGGATAAACATTAAAAACAGTTCTTTTAATTTGTACATAATAAATAAATCTAAGGTTCTACTTTAGAAATAATTTTTCGAGGGCAAACTTACTGCAAATGCTAAAAGTGTAAAAGTATTGTTTTCATTCGTTACACTTTTACACTTTCCAAATATCAATTTTGTATAATACAGAGTAATTTTGTACAATATATAGCCCTACAGCTATGTACAAAGGGGGTTATCCTTTTGGGATAGAGATTTGCAAATCTGTTAATAAAGTCAAATACCCATCAATACAACACTCATTTCAAGAAATCACTTCTCATTGGAGCAAAGCAGTCTATAAGTACCCCCGGTTCCAGACAGACACATCCGTGCAAAATATCAGGTTCGATGTAAATACCGTCACCTGCCTTTACCGTTTTCTTCTCATTCCCCACCGTAAACTCAAACTTTCCACTTGCCACATAAGTGGTTTGGGTATGGTAGTGAGTATGAGGAGTACCTATCGCTCCTTTTTCAAATTTCACTTTTACCAGCATTACCTGTCCGTCATACCCCATAATCTGCCGGGTCACGCCTTCTCCTGCGGGTTCCCACGCCTTTTCTCCACTAATAAAAGTAGTGCTACGCGTTTTTTTAACGGGATTGTCCCCATTTCCGCCTTCAGCCGTTTGCATTGCGCAGACAGCCGGCATCATCATAAGTGAAATACCCATTAAACACATGTACTTTTTCCAGCTTTTCGTTTTCATAACCAATGTTTTAATTAAATAATTTATTCTGTTTCGGATAATGTTTCAAATCTGTAGACCGTGGTTTGCCGGTAAGTCTCTCCCGGCAGCAACACGGTAGTCGGAAAATGCGGATTATGAGGCGAATCCGGAAAATGTTGCATTTCGAGACAAAATCCGTAATACCGCCCATATGACTGCTTGCCATGCCCTTTCAGATAGTCCAGATTAGCTGCCGGAGTATAGAACTGCATACCCGGTTCGGTGGTATACGCCTTCAGTACCCGACCGGATTCCGGCTCTACAATTTTAGCTGCAAGCGCCAAAGTTCCCGGCTGCTTATTGAGTTTATAATTGGTATCATATCCTTTTTTAAGTTCTCCAATGCGCCCGCCAAGCGCCTGCAAGGTTCTGAAGTCGTATTCCGTACCCGCCACCGCCATAAGTTCTCCGGTAGGAATACCTGCGGCATCAACCGGTGTAATCGAATCCCCGTCAATCATACAATAATGGTTCAGTACAGACTCCTTACACCCCGTTAAATTGAAATAACTGTGATTTGTCAGATTAACCACAGTCGGCTTGTCGGTCGATGCCCTGTAATCCAGAATCACTTCATTGTCATGCGTCAATTTATAAGCCAACGATATATTCAGATTTCCCGGAAATCCCCCTTCCGCATCAGGACTCAGATAACTAAAGCGAATCACTGCCGTATCCTTCACCACATAGGACGTATCCGTATTAAAAACCCGGGTATGAAATCCCTTGACGCCACCATGAATGGAATGCCCTTTATTGTTTTTATCCAGATAGTAGACCCGGTCATTCAAAACAAGTTCCGCGTTCCTTATTCTATTTGCATAACGCCCTACCGTAGCACCAAGCTTGGGTTGTCTGCCCAGATAATATCGCAAGCTGTCAAGTCCTAAAACTACCGGAGCAAAAACGCCCTCTTTATCAGGAGCGGAAACAAATGTTAAAGAAGCCCCATAATTGGTAACCTTAACCGTCATTCCATTCCTGTTAGTCATTCTGAAAAGTTCAACTGTCTTGCCTTCATACCGCAAACTGTCTTCCCTCGCTATCGTAAAGCCGGGTGTGCCCGTACGGCTGCATGATACCAGCAATGAATGAACAAGTATCAGAAGAAAGGGAGAAAAAAAATACATCTTCATAATAATATTCCATAAATGATACATACGTCACTGTTTTCCATACTCCGTAGGAAGACAACCGATATACTTCTTGAAACGGGCGGAAAAATAAGAAGGAGTATTATATCCCACCATAAAACTGATTTCAGAAACCGTATACTTACCTTCCTTCAATAACTGACAAGCACGGTTAAAACGTATTTTATGAATAAAATCAATAGCCGATTTTCCTGTTATAGCCTTCAACTTCAAATGGAGATTGGAACGGCTCATATTCATCTCGCTGGCAAACTGCTCCGTTGAGAACTCCACATTGCTCATGTTTTTCTCCACGACAGCAATCGCTTTCCTCAACAGTTCCTCATCCATGGCATTGTTTGCTATCTTCTCCGGTTCTATCTCTGCCGCATTGGAATAATGCTCAAAAATACGATAGCGGGTACGCAGCATATTCAAAATCTTTGCTATCAATACATCCATCGAGAACGGTTTGGGTATGTAATCGTCCGCACCTACCTGCAACCCCTGCAACTGATACTTTATATCGACCTTGGCAGACAACAGATACACCGGTATATGACAGGTTCTCAAATTCTGTTTCACCGATTTACAAAGTTTGACTCCATCCATAACCGGCATCATAACATCCGAAAGAATCAGGTCTACGTCATTTTCTTTAAGCACCTCCAACGCCTTTTGCCCGTTCTCCGCCTCTATCAGATTAAACTGAGCGGACAGACCGTTGAACAAATACCGCCGCAGCTCCTCATTGTCTTCCACTATAAGAATTGTTCCATGCCTGCTTCCCGCCTCTTTTTCACCGGCTTCTGCCACTTCCGTTTCTACATCATCGGTATAAACCTCATGCGCATTTGTCGAATAGACACGCTGTTCCTCCATCTCTCCCTTGCTCTCCGCAAGTTCCTCCGCAGTATACACCGACTTGTCCTGAGGAATATAAATGGAAAACGTAGAGCCTTTTCCAACCTCGCTCACCAACGTTATCTGCCCGTGATGCAATTCAACCAGACGCTGAACCAGCGATAATCCGATGCCGCTTCCTTCGTGTACGTTCTCTACCTGATAAAAACGTTCGAAAATCTTCCTCTGCTTATCCTTTGGTATGCCCACTCCCGTATCTGCTACCTGCAAAACAACATTTTTATCTTCTCTGTAGAGTTTTACATAAATCCTCTCCCCTTCTTCCGTATACTTAAAAGCATTGGATAATAGATTGTTGATAATCAAATCCAAATAAGTACCGTCAAACAACACATCCTCATCCTGCAATTCCGAATAGAAATTATAGTCTATGTCCTTTTTCTTTGCCAGACTCTCGTAATTTAAAAAGCTGTTCAATACCCTTTTATATGCATTGGCATAACTCGGCCTCAACTCAAAAATACCCAATTCGGCACGCCGGTAGTCCATCAGTTGATTGACCAAATGCAACAGTCTTCTTGCATTCCGCTGAATATACAACAGCTTTTCGCGCTCCCAATGCCCGGTGACACTGCTGAGCAACTCTTGCAAAGGAGAAATAATCAAAGTCAACGGAGTACGTAACTCATGTGAGATATTCACATAAAAACGGATTTTCATCTGGCTGATTTCTTCCTTTTTTTCCCTGTCAAGCCGCTCCATACGGATTTCTGTCTGCATACTCTTACGCAACCAGAAGAAACGGAACACAGCAAAAACCAACAAAATAAAAAACAACGCAAAAATCAAAAAGGCCCACCACGTGCGATACCAGACCGGAAGGACACGGATGTGAAGAGCCTCTACCTCCCCGCTCCACTTTCCGTCATTATTGGCTGCCTTTAAAAGGAAGGTATAATCTCCTGCCGGCAAGTTGGAGTACGACACCGGACTTATGTCTCCCTGTTTATACCATTCATCATGATATCCCTTCAACTTATAGGCAAACGTATTGTGCTTGCCGGCTATGTAGTTGGAAACGACAAAGGAAAGGGAAAACGAGTTTTGGGAAGATTTCAGGGTTATGTGGTTAACACTCTCTATATTCTCTTTCAGTATTCCGGTTTCATCATTCGGAAGCACCTCCTTGTTAAAAACAAAAAGCTTATTGATTACCGGTTTCGGAGTATAAGGGTTGTCTATCAGGGTTTCGGGACGGAACATGGTGATGCCGTTAATGCCGCCGAACAACATATTGCCATTGCCGATGCGGCAATAAGAACCGGCGTTAAACTGATTGCTCTGCAGCCCGTCCACTATTGTAAAATTGCGCATTTTACGGTTCTCCGGGTCAAAACAACTCAGTCCCTGATTGGTACTGACCCACAAGCGCCCGTAACTGTCTTCCAGTATTCCATAAATGACATTGCTTGGCAAACCGTCGTCCGTTGTATATTGCTGCAACTCCTTATCCGCTTCCTTCAAGGCAAAAAGCCCGTCACGGGTACCTACCCATATAGAACCGGATAAAGACTCGTAGATACAATTCACAAAAGACTGTCGCAATACCGGAGTAATACGAAAATCCGTATTGGTCCGCAAACCCATACCTTCCTGATTATAAACGGAAAGTCCTTTCTCTCCACCTACCCAGATGCGTTTACGGGAATCCCTAAACAGCAAGCGGGTCTTTTTTTGTACCGGGCGGCCTTCCACATCTTCATTTATAACGGTAAAGCGTTTTCCGGCAATATCAAAATGAAACAAATAGTCCAGGGAAGCTATCCAAAGACCGTCTTTTCCGTCGGATATAATAGAATAAATATGATTGCTCGGCAAGCCACTGTTTTGCTGATTGTAAAACACCTTTCTTCCGGTCTTACGATGCAGTACCATCATACCGCCGGCATGGGCGCCTACATATATCTTATCCGATGCTTCATCTACATATACCGTTTTAACGTCTTTAAAAGGAACACCTTCCGATATGTCCGGATTAAACAAATAGTTCTTATAAGTTTTCGCCGTATTATCATAGAAGTTCAGACCACCGTCACTTGTGCCGATCCATAAATTGTTCTTTTTATCCTCTACAATGCAACTGACAACATTATCACTGAGCGAATTGGAGAAAGGAATATGTTTAATCTGCTGGAAACGGTTGCACAAAGGATGATAGTAATTCAGTCCTCCCCAGTATGTACCCAGCCACATTCCGCCCTGCGAGTCTCTGAAAATGCAACGCACCGAGTTCTGCGACAATGTCCCAGCCTGAGCCATCGAACTCTCAACCGATATAAAGCGTTCCTTCCCTTCCTGATATATATTCAGCCCGCTGTAAGTCCCTACCCACAAACGGTTCTCCTGGTCCAATGCCAACGAACGCACATAATTGGAGTTCAAACAGGAAAGCTTATTCTCATAACGATAGTTGTCCAGCTTTTTGTTCTTTACATCATACAGGTACAGTCCGTTGCCTTCTGTCGCTACCCATATCCGATTGGGAGTCTGGCACAAAATACTGTTTATCTGCACCTTGTCATGCAGATCAAGTAATGTTTCCAATGCTCCGTTCTGCAATGAATACATATACACCTTCCCTTTAGTGCCAATATAAATATCATCATCTTGCCTGAGCAGCGTTAACGGTTTCAGCGAATGTAAAGTAGCCGACAACGTATCATTCAGGAAACGTTCTCCTTTCACGTCAAAAAGTAAAATACCTTCGGTTGTCCCAAGCATAAGCCAGTCCTTCTGCATAGGCACAATATTCCTGACTGTTACATTTTGTCCCTTTCTCTTATAAAAGAAATTAGAGAATTCGTTCTTGCGATGATTATAAAACGACAAACCTTCTCTCGTTCCTATCCATATCCGGTTATCATTGTCAATGACGACACAACGGGTTATATCGCTGGCTATACTCTTCGGATTCTTATACTGATGCCGGTAGACAGTAAAATTATAACCGTCATACTTATTAAATCCGTCATAAGTGGCAAACCACAGATTACCTTCTTTATCCTGATTAATTCCGAATATGGTGCTATGCGACAACCCTTCTTCCAAACCGATATGTATGAAACGCATACCGTCTATTTCACCGGCAAGCCCCATACAGGCAAACAATATTCCGCATAGTAGTGATAAGAATCGAAGTGTTCTCATGTATATTATATTATAAATCAGGACAAAGAAATAAAAAATATATTAATTATATATGATTTTAACTTGAATTTTCTTATCCGGACTATCCGGAAAAATCTGCAAAGGAATGAAAGAAAAGCCCGGCACAGGATTAAATATCCGTCCGTCTTTATCGGTAGGAGCAACCTTCATCCTACCGTTCATGCAAACTACCTCCAACACGCCGTCCTTTTTCTGAAGGCGCATGCCTTCCGGTGTAATATCCGCAACTTCCGAAGGCGCGGCGATAACCGGTAAAACCAGGCAGGCGGTCAAAGGGCAATGTTCCATTTCTATCGACAAGCCCTGTTGGGAATACACATAATCCAACGTTACGGGAATCGCTCCCTGAACCGGAGTCTGCTGGTCGGCATCCACCAGATGGGTATTGACACGGAAACGGTGCATATTCTTTTCCTTAGTATAAGCAATATCCGTATCCAAGTCGTCCAGATTACTGTAAATCGTTCCGTATTGTACCATTTCAACCCGCGGCGTTCCGCTCATTATATACTTCCGGCTGTTGCTCTGCATATTAGGCGCTTCTATCAAAGCATACCGGTTGGTCGTAGCGGCAAATACCGGGCCGGCCTGTTCGTGCCATAAAAGAGAAACGGCTCCTCCCATGGGATGAGTTCCTTTTACCTTATATTCCGCATCGAAACCAGTACATGTAGAACGCCACGGACCTTCTGCAACCAGCCACGTACGAATATCCCGGAAGTACTTCACCCCATAAGCATTATCGCGCGGCAATGCCTTGTATTGTTGCGTCTTGACGGGTGGAAGCTCAAGAAAAGCCGTCAGCGCCTTGGCATGTCCGAAGGTATGATGAATACAAGCCGGAATGCCAGAGGCCCGATAATCGCGTCCGGCATGAAGCAAACCGTTGTCCGTCGATTTTTTCAGTAATTGTATATTGCGGCGAATAGCCTCCAGGTACTCCGGATGATGCGCAGCCATGGCATAATAACCGCCCATAAAGCCGTCGCTTGTACGTCCGCCCCAATATGTCCACTTAAAACTGCGCGTGCCCCAACTGTTGTCCCATGCACCGTCGGGCAACATAAATTCCAGGTGGGTATTCATGGAGCGTTCCACGATGGAGAGCAACTCCCGGTCGTTCACCATAAGCGCATAATAAGCCAGATTAGGCAAGGATTCCTCTACATTATATCCCAAGTCCACCGGGAGGCAGCCGTTCTTGGTAGGTGTCCATATTTTAGGCCCTTCGCCGTATAAAAAGAAATCGTTCGCCGTAAAGAACTTCTTCAAGTCCGAAGCCACAATCCGGGCTTCCTCCTTGAAGTCCGGGCGGTCGAACATCTCTCCAAGAGCCTGCAAGGCATACGTCACCGAAGCGGAATAGTTCACATTGTTCAGACGTTTCATACTCCCCTGCATACGGCGGCTGTACATCTGCGGGTTTTTCATCATGAATTCGCCGGCTTCCAACAACTGCTCTTTCCAATGGTTACGCGTAGAGTCATCCAGCAAATGCCCGTGGTAATGCACTGCCTCGTACAGAGCAATAGCGGCGAATACGGTAGTCCCGCTCCAATCGGATACGTGTACATCGTTCATCCAGGAGCCGTCCGGACGGTGCACGTTCTCCATCCATTTCATCAGTTTCTTGGCGGCAAGCAGATATTTGTCATTGCCGGTTTTGTCTGCCAGATACATCAGAGGAAGAACCGTGTCTCCTATCCGTCCGTGAATGCGGGCACAGGCGGGACACAGAATACCGCCGTCGAGCGACGGATGCAGCCCTTCGCATTGGTAGGCCAGCAGAGCATCCACCCACTCCACCAGCAGTTTCTCCGCATCATTGCGCAAGGAGTTGTCTGAATAAACGGGATTTCCAGCACATACACGTCCCGAGAAAGAAAGTACAAATGCAATCACTATAAAAACGATGTTTCTCATACCATTATACACTATTAGATTTATTTTTCAAAAGTAAGACATTCCGGTAATATAGCGTCCTTATTTTCTCCAATACACCGCAACATACGTTTACCGGTTCTGCAATTTTGTTGAATCTTCATCAATTTTGTTGAAAACCTGCATGCCAAAACAATATTAGCAGCTTTTTAAACACATCAGGCATGCTTATCAGAACAAATGCCCTACCTTAGCAACCACTACTGAAAAACCGATATAACATGTAAAACTAACATTTAATATAGCATGAAAAACTTATCTCTACTCATGTGTACCGCTTTCTGCGGGCTGCATACCGCCCAAGCGGATGCGGCAGACAACAAGAAAAACGAAAGGCCCAATATTCTCTGGCTCACCTTCGAAGATACCAGTGCTTACGAATTCGGCTGCTACGGCAACAAGGATGTGCACACCCCCAATGCAGACAGTCTGGCTGCCCGCGGCATACAATTCATGAACGCATGGTCGGTGGCCCCGCAAAGTTCGGCCGCACGTTCATCGCTCATTACGGGTTGCTACTCCTCGACCTATGGAATGGATGTCCATCCGGTTCCATACGACACCCCGGCAAACATCTTCTTCCCGCAATGGCTGCGTGAAGCCGGATATTACTGCACCAACAACAGCAAGACACACTACAACTCCACCACGGACAACAAAAGCTGCTGGGACGAATGTACGAGAGAAGCCTCTTACAACAGCCCGAAGCGCGGTAAAGACCAGCCTTTCTTTGCCGTATACAATACGGTGACCTCGCACATGGGACGTATCCGCACCTTCCATACCGACGGACGGCGAGATTACACCCAAGAGGGCATTTATCCGGAACTACTCACCCTACCTGCCTACGTGCCCGACCTACCCGAAGTACGTTCCGACTATGCCGGCCACCTGGAAGCCGTGCAGGATGTGGACACATGGCTGGGGTTCTTCCTGAAAGACCTGAAAGAAAAAGGACTGGACGACAACACGATAATCTTCTTCTTCAGCGACCACGGCGGTTGCGTTCCACGCGGCAAAGGCTATCTGTATGAAAGCGGTCTGGAAGTGCCTCTGATAGCCTACTTCCCGCCCAAGTGGCAACACCTGGCGGGAGAAAAGGCATCCGGCAAAGATTATTCTTTAGTCAACTTCACAGACTTGGGACCTACTGTACTTAGTCTTGCAGGCGTAAAACCGCCCAAACACATGCAGGGAAAGGCATTGTTCGGGAAGTACGCGTCCGATGAAAAGCGTGAAATCCAGTTCGCACTGGCGGCCAACCAACTGCATCACTTCATGCCGGTACGTGCCGTAACCGACGGACGTTTCAAATACATCCGCAGCTACATACCCTACCGCCAGTTTGCCCTGCGCAATTACTACCAATGGGGCATGCCGTCCAACAAAGCATGGGACAAGCTGGTTTTAGGCGGACACAACACCAACCCCGACTGGGCGCAGACGTTCAATGCCCATCCTGCCGAAATGCTGTTCGACCTTGAAAAAGATCCCGGTGAACTGCACAACCTGTCCGACTCTCCCGAATACGCAGAAGTGCTGGTAAAGATGCGTACAGCCCTTTCCAACCATATCCGCGCCACCAAAGACCTGGGTTTCTTCATACCCACCTCTCGCGAGAATGTGATATTGTATGATAAAGTACGTAAAGAGAAATACCCCTTGAACGAGCTGTACAACCTCGTAGAACTGGCAGGTACAGCCCATGCAGACGATGCTCCCGTATTTGAGAAAGCACTGTCCAGCCAATATCCCGAAATGCGCTATTGGGCATCCGTCGGTTTGGCACAACTCGGAGCCAAAGGAGAATTGAAAACCTGTCCCGCACCTCTGCTTGCCTTGCTCAAGGATGCCGACCCCTACATAGCCTGCGAAGCCGCCTATGCCGCCGCTTATCTGGGAGAAACCGCCAAAGGCATCGAACGCCTGAATAATCCGGCAAAAGAAGCCGATAGAAAAATCGGTTATTCCCTGCTGGAATGCCTCTCTCTGGATAAAGCCATGCAGCCCGCCATCCGCGTGCATCTGGCAGACCTGAAAGACAAAGCCGAAACACTTCCGCGCAAAGCAAACGAAGATGCCGGCCTCATGGCACGCGGCATTCTGGTCAATCTCGGTGAGATGGATATAAAGAACCTGCACGGTCCGGAGTCCTATAAAGCAGGCTTGAAGCTGAATCACGGACGCAGACCCATGGTTCCGCTGCCAAACTGATGAAAGTTGGATGTAGCTGAAAAGAGAGCAGTAGTAAGTATCTTTGTTTTAACACAATCCTACATTATGCCTGCGCCTTGAATTTGCGGAGCTGCCACACCAGCATCGTACCCGCTATCAGACTGGCCAGCAAGTCGGAAATCGGCATACTGTACCAAACGCCTGCCACGCCGAAAAAACGGGGCAGAATTATCAGGCAAGGCAGCAACACCATCATCTGGCGGGTAAGGGAAAGAAATATTGCCTTACTCGCCATTCCTATACTCTGGAAGAAGTTGGCGGTAACCATTTGAAAGCCTATAATAGGGAAAAACATCACCACAATGCGCAAGCCCTTTGCCGAAAGGGCAATCAGTTCGGCATCCGAAGTAAAGATACTCACCACCAAGTCGGAGAAGAGCATACCTACAATAAAGCCGAAAGTAGTGACGCAGGTTGCATAGATTATCGTCAGTTTCAGAGTCTTGATGACACGGGCATGCTGTCCGGCTCCGAAGTTATAGCCCGCAATGGGCTGCATTCCCTGGTTCAGTCCCATTACAATCATTACGATGATAAATACCAGCCGGTTGACAATGCCGAAAGCGCCGATAGCCAAATCGCCGCCATACTTTTTCAATCCCTGATTGATAAGGATTACGATGAAACATGCCGCCATATTCATCAGGAACGGCGACATGCCGATAGCCAGTGAATCGAAGACTATCTTACGCTTCAAACGGAAAATACCGCGGTGAAAATGCAGCAGTTCGTCTTTATTGCTGAATATCCTGAGCTGCCATATCAATGATATGAACTGCGCCACAATCGTGGCAATGGCCGCCCCGCGAATGCCCCAGCCGAAACCGTAGATGAACACCGGGTCAAGTATCGTATTGATAATCACCGTGGCAATGGTGGCATACATCGCCTTCTGCGGGTGCCCCGAAGAACGCAGCACCGCATTCAATCCCAGATAAAGATGCGTAACGGCATTGCCGAGAAGGATAATCTGCATATAATCGCGCGCATACCCCACAGTCTCGTCACTGCCGCCGAAGAAGTAAAGAATAGGGTCGAGGAATGCCATTACAACCACCGTAAAAGCCACACCCAGCAGAATATTCAGCACAAATACATTGCCCAGTACCCGCTGCGCCGTGTCATAGTCCTTCTGCCCGAGCTTGACGGAAATCAACGTAGCCGCTCCCACACCTACCAGCGAACCGAAAGCCGCTGCAAGGTTCATCAAGGGGAAAGTCAACGCCAGTCCCGAAATAGCCATTGTGCCCACACCGTGACCGATGAAGATACTGTCCACCATATTATATAAGGAAGATGCCGTCATGGCGATGATTGCCGGAACGGCGTACTGCATCAGTAATTTACCTATATTCTCCGTGCCCAACGCTGTGGGTGTTTTTTGTCCTGCCATACTTTTTACCTGTTTTTTCGAGGGCGCAAAGGTACTCAAAATTCGTCAGGTGAGCAAGCATCGCGCCCCGTCTTAAGGAAGAACCGCACTCTCTCTCCTATTGGAAGCGTATCAGAGACAGGGAAGAAAGCGTATCAAGCCCGGTCCAAGACGTCTTCTCCCGAGAACTTACCCGGCGATTATCCCAAACCTGCCACAGAGCACACGGAGCATACGGCGAATAAATTCCCCTAAAGGTTCGCTATCTGAAAAATGTTTCGTATTTTGTCCCCAAATTGAGTGAATTATAGCGAAATGAACGTATTAGAACTAAGTGAACAAGAAATCATTCGTCGCAACAGCATGAATGAACTTCGCGCGATGGGTATCGAACCCTATCCCGCAGCAGAGTATGTAACCAACGCTTTCTCTACCGATATTAAAAAAGAATTCAAAGACGACGCCGAACCGCGCCACGTATCCGTAGCCGGACGCATCATGAGCCGCCGCGTCATGGGGAAAGCCTCTTTCATCGAGTTACAGGACTCCAAAGGCCGTATCCAGGTATATATCACCCGCGATGACATCTGTCCGGGCGAAGACAAGGAAATGTATAATACCGTATTCAAACGCTTGCTCGATTTAGGCGACTTCATCGGTATCGAAGGCTTTGTATTCCGCACTCAGATGGGCGAAATCAGTATCCATGCCCAGAAGCTGACCGTGCTTGCCAAAAGCATCAAACCGCTTCCTATCGTAAAATATAAAGACGGTGTGGCCTACGACTCGTTCGACGACCCGGAACTGCGCTACCGCCAACGCTACGTGGACCTCATCGTGAACGACGGCGTCAAGGAAACATTCCTGAAACGCGCCACAATCATCAAGACCATGCGTGCCGTACTGGACGAAGCCGGCTATACGGAAGTGGAAACACCGATTCTGCAATCCATCCCCGGCGGTGCAAGCGCACGCCCCTTCATCACCCACCACAACTCATTGGATATGGACCTCTACCTGCGTATCGCCACCGAGCTTTACCTGAAGAGACTTATCGTAGGCGGTTTTGAGGGTGTATACGAAATCGGAAAGAATTTCCGTAACGAAGGTATGGACAAAAACCATAACCCGGAATTCACCTGCATGGAGCTGTACGTGCAGTATAAGGACTACAACTGGATGATGGGATTCACCGAGAAACTCCTCGAACGTATCTGTATCGCTGTAAACGGCAGCACAGAGACTACCATCGACGGAAAGACCATCAGCTTCAAGGCTCCTTACCGCCGCCTGCCCATCCTGGATGCCATTAAGGAAAAGACCGGCTACGACCTCAACGGCAAGAGCGAGGAAGAAATCCGCCAGGTGTGCCGCGAACTGAAAATGGAGATTGACGACACTATGGGCAAAGGCAAGCTGATAGACGAAATCTTCGGCGAATTCTGTGAAGGCACATTCATACAGCCTACCTTCATCACCGACTATCCGGTAGAGATGAGCCCGCTGACCAAGATGCACCGCAGCAAGCCCGGACTGACCGAACGCTTCGAGCTGATGGTGAACGGTAAAGAGCTGGCCAACGCATACAGTGAGCTGAACGACCCCATCGATCAGGAAGAACGCTTCAAAGAGCAGTTGAAACTGAGTGAAAAGGGTGACGACGAAGCTATGTTTATCGACCAGGACTTCCTGAAAGCGCTGCAATACGGTATGCCTCCCACATCGGGCATCGGTATCGGCATCGACCGTCTGACGATGTTGATGACCGGACAGGCATTCATCCAGGAAGTATTGTTCTTCCCGCAGATGCGCCCCGAAAAGGTCACTCCGAAAGACGCGCCTGCCAAATTCATGGAACTGGGTATCCCCGAAGAATGGGTGGCAGTCATCCAGAAAGCCGGCTACAACCTGGTTAGCGACATAAAGGATGTAAACCCGCAAAGCTGCACATGGACATTTGCGGCATCAACAAGAAATATAAACTGGAACTGGCAAATCCGACCGTGAAAGATGTGGAAGGTTGGGTTGAGAAAATCTAAGAAATGAAACTACCCGGTAAGATAGCCATTATGGGCGGAGGAAGCTGGGCCACTGCCATTGCAAAGATGGTACTGGCACAAGAAGAGACTATAAATTGGTATATGCGGCGCGACGACCGCATTGCCGATTTTAAGCGTCTCGGTCATAACCCTGCCTACCTGACGGGCGTCAAGTTCGATACCAAGCGTATCAATTTCAACTCAAACATCAACGATGTAGTCAAGGAGTCGGATACGCTTATCTTTGTAACTCCTTCTCCTTATCTGAAGGCTCACCTGAAGAAGCTGAAGACAAAAATCAAGGATAAGTTCATCATCACTGCCATTAAGGGCATCGTACCTGATGACAACATGATTGTATCGGAATACTTCACGAAAGAATACGGTGTTCCTACCGAAAATATCGCAGTACTGGCGGGTCCCTGCCATGCGGAAGAGGTTGCGCTCGAGCGGCTTTCCTATCTCACGATAGCGTGTCCCGATATAGACAAGGCGGACAAGTTTTCCCGCCGTCTGGCAAGTTCATTCATCAAGACTTCCGTAAGCAACGACGTGGCAGGTATCGAATACGGTTCCGTACTCAAAAACGTATATGCCATTGCCGCCGGCATTTGCAGCGGACTGAAATACGGCGATAATTTCCAGGCGGTACTCATGTCCAATGCCATACAGGAGATGAACCGTTTCCTGCAAACCGTACATCCGCTGAACAGAAACATCAGCGATTCTGTTTATCTGGGTGACATGTTGGTGACAGGATACTCCAACTTCAGCCGTAACCGTACGTTCGGTACGATGATAGGTAAAGGATATTCCGTAAAAAGTGCCCAGATAGAGATGGAAATGATAGCCGAAGGTTATTACGGAACCAAGTGCATCAAGGAAATCAACAAGCATTACCACGTGAACATGCCGATACTGGATGCTGTGTACAACATCTTATATGAGCGCATCTCACCGATGATTGAAATCAAGTTACTGACTGACTCTTTCCGGTAATGCGGAAAAGAGGACAGCAAGGACAAAATACAGAATTTAAAACCTATAATATTATGATTAGTTTGAACATTGAAAAGACTCTTGGATTCATTTCCAAAGAAAATGTTTTCGCCTACGAAGCCCAAGTCAAGGCTGCACAGGAAGCATTGGAAAACGGAACCGGTAAAGGCAACGACTTTTTAGGCTGGCTACACCTTCCTTCTTCCATTACAAAGGAGCACCTGGCAGACCTGAAAGCTACCGCGCAAGTGCTGCGCGAGAATTGTGAAGCAGTGGTTGTTGCCGGAATCGGCGGAAGCTACCTCGGTGCACGCGCCGTTATCGAGGCTTTGTCAAACAGTTTCGCATGGTTGCAGGACAAGAAGTCCGGCCCGGTTATTCTGTATGCAGGACACAACATCGGTGAAGATTATCTGTACGAGCTTACCGAATATCTGAAAGACAAGAAATTCGGTGTCATCAATATTTCCAAATCGGGAACCACTACCGAAACGGCTTTGGCCTTCCGCCTGCTGAAAAAGCAATGCGAAGACCAACGCGGCAAGGAGATGGCCAAAAAGGTGATTGTTGCCGTTACAGACGCCAAGAAAGGCGCAGCACGCGTTACTGCAGACAATGAAGGGTACAAATCTTTCATTATCCCCGATAACGTAGGCGGCCGTTTCTCCGTACTCACCCCGGTAGGTCTGCTGCCCATTGCCGTTGCAGGCTTCGACATCGAAAAGCTGGTAGCAGGCGCGGCAGCTATGGAAAAGGCTTGCGGAAAGGATGTTCCGTTCGCTGAACCCGGCAGCTATCTATGCAGCCACCCGCAATGAACTCTACAAGAACGGCAAGAAGATTGAAATCCTTGTAAACTTCAACCCCAAATTGCACTACGTAAGCGAATGGTGGAAGCAACTTTACGGTGAATCCGAAGGTAAAGAGAACAAGGGTATCTTCCCTGCATCCGTGGATTTCTCTACCGACCTGCACTCCATGGGACAATGGATTCAGGAAGGTGAACGTACCATTTATGAAACTGTCATTTCAGTAGAAAAGACGCAGTATTCGCTGCAAGTTCCTTCGGACGAAGCCAACCTCGACGGTCTGAACTTCCTCGCCGGAAAGCACGTGGACGAGGTGAACAAGATGGCTGAACTCGGCACACAACTGGCTCACGTAGACGGTGGCGTACCCAACATGCGCATCGTGATTCCTGCACTGAACGAGGAAAGTCTCGGCGGATTGCTGTACTTCTTTGAGAAAGCATGCGGCATCAGCGGCTACCTGCTGGGGGTTAATCCGTTCAACCAACCGGGTGTGGAAGCCTACAAGAAGAATATGTTCGCCCTGCTGAACAAGCCGGGTTACGAAGAAGAATCCAAAGCTATCCAGGCAAGACTTTGATAAATTAAGAATTGAGAGTTGAGAATTGAGAAATGGCTGCACACAAATTACCATGTGCAACATCAAAAGGCTGTTTCTTGATTCCCAACTCTCTGTTTTATATTCCCCTATTTCTAATTTTTTATTCTCAATTTATCAAGTGTTTAAAGAAGCAATATCCCGCTATTTAAGAGAACACGGATACGACAATATCCGGCTGAAAGCCGTTCTTTTCGACATGGACGGCGTGTTGTTCAACTCCATGCCTTATCATGCCGATGCATGGCATACGGTAATGGAACGTCACGGTCTGCATCTGAGCCGCGAGGAAGCTTATATGCACGAAGGACGTACGGGAGCAGCAACAATCAACATCGTATATCAACGGCAATACGGCAAAGATGCCACTCCTGAGATGATAGAGAGTATCTATGCCGAAAAAAGCGAAGAATTCAACAGACATCCCGAACCCGAACGTATGTCCGGAGCATGGGAAGTGTTACAGAAAATAAAAGCGGAAGGGTTGACTCCCGTATTGGTAACCGGTTCCGGCCAGCACTCCCTGCTGGACAGACTGGCACATAACTTTCCCGGCATGTTCCAACGCGAACGTATGGTCACCGCCTTTGATGTGAAATATGGCAAGCCCAATCCGGAGCCTTATCTTATGGGACTGGAAAAAGCAGGGGTAAAGGCCAATGAAGCTATTGTCGTGGAGAATGCACCCATCGGCGTCCAGGCAGGAGCAGCGGCAGGGATATTCACAATCGCTGTCAATACCGGTCCGCTGGACGGACAAGTGCTGCTGGATGCGGGAGCCAATCTGTTATTCCCTTCCATGCAGGCTTTCTGCGATAACTGGGAAGCTGTGCGGGATGCGCTTGCATCTGAAGAGTAAAGAGAGGACAATTCTTGAAATTGAAGTTTAGAAAACAAAGAGACGTTATGTGGAGAAAGCTGCTTGGAATACTGACATTGTTTTCTTTCCTGCCGTATTTTTCGATTTGCCAGAACAAGCTTCGGGAAAATGGCTGGTATCATATCTTGTCCGGACAGACGGACAGCATTTCCAGAGAGCCTATCGTAACGACGAAGGATTTCATCGCCCTTAAACTGGATACGGATTATTTCGGAAAATATGTAATCAGCGGACAAATCAGCAACTATAAACGAAAGAAATGGGCTGAGGAAACGGGAAAGGCAACAGGCAGGCAGATAGCTTTCATATTCAATGATTCTGTCATAACCAATCCACGGGTCAACTGTAGCATAGAGAGCGGTGCTTTCCAAATAACTTCCGTTCTTGATGAAAAACTACCGGACATATATAAACAACTGAAACAAGAGAAGATTGATTCTATCGCAACGCTTTTCAAGGACTGGGAAAAAGATTCTCTCTATTTTGCCATGCCCCCGGAATACAGAGATTCCATAAGAATGGCAATTGATTACTGGGAAGCCTACACATGGATAAAGCTAACCACTAAGCCCGATGAACATTATTGGTACAGCATAACAGACTCTGCCGAGTACAAAAAGCTGGAAGAAGCCCTGAAAGAAGAACTTGAGAAGTCCAATCTTAGCAGCAGGGCTTCAGATTACATGCAGTCGGATACATATCAAACGTATAAAATGTATGTATGCAACAACCCTGAATATATCAACCTTATGTTCCAATGCTTTCTTTTCAAGAAAATCAGAGGGTTGTACAGCTATCTGATAGACGATATTATCCAAACCAAATACCCTTCCGCCCCAAGTATAAGGACATATATTGACAAGACCGACAATTCCGATGATGAGAGATTTGCCGTATATGAATGGCAACGACAGATATGGGTCTTGCTGAATAAGGACAAATAGACGGATGACCCAAGATATATATAAATAAAAAATCCTTGATAACCAATAGTTTATCAAGGATTTTCCTGTGACCCCGGTGCGATTCAAACGCACGACCTTCAGAACCGGAATCTGACGCTCTATTCACTAAGCTACGGAGCCTTAATTCGAATGCAAAAGTAGAAAAAATCTCTGCATATTCCTAATCTTCATACATTTTTTATATCTGTTTTGCATATTACCCTTTCAATATTATTTTGAGAACATTAAACGGATATACATATACATTTTGTTATTTTTTCAATCAAAATAGAAACAAGTATCAATATTATTTCTATCTTTGCCGAACAAATTAATAGAAGTTTCAGAAATTAAACCTATGAGCTACCTGATAAAACCCGAAGGATACAAACCTTTATTGGACTTAAAACAAACGGAATTAGGCATTAAACAGATTAAAGAATTCTTTCAGTTGAATCTTTCTTCCGAACTCCGCCTGCGTCGTGTCACCGCTCCTCTCTTTGTATTAAAAGGCATGGGTATCAACGACGATTTGAACGGTGTGGAACGGGCTGTGTCGTTTCCCATCAAAGATTTAGGCGATGCGCAGGCAGAAGTGGTACATTCGCTTGCCAAATGGAAGCGTCTGACACTTGCCGAATACGGTATAGAACCGGGATACGGAATTTATACCGATATGAATGCCATCCGTGCGGACGAAGAGCTGGGCAACTTACATTCCTTATATGTAGACCAATGGGATTGGGAGCGCGTTATCACCGAACAAGACCGTAACATAGACTTTCTGAAAGAGATAGTCACCCGCATTTATGCTGCAATGGTCCGTACGGAATATATGGTATATGAAATGTATCCGCAAATCAAGCCCTGCCTGCCACAGAAATTACACTTTATCCATGCGGAAGAGCTCCGGCAGATGTATCCCAATATAGAACCGAAATGCCGTGAGCATGCCATTGCCAAGAAGTTCGGCGCCGTATTTATCATCGGCATCGGTTGCAAACTAAGCGACGGCAAAAAACACGATGGACGCGCTCCGGACTATGATGACTACACAACTCCCGGCTTGAACGGTCTGCCCGGCTTAAACGGCGACTTATTATTGTGGGACGATGTGCTTCAACGCAGTGTGGAATTATCCTCAATGGGTATCCGCGTAGACAAAGAAGCCCTCCAGCGTCAGCTCAAGCAGGAAGGTGAAGAAAAACGTCTGGAACTCTATTTCCACAAACGCCTGATGGGAGATGCGCTGCCCTTGTCTATCGGTGGCGGTATCGGTCAGTCCCGGCTGTGTATGTTCTATTTGCGCAAAGCCCATATCGGAGAAATACAAGCCAGCATCTGGCCCGAAGATATGCGCTCGGAATGTAAGGCACACAACATACATTTAATCTAAATACAACCTGTAAACAATATAAAGTCCCGCAGAGTTTCAAAGGAAAAAGCAAAAAACTCTGCGGGGCTCTTTGTATACTATGGTGAAATATTTGTATCTTAGCATCGTAAACTACTAACACTTCCTATTATGAACGTTCAGATCGAAGATAGCTGGAAAGCACATTTGCAGCCTGAATTTGACAAAGATTACTTTTACACATTAACGAACTTCGTGCGTGAGGAATATGGTAAATATGCCATATATCCACCGGGAAAATTGATATTCAATGCTTTCAACTTATGTCCTTTTGACAAGGTAAAGGTAGTGATTATCGGCCAGGACCCATACCATGGTCCCGGACAAGCACACGGACTCTGTTTCTCCGTCAACGACGGCGTGCCCTTCCCGCCCTCTTTAGTCAATATTTTTAAAGAAATCAAAGCAGATATCGGAACAGATGCACCGCCTACCGGCAACTTGACCCGTTGGGCGGAACAAGGCGTATTACTGCTCAATGCCACTCTCACCGTACGTGCCCATCAAGCCGGCTCCCATCAGAACCGCGGCTGGGAAACATTTACAGATGCCGCCATCCGTATTCTTGCCGAAGAACGGGAGCATTTGGTCTTTATATTATGGGGAGCTTATGCACAACGAAAAGGTGCTTTTATCGATCGCAACAAACACTTGGTACTGACATCCGCACACCCTTCTCCTCTTTCCGCATACAACGGTTTCTTCGGAAACAAACATTTCAGCAAGACGAATGAATACCTGAAAGCGCACGGAAAGGAAGAGATAAAATGGTAAGGCGGCACTGATAAAAAGGGGGTACGAAAAAATGTGCTTGATGATTTCTTTTAGGCACGGAATTACACGGATTACACGGAAGAAGGAATGAAGCAGATAACGTTATCAAACTCCGTATAATTCCGTGCCTAAAATCAAATAATGCCGCCAGAAACAGTTGGCAACATCACCCTAATTAGTACCACTGAATATTACTCTGTGTCTGGCTTCTCTGCTCCCATTTCAAGTCTTGCAAAATGCTTGCGTTGGCACGAATGGTAAAGTTGTAGTATTTCCACTGTCCGAAAGGAGACAGACTGGCCGACATGCTGAAACAGTGCAGGTCACGTGTGATATTAAAGGTGGTCTGTACTATCTTCTTTGCTTCAAAATCGTAACCGGAGTTAAAGCTCACCGCCCACTTATTGGAAAGTTTTATATTACCCGAAGCGCTCAAGTTATGAGTATAACGGTAAGGATAGCGCATTTTTTTCCGATTGATAGGCTTGCTACGGTCTTCGGAAATATTAAAACTATAATTGAAATTCAAAGACCACGGCATCTTGAACACCTGATAACCATCGGCATCCACCGCTGCCTTTTCCACTTTCTTCTTGGGAATGCCGCTCTCATCGGAACTTGCCTCCACATCTTCCCCTTCCTCGGAAGAATTTTCCTTATCTTTCTCCTTATCGGCATCCTTAGTGCCGCTCAGCTTCTCTTTCCACTTTTTCCATGTTTCGTTATTAAACGTATAGCTAAAGGAAGAGCCGTATCCCTGGAAAATACCGAAACGTCCGTAGGACCATTCCGTACGGTCATTCTCTACCACATTTCCATTCTTATCGAACTTATAACCGTATGTCTTGAATGAAGAGCTCATACTGAACGTGTAATTCTTGCTCAACTTCAAACGCAAATTCAGCCCAAGGTCACCCCAAGGACGTGTCGCAGCCGCCATATTGTAATTAATATTAGCTCCCAACTCGTCAATCAGACTGATTTTCTTAATCGTATCCTTCTTACTGCTGTAATACTTCATCTCCAGGTTGTTGGAGATACTGAAGGTTATATTTCCCTGCTTACCTCTTCCCGGCACATCAAACGCCTGACCGGCATAGGGAGAATAAACCACCGTATCCCGTCTTCCGTCCGCATAATTCTTGATATAGGAGTCGTAATAACCGTAGCGCGAGGAACCAAAATCCGGTGCGGCACTTATGCTCACCGACGGGGTTATGACATGGCGGATCTGTATCTTCTTTTTAGGAAGGAATATAGGATTATACATACCGTATATCTTCGTATTGATACCCAGGCTGGCATTGTAGTTATACACACGATGAAAACCGTAAATCGTATCGGTAGCTACTTCCCTGCCGCTTCCTCCGGCATTGGGATCCCAATCTTTCATGACCTTGCGCGTATACCAGCGTTCGGTATAGCTGACAGAAGGCGTTACATTGAAGTACTTGAACAATGTGAAAGTGGCACTGATAGGAATCTCATGCTTCATACCGTTTTTCCAGTCCTTTATCAGATTGGATTTAAACAGCAGGTTGTCCTTGGTCTGGATACTGTTGGTCAAACGCCCCGTATACCGGATGGAAATCTTCTCATACCATTTTTCTTCACCCGCCGCTTTCTTACGCTTAAAAGGATAAAGCGTGGACAAGGAGATATTCAAGTCGGGCAGAGTGACATTGACCGAGGAGTCCTTCATAGTCTGTGCGATATTGGTGGTTGCCGCAATCGTCAGTTTCCTGTCGAAGAAATAACGGGAATAACTGATACTTGAAGTTTTTGTATTCTGCGACATGGCATTCGAGTTGTACATATTGCCGATGTTGGTACGCTCATAACTACTGGTAGCAAAGTTCACGCTGGCAGAAAATGTCTGATTCGGATTGGCCTTCGCATCCTGTCTGTGAGACCATACAATCTTGAAGTCCTTAGCCACAGAATAATCCGGTAATCCTTTATCACCGGTTTTCGTCACCTGGTAGCTTGCCTGAAACAAGCCCGAATATTTGTACCGTTTGATATAATTGGACTCGGCATTCAAAGCCCAGGAACCTTTCGTAAAAATATCGGCACGCAACTTCAAATCCATCTTGTCACTGATGGCAAAGTAATATCCACCGTCCGTCAAGCCGAAACCGCGGCTGGAGTCATCCATATAGGTAGGCATGAGGAAACCCGACGAATAGCTGCTCGAAAACGGGAAGAAAAAGAACGGCACGGCAAGCGGCAAAGGCACATCCTCCACCACCAGATAGGCAGGTCCGGTCACTACATTCTTTTTGGGGCGCACTTTTGCGTAAGTCATCTGCATATAGAAGTGGGGGTGCTCATGGTGGTCGCAGGTCGTGTATCGGCCACTCTTCATATACAACTCGTCATTAGCGCCTTTTTTTGCATTGTTTCCGGTTACATATCCTTCGCCCTGCTGGCTGACTACATTACTTATAATACCCTTCTTACTCTTGAAGTTATAGCGAATCGTATTAGTCTCGTATGGGGTTTCTCCATCCTTGAAAACCGGTGTTCCCTTCTTCACTCCCAACGAATCCTCCACTCCATGGGCATAAACCGTGCTACTATCCATATTCATGGTAATAACATCCGCCGCCAATTCTATCTGCTGATAGTTTACTTTTCCCTGACCATAGAGATGCGCATATCCGCCTTGAGTAAATACAATGGAATCGTTTGCCTCATAAGTCACCGGAGCGTCCAAAGGCTGTTTCTTCTTGCCGGAAGCAGCCAGCGTATCCATCCGCAAAGAATCGGGTTGCAAGGTATCGCGCATACCTCTCCTATGAGAAGATGCAATCCCCTGCCCCAGCGAATCACTCCGCAAAGAGTCCACTTGCTGTCTTCCTGGTGGTACAACACCGCGCCGACGACGTTGCGAAGCAGCCTCACCGGAAAGAAGAAGTAAGACGAATAGTAGTATGAATGATATGAATGTATTTGCTTTCAATGGCGTCATTAACTAATAGTTTACGCTTGAACGGGCAAAAGTACGTAATTTATACGGATAATCTCCCTTTTTAAAGAAATTTAGATTGCTACAAAAACAGTTTACACCAATAATCAAAGCGTTGCACGCCGGCTTTGCCATAACGCAGCAGGCTGTCACGCGCTTTCTCTACACTTTTTTCCCTGTCCAGATGTGTCTTGGAATAAAACTTATCTGCAAAACATACAACCTGCTCTTCCATACTTACCGGAAGCATGTCCCGGTGAGGAACAGGCAGATTTTGCGCAATAATATCCTCCAGTGCGAGACCGGCCCCCGTATGCCTTTCACAAACCAAGGCATGACGCGGATATCCTTCCGAACGCACCAGGTCCGCTCCCAAATAGCCATGACAGATATAGGGTTTGTCGCCAAAGCAATAAATGCCGTCGGCATCTGTCAGGAATATACCTATATCGTGCAACATAGCCGCTTCATACAGAAAATCTCTGTCCAAAGACAACTCCGGATGGCGGTCGGCAATCCACAAAGCCTTATCGGCCACAGAACGGCTGTGCGTCAGTAGGATATGCCTCAATTCATTGGCTTCCGGATAATATTTATCAATCAACCCTTGGGGACTCATTTTTTATTTTTTGCTGAATTTATAAACAATGACTTTCCGGCGCAAATCGCAACTGCGCAGAGGAGTGCGGTATACTTCCTCCACCCGGTAGGTGTCTTCCGTATCCTGCAGGAACTGTTCTTGCAGTTCGTCCGTCACCAACACATAACCTTGGGCAGGGTTCAGTTTATCAAAGATACGCACCCGGTCGCCCAGATAATAATTTATACCATAGAACTTAACCCAGTCGGCATACGAATAGACCATACCTTGAGGTTCTAACTCGTTCAGGCGTACAGCCAGATGCCTGTCCGACTTCACCGCCAATATAGTAGGCTGATAAACGCCGTCCAACGACACAAATATACACAAAATGCAGCCAGCCGTACCATACAACAGCGAACGCGTGTCCGCACGCTTTACCAGCATATACAGCAAACAGCCGGCAGCTACAAGCGGCAGGAACACAATCAGCCATTTCGGCAGTGAGAGCTCCACCGTATGCAGTGCATTCACAAAAGCTATATTCTCGGCGGCATGCTTGCCTGTTCCCCAAATACTTTCGGGAATCATGTCCAAACGCACGGCAAAGAAAGTAACGGTAAGCAATATTGTCAATGCAACGAAAATCCAGGCAGAAATCCGGAATACTTTCGCGCCTCGTTGCACCAATGCCAGCAGGTATTCGGCAAGCAGCATTCCCATAAACGGATAGATAGGCAGCAGATAGACGCTACGCTTACTTTTGGGAATGCAATAGAAGATGAAAATCGTTAAAATCACCACCCACGCAAAAAGCTGCAACGGTGACTGAGAACGGAATTTGCACCACGCTTTCTTTAAACGTTCGCCAACGGAAGCAGCTTCCGGCAGAAGATGTATCTTTTTCCATTTCAGTCCGAACAAGGAAATAAGCAGCACTAAAGTCCAGGGAACCCATCCCCAAATAATAGTCAGGAAGTTATACCACAACGGATTCTCGTGCGATGCATAGGACATTTTCCGGAAGAAACGTCCGGTATTTTCTTCCAGCATCAAATTGACAAACGCCTCTCCGCCTTGCTGATAAGCTGCCCAAAACCAAATGCCCAAAGGAATGAGGGACAGCAACCCGATGCCCAGCAATGAAAAGAAAGCCTTTCCGAACGAACGCCCGCGCAACAGCTGATACACCCCGATACCCAAACAGGGAAAGATAGAACCGACCGGCCCTTTTGTCAATGTAGCGCATGCCATCAACAGTACGGCCAACCAAGGAATTCCTTTGCAATTCTTCTCATCCCATCGGAAAAGCAGACACAATGAAATCACGATGAGAGAAACTTGCAGCATATCAAGCCGGCAAGCTACCGCCGCACGGTGTACTTCAAAAGAGGACAAAAGAAGGATAGAGGTCAGAAATGCAGTCTTTACATCCTTGCGTTTGGCTACGAAGCTGAAGAATACCAACTGCATAGCCAGAAAAGCAAGCGCCGACGGCATACGTGCCGAGAACTCCGTAACTCCTCCCAAGACAGATGAAATGACGGCTATTGTCCAATAAAGGAAAGGCGGTTTATAAGCTATTTCCACTCCGTAATTCGTCGGGAGTATCCAGTTACCGCTTTCCAGCATGGTATATGCAACTATCGCCTCACGCGGTTCCCCTTTCGAATAGAATATGGTTTCCCCTAAAAAGGGAACCAGTACAAGTACACTTAACAGTGCAATAAACCAGAACGCTATCTTTCTGTCCGACATATATTTTCGTTTTTATATTTTTCCGGCTGCAAAAGTACGAAATATTCTACAACAATACCTAACTTTGCCGGCTCAATGATAGCGTAAACCTAAAATGAAGCATTTAAAAAGATTTCCCGAGTTCATACGTTTTGTCATGGTGGGTATCCTTGCAACCGCTTTGCACTACGGGATATACTTCTTACTGCAACGGTTCATCAATGTAAATATAGCCTATACCCTCGGCTATGCCCTGAGCTTTATCGCCAATTTCTACCTTACCGCATACTTCACGTTCGGCAAAAAGCCGTCATGGAGCAAGGCGTTCGGTTTTGGCGGAGCACATTTATTCAATTACCTGCTGCACATCGGTTTGCTGAATACATTCCTCTGGTTGGGACTCTCCAAAACCCTTGCCCCTATTCCGGTATTCGCCATAGCCATTCCGGTCAATTTCCTGTTGGTACGCTTCGTTTTCAAACGAAAAGACTGATATTTCTCAAATCAATAATTTTTAATTATAATATTTATCCCGGACTTCTCCGGAAAATAATATATTTGCAAAGTATTTACCATACACATTTGCGAAATGAAGAAAGTAACCCTACTGATTCCGGTCTACAACGAAGAAGCGATGCTCCCTACCCTATATCAGCGCTTGATAGAACTTATCAACCGCAACAGCACTTATGCATGGGAAATCCTATTTATCAATGACGGCAGCAGCGACCGGACACTCGATGTTATCCGCCAACTCCGACAAACGGACAGCAGGGTAAATTTCGTGAACCTCTCGCGCAACTTCGGCAAGGAAATCGCCATGCTTGCAGGCTTCGACTACACCACCGGAGACTGCTGCGTGGTAATGGATGCCGACTTGCAGGACCCTCCCGAACTGGTAGACCGGATGCTGCAATACTGGGAAGAAGGTTATGACGACATCTACGCCAAACGCCGCAACCGTGGCGAAGAGAGCTGGATGCGCCGCCGGCTGTCACTTGCCTTCTACAGCATCTTACAAAAGATGAGCCGGATAGATATCCTGCCGAACGTAGGAGACTTCCGCCTGCTCGACCGCCGCTGCGTACTGACGTTAAGACACTTGCGCGAACAGGAACGCTATACCAAAGGACTATTCTGCTGGATAGGCTACCGGAAGAAAAGCATAGAATTCGACCGGGGCGACCGCCTTGCCGGACACTCCTCATGGAGTTTCTTCAAACTGCTGAACCTGGCAATCGAAGGAATCACCTCCTCTTCCACCGCTCCCCTGCGCATTGCCACCGTTTGCGGTATCCTCTGCTCCATTTCCAGCTTTATCTACGCTATCTATTTCCTGATAAAGACCATCATATACGGCGACCAGGCCGCCGGTTTCCCCACCCTGATAGTCGTTATTCTGTTCCTAGGCGGCATCCAACTGTTCGCATTGGGCGTTATCGGAGAGTATATCGGACGTATTTTCAAAGAGACCAAAAGACGCCCTGCTTATATCGCATCGGATTACAATGAGAAGAAGTTGGGATATGACGAATAAATTACTATTGCCCACTAATTTCCGTATGGCTAAAGAGGCGGTTGCTCACTTTTCCGCTTCCGCCACAACTGATAGCTATTGAAAATATTTTGCCACATATTATATCTTAACTAACCTATCAAACTGATTATCATAGAAGAATTCCACCTATTACCAACTGTGGGTAACCAAAGGCTATTACCTGCCCCAAAAAGAAACAAGGCTTTTGCCTTACAATAGCTTTTTCAGTTCCTCAATGTCCGGCAAAGCGTTACGAAGCCGTTCCGGCATATCTTTAGAAGCACGGTATGTAGCAACTCCCATCGGTTTGTTATAATCACGAACGGCAAACTCTACAAAGGTCTGATTCATTTCTCTGCAAAGGATTATGCCGATAGAGGGATTCTCGTGCGGCTTTCTGATATATGTATCTAAGGCGGATAGATAAGTATTCAACTGCCCCAAATAAGATGTACGGAATTTTCCTGATTTCAACTCGACCGCGACCAGAGAATTAAGCTCCCGATTGAAAAAGAGCAAATCAATGAACATTTCTTCCCCTGCAACCTCCATGCGATATTGATTGCCTATAAAACTGAAATCTTGCCCAAAGGTCATGATAAACTTCTTCACATTGGCAACAATCGCCTTTTCTACTATCTTTTCATCTAAATCTTCTTCCTCTTCATTCAGTTCCTCCACATTAATGAAATCAAGCAAGTATTCATCTTTGAATGAACAAACAGCTTTTAGAGCTTGCTTAGTATCGGGCAATGTTTGTGCGAAATTATTAGGTAAAGTTCCCCGATGGTTGTATAGGTCTGCTTTTAAGTAATCCCTTAAAGTGTATTTACTCCAATAGTGAATGGCGCACTCATGTATATAAAACAGCCTTGCTTCCAAAGTCTTAGCTTTGGATATTATTTCGGTATGATGACTAAAGCCGATTGAAAGAAAATCAGACCAGTTAAATTCGTCAGCCAGTGGCTGGCGAATTACGCTCAACAGCAATTTTTCATCTAATATCAAATCGCCAGCCGCTGGCTGGCGATTTAAGACAGGCTCCCATTCTTCATAGAAAACTCGCATATTCTTTATATTCGAAACCGAAAATCCCCTTAACCCCGGCAATTCTTTTTGCAACAGAGAAGATATCTGTTCAATTGCACCTTTCCCCCAAAAGCCTGTACGGGAATTTTCCGATACATAACGTCCGATGCCGTAATAAAGAGATAGCTGTTCCTTGTTCACCGATGCGGCTGCACGGTACTGGCTGCGTAGAATAGCTTCTTTTATGGTCTTTACTGCTTCTATATAATTCTGATTTATATTCATTTGCGATTTGTTATATGCGACAAAAATAATGCCGGCGATTTCTTCTTCGCCATACTCATGTTTTTATATTGTTAACGATGGGGCAATATAGATATTATTTTTGTTACCCCATAGCATTTGAGTAACAAACTGGTAAGAGAATAAGGGAATTTATAGATTAAGTCAAGAAAACAAGCCCAACAAAAGGAATAACGCAGAAAATACCGCAATTACATATATCAATTGTTTGCATTAATTTACCAACTCTTTCTTTCTCTTTTTCCATAGTTGCCAGCTATTGAAAATATTTGCCACAGCACATACGAACCCGGCCCTACGGAAGAGAACGGATTCAAATAAGTATATGCCATCCAGATGGCAAGCACCGTATTCTTTTGCCCCAGCGCCTGCCCGCCACTGATACGGTCATTGTAATGCCCGCCGATTCTCTTGCCTAAATAGAATTGGACACAGCAGGCTGCCAAACCTGCTAAAGCAATCAGGACTTCCACAAACACCGGAGCATCACTGTTCGCCAACGAACGCACCGTCTGCCCCGATACAATGGCAAGCGCCACCGCCCATAAGTAGAAAGCAGCATCGTGGAACTCCAATAAGCATCTATGCACTTTCTTGACAAACACCCGCAGAAACCAGGCCATGAAGAAAGGCAGAAGCAACAGCGGAAACACCTTACTCAGTATTTTCAAGAAAGCCGCAAAAAAAGTAACATCCGCATGAGGTTCAACCCAAGGAAATACCAACGGAACAACCACCGCAGCCAAAGATTGGACAACAATGTATACGTGGTAAGACTCGACGCACTTCCGCCCAGCTTACCGGTAATGACCGCAGCAGCAGTAGCCGTAGGACAAATAAGGCATACCATAGCCCCTTCAAAAACTTCCCGATACATCTCCTCCATCGGACAGCACACCAGCAAAGCCGCCACAATCAGACACGCCACCGTCTGAAACAGCAACAGCCAGCCATGCCATCCTTTCGGTTTCAAATCATGCACTTCTACCTTACAGAAGGTTAGCAGCAATTGGGCAAAAATCAAAGCCGGAGTCAGGAGAGCCACCAACCCGTTCAAACAAGGTTTCACCGGTGCAAACCAGGGAATTTTCGCAAAGAAGAAATATCCGGCCGTACCGGCAAGCATCGCCAAAGGCAATGTCCAATTCTTTATAAGACGAAGAAGCATACCTGTATCTACCAATTAATATTTGTGCGCAAAGTTACAGATATTATCAACAAATAGGCTCATCGCAGAAAATAAAAGGGAAAAAAGAGAAGCATTGACACAGAACGTAGTATTTTTAATTCGTTAGACAGTCGTCGCCCTTTCGTTAGACCCGGGTCATCCGTTCGTTAGACCTAGGTTGAACGAACGGATGACCCGGGTCTAACGAATTATGCACAGCCAACCGCCAAACAGAAGCAAGTATAGAAAACATGTAAATTTTGCAAATGCAAAGACTAAATCTCCCTAAAAAGAAGCTGTTACGAATAAAACTTGAAAGCAAAGTGTGAGTTTTCTATAAAATTACATTACTTTTGCAGGGCGATAATAGACCTTTGCGCTATCTTTGCAACGATATTTTAATATGAAACGATACAGACAACATATCTTATATATAAGCCTTTGCCTGGGACTGCTCATTGCTCCTTTTTGTTGCAGCAATATCGGGGCGAAGGATTTTGTTGTCGTTATCGACGCCGGACACGGCGGACACGACCCCGGCGCCATCGGCAGAATCTCCAAAGAAAAGAACATAAACCTGAATGTCGCACTCAAGCTCGGCAAGCAGATACAAAAGAACTGCCCGGATGTAAAAGTCGTATATACCCGTACGCGGGATGTCTTTATTCCTCTAAACCGACGCGCGGAAATAGCCAACGATGCCAAAGCGGACCTATTCATCTCAATCCACACCAATGCGCTTGCCAATAACCGGACTGCCAAAGGCGCATCCACCTGGACGTTAGGTCTTGCCAAATCGGATGCCAACCTTGAAGTTGCCAAACGGGAAAACTCGGTCATTCTTTACGAAAGCGACTATAAGACCCGCTATGCAGGATTTAATCCCAATTCCGCCGAGTCCTACATTATCTTCGAGTTCATGCAGGATAAATATATGTCGCAAAGCGTGCATCTGGCATCACTTGTACAAAAGCATTTCCGCAACACCTGCCGGCGGGTAGACCGGGGCGTGCACCAGGCCGGTTTTCTGGTATTGAAAGCCAGTGCCATGCCCAGTATTCTGGTCGAACTCGGCTTTATCTCCACACCCGAAGAAGAACGTTATCTAAACACGGATGCAGGAACCGGCACCCTTGCCGACGGTATTTTCCGTGCTTTCCTTACTTATAAACGGGAACAGGAAATCCGGTTGAACGGAAGCAGCCAGACCATTCTGCCGGAAGACCTGCCACAGCCGGAAGAGAAAACGTCCGCTCCTGCCGATGCCACACCCGAAACAGAGAAAAAAGCGACCGCCCGGAACAACAAACCGGCCCCCCAGCCTTCGGAAAAAGCAACCGTTGCGCAGACAGAGGACAAAGCCCCTGTGTTCAAGATACAGATACTCACCTCTTCCCGTCCGCTGGCCAAGAACGACAAGCGGCTGAAAGGATTGAAAGATGTGGATTATTATAAGGAAGGCGGCCTGTACAAATACACCTATGGCGCATCTTCCGATTATAATAAGGTGTTGCGCACCAAACGTTCAATTACGGCAAAATTCAAGGATGCTTTCATCATAGCCTTTAAAAACGGCAGGAAAGTAAACGTAAATACTGCCATCAGAGAATTTAAAAACAAAAGAAATAAATAAAATACATCATGAAGTATATTACCAAAGAAGTCAGAATTGGAATCGCAGGCATAGCAGCGCTTTGCATATTAGTATATGGTATCAACTATCTGAAAGGCATTCACATGTTCAAGCCTTCCAGTTATTTCTATGTCAAGTTCCATAATGTCAACGGACTCACCAAATCAAGTCCGGTCTTTGCCGACGGTTTCCGCGTAGGTATCGTACGCGACCTGTATTACGATTATACCCAACCCGGAAAAGTGGTTGCCGAAATAGATGTCAACACCGACCTCCGCATTCCCAAAGGCAGTACGGCGGAACTGGCCACGGAAATGTTAGGCGGCGTCAAGATGAATCTTCTTCTTGCCAACAATCCCCGCGAGAAGTATCAGGTCGGAGATACGATTCCCGGCACCCTCAACAACGGAATGATGGAGAAAGTGGCTACCATGATGCCGCAACTGGAAAAGATGCTGCCCAAACTGGATTCTATCCTCGGCTCTTTAAATACGGTATTGGCAGACCCCGCCATACCTGCCACCCTGCACAATGTGCAGAACCTGACCGCCAACCTGGCCGTAACCAGCGGGCAACTGCAAACATTGATGAATAAAGACATCCCGCAGCTCACAGGAAAGCTGAACACCATCGGAGATAACTTTGTTCTGATTTCCAACAACCTGAAAGAGATAGACTATGCAACAGCCATGCAAAGCATAGACTCAACGCTGGCCAACGTGAAGATGCTTACAGACAAATTAAACCGTAAGGACAATACAGTAGGATTGTTGCTAAACGACCCGTCGCTTTACAACAATCTGAATGCCACCACGGCAAACGCAGCGAGCTTGTTGGAAGACTTGAAATCGCATCCGAAACGCTACGTCCATTTCTCTTTGTTCGGCAAGAAAGATAAGTAGAAATTCCTCTTAAATAGATTTTGTCTAAATAAGAAGGCTCATTTGTTATTGGGAAAGAAACCCCTTGATAAGTCTGCGTATAAAGGTAAAAAAGAGGTTTATACTCATGCTGTTCAATGGATGCAGCAAACAAGAGACGCATAAGCTACATAAACCACTATATGACAAAGTATTAGATAAAAAACAAGACACCTTATATAAAGGGCATATACTTTCATAGTAACCGATAAGTAGCTGAAAGTAAAGAGATTATTGCTTTCCCTGAAAATGCAAGAAAAGAGAAAAGATTTGTTTTTTCAAATAAGATTGCCAATTTTGCAAACGTAGAGTTTTGCTTAATTAATAAATGTATTAGTAACCGTTATGAGTGGACAGATCATGTCGGATTGTGGAACCGCTGTCTTGAAATCATCAGAGACAATGTTCCGGAACAGACATATAAAACTTGGTTTCTCCCCATCGTTCCCTTAAAATATGAGGACAAAACGCTGGTCGTACAAGTGCCCAGCCAGTTCTTCTATGAGTTTTTGGAGGACAAATTTGTTGATTTGTTGCGCAAGACTCTCTATAAGGTCATTGGTGAGGGAACTAAATTGATGTATAACGTAATGGTGGACAAGAGCTCGCGGAAAACCGTCGACCTGGAGTCTACACAGCGTACCATCATACCGCAAAAACAAGTGATGGACAAAAGGATTCCGCAGATTCCCGTCCCCGAACTTGACCCGCACCTTAATCCAGAATACAACTTTGAAACCTTCATCGAAGGTTACAGCAACAAGCTGTCGCGCAGCGTTGCAGAAGCTGTCGCTCTCAATCCGGCTAAAACAATCTTCAATCCGCTGTTCCTATACGGAGCATCAGGTGTAGGCAAAACCCATCTTGCCAATGCTATCGGAACCAAAATCAAGGAACTATACCCGGAGAAAAGGGTATTGTATGTATCTGCACACCTATTCCAAGTGCAATACACCGATTCCGTACGTAACAATACGACCAACGACTTCATCAACTTCTACCAGACTATTGACATATTGATTATTGACGATATTCAGGAATTTGCAGGCGTTACCAAAACGCAGAACACATTCTTCCATATCTTCAACCATCTGCATCAAAACGGCAAGCAGCTTATTCTCACTTCCGACCGTGCACCGGTATTGCTGCAGGGCATGGAAGAGCGTCTGATTACACGTTTTAAATGGGGAATGGTGGCTGAGCTGGAGAAACCTACCGTAGAACTCCGCAAGAACATTCTGCGCAACAAGATACACCGTGACGGCCTGCAGTTCCCCCAGGAAGTGATTGACTATATTGCAGAGAACGTGGGCGACAGTGTACGTGACCTGGAGGGCATCGTCATTTCCATTATGGCGCATTCCACCATATACAATAAAGAAATAGACCTGGAACTGACGCAACGTATCGTCCGCAAGGTAGTGAACAGCGAAAGCAAGGCAGTGACTGTCGATGAAATCATCAACACCGTATGCAAGCACTTCGGATTGGAAACTGCCACCATCCACACAAAATCCAGAAAGCGGGAAGTGGTGCAAGCACGACAAATAGCCATGTATTTAGCCAAAAACCATACAGACTTCTCTACTGCAAAAATCGGTGCGCTAATTGGACATAAAGACCATGCCACCGTATTGCATGCATGTAAAACCATCAAAGAACTGAAAGAGGTAGACAAATCATTCCGTGCGGAAATTGACGAGATTCAAGCCGCACTGAAAAAAGGATAAGAATAAAGGATAAGGGATTAAATGCAGCTAAGTATGCATTAGCTTAACCCCTTATCCCCTAATCCTTAATCCTTAATCCTTAATCCTTAATTTTCAAAATCCCTGCTTTTTCATTATCTTCCAAAGATTCTCCGACATTGCCTCACTGTCTTTCTTCGTATAACGCACATCTGTAAAGACCTGCGCCAGCGTTTCCTTATTGTTCTCCAAGATGAACTGCTTGTTCTCAGGAAGCGATTCTTTATAGGCATACAACCGGTCAATGTCCTGAGGAGTATAATCATGATAAACCTCTTCGTGTACAATGGCCTCCAGCGGCAAACGGTCCACTTGTTCCGGCTGTTCGGCAGGCCATCCCACTGTGACTGTCGTGATGGGAAACACCAATTCCGGTAACTCCAACGCTTCGACAATCATCTGAGGGTTGTAAGTGGTAGTTCCCAGATAGCAAATGCCCAACCCCTTCTCCTCGGCAGCCACACAAAAAGTCTGTGCCACCAGCAAGGTATCGACAGCCCCCGTCACAAACCACTCAAAGTTGTTATATCCCGGCTCTGCCTTCCGCTGCTCGCACCATTTGCTAAAACGGCGCAAGTCGATGCAAAAAGTAAGAACTGCCGGCGCCGTCTTCACCATAGGCTGATTGAAATGTGCCGGTGCCAGTTTGGCTTTCCGGTCAGCGTCACGGGTTACAATTACGCTATACACCTGCATGTTTCCAACCGTAGAAGCACGGAAAGAGGTTTCAAGCAAATCATTTAACAAATCAGAAGAAATATCTTTCTGCTGATACTTACGGATTGTTCTCCTTTGTTTTAAGCTTTCCATTCTTTCTTTTTTTGCAAAGATAATGTAATCCACGAACAATTCATTCAAGAGTTCACACTTTTTTTATCATCATATATCCGGAATAAAATACATCTTTTCAACAAGAAATGAACAATTATTATCTCTACGAGCAGATAAAAGTAACCTTATGTTCGACTAAACCGAGAACCTTTCAGCCCAACAAGTTGTTAATAAATTCCATTTTGGAAAACTTATTCGTTTACTCAAATCATTAAAACATTATAAACCAATAAATTAATAGCAATCAATAGAAAACTATACATCGGTTAATAAAAACATTCATTTTAATTTTGCCAAGTTGAAAAACATTCATAGCTTTGCAACCACATTTGTTAGCAATAAGTACAACTTCTACACTTTACTTATTCATAATTAAATCTAAGAGTTATCGCATCGTGGAAAAGAAAGTTTATTCTTATGACGAAGCCTACGAAGAATCTTTACGATACTTCCAAGGCGACGAGTGGCTGCAAGGGTTTGGGTGAACAAATACGCAGTCAAAGATTCTTTCGGAAATATTTACGAAAAATCTCCGGAAGACATGCATTGGAGAATAGCCAATGAAGTAGCCCGCATCGAAGCCAAGTACCCCAACGCACTGACTTCCGAAGAACTCTTCGGCTTGTTGGACCACTTCAAATACATCGTTCCGCAAGGCAGCCCGATGACCGGAATCGGAAACAACTACCAGGTAGCTTCCCTTTCCAACTGTTTTGTGATAGGTGTGGATGGCGAGGCCGACTCATACGGTGCAATCTTCAAGGTTGATGAAGAGCAGGTACAACTGATGAAACGCCGCGGCGGTGTAGGACACGACTTGTCACACATCCGCCCGAAAGGTTCTCCGGTAAAAAATTCCGCCCTGACATCAACCGGACTGGTTCCTTTCATGGAACGCTACTCCAACTCCACCCGTGAAGTAGCCCAAGACGGCCGCCGGGGTGCGCTGATGTTAAGCGTATCCATCAAGCATCCGGATTCGGAAGCCTTTATAGATGCAAAAATGACAGAAGGTAAAGTTACGGGGGCCAATGTATCCGTCAAGCTGACCGACGCATTTATGCAGGCAGCCATCGACGGCAAGCCATTCGTACAGCAATATCCCATTGACGCGGACGAACCTCTGTTCAAGAAAGAAATCAGCGCCACCGATTTGTGGAAAAAAATCGTGCACAACGCATGGAAGTCCGCCGAGCCCGGCGTACTCTTCTGGGACACCATATTAAGAGAGTCCGTACCCGATTGCTACGCAGACCTGGGTTACCGTACCGTGTCGACCAACCCTTGCGGTGAAATTCCCTTGTGCCCCTACGACTCCTGCCGTTTGCTGGCCATTAACCTATATTCATATGTAGTCAATCCGTTCAAACCGGATGCCTACTTCGATTTCGATTTGTTCAAGAAGCACGTAGCACTCGCCCAGCGCATCATGGACGACATCATCGACCTGGAACTTGAGAAAATAGAACGTATCATGGCCAAAATTGACTCCGATCCGGAAAACGAAGATGTAAAGCATACCGAAAGTGTTTTGTGGCAGAAAATCTACAAAAAGAGCGGACAAGGCCGCCGCACCGGCGTAGGCATCACCGCCGAAGGCGACATGCTTGCAGCATTGGGACTGCGTTACGGCACTGAAGAGGCTACCGAATTTGCAGAGAAAGTACACCAGACCGTAGCACTGAGTGCATACCGCTCTTCTGTGGAAATGGCTAAAGAACGCGGCGCTTTCGAAGTATACGACAGCGAACGCGAAAAGAGCAACCCGTTCATCAACCGCCTGCGCGAAGCAGACCCGGAACTGTACGAGGAAATGAAGAAATACGGCCGCCGCAACATTGCCTGTCTCACCATCGCACCGACAGGCACGACAAGCCTGATGACGCAAACCACTTCCGGCATCGAACCCGTATTCCTGCCGGTGTACAAGCGACGTCGCAAAGTCAATCCGAATGACGCCAACGTACATGTGGATTTCGTGGATGAAACCGGAGACGCATTCGAGGAATACATCGTATTCCATCCCAAGTTCGTCACCTGGATGCAGGCGCAAGGATACGATCCTGCCAAGCACTACACACAGGACGAGGTAGATGCGCTGGTACAGAAGTCACCTTATTATAAAGCAACTTCCAATGATGTGGACTGGCTGATGAAAGTAAAAATGCAGGGACGTATCCAGAAATGGGTAGACCACTCCATCAGCGTTACCATCAACCTGCCGAACGATGTAGACGAGGAACTGGTGAACCGTCTCTATGTAGAAGCGTGGAAATCGGGATGCAAAGGCTGTACGGTATACCGCGACGGCTCACGTTCGGGCGTGCTTATCTCTACCAAAAAAGACAAAAAAGAAGAGTTGCCCCCGTGCAAACCGCCTACGGTTGTCGAAACCCGCCCGAAAGTGCTTGAAGCAGACGTTGTACGCTTCCAGAACAATAAGGAGAAATGGGTGGCATTCGTCGGTTTGCTCGACGGATATCCTTATGAAATATTTACCGGTCTTCAGGACGACGATGAAGGAATCATCCTTCCGAAGAACGTTTCAACAGGACACATCATCAAGAACGTTGACGAAAACGGCAACAAGCGTTACGACTTCCAGTTCGAGAACAAGCGCGGCTACAAGGTAACCATCGAGGGACTGTCCGAGAAGTTCAACAAAGAATACTGGAACTATGCCAAACTCATCTCCGGCGTACTGCGTTACCGCATGCCTATCGAGCAGGTAATGAAGCTGGTAAGCTCACTGCAACTGGACAGCGAGAACATCAATACCTGGAAAAACGGCGTGGAACGTGCCTTGAAGAAATACGTTACGGACGGCACCGCAGCCAAAGGTCAGAAATGCCCGAATTGCGGCAACGAGACATTGGTTTATCAGGAAGGCTGCCTTATCTGCACCACCTGCGGTACATCCCGTTGCGGATAAGGTTCAGGCAAGCACAAACGTTTGCATAGGAATTTAAATGAGATAGCCGGCAATAGCTGCATGATTATGAGGAATATTTTCTATACTTGCATAATCATTGCAGCTATTGTTGTTTCTAAATCTAATATATATGATTTTATTATTCAATATCGAGTACAGAACCAATTGGGGTGAAGAAGTCAGAGTTTCAGGCTCCATCCCCGAACTCGGAAACGAACATCCCGACAAAGCTTTGCCGCTACAGACCATAGACGGTATTCACTGGACTGCGGAAGTAAACATTGCAATGCCGGAAGACGGACTTGTCCGATACAGCTACCATATCTTCCGCGACGGCCGGCATACACGTGCAGAGTGGAACAGCCTGCCCCGTACGCTTTACCTTTCCGGAACTTCCAAGAAAACGTACCGGATACTGGATTGCTGGAAAAACCTGCCGGAGCAGCAGTATTTCTATACTTCCGCCTTTACGGAATCTCTTCTGGCACACCGCGAACGCAACGCCGCACCCAAAGGACACAAGAAAGGGCTGCTGATAAAGGCATACGCACCCTGCATAGACAGTGACCATTGCCTGGGCATCTGCGGAAACCAGCCTATATTCGGAGAGTGGAACCCGGACAAAGCCGTGCTTATGAGTGATGCCAACTTCCCGGAGTGGCAGATAGAGGTGGATGCCACCAAAATCTCAGCTTCCCGCTGGAATATAAATTCATTCTATATAACAAGAAAGAACGCCGTGCCGTTTGCTGGGAAAACAATCCGAACCGGTATATGGCAGACCCGCAAACAGGCGCCAACGAGACCCTGTTGTCGGAGACCGCTACGTATACTTCAGCCTTCCCGCCTGGAAGGGCGCAGGTGTTGCCGTGCCCGTATTCTCACTCCGCTCCGAAAAGAGCTTTGGTGTGGGCGACTTCGGCGACTTGAAGCGTATGATTGACTGGGCGGTAAGCACCAAACAGAAAGCCGTACAGATTCTGCCCATTAACGACACTACCATGACGCATACATGGACGGATTCCTATCCTTATAACAGCATCTCCATCTATGCTTTCCATCCGATGTACACCGACTTGAAGCAACTGGGAACATTGAAGGACAAAAAAGCCATGGCAGACTTCAACAAACGGCAGAAAGAGCTGAATGCCCTGCCCGCCGTCGATTACGAAGCCGTCAACAAAACCAAGTGGGAATATTTTCATCTCATATTCAAGCAAGAAGGAGAAAAAGTATTGAGCTCGGCAGCTTTCCACGATTTTTTTGAATCAAACAAAGAGTGGCTGCAACCGTACGCCGTTTTCAGTTACCTGCGCGATGTTTATAAAACGCCCAACTTCCGCGAGTGGCCTAAATACAGCAGCTACGATGCCGCAGAGATTGAGAAGCTCTGCCAACCGGAATCAGCCGATTATCCGCATATAGCCATCTACTTTTATATCCAGTTCAACCTGCATCTGCAACTGCTTGCCGCTACCGAACATGCACGCGCCAATGGTGTTGTGCTGAAAGGTGACATACCCATCGGCATCAGCCGCAACAGTGTAGAAGCATGGACAGAACCCCACTATTTCAACCTGAACGGACAAGCCGGCGCACCGCCCGATGATTTCTCCGTAAACGGACAGAACTGGGGTTTCCCCACCTACAACTGGGATGTCATGGAAAAGGACGGCTATGCGTGGTGGATGAAGCGTTTCCGCAAAATGGCGGAATACTTCGATGCCTACCGCATTGACCATATCCTCGGTTTCTTCCGAATCTGGGAAATTCCGATGCACGCCGTGCACGGTCTGCTGGGACAGTTCGTGCCCGCCCTGCCCATGACGCGTGAGGAGATAGAGAGTTACGGTCTCTCTTTCCGCGATGAGTTCCTGAAACCTTACATACACGAATATTTCCTCGGACAGATGTTCGGCCCGCATACCGATTACGTAAAGCAGACGTTCATCGAACCGACAGATACGTGGGAAATTTACCGGATGCGTCCCGAATTCGATACCCAGCGCAAGGTAGAGGCCTACTTTGCCGGCAAAACGGATGAGGACAGCATCTGGATACGCGACGGCCTGTATGCGCTTATCAGCGACGTGCTGTTTGTGCCCGACCGCAATGACCCGTACAAATACCACCCGCGTATCGGTGTGCAGCACGACTATATCTACCGTTCCCTGAACGATTGGGAAAAGGCTGCCTTCAACCGTCTGTACGACCAGTACTACTATCACCGCCACAACGAATTCTGGCGTGAGCAGGCTATGAACAAACTGCCGCAACTGACGCAATCCACCCGGATGCTGGTATGCGGTGAGGACTTGGGCATGATTCCCGGTTGCGTGGCATGGGTAATGAACGATTTACGCATTCTATCCCTGGAAATACAACGCATGCCCAAAGATCCGGCACAGGAGTTCGGGCATCCGGACTGGTATCCGTACCGCTCTGTCTGCACCATATCCACACACGATATGTCCACACTGCGCGGCTGGTGGGAAGAAGACTTCCAGCAGACACAACGTTACTACAACACGATGCTCGGACATTACGGTGCCGCTCCCGCCGTTGCCACGCCCGAACTTTGCGAAGAGGTTGTACGCAAGCACCTGCAAAGCAATTCCATACTTGCCATCCTCTCCCTGCAGGACTGGATGTCGATGGACGGCAAATGGCGCAACCCCAATGCGCAGGAAGAACGCATCAATGTACCCGCCAATCCGCGCCACTACTGGCGCTGGCGTATGCACCTGACGCTGGAACAACTGATGAAAGCCGAAAGCCTGAACGAAAAGATAAAAGAACTTATCGCACAAACGGGACGATAAACAGCATATTGACTGATAATAAGTAAAAAGCGGTGGAGACCTTTTAATAGTTTTCCACCGCTTTTTTACTCATTGCATCTCCTTACATACAATTTTCTGCTATACCCCTGCTTAATAGACAGACCTATGATACCCAACGACTGACCCAATCATACAAAAACCTCCCCACGTTTCACAACGCGGGGAAGGCAAACAAACAAAAAAACCGTATACTCTCCGAATGCAGAACGCTTCCGTAATCCGGAAAGCAACAGTTGCATTATCTCCTCTTGCGAAAGAGACAAGTTTCATGAATGTGCGTCAAAACTAAAATCCGTGCCTAAAATAAATCGTCAAATGTATTTTGACACACTCTCTATCAATATCTGGTACCGTTAATAGTCAGCGAAGGATGGGCATCCGTGAAACGCACTCCGCCCAACAAGCCCATATATTCTGTCTTATCAAGCGGCTTCCCGTTAAAGGTCGAGCCCTGAATATACCCGAACGGCATATCGATAACCAGCGACTGCCCCGCTACACCGTGCAATGTACCTACACAAATACTACTTTTACGGTGTTCCTCACCGGCATTGGTATTAGCCGGAGCTTCCACCTTGGTGTCGATAATGAAATTTCCGCTTACCTCATTCGCTGCCGCCACTGAACCGATATATCCTAAAATACCGCCACATTGGCCATATTCCTGATTCTCTGTATCCACCTTTACGACCGAACCTTTCACGGTACAGTTTCTGATACTGATTCCATTTTCTGCCTGGAAACCGGCTATGCCACCCACCTTATTGATGCCTTGCACGGTACTGTTTTCGAGTGTACAGTTTTCTACCACGTTCGTACCATAGGCACAGCCGATGAACCCACCGGCATAAGCATTGTTTTTGCCGTCGTCAACAGCCGTAATGTTCGCATTCTTCAAAGTCAGATTCCTGACAGTCACACTAATGGCATTAGGTAACAAACCTGCATATAGCTTGTTCGATAAAGTATAATTGGCAATGGTATGATTATTCCCATTAAAAGTGCAATTACTTATACTTTTAAATGAAGTGCTCAATGTTATATTATGGCTGCCCATATCCAAATCGCGTACAAGCACTACCTCTGCCCCTTTTCCATTGGCTCCGCCCTGAATAAAGCCGGCCAGCACATCCGGATCGCCTATATAAATCTTACCGTCATCGGCAACCGTTCCTACGGAAGCATAACTGTGTCCGCTCCATTTATTGCTTGGCAGCACTGTTACACCTGCCGCACATCCGTCCAAATTTACCGAACCGTCGGCAAGCACTTCATTACGCCATGCATTGGTATTGAAATCTACTGCATGCGGCAAACGCGGAGTCTGAGTTTCACGGAATTTCGTATAATTCTTCAGTATCAATTTATTATAATAGGGAGAACGCATGCTGATGCCATACTGATAGTTCGTCTCTGTTTGTGGTGCATTGTCACTCACTACATCACAATTATCCAATGTAATCGTATTGTTACGTACATACTTCACCGATGCTACATCATTACTATTGTAGTCATTCAGCACAACCGTAGCAAACTCTTCCGTAGAACCGGAGAAACAGTTACGCCCTATCAACTTGGAATTCTTCACATTAAAAGTTGAACCGGCTTTTGCAGTAGACCAGATATTGAAAGCTGCACGTCCGTCGAGAATGGAGTTATCCACATCGACATTCAGCGATACATTATGCAGTGTGTTGATAACATAATATACTCCTTCGAAAACACAACGGTTTACAGTCAGGTTTGTCACAGCCGTCCCGTCATACGCTTTAGCACTATTATACCCTACGGTAATCGCTCTCGACCAGGCAGATTTGGTAAAGTCACCCTTTTTCTCATCCGTATAAGTATAATCCTGCGACTTATCCACATTCAATTTCGTTGCTCCAAAACCGATATAAGTATCTTCCAACAAGGCTGTAATCGTATTCTCATGACCTCCATTCTGAATATTGAAGCCGGACTGGTTGGACTTGCCGGAAGTCAACAACAGAGAACCGTTACGGATAGTGACTTTCTGACCGGTTCCTACTACCTTCACCAATGACTGTTCATTGGTAGAAGATACTGTCAGGTCATCGAATACCACGTTGGCAGCTCCGTCTATTATCTCAATAGGAGATACGGCAGCCTGGTCTACATGCATTTTTAAATGAGCAATCGTGGCGTTAGCAGCAATCTTCATCGGCTTTCCTACGGTTGCCGAAGCATTGTCAGATACCTTGGAAGCATCAAACGAAGCCTCACGCTCAATCAAAATACTGGTGTAACCCGATACATTATCGGCTATCAGGTTGTCATAACTTTGCTGATTATCAAGGCAGCGGATGATAGTTCCGCTCCAACCTGTATCCTTCGATACAGAAGTAGTTATCTTTCCATAGAGTTTAACATTGCCTTTCTTCAGCGTCAGTGTTCCGATAGTAACACTGCTTTCCACAATCAGCGTATTATCCGCTGTAGTAGCCTCAACAGCCGAATAAGACTGTCCGTTCAACGTTACGGTAGATTCCGAAGCGTCAATGATTATCTTGCTGACGGAAGGAGCCGTTATATTCAGTTCCTTAGGAGCATTTTTACTCTCCTCACCGGTTTCTGTCGTATAATTAATGGTTATATCATTCGATGTTTCAGGCAATGTTATGGATACCGCAACATCCCCGCTCTCATATTTGGGCAGTGAAATAGTCGCTGCTTCTTTCGGTGCTTCCGTTACAACCACATTAGTATTGGTTTTCAAAGCTTCAGCCACTTCGCTTACGGATGCTACCTCTATTACTTTTTCACTTAAAGCAGGAGAAGAGAATGCAGGAGTAACCATTACGTTTACCTTACCGTCAACCGTCAGTAAATTACCCGTTACATTCGTCTTGTAGTTACGCTGAACAGGTATGTTATTCAGGGCTTTCGTGGTAATCTGTCCACCGGCAGCGTTGTATACGGCAAGCGTCATATTTACCAGATGTTGTCCGCCCACAGTATTCGGTGCAAAGAGATAGTCCACAGTCAGGTTACCGTTGGCATCCGCCACAGCCGAAGCCGCTTTGTAAGCTACAGCCGTCAGTTCGCCGAGCAAGTCACCCGTGGCAGCATTAAAACCGGTATAAAGGTTCTTGAATGACAAGCCCGCCGTTACCGGAACAAATTCTTCTTTTTGATTGTCAGGAATAGAAGCCAAATCTTCCGTTTTGATGTTCAATTGTCCGAACGGGCGGGTCAGTTCCACACTTTCAGAAAAAGCATTAGTCACCAGCTTCTCCAGACTGGCAAAGAAAGCATCCCGCGTATCGTCCTTACCGCTTCCGTTATAATCCCCTTGCATGGAAATGTTACGAAGGTCGGCAGTGTTGTAATGCAAATCGGTCTTTATGGCATCACCTTCCACTGACTTGACGTGGTCTGCCCAAAATACGAACTTATAAGTCTGTGAAGTAACCAGGCGGACATCAAAGCCGGCCGTCAGACCATCCGGTTGAATCGCACCTATCTGCCGGCTATAAAGTTCGTCGTTCAGGTAGATTTCCATGATACAACGGTTCACCGATGTACCGTCACCCGCCGTTGCAGCACGGGTTACAGCATTGTTCCCGTTCCCAGGCAACTGTACACTGAAAGAGGCGGCTACTTCGCCGTTTCTTCCGCCATTCGCCAGCTCGTCACTCTGACAGGCTGCGAATACAAGCAGGATAATACCTGCCATTAATAAAAAACACTTTTTCATGTTCGTTTTGTTTAAAATGAGACATCTGTTTATTCTGTTTGAATAAGTCATGTTTAAATAAGCCGTCAGGGAACCACCACATTTATCTCTCCATCGAAACCGGGGTTGATACCGATGCCGGGAGCGAACTCACGGGTAAGAAACGCATCACGCACCGTAGTAATCCTATTCCGTCTGACGGGCACTTCCACGCCGCCGACCCGGTTCACCTCCTGTCCCTTTTCGTTGCAGATAACCATTTCCAGCGTAACGGAAGACTCCGTACCATTCACCAGCACATAGTCGAAAGCCAGACAAGCCTCATTGTTGGAAATAACAATGGGAACGGAAGTAAATTGTATACCTGTGACCGCCTCATTGGGACGGTTGGAAACGACATTAAAACCTGTGGGGAAATAACCGGTGTAACCCAGTTGCACCGTAAAATCTTCTATGCCTGCAGGACGGACAGACTTCATTTGTTCCAACTTGTTGAGGTACTTGATGACATCGGTAGTAATCAACTCTATTTTCGCCAGCGGATGTTCCAATTGTATCTCTTCGCGATGACGGGCTGCCAAATGGCAACGATAAGGAATAAGGTCGAGGGTTGCCTGTCCGCAAAACACATCTTTATAGTCGGTTCCACCCGTATAATCACCTTTCAGCTTGACGGCAGCAAAATCGGAAGTGGTGTAAAAGCAGTCGGCAGCAGTGTTGCCGGAAACCTCGGTAGCAAGTACAAAGTCCCGCCATGCCACCACCCGATAGTTACGTGCATGAAGCTCACATTCCAATGCCACTTCTCCTGCATCTCCTTCCTCACAAATCAACTGACGGCGGAATTGCAGGCTTTGGTCGAACCTGTCATCGGCATATACTTCCACAATATAACGCACCTTGTACTTGTGCACATCGGCGGTACGTGTAGAGAACTCTGGAACATCGAACTGTGTCATATCAGCACCGGGTAGCAGGACAATTTCGGTATGTACGGTTGTAGGGTCTATCCCACCTCCTTCCGGCATTTCGCGTACGCTGCATCCTCCCCACAAGAGTGCAGACAGCAAGCTACAGACAGCCACAAACAGTTGTTTCATCGCCGGCCTCCTTTCCAATCAATACGGTAGCCCACTGAAACACCCGCATGGTCGATGCCGAAAAAATTCTTATGACGAGTATCGACATAAGCACCACCGGGAATATTGAAAAAGCGGTCATAATCCAGATAAGCATATCCCGCTCCCAAAGAAAACTCCAGACACCAGCACCCGCCTTTTCCGAGTGAAAGCCGGTAACCGGCAGTAAGCCCCATATTCAGCAATGGAGTACCCGTATCGCTATTCTGATAGCGATATGTACTGTTCTTAAGAGCATAGTTGTAAGAAGCCACCCCGATATGCACACCGGTAAAAAGACCATCCACCTGCCCGAACCAATAACGCACTTCGGGCTGCACGCAGAAAGTGCGCAGTTTGCGGGAAGAAGTAAAATAATTGAAAGGAGAATAGTAAAAAGGAATAAGGACAGAAATTGCAGGCGAAATATCATACTCCACCGCTACGTTCATAACCGCCATTCCCCACGCCACAGCATTGGTCTTCAACAACAACGAATGGTTATTGCGCCCGATGCTCGAATTCGGACTGAATGTTCGCCCGGCGTAGTACAAGGTATCTTCCCCATTACCGGCTTTTACATACCCATCAATCGGAGTCATGAGAAATATGCACAACAGAAACAGCAACAATCTTATCTGCATAAACGTCTTATAAACTTCTGTCTGCACAGGCAGACCGGAAGCATGCGTCCTCCAAACTCCGAAAGGACCGGTTAGAAACAGAAACGTGGAGCTGCGTGCTGTTTCTAACATGAAGGCCCTAGGAAAACCCGTTAAACAAAACAGACAGCAGTCCCACGCTACAAACGTGAGAATCCACTGTGCTGTCCATTGTTTAACTTCTGAAAATTTCCTAGGTTTTCATGTTAGAGGACAAAGCACAACGCTTCTAATATATTTTTCTCCTTAAAAAATCAAGCTACAGTCGCTACCGAACTTCAATGCAAAGTTATAGAAATATAATTAGAATGAAAATTTTCACGCCATTTTTTGCAAAAAAGCATAGAAATCGTGCTCCACGAGTTGTAGAACAAAAATATTATCCATAAGTTTGCATGAGAGACTATTTTTTCGTTTATGAAAAGCTACATATTTTTAGACCGGATATGCTTTTTTCGCCCACCACGGTGTAGGCGAACAGGAAACACTGGCAGGTAACGAATTCACCGTCAGCCTGCGACTGCAAGTAAACATCACACCTGCCATGCAGACCGATGATGTGGCGGATACCGTGAGCTACGCAGATGTGTATGAAGCCGTAAAGGCAGAAATGAAGGTTCCTTCCAAGCTATTGGAACATGTCGGAGGACGTATTGTGAAACGGTTGTTCGGCGATTTCCCCCAAATAGAAAATATTGAATTAAAGTTATCAAAGCGCAATCCGCCAATGGGGGCAGACATCGAAGCGGCGGGAATAGAGATTTGCATCTCACGGGAAGCGACAGCAATAGCTACTTAAAACAAAAGCAACCCTGTACAGGCACTTCGGACATCCCCGCCTCATTATATGCACAGAATGAATTATTGCTTCTTCTTTCTTTTCTTAGCCGATTCAACCGCCTCGGCAACGACTTGCTTGTTCTCGAACCTCTTGGCATAGTTGCTATAATCGGGAACAGTACGTTCATAAGTAGGATCAAGGAAGAGCGGACTCGAAATGATATGGTCTGCCGTACTGCGGTTGCAGCAGAACACGATGTTCTCCACACCGGCAAGGCGGGTCAACGCCTTCACATCCGTATCGTGCGGCTGCAAGGTCATCGGGTCGGTGAAGAAGAAAAGATAGTCAATCTCTCCGTCCACAATGCGCGAGCCCATCTGCTGGTCACCGCCCAAAGGACCGGATTTGAGAATGGTAAAATCCCATTCGACATCGGGATGCTTCTCTTTCAATGCTGCCAAAATAAGGGTTCCCGTAGTACCCGTACAATAGAACTTATGCCCCATAAGCAATTCCGAATTCCAAAGTACCCACTCTATGAGGTCTTTCTTCATGGCATCATGCGCCACCAGGCCAATCTTTCTAACCAATTTTTCCATAAGCAAATAACTTTTACAAAACAAACAATCAAGAATAGATAACAGTTCCTACAACTGAGAGAAAAATTTCTTCCCACGCAGATAAAACCCTACCAAGATACTACTTTTTACCCGTTCGGGAATCATCGGGAGTGATGTTTTTTTCAAGTTCTCTTTACGGGCATCCGCAAACGAAGGACGGAGCAAATGGAATGCATGACGTGCGCGAAGCACTGCCCACATATTGGGAAACTGCCCTTTGAGCAGAAAACTCAAAGCCGCAACATAATCAAGCACTGCGCGCACACGCATTACAGGCCCCAATTCTTCTTGCGGCAGATTCTTATAGAGCATTACAAGATTGTTACGGAAATTGAGAAAAGTCTTATGAGGATTCTCCTTTTTCAAGGTTGCACCGCCTACATGATAAACGGTACTTTGGGGTACACAAACCAGCATCCGCCCGCGGGCACGAAGTCGCCAGCACAAGTCTATCTCTTCCATATGAGCGAAAAAACGTCCGTCCAATCCGCCGGCATCCAAATAGTCTTTCCGACGGATAAACAAGGCAGCGCCTGTAGCCCAAAACACAGGAACGACAGTATCATACTGTCCGTTGTCTTTCTCTACTGCACTCATTATCCGCCCCCGGCAAAAGGGATAACCGTAACGGTCTATAAATCCGCCGGCCGCTCCTGCATATTCGAACAGTTCCTTTTGCCGCCAACTCCGGATTTTAGGCTGGCATGCCGCAACTTCAGGATGAGCGTCCATGTAGCTTACAAGTGGCGCCAGCCAGTGTCCGGTCACTTCCACATCGGAATTAAGCAGCACCACATACTCTGCAGATACCTGCTGCAAGGCAAGGTTGTATCCTTCGGCAAAACCGAGGTTCTCTTTTAATATAATAAGATGCACGTCAGGAAACTCTTGGCGAAGCATATCAACGGAAGCATCTGTCGAACCGTTATCCGCCACATAAATTTTCGCACCTTCCGTCTTGGAATAGCGCACTACGGAAGGAAGAAACGAACGAAGCATTTCACACCCATTCCAGTTCAATATGACAACGGCTATTTTATCCATGTTGTATGGTATCCTCACGCTTTAGTTTCCAACGCTTATGCGACCAGAACCAATAGGGCGGTTCGCGACGGATTGTCTGTTCCAGGCGACGGGCAAAACATTCCGTTATCTCACCGTCGGCAGTCGCTTTCGGCGTTTCGGTTATCAAGTCAAACCGAACCCGGCAATATCCCCTTCCCTGCTTTTGCAGTTCACAGTAGAATACAGGAAAGTCCATAAGTTTGGCAATACGTTCGGCACCATCCATAAAGACGGTATCCTGATTCAGGAAAGTTGTCCAGTAATGCGCCTCGTTAGGATTGGGCGACTGGTCGGTTATCATTCCCACCGCCACACGCTTGTTGTCACGGCACAGTTTTATAATCTCGCGCGCCGTAGAATGTTTGGCCACATTGTAACCGCCAAAACGGGTACGGATGCGTTTAAACATAGCATCCATATATTTATTATGCAACGGTTTATAAATTTGCACTGGTATATCTCCCTCTTGCATGATACTGCTCATTCCCGTAATCCACTCAAAGTTAGCATAGTGCGGTATCAGCAACACAATCCCCCCATGTTTTTCAATCATGGCAAGATACTCTTCCTTATTGTCATATTCCATGCGTCGGCAGAGTTCCTTGAAAGACATACGCAGCATCTTCACCTCCTCCAACATATAATCACAGATATAACGGTAGAACTCACGTTCTATATCCCGCAGTTCAGCCGCGGATTTTTCAGGAAACGCATTGCACAAATTAGCACGTACTACTCTGCGCCGATAGTGCACGACGTGATGCATCAAAAAGCAAAGCCCGTCGGACAGTATATAAAGTACCTTAAAAGGCAATAAGGCCAACAACCACATGCCCGCATAAGTCAACCAATAAATCAATCTTGATTTCACCTTGTCAATTCCTTATTACAGATTACTGAGTAAATCACTTATCGCCAAACGCTCCCGAAAGCGCCGTGCCTTCTTCATTAAAATCGCCCATACGCACCGGAATTACCTGATTATCCAGCGCATCATCATGCGGCACTTCCACCCGGATGTAATTCGGAGTGAAACCGTGCATCGGCGTTCCCGGTTTAGAACGTTCCAACAGCACAGGCATTGTCTGCCCGATATGGCGGGCATAAAACGCACGTGTCTTTTCGTCCGACAAATCCAGCAGAAGCCGGCTGCGTCTGTGCTTTTCCTCGGAAGACACCACATGCTCTATCTTTAAAGCCTGCGTACCCGGACGTTCGGAATAGCTGAACACATGAAGCTGCGTCACATCCAGACTTTGAATAAACCGGTATGCCTGCTCAAAGTATTCTTCCGTTTCTCCACGCGTTCCTACGATCACGTCCACACCGATAAAGGCATCGGGCATCACTTCCTTTATCCGTTTCACTTTAGAAGCAAACAACGCCGTATCATATCGTCTGCGCATCAGTTTCAGCACTTCATCACTACCCGATTGCAACGGAATATGGAAATGAGGCATAAACCGCTTGGAACGGGATACGAACTCAATGATTTCGTCCGTCAGCAAGTTAGGTTCAATAGAAGATATGCGATAGCGCTCAATGCCTTCCACATCGTCCAACGCCTTTACCAGGTCGAAGAAGGTTTCTCCCGTCGACTTTCCGAAATCGCCGATATTTACCCCTGTCAATACAATCTCCTTACCGCCTTCGGCGGCTGCCTGACGAGCCTGTTCCACCAAAGATGCGATGCTTCCGTTACGACTGCGGCCGCGGGCAAAAGGAATGGTGCAATAAGAACAGTAATAATCGCAACCGTCCTGCACTTTCAGGAAGAAGCGGGTACGATCACCACGCGAACACGACGGAGCAAACGACCGGATATCTTTCAAGGCAGAGGTATGTGCCTCTCCGCTTTCGTGCTTCCGCAAATCGCCCAGATACTGAAGCAGGTCTTTCTTCTGCTCTGCACCCAGCACTACATCCACACCTTCTATCTTTGCTACGGCATCCGGCTTCAACTGGGCATAACACCCCGTTACCACCACAAAAGCTCCCGGATGCTGCTTCACCAAACGATGAATTGCCTGGCGGCACTTCTTATCCGCCACCTCGGTGACCGAACAGGTGTTTACCACACATATATCCGCCTTCTCTCCCTTGCGCACCGTACGCACGCCTGCCTCCCGCAAAACCTTACCGATAGTCGAAGTTTCCGAGAAATTCAGTTTACACCCCAACGTATAGTAAACCGCTGTCTTATCTTGAAATATACTGGTATCTATCATGAGTCTAAATCACATTTTCACGACAAAGGTACACATTATTATTATATTTTTCCTACTTTTGCACAATTCATCAAAAAACGTGCAATGATACAAGAAAACTTTATCAAGCTATACGAGCATAGTTTCCGCGAGAATTGGGATCTTCCCTGTTACACCGATTATGGAGAAAACGAAAGTTATACCTATGGAGAAGTAGCGCAGGAAATTGCCAAATTACACCTTCTGTTCAAGTATTGCAGCCTGCGCCGCGGCGATAAGATAGCGATTATCGGCAAGAATAATGCCCGTTGGTGCATCGCTTATATGGCGGTTATCACCTATGGCGGCATCGTGGTTCCTATTCTGCAGGATTTCAACCCCAATGATGTACATCACATCGTCAATCATTCCGAATCGGTATTCCTCTTCACCAGTGATGCCATCTGGGAGCATCTGGAAGAAGAACGGCTTACCGGATTGCGCGGTGTATTCTCTCTCAACGATTTTCGCTGTTTGTACCAGCGTGACGGAGAGACTATCCAACGTTTCCTCAAACATCTGGGTGATAAAATGGAAGAAACTTATCCGAATGGTTTCACACGGGAAGATGTAACTTATACCGACCTCTCCAACGACAAAATAATGTTGTTGAACTATACTTCGGGTACAACAGGCTTCAGTAAAGGTGTCATGCTGACAGGAAACAATCTGGCAGGTAACGTAACTTTCGGCATACGTACCGAACTGCTGAAGAAAGGAGATAAAGTACTCTCTTTTCTACCACTGGCACACGCTTACGGTTGCGCTTTCGACTTCCTGACCGCTACGGCCGTGGGTACACATGTCACACTGTTAGGAAAAGTTCCTTCTCCCAAAATCCTGATGAAGGCGTTTGAAGAAGTAAAGCCAAACCTGATTATAACCGTCCCCCTTGTTATCGAAAAGATATACAAGAACGTCATCCAGCCTATTATCAACAAAAAGTCCATGAAATGGGCGCTCAGCATTCCTTTGCTGGACGGACAGATATATGGGCAAATCCGTAAGAAATTGGTAGATGCGTTAGGTGGCCGATTCAAAGAAGTGATTATCGGTGGCGCTGCCATGAATCCGGAAGTGGAAGAATTCTTCCATCGCATCAAATTTCCTTTCACCATCGGATACGGCATGACGGAATGCGCCCCGCTTATCAGCTACGCTCCCTGGAACGAATTCGTAACCACTTCTTCCGGACGGGTACTTGATATTATGGAAGCCCGCATCTATAAAGAAAATCCGGATGACAGACTTGGCGAAATACAGGTACGCGGTGAGAATGTAATGGTTGGATATTATAAAAATCCGGAAGCCACCAAAGAGGTTTTTACTGAAGACGGTTGGCTACGTACCGGCGATTTAGGTACTTTGGACGAGCATAACAACCTTTATATCCGTGGGCGCAGCAAAACTATGATTCTTAGCTCCAGCGGACAAAATATTTTCCCGGAAGAAATAGAAGCCCGCCTCAACAATATGCCGTTCGTTTTGGAAAGCCTTGTGATTGAGCGCAACAGGAAATTGGTAGCTTTGGTCTATGCCGACTATGAGGCACTGGATTCTTTAGGGTTGAACAATCCGGAAAACCTGAAGACCATCATGGATGAAAATCTCAAGAATCTGAACAACAGCGTTGCCGCTTACGAAAAAGTCAGCCAAATACAGCTTTATCCTACAGAATTTGAGAAAACCCCGAAAAGAAGTATCAAAAGGTATTTATATAACAGCATTGCAGAAGATTAATATGTTATAGAACATGCTTGAAGAGGGCAAAATGGGCTTTCCTCAAAAAAAAGTATAAAAAAAGTTGGGTTTTGGAGAACAACATATCCAAAAAGTACATACCTTTGCAGCGTTTTAATAAAGCAATTGATTGTATTACGTTTTAAAAGTAAAGAAAATGAAAAAATTAGTTTTGATGGCCGTAGCTATCGTAGCAGTATCTTTCGCATCTTGTGGTAACAAAGCAGCTAACGCTGAACAAGCAACAGCTGATTCAATCCGTATCGCTGACTCAATCGCAGCTGTAGAAGCTGCAGCAGCTGAGGCAGCAGCATCAGTAGCTGATACTACTGCAACAGATAGCGCAGCAGTTGTAGCTGAATAATTTCAGAACAACAATTAGAGAGAATTGAAAGTCTGACGTACGAAAGTACGGACAGACTTTTTTTATATCCAATCAGCACAAGAAGACATCTTGCCATTTAAACATCTGTCTTATCATGAAACATCACTCCATCCCAAATAAATAACCGGGAAAGGGAGAAAATCAAAAAAGTCCGGCTTCTTTTCAGAAACCGGACTTTTCCTTTTATATAGAATTCTATATTTATGCTTCCTCAGCAACTACTTCAAAAGGAATTTCCACAGAAACTTCCTTGTGCAGCTTAACGATAGCCTTGTAGTTACCAACTTCTTTCACTGCATCCTTAACAACGATAATCTTACGGTCGATGTTGTGACCCAGTTTAGCCAGCTCGTCAGCAATCTGGATGTTGCCTACAGAACCGAAGATAGTACCTGTAGCACTAACCTTAGTAGCAATCTTCAAGGATACGCCTTCCAGCTTAGCAGCCAGTTCTTCAGCATCCTTTTTGATTTTCTCCAGCTTGTGAGCGCGTTGTTTCAGCTCTTCAGCCAGCATTTTCTTTGCAGAAGGAGAAGCGATGACAGCTTTTCCTGTCGGGATGAGGTAGTTACGACCATAACCGGATTTAACGGTTACGATGTCGTTCTTATAACCCAAGTTTACGATGTCTTCTTTCAATATAATTTCCATACTTTCCTCCTCCTATTATTTCATCATGTCAGTTACATAAGGCAGCAACGCCAAGTGACGTGCTCTCTTCACAGCTTGAGCTACACGACGTTGGAACTTCAAAGAAGTACCGGTAATACGACGCGGAAGGATTTTACCTTGCTCATTCAAGAATTTCTTCAAGAATTCAGGGTCTTTGTAGTCGATGTACTTAATACCACTCTTTTTGAAACGGCAGTATTTTTCTTCTTAACGTCTACTGAGGGCGGAGTTAAATATCTGATTTCTGATTGAACTTGTTGTGCCATGATTAATCCTCCTTTTTAGTTGATTTAACACTTCTTCTCTTCGCAGCGTACTCTGCAGCGTACTTGTCTTGCTTGAAAGTCAAGAAACGGATTACGCGCTCGTCACGACGGAAGTTGATTTCCAATTTCTCAATTACAGTAGGTTCTGCATTGAACTCAATCAGCTGATAGAAACCGGTTGACTTCTTCTGGATAGGATAAGCCAGCTTTTTCAGTCCCCAGTTTTCTTCATTTACAATCTCAGCACCTTCAGCAGTAAGGATGCCTTTGAATTTTTCTACCGCTTCCTTCATCTGAACATCAGACAAAACGGGAGTCAAAATGAAAACGGTTTCGTATTGATTCATACTCGTTTAATTAAATAAATAAATTATTTGTTTATTAAATGCGGGTGCAAAGGTAGGCATTTTATTTTGAACTGCAAAAATAAGCGGACTTATTTTGTATTGTATCCAAGTTGTACTATATTTGCAAAGTTGTTTAAACAATAATTTCATGATAGAGCAATTTAACTTTGACATCCAGCTGATATTCGCTATTCTGAATGGTAAGGTATCTGCCGCGATTAACCGTAAATTATCACGCAACTTCAGGCAGAATGGTTTGGAAATCACTCCGGAGCAGTGGACTGTCCTCATCTTTTTATGGGAAAAAGACGGAGTTACGCAGCAAGAGTTGTGCAATGCAACCTTTAAAGACAAACCCAGCATGACCCGCCTTATAGATAATATGGAGCGCCAGCATCTTGTAGTACGCATTTCCGATAAAAAAGACCGCCGCACCAATCTGATACACCTTACTAAAGACGGAAAGGAACTGGAAGAGCGCGCCCGCGTCATAGCCAACCAGACGTTAAAGGAAGCATTGCAAGGCATCACCATTGAGGAGCTGAGCGTGAGCCAGGAAGTGCTGAGAAAAATATTTTTCAATACGAAAGACTAACCGTAAATCCATAGGGAAGAGCTGAAAACCAACTAAATTAAGCGAATAATAGTTTTTTTGCAAAAATAATTTCGCTTGTTAAAGAATTATGCTTTTCTTTGTGACAAGAATACGAAAATAATAATCTATTAAAATACACACACATGAAAGGCTTATTAAAAAATCTGGGATTGATATTAATCTTGGTAGGAGCTGTAATCCTGGTTGCATGTTCTTTTACCGGCAATGTAAACAACAACGCGATTCTGGGCACCAGCGCTGTTTTAATTGTAATAGGATTGATTTCTTACATTCTTATCAACAAGAGAATTGCGGATTAATACCGAGAAAAAGAAATATAAAAAAAGGCGATTGCACTGCAACCGCCTTTTTTTATTTTCCATTGTCCGAAGCCGGATCCCCATCAGGACTCGGCTTCCGGAGTTATCAGTTTATATCCCTTTCCATGAATATTGATAATCTCGATAGATTCATCTTCTTTCAGGTGCTTACGCAATTTGGTGATATATACGTCCATACTACGCGCATTGAAGTAGTTATCGTCAATCCAGATAGTCTTCAATGCAAAGTCACGTTGCAGGATTTCGTTGGCGTGTGCACAAAGCAAGCCCAGCAATTCGGATTCTTTTGTAGTCAGTTTGGTCTGCTTTTCAGGCGTTGACAAAATCTGTTTCTGGGTATCAAACGTAAACTTACCAATCTTGTAAATGCTGCTTTCTTTGTTCTTCTTGCCACGTACACGTCTCAAGATAGCTTCAATTCTGAAAGTCAGCTCTTCCATACTGAACGGTTTCGTGATATAATCGTCCGCACCGATTTTGAAACCTTCCAGAATATCTTCTTTCAAGGTTTTGGCCGTCAAGAAGATAATAGGAATTTCCGCATTTGCTGCGCGAACCTCCTGTGCCAAAGTAAAGCCATCCTTCTTCGGCATCATCACGTCAAACACACACAGGTCATATTTATTCTTCAGGAAAGCCTTGTATCCTGCTTCTCCATCGGGATATAACTCGGCAGCGTAACCTTTTGCCTGTAAATATTCTCTTAAAAGCATGCCAAGATTCTCATCATCTTCGCACAATAAAATACGCAGTTTCTCATCCATATCAATCAATTTTTTAATAGAGGTAATGCAATAATAAATTTAGTTCCAACATTCAGTTCGCTTTCCGCACGGATGGTCCCCTTATGGTCTTGAATAATCTTCCTTACATAAGCCAGTCCGAGTCCGAACCCCTTAACATCGTGCAGATTACCTGTATGCACGCGATAGAACTTATCAAATATCTTTCAAGTTTTCTTTCTTAATACCTATACCGTTGTCTTGCACCGAAATCATCACTTTACCCGGTTCATTCCAGGTCTTCACCATCAACTGCAAGTCCACATCCGGTCTTTTATACTTCACCGCATTATCCATGAGATTGAAAATCACATTCGTGATGTGCATTTCATCTGCAAAGATTATCGGATCGGTTGCTTTCAAGTCCGACTCAATCTTCCCGTTGTACCGTTCCACTTTCAAGGCAAACGTATTGATTACGCCGGTAATCAGTTCATTGGTATCCAATTCCTTCATTTTCAACGTTGCCTTCTGCCGGTCGAACATCGACATCTGGAGAACCTTCTCTACCTGGAACCTCAACCGTTTCGTCTCATCATTAATGACACCCGATATATGCTGGAACATTGCCGGAGATTTGCCTACCGCCGGGTCTTTCAGCATCTGCGCCGCCAACGAAATGGTTGAAATCGGCGTCTTGAATTCGTGCGTCATATTATTGATAAAGTCATTCTTCATCTCCGTCAGCTTCTTTTGGCGGAACACGATGTAAATCGTGAAGATGAACGTTATCAACAGCACAAAGGTGAATATCATCGATGGAATCATAAAGCTGACCGAATCGAAGATATAATCCCTCTTGCCGGGAAAATGTATCTTGACGATACTCATACGGGCAGGCGGGTCGTTCAGGAACAAGGGCTGCGAGTAGGAACTCTCACTGCCTTCATCGCTGTAGTCCGAACAACGATACACTTCCCTGCCATCCCGGTCTATCACCTTAAAGTGATAGTTCAACTCGATACCGTTGTCAATCAACCCCGATTTCAGATACTGGTCCAGATTCTTAAAATTCACCCGTTCTTCTATCGGCCGGCTACTGGCACGGTAAATCATCTGCCAGGCCACCTCATCCAGCAAGGCGCGTTGATACAGATAACGGTTCTTTATGGCATCCGCCAGCGAACGCGATGTCTGGGGTATCGTTTTCGTTCCGTGTTTACGCGAAATCATTGCCCTGGGCAGTTCTGATGCTTCGTTGGTAAATGTCTTCAGTTCGATAGCCGAATACCTTGTACCGTCCGGTGATGTAACCGTAAAACGCTGCGTCTGCACCACTCCCTTACCTTGTGAGCTTTGCTCCCACGCTTTCTTCTCAGCCTCGGAGATATCCTCCCGCAACCAACGGTCGACCTCCGCAGACTCCACATCTTTTGAAGCAGCCATCAAAGCACGCTTCACCGATTCATCGAATTGCTCGTTACGCATCTTCACCATTTCCTCAATATAGCTGATCTGCAGATACAGCAAACTGATGAAGGAAAGGCCCATAACGACGCCTAATATCCATATTGTCGACTTTTTCATAGTCACAAAATTAACACTCCCTAATTAACACTCCTAACAAATTAACCTGATTTAACCGGGTGTTCTCGTTAATTAACCGTAGCGTGTTTTTTAAGTTGTATTACGAGCATTATAACAAAATGAGACACCTTTGGTTTGCAAATTTAATAAAAAATTAAATATTAGCATTCACATTCTCCTTCATTCTTAACCAGTGTTAATAAAAAAGCCGTTATTCCTCACAATGAGCGAACAACGGCTTTCACGATTTATTAAAATACTTTATTCGTCAGCCTGCTTTGCTTCAAATTCCTTGATAAGTTTATCCTGTACGTCGCTCGGTACAAGTTCGTAGCTGGCAAACTTCATAATGAACGAAGCACGCCCGCCCGTCAACGAACTCAGGGCCGTAGAATAGGACGACATCTCTTTCAAAGGCACTTTGGCAATCAGCTTTTCATAACCGGCTTCGCTACTCATACCCATAATCATGGCGCGGCGTCCTTGCAGGTCACCCATCACATCACCCATCTTGTCGGAAGGAACAAACACTTCCACATCGTATATCGGTTCCAGAATCTTAGGACCGGCATTCTTGAACGCTTCGCTGAACGCATTGCGACCGGCCAGCATAAAGGAAATTTCATTGGAATCCACCGGGTGCATCTTACCGTCGTATACGATAACGCGCACATCGCGGGCATACGAACCGGTGAGCGGACCTTGCTCCATACGGGACATGATACCTTTCAGGATAGCCGGCATGAAGCGGGCATCGATAGAACCGCCCACGATACTGTTGACAAACACCAGCTTGCCGCCCCACTCCAGCGGAACTTCCTCAACGCCTTTCACGTTCATCTTGAATTCCTGCCCGTTGAACTTATAGGTTTCCGGCATCGGCATGCCTTCATAATAGGGCTCTACAATCAGGTGGACTTCACCGAACTGTCCTGCTCCACCGGATTGTTTCTTATGGCGGTAGTCGGCACGGGCAGCCTTCGTGATGGTTTCACGATACGGGATACGCGGTTCTTCGAACTTAACCTGCAATTTCTCGTTATTCTCCAAACGCCATTTCAATGTACGCAGGTGGAATTCACCCTGTCCGTGCACAATGGTCTGGCGCAACTCCTTGGACTGGTCGATAACCCATGTCGGGTCTTCCTCGCGCATACGGTTCAGGATAACCATCATCTTTTCCGTATCGGCTTCATTCAGCGGCTTGATGGCGCGGGAATATTTGGAATTCGGATATTTAATGAAGTTGAAACGATTCTCAGCCCCTTTGGCATTCAGCGTATTGCCCGTATGCACATCCTTCAGTTTCACCGTGCAGCCGATATCACCGGCTACCATTTCCTCCACCTTGATACGGTTGGCTCCTGCACATGCGTAAATCTGCGCAATACGCTCCTTAGAACCGCGGTCGGCATTGGTAAAGTCTTCTCCTTCGTGTACCTTGCCGCTCATAACCTTGAAATACTGCACATCACCGATATGCGGTTCAACGGCAGTCTTGAAGAAATACAGGGAAGTAGGTCCGTTGGAATCGGGGTTCACAACTTCGCCGCGTGTATTATGCACCGGAGGCATTTCGTCTACAAACGGAACGACATTACCCAGGAACTCCATCAAACGGCGCACACCCATATCCTTGCCCGCACATACGCAGAATACGGGGAACATACCGCGGGAAGCCAATCCTTTGCGGATGCCCTCGCGCATCTCGTCTTCGGTCAGAGAATCCTGTTCGAAGAATTTCTCCATCAGGGTTTCATCGTGTTCGGCAGCGGCCTCCACCAATGCTTTATGCATGGCAGTTGCTTTCTCCATCTCCTCAGCGGGAACATCTTCGATTGTGGGTGCTCCGCCTTCCGGTCCCCACGAATATTTTTTCATCAGAAGTACATCAATCAACGAATTGAAATTAGGTCCGGTAGCCAGCGGGTATTGAACGGGAACCACTTTTGAACCATAAATTGATTGCAGTTGCTCCAATACCATATCATAATCGCACTTCTCATGGTCGAGCTGGTTTACCAGGAAGATAACCGGTTTGCCCAGCTTCTCCGTATAGCGGAAATGATTTTGAGTACCTACCTCGGGGCCGTATTGTCCGTTCAGCAGCAGGATAGCCGTATCGGTAACGTTGAGTGCCGTCATGGCCGCTCCCACAAAGTCGTCACTGCCCGGACAGTCTATTATATTCAGCTTCTTACCGTTCCACTCCACATGGAAAACGGTGGAAAACACAGAATAGCCGTATTCCTGCTCCACCGGAAAGTAATCGCTGACCGTATTCTTGGCAGTAATTCTGCCGCGACGTTTTATAATACCACTCTCAAAGAGCAGCGCTTCCGTGAGAGTGGTTTTACCCGAGCCGTCATTGCCAAGGAGGGCAATGTTCTTAATTTCATTCGTCTGATATACTTTCATGATATATAAGATTTAAAGTGAATACTCAGCATGCTTCCGTATGCCATTATTTTAGTGAGCCGCAAATTAGAAATTAATCAAAAGAAAAGCAATAAAACGTCTGTGTTACTAAACTATGTTATGTAACACATCGGCTATATACCTTATTATATGGTATCCGGAAAAGCTGCACTTCAGCCTGTAATCAATATCACAAAACCCCTTCCAGCTCAAGTAATCTCTGTTTGGAGCCAAGCCCGCCGCCGTAGCCGGTCAAGGAACGGTCACTGCCGATTACCCGGTGACAAGGAACAAATATCGACATCGGATTTGCTCCATTGGCATTAGCTACCGCACGCACTGCCGCAGGTCTGCCGATGCGTCGTGCCACTTCTCCATAGGAAACTGACGTGCCGAAAGGTATCTTCAACAATTCACTCCACACTGTCTTCTGAAAATCCGTACCTATGAACAGGAGCGGTATATCGAATGTCTGCCGCTTTCCGGCAAAATACTCGTCCAACTGTTGCCGGGCGCTTTCGATTACAGCCGAAGTACCTTCCTCAAATTCGGCATTCCACATCCGTTTCAGTCTGTTGTCCACCCGGGCACTATGCTTTTCCGTCCGCCAGTCGCAAAGACAGAGTTTATCGCCTATCGAACCAAGCAACAGCACGCCGCAGGGCGATTGATAGGGATTGACTATGATTTTATTCTTATCTTTCATACAGCAGAAATAGGATAATTACATCTATCTGTTTCCAATTTTAAGAGTTTGAAAATGAAAAAACACCTGTTACGCTATCACGAAACCGGATACATATACCTGATTACGGTCATATTAAAGCGCAGCAGATAAGTTTCCTTACAAGTAAAAACCGCCCGTCCTCTCACAACAAAGAGAAGAACGGGCGGCCGTTTATCTAAAATGTATCGTTCTTATTTCAGCAAAGACTCCGGGTCGAGATGGTTTGCCTCGATGTCTTTGAAATAACGGTATGTACCGACTTTCAGCTCTGCCGTAGCAGCATCGTCGCAAACGATGATTCCCTTTTCATGCATCTGCAGCGCGCTGATTGTCCACATCTGCATCACAGGTCCTTCCACCGCATGATAAAGGGCACGGGCCTTGTTGTGGCCATTTACGATAATCATCACTTCCCTTGCGCTGAGCACAGTGCCTACACCTACGGTCAAAGATGTTTTGGGCACTTTGTTTACATCGTTGTCAAAGAAGCGGGAGTTGGCAATGATGGTGTCGGTAGTCAGCGTTTTCTGACGGGTACGCGACGACAAGGAAGAGCCCGGCTCGTTGAAAGCGATGTGTCCGTCGGGACCGATACCACCCATGAAGAGGTCGATACCGCCGTAAGACTTGATTTTTTCCTCATAACGTGCACATTCGGCATCGAGGTCGGCAGCGTTTCCGTTCAGGATATTGGTATTTTCCGGCTTGATATCGATGTGGCTGAAGAAGTTGTTCCACATAAAGGAATAGTAGCTTTCGGGGTGTTCCTTCGGCAAGCCTACATATTCGTCCATGTTGAAAGTCACTACGTTCTGGAAAGATACAATACCTTTCTTGTTCAGGTCGATTAAGGCCTTGTACATACCCAGAGGCGAAGAACCGGTGGGACATCCCAATACAAACGGTTTTTCAGGGGTAGGATTGGCAGCCTTGATTTTGGCAGCTACATAATGTGCCGCCCACTGTGATACGGATTGATAATCCGGTTGAATGATTAGTCTCATTACAATTATTTTATCAGGTTAATAAATTAGGGGTAACTTTATTGTCTGTCTTTCTTCAAACGCTCCGCCATGGCGCGTGCCAGATTCTCGCATTGCTCGTAGGTAATGTCCTTCATGGCCTGCTTCATTTCCACCGGATCGCCCACGATTTCAAACTTACTTTTCTCGGCAAATTCGCCCATGCGCTTCACGGCTGCACCTGCCCAGCAGAACGAACCGAAGTAACCCAGATAACGGCCTTTCACCTCGCGTACCAATATCTTGGAGAGCAGTGATTCTATCTCCGGATAAATCTGGTTGCTATACGTGGGACTTCCGATTATCAGACCCCTGTATTTGAATATATCGGCTATGATGTAAGACGGATTACTTTTGCTGACATTGTGCATCACAATATTTTTGATGCCCTGAACGGAAAGTTCCGCAGCAATGGCTTCCGCCATTTGTTCGGTATTGCCGTACATGGAACCATAGACAATGACAACACCCTCTTCGGCCGCATACCGGCTCAAGCGATCGTAGATGCCGATAACCTTGGCGATATTATCCGTCCATACCGGTCCGTGAGTGGAGCAGATGGTGGAGATGGGCAGACCGCCCAGCTTTGCCAATGCCTTCTGCACGGGAGAGCCGTACTTGCCTACGATATTGGAGTAATAACGAACCATTTCGTCCCAATACTTATCCAGATTCATACGTGTATCAAGGAATCCGCCATCGAGCGTACCGAAGCACCCGAAGCCGTCACCGGAGAACAGCACGCCTTCCGTTTCGTCGAAGGTCATCATGGTTTCGGGCCAGTGCACCATCGGAGTCATATAGAAACGGAGCTTGTGGTGGCCCAAGGCAAGAAAGTCTTCATCTTTTACCATATATTGCTCGCCCGTCACGCCATAGAAACCTTCTATCATACCGAAAGTCTGCTTGTTGCCAACAATGATGATGTCGGGATAATGCTGTTTGATTAAGCGGATAGAGCCGGAATGGTCCGGTTCCATATGGTTGATGATAAGATACTGGATAGGACGTTCGCCGATTATGCTCTTTATCTTCCGAAGATATACCTCAAAGTAACAAATATCTACAGTATCAATCAGCGCAACCGTTTCATCGTCTATCAGGTAAGAGTTGTAAGACACTCCGTAAGGCAATGGCCACATACCTTCAAACAAATGCTTATTGCGGTCATTCACTCCCACATAGTGGATTTTTCCTTTTATCACTGTTTTTGGGTTCATTGTTATTATCTTCTAATTTAGATTGATTCCATATTTAATCAGCGGCAAAAATAAGTCTTTTTTCTCACATTTCATACTTCTTTCCTTGATATGCGTCAAGTTCCTTCATTCTTTTGCACCCGGTGGTTAAACTCATAATTTTTCAGTCCCCAGTCGGGTGCAATAAGCAGCTCTTTGGGAGATTGGGAGACGAAGCGTTCCAGAACAATATCCGGACGGAGATGCTCTACATAGTCCACCACGAGGTCAACATATTCATCGACATTGAAAAGATGGAAGTCTTCGGGGTTCCGTTCATATTCCAAAGCCATACGGGTGCCGCGTATCAATTGCAACTGATGCATTTTCAGCGTAGTAAGCGGTAAACGCGACAGGTCCTTCGCCTGTGCCACGATACTGCGGTGAGTCTCGCCCGGCAGCCCCAGGATTACATGTCCGCCGGTCAGTATTCCGCAAGCAGCCGTACGCTCCACCGCATTGACGGTAACTTGAAAAGTATGCCCGCGGTTAATGCGGCGGAGTGTCTCGTCGCGAGTACTCTCAATACCGTATTCCACCAAAAGGAAAGTATGCTTGTTGAGATTTTCCAGATACCGCAGCAAATCATCGGGCATGCAGTCGGGACGTGTACCGATAACCAGCCCCACCACTCCGTCTACTGCCAACGCCTCTTCATATTTCCGCTTCAAGGACTCCAGTTCTCCGTACGTATTGGTGTAAGCCTGAAAATATGCCAGATACTTCATTTCGGGATATTTATGCGCAAAAAAACGCTTTCCTTCTTCCAGTTGCAGGGCTATCGGCTTCTCGGTACGGCAGTAGTCGGGATTGAAAGTCTGGTTATTGCAGTAGGTACAGCCGCCGTACCCCTTGCTCCCGTCACGGTTGGGACAGGTAAACCCGGCATTCAACGAAATTTTCTGTACCTTATACGGAAAATAACGTTTCAGGAAAGAAGGAAATTCATTATAAAGAGGAGTCGCACTCATAAGCCTATGTTATTTAGAAACAAAAGTAACTTTTCTTCGATTTTTACTAATAGAAAACGGATTAGATATGTTAACAACTGCCATGGAAGAGGCACATATTCGTCAACAAATACATTTCAGAGTCCGATTACATATTCTACATGCAAATTTATAATACCGGAAGCATAGCGATTGAAATAAATTCATAACTTTGTATATAATATGGAAAGACACAACAAAATATTCCTACCATCAAAAAAAACATTTGTATGAATAGCGGTTATCATAAGAATCTTGTGTTCACGGCAGCGTGCATCGGAATGTGTTTTTTCGGTGTTTCAATGATTACATTGGGTTCGGTACTGCCTTCTCTCGTCACAAAACTGGAATTAAGCGGACTGCAAACTACGTCACTGGTAACCTTTCTTCCCATCGGCATGCTGGCCGGTTCGTTGATTTTCGGTCCTATTGCGGACCGTTTCGGACACAAAGCATTGTTGGTGCCCAGTTGCATCATCGTATTATCGGGATTGGAAGGACTGATATTTTTCGAAAACATCCCGCTCCTTCAAATCTCCATTGTAGGCATAGGTCTGGGCGGCGGCATCCTTAACGGTGAAACCAACGCCTTGGTTTCCGACATCTCCGGAGAATCCGAAAAAGGCTCCCGGATCAGCTTTCTGGGAGTGTTCTACGGGTTGGGAGCGCTTGGCATACCAAGCCTTTTGGGAATCCTGTCCGAGCATTACTCTTTTGAAACCATCCTGCAAGGTATAGGCATCATTATGCTGGCAGGTATATTGTTCTGCATCCCCATACGTTTTCCCGCACCCAAACAAGCGCAGGGATTTCCTGTAAAGGAAGGATTAGACCTGCTGAAAGAAAGCAGCCTGCTGCTGCTCAGCTTCATTCTTTTCTTTCAAAGCGGCATTGAAGGAGTATGCAATAACTGGTCCACCAGTTATTTCGGTCAGGTAACCGACATACCTGCCAATCAGGGATTGATAGCACTCACCTGTATGGTTGCCGGACTCACCGTAGCGCGTATGCTGCAAATCGTACTTTTCAAAAAGATACAACCGGCAAAAGTGCTCCCCTACAGTCTTATCCTCACTGCAACAGGCTTTGCCCTGCTGACAGCAGCTCCCGGTTTCATACGGGCTGCTGCGGGCATGGCTGTAATAGGAATGGGATTATCGTCTACTTATCCGGTTATCCTGAGTATTCTCGGAACCCGCTACCCTTCATTGTCGGGAACGGCATTCGGCATAGCGCTCGCCATCGCCCTTATAGGACAAACTGCCATGAACGGACTGATGGGAATGGTTTTCACATATGACAACGGCATCGTGCTTTACCCTTATATAATGATAGGTTCACTGGCTATCATGCTTGTTTTGTTTAAGCGTTCACTCAAATAAATTATTTACCCTCTGCATTCTGCCGGGAATTATTAAAGAAAACTCACGACATGGTGGAAAAAGCCGGAAAAATTTCCTGACACAAAACGGAATTTATCATTAATTAATTAGATTAGATTTTTGCTTTATCGTATATTTGCCCTGAATAACCGAATTAAGAGATATGAAAAAAATAAGTTTTGCACTTTTTTTCTGCCTTTGTGCACTGGCAGGCTTTGCCCAGAACAGCAAGCCACTCGATTTGAAAGAAATCGTATCCGGAGAATTTATCCCTCAAAACATTTCGGGTGTCATCCCTATTCCGGGAGACGGCGAACATTATTCGCAAATGAATGCGGATAAGACACAAATCATCAAATACTCTTTCAAGACAGGTAAACCGGTAGAAGTGCTGTTCGATGCGGCTACTGCCCGCGAGTGTCCATTCAAGAAGTTCGACAGCTACAGCTTTGCTCCGGACGGCAGCAAATTGCTTATTGCAACAGAAACAGTGCCTGTATACCGCCACTCTTATACAGCAGTACATTATATATATAGCCTGAAGCGGAATTTGGACGGCAAGATAAACAATGTAGTGGAGAAACTGTCGGACGGCGGACCGCAACAAGTCCCCATCTTCTCGCCCGATGGAAACCAAGTGGCTTTTGTGCGCGACAACAACATCTTCCTCGTTAAATTACTTTACGGCAACAGCGAAAGCCAGGTGACCGAAGACGGCAGCCGCAATGAAGTGCTGAACGGCATTCCCGACTGGGTATACGAAGAAGAGTTCGCATTTAACCGTGCCTTGGAATTCAGTCCCGACAGCAAGATGCTGGCTTTTATCCGTTTCGACGAACGAGAAGTTCCCTCTTATACTTTCCCGGTATTTGCCGGAGAAGTGCCTCATATTGCCCCTTACGAGAAATACCCGGGAGAATATACTTATAAATATCCCAAGACAGGTGAAAAGAATTCAAAAGTATCCGTACATACTTTTGATATCAAATCCAAAGTAACCCGCAAAATCAATTTTCCTTTGGAAGAAGGCGGCTACATTCCCCGTATCCGTTTCACACAAGACCCGAACAAGCTTGCCATCATGACGCTGAACCGCCACCAGAACCGGTTCGACCTGTATTTTGCCGACCCTCGCAGTACCGTATGCAAGTTGGCCGTACGTGATGAGAGCGACACTTATATCCGCGAGAATGTATTTGACAACATCATTTTCTATCCGGAGACTTTCAGTTTTGTCAGTGAAAGAAACGGATACAACCACTTGTACTGGTACAATATAAACGGAAATCTTATCAAACAGGTCACTTCCGGCTCATACGAAGTACAGGATTTCCTGGGTTATGACCCTGAAAACGGAAGTTTTTATTACAGCAGCAACGAAGAAAGTCCGCTGCGCAGCGCTATCTACAAGATAGACCGCAAAGGCAAAAAAACAAAGTTATCATCGCATATAGGGACAAATAGTGCCCTGTTCAGTACAGACATGAAGTATTTCATGAACCGCTATTCAAGCCTGGACATTCCGACTGTCATCACCCTGAACGACAATAACGGCAAAACGCTGACCACACTTGTAGATAATGCCGCACTGAAGCAGAAATTAAACGGATATGATATGCCGAAGAAAGAATTCTTCTCTTTCCAGACCTCCGAGGGCACTGAACTGAATGGCTGGATGATAAAGCCGGCAAACTTCTCCGCAAGCAAAAAATATCCGGTTCTGATGTATCAGTACAGCGGTCCAGGCTCGCAGCAGGTACTTGACAAGTTCGGCGTGAGCTGGGAAACTTACATGGCTTCCCAAGGTTATGTCGTAGTGTGCGTAGACGGACGAGGCACGGGCGGACGCGGTGCGGAATTTGCCAAAAGCACCTATCTGAATCTCGGTGTCAAAGAAGCCAAAGACCAAGTGGAAACCGCCCTGTACTTAGGACGCCAACCTTACGTAGACAAAAATCGTATCGGAATCTGGGGCTGGAGTTATGGCGGCTACATGACCATTATGAGCATGAGCGAAGGAACTCCCGTATTCAAAGCCGGAGCAGCCGTTGCTCCGGTTACCGACTGGAACTATTACGATACCGTATACGGCGAACGTTTCATGCGTACCCCGAAAGAAAATGCCGAAGGTTACAAAGCCTCGTCCGCCTTTACCCGTGCCAACAACTTGCATGGCAATCTGTTGTTGGTACATGGCATGGCGGATGACAACGTTCATTTCCAGAATTGCGCGGAATATGCCGAACACCTCGTACAACTTGGCAAACAGTTCGACATGCAGGTTTATACCAACCGCAACCATAGCATCTTCGGAGGCAACACCCGTCTGCATCTGTATACCAAATTAACGAACTTCTTTAATCGGGAATTGAAAAAGTAAATGAGCGAAAGAGTACGTAAGCCGGAATGGCTCAAAATAAGTATCGGTGCCAACGAACGTTATACCGAGACAAAACGCATTGTAGAATCCCACTGCCTGCACACGATATGCAGCAGCGGACGTTGTCCCAATATGGGAGAATGTTGGGGAAAAGGTACGGCCACTTTTATGATAGGCGGAGATATCTGTACCCGTTGCTGCAAGTTCTGCAATACACAAACAGGCAAGCCCATGCCGCTTGACCCGCAAGAACCGGTGCACGTAGCCGAATCCATCGCCTTAATGAAGCTCTCCCACGCCGTTGTCACTTCCGTAGACAGAGACGACCTGCCGGATTTGGGAGCCGCCCATTGGGTGCAAACAATCCGCGAAATCAAACGCCTCAACCCGGATACGACCGTTGAAGTACTGATTCCAGACTTTCAGGGAAGAAAGGAACTCGTAGACATGGTTATCGAAGCCCGGCCGGAGATAATCTCCCATAATATGGAAACCGTAAAACGTATCAGTCCGCTGGTACGGAGTGCTGCTCATTATGAAACAAGCCTTGAAGTATTGCGGCAGATATCCGAAAGCGGCACTGTTGCCAAATCCGGCATTATGGTAGGATTGGGGGAGACTCCGGATGAAGTGGCAGCGCTCATGGACGACCTGCGCGACGCAGGTTGCCGGATACTCACTATCGGACAATATCTGCAACCTACGCATAAGCATTATCCCGTAGCAGAATATGTTACCCCTGCCCAATTTACCGCCTACAAGGAACTCGGATTAAAAAAAGGATTCACCCAGGTAGAAAGCGCACCATTGGTCCGTTCGTCCTACCATGCAGAAAATCAACCCAATATCTACAAAAAAGATGAAATAAAGAACATTTTATACCGGCTGTTTGTTGAATAGGAAACGGCAAAATAGCGTAGTAATGGGCAAGCAACGAATTCTATCATCTAAGTTTAATATGTCGCTCGGATATATTCCCGTTATTATATCCATTATATTATGTGAATTCATAATACAAGACATTGCTATCTACATCGGTGCAGGCGTAGGTGTGTTGTCCAGTATCTATATGTGGCAGCGCAAGGGGCCGCATATCCCCCAATTCATATTATACAGCACAACAGGAATGTTATTGTTATTGACAATAACTTCCTTTTTTTCCGCTGATTATTGTCCGGAAGCAATGTTTCCGTTTACGCTGGAAATCAGTGCGATTATACCTCCGCTCATCATCTTTCTGAATAGAAGACGCTTTTTGAGCTATCACACAGCCCAGACCCATAAATGCTGCAAGCAGTTTTTTGCACAAGGAGCCGAAGCCGCCATAGTATCGGCCCGTGTATTACTGCTCATCGGTTTCCTGCATTTTCTTATCATATCGCTTGCCATATTGTTCGGGCATCCGCTGAACGATACGCTACGCTACATTTTATTCCGTATCATGCCGCCCTGCGTATTCATACTGGGTATCTTGTTCAATCAGTTCGGCATATACTATTTCAACAAGATAATGAGTCATACCGTATTTGTACCTATCGTGACAAAAAAAGGAGATGTTATTGGAAAAGCAATGGCCTCAGAAGCCATCAACCGGAAAAACGAATATATCAATCCCGTTATCCGCATCACCGTAACTTCACACGGTATGCTGTTTTTACTGCCCCGTCCTCAATGCAGCATACTCGAAAAAGGCAAAACGGATATATTAATGGAGAACTACTTATTGTATGGAGAAACTCTGGAACAAGGTGCTGAAAGGATCTTACAAGAAATCCTTCCCTCAGCTCCGCCCCAAAATCTCCACTTCTGTTTCATGTACCACTTTGAGAATGAAATTACCAACCGCCTGGTCTACAACTTTATCCTTGACCTGAACAATGATTCCATCCTATGCAACAAAAAGTTCAAAGGCGGAAAACTTTGGACATTCCAGCAAATAGAGCATAACCTTCACAGAAACTTTTTCAGCAGTTGTTTCGAACGTGAATACGAACACACAAAAGAAATTATTTATACAAGAGAAATACAAGGAATTTTAGACAAATCGGGAACCTTCCCTTTCCATTCTTTCACCGTTTTCGTTTTAATATACTCTCCCTCACATGTAATATCGGCAGCAATGCAAAGTTTGGTCTGAGGACGGCAGTTATGCAGAATATCCTCTATCATCTTATTGTTACGATAGGGAGTCTCTATAAAAAGCTGGGTCTGATGCTCATTATACACGCGTTGTTCCAACGCTTTCAGTTTTTTGGCACGCTCACCGGGTTCAATAGGCAAATATCCGTGAAAGGCAAAACTCTGTCCGTTAAAACCGGAACCCATAACCGATAATATGATTGAAGAAGGCCCTACCAAAGGAACCACCCTCAAGTTCTTACGCTGCGCTATAGCCACCACATCCGCCCCCGGATCGGCAACAGCCGGACATCCTGCCTCGGAAATCACTCCCATTGGATTTCCTGCCTCAAGCGGTTTCAAATATCCGGATATATCTTCCGGTGAAGTATGCTTATTAAGCGTATAGAACGTAAGCGAATCAATATCTATTTCCCTGTCGACTTTCTTCAGGAAACGACGTGCCGAACGCACATCCTCCACTATAAAATGACGGATACCTAAAATCACTTCTTTATTATAAGAGGGTAATACGGTTTCAACAGGAGTATCGCCTAAAGTAACAGGCAACAGATAAAGAGCAGTTTCCATGTAAATCAACTAAAGAAATAAAAATAGAGTGGTAAGATTTATAAAGGGATATAAAAAAGCGATAAAGCGGTAAGGCGATAAGGCTATGAGCCTGAATACCCTATCACTTTACCGCTTCATCATCCTTTTTTATCCGTAGATTATATTTCCGTTTTCGTCTTTGTACTCATCCAGACCTTTTTCATAAGTAGCCATAGCGCGCAAACTCATGCCTACGCTGGAGAAACCGCCATCGTGGAACAAATTCTGCATAGTAACCTTACGGGTTAAGTCGGAGAACATAACGATACAGTAATCCGCACATTCGTCAGCCGAAGCATTACCCAGCGGAGACATACGGTTGGCAAAGTCGAACAGTTTGTCCATACCCTTTACACCCGAACCGGCAGTGGTCATTGTCGGAGACTGGGAAATTGTGTTGACACGTACATTGTGCTCACGTCCGTAGATATAACCAAAGCTACGGGCAATAGACTCCAACAGTGCTTTTGCATCCGCCATATCATTGTAACCGTAGAACGTACGTTGCGCTGCCACATAACTCAGAGCCACGATAGAACCATATTCGGCAATAGCGTTCATCTTCTTGGCAGCCTGTATCATCTTATGGAAAGATATTGCCGAAATGTCCAGCGTCTTATCCAACATATCGTAATCCAAGTCATCGTATGTACGTTTCTTGCGTACATTAGGAGACATACCGATAGAATGAAGGACAAAATCCACCTGACCGCCCAGCACTTCCATAGAGCGTTTGAATACATTCTCCAAATCTTCCACACTGGTGGCATCCGCTGCTATAACTTCGCAATTCAGTTTTTCGGCCAATGCCGAAACTTCACCCATACGTACAGCGACAGGTGTATTGGACAAGGTGATCGTTGCACCTTCTTCTACTGCTTTTTCTGCTACTTTCCAGGCAATGGACTGCTCATTCAGAGCACCAAAAATAATGCCTCTTTTTCCTTTCAACAAATTGTAACTCATACCTTTTTTACTAAGTTTTGAGTTGCAAAGATAGTGCAAAAACCCCGAATGCACACAAAGAAAAGGGTAAAACCGCAAAAAATACACCAAAACCAACAATTTGTACACATCTTTTCTACCAAAGCCCGATACATTTGCAAACGGTAATTAAGAGGTTTTTTCATAATAATTTATTTAAGGTTAGAATTAGGTTAACATGAATCATTTATTATTTCTTTCGTAAGCCACTCGTGAGAGCAGCTTACGGGGAAGTAATAAGATGGAACGTAAAGATTAGGAAATGCCGCTTAATCCGCAAATCAGAATTCATAAATTCATTAACATAGTATCACGAATGAACACATTACTAAAAAAGCTATTTACGCTTACCACATTTTCTCTTGCATTACTGCCTGCACAGTATGCTGTTCATGCCCAATGCAAAAATTCTATAGATGAGAACATCTATAAAGAATTGCCTTTCAACATGCCAAAGGTTGAGCAGCCGTCGTTTCCTGATTATACAGTCAGTATCCTGCAATTCGGAGCCAAAAGCGACGGAACTACCTTAAACACAAAAGCGATTAATGATGCCATTAAAGCCGTCAATGCAAAAGGCGGCGGTAAAGTAGTCATTCCGGAAGGATTGTGGCTGACAGGTCCTATTGAGTTATTGAGCAACGTCAATCTGCATACGGAGAAAAATGCCCTCGTTGTCTTTACAGATGATTTCAATGCCTATCCCATTCTTGAGACATCGTTTGAAGGGTTGAATACCCGCCGTTGCCAGTCGCCTATTTCTGCGCGCAACGCAGAAAACATAGCCATTACAGGCTATGGTGTATTCGACGGTTCGGGCGATAGCTGGCGTCCGGTGAAAAAAAGCAAACTGACTGCCGGCCAATGGGATGCACTTGTCAAGTCGGGCGGTGTAGTAGACAAATCCATATGGTATCCCACAGCCGGATCGTTAAAGGGAGCATTGGCCTGCAAGAACTTCAATAATCCCGAAGGTATCGAAACAGACGAGGAATGGAATGAAATCCGTCCGTGGTTGCGCCCCGTATTGCTCAATATCGTCAAGAGTAAAAGAGTCCTGTTAGAGGGTGTTACATTCAAGAACTCACCAAGCTGGTGTCTGCATCCGCTATCATGCGAGCACATCACCATTAACCAAGTAAAAGTATTCAATCCCTGGTATTCTCAGAACGGCGATGCCCTGGATTTGGAATCCTGCAAGAATGCATTGATAATCAATAACATCTTCGATGCCGGTGACGATGCCATCTGCATCAAATCCGGTAAAGACGAGGACGGACGCAAACGCGGCGAACCTTGCCAGAACGTTATCGTAAAGAATAACACTGTGTTACACGGTCATGGCGGTTTCGTCGTGGGCAGTGAAATGTCCGGCGGCGTGAAAAATATTTATGTAACAGATTGCACTTTCCTCGGCACAGACGTAGGTTTGCGCTTTAAAAGCACCAGAGGACGCGGCGGTGTTGTAGAGGGAATCTATATTCACAACATCCACATGATTGATATACCCCACGAAGCACTGCTCTTCGACCTATTCTATGGTGGCAAGGCTGCCGGTGAAGAAACGGAAGAAGACCTGAAAGGCCGCATGAAGACAGCAGTTCCCCAAGTGACTGTTGAAACGCCTTCTTTCCGGGATATTCACATCTCCAATATCATCTGCAAGGGTTCCGGACGCGCCATGTTCTTCAACGGACTGCCCGAAATGCCCATCAGGAATGTAACCGTAAAGGATGTAATCATCAACGATGCCAAAGAAGGCGTTGTCATCAGCCAGGCGGAAGGTGTCACATTGGAAAACATACGTATAGAGACTAAGGGACACACATTGGATGTGAAAAACGCCAAAAATCTGAAAGTGGACGGAAAAGTATATTCCGCTATTGGCGCAGAAGGAAAAATGCTGGATTTTTAAGTAAAGTTCAATAAGCAATAAGCGCAAAGCAGACAGTCTTTGCCAAAAGGAAAAGAGCTGTCTGCTCTATTTAGTTTAATTTTGCCGCAGTTTATTAAACACATTCCTTATGAAAACGACCTTTTTAACCGGTTTCCTGTTAATGTGCGCATGCACTCTTGCCGCACAATCACAACCAAATACCAAAACCATTTCGGTAAAAGTAACCAACTCATGGAGCAAGGACAAAAGCAATGCTCCGGTAGTACTGAAAATCAAAGACCTGCAACCCGGCTTCCTCGTACGTTCGGCTGTTGTAATGAACGGCAGTGAGGAAATCCCCTCGCAACTGGATGACTTGAACGGCGATTTAAAAGCCGATGAGCTGGCATTTGTCATGGACATTCCTGCCCAAAGCAAGAAAACGCTGGCAATTACCTTGTCTTCCGCCCAAGCAGATAAGACCTATCCGGCACGTGTATTTGCCGAAATGCTGATACGCGATGCAAAAAAGCAGAAGCACGCCCCCACACAGTCGGTTACAGTACCGGGCACTACCAATTTTTATAATATGCTACACGGGCACGGGCCGATGTTCGAATCGGAATTAGTAGCTTACCGCGTTTATTTCAATCAAAAGCAAACCGTTGACCCATACGGCAAGTTCAAAAAAGGACTGGAAATCAAGGAAAGCGGTTTTTATCCCAATGACGAACAGCTTGCACGCGGTTTCGGAGACGATGTACTGATGGTTGGCAACAGTTGCGGTGTCGGCGCCCTGAAAGGTTGGGACGGAACGAAGGCCACCCACATAGAACCGATAGCTTTCCGCACCGAAAGCATTCTTGCTTATGGCCCTGTACGCACCATAGTCGATGTAGCCGTAAAAGGCTGGAACTATCAGGGAAAAGAATTGAACATGACCAACCGCTATATCCTTTATGCCGGACACCGTGACCTGCTGGTAGAGACTTTCTTTGACGAACCGCTGGAGAACGAAGTGTTCTGTACCGGTGTGCAGAATATCATGGGCAACGAAACACACTCGGAATCAGATCACAAAGGATTGATAGGCAGTTGGGGAAGGCACTGGCCGGTCAACGACACCGTAAAATACGCCAAAGAGACAGTGGGCATTGCCACCTATATTCCTCAGAAATATATCCGTCAGGAAGTAAAAGATAAAGATAATTTCCTTTATACCCTTTCTGCACCAGGTAGCGACCGTTTCCACCATTACACCATGTTTACTTCATGCAAGGAAACTTTCGGATATCCTACTGCCGAAGCATGGTTTGCCTATATGCGCGAGTGGAAAGAAGAGTTGCAACACCCGGTTCAGATTAAAATCAAGAATTAAACACTCAAAGAATCAAATCGTAACATGAAAAGCAGAAACGCACTTTTAGGACTCAGCCTGCTGCTGGCAATGCCGCTGGCGGCACAAGAAAAGAATTATGTTTCCGAGGTATGGGTAGCCGACCAAGGCAACGGTAAATATAAGAACCCGATACTCTACGCAGACTATTCCGACCCGGATGCCTGCCGCGTAGGAGATGATTTCTATATGACCTCTTCCAGTTTCAACTGCCTGCCGGGTCTGCAGATTTTACACTCCAAAGACCTCGTTAACTGGAGTATCATCGGCGCTGCCGTTCCCTACGCCCTCCCCCCTATCGAAACACCGGAACGTCCGGAGCATGGCAACCGTGTATGGGCGCCTGCCATCCGCCATCATAACGGTGAATTCTACATCTTTTGGGGCGACCCCGACCAAGGCGCGTTCATGGTAAAAGCCAAAGACCCCAAAGGCCCGTGGACAGAACCCGTGCTCGTAAAACCGGGCAAGGGCATCATAGACACCTGCCCTTTCTGGGATGAAGACGGAAAGGTCTACATGGTACACGCCTATGCAGGAAGCCGTGCCGGATTGAAAAGCATCATATCCATCTGCGAGTTGAATGCGGATGCCACCCAAGCCATAACACAATCGCGCATCATCTTCGACGGTCATGAAGCGCATCAGACCTGCGAAGGTCCCAAACTCTATAAAAGAGGAGAATATTACTACATCTTCCATCCGGCAGGCGGCGTGCCCACCGGCTGGCAGGTTGTCCTCCGCTCCAAGAACATATACGGCCCTTACGAATGGAAGAAGGTACTGGCACAGGGTAACAGCCCTATCAACGGCCCTCATCAGGGAGCATGGGTCGACACTCCTACTGGTGAAGACTGGTTCCTGCATTTTCAGGATGTCGGCGCATACGGCCGTCTGGTGCACCTGCAACCTATGAAATGGGTAAACGACTGGCCGGTTATCGGCATCGACAAAGACGGCGATGGCTGCGGCGACCCGGTTCTGGTTCATACGAAGCCGAACGTAGGCAAGACATATCCTATCCGCACTCCGCAAGAAAGCGATGAGTTTGACGGTTATACCCTCTCTCCGCAGTGGCAATGGCATGCCAACATCAATGAAAAATGGGCCTATTATGCAGGCGACCGGGGCATTGTACGTCTTTACTCCTACCCGGTTGTCAAAGAATATAAGAACCTTTGGGATGCAGCCAACCTATTGTTGCAAAAAACTCCCTCCGACAACTTTACCGCCACAATGAAGCTGACCTTCAAACCGACGGAGAAATACAAAGGAGAACGTACCGGACTGGTAGTTATGGGACTTGACTACGCCGGACTTATCCTGGAAAATACGGACAAAGGCCTGGTATTGTCTCAAGTGTCTTGCCCCAAAGCAGACAAAGGTACTTCCGAAACCGTAAACGGTACAGTCGATTTAAAGGATAATACGATTTACCTGCGTGCCAAGTTCACCTCTGACGGGAAAAAGATTTCCAAGAGCGAAGGCGGACACGACCTGTTGGTAATGTGTAACTTCAGTTACAGCCTCAACGGAAAGAAATTCCAGCCATTGGGCAAACCGTTCCAAGTAAAAGAAGGCAAGTGGATCGGTGCCAAAGTTGGCATGTTCTGTACCCGCCCGGCTATCGTTACCAACGACGGCGGCTGGACAGATGTAGACTGGTTCAGAATTACCAGATAACAGGCTTCATGGAAATACTGCCTCACCATAGATAACATTGATTTCCGGTTTATCAGGTATCTATCTTAAAATCGGTATTAATCCGCGTTATCTATGGTGAGTTTTTATATAACCCCTGCAAATTGTTATATCTTTGTTCCCAAAATAAAAAAGAGAAAACAATGAAGAAACTTGTTATATTCGACTTAGACGGTACATTATTAAATACCATTGCCGATTTGGCGCAAAGCACCAACCATGCATTGAGCGTACTTGGTTACCCCACCCACGAGGAATCAGCCTATAACTTCATGGTGGGCAACGGAATCAACAAACTATTTGAGCGGGCCCTTCCCGAAGGAGAGAAGAGCGAAGAAAATGTGCTCCGTGTCCGTAAGGAATTCATTCCTTACTACGATGCACACAATGCCGACAAGAGCCGTCCCTATCCCGGCATACCCGAACTGCTAGAACAATTACAGTCGCTGGGACTGCAAATAGCGGTTGCATCCAATAAATACCAAGCAGCAACCCAAAAACTGATAGCTCACTATTTCCCGAAAATAAACTTTGTCGCCGTATTCGGCCAACGGGAAGGAGTAAACGTGAAACCCGACCCGACCATTGTAGACGATATTCTATCCATTGCCAAAACAGATAGAAAAGATGTGCTTTATGTAGGAGATTCCGGCGTGGATATGCAGACGGCAATCAATGCCGGAGTAACGTCTTGCGGAGTAACCTGGGGGTTCCGTCCACGGACAGAGTTAGAGGAGTTTCACCCCGATTATATTGCAGACAAAGCGGAAGAAATCTTAAAACGGATAAACTGACAAGCTATGATCAAAAAATGGTTCATGCTAATCCTTACCTTTTGCTGTATCGGCGGTAAGGTCACGGCACAAAATGATACCGTCCTGAAACTATGGTACGACAGCCCAGCCAGACAATGGGTAGAAGCTCTGCCATTGGGCAACGGAAGCTTGGGAGCAATGGTCTTCGGCGACCCCATACACGAACGGTTCCAGCTCAATGAAGAGACTGTTTGGGGCGGTTCACCTCACAACAACACCAATCCCAAGGCAAAAGAAGCATTGCCTCGCATACGCCAACTGATATTCGAAGGGAAAAATAAAGAAGCGCAAGAGTTATGCGGCCCTGCCATCTGTTCACAATCCGCCAATGGAATGCCGTATCAAACGGTCGGCACACTGCATCTCGATTTTGAAGGAATCAGTAAATACGATGACTATTACCGGGATCTGGATATTGAAAAGGCAATAGCCACCACCCGTTTCACAGCCAATGGCATTACTTACGTACGGGAAACATTCACCTCATTTCCCGACCGGTTATTAGTTATCAGACTAACAGCCTCGAAAAAAAGAAGCATTTCTTTCACTGCGCATTACACCACTCCTTATACCGAAAACACAGAGCGCCGCATCTCTTCCCTCAACGAATTGCAACTCAACGGAAAGGCCAACGACCACGAAGGCATTGAGGGGAAGGTTCGATTCACCGCACTTACCCGGATTGAGAATAACGGCGGTACGCTAAAAGCAACCTCCGACAGTACTTTGCAAGTCAAGAATGCCAATAGCGTTGTTCTGTACGTCTCCATCGGCACAAACTTCATAAACTACAAAGACATATCGGGAGATGCACTTAAAACCGCACAGCAATACATGAAGCAGGCCGGCAAGAACTACACAAAAAGAAAAGAAGCCCACATTGCCGCCTATCAAAAATACTTTAACCGCGTTTCCCTCGACTTGGGCAGCAATTCCCAAATCAAAAAACCGACAGACCGGCGTGTAAAAGAATTCAGTTCTACTGCCGATCCGCAAATGGCTGCCCTATACTTCCAATTCGGACGTTATCTCTTAATATGTTCTTCACAGCCGGGTGGACAAGCCGCCAACCTGCAAGGCATCTGGAACTATCAGTTGCGCGCTCCCTGGGACGGGAAGTACACCACCGACATTAACGTAGAAATGAATTATTGGCCAGCAGAAACCACTGCCTTGCCCGAAATGCACGAGCCGTTTCTGCAATTGGTAAAAGAAGTAGCCATACAAGGTCGCGAGAGTGCCGCCATGTACGGCTGCCGTGGCTGGACGTTGCATCACAACACCGATATATGGCGCAGTACAGGCGCCGTAGACGGTCCTAAATATGGTATTTGGCCCACTTGTAACGCCTGGTTCTGCCAGCACTTATGGGATCGGTATCTGTTCTCCGGCGATAAGAACTATTTGGCAGAGGTTTATCCGATTATGCGCGGCGCCTGCGAATTTTATCTGGACTTCTTAGTACGCGACCCCCAAAACAACTGGCTGGTAGTAGCTCCTTCCTATTCACCGGAAAACAGTCCGTCTGTTAACGGTAAACGCGATTTTGTAATTGTTGCCGGTGCTACGATGGATAATCAAATGGTTTACGACCTCTTCCACAATACCATTCAAGCCGCCACCTTAATGAATGAGCATAAATCCTTCACAGACAGCCTGCAAACCGTGGCCAAGCATTTGGCACCCATGCAGGTAGGACGCTGGGGACAGTTGCAAGAATGGATGGAAGACTGGGACAATCCTCAGGATCACCACCGTCATGTTTCCCACTTATGGGGACTATATCCCGGCCGTCAAATCAGCGCCTATAATTCTCCTGTTCTTTTTGAAGCGGCCAAGAAATCGCTGATTGCCCGTGGAGACCACTCCACCGGTTGGTCTATGGGATGGAAAGTCTGCCTATGGGCACGGCTGCTCGACGGTAATCACGCCTATAAACTGATTACCGAACAACTCCACCCCACCACCGATGAACGCGGACAAAACGGGGACCTATCCTAATCTGTTCGATGCCCATCCGCCTTTCCAGATAGACGGCAATTTCGGATGCACGGCCGGCATAGCCGAAATGCTTGTACAAAGCCATGACGGTGCCATTCATCTCCTGCCTGCATTGCCCAATGTGTGGGAACATGGCACTATAAAAGGAATTCGCTGTCGCGGCGGTTTTCTGCTGGAAGAGATGAAATGGGAAAAAGGAAAAGTGCAAACGGTTACCATAGCTTCCACCATCGGCGGAACCTTACGTATACGTACCGCCTCCCCTTTATATCTGAATGGAGAAAAGCTGACACCGGCGACAGAAGAGTCATGCAATAATCCGCTGCTGCTATCCCAACCGATACGGAAGCCGTTGGTTGCAGCCAGTGCACCGCTATCAGTACCTCAAAAGCAGCAATCGTATATTTATGACATCAAGACCAAAGCCGGAGAAAGGTATACGTTTCTCCCTACCGATTAGTTTACCATGATGTAAGTTTACATATACATTTAAAATTCCAAGTCTTTATTGATGCTATCTCATAAATAGGCTCAGATTCTTTTCAAAATAGTATGTCTGAATAGATAAGAATTAGTAGACAATACAGAATATTAAATATAAAGATGGTATATGGAGTAATTATAATCAATCATTTCCATATACCATCTTATTCTTTAGGATAGTCACCAAATGCTCCTATTTAAGAAAGAAGAGATTTATTAGGGAAAGAGATGTTCCACTAAACTATTCAGATAAATCTCCAAATTCGTATAATTTGCATTTAAGTTATAATTTTTACTATCCGAGGCATCATTCGGATTCAACCCGTTAGCTATCTCCCATTCATCGGGCATACCATCCAAATCGGCATCAGTCAAAGCTGTTTTAGAATTATATTCAGGCCACCCACCAACATCCTCCGGTCTGTCTATCATGCCATTTGTACTCCCATGACTACCCTCATTGGTATATATCCCTTTACGGGTTTCCTCTACAATACGCTTATCATTTATGTCACGGCTGTATGATGCGCCGGCAAATTGAAGGACAGCTTCAAAAGCATCCCATGTAGACTGCAAAGAAGTACGTTCTGCAAAATCGAACGGCTGCTTTGCCAGCAAATCGCTTTTCGGAGCAAAATTATTCTTCACTATCAATCCAACTGTATTATCCTTATTAACCAACATCATCTCCTGACGTTGTTTCTCGTTCAGTTTTTCACAAGTGGGATCCATATAATTTCCGGAAAAGAAGAATACACCATGCGTTCCTTTTATATTTTGATGTTTCCCATCATCGGAATAAGCAGTAAACAAACGTTTGTAAGATGATTTAGTAGCCGTATGAGGTCCCGGTTTATAATAATTATTTATAAAGTTATAGCTTCCTCCTTCACCGGCATATGCTCCATCACTACCAAAATTATAGATTACATTATTGAACAAATCCACTTTTTCATCTTCAGGCTTGCCAGTATAACGACTTCCGCATAAACGCGGAGTACGGTTCATATGATGCGCCAGCAGGTTATGATGAAAAGACGCCGTTTGACCGCCCCATATACCACCATACCCATGAGCACCTTTTTCGTGAATGGAATTTGCAAGGCTTTCGCTGATAATACACCATTGCAACGTAAAATTACTGTTATCATAAAAAGTTGCACATTCATCGGTACTCCAACTCATGGAGCAATGGTCAATAATGATATTGCGATGATGTTTAAAACCATTCATCGCATCATCGCCTTTTTGTTTTATCTCTGCCCCCATACGCGAACGGATAAAACGGATTATTACATTATCTGCCTGTACGCTCAACGTATAATTTTTCAAACAGATACCATCTCCCGGCGCTGTTTGTCCAGCAATGGTAACATCACCGTTATTAATTTTCAGAGGTGACTGCAATTCAATCAAGCCACTAACAGCAAAAACTATAGTACGAGGTCCTTTCTTTCTCAATGCCCAACGTAAAGTACCCTCTGTTCCGTCATCTTTCAAAGAGTTTACGACCAATACCTCACCACCAGCTCCTCCGGTTGTGTATTTTCCTGCTCCGTCTGCACCCGGAAAAGCCGGAATCTTAGAACGGTCGGGAGTATCATATACCGGCAAACTCTGTCCAAATACCTCAGAAACAAAAGATACCATAACCCCTGCCATGCAGACAGCCAATAACAAGTTCTTTTTCATAACAAATTCTTTTTAAACAAAACACATCTCAATCAGCCACAGCACCGCCTTTACTGCCAGCCTCCATAATACCGTGTACAAGACTGTTCATATACATCTCGATGTTAGTATATTTACCATTAACATCAACAGTCCGTTCATTCGCATCATTTTTCTTAAAATCAAGCCCATATTCCTTTTCCCAATAATCCGGAATTCCGTCACTGTCAGTATCTTCAGTGCATATTTCAGTATCTGTTGCCAGAACCGGGAATCCCTTTTCATCCAATTGTCCGGCATTAGTACCAATGTCAGACGGCTTATTGATATATCCCGGTTTATTATCCGACCATCCCTTCAATGATTCCCATTCTTTGGCACTGCCTGTACAAGTTGCCACACCTTTTCTGACATCACTTATAATAAGTTCATCAAGCTTATCTCTATAATTGCAAGCACCGGCATATTGTAAAACCATATCATAAGCATCAACGGCAGAATGGGTCGTCACATGTCCGGCTCCGGAAACAGGAGAATTTACCTTTATGCTTGTATGTTCTTTCCAAAGGGCTGAACTCTCCCCGCCTTCGCAATTTTTAGCATCCATTTGTCCGAATACACCATCTTGCCAGTTATCGGCAGTCACGTCACTATATCCTTCCACACAGTTTCCACTAACATAAAACCTGCCCCAGGTCTGAAGCCATTTTTTATAATCTGCTCCCGAATAATCTTTCGGATACACATCGGGTTTGGCAATGCGATACTGACGTTTTTCCTTACTGCCGGTAAAAAGTTTAGTTGCAGGTCCGGGTTTATAATAATTGTTTACAAGATTCACCTTTTGAGCTTCACCGCCATAACAGCCTTCTCCCGCATAATTATAGTACACATTATTGCGTATATCAACAAGTTCACCCTTATCAAGAGCCAATGTCGTGTAGCGAGGTCCAAGACGTGGTACCCGGCTTTCGCAATGAGCAATTATATTATGGTGATAAGAAGCATAGTGTCCTCCCCAATTGCCTCCGTATCCATGAGTATTAAATTTCTCTCCTGTTATTTTGGCAGGAGTTACTCGCAATGACTGCGCAACCAAGCACCACTGTACCGTAGTATATTCCGAACCATATACAGACAATCCTTCATCCGTTCCCCAACTTACAGAACAATGATCGATAATAATATTCTTATTATCCGAACCTCCCAGACCATCATTATCCGTATTGATATTACCCGGACGGAAGCGAATAAATCTGATTATCACATTATCAGAGTTTATGGTAAAAGGATAATTTGCTATACAGATTCCTCCCGGCGAGGTCTGCCCTGCAATCGTAAGATTGTCATTTTTTGTTTTAAGTTCACGTTCCAGCATGATAGTACCGGAAATTGCAAAAACAACAGTTCGTGCACCGCTTTTCTCTACTGCATATCGTAAAGTTCCTTCCGGCTTGCTGGCAGGGTCATCCAAACGTGTCACAACATATACAGCACCTCCGCGGCCACCGGTCGCATTGCGACCATGACCTTCAGCATAAGGAAAAGCAAATAACTCGCCATAGTCCAATGTTTTCACTCCGGTATCAGGAGAGTCGTTTTCCTCACCATTGCTTTCATCGTCGCCGTTGCTACCTATATTTCCTTCCGAATCTACAATCGGATCATCTCCGGAACAGGAAATACCCCCGAATCCTAAAACAAATAGCAAATAGAACAACCAATATATACCTTTCATATCTTATCCGTTTTTTAATCCAAATATGTAATTATACAAATATCATTTAGCCGGATAAAGTTTCTCTACCAAGCTATTGATATATACTTCCAAATTTGTATATTCCTTACTCAGATTATATTTGACTCCATCTGCAGAACTTTTCGGATTCAACCCATTGGCTGCCTCCCAAGCATCCGGCATTCCGTCGCCGTCTGTATCCACAGGGGCATTCTCTTTCACATATACAGGCCATCCTCCCACATCCGTTGCCTTATCAATAAGTCCCAGCACACTGCCGTTACTTCCTGAGGCCGTATAATCTCCATTACGTACATTGTCTACTATACGCCTGTCCACCGCATCAGACTTCAACGAAGCACCGGCATACAGCAGTACGGCTTTATAAGCTTCTGAAGCAGACTGCGTAAATAATGCCGCATCATCGGTTATTGTAAATTCCGAGTTAGCCTGAATAGCAGACTTTCCACCGGAAGGTAAGAGTACACCGGATGTCTCATTCGGCTGCAAACCGACCCAATTATCATTGTTCACCTCCTCCAGCAAAGACTGATAAGCAGGATTTAATTGAGGGCATGTACCATCAAAATAGTTACCATTCAGATAAAACATTCCCCATGTTCCTTTTGCATTTTTATTTTTTCCATCATCTCCATTCGGCTGAAAAATGCGATTGACAATATTTGGTTTTTCATTGGTAGAAGGCCCCGGTTTATAATAATTATTCACAAAATTATAACTTCCTCCTTCACCGGCATAGCCGCCATTGGTAGGTCCCCAATTATAAAAGACATTGTTGCGTAGATCTACTTTTTCATTGCCGGGTTTACCGGTATACCTACTGCCACATAGACGAGGAGTACGACTACTATGATGTGCCAGAAGATTATGGTGGAACGTAGCAGGTGAGCCACCCCAAATACCTCCATACCCATGATTACCTTTGGTATGTACAGAACGGTTCAAACTCTCGCTGATAATACACCACTGCATAGTAAAATTGCTATTATCATAAAAGGAAGCACACTCATCCGTACACCAGCTCATGGAACAATGATCTATGATGATGTTCTTATGTTGCTTTCCCCAAAGTGCATCGCCACTATCCGCCTCACCTTCAGTTGTGAAATTATCAGATCCCATTCGAAAACGCATAAAACGAATAATGACATTATCAGCCTGTACAGAAACCGGATAACCTTTCAAACAAATACCGTCTCCGGGAGCTGTCTGACCGGCAATTGTCAGGTCACCATTTACTATTTTCAGCGGGCTGTTCAAATCTATCAGTCCACTCACTGCAAACACAATCGTACGCGCTCCGCTTTGGCTGATACCGTAACGCAAAGTCCCTTTTTCGTTGGTGTCTGCCAATGAAGTCACCACATACACCTTTCCACCTGCTCCGCCTGTAGTAAACCGACCGGCGCCATATGCACCCGGAAATGCAGCAATCGAAGAACGGTCCGGAGCAGGATACTCTTCCAATGTATTATCCGTATCTGGATTATTATCTCCATCCCCATTATTATCAGTTTCTGGCGGAACTTCCGTTCCGCCAGAAACCGGATTATCATCCGAACATGCCACTACTGAAGCAGAAAGGATGAAACACAGCAAACCAAAATAAACGAGTTTCAATATTCTCATAAGTAAGTTTTTTAATACATAAAAGCCGGCAGCAGATTTACCGGCTTTTATAAAACAATTATTCAGCACTGATGCTTCCGTAGTGTCCTACTCCCCTGACTGTGTATACCCCGTCAGCAGCAGTCGTAACAGATACCGAAGTTTCGGTAGTCTGTGCCAAATAGACGCCATTCACAAAAATAAGATAACCTGCTGCTCCGTCTATTGCATTCCAACTTAAAGTAGTACCATCCAAGGTAGCCATAGTAGTGCCTGGGGTCTGCATATACTGTTTCGGATTCCATCCCTCTCTGGCAATGATGTTCTCATAAGTATATCCGGCAGCTTCATCTGCAGAAAGAACTTTTGCAGTAAACTGACTGCTGCCGCTACCAACTGTCATATCTCCTGTTGAAATTACCTGATTATTTTTATCAACCGTATTATATTCGCCAAAAGAGCAGGCGCTGCGCTACCCGCAGTCCAATGACCGTCTATAATATCCATCTTCAAAGCAGTGTTAATGAAAACCGCCTTCGCAGAAGTTGATTGCTGACGTCCGAAAGAAAAAGCGGTTATACCTGCCTCACCGTCTATCGTACAGTCTTTCATCACATACCCATAAGCATCGGTTTCGTTACTACGTGAAGCCGTAATAAAACTACCATTGCCCGTGTTATAAAAAGTACTGTTTTCTATCAGCACATCACCACTTCCCCAGATATAGTCCGTACTACCTTCAATCCATGAATTTTGTACATAAGCCCGGCAAATACCATACGTTCCGTTCACTTTCTGGAAACGCGTCCACCACGTATCCTGGAATGAAACCAATTTACAATTATTCATAGCCAATCTATCATAATGGCTACACAGAGCTTCAGCTTGTCCACCTTTTCCAAGACCACCGTCATAGCGGCTTTTCAATGCACCGTACAAGTTAATAATGGAAATGTTCTCCAGGTAAACATCAGTGGCTTTAATCAATACTACACAATTCTGATCTGTGGTATATCCTGCAAGGCGCGCAGGTGAATTAGGATTGTGAATAGAATAAGGCCATGTATCCGAATTAGTTTGCTCCTCTACACGATTCAACGCAAATTGAATTTTCACTCTGTCAGGATTTTCTCCAATCAAATGAATAAACGGTTTTGTTTTAGGTATATATACACATTCATTATAGGTTCCTGCTGCAATAAAAATCAGGTAAGGCGATGTCAAATTGGCAGGAGCGGCATTAATAGCAGCTTGTACAGTGGTATAATCACCTCTTCCGTTTGCATCAACAACAGCATCAAACACCGTTTCGCTATCTCCACCGGAAATACCGGAAGTGGCTGTAAACTTCAAAGTAATATCTTTGCTGTAAGGACGATGCTGCATATCCGTCAATGTACCCGCCTCGATAAATAAGGAACATTCGGAACCTTCACTGACAGAATAAGGATAGCGGACTTTCTCATAATTGATGACAATCTGATTGGAAGCAACCTTATCATTGAAATAAATTCCGGTTGTCAGCACTTCACCGGTTTCTTCATCCTTAGTCGGCGGAGTCTGGCGCATGGTTTTGCTAAAGACAAACTCCACATAACCATCAGTACCCGCCGTCAAATTGTTCTCCGTTTCCGAATCAATATTGGCAAGATCAACCTCCGTACCATTGATATTGCATGAAATAAGAACAGGAGCACTTGTATTTTCCTTGCCTTCATCGTTATCTTCACAGGCATAACCTGTGAAGATAAGTAACAAGAGGAGCAAGCATTTGCCTACTGTATAAATAGATTTTGTATTCATATTAGTTCATGTTATTAAATTTATTATTTATTCCAACGCGGATCACCGATTATCTTAACTTCATTCGGAATATCTGCACCGAAAGTCAAATCAAGCACATCGGTACTTGAAGATGCATTCGGGAACAGTTGGGATGAAGAATAGGACAAAGCTGTAGTAGATGTAGAACCAGGTTTTGAAACAGTAAGGTCTGATGTTCTATAAACTTTCGACCAATTTAAAGAAGCCGGAAGAGTTTTATCATCATAGAATATCTGGAAAGTATTACTACCTGCAAATAAAACATTTTCTACAGTAAGACTACCTTTCGCTCCTCTCACAAGAGCATCTTTATCAACTAAATTATAGAAAGTACAGTTTTTAATTACAGAAATAGAATTATCAGCCTTATCAACTCTTAGGAGCGATGCACTGGTTCCACCTGGATTAGCAAAAGTAGAGTTCATCATATTAATAATTACAGATTTCACAGCCCCATCCGTTTGAACAATACCATAGTAGTTACTTGTGCTTTTAGTACCCAAGTTTCTAATAATACAGTCATCAATATTCAATTTCAGACTACTTTCCCCATTTACCTTACGCACACGAACAATACCCCGATAATTTTCTATAGTACATGAAGTTATTTCAATATTTGCTATAGAAGAACCTTCTGTATTCGGAGCAATAACACAATCGTTACTAAGTGCACTGATATTCAGATTATAAAACTCTATTTTATCAATAGCCCCTAAAGTTTGCATATTCTTAACAGCTAATTTCGGTTGTGTAGCTCCCTCACCCCAAAAGACAATATTAGTAACCGCAGCAGGTATCTCAGATTTGTTACTCAAATCCGCATCTGCACTGATTGTCACTAAAATATTACCGGACAAGTTATCCCAATCGGCTATTAAAGCCTCAACACCATTATATTCCGTATACCCAACAGGTTTTCCCTTCTTTGTTGTAAATGTAGCACGTGCACATATAGCCCCATTATAGAAAGCATAAACTGTGTATTCCGTACTTGGTTCCAGATTCGGTATAATAACGGCATGTTCATTTACCTCGGAAGCACTTAGCGAAACTGCTCCGGTGGCATCATCCGGAGTAGGCGCCGAAGAGGGCTGACAGATATATTGGTCCACATCCACTGTATTATCCCAAGAGAATCTTGCCGTATTGGCTGTAATCTCATCTACGGTAGACTCTATTTCCAATCCCGGCACTACCACTTCCTGTGAACCGCGTAACGTTTCATTATTATAAATGCTGATAGTATAAGCTGTGAATATTTTCAGTCCTTCAATCCATGCCTCTCCTGCAGCAGCTTCCTCAGCCGTAATTGCCCGCTCTATAGGAGCAGCACCGCCCACAATCTCGAAATGCGTCACCGCCAGACCAGCTTCCCATGACATACGTACCTTACCTGATGCAACCGGAAGATCCTCTTCGGCAGGCACATTCAATACATCCTCTTCCGTTACTGTTTTGAACGGTTCGTCTAAATAAGCCCAATAAGATTCCTTGCCATTTGCCACAGACTTAATACGCAGATAATATTCCGCACCTGCTTCCAGATTGTCAATTAAAAAAGGAGCTTTCAATATGCGGTTTTCTACCGTATTCCCATAAACAAGATTACCGTTTTCTTCCGATCCCATAGGAATTTCATCAGTCAGCTCATTCTTGCTTATTTCAAGAATATAATATTCTACGCCGGGCATGGCATCCCAAGTTACCGTAACCCGAGCTACTTTTTCATCTTTTGTCACATTTATACCATCCTCATTGGTTCCAAACGGACGGCTGTACGAGGCATCAATACCCCAATCGCTTTTCTCTGTACATGCCATTGCAAGCAAAGAGACAAGGAGCATAAATACTCCTTTAGCCAATATATTTCTGATATTTTTCATTTCCTTGAGTGTTTAAGATTAATCACTATATCCATAAGAATTATGCAACTTGCCATTCGATGTAGAAATCGTGGTAGAAGCGATAGGAAGCAAATAACGGTTTTTCACTACACGGTTCAACCCTGCCGAAATACTGGGCAGATTAACAAGCAGTTGCTCCTGCTTGGCATCTGTAGTCTCTCTACCGAAGAAATTGGCGCTAAAGTAACCGGCGTCCACAGGTTCGTTGTAACTGAATGTGGTTACATCAATCGTGAAATTATCCTCCTTGAACTTATAATAGATTTTAGCCGGATATGAACCATTATTCACTGCATTACGATAGCTCTCCTTGAACTCGTCAATCTTGGCACTGAGCAGATTCCAACGGATAAGGTCGAATTTACGTACACCCTCACCTGCCAATTCCCAGGCATTTTCATCAACAATCGTTTCAAAGAAACCCTGTTCATTAATGAGTTTAGTCAAATGAGCCTCTGCAGCAGCCTTGTCACCGTTGAAGGCACGTGTATGTATCTCGGAAAGAGCTTCGAAAGCTGTTTTTGAACAATACTCGCCACCTGTATTATAGCTGCCATAAAGTTCATTCATAACCTCCGCATACATAAGTAAAACATGAGGATAGCGCATCTTTACAACATTGATGCCACTGCACACTTTCTGGTCGCTTGCTTTCACAGCATCCCACCAACCGTCTTTCCGATTTTTCATCTTACGATAGTCCCACTTGCCGCAATAAATGGCAAAAGGAGCATTGCCAAGCATATCTTCTTTATAAACGCCACTCTTCGTACGAATCTGCATCAGGGCACAAGTCAGGTCACGACGCTGGTCTGCAGCATCAAAAGACATATAATAAGGAGCTGTCAGTTTGAGCTTACCACTGGAATTACCTTTCGGACCATAGTTATGTTCCTCAGACACACCACCGGGAAAAGCACCGTTTACACGAAATCCTACAGTATACCCCAATTCACTGCTATTATTCAGCCCCATCGGGATTTCAAACAAATTTTCACGATAGGTATTATCCAGTTCACACAAGTTCACCCCATTCCAATAACCTGCAAGAGTGGGAGTCATCGAGTGTGTATTATCATTGATGATAGCGGCAAGATGTTCCTCTGCCAATTTATACATCTCATGACGTTTTTCATCATCGCAACGCTGAGTAGGATAAGCCGGATCTGAGTTTTCCGTAGCTGTCACATATCCTTCCTTCGCAGCTTCACGAATAAACCATCCGGCACGGGTCAATGCTATATTTGCCAGCAAACCATGTGCATATCCTTTGGTGACACGCTCTGTGGTGTAAGTTGTACCACCTGCCCAAGGCAGATAAGGGATGGATTCTTCCAAATCGCCAATCAAAGCCTCCATAATAACATCACGGTCAGTCTTCCCTACATACACATTTTCCAGATTGCTATCCGAAGCACCGGTAGCAAACGGAATATCTCCGAAAAGGCGAATCAAGTCGAAATAAATCATTGCACGCAACACTTTAGCTTCGGCACGGAAGCGTAGCATCATATCGCAATCATCGCCTTTCGTCTTAATCAGCTCGCTGTTGTTTATGCCATCTATTACCAGATTGGCGTTCTCAATAATGCCATACATCACATTCCACACACGCGAAAGTTGCGTCCAACCCGGATTAGCATTGTAATTCATATTACCGCGTTCGCTGGAGGTATTGCTGGCATCGGTACCAAGTCCGTCCACCAATTCACAATCCGTATTCAGACCAGCTATAATAGGCATAAAGTTGGAGTAGGCTTGGTCCTGAGTCAGACTTCCGTAAATCTTATTCACGGTCAGTTCCGTATAGTATGTGTTATTAAAAGTAGTTTTATTATCCAGTTCGGAAGGAGAAGTCTGATCCAGAAAATCAGAACAGGAAGTCATGGCAACCAACCCTGCCGCTAAACATAAAGTTTTATATATATTTCTCATATCAGTCAATATCTGTTAGGTTTTAGAATGTAATGTTAATGCCGCCTACAAACGTACGGCTCTTGGGATAAGCGGCATAGTCCACACCCGGTGTCATGGCGTTGCGCTTGCTGCTCACATCCACTTCAGGATCGGCTCCGCTATAGCTGGTCCAACAGAACAAGTTATATCCGGTCAGATAAACCCTTACATTCTGCAAGAATGCTTTCTTAACAAGGTGCTTAGGCAGCGAATAACCGATAGTAAGATTGTTCAGGCGCAAGAAAGAGGCATCCTCCACCGCATAATCTATTAACTGCATCGTAGAAGCAGCAGCCGGATTATACATATTGGCATTGGAATTGATTTCATTCAGGCGCAATCCGGCAGCTTGCATGTCACCATAATGATTCAAGACAGCGGTTGAAGAGCTGGCAAGATTCAAGCCTGTTTCCGGATCGATCCATGTATATCGGTTACCAAGACGGAAATCATTATTCAAGTTATAACCGGTCCTAGAGCCGGAACGGAAAGACGATGCCAGTTTTGTACCGTTGATAATCACATTGCCGGTAGAATAGTTAAAGAAGATATTCACATCCAACTCACCGGTGCGGCTATTGCCAAAACGCCCATTCAGCCCAAAACCGCCTACCCAAGGAGCTACAGTGTTTCCAAGACGCTGTTTCAAAGGATTTCCATTCTCATCGGTCTGTATTTTCAATCCGCCAGGATAGTAAGAACCTCCTGTTATCGTAGGGCTGTTGTCTTTCATGCCATCTTTCAGCACCCATTGTTTATCGCCCCATACCAATTCTCCGGTCGGATTGGTAACAGGATCATATACTGTATAATATCCATTGGTACGGAATCCCCATACTTCACCCAGACGTCCACCCTCTTCCACACGGAAATCTTCATATTTGGAAATAGTGCTTCCTGCCCAATTGCTACTCTGCCAAGGGCTGTCGGTGGTCAATTTGTCAATTCGGTTTCGGTTGTAGGCAACATTGGCAGTAAAGTTCAAGCTGAAGTTTTTCGTATCTACCAATACTGCATCCATCGACATTTCAATACCTTTATTCGAAGTCTGTCCAAAATTCTGATACTGATAAGAATAACCGGAGTTACCGGGTATCTCCGCCTTCATCAGCAAATCTCTGGTCGTATTCCAATATACATCTACCGAACCCGAAATACGATTGTTCCAAAAACCATAGTCAATACCCAAGTTACGGGTAACGGTAGTCTCCCATTTCAACTTTGGATTATAAAGATAGGTCCCATGTTCCAACATAGGTGTACTAGTTCCATTGAAGAAAGGATTACGGGAATCATTGCCACTCAACGAGTAAGTAGTATAAAGAAGCCCTGAATTAATCCGGTTGTTACCAGCCGTACCAAAACTCAAACGCAATTTCAATGCAGACAACCAATCCTTTGTATTAGCCATAAACGCCTCATCGGAAATACGCCATGCCAATGCGGCAGAGGGGAAAACGCCCCAACGGTTTCCATCTCCAAACTTACTGGAACCATCGGCACGTACCGTTACCGTAAGCAGATACTTGTCCATCATCGTGTAATTGACACGCCCGAAGAATGAAAGCATGTTCTCTTCTGCAGAGATAGTAGACTGGTTCGGCAATGCCGTGCCGGCCCCCATATTGGCTTTCATATCCTCAAATCCCATTGTTGTAGGGAAATTTACAGATACATTCTCTATGGATTTCTCCATGCTGCTGCTCACTTCATGTCCCACGAGCACATTCAAACGGTCACGACCATCAAACATTTTCTTATTTTCGTAAGTAAGAGTATTGGCATTGCGCCAGTTCTTTGTCGTCTCACGCAGCAAATATGCCTGAGGACGTCCGTTATAACCATATTTAGAGTTACTTACAGCGTCAGTACCCCAATATTGTTCTGTATCTTCATATCTCCAACCATAACCAAATTCCGAGCGGAAAGTCCAGTTCTTAAACGGCTTCCAATTCAAACCGAAATTATAATTCTGACGGAAAGAATTGCGTCCTTTATTCGTTGCCAGCAAACGTTCCAAAGGCGTTTTCTGTAAAGCAGCATTGCTCTCCTCATCATCATCCGAACTATGAGACAAAGCATTGACCGGACGGAAAACCACCGCATTGGCTACAGTAGAATTAGCAGCATTGGACTCATTCGTATCAGCACCACCACTCAAACCCTCGATAGTAGAATAACTCAAACGCGCATTGAAGTCTAAAGTCAGCCATTTGTTCAGTTCCGACTTAAGCTTTGCATTGATATTATCTTTCTTAAAGCCTGAGCCAAGCATAATGCTTTTTTCTTCATTATGAGCATAACTTACACTGTAGGTCAATTGTTTGCTACCCCCAGCCACATTCACATTATATTGCTGCTGATTACCTGTTCGTCCGAATATCTCATCCTGATAGTCAATACCATCGATTGATTTCCAGATATCCATATCATTATAATTTCCGTAATCCAACGAACCGATTTCACGTTGATAAGCCACAAAATCATAAGGACTCATCACTTCGGTCATTTTAGTCACTTTCTTAAAACCGAACGAAGCGCCAAAATCCACTTGAACCTTTCCTTCTTTACCACTCTTGGTAGTAACGATAATTACACCATTAGCACCACGTGCACCGTAAATAGCTGTAGAAGAAGCATCTTTCAAGACATCAATACTCTGAATTTCAGACGGAGCAATGTCACTGATACTGGATACAGGAAAACCGTCTACTATATAAAGAGGTGAATTGTCTTGCGACAAAGAACCACCACCACGTATACGTATCTTAATATCCGCATCGGGAGAACCCTCCGTAGTAGTGATATTCACCCCCGCCATTTTACCGGTCAATGCTTCGGAAGCGCTAGATACCGGAATAGATGCAATATCCTGCGAACTGACGGAAGCTACGGAACCGGTCAGGTCTCGCTTATTCACCGTACCATAACCTATGACAACAACTTCATCCAATAACTCGGAATCCTCTTCCAAAACCACATTCAGCAGTTTCTCTCCTTCATACTTCAGCTCTTTATTCTTAAAGCCGATATAGGTAAAAGAGAGGATATCGGACTTTTTCACGCCCGAAAGCGTAAAATCTCCGTCCACTCCAGTTATGGTACCGTTGGTGGTACCTTTTACCAAAACGTTGACACCAATCATCGGTTCACCGCTCTTGTCTTTCACGATGCCCTGCACCTGTCTTTCCTGTGCAAAGGAAATCAGGCAAAGCATGCTCATCATGAGCATCAAAGCAACTTTCTTTAGTCTTTGTTGATTATACATAAAAAGATGTGTTAAAAAAATAATGTTCTCCACGATATTTGTTCACGGGGCAAAATTCATTTTTTAAGTCACATCTCTTGTGTAGATTTTGACATAAAACTGCTAAAAATTGTTTTACCTGCTAAAAAACATCATAAAGATATATGCTTATATCCATCTGTCATTTATCTCTTTACCCTTCACATCTCCCTATCCATCAGCATTTGCGGGTGAAACCTCTTTCCAAGCCTTCACCCGCAAATCCATAATAAAAGTCAAAAAATCATTTCCGGACAATCCTATCCCTGCTTATCCCGTAATATCCCTCCACGGGTACGTATATCGGTTGTGTAGGCAGTCCTATATTCCGTATTTTTCCTTCCAACTTCAATCTGCGGATATGTTCCATAGCCTTCGACCTCATAAATCCGCAAATCTGTTGGAAGTCTGCACGGGTCATCAGCTGATGGTCGGCAAAATAAGCACGGAGACACATGTCTATTTCCACGTCCGATAACTTTCTGGAGTGCCCGTCATGCTTGATATTTTTAAGCTTTACAGCTCCTACTTCGTTCTTCAATGCCTGGTCGGCACGAAACTTGATACCTTTTAAACGAACTTTGGTATTTTTGCGTTTCGTCTCTGCCGTCACCTCTTCTATACATTTCAGCGTAGGATGAAAATAGCCTATCCCGTCCAGATGCACTTGGCGTCCGTCGCCCAATTCCTGCCCCAACACATGCGACAGTGCATCAAGCACAGCCGTTACATCCGTTTCCGTCAGCGAACAACGCTCCTGGATTTTACGCCTCACGTAGTCTGTCCCTACCTTTCCATTGTACGTAATGCGTGCATGGAGTTTTTTCTCATCCGGCCGGTTTGGTGGAACCGGATTCTCATACCATTCAAAATGAATTGCCATTGTGCAGTATTTATTTATATTGTGTAAATATAGTGTTTTCCTACGAGATAATCTATTTTTCCTTTAAGATAAACCGGTTACCGACAACAGTCAACAAAGCAGCCGACTGTTGTAAACAGAACAGCCGACAGTAATGAACAGAACGGTTGACTATAGTCAACACCCTATTTTACAACGAGAGAAAAAGAATTATCTCACATTGAAAATACAATAACACAAGGTCTTTCCACATACTGTACCACCAATAAAAATAGTATAAGAAAGACTTGCAAAAGGCTTCCTGCCGATAGTAACTTAGTGGCATGAACCCATTAATAAAAACAATGCATACCATGAAAAAAAGCATTATGAAATTTATCCTCTTTCTACTAAGAAACCGGAAGCATGACAAACCTGCCCGCGTGCAAAAATGTAACTTGACAGAACAGGTAAACCGCTTTTTGCAAAACAGTTACCTCTTCCGTTACAACCTGCTGACAGACGAAACCGAATACCGCCCCGCCAATGCCGTAGACAAAACGTTTGTCACCATCGGCAAACGGGAACTGAATACCCTATGCCTCGAAGCCCATGCCCGGGGAATTCTATGTTGGGACAAAGATATCAGCCGTTTTCTTTTCTCCAAACATGTACCTGAGTATCATCCTTTCCTGCTTTATTTTGAACAGCTTCCCGTTTGGGATGGCATCGACCGGATAACCCGACTGGCCCAACGCATCTCGTCCGAATCATATTGGATAAACGGTTTCCATACATGGATGCTCGGTCTCACTGCCCAATGGACCGGACAGACCGGAAAGCATGCCAACAGCGTGGCTCCCCTACTCGTCAGCATCCGACAGGGCTGCCTGAAATCCACATTCTGCAAAAGTCTGATGCCCGACAGCCTGTCCCGCTACTATTCGGATGAAGTGGAGCTTACCTCACGGAGCAATGCCACCCGCAAAATGTCGGAAATGGGACTGCTAAACCTCGATGAATTCGATAAATATTCTTCAGGAAAAATACCACTGCTCAAAAACCTGATGCAAATGGCGGATTTAAACCTTTGCAAGGCATACCAAAAGAATTTCCGTACCCTACCCCGTATTGCTTCTTTCATCGGCACGAGCAACCGTTTCGACTTATTGTCCGACAACACCGGCAGCCGCCGTTTTCTCTGTGTAGAGGTAAAGGATAAAATTGATTGTACCTGCATTGAGCACAAGCAAATCTATGCACAACTGAAACAGGAACTTTCGGACGGAGCACGCTATTGGTTTTCGGCCGAAGAAGAGGAAGAGCTCCAAGAACACAACCGCATCTTCCAGCACCGCAATCCGGCAGAAGAAGTACTACGCGGTTGTTTCCGTCCTGCAACATCCGAGGACCCAAAAGAAAAAATAAGTAATCTCTCCGCTGCCGACATCTTCAAAGAACTGAAAAAGCAAAACCCTGCCGCCATGAGGGGAAGCAACCCGAACAGTTTTTCGCAGCAGCTCGTGCCTGCCGGTTTTCTGCGAAAGCACGGACGCTATGGAAATTTCTATCCTGTAGTGTCTCTGACATAAAAAATGAGGTGCTTGTCCGTTATGGTCCTCCCAACAAAGGGTTCACCCGCAAAGCCTGATGAATAGGGAGATGTGAAGGGAGAAAGGAGAATATGTCACACGGACAGTCAGAGGATAACAGTTAATTTTTCCACAAAGAATATCAAAAAATACTATAATATTTACGATGTATCATGTATTTTTGTGTTCGATAACGGGTGAGAATACCTCATTACGATTATCAGCCTTACTATATTTAATAACTATAAAAAACAAACTTATGAATCTAAAAAGACTTGCAAAAAGAGCATTGGCTACTCTGTCGTTGAGTATGCTATGCTTAATCGCCTTTGCACAAGGTCACCAAATCTCAGGTACCGTAATCGACGGTACAGGTGAACCTATTATCGGTGCAAACGTATTGGAAGTAGGTACGACCAACGGTGTAATTACCGATATTGACGGTAATTTCAAACTCAGCGTACAGCCCAATGCAAAAATCCAGGTATCATTTATCGGTTATATCACGCAAACCGTTACAGTGGGCAGCCAGAAGAACATTAAGGTAACACTGAAAGAAGATGCGCAGGCATTGGATGAAGTGGTGGTGGTAGGTTACGGAACAATGAAGAAAACCGATGTGACAGGTTCCTTGGCTTCGGTTTCTGCCGATAAATTGGCCGCCCGTGGTGCGCTCCGCGTAGAAGATGCTCTGCAGGGATCTGTTCCGGGAGTCAACATCACGGCAACCAACAGCCGCGCCAATGGTAAATTCAGCATGCAAATCCGCGGTCAATCTTCCATTAACAATTCAAACGGTCCTCTTTACGTAGTGGATGGTATGGTAGTCTCTTCTATCGACTTTCTGAACTCCGAAGATATCGAACGTATCGATGTGCTGAAAGATGCTTCTTCCACAGCCATCTACGGTTCGCGTGCATCCGAAGGAGTAATTTTGATTACCACTAAAGGAGCCGGAGCCGGACAAAGCAAAGCCCAACCGGTAGAAATTACATACGATGGTTATTACGGTATCCGAAAAGTAGCCCGCATGCCCAAATTCATGGAGTCTACGGAATGGATGAACTACCGCTTTGCCAAATATACAACTTCAAGCGGTCCGGACGAAACGGGACATATCAAATATATAATCAAAGATGCAGACTTGCAGTCTGTATTCCAGAATGGCACTGAGTGGAAAGAGTCACCTTTGTATACACGGTGGATGAATAATGAAAGTTATGATTGGGCAGACCAGGTATTGCAGACCGGTTCACAACAAAACCACTTCATCAGTGCAAGCGGTGCAAGCGAGAAAACATCCTACCGCTTGGGTGCTGGTTATCAAGGCGAAGAAAATGTTTTCAAGAAAAACAGCTATGACCGCTTCAACATCAAAGCTGCTTTCGACAGCAAATTATCTAAAATAGTGGAAGCAGGTATGTCGGTCAATATGGTATACGATGTACAGGATGACTGGATTACCGATTCTTCCAATGCGTATTCTCCTTACAACAATGCTTTCTGGTTTGCTCCGGTCATTTCTCCGTGGGATGAAGACGGAAACCTATTGGCCAAACCAGCAAAAGTGGGCAATATGTCTTTAACATCTACTCCGTCTCCATTGGTTGATTTGGATATCGATGCTTACGAAAATCAGACCCGCAAATTCCATGTGTTCGGTAATGCTTATCTCCGCTTCAATCTTATGAAAGGACTGAAATTCACAACGACTTTCTCTCCCAACTTCTACCATGGACGTCAAGGCATCTTCATGGGTACCGGCGTTTCGGACAAATATCCTGACGGAACGGCATATTACCAGAATAAAAAGCAAAACTATGCATCGGTTGTCAACACAGACCGGCTGGACTGGACATGGGATAACCAGATTGATTTCACCAAGACCTGGGGCAATCACCGCTTGGGAGCTATGGGATTGTTCTCCATGTATAGAACAGACAAAGAAACTTATACCCAATCCGTTACCAATATATCTGATGACAGATTGTCTTACCATGCCATGGAAAAAGGTGCCAAAAACCAGGCTACCAAGTCCTCGTATACCGAATCGTCCATGGTTTCCGTAGCTGCCCGCCTGAACTACGCCTACAAAGAACGTTACATGGCCACAGTTACCGTACGTGCCGATGCCTCTTCACGCTTCGCAAAAGGCAACCGCTGGGGATGGTTCCCCTCTGCCGCCCTGGCATGGAGAATGTCCGAAGAAGATTTCCTAAAAGATGTGGAATGGTTGGATAATCTGAAACTTCGCCTGTCCTATGGTATTACCGGTAACAATAATGTAGGAGATTATGCTACAAGCTATTACACATCGGGACCGTCTTATGCTGTAATCGGCGGTAATGAATTCCAAGGTTATTACGGTAACGGAATCATTGACCAAGCCCTGATGTGGGAGAAAATCAAGGAATTCAACTTCGGTGTGGACTTTGCCGTATTGCAGAACCGAATCAATATAACGGCAGATGCTTATCGCCGCCTTGCCGACGGACAAATCATGAAATCGACAGTGCCTTTGGAAACCGGAGAAAGCAGCCTGACAACCAACATCGGCTCTGTTCAGAACGCCGGTATTGAGTTGGGCGTCAACTTCGGAGTTATACGCAACCAGAACTTTACATGGGATGTCAATGTAGCATTCGCACGCAACTGGAGTAAAATCAAAGAACTGCCGAGCGGAGACGATGTCAGCAACAACTGGTTCATAGGCGAACGCCTGAATGTACTGCGCGACTACACCTATGCAGGTGTAATTACGGCAGACGGGGTCACGATGCACACTATCAATGGAGACAAACACTATACATTACAGGAAGTGTACGACAAATATGGTCCCAAGAGTCCCAATAAACTGAAATGGTACGAAGGTCAGATGGCTGTAAACGACTGGAACGATGATGGAAAAATCAATGATGAGGACAAGCAGATTTATGGATGCACCGACCCTAAATGGACCGGTAGCCTGAGCTCCACAATGACCTATAAAGGCTTCGACTTCTCGTTTATGCTTTACACCAAACAAGGACAATGGTCACGCAGTTATTTCCACGAACAATACATGGATATCAGCGACCGTGGCCGTCAAAAGATGAGTTTCGATTACTATATCCCGGCAGGAACTCCGGTTTTGGACAAGGCAACAGGAGACATCACTTACTTGGAAACACCGCACATGGGTGCTTACCCCTATCCTAACAATTATGAAAAAACAGGTGGCGGTTACTTCAGTAAAAGCAGCTCGGGAGTAAGATACCAAAAAACGTCTTTTGTAAAGGTTAAAAACATCACTTTAGGTTATACTTTCCCGAAGAAGTGGATGAGCAAAATAGCCGTTAAACATTTACGCCTTTACGTAAACGTACTTAATCCGTTCTGCTTCACCGGCTACGATGGTTTCGATCCGGAATGGGCAAGCGCAAACCTGACTGACGGCGGACCGGCTTCCGTAACCTACCAGATTGGTGCAAATATCAAATTCTAACCAGTAAAACATATAAGTAATATGAAACTATATAAAAAACTATTATACACAATGTGCATGGCTGGCTCTATCACATTGACCGGCTGTGACGATTTCCTCACGCCTGACAATAAAAGTGCGGTAAATGATGTGGAATATTTTACCACTTCTGCCGGTTTACAAGCTCTGACATACGATGCATACGCCCAACTGAAAAATATCTTTAACAGCAGTGATGTAACCGCTTATTTCAACTCCGGAACAGACTTGTATCAGGATGGACGCAATGATATCAGTGCAGCTCTTCACCGTTGGTCTAATTTTACTCCTGAAAATGGGACTGTAAAAAACTTCTATACGGATTGCTACGATGGAATACGTTCATGTCTTGCCATTCAGTACTATGCTGCACAATCAACGGTGAGTGAAGATATAAAACAAAAAAACATTGATGAAGGCCGTTTCATCGAGTGTTTGTATTATTACTTGCTGGTCAATAACTTTGGTGGCGTTCCTTTAGTAACCGAATATGCCAAACAGACCGGTGAAATCAAAGAACAGCCCCGTGCTACGGCAGAAGCAGTATATACGCATATCATCACAGAACTGACCAACATTATCGACAATAACAAATTGGTTGCTTCTTCTGCAACAAAAGGAGGAGGGGAAGCCAGCATAGAAGCCGTTAAGGCATTGCTGGCAAAAACTTACTTGTCTGCTGCATGGGACTTAAAGAAAGATGATTACTTTACCAAAGCGGCAGCCTATGCCGACGAAGTTATAGCCGGACGCAAACTGACAACCGAATTTGCCAAATTATGGGCAGCTGACCGCTCCGGAGATGACGATGAAGAGTTTATCTTCGATGTGGAATACGATGCAGAAAACCAGCATGACAAAAATGACGGTAATCGTTGGCAGAGTTTCTTTTCCAACTATTACGGGGGTAGTGAAGAAGGCATGAAAAATGGTAGTTCATCTTTCATACCTTACATGCATGCATTGAGAAATTTTGAAAAAGGAGACAAACGCTACGATGCAACTTTCATGAAGACCCTACTGGTCAAGAAAGAATGGGATATCAAGAACGGATTTAAAGATGAAAAAGGCAAGCCTATCGGCGACTATTTCTCTTTCTACAAAAATGGCGGTAAAGCTGACGGCAAAATGGTAGGAGTGTATTATCCGGCTTATTGGGAAAGTGACGCTGCTTCCGTTGCTGAGTGGCGTGCCAAAGACCCGGAAAACCGGAAAAACACATTTATCATTCCACAAAATGATAAGACAGCCAAAATGGAGCCAATGTCCACTTACGTAAAAGATCTGGCAGAATATCCGGACGGGGTTATTGCCAAATATGATTTTGACGATGCCTCCACGCAAAAACTCAGTTGGTCTGTACAGCCTTGCCGTAAATTTGACGATAGCCAAACCGCTGACTATAATGCCGGAAAGAGTTTCCGCGACCTCCACGTAATCACACTGCCGGAAATGTTTTTCGTAGCAGCCGAAGCTTACTACAAATTGAATGATCCCAAAGCCTTGGAGCGTTTGAATGTTGTACGTGAACGCGCCGGTTTAACAGCTGAAAATAATATTGATTTGGACATCATATTGAAAGAGTCGGCCTGCGAAATGTTTGGAAACGGTTATCGTCGTATGGACCTTCGTCGTACCGGTAAATTGGTTGAATACAACAACAAATACAATCCGCATATGATAGGTACAGCCGCTGCTACCATAGGAGAAAAATTATTATGGCCTATCCCACAAGCAGCTATCGATGCCAACGGCCAGTTGAGTATGGAAGACCAAAATCCCGGATATTGATTATTGCTTCCGTTTTCTGAATAATATTCACTAAAAGAAAGATGAATTCCGAAATTCTGATACTTCGGAATTCATCTTTCTCTTTTTACAGCTTACTCATCCTCTCCCCACAAATCCTTATCCGAAGGAGCCTTTTTTATATTCCAGGCTATTATCAAGCCAATAACCAGCAAGCATATCAAATATATAATCATAGACTTTGTTTAGTTTTCAAGTAATTCAAATACAACAAGGCTCCAACAGTTTATGTTCATTCCGAACACGAAATAATGGTTTATTTCAGCACTTTATCCCGATACTCCGTGGGTGTCATTCCCATTTTCTGCTTGAAACACTTACTGAAATAACGAGGGTCATTGATACCCACCATATAGGATATTTGCGTCATGGAATACTCACCGGTGGCTATCAACTGAACTGCACGATTGATACGCATTTCCTTGATGAACTCGATAGGTGCCAAGCCGGTCAAGGTTTTCAACTTCTTGAAGAATACGGAACGGCTCACGGCAAGTTCCTGCACAAAATCATCTACCACCAAGTCACCGTTATCCATGTTCTTCTCCATCAGTTCTATAAGTTTATCCATAAACTTACGGTCGTTGGGAGACATTGCCGCAGATTTATCCGTTTGAGGATTATCCTGGACATTACCGGTACTCTGTTCATCGGCAACGGCTGGAACCGCTCCCGCCTGCATCAAGTTATGGCGGTACAACGTTTGCAGTTTCTGCCGCTGGGCAAGCAGGTTCTTTACACGTGCTTTTAAATAGGTAGCGCTGAAAGGCTTGGTTATATAATCATCAGCACCGTACTCCAATCCTTCCAACTTACTTTCGATGGACGACTTCGCCGTAAGCAACACAATGGGAATATGGCTGGTAGTCATATCAGCACGCAATTCACGGGTCATAGCGATACCGTCTTTTTCCGGCATCATCACATCGCTGATAACAATATCCGGCAGAAACTTCAACGCCTTATTCAGCCCCTCCATACCATTGGCAGCCTCTACAATGCGATACTCGGAAGCGAAGATACTGCGCAGGAAAATACGCAGTTCGGAATTATCTTCTACCAGCAGCATCAAATCTTTGGATGCATCTCCACCGCCTTTTTCCTGAGAACCCGTTTCCGGTTGTGAGGGCTGCGCGTCTTCCGTATCCGCCGTTTGCCGGTGATAAGCCTCCAGACCAACTGTTATATCGTCCTGCATAAATTCCACCGATTCGTCATACTGCTCCTTGCCTTTCATAAAGTCTATCTTGAAGCAACTGCCCTCTCCCAACTTGCTATCTACCGTAATCAAAGCTTTGTGCATCTCCACCAGCTCTTTTACTAACGACAAGCCGATGCCGGTACTTGGATTGAATAAATTACGGTCTACCAGATTCTCAAAACGGACAAAAATAGATTTCTTCTTATTCTCGGCAATACCGATACCCTGGTCCTGCACGCCAATAGAAACGGTTTCTTCGTCCTCATGGATAAAAACTTTTATCATTTTTCCATTCGGAGTATACTTGAAAGCATTGGAGAGCAAGTTGAAAATAATCTTTTCATACTTATCGACATCCACCCACAGATAAAGTTCGGGCTTTTCCGTTTCGAACAAGAAGTCAATGTGATGCTCCTCGGCCACCGAATCGAAATTCTCCATTATCTTGCGGGTAAAGGCCACTACATTGACACGCTGCACCTGCATCTTCATTTTTTTGTTCTGAATCTTACGGAAGTCGAGTATCTGATTGATGAGACGCAACATACGATTTGTGTTGCGCTCCACAACCTGTAGCTGTTCACGGGCATCCGCCGGCAGTTGCGTATGCTCCAGCACGTACTCTACCGGACCAGAAATCAGCGTTAAAGGAGTACGCAGTTCATGGGAAATATCCGTAAAGAAACGCAATTTCATATCTGTCATATGCTGTTCCACAACAACTTCGTGCTTCAGACGATAAATCGTAAATAAGATATAGACAGCCGTTATTATAATCAACAGAACAAACAGGACATACAGGAAATAGGCAAAAGGAGTTTCCCAAAAGGAAGGAAGCACTTCAATATCAAGCAAGCGCATGTTATCCGTCCATACTCCATCGGCATTGGTAGCACGTACCTTAAACACATAATGCCCTTTGGGCAGGTTGGTATAGGTGGCGGTACGCTGCTTGCCGACATAGTTCCAAGATTTCTCAAATCCCTCCAGAATATAGGCATACTGTATTCCGGCAGGTTCCGTATAGTCAAGTGCGGCAAAACGAATCGTGAAAATATTTTCCTCGTGCGAGAGTTGCAATTCACGGGTATCATCCAAACTCTCTTTCAATATATTTTTTTCATCCGGAACAACGTCTTCATTGGCTATAAGCAATTTGGAAAACACTAACGGCGGTACATATGTGCTCTTCCTGATAGAATCGGGATTGAACAACAAGACGCCGTTGCTCGTACCAAACAGCAAGTCTCCCCACGAAGTATAGGCCGATGCCGCTTCGCTGAAGCGGACATGAGGCGAGACATGACCGTCTGCATAGTTTTCAAAACGTTCTTCTTCAGGAATAAATTTGCTGATTCCATTCTCCGTACTCATCCAAAGATTACCCCAGTTATCCTCACGTATGGAGAGCAATATATCCGAAGGCAATCCCTCGGCCACGCCATACGACTTGAATATTGCGTTGCCGACAGCATCTATAGTCTGCAACTTATTCAGCCCGCCGCCAAAAGTAACCAGATAAAGTTCGTTCTTCCGGGTAGACAGAATATAGTGCACATCGTTATTGCTCAAGCTGTTTACATCGTTCTGCACACGTACATAGTGATGAAACACTGCATCTTCGGGCTTCTTAAAATCACTGTTTACCATTAATGCGCCGACCGTAGTGGCAATCCATATATTTCCGCGATGGTCACCTGTAACGAAGCGCACCTTATGGCAATTATCTATAGGGAAACCTTTCAGGTTGTTACGGTGGTTGACAAATGTCTCCCGTCCGCCACGATTATGGGTGAGGTAGTTGATTCCTCCTCCAAAAGTGGCAACCCAGATACGTCCTTTCACGTCCTCATAGACACAATATACATTGTTGTCACTCAGGCTGTAGATATCATCCCTGCTATGGCAATAGCGGGTCAGTTTATAATGTCCTCCACCCTGAGGCCGGGCTTTTACCAATCCCTCACCCTTGGTTGCAATCCAAATGTTGTGCTTACTGTCTTGAAATATGCAATAAGTATTTCCCTTTAACGGTATCCCCGTATGTGATATCGTACCTGTCTCCGTGAAGTATCCCAGTTCCGTGCGATTCTTATCGTAAATCCTTATTTTGCCGTCTTTCAGTCCCACCCAAAGATTATGCTCCGTGTCTTCGCAAAGAGCACGCACCTCATTGCTCAATGATTCATACCGATGAGGTTCCGGCGTCATCATACTGAAAAAGGAAGAGCGGAAAGTGATTTTCTCCAGTCCCTTGGAATGGGTGCACATCCACAGATTGCCTTGCCTGTCGGAAAAAGCAGAATGGATTTTATTGGAAAAACGCCAGTCGGTATCCGAAAAGCCGTTATAGAAAGGACGCAGGCAATTAGCAGCCTTATCGAAACGCGAAAAACCTCCGCCATAGGGATGCACCCAAACAGAACCGAAAATATCTTCGTGCACGTGAAAAGCCGGACGGGAACGGTCGGTAGATGTAGGCTCTACCAGGATTACTTCCGTTTTCAGCACTTTTGTCCTTGCATTAAAATGTGCAACGGTTCCCGCAATATCCTGCCCGAACCATACTTCCGAGTTTCTGTCTATATAAATGGAGTGAACAGGAGTACCCGGCAGACGGGAAGCCGGATAATGAACAGTTGTCTTAGCGGGCGTATTGTAAGTAAAAAAGCCGTCTGTCTCTGTAACCATTATCAGATTATGTTCGTCAATCTTTCCTACAGCCACGATATGTGAGGCACAAGGCAACTGCAATAACAGAAACCGGCCGTTTTTCTTCTGATAGCGCCATACGCGTCCGCTATCCGACCCGAAAAAGATTTCATTTCCACATTCCTGGGCTGTATAAAAAATTTGGCCGCCTTTCTCTTTCTTCAATGTTTTCTCTACGAAAAAGGACGTAAGGGCACCACTTTCGGCAGCAAGCATCCCCAGCCCGTTGTCAGTCAGCATCCACTCATTTCCGGAAGCATCCTCATAAACATCGTATACACGTGCAGCCGGAAACAAACCGTTATCAGCTGAGTACATCTCTGATGAAAGGCGAAAACTCTCCGGATCGGTCTTGATACGGATAGCTCCTTCTCCCTCCGAAAGTAACCAGACCGAACCGCAAGGCAATACCTTGATTGAAGTTACCACAAACCTGCTTCCTTCTTCTTTCATGGCAGGAACACGTTCAAATACTTCGGTACGGGGATTAAAACGCCAAGCCTGATTGTCGTAAGTAAGCAGCCACAGAAAACCGTACCGGTCTTCATACATATAGTCCACCCGGTTGTTTGTCAGGTTAATGCGGTTATCAAACTTTGCCTTATAAGTCCTGAAATCATACCCGTCGAATTTATTGATGCCATCCCAAGTGGCAAACCACATATTTCCCTTTCTGTCTTGCAGAATACTCATGACAGTATTCTGCGAAAGTCCCTCTTCGGACGAATAATGGGTAAAGACACACTCCGGCTGTGCTCCGGACGGTAATGCAAATACAAACAATAAGCCTATGACCAGATATAGAAGTTTTCTCATAACATATTCGTTCTGTGGGGTAAAGATACGCATTTCGCCGAAAATATCGTATATTTGTCATTATTTTAAATACCACTATGAAACCAAGCGTTATACTTTATGCTGTTTTCCTTACCGTAAGTCTGGGTATAAAGGCTCAACAAGCTGATACGGTAAGTTATGAAGTGACAAAAAACATGCCCGTTTTCTACGAGCAACTGAAACAGCAACTTACCTATCCCGCAGCATGGGGAAAGTCTACCACAAAAGACTTCGGGAAATGGAGAATCGAAACACGAAATGTAGTGATGGAGTGCATGCAGAATCTGCCACCTGCTCCCGCGAAATACGATATGTCTGTCGTCGGAACAGAGCAGCGGGCGGGATATGAAGCCCGCAAGATATGGTTTAATGTTTCGGAATGGTCCCGCATACCGGCTTATTTATTGGTTCCTGACGGAAAAGGGCCTTTTCCGGCTGTGATAATGCTGCACGATCATGGAGCACACTTTTCCATCGGCAAAGAGAAAATGGTACGTCCTTTCGGGGTCTCACCGGAAATATCGGCTGATGCCGAAGATTGGGTGGTCCGTTGTTACGACGGACAATATACCGGAGATTACTTTGCACAAAACGGTTACGTAGTACTGTCTATTGACGCCCTGTTTTGGGGAGAACGCGGACGAAAGGAAGGAGTAAGTTATGACGGACAGCAGGCACTGGCTTCCAATTTCATGCAAATGGGGGCATCCTGGGGGGCTTTTATCAACATGGATGATGTGCGTAGTGCCGAGTTTCTGGCTTCACTGCCAATGGTAGATAAAAACAGGGTCGGTTGTTTGGGATTCTCGATGGGAGCCTATCGTTCCTGGATGCTGGCTGCGCTGACTGATTGTGTAAAAGCATCCGCTTCCATCTGCTGGATGAATACCACAGAGCATCTGATGACGCTGACTAATAATCAGAATAAAGGCGGTTCCGCTTACTCCATGCTTATTCCAAACTTAAGGCGTTATCTGGATTATCCGCATACGGCAAGTATCGCATGTCCTAAACCCGCCCTTTTCTTCAATGGAAGCAAAGATAAGTTATTCCCGATAGAAGGAGTAAGAGATGCGTATCAAACAATGCGAACGGTATGGGACAGTCAACATGCCGGTGACAGGCTTGTGACTAAGATATGGGATGAGAAGCATTTCTTTAACAAGGAGATGCAGGAAGAGGTATTGGAGTTCTTTAACAAAGAAATGAGAAATAAGGATTAACGGTCAGTGATAACCTTATTAATAACAATCACTGACCGTTAACGGCCAATCGCTATTTCAGGTGTCTTTTTATCCAAAGTAAATGCCCATACTCCGTAGCTTCAGATGTCCAGTGTTCGTTAATAGGAGTGATTAGCGCTTCTTTGGGGCAATTCAACACATTATATACGATATAACTGGTAGTGGGCGGACAAGTATCATCATTGTATCCCCAAGTCATGTAAGTAGGAATTTTTATCCGGCGGGCAAAGTTTACTACATCATAATAAGCCATTGTATTCAGCTTATCGGCAGTATCCATACCTGCTACACGGAAGAAATGCGGATAACCTCCCGCTCTGCCAGCCTTATAGCCTGCCATATCGCTTAAAGCCGGATGATTGGCTACACACGCTGTTACCCGTGTATCCAGTCCGGCGGTAATCAATGCCAAAGCACCTCCCTGGCTACCCCCTTGCACAATGACATTCTTACCGTCCCATTCGGGTAAAGAAGTTAGAAAGTCAATACTGCGGACACATGCCAGATAAACGCGTCTCATGTAATAATTATCCTTATTATCCAGTCCGTTTGATAAATACCCGTTCTCTCTGCCGTTGAATGCATTACTGATTTCCTTGAACTCCGCTTCGGACATCTCCGGATTGAGTCCATGTATCTCCATCTCAAAACGGATACATCCCTGCTCTGCATAGTATTTATGACGAAGAGGGGCTTTGATTGTTTTGATTCCTGCACCCGGCGGACAAAGCACTACCGGGCAAGCACCTTTTTGCATATTCCGGGGACAGGTTAAATAGCCGTAAATACTTTGTCCCCGATTGTTCAACTGTAGTTTAACCAAGTAACAGTCTATCTTGTCGGTAGAATACTTTTCAACCCGCTCTTTCGTATACAACAAAGGGAAAGTTGCAATTTCAGACTTACTCTTATCCCAGAATTCATCGAAATCGGCAGGCATCTTCGTATAAGGTTGAAGTTTATCGGGCGAAAAACCTACCTTTACATGATGTTTATAAGTTTTTCCTGCGATAGTAGCCTGTAAACGGCAATCCCGGAATCCGGGTTGCTTCATTGTGCCGATAGTAACAACGGCTCTACCATTCTTCAACGTAACAGAGCCTTTCGTATCCGAAGGCATCATGTCATCTCCAAGTTCATAACAGACAGTTACACCATCCTGCGGGATGCCGTATTTATAGAATTGTACTTCTACGGTAGCTTTCTCCCCTGTCTGATAGAGCCAATCGGCATGATTGGGTACGGTAACCCAAAGTACATCGCTCCTGTAAGGATAATTTTCCGCACTGGCAGTCAATGCCAAACCCAATAGCAGAGTAAGAACACCCAATATTGTTTTATTCTTTACCATATCAGAATTGTTTTATCAATCAACGTTTAATGTTTACCAATGCATTGCCGTTAGCAATCGGATTCCAACCGTCAGTACCGGCAAGAACGGACTCTATTTCATATCCTTCCGTATCTTTCAACTGATGGGAGAAAGCAGCGCGGGCTTTAGGATTAGCACCCGGGCCATAGCTGTCATACTCTGCATAGAAAACGGTTTTCTCAGCATCTTTCTTATTCCAGTTATGCCAACCGACCGGAAGAATATGCTTTCCTAAATCGCAATGAATGAACACAGCCTGAGCAAAAGGACGCCACGGACGGGACAAATAAACATTCTTCACGTTGGCATCCGCTGTTAATTTGCAGTCATAAAATACATAGCCGTATTTCTGTCCTTCATCGGTAGAAGGAGCCGTGACATACCCGTCACGTTTACTATGAATATGGCAACGGTTGAATACCGCCGTAGACCAACCAAATATAAAATCGACCGTACCCTCTATATAACAATCTTCATAATACTGCCGCACTCCCTTCCCATACGTATAGAGTGTATCTTGAAATCCGAGAAAACGGCAGTTCTTGAAATAAGCACGGTCGGCACTGACAAAACAGGCAACAGCCTGCCCTACCGGACCGGATGTATTCTCGAACGTGATATTCTCCACATAAAAATCGGGCGCATAGATATAACAGGAAGATGAACCGGACGTACCTTTGTTCTCTCCAAAGACATTCTGCTTATTGGCATAGTCGTCATAGGATATGACAGCTCCTTCCTGTCCTATCAAAGAGATATTAATCTTGCTCTCGGGCACAATCAGTTTTTCTTTATATACGCCTTTACGCACCAATATCGTGGTGCGTACATTTTTACGGAAATCGGGTACAGCATTAATAGCTTCCTGTACAGTAAAGAAATCGCCACTGCCATCCTGAGCTACCACGAAATCATAATGGCGGACATATTTTGCCAATTCCGGCACTTCTTTGGCAATGGCATCTACTGTAATACCGGCTATGACACGTGCACCGTATATGTTGAGGTGAGTATTGTCTTCACGACCTTTAGGCATGGCAGCAATTGTGTTGGCGGGCACCCACATAAAGAGTTTCTTCGATTCTTTCGGCCCCAAGCCTTCTACCAAATCGTGGGTGAGTTTATTCATATCAATAAAAGGAACATTCAACTCTTTTGCTACATTGCGCGGAGAATCCAGATATGCTCCGTGCGTATCAATCAGTTTGTCTCCTTCCACCACATTCTTTTCCTGAGAAGCGTCTTGTTTGGCATCAGGATTGATTCCCTTGCGAATATCATCCTGAAGAATAGCTTCCGCTACGGCTTTATTATCGGCCGTACCAAAGTTACGGCGCACAATGGAGTTGAACAGAACAGGAATACCGCCTTTCGCACGAGTCTCATTAACAAACTTACGCAGGTTGGCATCAAAGGTTGTTCCCGGGTCTGTATGGCGGTCGGCTTTGGGCTTTTCGTCATTGTGCCCGAACTGAATAAAAACATAATCGCCTTTCTTTATCAGTGAAAGCACTTTGTCCCAGCGTCCCTCATCGATAAAACTCTTGGAACTGCGTCCGTTCATGGCATGATTATCCACCCGTATGTCTTCAGAAAAGAAACCGGGCAGGACATGCCCCCACCCTCTTTCGGGATTACCGCCCACCAACGACTTATTTGACATCGTAGAATCACCAATCATAAAAATGGTAATTACCGGCTTATCGGCCTTGAAAGCGGAACACAAGAAAAAAGCTGTCAATAACAGAATCAATTTACTTTTCATGGTTTTTCAAACTTATTATTTATCGCTATATTTGTATCAGTAAAATTATCATTCACACAATGAAAAGAACAAGAAGCAATGCATTCATTCTCGAAAACGAGAAAGCATGGGAACCCGCCGGAGAAGGCGTTGTTCGTCAGATTTTGGGATACGACGGTCAGGTAATGCTCGTCAAGGTTAAATTTGAACAAGGTGCAGTAGGTACACCGCATACCCATTATCATACTCAAACAACTTATGTGGCAAGCGGTAAATTTGAATTCACGGTTAACGGTGAAAAACAAATCGTATCGGCTGGCGACGGTGTTTATATCGAACCGGATGCCGAACATGGATGCACTTGTCTGGAAGCCGGTATATTAATCGACTGCTTCAGTCCTATGAGAGCGGATTTTCTGAAACCGTAAGATAAACTTACGGTTTCCATTCACTGCATATCTTGAAAAGATAATCCGCTTCCTCATATTTTGCAACATCCTTCCGGGTCAGTTGCTTTACCCATTTTACCCGATTTGTATTATCAGCCCCCTCTCCCGTATTACCATATTCAGCATAACGGGCTGTTTTTCATTCTCCGGATTACGCCAATTATCCCATCCTGCCGGACAGATATGTTTACCCATCTCGCAGTTAATGAACACTGTAGCTGCATAGGGACGCCACGGACGCCCCAAATAAACCTTATCAACGTCCGGTGCGGCAGTCAGCTTACAGTTCTTAAAAACATATCCCACTTCAATGTCTTTCGGAGTGGAAGCTGCCGTGATGTACGAATTGGCTTTACTATGAATCGTGCAATTATGGAACAATGCCGTAGAAGGACCGAAAATAAAATCGGTAGTACCTTCAATATAACAATTCAGGAAGCAGAGACGAGTACCTTTTGCACCGGTGTAAATAGTATCCTGATTGCCCAAAAAGCGACAATTGATAAAGACCAAGCGGTCACCTTCCGTATGAAGCGCAACTGCCTGCCCCAGCCGTGCAGCATTATTCTCTATCGTCAAGTTCTTAAAAGTGATGGAACTTCCTTCCACTTTCAAAGTATAGGTACGGAAAGTTCCCATCTTATTTATATTGGCATGATCATCGTAGGTGATAATCGTATTTTCTACATTCTCACCGATGAAATCGACGTTTTCCAACCAAGAAGGAAGAATAACCTTTTCCTTATATACACCCTTTTTAACCAAAACCGTCACCTTATAATCCATAAAGGCGCGGATACCCTCCATTGCTTCGGTCAGTGTACGGTAATCTCCCGTGCCGTCACGGGCTACAACAATCGTATCTTTCCACTGCTGCGCCGCGGATAACGAACCGACCCCGCAAAGCAGGGCTATTATAAAACTACACAGTGCTTTCATAGTTACTTTCGCTATCATTTCCGGTTAACAATCACTTTCACGTCCTGAAGACGTTCCCACTCCAATGATGCAAGAATAAACGGACCTACAGCTTTTGGGTCGTTGTTGCGGATAGTTTCATTGATATAATAATCATAGTCTCCCGAACGATAGACCTTTCCGCCAAGTCCTGCTACGGCACAAGCCTTTGTGATGCTTACCACACCGTTTTTATCCACTTCTATAAAGTTGTCAAGGATGCCCTTATATCCTTTAACTGCTACTTCCAGATAGGATTTGTCAATGTACCCTTTACGCACACCCTTGAACAGAGAATATACAAACATAGTAGAACAGGAAGACTCCAGATAATTACCCGGTGCTCCACTCTTGTCCAACACCTGATACCACAAACCGGTCTTGGAATCTTGCAAACGCTTTATCTGAGAAGCTATTTTATTAAAGATAACCAACATGGAATCACGGCCCGCTTCATGTTTCGGAATGAAATCCAAAGCATCTACAAAGGCCATGGCATACCAGCCCATAGCGCGTCCCCAGCTATGCTTTGATTGTCCGGTAACAGGATCGGCCCAACGCTCTTTACGGCTTACGTCACAAGCATGGCGGTACACATCATTTTTCGGGTCGTAAGTATGACGGGCCGCCATCAAGAATTGATTGATAACATCCGCATAATCATCTACCTGATTGTTACGGAAAGCATATTCCGCATAGAAAGGCGCTCCCATATAAATACCATCCAACCATACCTGATTCGGATAAATCTTCTTATGCCAAAAGCCGCCGTCGGCATTCCGGGGATGCTCATCGAGCTGACTTCTCATCAATGCAAGCGCTTTCTTATATTTCTCATCTTTCGTCTGTTCATAGATGCGGAATATAAATTTACCGGAGTTTATACGGTCAAGGCTATACTCCTCACGTTTGTACATTTTGATAGTACCATCTGCATTTACCATTGTATCGGCATAAGCCAAAGCATAATCATAGATTTTCCGATTACCGTAGCGGTCATACACATCCAGCATGGATTGCAATTCCAGCCCGTGACAGTAATCCCATTTCAATTTAGGCTGAAAGTCCAACTGCCAGGATTCCGGACAACGAATCATTTCGGACTCCACCATACGTACCGACCACGGCAAGTTTGAATCCACACGCTGTGCAAACATGCTTAAAGGAGAAAACAACAATAAACCGGATAGAATAAAATTACAAATAAAGTTCTTTTTCATGTAGTTGTTCTTTTTGGGTATTAGACCTTATAATTTTTCACGAAACAAAAGTAGATGTTTCTTTCCAAACACCTGTGCACTTTTTGGCGCAGAGGGTGCATTTTTTGATTTTCGTGTACGAAAACGAACAAATTTGTGCACGATAACGACAAATTTGTCCAAAATCATCCTTATTTACTATTTATTATGCCTTTACAGTTTGATTAATTAGGAAAAGGTCTTATTTTTGACCCCGATTTTCAATTCGTACTATTGTAAAACATAATCATTTATCAATTAAATCACATAAAGAATGGAACAAGTTTTCGGTTACATCATCGCTTTGGGAGCGTCTGTAATGATGCCTATTATTTTTACAATCATAGGCATGTGCATCGGTATGAAATTTGGCAAGGCTCTGAAATCAGGTCTCTTTGTCGGAGTCGGTTTTGTGGGCTTAGGCGTAGTTACCGCCCTGCTGACAACAAATTTTAATTCTCCTCTGAAAGCCATATCCGATTTGTATCACCTGCAACTGAACGTATTCGATATGGGATGGCCCGCCGCCGCTGCCGTAGCTTATAATACCGCTGTTGGTGCGCTTATCATTCCTATCTGCTTAGGCGTCAATTTCCTGATGCTTATCACCAAGACCACACGTACTGTAAACATAGACTTGTGGAACTATTGGCACTTCGCCTTCATCGGTGCTGTGGCTTACTTTGTTACCGGCCAGAATCTGGCATGGGGCTATTTCGCCGCTATCATCTGCTACATTATTACATTGGTCTGCGCCGACCTTACCGCAGAAAAATTCCAAAAGTTCTATGATTTGGACGGTATCTCTATTCCCCAGCCTTTCTGCCAGAGTTTCACACCGTTTGCCATACTTATCAATAAGGCATTAGATAAAATTCCCGGCTTCTCCAAGCTGGAAATCGATGCAGAAGGCATGAAGAAAAAGTTCGGTGTAATAGGTGAACCGCTGGTATTGGGAGTTATCGTAGGTATGCTGATAGGCTGGGCAGCCCAACTCGACATCAAGAAAGTTCTCTTCCTGGGTATCACAATGGGAGCCGTAATGGAACTTATTCCCCGCATCACTTCCCTGTTCATCGAAGGACTGAAGCCTATCTCTGAAAAGACTTCGGAACTGGTAAAAGGTCAAATTCAACGGTAAAAAAGTGCATATCGGTATGAGCCCTGCATTGGTTATCGGTCATCCTGCCACATTGGTAGCGTCGGTCATCCTTATTCCTGTTATTCTGGCACTTGCCGTATTCCTGCCGGGCAACCAGTTCCTACCATTGGCTTCACTTGCCGGTATGTTCTATCTGTTCCCAATGATACTACCCTTTACTAAAGGGAATGTATTGAAGACACTTATTATCGGTCTTATCACTCTTATTTTAGGTTTGTACTTCGTGACCGACATGGCACCGGATTTCACATTGGCAGCCAATCAAGTATACGCCGAAACGCACGATCCTACTGCACACATCCCCGAAGGTTTTGATGGCGGCTCCATTGATTTCGCAGCTTCTTTCTTCGGCTGGACTATATATAGAGGTGTAAAACTTTCGTATGTAGGAGCCGCACTGCTGACGCTGATAGCAATTGCCATGATGCTTATCAACCGCCGCATCATCGTACGCAGCGAAAAAGAAGCTCAAAAGAGTTCTAAATAAAGGAAACATTCAATCACAGCATATTAATAATTAAAAGTTTATATCAGATATGAAAAAAATTAGCAATAGCCCTGATGTTGGGTACTGCCGCACTTACGGCTTCCGCCCAAGTAAATTACACAGTACAGACAGCTTGCCATCCGTCGGATGTAAAGCACTATGACACACAACGTCTTCGTAGCGCTTTTATGATGAGCAAGGTAATGGCACCGGATGAAATCAACGTGACTTACACTCTCTATGACCGCCTGATTTATGGAGGAGCAATGCCTGTAAACAAAGTATTGAAACTGGAAACATTCCGCGAATTGGGCCCGGAAATCACTTACTTCCTCGAACGTCGCGAATTGGGCGTAATCAATACCGGTGGCGATGGAGTGGTTACCGTAGACGGTAAAGAATACCCCATGAAGTATAAAGAAGCGCTTTATGTGGGTTGTGGCAATAAAGAAGTAACTTTCAAGAGTAACGATGCTGCCAACCCCGCTAAATTCTATATCAATTCGGCACCGGCTTACAAGCCTTACGTTACCCAGTTGATTACAACCGACGCCAAACTTCAGAAAGCTAATCCTAAGAAATATGCTTTAGGCATCTCCGACCACTACGGAAAAATGGAAGACAGCAACGACCGTATTGTAAACCAGCTGATTGTAAAAGACGTTTTGGAGAGAGTGAAAAATGGCGGTACAAACCAGTTGCAGATGGGACTCACCGAACTTGCTCCCGGTTCTGTATGGAACACGATGCCGGCTCATACTCACACACGTCGTATGGAAGCCTACTATTACTTCAACCTGCCTGCCGGCAATGCCATTTGCCACTTAATGGGCGAACCCCAAGAGGAACGCCTCGTTTGGCTGCACAATGAGCAAGCCATCACTTCTCCGGAATGGAGCATCCATGCAGCTGCAGGTACCAGCAACTATACCTTTATCTGGGGTATGGGAGGCGAAAACTTGAAATATAGCGATAAAGATGAAATAAAAAATACATAGATATGAAGTAATATCTATAAATAAAATAGGCATAGTTGCTTGCAACTATGCCTATTTTATCATTTTATCCATGATTTACATCAAATATTACCACCAACCTAACACAAAAACACGTATTTTTGCAACACATATAAATAAAATCTATTATCATGAGTACAATTCAGAACACACTGGGCAAGATGTCCAACTATCGTTGGACCATTTGCGCCATGTTATTCTTTGCGACAACAGTTAACTATCTCGACCGCCAAGTATTATCGCTTACTTGGGATGAGTTTATCAAACCCGAATTTCACTGGGACGAATCACATTACGGTACAATTACAGCAGTCTTTTCATTTGTATATGCAGCCTGTATGTTATTTGCAGGTCGTTTCGTGGATTGGCTGGGATCTAAAAAAGGATATTTATGGGCTATCGGCATCTGGTCTTTAGGTGCTTGTATGCACGCTCTTTGCGGTATTATCACAGAACACTTCGTAGGTCTGCACAGCGCGGCAGAATTAATGGGAGCCACAGGTGATGTCGTTGTCACGATTGCCACAATCAGTATGTACTGCTTCTTAGGAGCACGTTGCGTGCTCGCATTGGGAGAAGCAGGAAACTTCCCCGCCGCTATCAAGGTTACCGCAGAATACTTCCCCAAAAAGGACCGCGCCTACGCTACTTCTATTTTCAATGCAGGCGCTTCTATCGGAGCTCTGATTGCTCCGCTGTCCATACCTTTGCTGGCTAAAGCTTGGGGATGGGAAATGGCCTTTATCGTAATCGGCGGACTTGGTTTTATATGGATGGGCTTCTGGGTGTTTATGTACACAGCGCCTGCCAAGAGCAAACATGTAAACAAAGCCGAGTTGGAGTACATCGAGCAAGACAGCTATGAGGATGCAGCACAAACAACTCCCCAGACAGAAGAAAAGAAAATGAGCTTCCAGCAATGCTTCGGTTACAAGCAGACCTGGGCATTCGCTTTCGGTAAATTTATGACTGACGGTGTATGGTGGTTCTTCCTATTCTGGACACCTTCCTACCTGAACACTCAATTTGGAATCAAGACTTCGACGGACTGGGTATAGCTTTTGATTTTCACGCTGTATGCCATTACAATGCTTTCAATCTACGGTGGTAAACTGTTACCTTCTATCATCATCAAGAAAACAGGTTTAAATCCTTATGCAGCACGTATGCGTGCCATGTTGATTTTCGCTTTCTTCCCTCTGTTAGTATTGCTGGCTCAGCCTTTGGGTACTATTTCCCCATGGTTCCCGGTTATATTGATCGGTATCGGCGGAGCAGCTCATCAATCATGGTCAGCTAATATATTCTCTACGGTAGGCGATATGTTCCCCAAGACTGCCATTGCAACGGTTACTGGTATAGGCGGTATGGCAGGCGGTATAGGTTGCATGGTATTGCAATACATTGCCGGTGAACTTTTCGTTTATGCAGGAGAAACCAATATGACATTTATGGGCTTTGAAGGAAAACCGGCAGGCTACTTCGTCATCTTCTGCGTGTGTGCTGTGGCATACCTGATTGGCTGGTGCATCATGAAAGCGCTGGTTCCGAAATATAAACCTATCGTACTGAACTGATACAAATAATAATGTATAGATACAAAAAAAGCTCTTTCTTATGAAAGAGCTTTTTTTTTCCTCTTAACAACCTGAAGATTCCTTATCAAATCAATAAGAGAACAACCGTCAAGGCGAAAAAAAGGGAAGTCTCACGACTTCCACAATTCTTCTAACCTTAAATCTAAATCTCTATGAAAAAAACGTGTTGCAAATATAAGGCTTTATTACACACGTTGTTATTAATAAAGTATATAAAGAGAATGAAAATATTTAAGATTTATTAAACGAAGAACAGAACACAAGAACCGACCAACTTTTACAATCTACAATATTTCAGTAAGCGGGAATAAATCGGATTCTGCTCCAATAATTGAGGAACTCCGGTTATGAACATCTGCTTGCGGGCTCTGGTCAAAGCCACATTCAGTTTACGGTCAATCTGTATTCCATTTTCCTCTGTCAAATTAGCAAGCAATCTCAACTGGTATGCCCTATTCACGCAAAAAAGAATAGATGATAATATCACGTTCGCTTCCTTGAAAACGCTCCACCGTATCCACCAAGACATCATTCAAAGCCGGTATATCCAAAGCGGCGATTTCTTTCTTTATTAATGCTATCTGGCTGCGATAAGGGGTGATTATTCCCAAAGCGGAAGCCTTAAAACAGCCGTTGGCAGAGACATATTGCTGAAACACAGCTGCGGCTAACCGGGCAACAATTCTTGCTTCCGAATGATTCATCTTTACCGACTGCATAGGCGGTTCGGGAGTAGAGGGAAGAAAAGCGACACGACGCGTCAGCAAAGCGGCAAACTCATTGGTAGAAAGTTCGGGAGAGAGTTTGAGAGAACCAGTTTGATGTTCCAATCCCACCGGCTGCAACAAACCGCCATAAAAGGCATGGTTCGGAAAAGCAGCAACTTCCACATTCATGCGTCCCTGACGACAAAGGATATCAAGAGAACGGAGAGCAGAAAATGGAGAACCGGCAACCGATGATTGCGAATCTCCGGTCGAAGGTTGCAAACAGCAAGCCGAACGCTGTTTCATGGCATTGCGGTAAAAACGTTCAAAAAGGGAATCTTTCAAGTTACACAAACCAATCGTCCGCAAACCTTCGTCGTAGACTTCCGACTGCTCCGATGACTGAAGCACTACTGCCGGAAGCTGTTTATGATCTCCTATCAGAACAAACTTACCGATAGCATTTCCACCGGTAACACCGCGCATACAAAGTAACCCTAACAGTTGCGGTTCCAATATCTGTGTCGCCTCATCTATCAAAGCCACATCAAAAGTTTTCAACCGGAACAGTTCTGCTTTGGCAGACAGCGTAGCAACTGTTCCCACAAAAATACGGCAATGCGCCATACGTTCCTGCACTTCGCGACGTGTAGAACAAGTCTCCAATACATTCTCTATCAAGTACGGACGATAAGCCTCCTCGCATGAAAGCTCATTGCCTATACGTATAAAGTTAACTTCCGGAGTAATGGCCGTCAGCATCTTGCATATCTCGTCCACCGCCCGGTTGGTATATGAAAGCAAAAAGAATCTCTTTCCCCTCCCGATAAAAAGCCTCCACCATACCCCGCAAAGCACGAGAGGTTTTGCCTGTACCCGGCGGTCCTATCAGCAAAAAATAATCTTTAGCAGCCTGCGCCTTTAACGTAATACGTACAAAGTCATCGGTAGCAGCAGCTATGGCACCATCAAAAGCACTATCAAATTCCGGTTCACGCTGATTCAACAACAAGTCCCGACGGTCTTTCGTGGCAACAGGAAAGCCGACAGTCCCGAATACATACTGCGAAAAGAAGTATCCATATAGTCATGCTCTATCGCGTAACGGCTATCCATTGGCAACACACTGATATTCTGCTGCGTTGCACGAAGCCTAATGCAAACATCGCAATCGGAAATATACTCGATATTTCCTTTAAACACCATTTTATTGGTAACATTATCTTCGTTTACGTTCCGTTCATACAGAACAATCGCGTCTCCTTGCCGGAAATTGGGCAAAGTATCAGCATCCGGATGCACACGTTCCAACACCAAATAAGGTTTATGGATATCCGCTGCATGATTCTGCCGTATCACCAAATCATATAAGATCTCCCCGTTCTCGCTTTTCTCCGCCAAAGTAGCAAGCCATAAAGCTGCTGCTCCGGCACGTCCCTCATACTCCACATCACCGGATTTCGAAGTATAGAGTTCTTTGGTTATAAAGTTATACAATGCATAGAAATACGACTGTTCCAACGCTGACAGCGCATTGATCCTCTGTGTCACAGCATCAATCGAAGGACACAAATAGCGTTTCCATAAAATGTTGTCAAGTTGCCGCTCATTCAAGGTTTCGGATTTAATATCTTGCAGGCGCTCCGCTGTATATTGAGGGCTATTACGCAACTGGATACCATATTCGTTTGCCACAATACGATTTCTAACATCCATGACCCGACGCAACATAGCCCATGAAGGACGTGCAGGATAAAGCAACGGATAACGCGTATAGAGCAAATACGACTTCACACGACGGTGATCCCTTCCCATGGCATACTCAATACCGCCTGATACAATAACATCTGCACCTTGTTATTCTCTTTCGGCTCTACCTTTCCCCGGATAGTATACTCATCCGCCTTACCCGATTTCATTTCGATGAAAGACGACATATCGCGCTGCATATAATCCAGACGTCCCTGCAAACCCAATGCTTCGCATATATAGGACGGTTCTAACACAGCATCCGTTTTATCCAGTTCATAACCCGATTCCCGGAAAGTCTTTGTTACCGTTTGCCTGATATTATCAAAATGCCGTTTGCAGTCAGCAAAAAATTCACGTTCCTTTTCGTGGTCGCGCAAATCGGCACAGGCAGCCAATTCAATGGGATACGAACGGAATGCTTTTTTCATACACGCCAAATAGTCCGGTTCTCCCTCTGCATGAATCCATTCATCCAGAAAGAGATTGGCTATATTACCCAACAAAAGCGGACGGGTATTATCGGGCGTTTGCAATCTTGCCAACAGGTAATTTGCCGGATGATGCCCATACTCCCTGAAACATTCTGCCAACGAACTGATGTCGAGCAAATAATCCGGCTCCAAAATTATGAAAGAAGGCGTAAGCACACCCGATTCATCAATCGCCACATCCAGCAAATTAACTTGGGCATGCCGCCACAACAAACCGCAAGTTTCTGCAAATTCGTCATTGATTTGCGGCACATTATAGCGCACCCGTAACGGCTCGTCAGCCACAGTGTCATACAGGTCGGCATACTGAAAATACACGCATAATTCTCATCGGCATACTGAAAAGCGGTACAGAACAGCACCCGTCATGCGCCAAAAAACAATACACGTTCCTTTGCCAAACGGCAGGAGCTAGCAATATACGTAGCATCCGCATGCGGCAACAAGCGGTACAGCTCGGCCGGAACAGCTACTCGCCCGTCAAACGTTCCAACAGTAAATCGCATTCATCTCTCTCCGGTCTCTATAATCTCCTCGGTTTCATCCGCTTTTCTTGTCCTTAATCATCAGGATACTCATTTCATAAAGAAGATAGAGCGGAACGGCAACGACGGTCAGTGTAAACGACTGCATGGCGACGATACTTCCGCAGGAATGTCTTATGCACCAACCCCAGCAACGAGAGCAGCCACGTCACCAGCGGAAGCTCAAAAGCGAGTCCCATGCAAAGTACCAGCATCATAAAATTATCAATATACGAATTGAGGGAAATCTGATTCTCTATCGCCGCACTAAGCTGATAAGTGGAGAGAAAACGCAATGTCAGCGGATAGACCATGAAGTAGCCCAGCAACACTCCTACAAAAAACATCACCGTACCCAGACCGAGCGCTTTCCGTACCCCTTTGCGCTCGTTGGGATAGAGTGCGGGACTGACAAACCGCCATATCTCGAAGAATACATATGGCGCAGCCGTCACCACCGACATCCAAAAAGCCGTAGATATATGGATGAAGAACGGTGCAGCCAAATTTATATTGATCAGTTTTATATGGAACTCCTGCGTAAAGAACTCATCTGCAAATCAAATCTCTCACCGATATAACGCAACAAGTCATAGAAGATGAAATCATTATGGCAAGGAGCCAGCACTACATTATCAAACAGATAAGGCATCGCAATGAAATAACCCACAGCCAACACAAACCATACACCAAGAATGCGGAACAGCACCCGGCGCAGTTCGTCCAAATGATCCCAGAAGGTTAACTCTTTATCTGCCATAAACATAAACAGCGATAGAGTGACAAGGCGGTAAAACAACAAGGTAACGGGACGACAACAACCGCTTCATCACCTTATTACTTATTATCTACAGGTTTGTCCACCTCTTCCTTTGCCTTGTTTATTTCTTCTTTTGCCTCATTCACACCATCCTTAAAGCTCTTTACTCCTTTACCTAAGCCACGCATCAATTCAGGGATTTTCTTGCCGCCAAACAACAGCAAAATAACCAGTGCGATGATAATCCACTCGGAACCGCTGGGCAAGAAGCCCAATAAGAAGTAAGTTTGTCATAGTCATATCGGATTAAATTTGCTTGCAAAGATAAGAAGATTTATGAAGTACGAAGCACGAAATACAAAGTATAAAGTATAAAATATGAAGTATAATCCATACTTTACGCCTTGTCATCTTCTCAATCCTGATAATATATTCTCTTCACACGTGTCGAGACACTTGTCAGCACTTCGTAGGGAATTGTCCCGAGCACATCGGAGAGGACGGTTATAGGAAGATGATCTCCGAAAATCTCAACGCTGTCGCCTTCTTTGCAATCAATGTCAGTAACATCGATCATACAAACATCCATACATATATTGCCCACATAAGGGAGCACGCTGTCCGTTCACCAGGCAATAGGCGTGTCCATTGCCCAAGTGACGGTTCAACCCGTCGGCATAGCCGATAGGAATGGCAGCAATACGTGAAGGACGCGTCAAATGTCCCTTGCGGCTATATCCCACCGTATCTTCTTCGGGCACATCACGAATCTGCAGGATGGTAGTCTTTAACGTACTGACGTTATGCATTATAGAATTATCTATCGGACTGATGCCATACAATCCGATTCCCAACCGCACCATATCAAACTGTGCTCCCGGAAAGCGCTCTATACCGGCCGAATTACAGATATGACGAAGTATCTTATACGGAAACGCCTCCTGCAGCAGCATGGAAGCCTTTTCAAAAGTTTCTATCTGTTTACGCGTAAAAGCATCGAACTGCTGAGCGTCGCTTCCTACAAAATGAGAGAATACCGAACGGGGAATAACCGCATTCTGTCCTTTCAGACGTTCTATGAGCCGGGGCATATCTTCCGGAGCAAACCCCAACCGGTGCATACCGGTATCCAGCTTCACATGGATAGGGAAATTGGTAATACCTTCTTTCTCAGCTTCTTTAATCAGCGCATCCAACAAATGGAAACTGTAAACTTCCGGTTCCAGTTTATAGTCGAACATCGTCTTGAATGCCGTCATCTCCGGATTCATAATGATAATGCTTGCCGTAATGCCCGCTTTACGTAAATCCGACCCTTCATCGGCAACAGCAACAGCCAAATAATCCACATGATGTTCCTGCAAAGTTTTGGCTATTTCATACGAACCTGCGCCATAGGCGGAAGCCTTCACCATACACACCATTTTGGTTTCGGGTTTTAGCTTGCCACGATAATAATTCAGATTGGCAATCATCGCACCAAGATTCACCTCCAATATCGTTTCGTGAACCTTTTCTCTCCAAAACCTCCGTCAATGCATCGAAACCAAACTTACGCGCGCCCTTAATCAGGATTATTTCATTCTCCAGCCGGAGTTCTCCCCCCGGCCAATGGCATCAATCAGCGCAGCCGTATCAGGATAAAAAGCTTTCTCGATATTAAATCGTGAGGCACATGAGGAGATTTCATTTCCCACACCAATTATGCGCTCTATTCCCCTGCTGTTCACCAACTGTGCCACCTGGCGATAAAGAGTAGGAGTATTCTGCCCGGTTTCCAATATATCCGAAAGAATAAGTGTCCTCTTCAGTCCCTTGCTCTGTGAGCGACGAAACAGAAAATCGAGCGCTATGTCCAAAGAGCCGAGATCCGAATTATAACTATCGTTTATCAGCAGGCATCCGTTTTTTTTGCCTTCCTTTTCACTTCCAGACGCATTGCCACCGGCTCCAATTTTGCCATACGCTCCGTTATCTGTTCGGCAGGAAGCATCAGATACAGGCAGGCCGCCAGGCAGTTCAGCGAATTTTCAATAGAAGCATCATCTATAAAAGGCAATGTAAACGTATTGTCCATATCCAAATAACGATAGGAAATAACAGTGGAATCTTCCTGTTTCTCCACTTTACTTATATATAACGGACGCTCCATATCTTTCCTGCTCCATGCTATTTCACGGGCGGCAAGCATGGATTTACCCACACAATTGTTGATAAACTCGTCGTCACCATTATAAATCACCACATCGCAATTCTTAAAGAGAGCCAGCTTCTCCATACATTTCTCCTGCAAAGAGAAGAAATTCTCCTGATGTGCGCCTCCTATATTTGTCAGGATACCGATTGTAGGTTTGATAATATTCTGTAAGGCACGCATTTCTCCCGGTTCCGAGATACCGGCCTCTAATATGGCAAGCTCCGTTTGTTCACTCATCTGCCACACGGACAAAGGTACGCCTATCTGGGAATTGTAGCTGCGGGGAGAGCGTGTTATCATCCGTTCGGGACTCAGCAACTGATGCAGCCACTCCTTCACAATGGTTTTTCCGTTGCTGCCTGTAATGCCGATAACAGGAATCTGAAACCGGTCCCGATGTTGCTCTGCCAGTTTCTGCAAGGCTTTCAACGGGTTGGGAACGACCAGTAAGTTGAAAGCCGGCTGCATCGCAGCAGTATCCACAGTTTCCTGCCGTGCGGCGTCTTCAACTTTCGGTTCTCCGATTCCAACCTCATTCAGCCTCTCTTCGCTGACCACAAAATTACGTACGCCGCGCGCATACAAATCACGGATATAACGGGTACCGTCATTCCGCTTTGTAGGCAAGGCAAAAAACAGTGTTTCTTCGGGAAAACTCAGGGAACGGCTGTCTGTAAGCAACCAGTCGATAGCGGCAGGCCTATCCCCTATCCGCCGCGCGCCGATGATGCGAGCTATATCTTCAATCGTGTATGACATAATTCTCTTTCCTTTTGGAAGTCTAAGTACGGGTATTTTCCGTTAAGTCGGTCTATTTTTAACACAATTTGTCCTAAAAAACGCTTATACTCCTCAGAACCGGGATGAAAGGGCTTGTGTGCCAATGCCTTACGTATATTTTCACTTTCTTCTATGATCTGTAACGTCTCCGACGAAAAACAGGCGGACGAGAAGCGTTCCCACACATACTGCACAGCCACTTCGGAGGGATGCACCATATCTTCAGCGTAGAAGCGGTAATCCCGCAATTCATCCAAAACCAATTCATAGGCGGGAAAATAGAATACATTCTCCGGAAAAGCAGCTTGCAGTCTGTCTACAGCCAGCAGCAAGACGGACTTACTGAGCTGATTGGCATGCATGCCTTCGCGTACATGGCGGATAGGGCTGACGGTAAATATCACTTTCAATCCGGAGTTGCGCGCCAGCAGCCCCGATAGCAGCGAAACATAGTCCGACACAATTTCATCTATTGTCAGCCGCCTGCGGGTAAACTCCTTCTCGGGCAGCTTATGGCAGTTGCCCACGATACGCCCTGTATTTTTTTGTTCGTACACCCAGGATGTGCCGAAAGTCAGCAGCAAACACGCCGAACGGAAAATCTGTTCATGCGCACCGGCAATCCGTCCGTTGATTCTCTTCAACGTTTCGTCTGCCAACGGTGACGAGAAATCTCCGTGATGCATGGGACTATGCCAGCAATCGCGAAAGAAAAACAGGTCTTCCTTACCATACACTTTCCCAAATACGATTTCACGCAAAGCGGCGGATATGGACAGAGGGTTATAAAGTACGCCGTAAGGATTGACATCGCAGGAAAATTTCGCTTCGGTAAACCTTGCGCCCATATTGGCTGCAAAGCAGGAGCCCAGCAGCAGCAAGTGGTCCGTATGCCGCAAGCAAGGCAGATGGGCGGGAAGTTCGACAGGAGTAATGAAGTTCATACGTAACTTAATTCAATGGAGCTGCAAATTTAGATATAAATCACGATTTATATGCCAGTGGGATATGAAAAAATCAAGACCACCCCTATCTTTATGGCGTGGAGGTCTCAGTGTGTGAGCCTCAAAATAAATGTTTCACGAGCTCTTTGTCTCAAAATGTAATAGCCTATGCGGATAGTATGTGGTCTTGACGTACACAAAGATAGTGTATTTGTTTGTATTCTCAACGAAAAAGGTGAGAAATTTGAAGCCAAGTACGGTGTTTTGACACCTGAACTGGAAGAGCTGCATCAACTTCTCCTTACTCATGAAGTTAAGGAAGTTACTATGGAAAGCACCAGTATTTACTGGTATCCCATCTGGCGCATTCTCAGTGACATAGAATGTCTGAAGTTGGTCAACCCCTACTTCATCAAGCAGCTTCCCGGCAGAAAAAGTGATGTCCGTGACGCTGCCTGGATAGCCGAATGTACCATGAAGGATCTCATCCGTGGCAGTTTCGTGCCGGATGAGATAGTGCAGCGCATGCGTCAGTATAACCGACGCATTTTTGACTTGAACAAGGAGAAGGTCTATAAACTGACCAAACTGGATGCCTTGCTTCAACGTTGCAATATCCGTATCAGCAACTACGTATCTTCTACAGACAGTAAGAGCTACAAAGATGTGGTGAAATTGCTTTCCGAAGGAATTGTCAATGCGGAAAAGCTGACGGAGGCCATCCATGGACGGACGGTGAACCGTGTCGGAAAAGAAGTAATTACAGCCGCTCTGACAGGAGTTGTCAATGAAGTGGACATAGACCTGATACGCCAGTACCGGGAGGAAATCCTTATGGATGACAAGCATCTGAAAGAGTGCCAGGAAAAACTGACGGAAATCTGCAGGAAAGAGTTCCCCAGGGAGTTCGATAATCTTCAGACGATACCCGGTGTAAAGGAACGCTCGGCAACCTCCATACTCTCTGAATTAGGGGCCGACATGAAGATGTTTATTACAGCGGCTGCATTGGTGTCGTGGTGCGGGCTCAAACCACGGAATGAAGAAAGCGCAGGAAAAATCAAATCACGAAGAATCACACATGGTAACAAGTACATCAGAAAGACTATGATTGAATGCGCATGGGGAGCCAGCCGGACACAAAACTGTTTTTACTCGAATTTCAGTTACACACAAACTGTCGTCAGAAGGAAGAATGCCATGAAAGTGAAAGTGGCCATAGCGCGGAAAATGCTTGTTGTCATTTGGCACGTGTTGAGTGATGGTGTTCCATACAATGATTATAAGAAGCCTGAAGCTATTGCAGAAGGCAACTCATAATATACCGCTTATTGTAAGGCCAGTATCTTTGTGGTAGCATAGACTCCGTTTTGCAAATTGACTGATGCTTTAAGCGGCTTAGAATGCCAGTGTTAGGAAATAAAGCCTGAAGAGGAAAATGATACTTTTTATATTGTATATCTGACTGCTCTTGATAGAACGGTCAATACATTCATGCTCATTAACACCATAAACTAAGTAAAGGAGCCATAAAGACAGGGGTAATCTTTATCTTTTCATAGAGGAAAGATACAAAGAAATACTGCAAAAACCGGAAAAGCACCTTCTAAAAACCGCAAAGGACATGCTCCGTTGCTTCTTCAGGCAACTATACATATCCGCGTATGCAAGAACACCGTGTCTGACACCCGGGTGTCAGACATACCAAGACCCGGATGTCAGACATGCCAAGACCCGGGTGTCGGACATACCAAGACCCGGGTGTCGGACATATCCCGTACGCCAATCCGGTAAACTCGCTTCGCAAAGGGAAAGTATTTCTGTTAAAAGAGGCGAAAACGTCCGGACAAATTCCCGCAAAAGACAAGCGGCAAAACAAAAAACAGACAAAATGATACAGCCATCCGTTTTCTTTTGCTATTTGCATTTTGTAATCTTCAGTACAGTGATGAAAACAGAGTCAACAACATATAACTTGCTAAATTCCATTTCTTATCCGGAGGATTTGCGCAAATTGAGCGTGGAACAACTTCCGGAGATATGTAAGGAATTAAGACAAGACATCATTCAGGAACTTTCTTGCAATCCGGGACACTTTGCTGCGAGTTTGGGTACGGTGGAACTGACCGTTGCGCTGCATTACGTCTACAACACTCCCTACGACCGCATTGTATGGGATGTGGGGCATCAGGCTTACGGGCACAAGATGCTCACCGGACGTCGCGAGGCTTTCTGCACCAACCGCAAATTCAAAGGCATACGTCCTTTTCCCACTCCCGTAGAAAGCGATTATGACACCTTTGCCTGCGGACATGCCTCCAATTCTATTTCGGCGGCTTTGGGAATGGCCGTGGCGGCAGCTAGAAAAGGCGAGAAAGACCGCCATGTGGTAGCCGTTATCGGCGACGGCAGCATGAGCGGAGGACTGGCTTTCGAGGGCTTGAACAATGCTTCGTCCACGACCAACAACCTTTTGATTATCCTCAACGATAACGACATGGCGATAGACCGCAGTGTGGGTGGCATGAAGCAATATCTCTTTAACCTGACAACTTCCAACCGCTACAACCAGCTACGCTTCAAAGCATCCAAAATGCTGTTCAAAATGGGTGTGCTGAACGAGGACCGGCGCAAAGCGCTCATCCGCTTCTCCAACAGTCTGAAATCAATGGCAGCCCAACAACAGAACATCTTCGAGGGGATGAACATCCGTTATTTCGGTCCCATAAACGGACACGATGTGAAGAATCTTGCCCGCATCCTACGGGACATCAAGGACTTGAAAGGCCCTAAAATACTTCATCTGCACACCGTAAAAGGCAAAGGCTTCGAACCTGCCGAAAAAGACCCAGGCATCTGGCATGCACCGGGCAGATTCGATCCCGAAACCGGAGAGCGCATCACCACCGACACCAGCAACCTGCCCCCTCTGTACCAAACCGTGTTCGGAGAGACGCTGGTAGAACTGGCAGAGAAAAATCCGAAGATAGTGGGAGTTACTCCTGCCATGCCCACAGGATGCTCCATGAACCTATTGATGAAGTCCATGCCCGACCGTGCATTCGATGTAGGCATTGCCGAAGGGCACGCAGCCACATTCTCCGGCGGCATGGCAAAGGAAGGCATGCAGCCCTTCTGCAACATCTACTCGTCTTTCATGCAGCGGGCATACGACAATGTGATACACGACATTGCCCTCCTGAGGCTGCCCGTTGTCCTTTGTCTGGACCGCGCCGGACTGGTGGGAGAGGATGGCCCGACGCATCATGGCGTATACGACCTTGCCTACTTCCGCCCTATCCCGAACCTGACCATATCCTCGCCCATGGACGAACATGAATTGCGCCGCCTCATGTACACGGCACAACTGCCGGACAAAGGTCCGTTCGTTATCCGTTATCCCCGCGGACGAGGCGTACTGGTGGACTGGAAGTGTCCGCTCGAAGAAATCCCCGTGGGCAAAGGGCGCAAACTGAAGGACGGAAAGGATATTGCCGTCATCACCATCGGACCGATAGGAAATACTGCCGCACACGCCATCGAACGGGCAGAAGCGGAAAAAGGGCTCTCCATAGCCCATTACGACCTGCGCTTCCTCAAACCGCTGGACGAGGCATTGCTGCATGAAGCAGGACGTAACTTCAAGCGCATCGTCACCATAGAGGACGGCACACGGAAGGGAGGTATGGGAAGCGCCGTGCTGGAATTCATGGCAGACAACAACTATACCCCGCACGTCGAGCGCATCGGTGTACCCGACGCATTCATAGAACATGGTACGGTACAGGAGCTGCACCGGCTGTGCGGAATGGACGAAGAAGGAATCTATAATATATTAATTAAGAATGAGGAATGATGAATGAAGAGCCGGGCTGCGTTATGCAAGCCTCCGTACTTCATTCCTGATTCTTTATTCTTCATTTCTTAAAGCATTGTGAAGATAATCATTGCAGGTGCCGGTGCAGTAGGCACACATTTGGCCAAACTATTGTCGCGCGAGAAGCAAGACATCATATTAATAGACGACAACGAAGAAAGGATGAGCACGCTCAGTTCCAACTTCGACCTGATGACCGTTAACGCCTCCCCCACTTCCATAAAAGGATTGAAAGAGGTGGGAGCGGGAGAGGCCGACCTGTTCATTGCTGTTACTCCCGACGAAAGCCGTAACATTACCGCCTGTATGCTTGCAACCAACCTGGGTGCGGTAAAAACCGTAGGGCGCATTGACAATTACGAATATCTGCTGCCCAAAAACAAGGAATTTTTCCAGAAGTTAGGAGTAGATTCGCTTATATACCCGGAAATGCTTGCGGCAAAAGAGATTGTATCTTCCATCCGTATGAGCTGGGTACGCCAATGGTGGGAATTTTGCGGGGGCGCATTGATTCTGATAGGCGCCAAGATGCGCGAAAAAGCAGAAATCCTGAACATCCCCCTGCATCAGTTGGGCGGACCGGAATTGCCTTATCATGTGGTGGCCATCAAGCGCGGTAACGAAACACTGATTCCCCGCGGCGATGATGTTGTGAAACTGCATGATATTGTTTATTTCACGACCACCCGCAAATTCGTACCATACATCCGCAAGATAGCAGGCAAAGAAGATTATGCCGACGTACGCAATGTCATGATTATGGGTGGAAGCCGCATCGCCGTACGTACCGCACAATATGTCCCCGACTATATGCAGGTGAAAATCGTGGACAACGACCTGAACCGCTGTAACCGTCTGACCGAACTGCTGGATGACAAGACAATGATTATCAACGGCGACGGACGGGATATGGACCTGCTCATAGAAGAAGGCTTGAAGAATACCGAAGCCTTTGTGGCACTGACCGGAAACTCGGAAACAAACATTCTTGCCTGTCTGGCGGCAAAACGCATGGGTGTAAGAAAAACCGTAGCCGAAGTAGAAAATATCGACTATATAGGCATGGCTGAAAGCCTCGACATCGGCACGGTTATCAACAAGAAGATGATTGCCGCCAGCCATATCTACCAGATGATGCTGGATGCCGATGTGAGCAACGTAAAATGCCTCACCTTTGCCAATGCCGATGTAGCGGAATTTACCGTCAAGGCAGGTTCAAAGATAACCAAACATCCGGTGAAGGACCTCGGCCTGCCCAAAGGGACAACCATCGGCGGACTGATACGTAACGGCGAGGGTGTGGTAGTTATGGGTAACACGCAAATACAGCCCGGCGACCACGTGGTGGTATTCTGCCTGAACATGATGATTAAGAAAATCGAAAAATACTTTAATTAATCGGGAGTTATAAATTCTGAATTATGAATTGGCTGCACCTGCGCCCCGTCCCATAATTCAAAATTAACGACTTAAAATCCAAACAAGCGTGATTAACTTTAAGACAATTATACGGATTATCGGTATTCTGCTACTGCTGGAGACAGTCATGTTGCTGGCATGTTCGGCAATATCGTACTACTATAATGACGAAGCCCTCCTCGATTTCTGGAAATCAGCAGGTATCACAGCAGGAGTGGGCCTGCTCATGGCTATCGCCGGAAAAGGCGGTGAGAAACAACTTACCCGCCGCGACGGTTATGTCCTGGTCAGCTTTGCCTGGGTGGCTTTTTCTCTTTTCGGTATGTTGCCTTTCTACATCAGCGGATATGTCCCTGACATCACGAATGCTTTCTTCGAAACCATGTCCGGCTTTACAAGTACGGGAGCCACCGTGCTGGATAATATAGAATCGCTTCCTCACGGATTGCTGTTCTGGCGCGGTATGACACAATGGATAGGCGGTTTGGGAATTATCATGTTTACGATTGCCGTATTACCCATCTTCGGGGTCAGCGGCCTGCAGGTGTTTGCCGCCGAAGCCAGCGGTCCCACGCACGACAAGGTGCATCCGCGCATCGGCATCACAGCCAAATGGATATGGAGCATCTATGCCGGACTCACTCTCATACTTGTAGTCTTGTTAATGCTGGGCGGCATGAACTGGTTCGACAGCGTATGCCATGCCTTTGCTACTACGGGCACGGGTGGTTTCTCCACCAAGCAGGCAAGTGTGGCCTATTACAATTCTCCTTATATAGAATATGTAATCTCCATTTTCATGTTTATTTCCGGCATTAACTTTACACTATTGCTGTTCTTTGTCAACCGGAAATTCAAAAAGGTAATTGACAATGCCGAGCTGAAATGGTATTTCTGGTCGGTAGCAGGCTTTACCGGTGTGATAGCCGTAGTGCTCTATTATACCGGTTCAATGGATGCGGAAGAGGCTTTCCGCAAATCATTGTTCCAGGTCATATCGCTACACACCTCCACCGGCTTTGCCACAGACGACTATATGTTATGGACACCTGTGCTTTGGGGACTTCTTACCATTGTCATGGTGATGGGAGCTTGTGCCGGCAGCACTTCCGGCGGTCTGAAATGTATCCGTATGGTCATTCTGGCCAAAGTATCCCGCAATGAGTGCAAGCACCTCCTCCATCCCAACGCAGTGTTGCCGGTGCGTATAAACAAACAAGTAATCCCCCCTTCCATCGTATCCACCGTGTTGGCATTTTTCTTTTTATATTTTATCATTATCATCATCAGCATACTGATAATGATGGGAATGGGGATAGGTGCCGAAGAGTCCATCGGCTGTGTTGTATCCAGCATCGGCAATATGGGCCCCGGATTGGGCGACACCGGTCCGGCATATTCATGGAATGCCCTGCCCGATGCGGCCAAATGGTTACTGTCATTCCTCATGTTATTGGGACGTCTGGAATTGTTCACCGTCTTACTTTTGTTCACCCCGGAATTCTGGAAACGGAATTGATTTAGGATAAAAAGTGTAAAAATAGTCTTATTTTGTTATGCAGAGATAGCAAAATGAGAGATACTTGTTATATCTTTGCGCCCTGAAACAGATAGGGAGGTATGAAACAGTGCATAAAATATTGTATGATAGCCATACTCGCGGTTTTATTACACAACGGTGCAATAGAGGCTGCGGATTTTTTGTGCGCTCCGACCGGTTGCAAAGCAGAGAGTTGCATTTTGACGCAGGCGCCTACCGCCCAACAGGTCATTCATAATTATTACAGACATACATCATCCGCCGCTTCTTGCCTGGAACATGTGGAAAGCCAGCAGGTTCCAAACAACAAAAGTTCCCTGTTGCGCACTGACATTATCCGTATGCAGCAACTGCTGCGTGCGCAAAGCTATGACCGTATGCCGAATGTACACTGTCTTACCGTGCCCGGTCCGCATTATTACATAATCGGGTTAAGGAAGATTATCATTTAAAAAAAGGGTAAAGCATTATCACCTTGTCGCCTTATCGCTTTATCCTTGTTTTAGTGCAGTATATCTATATTTTATATATCTAAAATCTTATCGGATTTATGAACTTTACTTTGTTGGTAGCCGTCTTGCTGACGGCAATTGCTTTCGTGGGTATCGTCATCGCATTATCCAATGCGATAGCCCCCCGTTCGTACAATGTGCAGAAAATGGAGCCGTACGAATGTGGTATTCCCACCCGCGGTAAATCATGGATGCAGTTTCGGGTAGGTTACTACTTGTTTGCCATCCTGTTTCTGATGTTTGAAGTGGAGACGGTGTTCCTGTTTCCGTGGGCAGTCATAGCACGCGAGCTGGGAGCTGCCGGACTTTTCAGTATTTTATTTTTCCTTATTATATTGGTTCTGGGCCTTGCATATGCCTGGAGGAAAGGAGCGTTGGAATGGAAGTAACGAAGAAACCCAAAATAAAATCCATCCCTTATGAGGAGTTTACAGACAACGAAACGTTGGAGAAATTGGTTCGGGAACTTAATGCCGGCGGCGCTAATGTGGCTATCGGAGTTCTGGACGATTTCATCGATTGGGGACGCAGCAATTCGCTGTGGCCGCTTACGTTTGCAACCAGTTGTTGCGGTATCGAATTCATGGCCCTCGGTGCAGCCCGCTACGATATGGCGCGCTTCGGGTTTGAGGTAGCCCGTGCCAGTCCGCGCCAGGCAGATATGATTATGGTGTGCGGAACAATCACGAACAAGATGGCTCCGGTGCTGAAACGCTTGTACGACCAGATGGCAGACCCTAAGTATGTGATAGCCGTAGGCGGTTGCGCTGTCAGCGGCGGCCCGTTCAAGAAGTCCTACCACGTTGTGAACGGAGTAGACAAGATTTTGCCGGTGGACGTATATATCCCCGGATGCCCTCCCCGCCCCGAAGCATTCTACTACGGAATGATGCAGTTGCAGCGTAAAGTAAAAATAGAGAAATACTTTGGCGGTGTAAACCAAAAAGAAGAAAGACCGGAAGAATGAATATGAATATGAGTATGGAAATAAGATATATAGAACCCGCAGCCTTGCATGACGAAATGCTGCGCCTGCGGCAGGAAGAACAAATGGACTTTCTGGAATGCCTCACCGGTATGGACTGGGGCGAACCGGATGCCGCCAAAGACACTCCCGACACTCCGCGCGGACTTGGCGTGGTGTATCAGTTGGAATCCACCGTCACCGGCAAGCGGACTGCCATCCGCACCGCCACACTCAACCGCGAGCATCCCGAACTTCCCTCTGTATGCGACATCTGGAAAGCGGCAGACTTTCTGGAGCGTGAAGTGTTCGACTTCTACGGCGTGGTATTCGTAGGGCATCCCGACATGCGCCGCCTCTACCTGCGCAACGACTGGGTAGGGTATCCGATGCGTAAAGACGACGACCCGGAAGCACAGAACCCGCTGCGCATGGACAATGAGGAAACGATTGATACCACCACCGAATTGGAACTGAACCCGGACGGAACGGTAAAGAACAAGGAAACGCAACTCTTCGGCGATGACGAATATGTGGTGAACATCGGTCCCCAACACCCCGCAACCCACGGCGTAATGCGTTTTCGCGTATCGCTGGAAGGTGAAATCATCAAAAAAATCGATGCCAACTGCGGATATATCCACCGGGGTATCGAAAAGATGTGCGAAAGCCTTACATACCCGCAGACACTGGCGCTGACCGACCGTCTGGACTACCTGGGCGCTCACCAGAACCGCCATGCCTTGTGTATGTGTATCGAAAAAGCCATGGGTATAGAGGTAAGCGAACGTGTGCAGTACATCCGTACCATCATGGACGAGTTGCAGCGCATCGACTCGCACCTGCTTTTCTACTCCTGCCTGGCAATGGACCTCGGCGCACTGACCGCCTTCTTCTACGGCTTCCGCGACCGTGAAAAGATTCTCGACATCTTCGAAGGAACCTGCGGCGGACGCCTCATCATGAACTACAACACGATTGGCGGCGTGCAAGCCGACATCGCCCCCGACTTCCAGAAGAAAGTCAAAGAGTTCATCCCATACCTGCGCGGCATCCTGCACGAATACCACGACGTGTTTACAGGAAACATCATTGCGCAGCAGCGTCTGAAAGGCGTAGGCGTACTCTCCCGTGAAGATGCCATAGCGTTCGGAGCCACCGGCGGTACGGGCCGTGCCAGCGGTTGGGCGTGCGACGTACGCAAGCGCATGCCTTACGGGGTGTATGACAAGGTGGACTTCAAAGAGATTGTCCGCACCGAGGGCGACTCCTGGGCACGCTACCTCATCCGTATGGACGAAATCATGGAGAGCTTGAAAATCATCGAACAACTGATAGACAATATCCCCGAAGGTGCATACCAGGAGAAGATGAAACCGATTATCCGCGTACCGGAAGGTACTTACTACGCTGCCGTAGAAGGCAGCCGCGGCGAGTTCGGCGTATTCCTTGAGAGCCACGGCGACAAGACACCCTACCGCCTGCACTTCCGCAGCACGGGGCTTCCGCTGGTATCTACCGTAGATACGATTTGCCGCGGTGCAAAGATTGCCGACCTTATCGCTATCGGAGGTACATTGGACTATGTAGTACCCGATATCGACCGATAACGGTAAAAAGCAAAAAGAACGTCAATAACAGACAGCAGACATACATCAAATCGTAAATCGTAAAACCGTAAATAAACAGATGTTTGACTTTAGTATAGTAACCAATTGGATTCACCAGATGCTGACCTCCCTCATGCCGGAAGGTCTGGCGGTGTTTCTTGAATGTGTAGTGATAGGCGTATGCATCATCCTGATGTATGCAGTGCTTGCCATTATCCTGATTTACATGGAGCGCAAGATATGCGCCTTTTTCCAATGCCGCCTCGGTCCGATGCGTGTAGGAAAATGGGGATTGCTCCAAGTGCCGTGCGACGTTATCAAGATGTTGACCAAGGAAATCATCGATCTGAAGTTCTCCGACCGATTCCTCTACAACCTGGCGCCGTTCATGGTCATCATAGCCTCGTTCCTCACCTTCGCCTGCCTGCCTGTCAGCAAAGGCCTGGAAGTGCTGGACTTCAACGTGGGCGTGTTCTTCCTGCTTGCCGCTTCGAGCATCGGCGTGGTAGGTATCCTGCTTGCCGGCTGGAGTTCCAACAATAAGTTCTCGCTTATCGGAGCCATGCGAAGCGGTGCGCAAATCATCAGTTACGAACTCTCGTGCGGACTGAGTATCCTGACGATGGTAGTCCTGATGGGTACGATGCAGTTCTCCGAAATCGTAGCCGGACAAGCCGACGGCTGGTTCATCTTCAAAGGACATATCCCGGCTCTGATAGCTTTCATCATCTACCTGATTGCCGGCAATGCGGAAACCAACCGCGGTCCGTTCGACTTGCCCGAGGCCGAAAGCGAGCTGACGGCAGGCTATCATACGGAATACTCCGGTATGGGCTTCGGCTTCTTCTACCTGGCAGAGTACCTGAACCTGTTCATCGTAGCGAGTGTGGCGGCCACGATATTCTTAGGCGGCTGGATGCCGTTGCACATCGTCGGCCTGGACGGCTTCAACGCTGTAATGGACTACATTCCGGGCTTTGTATGGTTCTTCGGCAAGGCATTCTTCGTGGTGTTCCTGCTGATGTGGATTAAATGGACATTCCCGCGTCTGCGTATCGACCAGATTCTGAACCTCGAATGGAAATATCTGGTTCCCATCAGCATGGTGAACCTGATTCTAATGGTATTAATCGTAGTATTTGAATTGCATTTCTAAGCCGGCACAGCACCGGAGCAATATTTCCTTTCGGGCAACACTAAATAATAATTACAACAATGAAAGAAAAAGAACATAATTCTTACATAGGCAGCCTCATACACGGTATCACTTCCCTGCTGACGGGCATGAAAACCACCATGACCGTTTTCTGGCGGAAGAAGACTACCGAACAGTATCCGGAAAACCGGAAGACGCTGAAACTCTCCGAACGTTTCCGCGGCACGCTGACAATGCCCCACAACGAGAAGAACGAACACCATTGCGTGGCCTGCGGCTTGTGCCAGACGGCTTGTCCCAACGACACCATCAAGGTGACGAGCCAGACGATAGAAACGGAAGACGGCAAGAAAAAGAAGATATTGGCGAAGTACGAATACGACCTCGGTTCGTGCATATTCTGCCAGCTTTGCGTCAATGCCTGCCCGCACGATGCCATTACGTTCGACCAGGACTTCGAGCATGCCGTATTCGACCGCAGCAAACTGGTACTGACGCTGAACCATCCGGGCAGTCACGTAGAAGAGAAGAAGAAACCCGCCGCTCCCCAGCCTGAAGCAGCGAAGTAATCAGTCATTCATAATTAGTAATCAATAACATGGAATTTAATCTTGAAACAATAGTATTTTACTTCCTTGCGGCCTTCATCAGCGTATTCTCCATACTGACGGTAACCACCAGACGCATGGTACGTTCGGCCACATACCTGCTGTTCGTGCTTTTCGGCACGGCAGGCATCTACTTCCTGCTGGGATATACGTTCCTCGGTTCGGTACAGATTATGGTCTATGCAGGCGGTATCGTCGTGCTCTATGTCTTCTCCATTCTGCTCACCAGCGGCGAAGGCGACATGGCGGCCAAGCTGAAACGCAGCAAGTTCCTTGCCGGACTGGGCGCTACCGTGGCAGGAGCCGTCATCGTACTGTTCATAACCCTGAAACATAAGTTCATCGCCACCACAGACATCGAACCGCTCGAAGTCAACATCAAGACCATCGGCCACCACATGCTGAGCGGCGACAAATATGGTTACCTGTTGCCCTTCGAGGCCGTCAGCATCCTGCTGCTGGCATGTATCGTAGGCGGATTGTTAATAGCACGTAAAAGATAAGATTTATGATACACATGGAATATTACCTGATAGTCTCGGCTATCATGTTCTTCGCCGGCATCTACGGGTTCTTTACCCGCCGCAATACGTTGGCGATACTGATTTCAATTGAGTTGATACTGAATGCTACGGACATCAACTTCGCGGTATTCAACCGTTTCCTGTTTCCCGGCGGACTGGAAGGTTACTTCTTCTCCCTGTTCTCCATTGCCATCTCGGCAGCCGAAACGGCCGTGGCCATTGCCATCATGATTAACATCTATCGCAATATCCGCAGCATACAGGTGAACAAGCTGGACGAACTCAAATGGTAGATGCCTGTGCAGGCATCCTGCATAAGCCTGTGCAGATGTCCTGCATAGCACTGTGCAGACACCCTGCATAGAGTTGTGCAGACCGCCTGCATAATGAGCCATTCAACAAAAACAAAAAGAGAGACTGAGCAGCATTTCTCAATTCTCCATTTTCAATTCTCAATTCAATAATTATGGAATATACGATTCTAATCCTTCTCCTTCCTTTGCTCTCGTTCCTGGTGTTGGGACTGGGCGGCAAATGGATGTCGCACCGCACTGCCGGACTCATCGGCACGGCTGTGCTGGGTGCAGTGGCGGTACTCTCCTACCTCACCGCAATACACTATTTCACCGCCCCGCGGCTGGCAGACGGCACATTTGCCACACTGATGCCTTACAACTGTACATGGCTGCCGTTCACGCCGACACTCAGCATTGACCTGGGCATCCTGCTCGACCCCATATCGGTGATGATGCTGATTGTCATAAGTACCGTATCGTTCATGGTGCACCTCTACTCTTTCGGCTATATGAAAGGCGAACGCGGCTTCCAACGCTACTACGCTTTCCTCTCGCTGTTTACGATGTCCATGCTCGGACTGGTGGTGGCAACCAATATCTTCCAGATGTATCTGTTCTGGGAGCTGGTGGGTGTGTCTTCCTACCTGCTGATAGGCTTCTACTACACGAAACCCGCAGCAATCGCCGCCAGCAAGAAAGCGTTTATCGTGACCCGCTTTGCCGACCTGGGCTTCCTTATCGGTATCCTGGTTTACGGTTACTATGCCGGAACCTACACCTTCCAGCCCAATGAAATGGCATTGCTGAAAGGCGGCGCTGCCATGATTCCGCTGGCGCTGGGACTGATGTTCATCGGCGGAGCCGGCAAGAGCGCCATGTTCCCGCTGCACATCTGGCTGCCCGATGCCATGGAAGGTCCTACTCCGGTGAGCGCACTGATTCATGCCGCTACGATGGTGGTGGCAGGCGTATACTTGGTGGCACGCATGTTCCCGCTGTTCATCGACTATGCGCCCCACGTGCTGCACCTCGTGGCCTATGTAGGCGCATTCACCGCATTCTATGCCGCCAGCGTGGCTTGTGTGCAGAGTGACATCAAGCGTGTACTCGCCTTCTCCACCATCTCGCAGATAGGCTTTATGATGGTAGCGCTCGGCGTATGTACATCCACAGACCCGCACGAAGGCGGACTGGGTTATATGGCAGGCATGTTCCACTTGTTTACGCACGCCATGTTCAAGGCGTTGCTGTTCCTCGGTGCAGGAAGCATCATCCATGCGGTGCACAGCAACGAGATGTCCGCCATGGGCGGCTTGCGCAAATACATGCCGGTTACGCACATCACCTTCCTGATAGCCTGCCTTGCCATTGCCGGCATTCCCCCGTTCTCCGGATTCTTCTCCAAGGACGAGATACTGACGGCCTGCTTCCGGTTCAGCCCCGTCATGGGTTGGATTATGACGGTGATTGCCGCCATGACCGCATTCTATATGTTCAGACTGTATTACGGCATTTTCTGGGGCAGCTCGGAGCCGGGGCAGAAGTCGGCAAGCGATGAAAGCCACAGCCATCAGCACACGCCTCACGAGTCGCCCCTTGCCATGACCGTTCCCCTGATGTTCCTTGCCGCAGTTACGATAGTTGCCGGATTCATTCCTTTCGGCCACTTCGTCAGCTCCAACGGCGAAGCCTATACCATCCACCTCGACTGGGGCGTGGCAGGAACAAGCATTGCCATTGCGGTTATCTCCATAGCCGTGGCCACTTATATGTATAAAGGCGAAAAACAGCCGGTTGCCGATGCGCTTGCCCGCCGCTTCAACGGCTTGTGGACGGCAGCCTATCACCGCTTCTACATCGATGAGGTCTACCAGTTCATCACCCACCGCATCATCTTCGGCTGCATCAGCCGCCCCATTGCCTGGTGGGACCGTCATGTGGTGGACGGCTTCTTCGATTTCCTTGCCTGGGGCGCCAATGCCACCAGCGACGAGATACGCGGCCTGCAAAGCGGACGCATCCAGCAATACACCTTCGTATTCCTGCTGGGTACGCTTGCACTGATACTGCTGCTGTTGCTGTAAACGAGAAACGGAAATTGATAGTGATGTATCAACCATATAGAACAATAACAATTAATACCATATTATAAAGATGAATTTCTTATCCATATTCGTACTCATCCCCTTGCTGATGCTGTTGGGCCTCTGGCTCAGCCGTAATATCGCACAGATACGTGCGGTGATGGTAGCCGGCGCTTCGGCATTGCTCGTTGCAGCCGTCGGACTGACCGTCGTCTACCTGCAAGCCCGTCACGGCGGCGCTACGGATGAAATGCTGTTCCGTGCCGATGTAGCCTGGTATCCCGCCCTCAACATCCACTATTCCGTAGGGGTGGACGGCATCTCGGTAGCCATGCTGCTGCTCTCGGCCATTATCGTGTTTACGGGTACATTCGCTTCCTGGCGTCTGCAACCGCTGACCAAAGAATATTTCCTGTGGTTCACCCTGCTGTCGATGGGTGTGTTCGGTTTCTTTATCTCTACCGACCTGTTCACCATGTTCATGTTCTACGAGGTAGCGCTCATCCCGATGTACCTGCTGATTGGCGTATGGGGCTCGGGACGCAAGGAATACGCTGCCATGAAACTGACGCTGATGCTGATGGGCGGTTCCGCTTTCCTGCTTATCGGTATCCTCGGTATCTACTTCGGTAGCGGCGCCACCACCATGAACCTGCTGGAGATAGCCCAACTGCACAATATCCCTGTGGAGCAACAACGCATCTGGTTCCCGCTTACCTTCCTCGGTTTCGGCGTGCTGGGCGCTCTGTTCCCGTTCCATACCTGGAGCCCCGACGGTCACGCATCCGCACCTACCGCCGTCAGTATGCTGCATGCAGGCGTACTGATGAAGCTGGGCGGCTACGGCTGCTTCCGCATCGCCATGTACCTGATGCCCGAAGCCGCACAGGAACTCGGCTGGATATTCCTCGTACTGACGGGTATCTCCGTGGTGTACGGCGCATTCTCCGCTTGCGTGCAGACCGACCTGAAGTACATCAACGCCTACTCTTCCGTATCGCACTGCGGACTGGTGCTTTTCGCCATCCTGATGATGAACCGGACGGCCTGTACGGGTGCTGTGCTGCAAATGCTTTCCCACGGACTGATGACCGCCCTGTTCTTCGCCCTTATCGGTATGATATACGGACGGACGCACACACGCGACGTACGCGAGCTTAGCGGACTGATGAAGATTATGCCTTTCCTGGCGGTATCCTACGTCATCGCCGGTCTGGCCAACCTCGGTCTGCCGGGACTCAGCGGTTTCATTGCCGAAATGACAATCTTCAACGGCGCTTTCCAGCATCCCGATACCTTCCACCGCGCATGGACCGTCATCGCTTGTACGAGTATCGTGATTACCGCAGTCTACATCCTGCGCCTTGTCGGTAAAATCCTCTACGGAACCTGTACCAACAAGCACCACCTGACATTGACCGATGCCACCTGGGACGAACGTACCGCCGTAATCATCCTCATTGCCTGCGTAGCCGGACTGGGTCTTGCTCCGCTGTGGATAAGCAACATGATTGGAGACAGCGTGCTGCCGGTAGTCAACCTATTAGCCACTCACTAAACACTAATCACTAATCACCAAATAACATGGATTACTCCCAATTTCTATTAATGAAAGAAGAGCTGTCGCTGATAGCGGTTATCGTTATCCTCTTCATAGCCGACCTCTTCATGAGTCCGGATGCGCACAAGAACGACGGCAAGCCGATGTTGAACACCATGCTGCCCGTTGCCCTGCTCATCGTCCATACGCTTATAACCATCATTCCCGGTCCGGCAGCCGACGCTTTCGGCGGGATGTACCATAACCAGCCGATACAGAGTATCGTCAAATCCATTCTCAGCATAGGTACGCTTATCGTGTTCCTCATGGCGCACGAGTGGATGCGCCGCCCCGATACGGCAATCAAGCAGGGCGAGTTCTATGTACTGACACTCTCCACGCTGCTGGGTATGTACTTCATGATTTCCGCCGGGCACTTCCTGATGTTCTTCATCGGACTGGAAACGGCCAGTATCCCTATGGCTGCGCTGGTGGCTTTCGACAAGTACCGCCACCACTCTGCCGAGGCAGGCGCCAAGTACATCCTTACCGCGCTCTTCTCCAGCGGACTGCTGCTTTACGGCATTTCGCTGATATACGGTACGGTAGGCACGCTCTACTTTGCCGATGTTCCGGCACATCTGGACGGAAGCCCGTTGCAGATTATGGCATTCGTATTCTTCTTCTCCGGCATGGGATTCAAGATTTCGCTGGTGCCTTTCCACCTGTGGACGGCCGACGTATACGAAGGCGCTCCAAGTACGGTAACCGCTTACCTGAGCGTTATCTCCAAAGGTGCGGCGGCATTCGTGCTGATGACCATCCTCTATAAGGTATTCGCACCGATGGCGGTGCAATGGCAGGAAGTGCTCTACTGGGTTATCATCGCCTCTATCACACTCGCCAACCTCTTCGCGCTGCGTCAGGAGAACCTGAAACGGTTGATGGCGTTCTCCAGTATCTCGCAAGCCGGTTACATCATGCTGGGTGTTATCAGCGGAACGTCGCTGGGTATGACGTCGCTGGTGTACTACGTACTGATTTACCTGTTTGCCAACCTCGCCGTCTTTACCGTTATCACGATTGTAGCATTGCGCGCCGATAAGTTTACACTGGAAGATTACAACGGATTGTACACCACCAACCCCAAGCTGGCTTTCCTTATGACGCTGGCACTGTTCTCGCTGGCAGGTATTCCGCCGTTCGCAGGCTTCTTCTCGAAATTCTTCATCTTTGCGGCGGCATTCGAAAGCGGTTTTCATCTGCTGGTGTTCATTGCGTTAATCAATACGATTCTATCGCTTTACTACTATCTGAAGATTGTAAAGGCAATGTACATCAACAAGAGCGATGAGCCTATCGCCGCTTTCCGCAGCGATAACTACACGCGTGCCGGCCTTGCCATCTGTACGCTGGGCATCGTGGCGCTGAGTATTGCCAGCGTGGTATACCAGTCCATCGACAAGTTCTCGTTCGGTATGTAACGGTCGAGATTCCGTAAAATAACTTTTACCACATCCCCCCTTCACCCTTTCGCACACTCCTGTTTATGGGAGACGAAGGGTGAAGGGGGGAAATCATTTCATTATCTGGTTCCGGTACTGCGTCGGTGTCAGTCCCGTCAGTTGCTTGAAGGTGCGGTTGAAGTGTGGAATAGAGTCGAACCCGCACTCCACAGCTATCTGCGAAACCTCCATATCGCCGATGGTCAGCAGTTTGCAGGCATAACCTATGCGCATGTCCGCCACATATTGCAGGAAAGTCTTTTCCGTGGCGTCCTTGAAGAAACGGCAAAAGGCGCTGCTGTTCATATTCGCCATTTCGGCTATCTCGTCGAGCTTGAGGGAACGGGTGTAGTTGCTGTTGATAAAGGAGATGATTTTATCGATACGCTTGTTTCCCGCTGTGGGGAACTTCTCATAGTAGCAAGGGCTTGCCAGCATCCTTCTTGGGACGGATACCGCCAATGCCTGCAATAAATCCAGCAAACCGGTTATCTGTCCGAATCCTTTCAGTTCGGGAAAAGCGGATACCATGTCGCGTACCGGGCTGGCATCGGCCGTGTGAAAGACAACACCCCGTCTGGCCTCTTTCAGCAACACCCGTATCTGGTGAAACTGCGGATAATGGTCGAACGAGTATTGCATGAAGTTCTCCTCAAACTGAATGATAGTTCCTTGCACCCGCAACCGGGGATTATCGCCGTGATAAGCATCGTCACTCCGCATATAATGAGGTAGGCTGGGACCGAACAATACCACATCGCCTTCCGAAAAACGCTCTATGCAATCACCCACAAAGCAACGGCCGCAGCTTTTCTTCACATAGATTATTTCGTACTGGCTGTGGAAATGCCAGGGGTAAGTGAAGCGGTCGTAGTCGTAATAGCGCGCCTTTATCGGGTTGGACTCCGATATCTGGAGCTGTTCGTTTATTATCTGTCTCATAACACTGCCTGATGTTGATACGGCATCTCCCGGTTTGCCGAGCCGCATCCTATCCTTACACAAAGATAGCGAATAATAACAATAAGTCTGCGGGAAAAAAAGAAAATACAAAGGGAAACGGAAAGAATACCCCCGTTGGTATGGAGCATACCAACCGGTGGCAGGAGACGTACCGAAGCGTGGTATGAACTGTACCAAAGCGTGGTACGAGCTGTACCAAACTGTGGTAGGAGCCGTACCAAAGTGCGGTACAAGGCGTACCAACCGTTGGTATTTCCCGTACCAAACGCAGGTATTATATTGGTACTTATATAGTATTGATTGAAAGCCGTTTACTTCGCTGCAAAGGTTGCTATCCCATTATTCTTTCAATACACGCAAATATCTGCAAACATCCTGCAAATATCCGTTTATATACAAACTGTTTTAGTGCCTACATTTGCAGTAAATAATCATTTTAAATCATTAATACAAAAAGAAGTATGGAAAAGACTTGGAGATGGTTCGGTAAGAAAGACAAAATAACGCTCGATATGCTTCGGCAAATCGGTGTGGAAGGGATAGTTACCGCCTTGCACGATGTGCCCAACGGCGAAATCTGGACAGAAGAGGCCATCAACGATTTGAAGACATATATCGAGTCTTATGGCTTGCGCTGGTCGGTTGTGGAGAGCCTGCCCGTATGCGAGGCCATTAAATACGCCGGACCGGAACGTGAGCAACTGATAGAGAACTACAAAATCAGTCTTGCCAATCTGGGCAAATGCGGCGTAAAGACCGTATGCTATAACTTCATGCCCGTTATCGACTGGATACGCACGGATTTGCAACACCCTTGGGCAGACGGAACCTCATCGCTCTACTTCGACCGGGTGGGTTTTGCTTATTTCGACCTGCGCATTCTGCAACGTGAGGGAGCCGAAAAGGATTACTCCGCCGAAGAGCTGGCTAAAGTGGCCGAACTGGACAAGACCATCACCGAAGCCGAAAAAGACAGCCTTGTCGATGCGATTATCGTAAAGACGCAGGGATTCGTAAACGGCAACATCAAGGAAGGCGACAAGAATCCGGTGAATATATTCAGGAATCTGCTTGCCTTGTACAAAGGTATCGACCGCGATGCGCTCCGCGAGAACATGCGGTATTTCCTTGCCGCCATCATGCCGGTGTGCGAGGAGTACGGCGTAAATATGTGCGTACATCCCGACGACCCGCCTTTCCAGGTACTGGGCTTGCCACGTATCGTGACCAACGAAGAGGACATCGCCTGGTTCCTGAATGCAGTGGATAATCCACACAACGGACTGACGTTCTGTGCCGGCTCGCTCAGCGCGGGAGAGCATAACGACACCCGCGAACTCGCCAGGAAGTTTGCATCACGCACCCACTTTGTGCATCTGCGCAGCACCGCAGCCATGCCGGGTGGCAACTTCATAGAAAGCTCCCACCTGACGGGACGCGGTCACCTCATCGACCTTATCCGCATCTTCGAGCAAGAAAACCCGAATCTGCCCATGCGTGTAGACCACGGACGGATGATGCTGGGCGATGAGGACAAGGGATATAATCCCGGCTATTCATTCCACGGCCGTATGCTGGCGCTGGCACAGGTGGAAGGTATGATGGCAGTGGTACAAGACGAAATGAAACAGAAGGAAACACAAGCATAAAATATACAATATAGATACGTGAAGCAGAAGACAATAAAGTATGAGGGGTTATACGCTTCATGCTTTATGCACGTGCTTCCCCGTATAAAAAAAGAAAAGAAAGAAAAAAGGAGACAAAGATTATGAACGAACAATTCAGTATTGCAGGTAAAGTAGCGGTCATCACCGGTGCAGGTGGTGTATTGGGTGGCAGCATTGCCAAGTGTTTTATGCAACAAGGCGCTAAAGTCGTAGCGGTAGACATCCGTCAGGAACAACTGGACAAGCGTGTAGAGGAACTGAAAACCTATGGTGAAGATGTAATCGGTATCGTCGGTAACGTGCTGGACATCGCCAGTCTTGAGAAACTTGCCGATGACATCGTTGCCAAGTGGGGACGTATCGACATTCTGCTCAACATTGCCGGTGGAAATATGCCGGGCGCAACTCTGGCTCCCGACCAGCACTTCTACGACATGGACATCTCCTGCTGGGAGAAAGTGACCAATCTGAACATGAACGGAACCGTTTACCCGTCTTTAGTGTTCAGCAAAGTGATGGCTAAGCAAGGTAAGGGCTGCATCGTCAACGTATCTTCCATGGCAGCTTACAGCGCCATCACCCGCGTTCCGGGCTATTCGGCAGCCAAGACAGCCGTTGCCAACTTCACCCAATGGCTGGCAAGCGAACTGGCACTGAAATATGGAGACGGTATCCGCGTCAATGCCATCGCCCCGGGCTTCTTCATCGGCGACCAGAACCGCGCCGTACTCATCAACCCCGACGGCTCACTGACCGACCGCAGCAAGAAAGTATTGGCCAAAACCCCGATGAAACGCTTCGGCGACATCAACGAATTGAACGGAGCCGTACAGTTCCTGTGCAGCGATGCCGCCAGCTTCGTTACAGGTGCATTGCTTCCTATCGACGGAGGTTTCAGCGCATTCAGCGGAGTATAATAAATCAATACGGCAAGAGTGAAGCCCAAAAGTTTTTACCGCTTTTGGGCTTCATTTCGTTTTGGATATCTCCTCATAGCCCGCTGCTATCCAGGTTTACCGCAAACATACGCAACCGATTGAAGTGACTTTATCACATTAGCAATTTTCAAATGAGAACCTTCCGGATTACGTAACAACTCCTTAATACAAACGAAAATAGAATGTATAACGTATGTACCACTCTTGAAACACGTTCGGCGCATCTTTGCAGCGGATTAAGAAACGCATAAAAGAGATGAGTACGAAATTAGATTTAGGAAAGATATTCTTCCTTATTTTATTCCTTACGCTTTCTGTCATGACAGTCATGGCAGGTACTATCAAAGGTTCCATCACCGACAAACAGACCCGGGAACCGCTGACCGGAGCTACCGTACAGATAGTAGGAACCACGCAAGGCGCCATCGCCGATATGGACGGCAACTACTCCCTGAATGTAACAAACGGCATCTACACATTATCCATAAAATATATAGGCTACAAAGACATCGTTGTAAACAATGTAAAGTCAGGCAAAGCCGATGTCGTGCTGAACTTCGAACTGGAAAGCGACGCACAGACTTTGGGCGAAGTATCCGTAGTGGCCCGGAAAAACCTTGAGGGCGAACGTGCCCTGCAAATGGAGCGCAGGAAAGCTACACTCGCCATCGAAAACATCGGCTCAAAAGAGATGAGCATCAAAGGTATAAGCAATGTAGAAGAAGGGGTAAAAAAGATTACCGGTATCTCCATTGCCGATGCCGGCCAGCTCATTGTACGGGGATTGGGCGACCGATACAGCACGACTACCCTGAACGGCCTCCCATCGCCTCTCCCAATCCCGACAACAAGCTGATTCCGCTGGATCTATTTCCGTCGAGCACCATACAGAACATCACCGTAAGTAAGGTATATAACGCGGAAGCCTTTGCCGACTATTCAGGTGCACACATAGACATCAGTACCAAAGAGAACATCGCCGAAGATTTCTTCAGCATCAGTTTCAACACCGGCGGGAAGTTCAATACCCTGGGCAAAGACCGCTATCAGATGAACCGCAACGGCTCATTGTTCAAGACTTCCGGTGTGGACCAGGCGGCACTCGATATGCCTCTGTCTGATTTTGACAACTATGTAAAGACCGGAAATATATTCGATACCTCGTTTGCCGTAAAGAAGGAATCAACCCTGCCGGACTTTAACGGTAACCTCGGCTTCGGCAAAAACATCAGCATCGACAGCCAAACACTCAGCATACTGGCATCCGTAAGCGCCGGCAACGGCTATCAGAATATGGACAACGCTTTCTATAAAACCCTGGAAGCAACCGGCAATGTACAGGACAACTTCTCATACGACAGCTATGCCCAAGAACTGAAACTCGCTGCATTAGGATACATAGGCTACACGCTGCGCCGGCACGACCGCATTGGCTATACTTTCTTCTATACGCGTAATGCCACAGACACTTACCAACGCCGTGAGGGAACAGATGCCGAAGACCACGAGCTGACCGGAAGCAATAACATCACACATATCTACACTTTGCAGAACCACCAACTGAACGGCCTTCACAACTTCAGCGAACAAGACCGTTGGGAACTGACCTGGGGCGGCTCGTACAGCAAGACAGGAAGCGAAGAACCGGACAGACGCCAAGTGATGTACATAAAGAATGATGACGGCACACTCGGCCTGTTCAAACTGAACCGCCAGGAAACCATGCGCTATTTCGGCAGCCTGGATGAAAAGGAGTGGAACGGCAACCTCGCCCTGCGCTGGAAGTGGAACGAAAACAATTTTCTGAAACTGGGCTTCAACTATAAGAATAAAAGCCGCGACTACAAAGCAACCCGTTTCTACTACAACCTGAACAAAATTAATCCCACCGTTACCGACATCTACGATACAGACGGCTTCCTGAACCAAGAGAACATAGCAGACGGAAACGTAACGGTACAACGCGTGATGCAACCCAAAGACAGCTACCGCGCAGGAAATGAAATTTACTCCGGATACCTGCTGACCGACTTCTACCCCGTACCGTCATTACTTGTAAACCTCGGCGTACGCTACGAAATAAGCAAACAGTGGGTGGACTATGCCACTGACGGCGGCGACTGGTATGCCGAACGGCGTAATCTGGATAAAAACGATTTCTTCCCCACCCTAAATCTGAAGTACACAGTAAACGACGCCAACAGCATCCGTTTCTCCGCATCCCGTACCATTACCCGCCCATCATTCATCGAAATGGCTCCCTTCCTCTATCAGGAATCCTACGGTTCGGCACAAATCCGCGGTAATGACGAGTTGCAGAACGGCTACAACTACAACTTCGACTTGCGTTACGAACGCTTCGGCAAAAACGGAGACATGATTTCGCTGACCGGTTACTTCAAATACCTCGACAGCCCGATAGAACGTATCCAGGCATTGCAAGGCGGAGCTACCCTGCATAGTTTCCGGAATGCAGACAACGGAATGGCTGCCGGCGTAGAAGTGGAATGCCGCAAACAATTGATAAAAGACTTGCGTTTGGGCGCTAACCTCAGCTATATGTATACCAACGTAAAACTGCCCGAAGGCGGCGCTTACACCAACAAGGAACGTCCTTTGCAAGGCGCCTCTCCCATTCTGGCCAATGCAGACCTCACCTACTCTCCCCGTTTCGGTGAAGAACGGCAACTGAACCTCGCCTTACTCTACAATCTGCAAGGCAGCCGCATCCATGCGGTGGGCGTATCCAATCTGGGAGACATCAAGCAACAGACTCTGCACACACTGAACTTCAGTGCCGGATACGACCTCAACAAGCATTTCAGCCTGAAACTGCAAGTAAACGACCTGCTGAACCGTAACGTCATCTTTAAGCAGGAAGTACCTTCCACCGGCACGGAAGTGGAAGTGGAGCGCTATAAAAAAGGCACCGCCTTTGAAATTGGCTTCAGCTACAAATTATAAATCCTTTTAAATAGATTATCAAACAGACGAACAGTCAACTTAAAACAATTGAATTATGAAAACAATGAAATCGAAATTCTATTCGCTGGCTCTCGCAGCCGGAATGCTGACCCTCACCGCTTGCAGCGATGACAACACCAACGACAGCAACAATGACAAAGGCAACGGGATAGAAAACGGCAGTACCCTGAAAGGTACAATAACCGAAGACGTAACCCTGAAAGCCGGCAACACCTATAAGCTGAGCGGTGAATACATTGTAGAGGCAGGCGCCACATTGAACATCGAAGAAGGAGTAAAGATTATATCTATCTATGACAATATCGTAGACTATATCCTGGTGAAGCAAGGTGCCAAAATCAATGCTGTAGGCACGCCCGACAAACCTATCGTCATGACCAGCGAAAAAGAGGAACCCGGAGCATGGGGCGGCATTCATATCTGCGGAAAAGCGCATACCAATGCCGAAGGCGGTAAAGGAAGTTCAGAGATAGGCGGCGCCGTATATGGCGGTAATGACGATGCCGACAATTCCGGAACATTGCAGTACATCCGTCTGGAATACACCGGATTTGCCTTCGACGAAGAACATGAGGCCAACGGTATCTCCTTTTACGGTGTAGGTAACGGTACGATTGTAGACCACTGCGAGGCTTACAAAGGTTCGGACGACGGCTTCGAGTTCTTCGGCGGTTCGGTAAACGTAAGCAATATGGTAGTGGTAAGTTGCAGCGACGACTCTTTCGACTGGACCGAAGGCTGGAACGGAAAAGGCACTGACCTCGTTGCCTATCAGGAAGCCAAAGCCACATTAGGATACGACTGCGACTGCCTCATCGAAGCGGACAATAACGAAAACGACAATGCAGCCACTCCCGTATCGCATCCTGTACTCAAAAACCTCATCCTCGCAGGTAACGGCGAAAGCAAACAAGGCATCCGTCTGCGCCGCGGCACTCAAGCCGATATAGACAATGCCAAAGTATGCGGCAAGGGGCAACCGCTGGTAGTGGAGAGCGCATTAACGAATGCCGCACTGAAAAACGGTACTTCCAAACTCACCAATATGACCGTCACTGCCGCATTGAAATCCGACGGAGATTACACCAACGACGACTTCACCGCCGTAACAAGCAACAAAGTGGATGCTACGCTGTCCTACGCTTCCTTCGATGCCATTAAAGCCGCATGCGACTGGATGAAAGGAAACTGGATAAAATAACCCGCACGCATTCCAAATTCTCTTTATAAAGTTTATCAGGGCAACAGCCTGCAATGGTTCAAACTTTTGCAGGCTGTATGTTTTTTCTGTCCGCACAACCGTGTCCCCATGAAGCATGCGCACCCAATTATCCTTCAGGAGTTAAGACAGTACCCTTTGGAAATCCCTCCCCGACGGTGATTGGAATACCTGCAAATCGAATTCGGGAATGATGGCCAACACATGGTCAAATACATCCGCCTGCACTCCCTCGTATGGAACCCAATCCTTGATGGCACAGAAAAAATAAAGTTCCATAGGAATACCGCGGTCGGTCGGCTGCAACTGCCGCACCATGCAGGTCAGTTCCTTGTTTACATCGGGAAGACTTTTCAGATAAGCGGTCAGATAGGCCCGGAACACACCCAGATTGGTTTGACGACGCCCATTGACAAGGACGGAATTGTCGATATGATGTTTCTTATTATACTCCTCTATCACCGCTTCCGTCTGCTCTACGTAATCTTTCAGCAAACGAATCTTACGGTATTTGTCCAGCATCTCCGGAGTACAGAACCGGACGCTGTTCATATCAATGTTTATGGAGCGCTTGACACGCCGTCCCCCACTCTCGCGCATGCCGCGCCAGTTCTGGAATGAGTCGCTGACAAGCAGATACGGCGGAATCGTGGTAATGGTATTATCCCAGTTACGTACCTTCACGGTGTTCAGCGTGACTTCTATCACCGTACCGTCTGCACCGTATTTGGGCATCGCAATCCAGTCGCCCACCTTCAGCATATCATTGGCGGAGAGCTGCACCCCCGAAACAAATCCCATAATCGAATCCTTGAACACCAGCATCAGGATAGCGGCAGAAGCACCCAACCCCGCCAATAGCGACAACGGAGACTTGTCAATCAGAATACTTACCACCACGATAGCCCCTACAAACCAAAGTATCACCTGGACAGTCTGCAACATACCCTTCAAAGGACGGTCGCGAAGCTGCTCCTTCTCGCTGTATACGGCATAAACGGCTTTCAGGAACGAGTTGATAAAACTTAGGAATGTGATTAGAATATAAATCAGGCAGACACGCTGGATAAAGCCCAACGTGGAGGAACTCGTCTCGGCAAAGGCTACCGGAATAAAGACATAGATGATAACGGGAGCCACCATACGGCTGAGGTGAATCAGTACCTTACGGTCAAAAACAATATCATCCCATGTAGCTTTTGTTTTCCTTATCAAGTGCGCCACTACTTTCAACAGGATATTCCGACAAATGACATCAGCCAGAAAAGCAACGATAAGCACAAGCGCAAAAGCTATAAACTGATCGAGCATATCGGCCAAAGAAGGGGCTGTTCCCCAAGAAATCAATAATTCGTCGATATTCTTTAGTATATCCATGATAGTTAGGTATAAAATATGAGGTATAAAGTATAAATAGGGCGTCAGAGCTTTTCCCGTTCGAGGAACTCGCGGATGTCTTCTTTTAACCACTGATAGAGATAAAGGTTCTTGTAACCGCTGTTTTTCTTCAACATGACGGATACATTGACCTGACTGTTTTCGTAACCCGTCAGTTCATTGCGGAACTGTTCGCTATGCTCTGCCAGGCGTTTAATTTCCTGCTCACGTTCACGGCGCAGTACGGTGCAAACGGGTATCAGCAACTTCAGTACCACACAATCCATGATATGATGCCCCTGCATATAGAGATAGGTATTGTCGGGAACCAATCCTAATTTCCGCAGTTCCTCACCCAACCGGTCAACATCCTCTATATACTGCGGGAAACGGGTTTCCATTTCGGAAAGTTTGGCAGATACCGTACGCTGCATGGCATCCAAGACACTGTAAGGATGCCGCAGGTTTATTTCCTGCAAACGAACATAGGAATTGAAATCGTACATAGGAAATGTATGCGTATCGTGCCGGCGGTAAAACCATACGTTCCATAAGAACAGCGGATAGGCTATCTGCGAATAGCGTTTCAGGAAAGCGGGGAAATCAAGGATGTGACGGTCGTTCAGTGTTGCCTGTACACAAACCTCATGAAGGCTTTCGGCAAAACAATGGAAATTCTCAATGGCATACCCGTAGGTTTGGAAAATATAAGGATTACGGTTTATCTTCCGCGACACATTGGTGGCTCCCTGCAACAGAAAGTCATAGTCACTGTCCACACAAGCTATCAGGCTACGTCCGAGTTCCGTAGTATTGAGCGTATTCATCAACACCATTTTCTTGCCCTTTGCCAGCGAAGTGGCGGAAGGAAGCATCACCTGGAAATAACGCTCCTCATTCTCGAACTCAGCCAGAAGGGTACGCCAGAAAGCAATGTCGTCATAGCTTTCCACATACGCTACAATACGCCTGCGCCCTTTCTTTGACGAGAATTTGTGTGCGGCGTCCAAATAGGCTGAAGTAAGATTATGTCGGAGAGATGTTGCCAAAATAAATGTTGATTTAATAATGAATATTCAGTGATGTGCGATTGATACTCACCTGCCGCCAATCACCGTTGAAATATCTTCCACTTCGGTCACCGCGTCCAGCCAGCCTTCCATTATCACGGCAGGCGAGTGGGTGGTGAGAATGAGCTGCACATTCGGATTGAGTCCGCGTATCATGCCAATAAGTTTTTGCTGCCACTCGATGTGCAACGATGCTTCCGGCTCGTCCATGAAAAGCACACAATGCTCCTCATTACGCACCAGCACGGTCAGCAGGATTACCAGCATCTGTTTCTCGCCGGACGAGAGTTTATAGGGCAGAAGCCGTTCGCCGTCCTGATAAAAGACAATGTCATTGCTCTTACGGTCGATTTTCTTGCGGGTATAGCTGAACAGTTCGTCAATCATATCCTGAAATTTCCGTTTAGGCACAGACAAGGCGGGAGCCAGACTCCGTTGCTGTTCGTCACCGCTCAACAGCTCAATCATTTTGTTACCGATATTCACCTGATAATCAAGATAACGGCGCTGGAGCAGATAGAGCTGCCAATCCAATTCGGACTTTACATTCGGGTCTGCCATGCGGGCGGTGAAATCTCCCATAATAAGAGGACGGTCATAGCTGCGGATTACATCATAAGGAATAAAAGTCGCTTCCGGATTGTCGAAGAAAACATGTACACCGTTTTTCTCATCGCTCTTTACCTCTCCCGTAGTTTGCTCAAGGTAGCCCACCGAACGGTTTAAAATCGTAGTCTTTCCTACTCCGTTGATGCCGGAAAGTATATTGACATCGGGACGCAACTCCCAAGCTATATCGTATCGGTGCCACAATCCGTGTATTTCGATACGTCTGATGTAATTGGCCTGTACTTCCATGGTTTCTATATATTCGTGTAGCAAATATAAAGAAAGAGATTGAGAAAATAGTTACCTTTGCGGCGTTTTTCACCACAAATAATACACATTTTACAATATGAACAAGAACATACAAGGTCATCTGTTCGCTCTGACCGCCAATATCCTATGGGGATTAATGGCACCTGTCGGCAAATCCGCATTAGTCGAGTTCTCAGCTCTATCCGTCACCACTTTCCGCATGGTAGGTGCAGCAGCCTGTTTCTGGTTGCTCTCACTGTTCTGCAAACGCGAGCAGGTAGACCACCGGGATATGTTGAAGATATTCTTTGCCGCACTCTTCGCACTGGTATTCAATCAGGGAGTCTATATCTTCGGTCTTTCAATGACTTCCCCATCGATGCCTCTATCGTAACCACCACTCTTCCTATCGTAACCATGATTGTAGCTGCCATTTATCTGAAAGAGCCTGTTACGAATAAAAAAGTATTGGGCATTTTTGTAGGCGCCATGGGCGCATTGATACTGATTATGAGCAGCAGCAATGCAGGAAGCGGCAATGGCAGCATCATGGGTGACTTGCTGTGTCTCATCGCCCAAATCAGTTTCTCTATTTACCTGACCGTATTCAAAGGATTATCCCAGAAATACTCTCCTATAACCCTTAACAAATGGATGTTTGTATATGCCTCCATGTGTTATATCCCTTTCTCTTACCATGATGTAGCCGCCATACAATGGGCTGAAATCTCTACTGCGGCACTGTTACAAGTAGGCTATGTGGTGGTAGGCGGCAGCTTCCTGGCTTATATATGTATCATGACGGCACAAAGGCTGTTGCGCCCCACAGTAGTAAGCATGTACAACTATATGCAACCTATCGTGGCTTCAATCGTTACAGTCATAGTCGGCATGGCTACATTCAATATGGAAAAAGGTATTGCCATTGCATTGGTATTTCTCGGTGTATATATCGTTACGCAAAGCAAATCACGCAAAGACTTTGAGAAGGAAGGAAAAGAGGTGTAGGAAACGAAAGACTGTCAAAATGCAGTTGGTGATTTCTTTTAGACACGGATTACACGGAAAAGAATAAAGTAAATCTGTGTAATCCGTGCCTAAAACAAATAGTAAGGGGGAAGATGCCTAGTGCATCCCACTAATTTTTCAATCCCGCAAAATAAGTATCTAACAGGTTCTTGGCAGCAACAAAGGATGTCAGATTACCTTTTAATACCTGACTCTCTTTATCGGCCAGCATCGCCTCAATTGTAGGATTATGATAGAAACTGTCACGAAGTTGTTCGTTAATGGTTTCGTACATCCAATATTTACTCTGCTCGTTACGGCGGTATTCAAAATAGCCGTTATCTTTCACGAAGTCTATATACTTATATACCATATCCCATACTTCCTGTACTCCTATATTGTAGAAGCCGGAATAGGTCAGGACCTGCGGTGTCCAGCCGCTCTCCGGAGCCGGGAAAAGGTGCAGTGCATTACGGAACTGGGCAGCAGCCAGCTTGGCACGTTCCAGATTATCTCCATCCGCCTTGTTGATGACGATACCGTCCGCCATCTCCATGATGCCGCGCTTGATACCTTGCAGCTCGTCGCCCGTACCGGCAAGTTGGATAAGCAGGAAGAAATCCACCATTGAATGTACAGCCGTCTCGCTCTGTCCCACACCCACTGTCTCTACAAATATCTTATCAAATCCGGCAGCTTCGCAAAGTACAATCGTTTCACGCGTCTTACGCGCCACACCGCCCAACGAACCTGCCGAGGGACTGGGACGGATAAAGGATTTGGGATGAACGGAGAGTTTCTCCATGCGCGTTTTGTCGCCCAAGATACTGCCCTTACTGCGTTCGCTGCTGGGGTCGATGGCTAGCACAGCCAGCTTGCCGCCGTATTTCTCCAATACATGCAATCCGAATACATCGATAGACGTACTTTTACCGGCTCCCGGCACACCGCTGATGCCTACGCGAACGGAATTGCCGGAATACGGCAGGCACTTTTCTATCACCTCCTGCGCTATGGCCTGATGTTCGGGCTTTACGCTCTCCACCAGTGTCACGGCACGGCTTAATATCGTAACATCACCTTTCACAATGCCCTCTACATACTCTGCAACGGAAAGTTGACGTTTTTTCGGTTTCCGCTTCAAATAAGGATTGACGGACGAAGGTTGCTCAATGCCTGCATTGACAACCAGACCTTTATATTCTCCGCTATTTTCTGGATGTTCCATGGTAAGATTTATGGTTTATTTCGCTTTAATATTAATCTCGACTTTCGGCTGCATCGGGTCATTCGTAATCATCAGCAAACGCAGATGACGGCGTTTCTTTCCAATATTCCGCTTTACAACCGTTACACGCAGACGGGTGCTTTCGCCCGGTTTCAGCACGCTCTTCTTCAAACCGGCTCCCACTGCCGGATGGAATACCTGAAGCTTGCTGATTTGCAAAGGAGAACGTCCGGTATTCGTTATAACAATATCCTGACGTGCCTTCGACTTCTTTGCCAATGCTGTGCTCATGTCAATATCCTTGATAGAAAGGTTGACAACAGGAGCATTCGCCTTTTCCGTATCGCTCATGCCCGAAAAGTCCGGCAGAAGAATGGCGGAAACAGGTATCTCATTTTCATCGCCCACCTTGTCACCTGCAAAACGTGCCAGATAGACAGAGGACTGCGTCAGTCCGAAGTCCGTCAGCCGTTCGGAATCCAATGTGACGGTAATGACCCCTTTCTCCCCTTTTTGCAGGACATTGGGTTTTACTTCCGTTTGCAGATAGGGCGGCAGATGCATCAACACGGGTTCGTATGGGCGATCGGACAGGTTCACTACCCCGATATGCATCACCGGCTTCTCACCGGCTTGTACATCGGGAAAATCAAGACTGTTCTTGTCAATACGTATCTGTCCGATGAGGTATGGATGGGTTTTGGTAAAGTCCTTGATTTCACGCACCACCTCACCGTTGAACTTCAAATAGACCAGATGGGGTTGTGCATTGCAGTAAATGGCTACGGATTTGTTGAAATGCCCCAAAGCCTCCGCATCAAAAGTGACGTTGACTGTTCCCTTTGCTCCCGGGGCGATAGGTGTCTTTGTCCATTGGGCCACGGAACAGGCACAATCGGGTTCCACCTCGGTAAGCACCAAAGGCCGGTCACCCGTGTTTGTTATGGAATATTGTACCGTCACCGGATGTTTCCATTCAATCTGCCCGAAATCATACGTTTCCGTATTAGAGGTAAAACGCGGTTGAGCTACGGCAGTCAATGCCGTAGCTGCAATCGCATATAGAGTGATAAAACTGCGTCTCATTTATCTTGCTTCTAAATTAGTTGCACAAATGTAAAGCTTTTAAGCGAGATACACAGATTTTCGTTCTGCTTTTTATAACCTATAAACATTCGATAGCAAGTAAATCTATCCGGTCTATTTAATAATAACAGTTCCTCCCGCAGAGTGAGAAGCATATTCCGGCGCATAGGCACACTGCACGGTAGCCAGTCCGGTTTCATACGTACCGCCACGAGCCACCCGATAGCTATGTTCCAATACATAAACGCCTTTACCCAGATGATCGAAGAAGAAATTGGTTCCAGCATCTTCCACTTCCGCATAATATCCGACCCCGTTGTTCCAGCGATAACCCGAAAGCGAATTTTCCGGTTCGAAACAAGCTCCGCGCTGGTCCTTCAACTGAACGAAATCCATGGCACGGTCCAGACGGACAGTAAGTCGGGAAACAATCTTATCACCCACGAAGAGCTGTGCTACCTCTGTCAACGGTTGCAAAGATTTCTGCCCGTCGGCCGAAATGCGCTCTACAAAGAGTTTCTTCTCAATGTTCAATGCTCCGCCCTGCTGCTTCACATCGGATATGGGCGACAAGAATTGTGCGTAGACAGCTCCCCATGCAATGCCCGCATCCCTTTTCTCTACGGTAACGGACTTTGCTTTCACCTCAGGACTGCCTTGCGCAAAGACTTCCTTAACATATCCCAATCCGGGTACGGTAGTCTTTGCAGGAGAGAAAGTCTCCAACACCTTATCCCCCAAAGTAATGCGGACATCTCCTTTACTTTCCAGCAAATCGCTACCCTGACACAACAACGCATAAACCGCATCAGCAGTAGCTACCGGAGAATCCCAGCTTGTCGTCTGTTTCTGTTTCAGCAGCCAAAGCTTCATTTCTTCTACCAAAGCATCATTGCCGCCTGCCTCGCGCAGAGCTTCCATTACAGCTACATGAGCGGGTACAGGCATCATACCCCAAGTATAAGGATTGGCATGGAAAGCAAAATGAGCTCCCATTTCATCCGTCTGTACAAGGTGCTCTTTTATGGAAGCTATAAACTCATCCGCTTCCGTTTTATGTCCTGCCTTCTGCAGGATAACGGCTGTCTGCGCTTTACGGATCATGGTACCGCTCTCAAGATTACGTCCCAGCTTGGCAAGGAAGTAACCGAATGCTTTTGCATATTCTCCGGAGAGCTTTACCGAACCGAGAGATACCAGATACATATATTCCATAGTGGCATCCGACAAAACGGTAATCTTCGTTCCGTTCTTCTCTGCCTTGCGGATAGCACGGTATTCTTTCAGAGCCTCTTTGTTCAGATAGTCAAAGGCCTTGGCTTTCATCATCGCTGCTTCTTCCGGCAATGCCTTATCCGTAAGCAAAGAAAGACGGACAAGCAGTCCGGTGATATATCCCGTTACATAACGGTTGCCGGACATGCCGCCGAACCAGCTCCATGCGCCATCCTCGCCCTGCAATTCTTTCAGTTTGAGCAAGGATGCCATATTACGGTAATTTAATTGGTTAACATCAAATAAGGTAGCGATACGCTGCTGCTGTTCAGCCTCTGTAGTGGCTTCGAGCAACCAAGGGGATTCGCCCAACAGAATATTCTTCACATCCTGGTTCTGCTCCAACCGGCTGAGGAAAGTTTCTTTTATTCCACCCGACAGACGCCAGTTATCAAATACCGTTTTAATGCGCGGCTGGCTATTTGCGATATATCCCGCCAAAGTGTTGGCATAGAAAGCGGTTGCCCAGGAAATGGCGTTATCCGTTGAAGGCTCACTCAGTACAGGCAGGGCTTGTACGGCATACCATGCCGGATTGCCTGTAAATTCCACGGTCAGGCGACGGTCGGTTGCCGTACGGCTGTTACCGTTGAACAGACTGTCCAGCGAGAAAGTACGCGTTTCTTCACCACGAACGGGCATGGCAAGCGTCTCTGCAATATATTCCTTATCACTCAGTACAGGCAACAAATGCTGTTCACCATCGCTGAAAGTACTGCCATCGGCAACTATACGGACACCAAGCAGTTCATAACGGTCTGTTACATCAAACCGGAAACCAACCGATGCTGTCTTTCCGGCTTCCACCGAGAACTTCTGGCGACCGGTGGAAATAATCTTCTCCGTCGTCGGATCAAAAAGGGTGAATACGGCTGTGCCTTTTATTGCCTTACCCGTCAGGTTGGCAATGCCGGCAGCTATCTGTGTCTTATCGCCTACCCGTACAAAGCGGGGCATATTCGGAGTAAGCATAAACTCTTTAGCGGTGACAGCGGTAGCGTCAAGCATACCTGTCATCATATCCTTAGTATGGGAATAACCGCGGAAATTCCAGCGTGTCAGACTCTGTGGCATGGTAAAGGAAAAAGCGACCTCTCCTTGTTCATTCGTGCGTAACTGAGGATAGAAGAAAGCCGTTTCCGCAAAATTAGTACGCAAATCGGCCATAGGCTGTAACGCCTGTTCATCAAGCGGAATCGTCTCCGACTCAAAAACAACATCTGCCACTCCTTCTTCTACCTGTACCGGAACATACTTCACTTCAACTGCACGTCCTGTTTCCATTTTGGTCCGTGTGGCTCCATACCCCATAATTACCGGCTCGCAGAGAACCGCATCGTTCTCTACTATTTGCAGTACTTCCGCCCCCCCGTTATAAGGAGAACAGAAATAGTCGAAGCGCCAAACGGGAACTCTCCATGACTTCACCGGGAAGTAAGGAGCATAACTTTTTCCGTTATTATTACTGATATCCCAATAGTAATAAGGAATATACCGGTTGTAATAAACACTTAATGACTGGCTACGGCTATAAATCCGGTCTAATGAAGCATCGTACATCATTGCCAGCATCTCGGCTGCGGCAGGAAAACCTTGCGGAGTTTTGATGACCAGCTTCCACTCTTCTTCCTGCCCCGGACGCAAACGGTCGCGAAAGACTTCCCACTTCATATCCAGCGTCCGTTCCGGCAGACGTTTCCTCAATTCCACCCTACGGGTATATAGCAGTCCGTTCTTTACGAAAGTAAACTGCACGGCAACCCCATCTCCATACTCTTCCCGATAAGGATATTCCATACGGAGAATCGAGTCGTTCAGCGACAAAGTACGGCTCTCCAATCTGCCTTTCTGCCCGAAAACATCTACCAGAACGTATGCGTCCTTCATGGAAGTGCCGAAATAGAAGATTGCCGGATGAGCCGCATCGAACTCCGTATTCTTTTCATAAAGGAAAGTTTCCATAAACACAGCCGGACGTTCATCTTTCAGCGAGAACAGTACAATGTTCACCGCATTGTCCGCATTGCTGACTTTCTTGCCGTCGCGACCGTGCACCGACAGAATTAAGCGGTACTCTCCCGACGGCAGTTGTTTCCAAGCTGTAAAGTCTTTCTTTTCGCCCGGCATAAACGCACTCTCATAAACCGGCTTATCGGAGATTTTCCCCGTCTTGGAGTCAAGAACGGGATAAAGACGGCACGTCCCTTTCACGGACAGCGTTTCATTAACAGCATTCATCACCGACAGCATTCCCGATATGGAATCTTCTTTGCATAACTCCCTGCTGATGTCGGACACAAAGAAATAAGCCCGACGGGTAGCGTTCAGAAAGTAATGCGAAGTCTGCGTTTCACCCGTATCACTTGTCACCGCTACCTCTATCTGATAGGAGAAACGTTCCCTACCCGTATTATCCGCATCCGTATCCGGCTTCAGAACAACTGGAATGGAAAAGTTGCCTTTCGCATCCAGTTGCACCGTATCCGAAACAAGCGATACGGCCCCATCTCCCCAATATCTCCGGTTACTGCGACGGGTAACGGTATATGTCAGCGGAACATCCTGAATTGCCGTCCCGTTATATGCCTTGACATTGCCTGTTACATCCACCGTATCTCCCAAGCAGAAAGCCTCCTCCACCGGATTAAAGGTAATCTCAAAGGTAGGCCGTTTGTAATCCTCCACCCGTACGGAAACGGAAGCGTTGTTTTTTACATCAATTGTAAAGTTACCATTCAAGCAGACTGCAGGCAACACAAATTCTGTGGTAAAGGAACCGAATTCATTGGTACTTACATTCTTCTGTACCAGTTCTTTCCTGTTGACGTCCAACAAACGTACCTGATAACTCTTCCCTGCCAAAACATGAGCCTTGTCCGCCTCCTGTTCATAAGCGATACCTTTGACATAAACGGTCTGACCGGGACGATACAAGGCGCGGTCTGTCAGCAAGGTGATATGTTCTTCCGGACGCGACTCTCCGCGTTCGTAATATCTGTTCAAATAAACATTCTGAGGCATCATGGCTGTATCCGTTCCCTTACGCACCACATAACTGCGGATAGCCTTATCCCATTCCACAACCGCTTTTCCACCGGTACCGGTGACAACTGTTTTCACCAGCTTGCGGTTTTCTTCATTGTAAGCGGAATAGAAGCTGACCTTTGCACCGGAAATGGGTTGCCCGCTCCGACTGTCCACTGTAACCACTTCCATCTTATTATCCGGCAAAGAAAGCGTCAACATCTTGAAGCGGGTAGAGACGAGAAAGTGCTCTGCAGTACGGGCCGTTGCGGCATCAGGTACAATTTGCAGTATATATACGCCCAATTCGTCCGGTACGTGGCATTTCAAAACCATACGTTGCAAACCGCTCAACAGTTCTCCCTCTTTCCCGCTTTTGCTGTCCGAAGGTTTCAGTTCAAAATGGATAGCTGATAATTTACGGGCATGCTTCTGATAGAAAGCCTTGTTGATTCCGGTATCCATCCAGGGCACTTCGGAGAGATTCGTACGGTAGAGATTCAGTGTAAAACCTTTCAGATTCCGATAACCCACATTCAACTCCAACGAATCACCGGGATAAACGCTCTCTTGAGTGCTGACATTCAAATAAGGCTGCAAAACACTCTCCCTTATGTTCCGTAGTTCATTGATACGTTTATAAGCCGGATAGCGCTTCACTCCTTTATCGCATACCTGCAAAACCTCATCCATATAAGACGCTCCCAAACCGCGAAGCCAACCGGCCTTATCAATGTAAACTTCCGCGCAAATCTCACGACCGCCATATTCCCGAATCAGATTATCCAACACTTCAAGATACTCTTTATCAAGCCGTTCTTTCCGTTCCCGATAAGTGGCATAAGGCTCCCGGCTTATACCGCCGCCGGTACTTTTCCACTTCCAATAATCAAGCGTTGCCAGCACTACCGCATCTTCTGCCCCGACGCGATGCCGATAAGCATTTATCATATTTGTATAAACACTATTGATGCGGGCACGTTGTAATGTATCCACCTGAAAGCCGTCCAACAACTGATAAGTATCGACAGCCCGGGCCGCCAGCAGATGATACATATCGTGCCCATAGAAGCGGCTTCCGTCTTCAAGCTCGACAAAAGGCACATATTCCTTGGAAGAGACCTCAAGCAAACAAACAGAGTCCTTCAATGAAGCCAGGTTATGTTCATCTACCTTAGCAACAAAAAGGTTAGTACTCCATTCCCTGATATCGGCAGGAACTTCGTCCACATCCAGCGCCGTACGGTCTGATAACTGCCGCCGGTTATGCCGCATATAGTCCGAATACTCGCGGGCAAGCAATGAATGCAGAATAGCTTTATTTACCAGGTTTTTCTCCGATTCCACCCAACTTTCCAACTTCTTCAAATTCGTATACAGGCTATCCGGAGTCAGTCTTTCCTGATAAGCCTCCCGACAGATATATGCCTTGAGCATTTGCGGAGCATTTTTCTCCAACTCGGCTTTCCGGTAGATTTTCTCCGTCAGCTTCACTACCGTTTGCGGCAAACTCTTCTTTTGAGCCTGCTCCACCTGCCTCCACAAACCTGCATAGGACTGAGCGTGCAAAGCAAAGGAGCACAACCCGATCATCAGCAGAAACAATGTACAAAATCTTTGGAATTTCTTCATAGCTATTCTATTGTTATTAGTTTTTGTTTTTTTATGCGAATCAGGAATCAAACAATAAAGATTTATCTGTATGATTAGCTGCATTCATATCTTCGCTACATGAATGTCCACTGTAAAAATAACAAAATAATAACCACATTGTACCAGCTTTTTAGAAAAAATAAAGAAACAAAGCATATACTGACATAAAAACCTACGGTTATAAAAAGAAACCGGGGGATACATTCTCAGAACATATCCCCCGGTTTCTTATCAATTACTACACTCATCTCGGGTAGTTATAATACTTCATTGCTTCAATCCAATTCTCACCAACTCTGGAGAGAATGTCTTTAAAAGAATTTACAATCTTTTTTCCCATAATCTTAAAAATTAAACTGATACCCTGAAAACACTTTTTTCTTTATTTCTTGATGGTATATCCCATCATTAACATCTCATTACGACCTACCTCTGCGAGAATACGTCTGAATGAATCCATAATTTTCTTTCTCATAACCTTAAAAAACTAAACTAACATCTTGAAAACTGAAAACTACTTTCTCTCTTAAAAAGGGGGAATGAATGCTTAAAGCATTACATAACCCCAAATGTTCTTATCGGCTTCACCGAAATGTCTGAACAATTTTCTTAACTTTTTCATTTTGTTATCCTCCTAAAATCAATCTTGTTATTCTTAAAAATAACTTGTTATCCTATCATTTCTATGTTTTACAACACAAAAATAAGGCCTTTGTTCAAGATTACAAGTGAAAACATATAGAAAAACATGTTTTAAAACATATTTCTTGACCTAAATCAATTTCCTGCAATATTACAGTAGCAAGCAAGGACAAAATGTCAGGAAAGCAAAGTAATTCTGACAGACCAGGATGAAAATGGCAGCAATAAAAAAAGCAGAGCGCAACCACACTCTGCTTTCACATTATTATGTATAAAGAAAATTACTTTTCGGGAGTCTGTTCCAAAGTAGCAACCAAGAAGTCATAGAACTTCGTTACAGACGGGATATATGCACGTTCATCGGGCGAATGCGGTGAACGCAACGTCGGTCCGAAAGAAATCATATCAAGTCCCGGACAGTTGGCGCCGATAATACCGCACTCCAAACCTGCATGAATCACCTTTACAGCCGGCTCTACACCGAATTGTTGCTTATAGGACAACGTCATGGCATGCAGAATCGGAGAATCCACATTGGGCTGCCAGCCGGAGTAACTGCCGCTCAGTTCTACTTTCATACCTGCCATAGAGAAACATGCAGTCAGGCTATCTGCCAGGAAATCTTTCATCGTATCGCAAGAGCTGCGAGCCAATATACGAACATCAGCCTTACCGCCGCCAATCGTTACAATGGCCAGATTGGAAGAAGTCTCCACTGTATCGGGAACAGTAGGAATCATACGCATAACCCCATTCTGACAGGCCATTAATACACTAATCATATTATCCTGAATTTCTTCGGGAACAATGGCAGCAGGCAAGTCTACGTTCTCCAGTTTTACAACAATGCCTTCTTCAATCGAGGTATATTCTTCATTAATCTGTACCTCATATTCCTTGATATAGTCTTCCAATCCTTCAATGTCTTCGGGATTAAATACCAATACGGCATGTGCCTCACGCGGAATGGCATTACGCATATTGCCACCTTCAAAACTTGATAACTGACAATCGAACTCAATCAGCAAATCGTGTACGATACGTGTAAGCAATTTATTGGCATTGCCTCGTCCCTGATTGATTTCCAATCCGGAATGTCCGCCACGCAAACCTTTCAAAGTTATTCTACGAGCTACTAAATCAGCAGCAGGAGTCTCTTCCTTATATTCCAATGTAGCCGTAATATCAATACCGCCTGCGCAACCGATATAAAGTTCTCCTTCGTCCTCCGAATCAAGATTCAACAAGATCTCACCGTTTAGTGTACCCGGTTTCAAGCCGAATGCGCCATACATACCCGTTTCCTCATCCTTGGTTATCAACGCTTCCAACGGACCATGTTTCAGGTCTTTTGCCTCAAGTACAGCCATAATAGCGGCTACGCCCAATCCGTTGTCAGCTCCCAAAGTAGTACCTTTGGCCTTTACCCAATCACCGTCAATGTACGTTTCAATAGGGTCTTTAGTAAAATCATGAACCGTATCGTTGTTCTTCTGCGGCACCATGTCCATGTGTGCCTGCAGAATGACACCTTTTCGGTTTTCCATACCTGGTGTAGCAGGTTTACGGATAATGACATTGCCAACCTCGTCAACAAATGATTCCAAGCCCAGACTTTTACCAAAATTTACCAAGAACTCAGTTATTCTCTCCATATGTCCGGAAGGACGGGGTATCTGAGTCAGCGAATAGAAATGCTTCCACACATTTTGTGGAGCTAACTGCAAGATTGTACTCATAATTATAAAAGTTGTTTTCGCAAATATAAGAGTTATTTTTCAATATCGCTCTAATCGGAATTGCAAAAATCGGTAAAACCCCGTTCAATTTATACGAAGTCGCCGGGATAGAAACCTGCGTACCGGTTCATCATACAGTTTCAGACATAAGTAAGCCAAAACAACTGAACCCGCAACAAGTGCTACCGCACCCGGCAGAGACTGTATGAATGTAAGGTTCTCATTCTTAACCCAAGCATAATACAGATAGATAAAAGGATAATGCACCATGTACAACGGATAGGATATATCTCCCAGAAACCTGCAAACCCGTGTCGTGACTTTATCCGTAGTCTTTCCCGAAGCCCCAAGACAGACTAACAAAGGGAATACAACGGCAAAGCATATAGTATCATACAAGCCATTCATCCATAAATGTTCACTGCCACCAATTCTGGGAATCGCCGATAAAACCACAATAGAGAAACTCCCTATCCAGAAAGCCCCTCGTACCTTGACAGGCTTGAATATACGTGACAACAATAATCCCGCCGGAAATGAGAACAGCAACCGTAAAGAACCACCTATTATATTTTCTTCCGTCAAAGCAAAGCCCACACATATATCGCCAAGCGGCCCCCAAAGAGCAAATATGGCCAGTCCGCAACCCGCTGACAACACCAATATGGAAAGGACTTTTGTAGAGAGCTTATGTAGAAAGAATGCATATAGAATATTGCCTATATATTCAAAAAACAAAGACCAACTCGGTCCGTTCAGAGGATACATTTCACCTACTCCTCGAATTTCCATACCGGGAGTTGCCGGAATCAGAAGAACATTCATTAGCGTAGCAATTATCAGCGCCACTACGGGCACCTGTGAAACATCCCAAACAGAACAGCCTTGAAAATAGAACATTACAACTCCAATAAGCGCTCCGATAATGACCATAGGATGCAAACGAATAAACCGACGTTTAAGAAAGTCAGCAATACGCATTGTTTTCCACCGATCATCATAAGCATAGCCAACAACGAATCCGGATAAAATAAAGAAAAAATCAACAGCCAAATATCCGTGATTAATCTTCTGGTCCAAATGGCTGGTAGCATAAGCCTCGAACAAGTGAAAACAGACAACTGTCAATGCCGCCACTCCACGTAGCCCGTCGAGTATGTTATAATGCGGCTTCGTATCTGCAAATGCAGATGATAAAGTATCAGACATATGGGTTATTTATGTGTTTATATTTCTGTGAAAGTATCAATTCAAGTCATTCATTTCGTACGGTTTACCAACGAAACATGTAGCCCGCCATAGATACCGAGCAACACAACCAGCAAGGTTTGAATGCCGTGCACTATCAGTGCAAAAGCACCAGCATCCGTAGCATTCACACCATAAAGCATCATCATGGTGATAACGGCAAAATGCCAGGGACCTGCCCCGTTGGGTGTAGGTACGATTACAGCAAACGTCCCGCCCACAAACATCACCATTGCAGCCTGAAAGCCAAGATGCTCCGCAAAAGAAAAGCTATAGAAAGTCAGATAGAAATGATAGAAATAGCATCCCCAAATAAGCAACGTATAGAGAATAAACAGCGGAATGTTCTTCACATTACGGAGCGACATTACCCCCTCGCATACATTCAGTACAACTCCCTTCACTTTCTCAAAAAAAGAAAGCATCCGCATCAGATAGTACATAAGCACCAGCACGCCGATAACACAGAACAGGGAGACATAAAACCAGGGCGATGTCAACAGATGCATCAGCGAAGGAATTTTTGTACCCGTTTCCTGAAAGAAACGGAGAAACACAGGCATCTGAGCCAGAAAGGTAAGTCCCGTAATCAAAAGAATACACAAGGTGTCCACCAACCGCTCGGTGACCACAGTTCCCAAAGATTTGGAAAATGATACATCATCATACTTAGCCAGAACACCGCAACGCGACACTTCACCCACACGAGGCAATATCAAATTGGTAGCATAGGAAATGAAAATGGCGTCCACGCAATCGCTCCTTTTAGGATAAGCCCCCAACGGTTCCAGTGTCTGTCGCCAGCGCCACCCGCGAAACACATGGCTCATTACGCCAAAAAACAATGAAAACAGCATCCACCCCCAGTCAGTGCCATGCAAAAGCAGTTCTTTCGCACGTTCAAAATCAAAATCACGATACACCCAATACAGGATAAAACCGCCCAAAAGAACGGGCAACACGATTTTCAATGTTTTTTTTATTATCTCATTCATCGTTTTCCCTTAAAATTCATCCGGCACGCGTCGTAATTTGTGATTTGTAACTCGTAATTCGCCGAAAAGGATTACCTTTGAACCGCAAAAGTAACGATTTAGTTGATACATGAGATTAGTTAAACCTAAAAAGTTTCTCGGCCAGCACTTTCTGAAAGACCTGAAAGTAGCACAGGACATTGCCGACACCGTAGACGCCTGTCCCAATCTTCCGATATTAGAAGTAGGACCGGGCATGGGAGTGCTGACCCAATTTCTCCTGCCCAAAGAGCGCACGGTAAAAGTTGTGGAAGTGGATTATGAATCGGTGGCCTATCTGCGGGAAGCCTACCCGCAACTGGAGGATAACATCATCGAAGACGACTTCCTGAAAATGAACCTGCAACGCCTGTTCGACGGACAGCCTTTCGTACTGACGGGCAATTATCCGTATAACATATCCAGCCAGATATTCTTCAAGATGTTGGATAACAAAGAACTGATACCGTGCTGTACGGGCATGATACAGAAAGAGGTTGCCGAGCGTATCGCAGCCGGTCCCGGCAGTAAGACATACGGCATTCTGAGTGTACTGATACAGGCTTGGTATCGGGTGGAATACCTCTTCACCGTAAGCGAACACGTGTTCAATCCTCCCCCAAAAGTAAAAAGCGCTGTTATTCGCATGACGCGCAATGACACGCAGCAATTGGGATGTGACGAAAAGCTGTTTAAACAAGTTGTAAAAACTACATTCAACCAACGCCGGAAAACCTTGCGTAATTCCATAAAACCGATACTCGGCAAAGAATGTCCGCTGACCGAAGACCCTCTCTTCAACAAACGCCCCGAGCAACTTTCCGTACAGGAGTTTATAGAATTGACCAATCTGGTGGAAACAGCATTGAAAGAGACGACAGAAAAATGAGAAATTAACGGTTTCAGCCCTTAACGGTACACTATTACCAATACACTCTGAGTTATGGAAATAGACGAAGAATACATAGATAAAGTCAAAAGCTTTATAGAGCAGAAAGACGCGGAAAACGTCAAGGCGCTTCTTATCGACCTGCATCCGGCAGATATTGCCGAACTGTGTAATGACCTCGCGCCCGAAGAGGCACGCTTCGTTTACCGTCTCCTCGACAACGAAACAGCCGCCGACGTACTGGTAGAAATGGACGAAGACGTCCGGAAAGAATTCCTGGAACTTCTGCCTTCGGAAACCATTGCCAAGCGGTTTGTGGATTATATGGATACGGACGATGCCGTAGACCTGATGCGTGACCTCGACGAGGAGAAAAAAGAAGAGGTACTGTCGCATATTGAGGATATAGAGCAGGCCGGAGACATCGTAGACCTCTTGAAGTACGATGAAGATACCGCCGGTGGTTTGATGGGTACGGAAATGGTAACCGTCAACGAGAACTGGAGTATGCCTGAATGCCTGAAAGAGATGCGCCTGCAAGCCGAACAGTTGGACGAAATCTACTACGTATATGTCATTGACGATGACGAACGGCTGCAAGGTGTATTCCCGCTAAAGAAAATGATAACCTCTCCTTCCGTCTCCAAAGTGAAGCATGTAATGAGGAAAGACCCCATTTCCGTCCATGTAGACACTCCCACAGACGAAGTGGTGCAGATTATCGAGAAATACGACTTGGTGGCAGTACCTGTTGTCGACAGCATAGGCCGCCTGGTAGGGCAGATTACCGTAGACGACGTCATGGACGAGGTTCGTGAGCAATCGGAACGCGACTATCAGTTGGCATCCGGTTTGTCACAGGATGTGGAGACGGACGACAACGTCATGCGCCAGACTTCCGCACGCCTGCCGTGGTTGCTTATCGGTATGCTGGGCGGTATCGGCAACTCCATGATATTGGGTAATTTTGACGCTACCTTCGCCGCACATCCCGAAATGGCGCTGTACATCCCTCTGATTGGCGGTACAGGCGGAAACGTGGGAACCCAATCCTCCGCAATTATCGTGCAGGGCCTTGCCAACAGCTCTCTGGATGCCAAAGATACATTCAAGCAGATAGCCAAAGAATCCGTAGTGGCGGCAATCAATGCAACCATCATATCCTTGCTGGTGTACATATACAATTTTGTACGGTTCGGCGGTACGGCCACAGTTACCTACTCGGTATCCATCAGTCTGTTCGCCGTTGTCATGTTCGCTTCCATTTTCGGAACACTGGTACCGATGACACTCGAAAAGCTGAAAGTAGACCCGGCTATCGCCACAGGCCCGTTTATCTCCATCACCAATGACATTATCGGCATGATGATGTATATGGGCATCACCGTACTATTGGCCTGAAACGGCTAAATCGAAAAAAAACGATGAAAAAAGTATGAAGTAATCATTTTATTTCATTAATTTGTAACCTAATGTAACCCGAACGGGATATCCCGTTTCTAAAAAGTAAATACAAATGACGGACACTCATGACACTAATCTCCCCGACAAGCCGGTGGAATTAGAAGAAGACAAAAAAACAGCAGAGGTTTCTGAGCCGGCAACAACAGAAACTCCCGCTGAGGTAACCTTGACTGACAAGCCGGCCGAATCAGTTCAAAAACTCACTAAAGAAGAGATTCTGAACAAGCTTAAAGCGATTGCTGCAGATGTAGAGAATGCTGCCAAATCGGAGATAGACAGTTTGAAACAGGCTTTCTACAAACTACATAACTCAGAGCAGGAAGCCGCCAAGAAGCTGTTCGTTGAGAATGGGGGAGCTATTGAAGAGTTCGTTCCACAAGCCGATACATTGGAAGAGGAATTCAAGAATACCATGTCCGTCATCAAGGAAAAAAGAAACGCACTCAATGCAGAGCAGGAAAAACAGAAAGAGCTCAACCTGCAAATCAAGCTTTCTATCATTGAAGAACTGAAAGAGTTGGTGGAATCTCCGGAAGACGCCAACAAGAACTATACGGAATTCAAGAAATTGCAACAGCAATGGAATGAAGTGAAAGTTGTGCCCCAAGCCAAAGTTAACGAGCTGTGGAAGAACTACCAGCTGTATGTCGAAAAAAGTTCTACGACCTCTTAAAGCTGAACAATGAGTTTCGTGAATATGATTTCAAGAAGAACCTTGAAATAAAGAACCATCTTTGCGAAGCCGCCGAGAAACTGGCAGACGAAGCGGATGTTGTTTCCGCTTTCCACCAATTGCAGAAACTGCATCAGGAATTCCGCGATACAGGACCGGTAGCCAAAGAGCTGCGCGATGAAATATGGGCACGCTTCAAAGCAGCTTCTACTACTGTGAACCGCCGTCACCAGCAGCATTTTGAAGCCCTGAAAGAGACCGAGCAACATAATCTCGACCAAAAGACCGTAATTTGCGAAATCATCGAGGCCATTGACTACAGCGAACTTACCAACTTCGCTTCCTGGGAAAACAAAACCCAGGAAATCATCGCTTTGCAAAATAAATGGAAGACCATCGGTTTTGCTCCGCAAAAGATGAACGTGAAGATATTCGAACGTTTCCGCAAAGCTTGTGACGAGTTCTTCCAGAAGAAAGGGGAATTCTTCAAATCCCTGAAAGAAGGCATGAACGGGAATCTTGAAAAGAAACGTGCCTTATGCGAAAAAGCAGAGGCCCTGAAAGACAGTACCGACTGGAAAGCAACAGCTGACGAACTGACCAAACTCCAGAAAGAGTGGAAAACGGTAGGTCCCGTTGCCAAGAAATATTCGGATGCTATCTGGAAACGGTTCATCTCCGCCTGCGATTACTTCTTTGAACAGAAAAACAAGGCAACTTCCTCACAACGTTCCGTTGAACAGGAGAATCTGGAAAAGAAGAAAGCCATTATCGAAAAGCTGACAGCCATTGACGAAACAATGGATGTGGAAGAAGCCACCCAACAGGTCCGCGAACTTATGAAAGAGTGGAACGGCATAGGACATGTACCATTCAAAGAAAAAGACAAAATTTACAAACAATACCACGGCCGGATAGACAAGCTGTTTGAACACTTCAACATCAGTGCTTCCAACAAGAAGCTGAGTAATTTCAAATCGTCCATCAGCAGTATCCAGGAAGGCAGCCCGCAAGCCCTTTATCGTGAACGGGACAAACTGGTACGCGCCTGCGAAAACATGAAAAACGAATTGCAGACTTACGAAAACAACTTAGGCTTCCTGACGGCTTCGTCCAAGAAAGGCAACAGCCTCCTGACCGAACTTAACCGTAAAGTCGAGAAACTGAAAGGTGACATAGAGCTGGTTAAACAGAAAATCAAGGTGATTGACAATTCAATCAACGAAGCGGAATAATTTTTCGAACCTAATAATATGAGGTTATGCCAAAAGGATAAAAGGCTTTTGACATAACCTCTTTTTTATCTAAATCTAATCTCACTGCTGAATTATGAAAAGAATTCTGACTTTAGGAATCGTGCTGCTGACAGCAAACAGTCTGCTACCGGCACAAGAAATCACATTCTCAGAAACCAAATTCAATTGGGGAACCGTCCGGGAACAAGACGGGAATGTCAGCCATGACTTCCGGTTCGTAAACACCGGCGACAAACCTCTCACTATCAAAAACATCATTACCGGCTGCGGATGCACCTCGTCCGAATGGACTGAAAAAGCCTATCAGCCCGGTGAGGAAGGCATAATACGGTTGGTCTATCACCCGCAAGGCAGAACAGAAAACGACATCAACCTCGTAGCCGAAATATATACTAACAGAGCAGCCAAAGGAGTAGTTACCCTGGAAATGGCGGGAGAGATAAAACGTGAGGCCCCTTCCTATTCCACCCGCTATAATCCCGCCAACGGAAAGCGAAGCCAAAGCCCAACCTATATTCCGCAAGATGAATATGAACAGATACTTGAACGGATACGCGAAGAACTGTATGCTAAAACCACCACACAGCAAGCAGACCGAGCAACGGAAAAATTACTGCGCTCCATGCTTCCGGAAGGTAAATGGAGCGACCTCGATTATGCCTGCTTTTTCCGTACCAACTGGGAACCGGTAGAGCACCTGAAACGTTTGGTTACAATAGCCGCCTCATATACCGACAAGCAATCACGTTATTACGGTAACGAGGTATTATACAATGCAATCAGAGATGCCCTGCAGTATTGGGTGAAACAAGACCCTACCTGTTTCAACTGGTGGTATAACCAGATTTCCGTTCCGCAAACACAAGCCTCGCTCCTTGCTCTGATGGATGCGGGACAAAAGAAACTTCCGTCCGAAATCCGTATGCCTATTTTAAAAGCAATGGGCGAACGCAGCGACCCACGCAAATGGACCGGCGCCAATAAAATGGACATTGCCATTCATCATTTAATAAGAGGTTGCCTGTTGAAGAATGACAGTATTGTGCGTGTCAATGCCGATGAAATATTCTATCCCGTACAAATCGTTGCAAACGAAGGCATACAGGAAGACTTGTCTTATCACCAGCACGGGCCGCAACTTTACATCGGCGGATACGGAACAGTGTTCGTTGACAACATAGTCCGCATGGGCAATATCCTCAACGGTACAAAATATGCCATGAATCCGGAGAAACTCACCTTGTTTTCCAACTTTATCCGTAATACCTACTTCAATGTATTCCGAAGCAGGTATCTGGACTTCAGTGTAACAGGCAGAGGTGTCAGCCGCAAAGGAACATTGGATTACGGGGATTGCGCAGCCCTGTTCAGAAACCTGCAGGCCCTTGATGCCAAACATGCCGGCGAATATGCAGACATTGCCCGCCGTTTCCTCACCCGGGAAGCATCGTATCAGCGTTCGGACAAGAATACAATGTATCATTGCTCAGACTATATGCTACACAACCGGCAAAATTACGACTTTTCCGTACGCACCTCTTCAACACGCACCAACAAGACCGAAAGCGGTAACGGTGAAAATCTATACGGGACCTATATGAGTGACGGCGCCACCAATATTCGTGTCAACGGCAATGAGTATGCCGACATCTTCCCCGTCTGGGAGTGGGACAGAATACCGGGAACCACCTTGCCTGCAGGCGAAAAGCGCAATCCCGTTGACTGGGGAAGCAAAGGAACCTGCACATTCACAGGGGGAGTGTCCGACGGGAAATACGGTGTAATGACTTTCAAGATGGATGACTATGGTGTAAAAGCTCAAAAATCATGGTTTATGTTCGACAACGAAGTGGTTTGCTTAGGCAGCGGAATCGGTTCAAATGTTCCGACAGACATCGTTACCACCGTCAATCAATGCCATCTGGATGGAAATGTATGGATAAATACGGGAAAAACGCTCCGGCAAGCAACCCAAGGAGAATTTGCTTTTGAGCAGGCTCCGCAATGGATCTGGCATGACAGCATCGCCTATCTCTTCCCTCAGGGAAACAATATAAAGCTAAAGATGGACAGACAAAAAGGCAACTGGGCAAAAATCAATTTCAATTATCCTGCTACGGAAATCAGCATGCCGATATTCAATCTGGTCATTAATCACGGACAATCTCCCCGAAACGCATCTTACGCATATATCGTTGTACCGGGAATCAACCATCCGGAAAAAATGAAAACATACTCCTGCCGTCATCTGAAAATAGAACGGAATGATACGGAAATACAAGCCGTCAATAATCGGAAATCGGGAATTCTGCAAATCGTATTCTTCAAGCCCGGCACTTTCGACAATGAAGAAATAAAGGTAAAAGCCCTGAAGCCCTGTGTTGTACAAATAAAGAGAAGCAAAGGCAAGGTGACGGATATGCAGATTGCCGATCCGCAAAATCAAGAAAAGCTAAAGCCGGGGGTAGATGTGATAATCTTATAATAATAAGCATATAAAAAGTGGTTGTGTCAAAACGAACTCGCTGATATTCTTGTTTTGACACAACCACCGATTCGACCACCGAGTTTTCAAGGGTCAATGTAAAAACCTGAGGGGTAAATTTATAAATTGTTATCTTTGTCCCCAAATTCATAGCTTATGGAGTTAAACGGTTATCGCCTTCTTCTTCCTGAAGGCACTTTAGATTACTTTGATCTTGTTGATGTGAAGGAAAGCGTAAATGAAGTTGTGATCTACCTTGAGGAGAAAAATATCGTTCCTGAGAAGTATACAGATCAGGATACTGAGAGTAAAGGCTTTTATGATCCTGTTATTGTTCAGGATTTTCCTCTTCGTGGCAAGAAGGTTTTCCTTAATATTCGTCGTCGTCGCTGGCTCTTAAAGAAGCATAATGAGTATATTCTCGTAACTGGCGTATGGTGGCTGAAGGTACTCGTATGGCGCAAGATTTTGCGTCTTTTTTAAAAGAACTATATTGATAGCTATCCGATCAGTTGCAAGCTCTTAGGTGTTTTATATGGAGTTGACGGGGATTTATTGGAGCGTCAATACCGTAACCATCTAAGTGGTTATCTCCATTGGGACCAACTTGTTCATGCAGAGGATTGGCTACTATTCGAAAAGAATATCGGTGCTTATCTCTGTATTGATGAGGTAGCCCTCTCGCGTGGAGAACTCTATACTGTACTGACCAATAAAGACGCTCACGGTGGTAAAGGTAGTATGATTGCTATCATTAAAGGTACGGACGTTCATACGGTCACTTCTGTCCTGCTTAAGCTCTCCCGTCGCCGCCGTTACCAAGTGCGCGAGATAACTTTAGATATGGCTCCTAACATGGAGCAGATTGCACGCATCTGTTTTCCTGCGGCCAAACGTGTTACCGATCGCTTTCACGTACAGAAGTTAGCTTATGAAGCAGTGCAGGAGATGCGTGTAAAAAGCTCGCTGGGAGGCTTTGGATGAAGAGTCCACTCAGATTGCTTATGCAAAGGCCTGTGGAAAGATGTATCATGCACCTGTTTTCGCTAATGGAGATACAAGAAAGCAGTTGTTAGCGAGAAGTATTTATCTGCTTTACAAGAAGGAATCCTTATGGACTCAGTCTCAAAGAATACGGGCTGAAATTCTTTTCAAGGAATATCCCGATATAAAGAAAGGATATTATCTGTCTATGCGGTTAGGCTTAATCTATCATCAGTGTAAGTTTAAGGATATTGCTTTGACAAGGCTGGCAAGGTGGTATGATGAAGTAGATAAATCAGGGTTCCTCACCTTTGGAAGGGTCGCACGTTCTATACAAACACATTATCTGGATATAATCAATTTCTTTGAAAGGAGGGCAACCAATGCCGCAGCAGAGTCATTCAATGCTAAAATCAAAGCATTTAGAGCACAGTTCAGAGGAGTAAGAGATAGAGCTTTTTTCTTATATAGACTTGCTAAATTATATGCTTAAATATAAAATCCCTCAGATTGTTACGTTGACCCGTTTTCAAACTGAACCCGAATACCGATTATGAAAAATTTGCACATGGTCGAAAAGCAATAAAAAACCCACTAAAACTTGCGATTTTAGTGGGTTTTTATCGGTGTGTTGTGTTGGGCTACCTGGATTCGAACCAGGAATGACAGGACCAGAATCTGTAGTGTTACCATTACACCATAGCCCAATTGAGCATTTCATTTCTGTTTTGCGGTGCAAAGATACAAACTTTTCTTTAATCCAAAACATTTTTCGCTATTTTTTTCATTAAAATCTGATAAGATACCATGACACAAAGAATTATATACCTAAAAAAAAACAAAAAATGAAAGACTTTTCCCCTTTTGCGTGTTTGATATGATAAATCAACGTATATTTGTCACCTGTTTAATATTAATAATGTGTAATGAACGAAGCTAAGAAACTAATTCAACAAATAACAGAAGGTATTCAAGATAAAAAGGAAAAAAAAAAAAATCATAGCAGACCTTACCCGGATAGACGACACAATATGTAATTATTTTGTCATCTGTCAAGGAAACTCCCCAAGCCAAGTAAGCGCCATAGTGGAGTCCGTTAAAGACTTCACCCGCAAAGGAGCGAACAGCAAACCTTTTGCGATAGACGGTCTGCGCAATGCCGAGTGGGTAGCCATGGACTACTCTGATGTACTGGTTCACGTTTTCCAGCCGGAAGCGCGTGAATTCTACAACTTGGAACACTTATGGGCAGATGCCAAACTAACCCAAATCCCCGATCTCGATTAATTTAGACTTATGGACAATAACACCAATAAAAAGCCCACAAAAACCAATATGCCCAAGTTCAACTTGAACTGGTTGTATATGATTATAGCCATGATGTTGCTGGGACTGTACCTCACCAATGAAAGCGGTTCGGCCAGCAAAAACATCCCTTATGATGAATTTCAGGAGTATGTGCGCAACGGCTATATAAGCAAAGTAACCGGTTATGACGACAACTCCGTAGAGGCATACGTCAAGCCGCAATATGTGCCCAATGTATTCAAAGCAGATTCAAGCCGTGTGGGCAAGAATCCCCTGATTACAACAGAAGCTCCCTCACGCGAAAGCTTGGGTGACTTCCTGCAGAAAGAAAAGGACGAGACACGTTTCGACGGTTCTATCAGCTACGAAAAGAAACACAATTACTTCGGTGCAATCCTCTGGCAGATATTGCCGTTTGCATTCCTTATCGGCTTCTGGATATTCCTGTCCCGCCGTTGGAGCAGCGGTGGCGGCATGGGTGGCGGCAGCGGCATCTTCAGTGTCGGCAAATCCAAAGCCCAACTGTTTGAAAAGAACTCTCCGGTAAAGGTTACTTTCAAGGACGTTGCCGGACTTGCAGAGGCCAAGCAGGAAGTAGAGGAAATCGTAGAATTCCTGAAACAACCCCAGAAGTATACAGACCTGGGTGGTAAGATACCCAAGGGTGCATTGCTCGTAGGCCCTCCGGGAACGGGTAAGACCCTGCTTGCAAAGGCTGTGGCAGGAGAAGCCAACGTACCGTTCTTCTCACTGGCCGGTTCCGACTTTGTGGAAATGTTTGTCGGCGTAGGTGCTTCCCGCGTCCGCGACCTGTTCCGCCAAGCCAAAGAGAAAGCACCTTGCATCGTATTCATCGATGAAATCGATGCCGTGGGACGCGCCCGTGGAAAAGCTGCCGCCATGGGCGGTAACGATGAACGCGAAAACACCTTGAACCAACTGCTGACGGAAATGGACGGATTCGGTTCCAACAGCGGTGTCATCATCCTTGCCGCAACCAACCGCGTGGATGTACTGGACAAGGCACTGCTGCGCGCCGGACGTTTCGACCGCCAGATACACGTCGACTTGCCCGACCTGAATGAACGAAAAGAAGTATTCGGCGTACACCTGCGCCCCATCAAGATAGACAATACGGTGGATGTAGAGTTACTGGCACGCCAGACTCCGGGATTCTCCGGCGCCGACATCGCCAATGTCTGCAACGAAGCCGCCCTGATTGCCGCCCGTCATGGAAAGAAATTTGTAGAGAAGCAGGACTTCCTGGATGCGGTAGACCGTATCGTAGGCGGTCTGGAGAAGAAAACCAAAATCACGACCGAAGAAGAGCGCCGTTCCATTGCCATACACGAGGCCGGACACGCCAGCATCTCCTGGCTGTTGGAATATGCCAACCCGCTGATTAAGGTAACCATCGTTCCACGCGGACGTGCTTTGGGAGCAGCCTGGTATCTGCCCGAAGAACGCCAGATTACCACAAAGGAACAGATGCTGGACGAGATGTGCGCCACTTTGGGCGGACGCGCCGCAGAAGACCTGTTCATCGGAAGAATCTCTACCGGCGCCATGAACGACCTTGAGCGTGTAACCAAGCAGGCATACGGCATGATTGCCTATTTGGGCATGAGCGACAAACTGCCGAATCTCTGTTATTACAATAACGACGAATACTCATTCAACCGTCCGTACAGCGAGAAGACCGCCGAACTGATAGACGAAGAGGTGAAGCGTATGGTAAACGAACAGTACGAGCGTGCCAAGAAGATACTATCCGACAATAAAGAAGGGCACAACAAGCTGGCCCAACTGTTGATAGACAAGGAAGTAATCTTTGCAGAAGATGTGGAAGAAATCTTCGGCAAGCGTCCGTGGGCTTCCCGTTCCGAAGAGATTATCAGCGCAAGCAAAACTTCCAGGGAGCTGAAAGAAGCCGAAGAAAAAGAGGCTGCCAAGGCAAAGGAAGCGGAAAAAGAGGTAAAAGAAGAAGAAAGCCATAACACCGGCTCGAACAATTAAAACGAAAACACCTTGAAAAATAATTTCATACAACGTGCTGTTACAGGTGCATTATTTGTAGTTATACTGGTGGGCTGTATCCTTTACAGCCCCCTCTCATTCGGGATTCTATTCACTATCATCGGCGCATTGAGCGTACACGAGTTTGCCCATCTGGTAAACAGGAACGGCGGAGTCAGCATCAACAAGACGATTACCGCTTTAGGCGGAGCCTATCTGTTCCTTGCACTCATGGGATTCTGCACATCCGCCATCGATGCGCGCGTATTCCTTCCCTATCTGGGCTTATTGCTCTATTTGATGATTACGGAGTTATACCTGAAAAAGGAGAACCCCATCGGCAACTGGGCGTATGCAATGCTGAGCCAGCTATATGTAGCCTTGCCTTTCGCACTGCTGAATGTACTCGCTTTCCAGAATTCACCTGAAACGAGCAGCGTAACCTATAACCCCATCCTGCCACTTTCCATATTCGTATTCATCTGGCTGAGCGATACGGGTGCTTACTGCGTGGGCTCTCTAATAGGAAAACATCGCCTGTTCGAGCGCATTTCGCCTAAGAAATCATGGGAAGGCAGCATAGGCGGCGCGTTTTTCTCCATCGCCTCATCCTTTGTATTTGCCCATTTCTTCCCATTCATGTCTACATGGCAATGGGCAGGACTGGCAGTCACCGTAGTGATTTTCGGCACCTGGGGCGACCTCACCGAATCGCTGATGAAGCGTCAACTGGGCATCAAGGATTCCGGCAACATTCTTCCGGGACACGGCGGAATGCTCGACCGGTTCGACAGCGCTCTCATGGCAATTCCCGCAGCGGTAGTCTACCTGTATGTAATGACAATGATTTGACCGGAAATCTTAAACGAATATAAGCCAAAGGGCATAGAGGAAAGATACTGTAACCTCTATGCCCTTTGGCCTATATATACGGTATAAGGAAACGCTTACTTCAATTGCATCTTCGACAAATCAAGGTCCCGTATATTCTTCGTATTATCACCTGTAACCACCAGGTCGAACGTCAGTTCCACCTCACCATTCTTTTCCGAATTAATTTTCAGCTTGATACCTTTGGTTTCAGAGGTCACGTTGAGACTGTTCAGATTATAGGACACCGCACCGGGCTTGCGCAACCCCGTCAAATCGTCATAGTCGTTATAGCGGAGAGCCAAATGTATATAACCGTCTTCTCCATACAACTCCGCATCATCTTGCGGACGTACCAGGCTGATACGATGTTTTGTGCCGGAAGGCAGATTCTGCATAAATATGATATTCATATATCCCCCGCTGATACTTATATCACCTTCAAATATCAGGACAGGGTCATTGCCGAACTCTTCCTCGGTCTCGGGAGTCAGCGTCTCGACCTCTTTCGTCAACACATCCTGCAAACTCAGGATCTTCACAGCATGGTCGTAACCGTCAAACTCATCGGACAAAGGATTGAACATGGTAATCACACGCTTTCCGTCAACCGGTTCGTACCACCACAAGTCTGTATTCACAGGCCAGAGCGTTCCCCACACATCACAGTCCAAATAAAAAGCATTGCCGGTAACACGCACCGTAGCCCACAGCGGCGGAGTGAAATCACCGATCGAATACCCCTCATCGTCATCACAGGATTGCAGTACCGGCATCACAGCCAGGCAAACTGCCATAAATAACCAATGTAGCTTTCTCATAATCAAAGTTCTTTTGTTTATTTCTTTCTGTATAGAAAATACAAAAGCCGGACATTTACTGCACCGGCTTTATTCCTTTTAACAAGAAATTAAATATCGTCCTACTTTTTAAAACGTTTCTTAAGCAAAGCCACCATTTCACGGGCTGCATGCACAGGCGCTCCCGCCTCTCCCAGGCGGGACGCCATATATTCGTAACCGTCGAGCATCTGCCGGCGGTACGCCTCATCGCATAAGATACGTTGAAGCTCCGCACGTATCTGCTCCACCGTCATGGTATCGGCCACCAGTTCCTTCACCACCTCACGGTCGGCAATCAGGTTTACCAGAGAAATGTACCTGACTTTCAGGACATGCCGTTTCAGGAAAGCGATGACCTTCCCTATCGGCGTATGGTAGCACACCGCCTGCGGAACCCTGAACAATGCCGTTTCCAGCGTTGCCGTGCCCGAAGTAACCAATGCCGCTTCCGCATGCCGGAGCAAAGGATAAGTACGGTTAAAGATTATCTTCACGTCTGCATTGCCGACATATTCCTTATAATACTCCGGAGCGATGCCCGGCGCTCCCGCCAGCACCAACTGATACTCCGGAAATAAAGCGGCCGCCCGAATCATATCCGGCAAATTATCCTTAATCTCCTGCTTGCGGCTGCCAGCCAGCAAGGCAATGACAGGCTTCGGCGAAAGGCCGTTGGCCCGTTTGAACTCATCCGCAGTTTCCGAATAAGCGGCTTGGAAGGCGGTGACTTCATCCACCGTCGGATTGCCTACATAATGTATGGGATAATGGTGCTTGCCCTCGAAGAACTCCACCTCGAACGGAAGAATGGAGAAGAGTTCGTCCACATCCCGCTTGATATTCCTGATGCGGTGCTCTTTCCAGGCCCATATCTTGGGAGAAATATAATAGAACACCGGTATTTGCGTACGGGCATGGACAAACTTGGCGATATTCAGGTTGAACCCCGGATAATCCACCAAAATAAGAACATCCGGCTGCCAGGCTGCAATGTCTTCCTTACAACGCTTCATATTGGCAAAGATGGTACGCAGGTGCAACAAGACGGGAATGAAGCCCATATACGCCAGTTCCTTATAATGCTTCACCAACGTTCCGCCCACAGCCGCCATCAGGTCACCGCCGAAAAAGCGGAACTCGGCCTGCGGGTCTTCCGCCTTCAAGGCAGTCATCAGGTGCGACGCATGCAGGTCGCCCGAGGCCTCGCCCACAATCAGATAATACTTCATAAGCGCCTATGTTTCAATATCCTGTGCAATCCGTCAGAACCAGGTCTTCAATTCGTCCATCAGACCATAGGCGGTTACATCCACCGTGGTCGGGGTCACCGCTACATAACCGTTGGCAAGCGCCCAATGGTCGCTCTTTTCATTCTCCTTTTCCGACTCCTCAAACTCTCCGGTCAGCCAATAGTAGTGCGCATCACCTCTGTGGGCGAAGTTCTCCCACTCGTTGGTCCACTGTCCTTTTGCCTGTTCGCAGATTTTCACCCCTTTCAACTCTTTGGTATCGGGGAAGTTGACATTGAGGCAGGTCAACGGCGGCAAGCCTTTTTCCAGGACCTTGCGGGCAATCTCGCGGATATACTCTCCCGCCGGCTCAAAATCGGCGTCCGGCGCGTGGTTGCACAGTGAAAAGCCGATAGAGGGAACACCTTTCAGGCAGCCTTCGATAACCACCCCCATTGTTCCGGAATAATGCACATTGACCGAGGAGTTATCGCCGTGATTAATGCCGCCCACCACAAGGTCGGGTTTGCGGTCGAGCACCGTATGGAATGCCAGCTTGACGCAATCGGCGGGCGTACCGGAACACTTATAGACCGTCAGCCCTACATCCTTGCGAAGCAACTGATAATGAATCGGTTCCGTCACGGTAAGCGCACACGCATTACCCGAACGCGGCGCATCCGGCGCCATTACCACAATCTCCCCCAGCGGGCGGAGGAACTTTATCAACTCGCTGATTCCTTTCGCAATGATACCGTCGTCATTGGAAATCAATATCAAAGGTCTCTGATTTTCCATATTTCTTTTTAATTTTGCTACAAATTTAGCAAAAGAGAACCACATATTAACCACCAATACACAAAAAGATATGTTAGACGTCTTTCTCATTCTGATGGGTATCCTCTGCCTGATAACGGGACTGGCAGGCTGTTTCCTGCCCGTAATTCCCGGTCCGCCCGTGGCCTATGCCGGTTTGTTGCTGCTGCACTTCACCGACAAGGTACAGTACTCTGCCACCCAACTGTTGCTGTGGCTGCTGATTGTCGTCATCGTACAGGTGCTCGACTATTTCGTCCCCATGCTGGGCAGCAAATACAGCGGCGGAACGCGCTGGGGAACACGCGGATGCCTTGCCGGAACCCTCATCGGGCTGTTCTTCATGCCCTGGGGCATTGTCATCGGTCCGTTTTTAGGGGCTTTTATCGGCGAACTTTTCGGCGGCAGGGAAACCCGGCAGGCTCTGAAGTCGGGACTGGGTTCCCTGTTCGGCTTCCTCTTCGGCACGGTACTGAAATGCGTGTTGTGCGGATACTTCGCATGGGAGTTTGCATCGGCACTGCTTTAACATAAGTTTATCCCAATTAAACTTCAGGTTTAATCCTAATGAACCCGAAGTTTAATAGGAATAAACTCCGAGTTTAATTCGGACAAACTATTGTAAACTCCGGAGAAACGGCACGCATTTCCCCGGATACGGCAGCCGCGGCAGCTTATCACCCGAACATCCCCGCCGCCCGCCATCTCATTGCTTTAGAAATCTTAATCTTCTGCAAGTGAGACAAAAAAGCTGTTTCTTTTCAAGATAAATACGTATATTTGCCCCACTAATCAGGAAAAAGAGTGCCTGAGACACACGTCTTCAGGCAACGGAACGGTAAAGGCATCCGGGAGTTATTAACAAAAAGGGTGACTTATCAACCGTTTTTGCAATCTTTCTCTTTTTTAGTAGGTGCTATACGGAATTATCACTTATTTCGCTGCCAATAAACATTGAAATTATGGGAAAAATAATTGCTTTGGCAAATCAAAAAGGTGGTGTAGGAAAAACAACAACAACCATAAACCTCGCAGCTTCTCTCGCCACACTTGAAAAGAAAGTGCTTGTCGTAGACGCAGACCCGCAGGCGAACGCCTCGTCAGGGTTGGGCGTAGACATCAAGCAGGCAGAATGTACTATCTATGAATGTATTATAGACCGCGCCGATGTGCGCGACGCTATCCACGACACGGAGATTGATACATTGAAAGTTATTTCCTCCCACATCAACCTGGTAGGCGCCGAAATAGAAATGCTCAATCTTAAAAACCGGGAAAAGATACTGAAAGAGGTACTCGCCCCGCTACGGGAAGAGTTTGATTATATCCTGATAGACTGCTCACCGTCGTTAGGATTGATTACAATCAACGCGCTCACGGCCGCCGACTCGGTTATCATTCCCGTACAGGCCGAATACTTTGCACTGGAAGGCATCAGCAAATTGCTGAACACCATCAAAATCATCAAGTCCAAGCTGAACCCCGCACTCGAAATCGAGGGATTCCTGCTGACCATGTATGACTCGCGGCTGCGCCAGGCCAACCAGATATACGACGAGGTGAAACGCCACTTCCAGGAACTGGTGTTCAACACCGTCATCCAGCGCAATGTAAAACTGAGCGAAGCCCCCAGCTACGGACTCCCCACAATCCTGTACGATGCGGACTCCACCGGAGCCAAAAACCACATCGCACTGGCAAAAGAGTTAATCAGCCACAACGAGGACTAACCGCCCGCATGGCAAACATAGTAAACAGTAAATCGTAAAACAGAAAAGAATAGATGGTACAGAAAAGAAATGCATTAGGACGTGGGCTGGACGCCCTGCTCTCCATGGATGAGGTGCAGACCGAAGGCTCTTCCTCTATCAATGAAATAGAATTGTCGAAGATTGCCGTCAACCCCAATCAGCCCCGCCGCGAGTTCGACCAGACAGCGTTGCAGGAGCTTGCCGATTCTATTGCAGAGATTGGTATCATCCAGCCTATCACCCTGCGTAAGCTGTCCGATGATGAATACCAGATTATTGCCGGCGAACGCCGCTTCCGCGCCTCGCAAATGGCAGGGCTGACGAGCATCCCCGCCTATATCCGCACGGCCGACGACGAGAATGTCATGGAAATGGCGCTCATCGAAAACATACAGCGCGAGGACCTGAACTCCGTGGAAATAGCGCTTGCCTACCAGCACCTGCTGGAACAATACGGACTGACGCAGGAACGCCTCAGCGAACGCATAGGCAAGAAGCGTACCACCATTGCCAACTACCTGCGCCTGCTGAAACTGCCGGCTCCCGTCCAGATGGGATTGCAAAACAAGCAGATAGACATGGGGCACGCCCGTGCACTGGTAACGCTGGGAGACCCCAAACTGCAAGTGAAGATTTTTGAAGAGATACTCGAACAAGGTTATTCCGTACGCAAAGTAGAGGAAATCGTGAAATCCCTGAGCGAAGGAGAAGCCGTGAAAAGCGGCGGCCGCAAGATAGCCCCCAAGCGCGCCAAACTGCCCGAAGAGTTCAATATGCTGAAGCAGCAGCTTTCCAGTTTCTTCAGCACCAAAGTACAGTTGACCTGCTCCGAAAAAGGCAAAGGAAAAATCAGTATCCCGTTCAGTAACGAAGAAGAACTGGAACGTATCATCGGTATTCTCGATACGCTGAAAAAATAAATGACAAAGAAGAGAAGAATATATCAAATCAGTATCGCCCTGCTGCTTTGCCTGATGCAGACGGCAGGGATTGCTATGTATGGTCAGAGCCGCCCGCGTGCCGCCGCAAAGAGGATACACAGGCTGCAGGCAGACTCTCTTGCCGCCGTACGGCAAGCAGCTCGGATGCAGGCCGACAGCCTGAACCGGACTATGGAAGAAGTGCCGCCTCTCCAGGCCGTTGCCCCGGCAGACAGCATTGCCACTGCCGACAGCATTGCCGCCGAGAACAAGAAAAAGCTGCTGGAAATGACTTCCGCTCCCGTCCTGAAAGAATCGGAAGTGCCGGCAGACAGCCTCAAAAAAGAAATCGATCAGAAAATATGGGTTCCCAACCCTACAAAAGCCACCTGGCTGGCGCTCGTAATTCCCGGCGGCGGACAAATCTACAACCGGAAATACTGGAAATTGCCCATATTCTACGGCGGCTTTGCCGGATGTGCCTATGCCTTGACGTGGAACAGCAAAATGTACAAGGACTACTCCACCGCATATAAAGACGCGATGAACGGCAATATGCAGTCCAGCAGCATCACCGACCTGCTTCCGCCCGGATACAAGATTTCCGAAACCCAGTTGAAAGAGCTGCTGCGCAAGCGCAAGGACACCTATCGCAGATACCGCGATTTAAGTATCTTCGCCTTCATCGGAGTATACCTGCTGTCCGTCATCGATGCCTATGTGGATGCCGAACTGTCCAATTTCGACATCACCCCCGACCTCAGCATGAAAGTGGAGCCGGCTGTCATCGACAACCGGATAGACAACTCCTCCAACCGCTCCGTGGGGTTGCAGTGCAGTTTCCGATTTTAAAAACAAATAAACAGATTTATCCATGACAAATAAACCTACATATATGAAAAGAATAATCGCGGGTTCCTCACTTCTGTTCAGCATACTGCTGGCAACTCCGCAAGCATACGCCCAAGAAAGCGTAGACGTCATTATCCGCGAAAACGGAACGGAACGGCGGGAAGTAATCGACCTGCCCAAGAGCATGACCTACCCTGTAGACAGCCTGCTCAGCGACTGGAAAGCCAAGAGCTACATAGATTTAGGGAAGGATTGCAGCACCTCTACCGTCAATCCCCAATTCAGCGATTCCGTATACATCGACCGGCTCTCGCGCATGCCGACCATTATGGAAATGCCCTACAACGAGATTGTACGCAAATTCATCGACATGTATACCGGACGCCTCCGCAACCAGGTGGCTTTCATGCTGAGCGCCTGCAACTTCTACATGCCCATTTTCGAAGAGGCGCTCGACACCTACGGGCTGCCGCTGGAACTGAAATATCTGCCGATTATCGAGTCTGCGCTTAACCCCTCGGCCGTATCCCGCGCCGGAGCCTCCGGCCTGTGGCAGTTCATGCTGAACACCGGCAAGATATACGGTCTGGAAAGCAACAGCCTTGTGGACGAACGCCGCGACCCGATTAAGGCTACCTGGGCCGCCGCACGCTACCTGAAAGATATGTATGCCATCTACCAGGACTGGAACCTGGTAATCGCCGCCTACAACTGCGGTCCCGGCACCATCAACAAAGCCATCCGGCGCGCAGGCGGCAAAACGGATTATTGGGAAATATACAACTATCTGCCCAAAGAAACACGCGGATACGTACCCGCTTTTATAGCCGCCAACTACGTAATGACGTACTACTGCAAGCACAACATCTGCCCGATGGAAACCAATATTCCGGACGCCACGGATACCATACAGGTGAACCGCAACCTGCATTTCGAACAAATCACGGATGTCTGCGGCATCGGAATGGATGAGGTCAAAAGCCTGAATCCCCAGTACAAGAAGAATATCATTCCGGGAGACAGTAAGCCTCAGACACTCCGCCTGCCTATAAACTACATCAGCACTTTCATCGACAGCCAAGACACGATTTACGCCCACCGCAGTGCGGAACTGTTTAAAAACCGCAGAACTGTTTCCGTGGCCAATACCCGCAACACAGCACGCAGCAGCAAAGGGAAAAGTTCTTCACAGGGCAACGTCACCTACCACAGAATACGCAACGGGGAAACCCTGTCGACCATCGCCCGCAAATACGGCGTCACCGTCAGCCAGATAAAAAGCTGGAACGGATTGAGAAGCACCAGAATCAATGCGGGAAAGAGGCTGAAGATTTACAAATAAAAACATAAATGCTTGTCCGGTGTTGAAAATTGCTTATTTTTGCAAAAAGTGAAGAAGAAAGGAGAAACAGTATATGGAAGAGAGCGTAAGCCAGAAGGAGAAAGAGAGAGCCGAAGAAGCAATGATTGAACAGGCATTCCAGGAGCTGTTGAACGATTACTTGGCAACCAAACACCGCAAGCGTGTCGAAATAATAACCAAGGCATTCAATTTTGCCAACCAGGCACATAAGGGAATCAAACGCCGCTCGGGCGAACCGTATATCATGCACCCCATCGCCGTAGCGAAGATTGTGTGCAATGAGATAGGGCTGGGGTCTACGTCCATCTGCGCCGCCCTGCTGCACGATGTGGTGGAAGACACCGATTACACCGTTGAGGATATCGAAAACATCTTCGGCCCCAAAATCGCCCAAATCGTTGACGGACTGACCAAAATCTCAGGCGGCATCTTCGGCGACCGCGCCTCGGCGCAGGCAGAGAACTTCAAGAAACTGCTGCTTACCATGTCCGACGACATCCGCGTTATCCTCATAAAGATAGCCGACCGGCTGCACAATATGCGCACACTCGGTTCCATGCTGCCCAACAAGCAGTTCAAGATAGCCGGTGAAACATTGTATATCTATGCGCCGCTTGCCAACCGGCTGGGGCTGTACAAGATAAAGACGGAACTGGAAAACCTGAGCTTCCGTTACGAGCATCCGGAAGAATACCGCGAGATAGAAAAGAAACTTGAAGCGACAGCCGTAGAACGCGACAAGGTTTTCAAAGAGTTCACCGCCCCGATACGTGCCCAACTGGATAAAATGGGATTGAAATACCGTATCCTTGCCCGCATCAAATCCATCTATTCCATTTGGAACAAGATGCAGACAAAGCATGTGCCGTTCGAGGAAATTTACGACCTGCTTGCCGTACGTATCATCTTCGAGCCCCGTAACATGGAAGAAGAGCTGAATGACTGCTTCAACATATACGTATCCATATCCAAAATATACAAACCGCATCCCGACCGCCTGCGCGACTGGGTGAGCCACCCGAAAGCCAACGGCTATCAGGCCCTGCACGTCACCCTCATGGGCAATAACGGACAATGGATCGAAGTTCAGATTCGCAGTGAACGCATGAACGACGTTGCCGAACAGGGATTCGCCGCACATTGGAAGTATAAGGAAGGCGGCGGCAGCGAGGATGAGGGCGAGCTGGACAAATGGTTGCGTACCATCAAGGAGATACTCGATGACCCCCAACCGGATGCCATTGATCTTCTGGATACAATCAAGCTGAACCTGTTTGCTTCGGAAATCTTTGTGTTTACTCCGAAAGGCGAAATCAAGACCATGCCGCAGAACTCCACAGCACTGGACTTTGCCTTCTCCCTGCACACCGACATCGGCAGCCATTGCATCGGCGCCAAAGTAAACCACAAGCTTGTTCCCCTCAGCCATAAGTTGCAGAGCGGCGACCAGGTAGAGGTTCTTACATCCAAATCGCAACGCGTGCAACCGGAATGGGAAGCTTATGCCACTACCGCCCGTGCCCGTGCCAAAATCGCATCCATCCTGCGCAAAGAAGCGAAAGCGCATCAGAAAGAGGGCGAGGCAATCCTTGCAGACTTTCTCAGGAACGAGGATATACGCATGGATGACTCCGCAATAGACAAGCTCACCCGCCTGCACAATTTCCATACCCGCGACGAGCTGTTCGTTGCCGTGGGCAGCAAGAAACTCGTATTGGGCGACGCAGACCGGAACGCCTTCAAGGAAAAACAAAGTACCAACTGGAAGAAGTTCCTGACTTTCTCGTTCGGCAATAAAGACAACAAAGACACGAAGGAGCAGTCCGAAGAGAAAGTTCCGCAAGAAAAAAAATCAATACCAAGCAGATATTGAAACTGACGGAAGAGACCATCCAGAAGAATTATATCATGGCCGACTGCTGCCACCCCATCCCCGGCGACGATGTATTGGGATATATAGACGAGCAGAACCGGATAATCATACACAAACGCCAATGTCCGGTAGCCGCACGCCTCAAGAGCAGCTATGGCAACCGTATCATCGCCACCGAATGGGACACCCACAAGGAGTTGTCATTCCTCGTGACGATTTATCTGAAAGGTATCGACAGTATGGGATTGCTGAACGAAGTAACGCAGGTCATCTCCCGCCAGCTGAATGTCAATATCCGCAAGCTGACGATTGAAACCACCGACGGTATTTTTGAAGGTAAGATACAACTTTACGTACACGATGTGGACGATGTACGCAGCATCTGCGACAACCTGAAACAGATACAGAACATCAAACAGGTGACAAGAATAGAAGGATAACCCCTATCCGGGCTGTTCCTTCATAAGATTCTCTTTCAATGCCTCTACATCCTCATAAGTAAAGGCATCGAGGGATTCTTTCATACCGATAAGTTCTTCACGGATACTTTTCAGCCGCTCTACGATTTCAAAATTCCGGAGAGTGGCTTCCTTATTGTCTTTCATGCGCTGGCGTGCGCCGGGCAGCGTCATGCCGCGCTCCTTGACCAGATGATAAATCAACTTCACCGTTTCAATATCTTCCTTACGGTATTGGCGTATCCCCCGCCCGCCTTTCTTCGGTCTGAGCTGTGGAAACTCCTTCTCCCAGAAACGCAGCAGCGATTCGTTGACATCGAACATTCTGGCAACCTCGCTGATGGAGTAATATAGTTTCAGTTCTTTATCGGTATTCAGCATAACAGCCTGTCAGTTAAACATTTCATAATCCGCTAATCCATCATTTTTCCATGATTTGCCGCAATCTGTATCATACGGTCGTAGTCTTCGGCACTTAAATCCATAAAGTAATAATTCACGGGATTTACGACCTGCCCTTTCACATGCACTTCGTAGTGCAGGTGGGGTCCTGTACTTTTGCCGGTACTTCCAACCGCACCGATAACCTCGCCCCGCACCACCCGTTTGCCGAGTTTGGTACGGAATCCCTGCAAGTGGGCATACCACGTCTGGTAACCGAAGCCATGATCCACGATGATAAGATTTCCATAACCGGTTTCCCATCCCATTTTAACAACAGTGCCGTCACCGGTTGCATATACATCCGTTCCCGGATGGGCCGAAAAGTCCATGCCGGCATGAAAACGGGTAGTTCCGTAAATAGGGTCGATGCGCGTTCCATAACCGGAAGCGGTCTTGCGCAAATCCTTATTGGAAATGGGCTGAATGGCAGGGATGCAACGCAGCATCTCATCATGGTTCTTGCACATCTCCACCACATCATCGAACGAACGGGACTGGATATAAAGTTGCTTCGTGAGCATATCCATTTTCTGCGTAGTATTCACCACCAAATCGGAATTGGCCATATCCATCAGATGTTCGTAACGGTTTGTACCGCCGTATCCTGCCTTACGGATAGCCGAGGGAATAGGGTCGGCCTGGAATATTACGCGATACAGATTATCATCGCGTTGCTGCACATCCTGCAATACTCCCATAGCCTCGTCCATTCTCCGCGAAAGGACGTTATACTGCGCCTGAAGCTGGCTGTTTTCTTTCCGCAGCTCCTTCTCAGAGGGCGAACCGAAAATCAGCAATAATACGATGAAACTGCCGGCTCCCAGTCCCATGCCAAAAAATAACCGGCGTAATATGCTCAACGCACGTTGCCGGACGGTAGGATAAATTCGGTCGTAAGTCTGTGTCCGCGGATTATAAATGTAGTAAACTTTGCGCATCGAGAGTAAATATTTCATTATCAATGCGGCAAAAATACGAAAAACAAGCTATCTTTGCACAGTTTTTTCAAGAATTATAAGATTTATGATTTATGATTTATGATTTCATAGAAAGATGGGTCATAGAATGCGTAAGTCATAAATCGCAAGCTGTAAATCGGAAATCATAAATCATAAATAAGAAGTATGTTGACTGCAAATGAAATCAGAGACTCGTTCAAGAGTTTCTTCGAAAGTAAAGGTCACCAGATTGTGCCTTCGGCTCCTATGGTGATTAAGGACGACCCCACGCTGATGTTTACCAACGCGGGTATGAACCAGTTTAAAGATATTATTTTGGGGAATCACCCGGCGAAATATAAAAGAGTGGCAGACTCACAGAAGTGCCTGCGCGTCAGCGGAAAGCACAATGACCTGGAAGAAGTGGGGCACGATACGTACCACCACACCATGTTCGAGATGCTGGGCAACTGGTCGTTTGGCGACTACTTCAAGAAAGAAGCCATCTCCTGGGCATGGGAATATCTGGTCGATGTGCTGAAGCTCAACCCGAAAGACCTATACGCCACCGTATTCGAAGGCAGCCCCGAAGAAGGCCTGGAACGCGACAACGAAGCCGCTTCCTATTGGGAACAGTTCCTGCCGAAAGACCATATCCTTAACGGAAACAAACACGATAACTTCTGGGAAATGGGTGATACCGGCCCTTGTGGCCCGTGCTCCGAAATTCACGTGGATTCACGTTCGGAAGAAGAAAAGCCAAAGTTCCCGGTTCGCAACTCGTAAACAAAGACCACCCGCAGGTTATCGAAATCTGGAACCTCGTATTCATGCAGTTCAACCGCAAGGCAGACGGCAGCCTCGAAGGGCTTCCCGCCAAAGTAATTGACACCGGTATGGGCTTTGAACGCCTGGTACGTACACTGCAAGGCAAGACTTCCAACTACGACACCGATGTTTTCCAACCGATACTGAAAGCCATCGGTGACATGACGGGAGCCACATACGGCAAAAACGAACAGCAGGACATCGCCATGCGCGTAATTGCCGACCACATCCGTACAATCGCCTTCTCCATCACCGACGGGCAACTTCCGAGCAATGCCAAGGCAGGTTACGTAATCCGCCGTATCCTCCGCCGTGCAGTGCGCTACGGCTACACGTTCCTCGGACAGAAGCAGGCTTTCATGTACAAGCTGTTGCCCGTACTCATCGAGAACATGGGCGGCGCATACCCCGAATTGAATGCACAGAAAGACCTAATAGCCAAAGTCATTAAAGAAGAAGAAGATTCTTTCCTCCGTACTTTGGAGACCGGTATCCGTCTGCTGGATAAGACCATGGCAGATGCCAAGGCAGCCGGCAAGACCGAAATCAGCGGCAAGGACGCCTTTACGCTTTATGATACTTTTGGCTTTCCGCTCGACCTCACCGAACTTATCCTCCGCGAAAACGGCATGACCGCCGACATCAAAGAGTTCGATGCCGAAATGCAGCAGCAAAAACAACGTGCACGCAATGCCGCCGCCGTTGAAACCGGAGACTGGATTACACTGCAGGAAGGCACTACCGAATTTGTAGGCTACGATTATACAGAATATGAGACATCCATTCTGCGCTACCGCCAGATAAAGCAAAAGAACCAGACACTGTTCCAGATTGTACTGGACAAGACTCCGTTCTATGCCGAAAGCGGCGGACAGGTAGGCGATACCGGCGTACTGGTCAATGAGTTCGAAACGATTGAAGTCATCGACACCAAAAAGGAGAACAACCTTCCTATCCATATCACCAAGAAGCTGCCCGAACACCTGGAAGCACCGTTCATGGCATGTGTAGATACGGACAAACGTGCCGCCTGCGCCGCCAACCACTCTGCTACCCACCTGCTGGATGCCGCATTGCGCGAGGTATTGGGCGATCACGTAGAGCAAAAGGGTTCTTTGGTGACTCCGGACTCATTGCGTTTCGACTTCTCGCACTTCCAAAAAGTGACGGACGAGGAAATCCGCCAGGTGGAACACATCGTGAATGCCAAGATACGTGCCAACATCCCTCTGAAAGAGTACCGCAACATACCTATCGAAGAAGCCAAGGAACTGGGCGCCATCGCTCTTTTCGGCGAAAAGTACGGTGACCGCGTACGTGTCATCCAGTTCGGTTCTTCCATTGAATTCTGCGGTGGTACGCACGTAGCCGCTACCGGAAACATCGGAATGATGAAGATTGTATCCGAAAGTTCCGTTGCCGCCGGTGTCCGCCGTATCGAAGCCTATACCGGAGCACGCGTAGAGGAGATGCTCGATGCCTTCCAGGATACGATGCGCGATTTGAAAGCACTCTTCAACAACGCCCCCGACCTGTCAGGCGCCATCCGCAAATACATCGAAGAGAACGCCGGTCTGAAAAAACAGGTGGAAGATTTCATGAAAGAGAAAGAAGCACAACTGAAAGAGAAACTTCTACAGAATATTCAAGAGGTGAACGGTACGAAGGTAATCAAGTTCTGTGCAGCCATGATACCCGCCGACACGGTTAAGAACATCGCATTCCAACTGCGCGGAGAGATTACGGAAAACCTTTTCTTCGTTGCGGGAACGGTATTCGAAGGCAAACCGATGCTGACAGTGATGCTGAGCGACAACCTCGTAGCCGGCGGACTGAAAGCCGGTAACCTTGTGAAAGAAGCCGCCAAGCTGATACAAGGCGGCGGCGGCGGTCAGCCCCACTTTGCAACTGCCGGCGGAAAGAACCCTGACGGCTTGAGCGCAGCCGTAGACAAAGTCCTGGAACTGGCAGGATTATAATCCGTAAGATTGCCGGAGAGGCAGATATTTCAACTTCAATTTACAATGAGGTTGTGTCAAAACGCTGACACAGCCTTTTTTTATGCGCAAAGCCCAGACTTTCTCAAGCCCGGGCTTTGTTATTACCCAAAGTTTTCGTATCTTTAGGCATAAAGTTTTTCGTTATGGCAAAGTTACATTTTCGTCCTTACATTCCCAACCAAACCGTTCTTTTTCCACAAAGAATTGATGAAAACATAGCTGCGACCGACCCGGTCCGCATCGTGAATGCTGTTATTGACAACCTCAATCTTGAGAGTTTCAAGAAGCTTTATAAGGAAACGGGCCGTTGTCCTTATCATCCTAAAATGATGCTTAAGGTGATAATCTACGCCTACATGAATAATATCTATTCTTGCCGTAAAATAGAGAAGCACCTCCTTCGTGACATTCATTATATTTGGCTTGCCGGTAATGAGCATCCGGATTTTATCACGATCAACCGTTTTCGTAACCGTGTAAAGGAGAGGAGGAAATAAATAATGTATTTACCCAGTTGGTTCTTGTCCTTGCCGATAAAGGTTTCATCAGCCTTGATGTGGAGTATATCGACGGCACCAAGATTGAATCCAAAGCCAACAAATATACTTTTGTCTGGCGCAAGACAGTCGAACGGAACCGTACGAGACTAATGGATAAAATCCGTATTCTCTTGGAGCAGGTGGATGAAGCCATTGCACAGGAGAACTCTATAAAAGACACATCCGTGGAGTTTACTCCCTGCAGGCTCTCTGACATAGTGGATGAACTTAAAGAAGCCCTGGAACGCCAGCCTGTAACAAAGGATAAGGAAGAAAAGAAAGCCCTGCGCAAAAAGAAGAAGCAGGTCAGGGAACTTGAAGGGTATCGTGACAAGCTGATAGAATATGACAATCACCTTGATACCCTTGGAGAACGTAACTCCTATTCCAAGACCGATCCTGGTGCCACATTCATGCGCATGAAAGAAGATGCCATGAAGAACGGGCAGACCAAACCCGGATATAATCTGCAAATAGGTGCTGAAAACCAATTCATCACAGACTTCCGTCTGTTTCCCAACCCTACCGATACACTGACCCTCATACCTTTTTTCCACTCTTTCCAGTACCGCTATAACCGTTTACCGAATATCTGTGTGGCAGACTCCGGTTACGGTTCGGAAGAAAATTACCGGTTCATGCAGGAGAATGGGATAGAAGCCTTCATCAAGTACAATTACTTCCATAAAGAACAGCGTCCCCGTTATACTCCCAACCCGTTCCATGCCGAAAGTCTCCATTACAATGAGGGGAGGATTATTACGTTTGTCCTATGGGACAGCACATGAACCGTATAGGAACCAAACGTGACAAGACAGCGAGCGGATACATCACCGAAAGTGCCCGGTATAAAGCAAAAAGATGCGAGGTTGCCCTTTGCGTGGCAGTTGTTTTAAAGCTCGGGGGAACCGTATTATAGAAGTCAACCACCGGTTAAATCAATACAAACGGCAGGCACGGGAAAGGTTGCTCTCAGAAGAAGGTATCAAGCATAGAGGCAGGAGGTGTATAGAACCAGAGGCTGTGTTTGGACAAATAAAATACAACATGGCATACAGAAGATTCCGGCATGTGGGAGAAGACAAGGTTACAATGGACTTTGCTTTCTTTGCTATAGCCTTTAATATCAAAAAAATGTGTGCTAAACTGATAAAAGAAAGAAAAGGGCTCATTACAGTTGGCAAATATATGTTTATGGGACTATTTATAACCCGATATAATTGGAATATAGCAACTTGCTGCCAAATGCATGAGGAAAAAGCAGCATAGCCAAAAGATAATATAGCAGAACTTAAAATATAAAAGAGGTTGTGCCAACGTTTTGACACAACCTCATTTTTCCCGCTTGCAACTCCTGCCCGAAAGGGCCCGGCTTCTATTCCAACTTCAACAGGAAGTGCTCGCGATAAATGACCGTCACCCCCTCAGGCAGCAGTCCGGGCGAACAGAACGGGGTTACATTCTCTGCAAGCACGCATATCACCGTAGCCACTCCTTCACTTCCGGCAAGGCTTCGCGTAAAGATTCTCTGCTCTCCGTCATAAGTAAACCGCCACAGCGCATGTACGTCCCCGTCTTCCCCTGCCATCGGAACTGTCTCGTAACTTCCCGTAAGAGGTGCATCTTCCTTCCCCGTAGGATAGATTTCCAGCACTCCCTTATCCAGGTAATAGGAAGAGCCCTTATCGGGTATCAACACATAATATCCGGAATCTTCCAGCCAGGAACGGCCGGAGAGTTCTTCCGACACCTTACCCAACAGTTCCACGGGCGCATCGCCGCTGATTCCATACTCAAATCCCTGCTTCGACATCTTATATTCCCGACGCTCTTTCACTGTAATGCGCAATTGCGCACCGGACCCGGAACCGTCCATCACCCGCACTACCGTTTCTCCCGCCGCCAAAGGCTGTACGCTTATACGCCTGTAACCGTTGCTATCACCTGCAAACGTTACGGAAGCCACCGATTCATGCTCATTCGTCAAGGTATAAGCACCGTCGCCACCGTCTATGCCGAGCACCGTTTCCCCTTCGGTTTCAGAGAGGAAGAAAGCCAGAGACGAGACCAGGTTATCACATGTTCCAACCTGATAAACCGGTTCCGCACCCTCAAAAAGCACCACACTGCGATAATCGTCCTTACAGCCGGAAACGGCAAACAGCAACCATGCCAAAGTCAAAAGAAAATACTGTTTCTTCATAATCGTCAGATAACAATTGTTCTATCTGTAAAAATACAGAAAATAACGGAATACTGCATCATTATCCGTCTCTTTTTCAGCAGATCTGCTCTTTCGGATAGTTCACCAGATAGAGAGTGCCCGTGGCCCGGGTAAATGCCGTATAAAGCCAACGGAAATAATCGGGCGTCAGATATTCGTCCGTCATATACCCCTGATCCAGAAAAACATTCTTCCACTGCCCGCCCTGCGCCTTATGGCACGTCACGGCATAGGCATACTTCACTTGCAAGGCATTGTAATAAGGGTCGGCTTTCATCTTCTTCATCCGTTCCCGCTTCACGGTGATGTCGGCATAATCTTCGAGAACGGTATAGAAAAGGCGGTCGTTATCCGCCTTGGGCAGTGCAGGCGCATCGCTGTGCAACGTATCCAGCAGAAGATTTGCTTCCAGTTCGAAGTTGTCGTAATCGGGAAATTCCAGCGTGACATCCGCAAAACGGAAACCATACAGTTCGCGGGTGCGGCGCACACGGCGCACCACCGCTGTCTCGCCGTTGGCTATAAAGTCCATCTCCTTCTGTTTTTCCGTCCAGTAATAATTATTTTTCGCCACCATCAGCAAGTCGCCCGTATTCAGTTCATCTTCCCGCCAGAGTATCCGGGAGCGGATGCCGTTATTGTAGATATTGGCACGCTTGTTGGAGCGGCATATCACAATCGTCTCGTCCAGCCCGTCGCGGTCGTAACACGTTTCGAGCGCATCTATCAGTTCATCGCCCGGCAGAACTTTGATGTCGGCAAACCCCGCAACCTTTATCTTCGGCAGAGCCTCGCAGGCATCTTCGGCAATCAGTTGGCGCAGGCGCGTAGCGTTCCACAAAATACCCGATTGCTGCTCCTGGCGTACCACTTGGGTCAAGTCCACTTCCTGCACCTCCAGTCCGTAGCCTTTCAAGGCATCTGCAAACAGAGCGGGACTCTGCTCCTCGCCCACCGGCGGAAGCTGTGCCGTATCTCCCATCAGCAAAAGGCGGCATCCCATACCCGAATAGACAAACTGCACCAGGTCGTCCAGCAAACGCCCCGTGCCGAATGCCGAACCCGACAGACCGTCATTGGCAATCATCGACGACTCATCGACAATATATAATGTATGAGTTGTCAAATTATCGTTCACCGAAAAGTTGCCCGTCTCATTGGAAAAAGATTGCTGTCTATAAATTTTTTTATGAATTGTAAACGCCGGATGTCCCGCATAAGCGGAGAAAACCTTCGCCGCCCGCCCCGTCGGAGCCAGTAATACCGACTTCTGTTGCAGCTTGTCCAAAGTCCTGACCAGAGCGCCCACCAGCGAGGTCTTACCCGTACCTGCATAGCCACGGAGCAGAAAAACCGTCTCACTACGGGGCGCGAGAAGGAAGTCCGACAAAGATTTTATAGCAATTTCCTGCTCCGGAGTTGGTTGATAAGGAAAATTTTCCTTAATTTGCCTTTCTAAATAGTTATTTATCATTTTTGTAAGAGAAAAAAGTAACGGGAACTGTCGTTTTTAAATTTATTTCTTTTATTTTTGCGGTGCGAATATAACAACTAAAAAACATATTTATCATGAAAACAGTTTTTAATATCGTTTTAGGCTTGTGTGCCCTGGCTTTGGTTTACATCTGCTATGCCAGCATCATGGGTCCTATAAACTTTGAAAAAGCCAAGAAACAAAGAGACGCAGCAGTAATTGCCCGCCTTATCGACATTCGTAAAGCGCAGTTGGAATACCGTGGTTTGCACAACCAGCAATATACTGCCAGCTTCGATACGTTGATTGACTTCGTAAAGAATCAGAAACTTCCGTTTATCTTCAAGCAGGGTGAATTGGACGACAAGCAGTTGGAAGACGGCTTGACTGAAAAGAAGGCTATCAACATCATCAATAAGGCCAAAAAGACGGGCAACTATGCAGAAGTCAAGAAATGGGGATTGGAAAACTTCAAACGCGATACCATGTGGGTAGCCGTGCTGGACACTATCTTCCCGAAAGGCTTCAATGCCGACTCTATGAGATATGTTCCTTTCGGCAACGGTGCACAGTTCCAGATGGCTATCAAGAACGATACTGCCAAATCCGGTGCTCCTTTCTGTCTGCTCGAAGTCAAGACTCCGTATGAAGTATATCTGAACGGTCTCGACAAACAGGAAATCGCTAACCTGAAAGATGTTCAAACCAAGTTGGGCAAATACTCAGGTCTGATGATCGGTAGCCTGGAAACAGCCAACAACAACGCCGGTAACTGGGAATAATCCACCGACACAATACGTATGATAGAAACGACTGATTTTAGTAAATCGGAACAATATACCTTATCCATCCGTCTGAGTACGGATGGATTTTCTTTTTCTATATTCAATCCGCTCGGCGAAGGCAGATTTTCTTTCCACGAGCACGGAGTGGACGATTCCCTGTCCCTCACTGCCAACCTGAAACAGGCTTTCCGCGAAACGGACTGGCTGAAGAATCCTTTCCGCCGTATCAATGTCCTTATGGCAGGCAAACGCTTTACATTCATTCCGTTGGAATTCTTTGAGGACGAACAGGCGGAAACCGTATTCTATCATAATCACTCCAGACAAGACAACGAACTGGTGCAATACAACATCTTGCATAAGAACAATATAGTCGTACTGTTTGGAATGGACAAAAGCGCCTGCTCCCTTTTACGCGAACAGTATCCCGACGTCCGTTTCTATGCGCAGGCAAGCCCTCTCATAGAGTACTTTGCGGCAAAGAGCCGCCTGGGCAATTGCCGGAAAATGTATGTGCACCTGCGCAAAGAAGCGGCAGAGATATACGCCTACGAACGCGGCCGGCTGGCATTTGCCAACACCTTTGCCTGCAAGGAGACAAACGACCGCCTCTATTACATCCTCTGTGTATGGAAGCAGCTCGGCATGGCACAGGAACGCGACGAGCTCCACCTCACCGGCGAACTGTACGACAAAGAGCAACTGCTGCCCGAACTGAAAAAATTTATCCGGCAGGTATTCATCATGAACCCTGCCGCCAATCTCGACCTACAAGCCATCAACCTATGCGAGTAATAAGCGGAATATACAAAAGAAGGCGTTTCGACGTGCCCCATACTTTCAAGGCACGCCCCACAACCGATTTCGCCAAAGAGAATCTGTTTAATGTACTGTCCAACTACATGGACTTTGAAGAAGGCGTACGCGCACTCGATTTATTTGCCGGCACAGGCAGCATCAGCATCGAGCTTGTGTCCAGAGGCTGCGACCAGGTAATCAGCGTAGAGAAAGACCGCGACCATTACGCTTTCATCTGCAAGGTAATGAAAGAACTCAAGACCGATAAATGCCTGCCTGTCCGCGGCGATGTATTCAGATACATACAAGGCAGCCGCGAACGGTTCGACTTTATCTTTGCCGACCCGCCGTACGGACTCAAAGAGCTTGAAACCCTGCCCGACCTCATTTTCGACAACAACCTGCTGAAAGAAGACGGCCTGTTCGTGCTGGAGCATGGAAAAACCAATAACTTCGAGGAACATCCCTGCTTTTTGGAAAGAAGAATCTACGGCAGTGTCAATTTCTCTTTCTTCGGCATTCAAGGCTGAAAGCTACAGTAACGGTGCCAGCAGCCGCACTATGCTTTCTGCCGCCTTACGGTGCCAGGGACGTTTCTCCCAATTCTTGGAGAACACCTGCACACATTCCCGCTGGTCCTGCAAGAATATCTCACGCATCTGCAATGCAGTCTCGGTGTCGTATATAAAGGCATTCACCTCAAAATTATGCTCGAAACTGCGGAAATCCACGTTCGTAGAGCCTACTGTGGACAATTCGTCATCCGATACCATGAGTTTGGAGTGCAGGAAACCTTTTTTATAAAAGTACACCTTGACACCTGCACGCAACGCCTCTGCCAGATACGAACAGGAGCCCAGATGCGTCAGCCTGTTATCCGCACGATAAGGCAGCATAAGACGCACATCCACCCCTGCCAGTGCAGCCGTCTGCATGGCTACGAGCACGGCTTCCGTCGGGAGAAAGTAAGGAGTCTGTATATAAAAATATTTCCGGGCACCGGTTATCGCCATGACAAGTCCCTGCATGATTTCTTTCCAGGGACCTATCGGCTCAGCCGTTACAATCTGCGCCAGTGAAGTGCCGCAGGCATCCACCTTCGGGAAGTAGCGGGCAGACGTAATCAAGGTACGGTCTACAAAATACCAGTCGAGCAGAAAAGCCGTTTGCAGACCATGCACAGCCTTACCTTCCAGCAGCAGGTGCGTATCACGCCAGATGCCCCATGAAAAGCCGCGCATATAACGTTCGGCCAGGTTCATTCCGCCTACAAAGCCCACGCGCCCGTCAATGACTACAATCTTGCGGTGGTTGCGGTAATTCACCTTGCTGGTGAACAAAGGAAAACGTACTTTCAGGAAACTGCGCACTTCCACTCCCGCCTCGCGCATCTGTTCATAAAAGCGGTTGGGAACATGCCAGCATCCCACATCATCATAAATCACACGCACCTCCACTCCCTGCTTCGCTTTCTCCATCAGCACATCGCGCACCATACGGCCTATGGCGTCATCCTCGAAGATATAAAACTCCATGTGGATATGTCCGGTCGCCTTTTGCAATTCGCGCAGCAAGGATTGAATCATGGAAAGTCCCCGCGTATAGACTTCCACACGGTTTCCATCGAAAGGAAAAGCCTGGTTGGTGTTGCGAAACAGAGAGATAAGGCGGCCGTAATTTGCCGGAAGCGCACAGGAATCCTGGGCAAGATATTCGGCCATCGGCTTCTTCAACAGACGGTTGTAACTCTTCTTGCCAATGACACGCACCCGCCTTTGGCTGCGGCCGAAGAAGAAGTAAAACACCAGTCCCACCACCGGAAGGAACATCAGCACCAATATCCACGCCATTGTCTTTACCGGATTACGGTTATCGAGAATGATAACCGTGATTGTTCCGATAATTGCGCCAAAATAGATAATATCGAATGCTACTGTGGCAATCAGGCCGGCTATGAAGTTCCAATCAAGCATACATTTGTCACAAGAAGAAATAAGTCCCGAATAAAAATCAAAACAGATTCTAAAACAAATATATGAAAAAGGAAGGAAGTTTTACGACCTATTACATTGATTAACATTAGAACGGACGCCGCCCGCCGCCAAAGCCACCCCGATGGCCGCCCGGAGCGGGACCGCCGAAGCCTTGCCTGCCACGCATACTTTCGCGCGCACCCTTACCGCCAAAAATATTCAAACGGTAAATGAAATGCAGCATGCAGTAGCTGTTGACACCATTATAAGACGACACCGACCGGCCATCCGCCGTCAACGAGCGGCTGATGTTGCTCTGTTGTTTCAGGATATCGTACATCTCGAAGCTCACAGTCGCCGCACCTTTCAGGAACGACTGCGAAAGTTGCGCGTTCCAGATCAACTCGTTGCGGTTCATGCTGCTGTCCGTATAGCCGCGGCGGCTTTGATTGGTGATATTGGTAGAAAGCGTCATCTTCCAGGGCATCGTGATATTGGTCAGCGCACCGTAGGAGAAAGTATAGGGATTCTGGTTATTCTCCGGGCGCAATTTGCTGCGCTCTGCCGTATAGGAAACCGAACCGTTCACTCCGAATTCAAACCAGTCATTGCGGTAGGCCCCGTTCACCCGCTCGCTCAGCATAAGTTCGGTGGTGGTATTCTTGTTATCCTGTTTCGTATTCTGATCGTATAGGAACGCCACGTTGTTATTGTATCTGAGTTGCGAAAAAGAGTTTACCGTAAACTTCTTGTTCTTCAACGCCGTATTGAATCCGAACATACCGAAAGCGCTCCAGTTGCCGTTGATATTCTTGGGCGTAGTGGTCCGTCCGCCGGTTTGCTCGTTGTACACCGTACTGTTGCTGATGCTGTTCTGCGTGGTCGAGAAGCTGAGATGTGTCATCATTCCGCGCTGCAACTCCCCATTATAAGTATTGTAGAAGAGGCGCATATTGTGCGTAAATGCCGGCTTCAGTCCCGGATTTCCTACTCTGATGTTCAGCGGATTCGAGTTATCGGCAATAGGCAGCAGGTTCTCCATGCTCGGCTGACTGCTGCGTCCACGATACATAAAACGCAACTGGCTCACTTTAGAAAAACGGTAACGGAAATCAATGTTCGGGGCAAAGTTGAATACGTTTCGGGCCGTATCAATCATATAATCCCCGCGCTTATAGGACAATACCGAATGCTGCGGCTGGAAAGACATCCCCGCACTCAACTGATACTTCTCACGGATGAAGCGCAACGACACGGACGCATCGTGGTTGTAGTATCTGTACTCCGCATATTTGCCCAGGCTATCCACAGCATGCGACTCGTATCCGGACGGCAAAGGCCCGTTGATGTCCCACTCCGGATAGTCCAGCATATCGAATGTGGTCTTGTCGCTCTCGCTGTACTTGTATTGGAACTGATAGCTGAACTGCAGGAAAGTGGCGCGTGCAATCGGTTCGCTGTACGTAACCTGGGCGCTATAATTATAATTGTTGGTCGGTGTTGTGATATACTGGTTGCGATACAGCACGGAGTCTCCGCCCAACGCGTTCAATATCTGGTAATAGCGGGTTTCCGACTGCCTGTACTGGTCGTTGTCGTTGTCGCCGTAGCTAAAGCGTCCGCGGAAGGTTATGTTACGTCCGCGGTTATTCAGCTTCCTGTTGAGTTGCAGCGTGGCGGATGTCGAAATGCTTTTGCTTTTGGTCAGAGAAGCATCATTCGTTGCATTGACACGGATATTTTCCAAAGGGTCGTCTTCCAGCCTGTCGAAGTCGAGAAAATCGTTCGGGTTGGCAATCAGGCTATACGGGTCCGAGTTGAATGTTCCCGATTCCGAACCGGAAGTACCGTTTGTCTTGCCGTAAGAGAAGTTAGGACGGAAAATGATATTCGTCATCGAATCCGGCTTCCACTCCAGACGGAAGTTGGCAAAGACATCCGAATTCTTGTTCTTGTTGACAGCGTTCGAATTGGAGTATGAACTTCCGTTCTGCAGGAAACGTTCCGAAGAGTTGGTACTGATAATGTCCGCACCTTTATAATCATAGCGGACACTACCGTCGAGCTCCAGTTTCGAAGTCTCCGTCGCAAAGTTCGCTCCCAGTGTTTTCGTGGCTACCAAACCGTTGTTCCTGCGCCAGCGCGGACCGCCGCCACCACCGGAGAAGCCCTGGTCGTTGACATTATTGGCAGAACCAATCAAAGAGAATTGCGTCTTATCGACAATGTAATTTACCATCATGCGTGCCATATAACGGTCTTCCGTACCATAAGCCACATCCGCATTGCCGAACCACCCCTTATTCATACCTTTCTTCACGGTAAGGTCGAGCACCGTCTCCTCTTCACCGTCATCTATACCGGTGATGCGTGCCAGGTCGGACTTCTTATCGTAGGTTTTCAGTTTATCAATTATATCCACCGGCAAGTTCTTCAAGCCCGTCTTTATATCGCCCCCGAAGAACTCTTTGCCATCCACCATGATTTTCTTCAGCTCTTTGCCGTTAATCGTCACATTGCCGTCATCATCGATTTCCGCACCGGGCAGTTTCTTCACCAGTTCTTCCAGCATAGCCCCTTCCGGCGTGCGATAGGCAGAGGAACTGTACATCAGCGTATCTTCCACCACCTGCACTTGCGGCGCTTCCGCCACTACCACAGCCTCGGCAAGCATAATGGCATCCGTTTCGAGCGTTATCGTACCCACATTTTTATTGCGCACGTTGGCATAGAGATGCAGCGGGAGAAACTTATTCTTAAAACCTATATAGGAAACTTTCAGCACATATTTCCCCGCATTCACCTTCGGCAGGGTAAAGTAGCCGTTTCCCGTAGTGGCAACACCGGCTGCATAAGCGCTGTCCGGCAACGATAGCAATTGAATGGTAGCTTGCACCGCAGGCTCGTTCGTGTCTTCAAGCACACGGCCGGATACGGTGATGTTTTTGGTTTGTGAAAAAGCAGACAATGCCGTTGCCAGCAACAGCACCGCCGCAGTGATAATTTTTTTCATGCCCTGTCTTCTAAATAATCAACACTGTTTATTTGTAACTGATTCTTTTGACAAAAGTACGGGCAAAAGGTTTAACGGGCTACAGAATGATTTTGTTTAATTACCGGTTATTCCGCTTGAACAGGTTGTCCACGGTCGCTTTCTTTATGCCGAATTCAAGGCAGAGGACGTTCATAATCAGGAATATCAGGAAAGAAGAAGAATCGACGGACATAATATCGCCCTGCGCCACCCTGTACAGCATGCCTCCGAAAATAAAGAGCACGGTAAGGAACATCGCATTGCGCGTGGCTTTGTTGCGTATCTCCTCTATCGCCTTGCATTCGCCTTTCGTCAGCGCAAAGAGTATCATCAATGCCCCCAGCATCATCAGGAGTTTGGAGCACTCTTTATAAAACAGCAGATTGGCATCTGTAACCCTGCCCGTAAGCATCATCAGGAACGGAAGGAACAAGGCCAGCGCAATTACGAAATAGCCCAACGGACGGCAGTATACGGGAAGTAAAGCTTTCATTTTCTTACATACAAATTAAAGGTTACGGTGCGGACACCTTACAAATACATAGATTTTCGGAAACAAAGATAACGTTTTATTGTTGAAAGAACTATCTTTGTAGCATAATAAATAAAGAGAGCAATGCTCCCTTCCATAATTTACAACTTCTAATCCGTAATAAGTCAAATGAGTAAACAAGAAGTAATCCTCTGCAAGGAGTTGGAAAACGACCTGACGCATGCCATCGGAAAATGTCCTCACGACAAGCTTTTCATCCTTACCGACGAACATACGCACCGCCTTTGCCTGCCGCAACTGCAAAGCATCCCCGCACTGGAAAATGCCGCCGAAATCATTATCGGAGCAGAAGACGTGCACAAGAACCTGGAGACGCTGGCTTCCGTGTGGCAGGCTCTGAGCGAACAGGGAGCCACCCGCCATTCGCTCTTGATAAACCTGGGCGGCGGAATGGTCACCGACCTCGGCGGCTTTGCGGCTGCCACTTTCAAACGCGGCATTGCATACATCAACATCCCTACTACCCTGCTTGCCATGGTAGACGCATCCGTAGGCGGAAAAACAGGCATCAACTTCAACGGACTGAAGAATGAAATCGGTGTCTTCGCCCCTGCTTCCTCCGTCTTGCTGGAAACCGGGTTCCTGCGCAGCCTCGATGCCCGCAACTTTTTCTCCGGCTATGCCGAAATGTTGAAGCACGGACTCATCAGCACTTCCGACCATCTGGCGGAGCTGCTGTCTTTCGATACAGAAAACATAGACTACTCCGCACTCAGGACAATGGTAGGGCGCTCCGTACAGGTAAAGGAAGATATTGTGGAACAAGACCCCAAAGAGCACGGCATACGCAAGGCGCTCAATCTGGGACACACCATAGGACATGCTTTCGAGAGTCTTGCCCTGGCCGAAAACCGTCCGGTACTGCATGGTTATGCCGTGGCGTGGGGACTTGTGTGTGAACTTTACCTCTCCTACCTCAAAGCCGGCTTTCCTAAAGATAAAATGCGCCAGACCATCCAATTTATCAAAGAGAATTACGGTGCTTTCGCCTTTAGCTGCAAGCAATACGACAGCCTTTACGAACTGATGTTGCATGACAAGAAAAACACTGCCGGCATCATCAATTTCACGCTGCTGAAAGAGGTAGGCGATATCTGCCTGAACCAGACGGCGGACAAAGAAACGATTTTCGAGGTGTTCGACTTTTACCGGGAATGTATGGGGGTATAAATCCCTCACTTTCCCAAGAACTGCATATACTGCTGTTGTGCTTTGTCCAATAAAGCCTCATCTATACGGCTTTCCTGCCGGAAGAGAGAATACTCCGGGGCACATCCGTTTCTTTTAACCTTCCTGTCCCAGTTCCCTACAATCTGCCCTTCGTAAAGTATTACCGGAAAGAAGAGTCCGTTTCCCGTAAAGGCTTTGGAATAGTGTTCGGAAGGGAGCACATCCGTCCGGTCTTTATAACCCAGCAGCAGCTCATCGTACGGCGGCAGAAACTGTATATGCCCTTTTATGCTGCCGCGGGTTCTGCCGGACTCATGAAGATACCAGGTCTGCCCTTTCCATTGTTCTTCCGTCAATTCACAGCCTATCAGGTATATACCTTGTTTCGCTTCCGTTACGGATAGTCCGGACCACCACACAAAATCCTGTAAAGTGGCAGGGGTATGACTACGGAAATAATTCCTTGCCAAACGTGCCAGAGCCTCGTCCTTCGTTATGTCCGGCACAGGTGGCACGCACTCTTCCAGAAGCATGTAAGCATGCTTTCCGCCTTTAGACTCTCCTCCGCAAACGATGCCTTCCACTTCCGCCCGTACCATAAAGCGGGTCATATGATAGTTGTCCGCCGCCAGCCCCGAATGCCGGAACTGTTCCGCTATTTCCAGCCTGGTCAGCCTTTTCTTTCCGGCAAGAATCGTTTCCAATGCACGATTGCTTTTACTGTAAAGTTCCTCGGATATCTCTTCCCTGCCTTTGGCGTATGCCTCATTGGCAGCTTTTATACGCCGGGCAGAGAGCTTCAGCATCCAACGAATATCTTCTGCCGCCACCAGATGCCATGTAGGGCGCATTACATGCGTTCTTAAAATCTCTCCTTTCTGCAACGCTTCTTCCACCGTCCGGACAGTGGCCGAAGCCAGGCGCATACCCACCGCCCATTTAACCATTGCATAATCCTGTGCCTGGACGGCTCCCATCCAGGACACCAACTCTTTCGGAGAATGAAACAAAGGATTCGCCAACTGCTGGTTCAACAAGCGCAATTTAGGTATATCCATCATCAAATATATTGTTTATACGGTTTATAACTGCTTTTGGGAGATGACAAAGCTAATATAAATAAACAAGAAAAAGGTAATATGCCCCAAAGAATCATCTGTTTTTCCGGCCGGATACTGCAATCACATACTATTTCAGATTTATTTAACAATAAGAAAACACTGATAAACAGCGAATTTTAAAATAAAGGTAAAATAAAGGCAATAAAAAATCACAGAAGTATTTGCTATTTCAAAATAAAGACGTACTTTTGCATCCGCAATTCGGGGTGTAGCTCAGCCCGGTTAGAGTACGCGTCTGGGGGGCGTGTGGTCGCTGGTTCGAATCCAGTCACCCCGACTGGTAAAAATGAAGGAGTTAAGTTTATGCTTAGCTCCTTTTTCATTTCCTTCCTAAAATAAATCCACAATAACATGATAATTAACTAATCACATTTGTAAGTACGCAAATAAGTACATACATTTGTGTATAAAAGGGAGGATTTATGAAAACAACCAATTATACGGATTTAAGAGCTAATCTAAAAGGTTATATCGAGTCAGTAGCTTTTTAGTGGGGATACGCATATAGTTTAGCAATGCGGAAAAGGAAGAACCTCTTGTCAGCTACGCCTCTTAGGTTTGCTCTGAACAGTTTAATTTTAGCATTGAAAGATTCTGCCATTGCATTTGAAGAACGATGGTTGTAGAAATTCAGTATTTCATCATAGTGTTCATAAAAAGTAGCGGCAATGACGTTAAAAGAATGCATCCCTGCTTCTTCTACTTTATAATACCACCGTGCCATAGCCAGACGTGCAGCATCCTTTATGGTATTCCTTGAGAATATCATCCGCAGGGGAATGGCACAAACCATATGCTTTTTTAACGTCAGGGTATTCTTCGAATAGTATTGCCGCCCTTTGTTTCTGCCTCTCTGTCCATTTATCGGCTGATTTGAAAAGTAAATACCGCGAGCGTATAAGCAACTCCCTACGGGTATCACCATTAGCATATCGGTATGGGACATAATCCTCGTTCTTCTGTTTAGCTTCCTCCATTTCCTCATTGGCCTGCTGTATGGCATCCCAACGGTGTTTGATGCGTATTTCCTGCACGGCATCACAAGCTAATTTCTGAATGTGAAAACGGTCTATCACACGGCAGGCTTTAGGAAATGCAGTCCGTACGATCTTGCGCATGGAGTCTGAAAGGTCAAGTGTCACTTCTTTAACGGCATAACGACTTTCCTCGTCAATTCGCTGAAGTACAGCTATTACATCCTCCGATTTGGTGCCTGCCACAACTGCTACAAGAGAACACTCCCTTGTGCAGGCATCGCGGTTGGTCACAAAGGTGTAAAGTTCACCGTTTGAGAGCGATGTTTCGTCAATTGCCAGATGCGGTCCTATATTCTCTGGAAACAGCATCCATTCATCGGCATGAGATAACTGTTCCCAATTACGATATCCGCTGAGAACCTCCTTGTACTGTTTTTCGAATGTATGACAGTCTATATGATAGAATTCCTCAAGCGTACGGCAAGTCACTGGGGATGTCTCCATACGTTTCTTTTAAAAAAGATCCAAATTCTTTGGAGTATCTGGTTCCCTTGGCCACAATGTCGAGGTCGATGGGAATACTAAAGCTTTTCCCTGTGCGTAAGTCCGTCCAACGCCGGCGTCTGATCTTGAGAATTACCTTATGGTCCCGTATGGGAAAGTCTGTCACATTTACAGCTTCCATAAAACCTTTGGATTCAAAATGTACGTCATTGCTTAACTTGGGATTCATCTTTTCATCCAGACTGATATGAATCTCTTGAGAGGTTTGTTCGACTCCAGAGATAAGAAAGTAATCTAATATCTGCGCAGGCAACACGAGGCTGGCTAGCATGTTCAAATAATCGTTTTTCATAATGCGAAGTAAGCAATACTTCACGAGTATAAAAAATAATCCCCGCTAAAAAGCTACTGAGCCGTTATATCGACTCGGTTATTGACGATTGTGATACGGTATTTATCAATCGTGGCAATGGTGCGGGAGTAGTAATGATTTCTTTGGAAGAATATAATTCTTTGAAGGAGACCGAATATATCATGTCTTCTGAACAGACCATGAATGATATTCGTAAAGGAGAAGAAGACTTAAAGGCAGGCAAAGGAATAGAAGTAAATTTAGATGAACTATGAAACTGATATTTACTCCTATTGCACAAGAACATTGGGAATATTGGAAAAAGAATGACCCCAACATAACCAAACGCATTAAGAAATTACTCGCCGATATATTGGAACATCCTTACACTGGCATAGGTAAACCTGAACCTCTCAAATATGAATTGGCAGGTAAATGGTCACGACGAATTAATACAGAGCATAGACTTATTTATTCTGTGCATAATGATATGATAGAGATTTACATATTCTCCATGAAATATCACTATTCTAAGAAATAACTACATTATCACATCTTATTAAATTAAAAGAGGCCATCACAAAATGATTTTTGAGATGACCTTTTTTAAATTTCTTTCCTAAAATAAATCTACCACAACAGCTCAACGTAAAAAATCCCCGCTTCTTCCATTCTCTTTTGCCTAAGCCTAACCCGTTTTTTCCCACACAAAAACAGTGCTTTCCTTATTCTTTTTTGTTGAAAAGCAGCATGATAAATGTAGCCGTACAACAATAAAAAACCCGTTTTCCTGTTGCGGGCCCTGCGGTTGCCAACTGCGAACCGCAGGGTTTGCAGCTGCGGGCTCTACAGCCCGCAATTGGAAAACGAAGAATACTACATGCTGTTGCAACATTATACAAGGTGCGATAGCGGAAAAACAACAAGGCAACATCACATTTATCTTACGCATTCGGGATGCAAAGTCACGGTTTAACTTTTTTTAGACCCTGATATGAACAAAATCTCCCCAAATACAGGAAATCTTGTTTTAAACAATAATACGCTGATTATAGGATAATTAACAACTGAAAGACGGATAAAAAGAGCCTTTTCCCGTGACGACCGAATTTGGTCGTCACCTGTCACCGTCCGTGTCACCACGTCTGTATCGCTCTCCCACAAAGGGATAGAGACTAAAAGTGACGAGTGACGACCGTTTTTCTTTTTAACCCCTTTCTCTTATTCGGATAAGAATTGCTATTTTTGCAGATAAAAGAACAAAATTATGGGAGCAGGAAAATGGATTGGCGGTATCATCGGCTTCATGGCAGGCGGACCGCTCGGCGCATTGGCAGGATATGCACTCGGGTCGCTGATAGAGCTCGGTGGCAATACTGCAAGTTATACGACAGACTATGGCAACGGACAGACTGAGGAAGATGTCTTTGCCGGGCAACGGAACAGTTTTCTTTTTTCGATGCTGGTAATGGCCTCGTACATCATACGGGCAGACGGACGCATCATGCACAGTGAAATGGAATACGTCCGCAATTTCCTACGAACCAACTTCGGCGTTGCGGCAGTAGGCGAAGGCGAACGGATATTGCTCAACCTCTTCGAGCAACGCAAGCGAATGGACATGCAGAATCCTCTCGCATTCAGACAGACCATCCGTGATTGCGGCAGGCAGATAGCCGCCAACCTCACATACGAGGAACGCCTGCAACTGCTGGGATTCCTTGCCAACATAGCCCGGAGCGACAACAACGTCTGCCGCGAAGAGATAGAAGCGCTGAAAGAAGTGGCAACCTATATGGGACTGTCCGAAAAAGAAGTGGAATCCATGCTCAACCTGGGCGGCAACTCCCTGGAAGCTGCCTACAAAGTTCTGGAAATTCTTCCTACAGCCACCGATGAGGAGGTGCGTGCCGCCTATCGCAAACTGGTACTGAAGCACCACCCCGACCGGGTAGCCACACTGGGAGAAGACATCAAACGCGCCGCCGAAGAGAAACTCCAGGACATCAACAATGCCAAAGAGATAATCTACAAAGCAAGAGGTATCAAATAGCCGCGAAAGACTGTCTCACCGAAAAAGGCTTCAATCCCCCCAAGAATATTAATAGAACCCTATCCGATATGAAGAAAATTTTGCTTATCTCACACTGGGTTTCACTACCCTCACCACCTATGCCGCAACTCCTCTCTGGATGCGCGACATACAGATTTCACCCGACGGTACGGAAATCGTTTTCTGTTACAAGGGAGACATCTACAAAGTTTCCGCAAAAGGCGGTACGGCCACGCAGCTCACCACGCAGGAGTCTTACGAATCGTCTCCCGTATGGTCGCCGGACGGCAAACAGATAGCGTTTGCCAGCGACAGGCAAGGAAACTTCGACGTCTTCGTAATGCCGTCCGATGGCGGTGCGGCACAACGCCTGACCACCAACTCGGCAGGAGAAATCCCTTCCGCATTCACGCCCGACGGCAAGTATATCCTTTTCTCCGCCGCCATACAGGACCCGGCCGGAAGTGCGCTCTTCCCCAGTTCTGCCATGACCGAGCTTTATAAAGTCCCCGCAACCGGCGGACGCACCGAACAGGTATTGGGTACTCCCGCCGAAGCCCTCTGCTTCGACAAAACAGGCGACATGTTTTTCTACCAAGACCAAAAAGGATTTGAAGACCAGTGGCGGAAGCACCACACCTCTTCCATTACACGCGACATATGGATGTACGACTGCCGTACAGAGAAGCACACCAACCTCACCCGCCACGCGGGCGAAGACCGCAACCCCGTCCTCTCGCCGGACGGACAGACCTTGTACTTCCTGAGCGAACGCAACGGCGGTTCGTTCAATGTGTACTCCCTGCAACCGGTACACCCCGAAGCGGTAAAAGCGGTAAGCAGTTTCAAGACCCATCCCGTGCGCTTCCTCTCCATAAGCGGCAACGGAACATTGTGCTATGGTTACGACGGTGAAATATATACCCAGCAGGATGGCGCCGCCCCGCAAAAAGTACAAATAGAGATTATCCGCGACGACCGGCCCGATACAGCCCGCCTGACCTTTACCAACGGAGCCACCTCGGCAACCGTTTCGCCGGACGGCAAGCAAGTGGCATTCATCGCCCGTGGCGAAGTGTTCGTCACTTCGGCAGACTATGCCACAACCAAACAGATAACCCACACCCCTGCCGGTGAAAGCGGCCTGTCTTTCGCACCCGACAACCGCACGCTGGCTTATGCCAGTGAGCGCAACGGCAACTGGCAGTTGTATCTTGCCAAAATAGTCCGCAAGGAAGACCCCAACTTCCCGAACGCCACCATTGTAAAAGAAGAGGCATTGTTGCCGTCAGCCACCGTTGAGCGTGCTTTCCCGCAATTCTCGCCCGACGGTAAAGAGCTGGCATTCATAGAAGACCGTACCCGCCTCATGGTGGTGAACCTTGATACGAAGAAAGTGCGCCAGATTACCGATGGCTCCACCTGGTACAGCACAGACGGCGGGTTCGACTATGCCTGGTCGCCGGACGGAAAATGGTTCACCCTCGAATTCATCGGCAACAGGCACGACCCGTATTCCGATATAGGTCTTGTCAGCGCACAAGGCAACAGCCCCATCATCAACCTGACCAACAGCGGCTACATGAGCGGTTCGCCCCGTTTTGCCCTCGACGGCAATGCCATTCTCTTCAAGACGGAGCGTTACGGCATGCGCGCTCATGCCTCATGGGGTTCGCAGGACGATGCCATGCTCGTTTTCCTCAATCAGGACGCCTACGACAAATACTGCCTGAGCAAGGAAGACTACGAACTGCGCAAGGAGCTGGAAGCCGAACAGAAAAAAGCGCAAAGCAAGGACACTGCCAAAGGTAAGAAAGGCAGCAAGAAAGATGCAGGAAAAGAAAAAGCCGCGGACGATGACAAGGCTCAGGTAAAGGACATCACCGTAGAACTGAAAAACATGGAAGACCGCATGGTACGCCTCACCCCGAATTCCTCGGACATGGGCAGCGTCATCATCTCCAAAGACGGTGAGACCCTTTATTACTTTGCCGCCTTTGAAGGCGGTTACGACCTTTGGAAAATGGATCTCCGCAAGAAAGACACCCGGCTGCTTCACAAAATGGATGCCGGCTGGGCTTCCATGGAAATGGACAAAGACGGCAAGAACCTTTTCCTGCTGGGCGGCAAAACCATGCAGAAGATGAATATGGCATCCGATGAGCTGAAGCCTGTCACTTACCAAGCACAAGCCAAAATGGATTTGGCGACGGAACGCGAATATATGTTCAACCACGTGTACAAACAGCAGAAGAAGCGTTTCTACAACACCGATATGCACGGCGTAGACTGGGATGCCATGAGCGCCGCCTACCGCAAGTTCCTGCCTCACATAGACAATAACTACGACTTTGCCGAACTGTTGAGCGAGTGGCTGGGCGAGCTGAACGTGTCGCACACCGGCGGCCGTTACTACGCTTCCGGACAAAGCGAACCGACTGCCAGTCTGGGACTGCTTTTCGACTGGAATTACCGGGACAAAGGGATGCGCATTGCCGAAGTCATAGAGAAAGGTCCGTTCGATAACGCCTCAACCAAAGCAAAGGCAGGCATCATCATTGAAAAGATTGACGGCACAGAGATTACCCCTGAAATGGATTACTACACATTGTTAAATGATAAAGCCAAAAAGAAAACCCTCGTCTCACTCTACAACCCGCAAACCAAAGAACGCTGGGAAGAGGTGGTAATTCCGATAAGCGGCAGCGCGCTGAATACCCTGCTCTATACCCGCTGGGTGAAACAACGTGCGGCAGATGTGGACAGATGGTCCGGCGGACGGCTGGGATATGTTCATATCGAATCAATGGGCGATGACAGTTTCCGTTCCGTCTACTCGGACATTTTGGGCAAATACAACAACCGCGAGGGCATCGTCATCGACACCCGCTTCAATGGCGGCGGACGCCTGCACGAGGACATCGAAATTCTATTCAGCGGCCAGAAATACTTCACGCAAGTGGTTCGCGGCCGCGAAGCCTGCGACATGCCCAGCCGCCGCTGGAACAAGCCTTCCATTATGGTGACCTGCGAAGCCAACTATTCCAATGCACACGGCACACCGTGGGTGTACCGCCACCGGAATATCGGCAAACTGGTGGGTATGCCCGTTCCGGGAACCATGACAAGCGTATCCTGGGAGCGTCTGCAAGACCCGTCGCTCGTATTCGGCATCCCCGTAGTGGGTTACCGCCTGCCCGACGGCAGCTACCTGGAGAACAGCCAACTGGAACCGGACATCAAAGTGGCCAACTCGCCCGAAACCATCGTAAAGGGTGAAGATACCCAACTGAAAGTTGCCGTAGAAGAACTGCTGAAAGAGCTGGACAAATAAGATACCGGCAGGCAGGCTTCGGACTCTGCATAACAAGGATTATACGAACAAGAAAGGGATGTTGCCACATCCCTTTCTTGTTCGTATAACAATATGTCGGGGCTTCCGGCAGCTCCTTTTCAATCGCCCATATCATTCAGATGTATCTCCAATGCCTTCACCGAGATATAAATCTCATACACCGAAATTGCCAGCGAGATAATCAGCAGCACCAATGCCAGGCCGAAGATATAGACCGATACCAGATGAAGCCGGATATAGATAAAGAACATGCTGACCACACACAGCAGCAGGCTTGCTATGCCGGTTACCTGCATAGCCCGCGTCAGGTAAAGCCGTTGCCGCAGATTGGCAATCTGTGCGGCCGTCACCGACGAATGACTCTTCTGATGTTGCTCTTTCAAAGCACGTACAAGACCGGCATAGGACAGAAAACGGTTGGTATATGCCAACATTATCAAAGATATTGCCGAGAACAGCAAAGCGGGGGTAGTTAAATCAATTTCCATAAAACGTTTTTCTTCATTCTTTTAAAACCTGCAAAGGTAAGCAATAAAACCGAAAAGGAAAATAGCCTTCCCTATCTAACTTTTTTCCATTACCTTTGTTCCCAAGAAAAGACCTAATTCATCAAAGCCTATGTTCACAGACTTGCTCAATTCCTCTTATTTCGCCCTGTTCCTCATCGTAGCCCTCGGCTTCATGTTGGGAAGGATTAAAATCAAAGGATTGTCACTCGACGTATCTGCCGTTATTTTCATCGCCCTGCTATTCGGGCATTTCGGCGTCATCATCCCCAAGGAGCTGGGTAACTTCGGACTCGTACTGTTCATCTTCACCATCGGCATACAGGCGGGACCCGGCTTCTTCGACTCCTTCCGGAGCAAAGGGAAGACCCTCATCATCATCACCCTGCTCATTATCTGCTCCGCCGCCCTCACGGCAACGGGGCTGAAATATGCCTTCGACATTGACACACCGAGCGTGGTGGGACTCATAGCCGGAGCGCTTACCAGTACGCCGGGACTTGCCGTTGCCATTGACAGCACCCACTCGCCGCTGGCATCCATTGCCTACGGTATCGCCTATCCGTTCGGAGTAATCGGCGTTATCCTGTTCGTGAAACTGCTGCCCCGCATCATGCACATCGACCTCGACCGGGAAGCCCGCCGCCTGGAGACAGAGCGCCGCGGACAGTTTCCCGAATTGCTCACCTGCATCTACCGTGTCACGAACCCCGTAGTTTTCGGACGCAGCCTGATGCAAATCAATGCCCGTGCCATAACCGGTGCCGTAATCTCCCGCCACAAGCACGGCGAGCAAATCTCCATCCCCACCGCACATACCGTACTCCGTGAAAACGACTACATACAGGCAGTGGGCAGTGACGAAGCCCTGAACCAACTTGCCACCCTGGTGGGCGAACGCGAAGAAGGGGAACTCCCGCTCAGCCACACCCAAGAGATAGAATCCCTGCTGCTGACCAAAAAGGATATGATAAACAAGCAACTGGGCGACCTGAACCTGATGAAGAACTTCGGCTGTACCGTGACGCGTGTCCGCCGAAGCGGAATAGACCTTGCCCCCTCGCCCGACCTCGCGCTGAAATTCGGCGACAAGCTGACGGTGGTAGGCGAAAAGGAAGGACTGAAAGGACTGGCGCGCCTCTTGGGCAATAATGCCAAGAAACTGTCCGATACCGATTTCTTCCCGATTGCAATGGGTATTGTGCTCGGAGTGCTGTTCGGCAAACTGAATATATCCTTTCCCGGCGGTTTGTCGTTCTCACCGGGACTGACGGGCGGTATCCTGATAGTGGCCCTGTTCCTCAGCGCAATAGGCAAGACGGGGCCTGTCATCTGGTCGATGTCGGGTCCTGCCAACCAACTGCTGCGACAGTTGGGACTGCTGCTGTTCCTCGCCGAAGTAGGTACGTCGGCAGGAAAGAACCTGGTTGCCACCTTCCAGGAAAGCGGCTGGCTGCTGTTCGGAGTAGGCGCAGCCATTACCCTGGTTCCCATGCTGATAGCCGTGATTGTGGGCAGGATGGTGTTTAAAATCAGTATTCTCGACCTCTTGGGAACCATTACCGGCGGCATGACAAGTACCCCCGGTCTGGCGGCCGCCGATTCCATGACCGACAGTAATATTCCGAGCGTGGCATACGCAACGGTCTACCCCATTGCAATGGTATTCCTCATACTGTCCATTCAAATCATAGCTACAATGATTTAAGACAATGAAAGCACTGGATAAAGAAACAGCTATTGCCCGGATGAATACGTTCGGGCGCAACGGTACGCCCTTCCTGTTTGTTATCGACTACATGCAGCAACATTCGTACGTAGAACCTCTCGACGGGATAGATGCGTCCGTATGCCTCTACCAGTTCAGAGGAACAGGCAATGCACCTGATGCCGATGCCCGGTATGCCGGAACGATAGACTGGGAATTCACACCGCCCGCTCCCGCCGACTATCGCCGTTCTTTCGATACCGTGAGGCGCAACCTGCTGGGCGGCAACAGCTACCTGACCAATCTGACATGCAAAGTGCCGCTCCGCACCAACCTGACGCTGAAAGATGTGTTCCTGCATTCACACGCCCTGTACAAGCTCTGGCTGAAAGACCGGTTCGTCTGCTTCTCGCCCGAAATCTTCGTCCGCATGGAAGAGGGCAGGATAAAATCCTTCCCGATGAAAGGCACGATTGACGCCACCCTGCCCCATGCCGAATCAATCTTGCTGGACGATGCCAAAGAAGCTGCCGAACATGCCACGATTGTAGACTTGATACGCAACGACCTCAGCATGGTTTCCGAACATGTCACCGTAGCGTCCTACCGCTACATAGACCGCCTGCAGACCAACAAAGGGCCTATCCTGCAGACAAGCTCCGAAATATGCGGCATGCTGCCCGGCGATTACACAAAGCGTCTCGGCGATATTCTGTTCAGCCTGCTGCCCGCCGGCTCCATTACCGGCGCTCCCAAACCGCGTACCATGCAAATCATTGCCGAAGCGGAAGGCTACGAACGGGGATTCTATACCGGAGTCATGGGCTGCTACGCCGACGGACGGCTGGACAGCGCCGTCATGATACGCTTCATCGAGCAGGAAAACGGACAGCTCTATTTCAAAGCCGGCGGCGGCATCACCGCCCAAAGCCGTTGGGAAAGCGAATACAACGAAGTAATACAGAAAATATATGTGCCGATTTATTGAAACCATACGGGTGGATTGCGGAGAAGTGCGCAATACGACTTACCATGAACGGAGAATGAACGATACCCGTACGCACTTCTGGCCTGAAAGCCCCGCTCTGCAACTGGCCGGCTACCTGCCCGCCATTCCCGGAAGCGGCGTACACAAGCTGCGTATAGTGTACGGGCAAAACGGCATCGAGGAAGTGACCTGTACCCCTTATACCCTGCGCCCCGTCCGCTCACTGGCACTGATACAGGCCGACGACATCGACTACGCCTGCAAAAGCACCGACCGCAGTGCGCTCAACCGGTTGTTTGCCCGGCGCGGCGCGTATGATGATATTCTGATTGTACGCCGGCATCTGCTCACCGACACCAGCATCGCCAACATCGCCCTCTTTGACGGCAGCCATTGGCATACTCCGCAACATCCTCTGCTGAAAGGGACCAAACGTGCCGAACTGCTGGACAAAGGTATTCTTACGGAAAAGGACATACGCATGGAAGAACTTCCGGCTTATTCCACCGTCCGCCTGTTCAATGCAATGATAGACTGGGGCGAAGTGGAACTGCCCGCCGATTGCCTGCATCCGGTATTCTGAAAAGCACGAATGTGGAGCCAACAGTTTCCATTTCCCAAAGATTTGTCTTACTTTTGCAAGCGGAGTATAAAGTCATCCGCTACCGTAACTTAACAAATACAACTATGCGTTATACCGTTTCCGCTCCCGATGTACCGATGCATGCCGCTATCCGGCTGCCGGCATCCAAAAGTATCAGTAACCGTGCGCTTATCCTGCACGCCCTTGCCCATGGCAGGCAGACACTCTGCAATCTGAGCGATTGCGACGATACCCGCGTCATGGTGCGCGCGCTGCAAGGCAATCCCGAACATATAGACATCATGGCGGCAGGGACGGCCATGCGTTTTCTCACCGCCTACCTCAGCGTAACGCCCGGTGTCCGTATCATTACCGGAACGCAACGTATGCAGCAGCGGCCCATCCGTATTCTGACAGACGCCCTGCGCCAGCTCGGTGCAAACATCGAGTACGCAGGCAATGAGGGCTTCCCGCCCCTGCGCATCACCGGTTCGGAATTGCAAGGCTGTGAAATATCACTTGCCGGAAACGTGAGTTCACAATATATATCCGCCTTGCTGATGATAGGAGCTGTTCTTCCCAAAGGGCTGCACCTGCATCTTACGGGCTGTATCATTTCCCGTCCCTACATCGACCTCACCCTCAAGCTCATACGGGACTTCGGCGGACATACCGAATGGAGTTCCGAAAACAGTATCACTGTATATCCCGGCGGTTACCGGGATGTTCCGTTCACTGTAGAGAGCGACTGGAGCGCGGCATCCTACTGGTATCAGATATTGGCGTTGAGGGGGAATGAAAAACGGAAAACGGGGAGTGGAGAGTCACCGAAAGGGAATGAAGAGGAAACGGTAGAGCTGCTCGGACTGTTCCCCCACAGTTATCAGGGTGACAGCCGCGGTGCGGAGATTTTCTCCCGCCTGGGCGTACATACCGAATACACGGACAAAGGGGTGCGGCTCACACTTGCGGGGACGCCCGTTGACCGTCTCGAAGAAGATATGGTAGATATTCCCGACCTTGCGCAGACCTTTGTCGTCACTTGCTGCCTGATGAATACCCCTTTCCGCTTTACCGGCCTACAAAGCCTCAAAATCAAGGAGACCGACCGCATCACCGCCCTTATCGCCGAACTGCGCAAATTAGGCTATGCGGTACGTTCCGAGCAGGACAGCATCCTGCTGTGGGAGGGTGAACGCTGCCCTGCCGAAAGCGCTCCCGTTATCGCCACCTACGAAGATCACCGCATGGCAATGGCATTTGCCCCCGCCTGCATCGCACTGCCGCAGATAAGGATTGACGAACCCCAGGTAGTATCCAAATCCTATCCGGGCTATTGGGAAGATTTGAAGCAAGCAGGCTTTACCATCTGTCATTAACATCGCCCGACGCACCGCTGCAGACAGCCTGATTGCATGACGGCCGAAAAGCATTCCGGCACACTTTCTTTTTGCCTGTTCAAAAGCGGGCAGATACGAAAACAATGTGTATCTTTGTCCGTTCTATTGTATAAGGACACTTTTTTCAAGGAAAGAGAACGTATGTGGATACTGATTATTAGCCTGATTGCCCTTGCCGTCGTAGCTGCCATAGCCGGAACCGTACGCAACCGCAGACTCCAGAAGAAAATTGACAATGGCGAACTGGACGCTATGCCCGAAGTGCAGGAAGTGGATGCGGAATGTTGCGGACAGCACGAGGTATGCGAAAAAGAGAGCCTGCTCGCCGCCGTCAGCAAGAAGATAGAGTACTATGACGACGAGGAGCTGGACAAATACATCGGAACCGCTCCCGACGAGTATACGCCCGAACAGGAAGATGAGTTCCGTGACGTGTTCTACACCATGCAGTCGGAAGACGTGGCAGGGTGGGTGCGCAGCCTGCAACTGCGCGGCATTGCACTGCCCGACAATATAAAAGACGAAGTATTCCTGATTGTAGGAGAAAGAAGAAATAATCACTAACCCCCGCCGCATGGAACTTTTACAATATACTTTCTTTCAACATGCCCTGATCGGCAGTCTGCTGGCAAGCATTGTCTGCGGAATTATCGGTACGTACATCGTCACCCGGAGGCTGGTTTTTATCAGCGGCGGACTGACGCATGCCTCTTTCGGCGGTATAGGCCTGGGACTGTATGCGGGGATTTCACCGATTCTGTCGGCAGCGGTCTTTTCCGTACTGTCAGCATTCGGCGTGGAATGGCTCAGCAAGCGGAAAGACATGCGCGAGGACTCTGCCATTGCGGTATTCTGGACACTGGGAATGGCATTGGGCATCATATTCACATTCCTGTCTCCCGGATTTGCACCCGACCTCTCCGCCTACCTGTTCGGGAATATCCTGACTATTACGTTTGGCGACATCGCCCTGCTGGGCGGACTGGCAGCACTGCTCATCCTGTTCTTCTCGTTTTTCCTGCATCCGATAATCTATGTGGCATTCGACCGCGAATTCGCCCGCTCGCAAGGAATACCCGTACAGACCTTTGAATATGTACTGATGATGTTCATTGCACTGACTATCGTAGCCTGCCTGCGTATGGTAGGCATCGTGCTGGTCATCTCATTGCTGACAATCCCGCAGATGACTGCCAATCTTTTTTCGCATAGGTTTCACCGCATCATCTGGCTGTCTGTGGGCATCGGTTACCTCAGTTGCCTGGGCGGGCTGCTCATTTCATACTATCTCAATGTTCCTTCGGGAGCAGCCATCATCTTCTTCTCCATTATTATTTATGCAATCTGTAAAGGGGGAAAAAGTTTTTGGTTATCTTTGCAGAAAAATACAAAATAATGGAAATCAAGATTCAGTCATTAGACCAGATTCATGAAGCCGCCCACCGGTTCGTCGAGGCAATGGGCGACAATACCGTGTTTGCTTTTTACGGCAAAATGGGAGCCGGCAAGACCACCTTTATCAAGGCGGTTTGCGAAGAGCTCGGCGTATCCGATGTCATTACCTCCCCTACTTTCGCCATCGTAAACGAATACCGTTCCGAAATTGCCGGAGAGTTGATTTACCACTTCGATTTCTACCGGATCAAGAAACTGGAAGAGGTGTACGATATGGGATACGAAGATTATCTGTACAGCGGTGCGCTCTGCTTCATCGAATGGCCGGAACTGATTGAAGAGCTGCTGCCGGGAAATACCGTGAAAGTCACTATCGAAGAGATAGAAAACGGTGAACGGGAAGTTACACTGCAACCGCTGGATTAGTACCGGCCGTTAATCATCAACCGCTAATCGCACTACATGAGCCAGTACATCGTTCAGGGTATCTTTGCCGTTGCGGGAATTATCTCCCTGCTGGCTGCAATCTTAGATTGGGATTGGTTCTTTACCGCCCAGAACACGCAGTTTGTCGTACGGAATGTAGGCCGCCGGCAAGCACGCTGGTTTTACGGCGTATTGGGAATGATACTTATCGGCACGGCGGTATTCTTTTTTCTGAATACTCCGCCGGTAGCATAAACGGAAAGACTGATATACAACATACAGGAAAAAAGGAAAGGCGCAGGTTTTCATCCCGCGCCTTTCCTTTTCATTATAATCCAAACTGTGAATTACTCATCCTCCAATGACTCCGTGTATTCCATTTCGCCCTGCACGATGAAAAGGATTTCATCCGGAACATAATCGCCCATTTCGTCTTTATGAGCTTCCTTGATGATGTAATCTACGATTTTTCCCAGATCGACTTCGATATATCCGTCACCGTCGGGCTGCACATCGAGGATGCCGCTCTCGGAATAATACTCGTCAATCAAATCGAGAAAATAATAAAACTCATCGTCAGAGAACTTCTCTTTCAACTCCTGCGGCAAATAGTTTTTGATGTACTCAATGGTCTTTTCATCATCGAGATCATTCTTCAAAAAATCGTCTTCCAGTCCCATAGCTTTATATCTTTAAAGGATTAATAGTACCACCACCTTACAACAGTGCTTCAATTTTCGCTGCATAAGTCGGTTTAGGAGCAGAACCCACTTGCTTGTCCACCAGTTCTCCATTCTTGAAGAACAGTACGGTAGGAATATTGCGAATACCGTATTCGGCGGCAACATCTCCGTTTTCGTCTACATCGCATTTACCGATAAGCGCTTTGCCTTCATATTCGCCGGCCAGTTCTTCAATGATAGGACCCACCATTTTGCAAGGTCCGCACCACGGCGCCCAAAAATCAATTACCACAGGTTTACCCTCTGCCAGGATTTCCTTGAAGTTGTTGTCTGTAATTTCTAATGCCATTTCTTCTAAATATTAAGTTAAATATCAATTCAACAGTACAGTATCAGCATTATCCGCCTACTGCCATCAGTGAAGCAAAGATAATTAATTTATCCGAAAATCAAGCTCCGGACGCTCTTTTAAATAAGAGATCAGCTCACGGCCTACGGAAAGCTTCACCGGACGGGACACCAGGTCAAGGGTCATCTTGCTCTCCGGGTCGGTCACTTTAAAGTAAAGTTCCGTTGTACCGGGACGCTCCTTCGTCAGTTCCGCCAATTCCGTCACCAATGCCTTGTTCAGCACGCCGAGCGGGATAAGGATCGTTATCTTCTCTATCAGTTTTTCCTTTACATCGGGAAGCAGTTCCATTGAGGTAATCTTCAGCTCCAGTTCGTCCTGCCGCCACTGTTTAGGCTGGCAGCGCGCCTTTATATAAAGGAAGGTACGCTCGCCCAGGTATCCCTGGTAAGTCACCCAGTCGTTTCCGAAGAAAGGCAACTCTGCCGACCCGGAATAGTCCTCTATCTTGGCAATGCCATAAGGATTGCCGTTTTTACTGATGCCCCGGCGGACGGAAGTAACGATGCCCCCCATAGTTATTTCACGTCCCACAAGAGTGGTCTTGTCCTCCAGTTCCGCCATGTGTGTGTTACAAACATATTCCAGCACCACGGCATATTCATCCAAGGGATGAGCGGAGAGATAAATGCCTACCAAGTCCCGCTCCTTGTTCAACCGGTCGAGATCACTCCAACGTTCTGCCTGCGGAATTTCGGGAGTAGCTATGTCCACTACATTTTCTCCACCGAACAGGGAGTTGACCGCTGCCGCCTTATCTGCCTGATAACGATTGCCATAGCGCACCAATGTCTCAATAAAAACTTCATTCTTGGTATTGACGGCAAAATACTGTTCGCGCTTCAGCTCAGGGAAACTGTCAAAACCACCGGCAAGGGCAAGGCATTCCAGGTTCTTCTTGTTGCAGGCATTCAGATTGACGCGCTGCACAAAATCGAAAATACCGGTATAAGGCCCGTTCTTCGCACGCTCTTCCATGATACTTTGCACAGCACCCTCACCTACTCCCTTCACGGCACCCAATCCGAAACGGATATTACCTTCGGGGTTCACGGTAAACTTCAGGTTCGATTCGTTCACATCGGGGCCAAGCACTTTGATGCCCATGGACTTACATTCGTCCATGAGTTTGGTTATCGTCGTTATATCGGACAAGCTTCGGCTCATTACGGCGGCCATATACTCTGCCGGATAATTGGCTTTCAGGAACGCCGTCTGATAGGCAACCCATGAATAGCAGGTGGCATGAGACTTATTGAAAGCATAGGATGCAAACTTCTCCCAGTCCGCCCAAATCTTTTCGAGCACCTTCGCATCGTGTCCGTTCTTCTGTCCGCCAGCAATGAACTTCGGCTTCATATGATCCAGCTTGTCGCGCAGTTTCTTACCCATTGCCTTACGCAAGGCATCGGACTCACCACGGGTAAAGTCTGCCAACAAACGGGACAGAAGCATCACCTGCTCCTGATAGACGGTAATGCCGTAGGTATCTTTCAGATATTTCTCCATGATGGGAATATCATACTCGATAGGCTTGCGTCCCCATTTACGGTCGATGAAGTCAGGGATATAGTCCATAGGTCCCGGACGATAAAGAGCATTCATGGCAATCAGATCCTCGAAAGTACCCGGCTGCAGCTCGCGCAGGTATTTCTGCATGCCGGCGGACTCGAACTGGAAGGTACCGATAGTCCGTCCGTCGCAGTATAATTTATAGGTAGCGGGGTCTTTAATGGAAATCTTGTCGATATCCAACGACAGTCCCCGGTGTAAACGTACATTTTCAACGGCTTCCTTGATAATGGAAAGGGTCTTCAGTCCCAGGAAGTCCATTTTAATCAATCCGGTATCTTCAATGACCGAACCCTCGTACTGGGTAACGAGCATCTTCTCTCCCGTTTCCTTATCATCTGCCGTGCTCACAGGAACCCAGTCGGTGATGTCGTCACGACAGATAATTGTACCGCAAGCATGCACACCCGTACCGCGCACGTTACCTTCCAGCATCTTGGCATACTTCAACGTATCGCGCACCAACGGGTCGGGCGATGCTTCCGCAGCCTGAAGCTCAGGTACATAGGCGATGGCATTGGGAAGATTCAGTTTCTTATCGGGAATTTTATCGGGAACTAATTTTGCCAGACGGTCGGATTCCGACAAAGGCAGCTTTTGTACACGGGCGACATCCTTGATGGCCAGTTTGGTTGCCATAGTACCATACGTGATGATATGCGCCACCTTCTCCTGACCATACTTTTCCGTTACCCAGCGCAATACTTCACCACGTCCGTCATCATCGAAGTCCACATCAATATCAGGCAAGGAAATACGGTCGGGATTAAGGAAACGCTCGAACAGCAGGTCGTACTGGATAGGGTCTATCTTGGTTATGCCCAAGCAGTACGCCACGGCCGAACCGGCAGCCGAACCACGTCCCGGTCCCACCGAAACGCCCAATTGCGTACGGGCGGCATTGATAAAGTCCTGTACAATCAGGAAGTAACCGGGGAAACCCATCGTCTTCATAATGTACAACTCAAAAACCAAACGTTCTTTCACCTCGTCCGACAACGGGTCACCGTAAAGCCGTTTGGCACCGTCAAATGCCAGTTTGGCAAGATAGTCGGCTTCCAATTTAATACGATAAAGTTTTTCGTAACCGCCCAAACGCTTGATTTTGGCTTTGGCGGCTTCCTCGTCCAAGACGACATTTCCGTTTTCGTCTTGCGTAAACTCGTCGAACAAATCTTTTTCCGTATATTTCCGCCTGTATTCCTCTTCCGTTCCGAAATCTTCGGGAATGGCAAAAGTAGGCATGATAGGGGCATGGTCTATGGAGTAATATTCCACCTTGTCCAAAATCTCCAGTGTATTGGAAAGCGCTTCGGGAACATCGGCAAAAAGCTCGTTCATCTCCGCCTTGGTCTTCATCCATTCCTGCTTGGTGTAAAGCATACGGCTCGGGTCGTCCAGATCCTTGCCCGTACTCAAACAGATAAGGCGGTCGTGCGCCTCGGCATTCTCCTCGTCCACAAAGTGAACGTCATTGGAGCAGATTACTTTTATATTGTACTTCCTGGCATATTCCAACAGTTTGGCATTGGCTTTTTGCTGTAAAGGATAAGCCTCATGATTGGCACGGGAAACAGTTGCCTTATGACGTTGCAATTCCAGATAATAATCATCCCCAAAAAGATTCTTATACCAACGGATGGCTTCTTCCGCTTCTTCCAACTGGTCGTTGATAATCTTTTTAGGAACCTCCCCACCGATACAGGCGGAACAGACTATCAATCCTTCATGATACTTCTCCAATTCATTGCGGTCGGTACGCGGACGCATATAGTATCCCATAGTCCATGCACGGGACACCAGCTTTATAAGATTATGATAACCTTTTTCATTCTTCGCCAATACAATCAGGTGATAACCGCTCTGGTCGGGCTTGCCCTCTTTCTTGTCCATTGTGCGGCGTGCCACATACATCTCACAACCGATAATGGGCTTGAACAGTTTATTTTCGGCTTCCGTTATTTTTGCTCTGCAAGCCGCTATCTCCGCTTCCTTATCCTCACATTCCATCTCACCGCTCTCTATGCCGGCAATCCGTTTTTTCAGGTCTTTTATCTCCCCTTTCGGACCGCTGTTCTTCTTATTGACATAGTTGGTGAATTCCTTGATACCGAACATATTGCCATGATCGGTAACGGCTATACCTTTCATACCATCCTTCATCGCCTTGTCTACCAGCCGGCTTACGCTGGCCTGACCGTCAAGAAGTGAATACTGGGTGTGTACGTGCAAATGAACAAAATCCTGCATAAATTTATCCTTTCTATAAGTGAGCATAAAGGTACGACCTATGCTACATCTAACAAAAATATTCCTCAAAAAGTTATCAACATCTGTAATTCTATGACTAAATTCTTGTTAGATTTTCAAAATAAGCCTATTTTTGCAGATAATTTGCATTAGAAAGAATAAAACAAGATACATGGGTCGACTTAAAAAATTAAAGAAAATACGTATTCACCGTGAAGGAACACATACATTGGCCGGCAGTTTATTGTTGATACTCGCCGTAAACGCAGGGCTTTACTTCGGTTTGGAATGTAAGATTCCCTTCTATGTAGTGGCAGTTATCAGCCTTGTGGTTTATGGCATTTTAGTGAACTTCTTCCGTTGTCCTATACGTTTGTTCGGCCAGGAAAATACTGAAAAAATCGTAGTTGCCCCAGCTGACGGAAAGATTGTGGTAGTGGAAGAGGTTGAAGAAACCGAATATTTTCATGACCGCCGTATCATGGTTTCCATATTTATGAGTCTGGTCAACGTACATGCCAACTGGTATCCGGTGGATGGAACCGTGAAGTCGGTATCTCACCAGAACGGTAAGTTCATGAAGGCCTGGTTGCCCAAAGCAAGCACCGACAATGAACGTTCCACTGTAGTAATCGAAACCCCCGAAGGTGTAGAAATCATGGCACGCCAGATTGCCGGCGCCATGGCACGCCGTATCGTAACTTATGCCGAACCGGGCGAAGAGTGTTATATCGACGAACATATGGGCTTCATCAAGTTCGGTTCGCGTGTGGATGTATTCCTTCCGCTGGGTACGGAAGTTCTTGTTAAACTCGGACAACTGACTACCGGCAACCAGACCGTAATAGCAAAACTCAAGTAACAATGGCAAACTGCATTACCCGCTCCATACCGAATACCTTAACCTGCCTGAACCTGTTCTCCGGGTGTATCGCCTGCGTCATGGCTTTTGAAGCCAACTACAACCTGGCGCTTGCATTCATTATTCTCAGTGCCGTATTCGATTTTTTCGACGGCATGATGGCACGTCTGCTGAATGCACACTCTCCCATCGGCAAAGACTTGGATTCGCTGGCGGATGATGTAAGTTTCGGCGTAGCGCCCTCACTAATAGTGTACTCTTTATTTAAAGAAATGCATTATCCGGCATCCATGGAGTTCATCGCTCCTTATATGCCTTACACAGCATTCCTCATTTCCGTATTCTCGGCGTTGCGTCTGGCTAAGTTCAACAATGACACCCGCCAGACTAGTTCCTTTATCGGCGTACCGGTTCCTGCCAATGCCCTTTTTTGGGCGTCGTTAGTGGCGGGAATACATCCCATACTTATCTCGGAGAGCTTTAATCCGCTTTATCTCTTAGCATTGGTTTGCTTGTTTTCGTGGTTGCTGGTATCGGAAATACCGATGTTTTCATTGAAATTCAAGAGCCTCTCATGGAAAGACAACAAAGTAAGTTTCAGTTTCCTGATTATCTGTATTCCGCTTCTTGTTTTTTTGAAAGTCAGCGGTTTCGCAGCGGTAATTGTATGGTACATCTTGCTGTCACTTCTCACAGGAAAGCGTAAGTAAACATTTTCTTGGCACGGTTGTTGTATTATCGTTCGCTGAAAACGAACACATAAAAGACATTAGCCCATGTTTCATTTTTTAGGATTTTTATTTATCATTATAATCGCCATCCTGCTTATCGGACTTAGCATCATCGGCACTGTTATCCGGAGTATTTTCGGCTTGGGTAGCCGCCGCTCATCAAACACTTACCGGAACGACAATGGAAATTATCAATCCGGAAGAGGGTATTCTTTCAATGGCAGACAACAATCCGGCTCTTCTTCCAACGAAGAACCTAAAACAAGGATAAAAGAAGAAACCGCACATGGCAGACACAAGAAATTGTTTTCCCAGGACGAGGGGGAATATGTGGATTTCGAAGAAATCAAAGAAGAATAACAATTGCAGAGAGTCATATCATTACACAATAATTCTCCCGTAGGATAATTTATTTGTATTCCGCAGTATAAGGCAGGGATATTCAGTAAATGTCCCTAAAAAATAAGATGGCATATGAAGATGATAGGGCATGACCACTTCATAGGCCGTTCTTATTGCCATTTTTCGGTGCTTTCTCACATAATTCTATCCGACAGGACATGACGTTCCGGAAGAAGTCTGATGACCTCTTCTGATTCTGTGAGTAAAATCATATCATGCTGCTTTAGCTGTTTTGTTTCTGATTTTTTCTATCATCAGTATGGCATTTGCCGTATGTATTCCAAAGAAAATCCACAGTATTTCCGTCTTCCTGTTTCTGGCCTTTATCCTTGAGAGCGAGTAATGTTGCTTCTGAGTGCCGAAGCTTCCTTCAAGCCGTGTGGCCCTTTCTTTTGAGAGTTCGCTTCTAAGCACCTTCCTCAAAGACTCATCTTTTGCCGCCCTTCCCTTGCGCACAAAGGATGTGGATATCCCATATTTTGTACAGAACTTTCTGTTGGCATTATTAGCATATATGGAATCGGCAGCCACACATCTTACCCTTACATTCATAAGCTTCTGCTGCATACGGATACAGTCCTTCAAGCGTATACCCTCATTGAATGCCTTGAACGAGAGGTGTTCGATGAACGATATGCCGTCTATCTGTATATTATTGACCTTTGCACCAAACTCGACGAACTTGGTTTTCTTGCCTCTGACGATGGGACGTACATAATGACGGTCAATGCTGACGATGCGGTCACTGACTTTCCGCCCTTCAAACATTTCCTTTTCCTGTACAAGGACCTTTCTGATGGTGGAAAGACGCTTATGGTAATCCTGGGTATATCGGAGTAAAGCACCGTACTCGCTATGGATCCCATCCCTTTGACTGAGGAGCTTTTCAAGAAGCTTGATCATACGGCGCTTAAGCATTCTTGTCCTTGAAGCTCTCCTCTTTCTTTTCTTGCAGTAGGACAGATAGGATTCCGCCACATTCCTGTATTTGTTGCGCGGACGCCTTATGCCCAGCTCCCTGCAATGCCGGCATATATGCCTGTAGAGCCATTCGAGGCTTTCCCAAAGAAGTTTCATGTCCGTAGGAAAACGCATGTGGCTCTCATAGCATGTGACACCGGCTCAGTAGCTTTTTAGCGGGGATTATTTTTTATACTCGTGAAGTATTGCTTACTTCGCATTATGAAAAACGATTATTTGAACATGCTAGCCAGCCTCGTGTTGCCTGCGCAGATATTAGATTACTTTCTTATCTCTGAGTCGAACAAACCTCTCAAGAGATTCATATCAGTCTGGATGAAAAGATGAATCCCAAGTTAAGCAATGACGTACATTTTGAATCCAAAGGTTTTATGGAAGCTGTAAATGTGACAGACTTTCCCATACGGGACCATAAGGTAATTCTCAAGATCAGACGCCGGCGTTGGACGGACTTACGCACAGGGAAAAGCTTTAGTATTCCCATCGACCTCGACATTGTGGCCAAGGGAACCAGATACTCCAAAGAATTTGGATCTTTTAGAAACGTATGGAGACATCCCCAGTGACTTGCCGTACGCTTGAGGAATTCTATCATATAGACTGTCATACATTCGAAAAACAGTACAAGGAGGTTCTCAGCGGATATCGTAATTGGGAACAGTTATCTCATGCCGATGAATGGATGCTGTTTCCAGAGAATATAGGACCGCATCTGGCAATTGACGAAACATCGCTCTCAAACGGTGAACTTTACACCTTTGTGACCAACCGCGATGCCTGCACAAGGGAGTGTTCTCTTGTAGCAGTTGTGGCAGGCACCAAATCGGAGGATGTAATAGCTGTACTTCAGCGAATTGACGAGGAAAGTCGTTATGCCGTTAAAGAAGTGACACTTGACCTTTCAGACTCCATGCGCAAGATCGTACGGACTGCATTTCCTAAAGCCTGCCGTGTGATAGACCGTTTTCACATTCAGAAATTAGCTTGTGATGCCGTGCAGGAATTACGCATCAAACACCGTTGGGATGCCATACAGCAGGCCAATGAGGAAATGGAGGAAGCTAAACAGAAGAACGAGGATTATGTCCCATACCGATATGCTAATGGTGATACCCGTAGGGAGTTGCTTATACGCTCGCGGTATTTACTTTTCAAATCAGCCGATAAATGGACAGAGAGGCAGAAACAAAGGGCGGCAATACTATTCGAAGAATACCCTGACGTTAAAAAAAGCATATGGTTTGTGCCATTCCCTGCGGATGATATTCTCAAGGAATACCATAAAGGATGCTGCACGTCTGGCTATGGCACGGTGGTATTATAAAGTAGAAGAAGCAGGGATGCATTCTTTTAACGTCATTGCCGCTACTTTTTATGAACACTATGATGAAATACTGAATTTCTACAACCATCGTTCTTCAAATGCAATGGCAGAATCTTTCAATGCTAAAATTAAACTGTTCAGAGCAAACCTAAGAGGCGTAGCTGACAAGAGGTTCTTCCTTTTCCGCATTGCTAAACTATATGCGTATCCCCACTAAAAAGCTACTGACTCGTGGCATCGGTCATGCAGACGTGAAGGTTATCAAGATAAGGTTTCCAGTGTGAAGCCAGGACCTCCTGGAAAGAATCAATGTCAAGGCGGGATGCTATCTCATTACGGATGGCACTGACTATCTTGAAGTTGGTTATGGGAAGGGACGGGGGGATCATAATTCCACAGAAAATCTGGTAGTGTATGTTCCCGTTCAGATGTTCCACCAGTTGCCTGTCGGAGAATCCGGTGTATGCCTTCAGGACCATAAGGGCGATCTTTGCGGAAGGACTGAATATGTTCCTGCGGCCCAGGCGTCGGTCCGACAGGCCTGCGGCTTTTGCCATACATTCAAACGGAAAGACCGAATGAAGCTTACCAAGCTCACTCTCATTAAAACTCTTGCGGTATTTTTCCAGAATATCAAATTCTGTAAAACCCAAAGTAGGGTGAATTTCTGAAATATTTTGTATCTTTGCCATATCTTATTAGTTTGGGTATTTCCCCCGTTTTGGCCGTCAAACCTTGTTTTCGGGGGGAATACCTAAAGATACAGCCAACTAATTCGCAATAATTTGTGTATGAATTAGTTGGCTAATTTTATAATATTTAATGAATGTCCCTAAGGCAAACCTGTTATAGCGAAATTTTTCAGAAAAGTATTATCGGCGTTTTGCTGCAAAAAAATCTTTCATCAATGCAGCGCATTCATCTGCCAGTACTCCTTTCACTACCGCAGTTTTAGGATGCAAAGCCTTTGGTGCATAACGCTGGTATCCCCGTTTCTCATCTTCCGCACCAAATACCAACCGTCCCATTTGTGCCCATGCTATGGCACCGGCACACATCACGCACGGTTCAACGGTCACATAAAGAGTACATTCATTTAGATATTTGCCACCAAGCGTAGCAGCGGCGGCAGTGATAGCCTGCATTTCGGCATGTGCGGTGACATCCGTCAGCGTTTCAGTCAGATTATGGGCACGGGCAATGATACGGTCTTTGCAAACAACAACGGCACCAACGGGCACTTCACCCCGCTCACCTGCTTTTTGCGCTTCCAAAAGCGCCTGCTTCATATAATCCGTATCTGTCATAATTCTTACTACTTGCTGTTTATCTCATTCCACATCGCACATCATATCCTATTCCACCACTTCTTATCTTCGCATGTCATGCTCACCGAACAGTGTAGGATAATCTTCTTCCATATTCTTATGGATAAACATGAGAATGGTTTCCCTCAGCCAGCGCGATTTGTTCGTTATCTTATACTTCTCCAGATAACGATCCACAATCCGCAGCTCTTCTTCGCTCATCAGGCATACCATGCGCTGCTCGCGTTTAGGTTCTTCCGGTGTTGCTTTTGCACACGTTTTGTCTCTCTTTCTCATATTTCTTTGCAAAATTAGCTTTACTTCTGTAAAAACAAAACAGAAAAAACGTATTTTTGTACTGAAAGAAAGAAAATTGTACTATGGCAATACATAATGCTCTGGGAAAAGCCGGAGAAGATGCGGTTGCGGCTTATCTGGAACATAACGGATATGTGATACGCGACCGGAACTGGCGGAAAAACCGTTTGGAACTGGACATTGTTGCCACCAAGGACAACGGATTGATTATCGTAGAAGTAAAAACCCGAAGTAACACGGAATACATCAAGCCTCAAGATGCCGTCAACTGGCAGAAAATACGCCGCATTGTCATAGCAGCCGATGCTTACGTAAAACATTTCCGCATTGACGTCCCCGTGCGCTTCGACATCATTACAGCGGTGGGCGATGCCGGTGCTTTCGAGATAGAGCACATCAAAGAAGCATTTTACCCGCCTGTGTTTTAAAAGAACCATAACCCCTGAATACAATGAATATAGAAACCGCCCGCGAATATTGCCTCAGTAAAAAGGCCGCAACCGAAGATACTCCTTTCGGTGAGGATTTCCTCGTTATCCGGGTAATGGGAAAGATGTTTTTATGCATCAATCTCAACACTCCCGACCGCATCACCATGAAATGCGACCCGGAATACGCGCTGGAATTGCGCGACCGCTACAATGCCGTTGAAGGAGCCTGGCACTTCAACAAGAAGTATTGGAACCAGGTGCTCCTGGACAGTGATGCAGATGACAAACTGATAAAACATCTGATAGACCACTCCTACGAAGAAGTAATAAAGAAATTCACTAAAAAAATGCGCAATGAGTATGAAGCCCTGCCCTGAAACGTTTCCTTATCCGCTGATAGCGTTGGATGAAACCGACTCAACCAACCGGTACATCAGCCAGTTATGTAATGAGTTGCAAGAATCCGTTGCCGAACTGACTACAGTTACAGCCGAATTTCAAACAGCCGGCAAAGGCCAGCGCGGCAACACCTGGGAAGCGGAAAGAGGCAAGAACCTGCTTTTCAGCTTTGTCCTCTATCCTACTTTTCTGGAAGCGCGCCGCCAGTTTATCCTATCACAAATCGTGTCTCTTTCCATCAAGGAAGAGCTGGACAGATGGTCGGACGAAATTACGATAAAGTGGCCGAATGACATTTACTGGAGAGACAAGAAAATATGCGGCATACTGATAGAGAACGACCTATCCGGACACTTCATCGGACGCAGCATTTCCGGCATCGGGATCAATATCAATCAGAATGAGTTTCACAGTGATGCCCCCAACCCGGTATCGCTGAAACAAATTACCGGTCAGGAACACGACCGCTATGAGATTCTATCGCACATACTGAAAAGGGTACAAATCTACTACAACGGTTTGCAAACGGAAGACAGCGGTACTTATACCGCCGAAATAACCGCCCGTTATGCCCGCTCCCTATTCCGCCGCAGAGGTTTTCACCCTTACGAAGATGCCGGCGGCAAATTCTCTGCCCGCCTGCTGCGTGTGGAACAAGACGGACGTTTTGTCCTGGAAGACGAGAACGGCAAGGAACGGGAATATTTATTTAAAGAGGTGCAATACATTATCTGATTAGACAAATTGGCAAACATTATCTTTGTAAAACATGTTTTGTATAAAATCAATCTATAAATTCATGAAGATACAAGTCTTAATTGCAGCCGTTATATCAAGTTTTATTTTATATGGTTGCGAAGATAATGAAACTAATTATTTGGAACTCTCCGAATCGTCATTCAGCAATGTCGATGGCGACGGAGCCACATTGACGGTTTCCGTAACAAGCGATGTGGAGTGGCAAATATCCAAAACGGCACAATGGTGCAACGTCACTCCAGGCAAAGGCTCCGGAAATCAGACATTGACCCTGCAAATAGAAGCCAACCCCGACAGTAAAGAGAGAAAAGTTACAGTAACAGTCGCATCACCAGCCACCAAGATGAGCAGGAAAATAGAAATCACTCAAGCGGCTGGATATACACCCATAGAACAATATCACTACAATCTGCCGGTGGTTTTCCATGTGCTTTACCAAAACAAGTCCGACGCGCAACAGTATGTCAGCCCCAACCGCCTGTCTGAAATATTGAACGCAGTAAACCGGCTTTATAAGAAGAGCATGCAAAGTGCAGACATGAACCTTACCTTTACACTCGCCACCGCAAGTCCGAATGGAGAAAAGATGGACCAGCCGGGAGTGGAATACATTTCATGGCCGGGCAGCTATCCGATAGATTGCGATGCCTTTATGAATGATGATATAAACGAAACTGCGGGAAAAGGGTATGTAAGATATGTATGGGACCCCAACAGATATATCAATATAATGGTCTACAACTTTGCCAATGAGCCCGGCAGTAATACAACGACATTAGGAATATCCCATCTGCCGTTTACCACAAAAGGGGCGAACAGCCTGGCCGGTCTCAGTGAAATCAATGTATCCCGATTAGAACTGAAGAACTTGTCCTTCCCCTATTGTGTATCCATCAACAGCCGGTTCATCAACGAAGAAAGTACGGCAACCACATACAAACCAGCAGACATTACCGTTACATTGGCTCATGAATTAGGGCATTATTTAGGATTACACCATGTATTCTCCGAAACAGAAAGAGGAAACAGTTGTGAAGATACCGACTATTGCACAGATACCCCCACCTACAATAAGGAAGCATACGATATGAATTACGCATATATCGCGGCGAATGAACCGGAAAACTTCACATTTGCCAATTTGGTGAACCGTGAGAATTGCCTGACAGGCGAATCCTTTGTCTCACACAACATCATGGATTACGCAATCAGCCATTCCGACCAATTTACTCCCGAACAGCGGGCACGCATCCGGCATGTCTTGTTATACAGTCCTCTGATACCGGGCCCCAAAGCCGTTCAGGAAGCAGACACCCGTTCTGCACCAGACGGACTTATGGAGTTGCCAATCCGTACCGCCAAATAGACATTGCTACAGGCAGGAAAAGAAAAGAGATGAACCGTCAATTATTCATCTCTTTTTCCAATTTCTTTATCCGCTCCAAGGTCTTCCCCGCTTCGGTAGACGGGAAGAGTTGAAGCACCTTCTGCAAGTACCCCTTAGCCTTGCTATACCCATTGGAGTAAATATCCGACAATCCGTTACGGTAACCGGCATACTGCATACGTGTGGGCGCTACGATTTTCTTATAGTTGTCCTCTAACGTTTTCTTCTTGCTCGGCTTGCAGGTAGTAATAGTTGCCCAAAAATATATTTGCCTGAAGATTGTCGGCATCCAAAGCCAGCACTTTCTCATAGAGCTTCATCGCGTCTTTCGTTTCACCGCGCATCATCTGCATCTCTGCACAGGCTACAAGTGCGGAAACATCTTCCGGATAATACTGCAGCCACTCCTTATAAAAAAGGTATGCCTTGTCGTAATTCCGTTTGTCTCTGTAGCAAACAGCCAGTTCCTGCGCAAGCCGCGGAGCTGCCTCAGTGGCTTTTCCAACGCTTGTCCAATAGAACATCTCCGTCTGTCCCGCATCCGCATCGGCAGCCTGACGGAACAGACTCACGGCATAATCGTCCTTACCTGCCGACAAGGCATCAGCCACCTTCTGCAACAATACATCTGCCGATTGTGCCAAAAGCGTCATCGGACACAGCAGGAGTCCGAAGAAAAGAAAAGTCAAGGTTTTCATTTTAAAGTGTATATAGTTAAACAGCCTGAAATATCCCAATAGAAATTCATCTACAAATTTACGGATTTCCGCAGCAATCGTCAATAGATGAAAGTAGAAATATAGTTAATCTTTCCCACTGTTTTTTCTTTTTCTGCGTACCTTTGCGTTCTCTTAAATAAAACATTGCTAATGAATCCTATAGACAGACAGATATTACAGATAGCCTTACCCTCCATCGTATCGAACATCACCGTGCCCCTGCTCGGGCTGATTGACGTAGCCATTGTAGGACACCTGGGTTCTCCTGCCTATATCGGCGCCATTGCAGTAGGCGGCATGCTGTTCAATATCATTTATTGGATATTCGGCTTTCTGCGTATGGGAACCAGCGGCATGACATCACAGGCTTACGGCAAGCGGGACCTGCCGGAAATTGTCCGCCTGCTGATACGTTCGGTGGGGATAGGACTTGCCGTGGCATTATGCCTTATCCTGCTGCAAGTTCCTATCAGGCAAGCGGCTTTCCAGATTATCCGCCCCACGGAAGAAGTCAGGGAAATGGCAACGCTCTACTTTCATATCTGCATATGGGGCGCTCCCGCCATGCTGGGGCTATACGGACTCTCCGGATGGTACATCGGTATGCAGAACTCCCGTATTCCCATGTACATAGCCATTACGCAGAACATTGTCAACATCATGGCAAGCCTCAGCCTTGTCTGTTTCTTCGGGATGAAAGTGGAAGGCGTAGCCTTGGGAACACTGATTGCCCAATATGCAGGTTTTCTTATGGGGCTGGTACTGTGGATGAACCGCTACGGCAAACTGAAGAAGTATATCGTTTGGAAAGGAGTGCTTCAAAAAGAAGCAATGATACGCTTTTTCCAAGTGAACCGCGACATTTTCCTGCGGACATTGTGTCTGGTAGCCGTTACGTTATTCTTTACCTCGGCAGGAGCCTCGCAAGGTGAAATTATCCTGGCGGTAAACACGTTGCTGATGCAACTCTTCACCCTTTTCTCTTACGTGATGGACGGTTTCGCCTATGCGGGAGAAGCCCTGAGCGGACGATACATAGGTGCCCGCAACCGGAAAGCATTTACCGATACCGTCCGGCATCTGTTTATATGGGGCGCCGGGCTGACCGTACTGTTCACGCTGGTCTATGCCTCGGGAGGCAATGCTTTTCTGGCACTGCTGACCGATGACCGGAACGTAATAACCGCCGCCGACACTTACTTCTATTGGGCGCTTGCCATACCCGCTGCCGGAATTGCCGCCTTTATCTGGGACGGCATCTTTATCGGCGCAACGGCAACGCGCGGCATGCTTCTCTCCATGGCAGCCTCAGCCGTCAGCTTCTTTGCGGTGTACTACGGATTCCACACGGTTTTAGGCAACCATGCCCTGTGGCTTGCTTTTCTTGTTTACCTGTCCATGCGGGGCGCTATGCAAACATTGCTCAGCCGGAAGGTTATGGAAAAAAGCTTTCACTAAAGGCATTCCACGATGAGGTTGCCATAAACCCCATTAATATTTATTCGCAGACAAATGAAAGCAAAAACAAACCATACCTATTATCTTTGCCCGAAAAAGAACGGAATGCCCGATATTACACCCAATCCCGAAAACACACTGCACATCAAGAACATGGTCTGCAACCGTTGCATCATGGTGGTGAAAAGCCAGCTTGAGCAACTGGGGCTGCACCCGCTTTCGGTAGAACTGGGCATCGCCGTCCTGCCCGACGCAGTCAGCGATGAAACGTATCAGCGTGTAAAAGCCTCGCTTGAAACATTCGGATTCGAACTGATTGACGACAAGAAATCACAGACAGTAGAGCTGATAAAGGATGCTATCATCGAATTGGTACATTACGATGACAACGGACTGAAAACCAATCTGTCCGATTACCTGGCATCCAAGCTGCACCGGGACTACAGCGCATTAAGCAAGCTTTTCTCGGAAACAACCAACACCACTATCGAAAAATACCTCATCGCACAGAAGATAGAGCGTGCCAAAGAACTGCTGATGTACGGGGAGCTATCCCTGAACGAAATAGCCGATATACTGAACTATTCGAGTGTCTCCTACCTCAGCGCCCAATTCAAGCATGTAACCGGAATGACTCCCAGTCACTTCAAGAAGATAAAAGAGAACAAACGCAAGCCGCTTGACGAAATATAAACAGAATCTTATAAATCATATCCCGAATTTTGCAACTATCGGACAACTTCCTTGCCGTATCTTTGTTTCATAAAAAAGTTTATCCACATTAAACTAAAAGTTTATTCCTATTAAACTTCAAGTTTACTCCTATTGAACTTCAAGTTTATTCCCATTAAACCGGAAGTTTATCCTGGAAGAAATAAATTGTACTACTATTGATATGACAAACAAAAGCATCGTTCAAGAAACCTTTCCCGTAATGGGAATGAGTTGCGCCTCATGCTCCGCAAGAGTGGAAAAGACGCTGAACCGCCAGCCCGGCGTCCGAAAAGCAACCGTAAATTATGCTTCGGCAACGGCAACTGTGGAATATGACTCCCAAAATTGCTCTCCCGAAGCCCTGCAGCAGGCCGTGCAGAATGCCGGATACGACTTGCTGATTAAACAGGATGAGAATACACCGGATAAAGTGGAGCAGGCACACGACAAAAAATATCGCGCGCTGAAATTCCGCGCCACATGGGCCATCGTCTTGTCCGTGCCCGTTATGGTTATCGGCATGTTCTTTATCGATATGCCTTACGCCAATCTTATTATGTGGCTGTTCTCTACTCCCGTCGTATTCTGGTTGGGAAGAAGTTTCTTTACCAGCGCATGGAAACAACTGAAACACGGCACCGCCAATATGGATACACTGGTAGCCAACAGCACCGGAATCGCCTACCTGTTCAGCCTGTTCAACATGCTGTTCCCTGAGTTTTGGCTGGAAAGGGGCATCCATCCGCACGTCTACTTCGAGGCTGCAAGCGTCATTATCGCCTTTATCCTGTTAGGGCGGTTGCTGGAGGAAAAGGCTAAGGGAAATACCTCTTCCGCCATCAGGAAGCTCATGGGTCTGCAACCCCAAACGGTAACCGTTATCACCGGTCCCTCATCTGAGAAGGTTGTTCCGATTGAACAGATTCGTCCGGGAGACATTATTTTAGTGAAACCGGGAGAGCGGATTGCCGTGGACGGCATCGTTACGGAAGGCAGTTCGTACGTGGACGAAAGCATGCTGAGCGGTGAACCGGTAGCAGTAGCCAAGCAAAAGAACGCCAAAGTCTTTGCCGGCACTATCAACCAAAAAGGGAGTTTCCGGTTCAGCGCGGAGAAAGTAGGGACAGATACGCTGCTCGCTAAAATCATCCACATGGTGCAGGATGCGCAAGGCAGCAAAGCCCCCGTCCAGCAATTGGCAGACAAGATTGCGGGCATCTTCGTGCCGGTTATTATCGGCATTGCCGTGCTGTCCTTCATCGCATGGATGTTGCTGGACGGGCAGAACGGCTTTACACACGGATTGCTGGCGCTGGTTACGGTACTTATCATCGCCTGCCCGTGTGCCCTGGGACTTGCCACACCCACCGCCATCATGGTAGGCATCGGCAAAGGTGCGGAACGGGGCATTCTGATAAAAGACGCCGAAAGTCTGGAAACCGCCAAAAAGATTGATACGGTGGTACTGGACAAGACCGGAACCGTGACCGAAGGAAAGCCGGTAGTCGGCGATTTGATTTGGGCAACGCAGACGGCAGCGCATGAAAACATCTTCTACAGTCTGGAAAAGTTATCGGAACATCCGCTTGCCGAAGCGGTAGTCCGCCATTTACAGAATGCCCGGGACGTAAGTATAGACAACTTTGAAAGTATTACCGGCAGAGGTGTGAAAGGCGAGTCGGACGGAAAGACCTATTATGCCGGCAACCGGAAACTGCTGGAAGAAAACCGGATTACCGTCAGCCGGTCGCTAAGCGATGAAGCCGCCGCCTGGCAGCGGATGCGCAGACCGTCATCTGGTTTGCCGACAGTGAAAACGCACTTGCCATAGCCGGGATTACAGACCAAATAAAACAAAGCTCCATACAAGCCGTCAGCGAATTGCAAGCCGCCGGCATCGAAGTCTATATGCTGACGGGCGACAATGAAGCCACCGCCCGGGAGATTGCACGCAAAGCCGGCATCCTCCATTATCGGGCGGGGGTGCTGCCGCAGGATAAGGCCGCCTTTATCGGCAGCCTGCAGAAAAACGGCAGGAAAGTGGCAATGGCAGGCGACGGCATCAACGATAGTGCAGCTCTGGCGCAAGCCGATTTAAGCATTGCCATGGGCGGCGGCAGCGACATCGCCATGAATGTGGCCAAGATGACCATCATCTCTTCCGACCTTACAAAGATACCGGAAGCGTTGAAACTCTCCCGACTGACTGTGCGCACCATCCGTCAGAACTTGTTTTGGGCGTTCATTTACAACATAATAGGTGTACCCGTTGCAGCCGGCGTACTCTACCCCGTCAACGGCTTCCTGCTGAATCCAATGATAGCCGGTGCAGCCATGGCATTCAGCAGTGTCAGCGTAGTAACCAACAGTCTGCGGCTGAAAAGGGAAAAGATAGAGACTGCGGAAAGCCCTGCCTCCACCCCGGCAGGACAACCGGAAAATAAAGTAGAACCATCAACTGAAAACGTCATGAAAAAAGAATTTAAAGTGGAAGGCATGATGTGCAACCATTGCCGCATGCATGTGGAAAAAGCATTAAACAGTATGGAAGGCGTACATGCCACCGTAACCCTCAACCCACCGGTAGCGGTCGTGGAGTTTTCGGAAGGCGAAAAGACACTCGACGAGTTACAGGCAGTGGTCACCGCCCAAGCCGGCGACTACACGTTGAAAGAATAACCGGAATTTGTTTATACCGATTGGCATTATTTTTCTATCTTTGCCGCTAAGCGAAATAAATTAATAAACTATGGCAACATACAAAAGAATCTTACTGAAACTCAGCGGCGAGAGCCTGATGGGAGAAAAGCAATACGGCATCGACGAGAAACGCCTTGCCGAATATGCGGCACAAATTAAGGAAATACACGAGATGGGCATACAAATCGGCATCGTTATCGGCGGCGGCAACATCTTCCGCGGACTGAGCGGCGCCAACAAAGGTTTCGACCGCGTCAAAGGCGACCAGATGGGTATGCTGGCAACCGTTATCAACAGCCTTGCACTGAGCTCGGCACTGGTAGCGGCAGGCGTAAAGGCACGTGTACTGACCGCCGTCCGCATGGAGCCTATCGGCGAATTCTACAATAAATGGAAAGCCATCGAGTGTATGGAAGCAGGTGAAGTGGTTATCATGTCTGCCGGAACGGGCAACCCGTTCTTCACGACCGATACCGGCTCCAGCCTCCGCGGCATCGAAATAGAAGCGGACGTCATGCTGAAAGGCACACGCGTTGACGGCATCTACACCGCCGACCCGGAGAAAGACCCTACAGCAACGAAATTCCACGACATCACTTACGACGAAGTGCTGAAACGCGGCCTGAAAGTCATGGACCTTACGGCTACCTGCATGTGCAAGGAAAACAACCTGCCCATCATCGTCTTCGACATGGACACCGTAGGTAACCTGAAGAAAGTAATGCAAGGCGAAGAAATAGGGACGCTGGTACATAACTGACATTCCTCGGCGTACATCCGCCGGTTTACATTAATGGATACGGATTTAGATTTACACAGATTATCGGATAAAATAATCTGTGTAAATCTGTGTAATCTGTCGTGAAACAATTATATTTGCAAAGTTTCAAACTAAAAGCTACTTCAAACAATAGAAATATGAAAGACGTAAAAGACATCTTAGACGAAGCACAAGAGAAAATGGATATGGCCGTAATGTATCTGGAAGAATCATTGGCCCACATCCGTGCCGGAAAAGCCGATGTTCGTTTGCTGGACGGAATCCGTGTCGATTCTTACGGAAGCATGGTTCCCATCAACAACGTAGCAGCCGTAACCACTCCGGATGCCCGCAGTATCGCCATCAAGCCGTGGGACAAGAGCATGTTCCGCATCATTGAAAAGGCAATCATCGACTCCGACCTCGGCATCATGCCCGAAAACAACGGCGAAATTATCCGCATCGGCATTCCTCCGTTGACGGAAGAGCGCCGTAAACAACTTGCCAAACAGTGTAAGAACGAAAGCGAAACCGCCAAAGTGAGTGTACGTAACGCACGCCGCGATGCCATCGACGCCTTTAAGAAATCAGTGAAAGAAGGATTGGCGGAAGACGCCCAAAAAGGCGGTGAAGAGAAGCTGCAAAAGATTCACGACAAGTATATCAAGCAGATTGACGATATGCTGGCAGCAAAGGATAAAGAGATTATGACAGTATAAATATAGTTGAGAGTTGAAAATTGAAAGCCGAGAGTTACCGTGCGGCACCGACCGCTCTCCAACGACTCCTTACTTTCAACTTTCAACTCCCAACTCTCAACTTTCAACTATTTTGAGGGGACTGGTAATTAAAAATACAGGAAGTTGGTATCTGGTAAAGACCGACGAGGGGACATACGTTGAATGCAAAATTAAAGGCAACTTCCGCCTGAAAGGTATCCGTAGCACCAATCCGGTGGCAGTAGGCGACCATGTGCAAATCATATTGAATCAGGAAGGAACAGCGTTCATCAACGAAATTGAAGACCGGAAGAACTATATTATCCGGCGTTCGTCCAACCTGTCCAAACAGTCTCACATCCTTGCTGCCAACCTCGACCAGTGTATGCTGGTGGTAACGGTGAATTATCCGGAAACCTCCACTACATTCATCGACCGTTTTCTGGCATCGGCCGAGGCATACCGTGTACCCGTTAATATCATCTTCAATAAAGCAGACGCTTACAACGAAGACGAGCTTCGCTACCTGAACGGACTTATCAATCTTTATACTACCATCGGTTACCCTTGTTTCAAGATATCCGCCAAAACCGGTGAGGGAGTCGACACTATAAAAGAAAAACTCAAAGGGAAAATAACGCTCTTCTCCGGACATTCCGGAGTAGGTAAATCCACCCTTATCAATGCCATCCTTCCGGAACTGGATATCAAAACCGGCGCAATCTCCGCCTATCACAACAAAGGCATGCACACCACTACTTTTTCCGAGATGTTTCCCGTGCCGGGTGACGGCTACATTATCGACACACCGGGCATCAAAGGCTTTGGAACATTCGACATGGAGGAAGAAGAAATAGGGCATTACTTTCCGGAAATATTCAAGGCTTCCGCCGACTGCCGCTATAACAACTGTACCCACCGCCACGAACCGGGCTGCGCCGTGCGCGAAGCGGTAGAGCAACATTACATCAGCGAATCCCGCTACGCCTCTTACCTGAACATGCTGGAAGATAAGGAAGAAGGCAAATACAGGGCAGCATACTAAGAGAATAATAAAGTGGCAGGTTTGCCTTACCGTTCTATTACCCTATCACTTTTATTAACTTTTCCCGTTTTAAACCTTCGGGTATATTTTCCGTCAAAATCTATGGCTAAATATACTACTAATACTACAACATGAATAAAAAAGTGAAATGGGGCATCATCATATTCATTGGTGCCGGACTGATAGGCGGAGGCATTTATTCCCAGCTTCCCAAGACAAACGAAGAATTGGCAGCTGCCGACAAGGTAATGACCGGTAAACGTGGTGGCAAAAAGGTGCTGAACGTAAATGCCCGAATAATCAAACCGCAACTGCTGAAAGACGAAATACAAATCAGCGGCAGCCTGCTGCCTGATGAGGAAGTAGACCTTTCATTCGAGACATCCGGCAAGATTATCGAAATAAACTTTGAAGAAGGCAGCTTCGTGAAGAAAGGGCAATTGCTCGCCAAAGTAAACGACCGCCCTCTTCAGGCGCAATTACAAAGACTGGTATCACAGTTGAAACTGGCGGAAGACCGCGTGTTCCGTCAAAATGCGTTGCTGGAAAGAGATGCCGTCAGTAAGGAAGCATACGAACAGGTAAAGACCGAACTGGCAACCCTGAATGCCGACATCGATCTGATAGAGTCCAACATTGCACAAACCGAACTTCGCGCTCCCTTTGACGGAGTGATCGGTCTGCGGCAGGTCAGTGTCGGGACATACGCGTCTCCCTCCACCATTGTAGCCAAGCTCACCAAACTTTCTCCGCTGAAAGTAGAGTTTGCAGTACCCGAACGCTATGCCAATGACGTAAAGACAGGTGCGGGACTGGACTTCACGCTCGAAGGCAAGCTAAACACTTTCCATGCCACCGTCTATGCACGCGAATCAAAAATAGACCCCACGACCCATACACTGACTATCCGTGCGCTCTATCCCAATGCCAACAGTGCCGTACTTCCGGGCCGTTATGCCAGCATCAAGCTGAATAAGGACGAAATACAAAACGCACTTGCCGTACCCTCCGAGGCCATCGTTCCGGAAATGGGCAAGGATAAGATTTTCCTTTATAAATCAGGAAAAGCACAACCGGTAGAGATTACTACCGGCATTCGGACGGAAGCCGAAGTGCAAGTATTGCAAGGCCTGAACATAGGCGATACAATCATTACTTCGGGAACCTTGCAGCTCCGCACAGGACTGCCCGTAACATTGGACAACATTAACTGAGTACAAAATTTTATAAGGTATAAAGTATGAGCTATGGCAAGTCTATGCCGGCATATGTAACTCATAATCCGTACATTATACTTTATATTCCAGACTTTGCACTTTATACCTTAATACTTCATACTTTACGCTTCATATCATGAATATATCCGAATTAAGCATACGGCGACCGGTACTCTCTACGGTATTGACACTGATTATCCTACTCTTCGGTTTCATCGGGTACAACTACCTCGGTGTCCGCGAGTATCCGTCGGTGGACAATCCCATCATTTCCGTATCCTGCTTCTATCCCGGAGCAAACGCCGACGTTATTGAGAACCAGATTACAGAACCGCTGGAGCAGAATATCAACGGTATCCCCGGTATTCGTTCACTCTCCAGTGTCAGCCAACAGGGCTCGTCACGTATTACGGTAGAATTCGAACTTTCCGTAGACCTGGAGACAGCCGCCAACGATGTACGTGACAAAGTGTCGCGCGCCCAGCGTTACCTGCCACGCGACTGCGACCCGCCAACCGTATCCAAAGCCGATGCAGACGCCATGCCTATCCTCATGGTTGCTTTGCAAAGCGACAAACGCTCGCTGCTGGAACTCAGCGAAATAGCCGACCTCACCGTAAAAGAGCAACTGCAAACAATCTCCGATGTGAGCAGTGTAAGCATTTGGGGAGAAAAACGTTATTCCATGCGCTTGTGGCTCGACCCTATCAAGATGTCCGGTTACGGCATTACCCCCATCGACGTAAAGAATGCGGTAGACAATGAAAACGTGGAACTCCCCTCGGGCAGCATCGAGGGAAACACCATCGAACTGACTATCCGCACACTCGGGCTGATGCATACAGCAGAGGAATTCAATAATCTCATCCTGAAAGAGGACGGCAACCGTATTGTCCGGTTCAGCGACATAGGCCGCGCCGAACTCGGTCCGGCGGACATCAAAAGCTATATGAAGATGAACGGCGTGCCTATGGTAGGCGTCGTAGTGATTCCACAACCGGGCGCCAATCACATCCAGATAGCCGATGCCGTGTACGAGCGAATGGAGAATATGAAGAAAGACCTGCCGGAAGACGTACATTACTCCTACGGCTTTGACAACACCAAATTCATCCGTGCCTCCATCGATGAAGTAAAGCAGACCGTATACGAGGCCTTCGTCCTTGTCATCATCATCATCTTCCTGTTCCTTCGCGACTGGCGCGTCACCCTGGTTCCGTGTATCGTAATTCCCGTATCATTAATTGGAGCATTCTTCGTTATGTACCTGGCAGGATTCTCCATCAACGTACTCTCCATGCTTGCCATTGTACTTGCCGTGGGACTTGTGGTTGATGATGCCATTGTAATGACGGAGAACATCTACGTCCGCATCGAAAAAGGAATGCCCCCGAAAGAGGCCGGTATCGAGGGAGCCAAAGAAATCTTCTTTGCCGTAATCTCCACCACCATTACGCTGGTAGCGGTATTCTTTCCCATCGTATTTATGGACGGTATGACGGGACGTCTGTTCCGTGAGTTCAGTATCGTAGTATCCGGTTCGGTCATCATCTCCTCTTTTGCCGCACTGACCTTTACGCCGATGCTGGCTACCAAGCTACTGATAAAGAGAGAGAAGCAAAGCTGGTTCTACCGTAAGACCGAACCGTTCTTTGAAGGATTGAATAACCTTTACAGCCGTTCTTTGGCAGCCTTCCTGCGCAAACGCTGGATTGCACTTCCTTTCACTGCGGCAACCATTCTCATTATCGGCTTTCTTTGGAACCATATCCCTGCGGAAATGGCGCCGCTGGAAGACCGTTCGCAAATCAGCATCAACACGCGCGGAGCCGAAGGTGTTACCTACGAATACATCCGCGACTACACGGAAGATATCAATCAGCTTGTCGACTCCATCGTCCCCGATGCCGAAGCGGTAACCGCCCGCGTATCCAGCGGTAGCGGTAACGTACGCATCACCCTGAAAGACATGCAGGACCGTGACTACACGCAAATGGAAGTGGCGGAAAAGCTGTCGAAAGCTGTACAGAAAAAGACCATGGCACGCTCTTTTGTACAACAGTCCTCATCCTTCGGCGGACGGCGCGGCGGTATGCCCGTGCAGTACGTGTTGCAAGCCACCAACATTGAGAAATTGCAGGAAGTGCTGCCCAAGTTCATGGCAAAAGTATATGAGAATCCGGTATTCCAGATGGCGGACGTAGACCTGAAGTTCAGCAAGCCGGAAGCCCGCATCAACATCAACCGCGACAAGGCAAGCATCATGGGTGTCAGCACCCGCAACATCGCCCAGACACTGCAATACGGTCTGAGCGGCCAGCGTATGGGCTACTTCTATATGAATGGAAAGCAATACGAGATATTGGGAGAAATCAACCGTCAGCAACGCAACAAGCCTGCCGACCTGAAAGGTATCTACATCCGTAGCGACAAGGGAGACATGGTACAGCTCGACAACCTGATAGAGCTGACAAACGGCATCGCCCCGCCCAAGTTGTATCGCTATAACCGTTTCGTGTCCGCTACTATTTCCGCCGGACTTGCCGACGGCAAGACCATCGGGCAAGGTCTGGACAAAATGGACAAGATTGCCAAAGAAACATTGGACGATACTTTCCGCACCGCCCTCACCGGTGACTCAAAAGAGTACCGCGAAAGTTCTTCCAGCCTGATGTTCGCTTTCATCCTGGCCATCCTGCTTATCTACCTGATTCTTGCCGCCCAATTCGAAAGTTTCAAGGACCCGCTGATTATCATGCTGACCGTGCCCCTTGCCATTGCAGGCGCACTGGTATTCATGTATTTCGGTGGCATCACGATGAATATATTCAGCCAAATCGGTATCATCATGCTGATTGGGCTGGTGGCAAAGAACGGTATCCTGATTGTAGAGTTCGCCAACCAGAAGCAGGAAACCGGCGAGGACAAGATGCAAGCCATCAAGGATGCCGCCCTGCAACGTCTGCGCCCTATCCTGATGACGAGCGCTTCTACCGTACTGGGACTGATACCGCTGGCATTCGCCACGGGCGAAGGGTGTAACCAACGCATCGCCATGGGTACAGCCGTAGTAGGTGGTATGCTTGTGTCTACATTGCTTACGATGTACATCGTCCCCGCTATTTATAGTTATGTATCTACCAACCGAAGTAAACTGAAGAACGAATGAAACGTACGCTTTTATCTTTCCTGATCATTCTGTGCACCGCGCTTGCCATCCAGGCACAGCCAGCACCTGTCTATACCCTGAAATCCTGTCTGGAACAGGGACTGCTGAACAACTATTCCCTGCGTATCACCCGTAACGAACAGCAAGTAAGCAAGAACAACGCCACCCTTGCCAATGCCGGCTACCTGCCCACGCTCGACTTGTCTGCCGGCTATAAAGGTACTTTGGACAATACCGAAACCAAGCTGCGCGCCACCGGTGAAACCACCAAAGAAAACGGCGTGTTCGACCAGACCGTCGATGCCGGCATCAACCTGAGCTGGACAATCTTCGATGGCTTCAACATCACCGCCAACTACCAAAAGCTGAAAGAGCTGGAACGCCAGGGCGAAACCAACACCCGTATCGCCATCGAAGACCTCATAGCCAACATCGCCGCCGAGTACTACAACTACGTGCAGCACACCATCCGTCTGAAAAATTTCCGCTACGCTGTATCGCTCTCCAAAGAGCGTCTGCGCATCGTAGAGGAACGGTATCACATCGGCAACTTCTCCCGCCTGGACTACCAGCAGGCCAAAGTAGACTTCAATGCCGACAGCGCGCAATACATGAAACAACAGGAATTGCTGCATACCTCGCGTATCCAACTGAACGAGCTGATGGCAAGTGAAGATGTAGACCGCCCTTTCATCGTTGAAGACAGCCTCATCAACGTCAGCGCCAAACTGAATTTCGATGAGCTCTGGAATGCCACCTTGCAAGCCAACGCCGCCTTACTGAAAGCCGAACAGAACAATACGCTGGCACGGCTGGACTATAAAAAAGCCAGTTCCCGCGACTACCCGTACATAAAGATGAATGGCGGCTACGGCTATACCCTTAACAAATATGATATTTCCGCCAACAGCCGCCGCAGCAACCTCGGGCTGAACTTCGGCGTCACCGTAGGTTTCAATCTCTTTGACGGCAACCGCCGCCGCGAACTCCGCAATGCACGCATTGCCGTACAAAACGCCCGTTTGGAACGCGAACAACTGGAACAAGCCCTGCGCGCCGACTTGAGCAACCTATGGCAAGCCTACCAGAACAATCTCCAGATGCTGAAGCTGGAACGACAGAACCTCGTTGCAGCCAAAGAGAACCATGAGATTGCCATGGAACGCTATATGCTCGGCAACCTCTCCGGTATCGAGATGCGCGAAGCGCAAAAGAGCCTGCTGGATGCCGAGGAGCGTATCCTATCGGCAGAGTACGACACCAAATTGTGCGAAATATCCCTGCTGCAAATCAGCGGAAGAGTAGAACAGTATTTGGAATAGACATACCGTATAAATCACAATTTTTACTCCCTTAAAAACAAATATTGCCATCTTCTCTTCAAACTTTTCCCTACTTTTGTTCGTAAAGAGAAACCAAAAACAATACCAATATGAAACGAACAATCTTTTTCTGTGCATTGCTTGCCTTGTTTACAGGCGCCAATGCACAGAAAACAACCGACTACAAAGAGAAACATCCTTATAAGGATTGGGTTAAACTGGCCCCTAAATTGGACGATGCCTTCTTCACGACTCCCGAAGCTGTCCGTATTGCCGACAACGTACTGCTCTACCAGCAAACAACCGGTGGCTGGCCCAAAAACATCTATATGCCCGCCGAACTGACAGCCGATGAGTACCAGAAAGCCCTTGCCGACAAAGATAACGTCAACCAAAGCACCATCGACAACAATGCCACAAGCACAGAGATACGCTACCTTTCCCGCATCTACCTTGCCACCGGCATAGAGAAATACAAAGACGCTGCCTTAGAAGGCATACGCTACATACTAAAAGCGCAATACCCCAACGGCGGCTGGCCTCAGTTCTGGCCGCGCCCCAAAGGCTATTATACCCACATCACCTACAACGACAATGCAATGGTGAACGTCATGAACCTGTTGCGTGATGTGTACAGCAAGAAAGCCCCGTACACCTATGTACCGGATACCCTTTGCCAACGCGCCCGTACCGCATTCGACAAAGGTGTGGAGTGTATTCTCAACACTCAGGTAAAACAAAACGGCAAACTGACTGTGTGGTGCGCCCAGCACGATGAACACACCCTTGCCCCTGCCAAGGCACGCGCCTACGAACTTCCCTCGCTCAGCGGCGCCGAATCGGACAATATCGTCCTGCTGCTGATGTCCATCCCCGACCCCTCACCCCGGATTATCGCTTCTGTAGAAGCAGCCGTCAGTTGGTTCAAGGCAAACAAGATTACGGGCATCATGCGTAAGGACTTTACCAACAGTGAAGGCAAGAAAGACTACCGGATGGTTCCTTGCCCGCAGGATGACTATCCTTGCCCCGTATTTTGGGCACGTTTCTATACCCTTGAAGACAACCGCCCTTTCTTCTGCGACCGCGACGGAGTGAAGAAGTACGATATTTCCGAGATAGGGTATGAGCGCCGCAACGGCTATAGCTGGTATAACAATGCCGGATTGAAAGTGCTGAAAAAGTACGAACAGTGGAAAAAACAGATAAAAGAGTAACGGCGACATCAAGAAACTTCCATTAGCAGCCTTACATTCCACCGGCCATCATACAAAAAGCCGCTCAAGGAGAGTTTCCAGAGCGGCTTTTATTATCATATTCGGGATTATCCGTTATTTACTGCAATTCCACGGTTTCAACTGTTTGAAGAAGTCATTACCCTTGTCATCCACCAGGATAAATGCCGGGAAATCTTCCACTTCAATCTTCCAGATAGCTTCCATACCGAGTTCGGGATATTCCACACATTCGATGCTCTTAATATTGTTTTGCGCCAAGATAGCGGCAGGACCGCCGATAGAGCCGAGATAGAAACCGCCGTACTTCTTGCAAGCATCCGTAACCTGCTGGCTGCGGTTACCTTTGGCAAGCATAATCATGCTTCCGCCGTGACTTTGGAAGAGGTCTACGTACGGGTCCATACGTCCGGCAGTTGTCGGGCCCATCGAACCGCAAGCCATTCCCTGCGGAGTTTTGGCAGGGCCGGCATAGTAGATAGGATGGTCTTTGATATACTGCGGCAAGTCCTCACCGCGATCCAAACGTTCTTTCAGCTTGGCATGAGCGATGTCACGGCCTACGATGATAGTACCGTTCAGAGACAGGCGGGTGGAAACCGGATACTTAGTCAGCTCTTTCAGGATATTTTCCATCGGTTGGTTCAAATCAATCTTTACCACATCACCCTCACCGGCTTTACGGAGTTCGGCAGGAATCAGTTCACCCGGATTGCTGTCAAGCTTTTCAATCCAGATACCGTCCTTGTTGATTTTACACTTGATGTTACGGTCGGCAGAGCAGGAAACGCCCAAGCCTACCGGACAGGAAGCACCGTGACGCGGCAGACGGATAATACGTATATCATGAGCCAGATACTTACCTCCGAACTGTGCACCAAGACCAATTCTGTGAGCTTCTTTCAGCACTTCTTTCTCCAGCTCTACATCACGGAATGCACGGCCGAATTCGTTACCCGTAGTCGGCAGGTTGTCATAGAAATGAGTGGAAGCCAGTTTCACAGTCAGCAGGTTTTTCTCGGCAGATGTACCGCCGATAACGAATGCGATATGATAAGGCGGACATGCAGCCGTACCCAACGTTTTGATTTTCTCAATAAGGAAAGGCACAAGTGTACCGGGATTCAGAATAGCTTTCGTTTCTTGATAGAGATAAGTCTTGTTGGCAGAACCGCCGCCTTTGGTCACACAAAGGAACTCGTACTCCATGCCCTCGGTAGCCTCGATATCAATCTGTGCCGGAAGGTTACACTTCGTATTTACCTCATCGTACATAGTAAGAGGAGCATTTTGAGAATAGCGTAGGTTCTCTTCGGTATAGGTCTTGTACACACCCAGTGAGAGAGCTTCTTCATCACAATAGCCCGTCCATACCTGCTGTCCTTTTTCACCGTGGATAATGGCAGTACCCGTATCCTGGCAGAAAGGCAGCACGCCTTTCGAGGCAACTTCGGCATTACGCAGGAAAGTCAGCGCCACGTACTTATCATTGTCACTTGCCTCAGGGTCACTCAGAATTTTAGCAACCTGCTCGTTGTGCGAACGACGCAACATGAACGAAACGTCACGGAAAGCGGCATTGGCCATTGCAGTCAAGCCTTCTTTTTCAATCTTCAGGATAGGTTTTCCTTCAAACTCGCTTACAGACACATAGTCTTTGGTAAGCAGATAATACTCAGTCGTATCCTTACCCTTTTCGAACATGGGCTGATACTTGAACGGAGGTGTTGTTGCCATAATTACTTGTTCATTTAGTTTAAAAGTGATTTCGTAACAGCAAAGGTAAGAAGTAATCTTGAAATATTTCTTTAATTAGAAAGAAAAAACGAGATTGAAACCTAATACTTCAACCCCGCTTTCTCTATTTTAATCATATAACGAATGGATTTGCCATCCCTCCGCCTCATCTTCATTGTACCTTTTGCATGCGTCCTATCAGCTCATCGCCCAATGCGGTCTTCACTTCAATGTGTTTGAGAACGGCCGTTACGAACGGATTGTTTTCGAAGTCACCACGTACCTGCTCGAAATCAAGTTCTTTTTCAAGACGTGAACCATCCGCGCCAAAACCGGTCATGGAAGCCAGAGAAAATTCCTTTTTGGCATCCTCATAAACCATGCGGTCCAGACCAACAACAGCTTCTTTCCATTTCTCGACAATATGAATTATATCCTCTGCAGTCATATTTTCCGGAGCAATGCCATAGAATTCTTCCAACTTCTCATAAGCCCATGTCCACTCGTAGGTATAATAATTCTGGTGCATCCGCTTAAACTCGGCATTGATATGCTTCAAACGGTTAATCGCACCCGACTCTATGCCGTCTATCAAGGCATCAATCTCACTTTTGGGAGCTATCAGTCCGGAAATATCCACCCATTCGCCGCTACCGATAGGTGTATCGGGCTTCAACCGGGCACGAATCTCTTCATTGTTATGAAAACCGATACCTTCCAAACGTTTGATAACCGAATTGCCAAGAAACTTGTGAATGGCTATCTCATAAAAGCGGATACCTTTCACCAGAGCCGAGTTGCGTATCTTGGCACTGTGAAAAGAATAAATATCGGAAAGTTCGCCGGAGGCATAACGCAGATTTTTTAAAGTCTCCCGTCCCTTGAACATCTTCTGTACGGTATAGGGACTCAACAGATTGTAGTTAATGAAGTCCAGTTTGTTGGTATCGGTACGCTGGTCGCGCCGGGGCCATTTTTGCGCATCACGGATAGTACCCACACTGCGCAGATTGACGCCGGGCACAAGATATGTCGTATTGTTCTGTTCTATCAGATAAGAGAACGGCAGGTTGGAAGTATCGGAATGGTTGACGTGACGTCCCATAACCAGAGAGAACGCCCCTACCCTTGCGGGCCACAGGATATAGGAATCGGAAGTGGTTTTGGCTCCACGCTCCAACGTACCCTGATGGATAGGACCGAGCTTATACATGTGATTACTTTGATTGGAACCGGAACCGGCATTCATAAAGGAAAACATACCGGCTATAAGCAAGGTGGATTTGTGATGTGTCACCGTATAAGGTCCGGCAAAAATAGCACACGCTTCACCGTTTTCTCCCTGGCAGTTACTGAAAAACAAAGAGTCTGAGGCAGAGTAGTTATGTCCCAGTTTGCAAGCCTGCCCTACAAAGCAACGGGTAAGCATGGCTCCATCATCCACATGCGAACCGGACGATATGATAAAATTATCGCAAATAACGCCGTGCCCGATATGTACAGGCGCGTTCTCGTTACTGTTGACACTTCCGTTGTACAGACGACACGTACCACAAATGTGGCAATAGTCGCCAATGCGGACATTCTTGATAGAACCGGTATTGAGTATCATTACATGGCTGCCGATAGAACCGGTAGCGGAGGCATGCTTATTGGAATAGAAATCGGTAATTTCCTTCATCCGCGCAATCAGCTCCGGACGGTGACGGTACAGCGCCATGATATAAGCCTGATGGGCAGAAAGTTTGTCACTGATAAGTACTTCGCGCCCGCCGGTCTCGTTCAATACAGACACTTCCACACTGTTACCGAACCTGGACAATCCGTCTACAAGAATAATGTCTACATTCTCAATGAAAGTATCATGCCCTATTTCATAATTGGCAATGTAGTTTTGGATATTCTCGATGCAGCAATTATCACCCACCGTTACATTGTGAAGCGTTACATGCCGCAAACCGGAATGTTTCTTTATTCCACCCGGCAAAGTAAATTCGGAATGGAATACCCCCAAACGCACCTCACCCGAAAAACGGGTATGATGTACGAATTCCGTTGAAAACTCTTCTGCAACGGTTACTTTCCCCCAATCATCTGCCAGACACGACTGGCTCTTCAACCGAAGAACTTCGTCTTCGGTCAAGTTTCTGTAAGTCATAACATTCAAATTAAAAATGAAGAATCAATTCTTCATTGAATTAAACTTCCTCTTCATCGTAAGTCTGATAAAGAAAATCGTTATAGGGGTACTTCTGCACATGCAGTTCTTTTACACGCCGGTAAACCACACTCTTCAGTTCCTCTACATTGATACGTTCGCGGGCAGAGATGAAAAGGCAATTGTCTTCCAACTTCGCCATCCACGTCTTCATCAGTTCTTCGAGTGTTAAGTTTTCTTTGGTTCTGGGGGTAAGGTCGTCGTCCGCTTTCGCCACATAGGTGTAAGCGTCTATTTTATTGAATACAAGTATCATGGGCTTACCGGATGCACCGATGTCCGCCAATGTCTTGTTCACCACTTCTATCTGCTCTTCAAAATCGGGGTGGGAAATATCTACGATGTGCAACAACAGGTCGGCTTCGCGCACCTCGTCCAACGTAGATTTAAAAGAGTCTACCAAATCGGTGGGCAACTTACGAATAAAGCCTACCGTGTCCGACAGCAGAAACGGCAGGTTCTCGATGATAACCTTGCGCACCGTAGTGTCCAACGTGGCAAACAGCTTATTCTCCGCAAACACTTCGCTCTTGGAAAGCAACGTCATCAAAGTGGATTTTCCGACATTGGTATATCCCACTAATGCCACACGTATCAAACGACCGCGATTCTTGCGCTGGGTGGCCTTCTGCTTGTCAATCTCTGCCAAACGTTCTTTCAGCAATGACATACGGTTCAGGATGATACGGCGGTCCATTTCCAACTGCGTCTCACCCGGTCCGCGCAGACCCACGGAACCTTTACCGCCACCGGCTCCCCCGAACCGCCTCCCCTGACGCTCCAAGTGTGTCCACAAACGTTGCAGACGGGGAAGCATGTATTTGTACTGCGCCAATTCAACCTGAGTTTTCGCATTGGCAGTCTGTGCACGCATGGCAAAGATGTCGAGGATGAGTGAGGTACGGTCCAATATCTTTATTTTCAGTTCAGCCTCGATATTACGTATCTGCTTTGCCGAAAGTTCATCATCGAAAATCACCATACCGATCTCACGCTCGGCTTCTTCTTCGTTACGGATATATTCTTTTATCTCTTCCAGCTTACCCTTGCCGACGTATGTCACAGAGTTTGCCTGGTCTAACTTCTGAGTAAATCTTTTCACTACTTCCGCCCCGGCTGTCTCAGCCAAGAATGCCAGCTCGTCGAGGTATTCGTTCGTCTTACGCTCATCCTGAGTTTTTGTGATAAGACCTACCAATACTGCGGTTTCGACCTGCGCTTCGGAAATTACAAATTCTTTCATTCTACTTTATACCTTATTATATATATGTATCTTTATTATATGTGCCGGCAAATATAAGAAAAAACAAAACCATTCTCATAGTGTTCATTCCCATTTTTAATAATAAGGATACGGATTCCTGTCGTAAACCATCGAGCACCGTCAGATGCCACAAAACGGAAAGCGGATGTGCCAGCCCATACCTTCCGGTCTTTCGGCCCTGCACACCCGCCTTAATTATTTACGGATATTCCGTTTATTTCATTTCGATAGCGCTGTTATAATCGCTTTCACGGTTCGGAAGAATCCATTTCCAGAACTCCGATACATAGTTGCTATCTTTAAATCCGAATGTTCCGCTAATATACGAACTGTAATTACCGCCTTCCTTAAAAGAGTTACGAACCACTGGATCGCCCCAACGTTTACAGTCATACCAACTGAAACCTTCGCCCCATAACTCCAGACGACGGTATTTCTTAATCTCTTTCAGTAAATCCTCACCGGTAGCCGTACACGTATACTGAGGGTCACGGCCGCTGTTTTTATTCAATTCAACCAAGCTGTTTTGTGCAGCAGTCGGGTCTGAACTCAGATAATAATTAGCTTCCGCCTCAATCAACAACATCTCCGAAGCACGGAAAATGGGCTGACAACCTACAGCCGGTTGTGCCGTAGCTTGGAATTTCAGGCTGGCATAAGCATATGCCTGTGACGTAGCAGATGCTACAGTCTCCTTTACATACTTATTGGCTTTCGCAGAAGCGGCCTTGCCCTCCGCTGTACTGTTAAATTTATTGGCATTACGGCTTTCAGTACTTACAACATCCAAGAATGTTTTACTTCCATCTTCCGGCAAGAATGTAGATTCCGTCAAGAACAATCCTTTACGAATATCGCTGTCGGCAAAAGACTCAACCAAATCACGATTGATACATACATTGATATTTTGCTGCGCATAGTAACCGTTACAAGCCATGAAGAGCTGCCATCCATAATACCAGATAGTTTCGGAAGCATCATTGTACACACCCCAAATCCACTCACTGCTGGGAGTGCAGAAACCGCTATAATATGTATTCGTGTCCATCAAGGGGAAATTTGCACGCGCCAAAGCCGCATGTTCCTTGGCCACGGCATAATCCTGACGCGTTAAAGCAGCACGGGCATAAATGGCATGAGCCACCGGAGCATCCGGGAAACTGATATTAGAGGTAGCATCCCAGTAAATGTCATCGCGGGTAAGTCCGGAAACCTCATATAATCTAAGGGCTTCATCAAGATCATCATAAACCTGCTTATAGGTTTCGGCCAATGTAGACAACTTCAAGTCTGTCTCTTCACCAGCTTCGGCTACTTCCTTAATGCGCAGTACCACACCATCGGTAGCACCATCATTACTACGTGCCCAAGGCTCACAATATAATTCAGCCAAACGGAAGAAAGAATAAGCACGGAATGTAAGTGCCTCGGCTTTCAAGAAGTCTTTCTCTTCTTGCGAACCTTCTGCTTTATCAATACGATTGATTACCGCATTGGCATTTCCAATAATCAGATAATAGTAATACCAGGGGTAAGAATCATAGATAGAGCTGCTGCTCTGGGTTATGGTAGACTGGTTGTTCATCAGCGGAGACCATCCCGGTGCCATATAAGGGAAGTTGAAATCCTGACCGGGATATTCGCCATAAAGCAACTTCATAGTACCTTCACCGTTGAAGTTTTGTCCATAATAGGCATGTTGCTGAACCATTGTCCTGCAAATACCGTTGATAACAAGTTTTGCATTATCCGTTGTAGAGAAAATCACATCTCCCCCCGCAGTCTGCGTGGAGTCTGTATTGAGCCAACTGTCCGAGCAAGAGGTAAATCCCAACAGACAGCCGAGTCCTAATATCATTACGTTCTTGAATGTATATTTCATAATCTGTTTCATTTTAGAAGTTTAAATTAAGTCCGAGCGTAAACACACGTGCTGCAACGAATGTATTATCTTGAGAACCGCTGAAGCTATATTGAGGATTCATACCCTTACGCGCCGTAAAAGTAGCCGCATTTTCAATGGAGCCATAAACGCTCAATCCACCCAATCCCCATTTTGTAACGACTTTCTTTGGGAAAGAATAGTTCAGATTGATATTTTTGATGACAAAATAAGAAGCATCCGTCAGCCAGCGTGAACTTGCACCATAAGAAGTAGAAGCCAAACTTGAAAGGTCGAACTGAGGCGTACCGTTCGGATTCAAACGATTGGGAGAATCTTCGGTCATACCTTCCGGAACAGCTTGCCAGCCATTCAGCACATCCTTATGCAAGGCTCCCGGACCATTAGTCGTAGTATACATTAATCCTTGATAATTATAATCATATACTTTTCCGCCCAATGAATATGTACAGAGTACGGAAAGTGTCAGGTCTTTCCATGTCAAAGAGGTATTGATACTTCCATATACATCGGGCAGTGCACTGCCTTGCCATTCTTTTTCGGCATATGATGTATTGTACACGTAGTTTTTACCGTTGATAGTAACATACTCATCTTGAGCTTTCAAAGCATTGATTGTACTTTCACCCAGCTGTGAGTTTGCATTATAAAGCGCACGTCCGTTCATTTGGTCTACTCCGGCATAAGTATAAGTATAGAATTCATAGATGCTGTGTCCTTCACTGTAATTCTGTGTTCCATGCAGAATGTCTTTACCGCCGGGCAATTTTGTAATTTCGTTATGGATAGTAGTCAGGTTCAAACCGATATTCCACTTCCAATCTTTAGTCCGGATGGCATCTACATCCATAGCAACTTCAAGACCGGTATTGCGAACACTACCTATGTTAGCAAAATATTGTGACATTCCAGACGGCGTCTCGTCAGAAGTGGCAAACCAGTCGGTTGCACCGGCAGAAAGCGGATTGTAAACCGTGAAAAGCAAATCTTTAGATGTTTTATTGAAGAAATCCAAAGAGAAATTGAAACGGTTGAACAAACGACCTTCCAACGCGATATCCAATGAACCGGAAGTTTCCCATTTCAAGTTCTTATTAGGTATCTGAATTTTATAGAACGCACCGATACCGGCATTGACATTCGAATAGAACAGTTCCTTGTAAGCATAATAATCGGCACCGGCATCATTACCAACTTCACCGTAAGAAACACGGAACTTCAGATTATCAATCCATGTAAGGTCTTTCATGAACTTCTCCTGAGAGATAATCCAGCTTGCACCCAGCGACCAGAAATTACCCCACGGATCGGAGAAACGTGAAGAACCATCGCGACGGAATGAAGCATCCAGGAAGTATCTTTCCGCAAAGTTATAGCGTGCACGGGAAAGATAGCTTTCCGTAGTGTATTCTTGGTTATAACCATCGATACTTGTCATTTTCGCAAAATTGCTCATCTCCGTATTTCCACTGACTTTCATCTGTTCCTTCATCATGAAATCATAATTATAGGAGTGCTTGAAAGATTCGTGAGCCAGCAATACATCAATATGGTGCTTATCAAAATCGTGAGCCCATGTCAGTTCCTGTGTAAAACGGTATTCGCGTGTACGGTCATGTACTTTTAAAAGACGGCCGTTGTTAGCGGCACCGTCACCGCAATAGGGGTTATTGAAGGATTTTTCCGTGTTAT